>Ga0209082_1000004_pt1 | contig 194768 bp, 177 predicted proteins | sample ColdCreekSource_FD_184127 | JGI IMG/M metagenome (GOLD analysis project Ga0209082, IMG submission 184127) | Groundwater microbial communities from Cold Creek, Nevada to study Microbial Dark Matter (Phase II) - Cold Creek Source (SPAdes) (version 3) | ecosystem: Environmental > Aquatic > Deep... | reverse complement strand
GCTGGCACGCCAGCATCGGCAGCTGGCACAGGCGGCGCAGCAGGCACGGCGCAACCGATGCAGCCGGCGCGCGCCTGCGCCGTGTGGACCAGCATCAACATTCGCAACGGCCCGCCTCCAGGTGCGATCGAAGGCGGCTTCGAGACCGTCGCAGGCGTAACCACCCGCCAGTTCATCTGTCGTATTCGACCTGCGGGCAGCACCTACGCGATCCCCGGTAAGTACGTGGACCGCCTCGGCTGCTACATCGCGCGCCGACAAGACGCACAGGTCATGGATGTGTCTGTGCTCGACGGCTTGATCGATGTCCTCGTGCCTGCACCTGGCTGCACTTTCAGCTGGCGCGCGGCGTCACCTGCAGAGATCCCAGCGGGTGCAGTCGATCTCGGCGATCCCGCGGACGGGCGGAACTACGCTTGTCGCGGCGAATACGGCAACGTCGGCGCGAGCGGCACGCAGATCGGTACGATCCTCGTGTCGACCGATGCTGCCCCGGTCAATCAATGTTGGTTCGAGTCGTTCGGCGGCGCGATCCAGCCGACGGATCCGGCTGAGTTCGAAGTGCTGGCGTTAGACCCGCTGTGAACGCGGCGCATGCGGCAGCGCGCCAAACCGCACGGGGATGAGCGCGTCGAAGCTGAGCTCCTGCACGAAGCGCACGTCTTTCCAGAGCAGATCGTAGCCGCGTGTCCAGCGCACAGGGCGCACGCGTCGATCCCAGAGCGCAACCTCCTGCTCCGTGGCGCGGCGGCGCGGGCCGACCGCGTGGCCCTTGAGTCGCGCGGCGACCAAGCGATCGAAGCGGCCGCGCACGAGCGCTGTGAGCCAAGGCAACGCACCCATGTCGACGAACAACAGCTCGAAGCGTGGTTCTTGTGTGAGCGTCTTCATCAGACGCGCCGCGAATATCGGATGGTAGTAGCCACGCGGCTCGGTCGGATGCAGATAGACGGAACCGATCGGTGTGACCTGAGGGCCTTCCGGTCCCGACGTGGCGAACGATCCGAACTGGGTGGACTTCCAGAGCCTGCGGATCTCTGGCCAGCGGGCGCTGAGCTCGGCTCGACCGGGGTTCTCAGAGGGCTGCGATTCTACCTGCGATTTCATCAACATATGACCTCCACACGAGGGATCGGGCCGCACCGATGCGGCCGACAATACGCTAGCGTATGGTCTGTAGGTCCACCGTCGCGGCCTGTCAATACGCCGGCGTATGGTACGGTGGGTCCACCCATGAAGAAGCCGACGCAACGACGCTCGAAGGAGGACTGGATTCGCGCTGCGCTCGACGCGCTGCGCGAGGACGGCGTGGAAGGTGTGCGAGTGGAGCCGCTGGCCGTGCGACTCGGCGTGACCAAAGGCAGCTTCTACTGGCACTTCGAGACGCGCGAGCAGCTGCTGACGGCGGCACTCGACGCCTGGGTCGCACGCGGCACGGAAGCGATCATCGAGCACGTCGAGGGCATGCAAACGCGGCCCGAAGCGAAGCTACGCGAGCTGTGGCGTCGGACGGCGCTCGACTCCTCGCGCGACTTGAGCACCGAGCTGGCGATCCGCGACCTCGCGCAACGCGATGTGGGCGTGCGCGAGCGTGTGCGTCAGGTCGATGAGCGCCGCATGAGCTACTTGTGCGAGCTGTTCCGCGAGATGGGGCTCACGCAAGAGCTCGCGGTCGCGCGCAGCCTCATGCTGTATTCGCTCTTGATCGGCAACCACTTCATCGCAGCACGCCACGGTCGGTTATCGCGAGCACGCGTACTAGAGCTATCGGTCGACGCCATCCTCGCGCAGTGATGCGTTGAGCGCGGAACCGAGAGTTTGAGAACCGCCAGGGAGAGAGCGCCAGAAGACGCCAGAAGAACGAGAATCAGGGGTCTAAAACCCCTGTCCCTCTTCCTGGCGTTCCTCGGCGTTCCTCGGCGCTCCTGGCGGTTCAAAAATCTCGCTGTTCGCGGCGTTGGCTGGAGCTGAGTACGCACGCGAGTTGTTCGCTAATGCTTCGGGTAAGAGGCCTGCAGCACTTCTGCGAGCTTTTGTAGGGCGTCGGTGATTGCGGAGCGTTTGCGCCAGATGAGCGCGATCGTGCGGTAGGGCGCAGGGCTGGTGAAGGGCCGGATCTTCAAGCCTGTGCGAGCGGTCTCTGTCGGCACGGCGAGCTGCGGCAGGAGCGTGACGCCCATACCGCCCGCGACCATCTGCGTGAGTGTCGCGAGGCTCGTCGCGCGCAGCGCGAGCTCGTGCGCTTTGGCGCGCGTGCAGTACTCCAGCGCTTGCTCGCGAAAGCAGTGACCGTCGTCGAGCAACAGCATCTCGGTGTCGCGCAGCTCCGTGCGCGACACGTCCGCGCGCTTTTGCGCCAGCGGATGATCGCGCCGCGTCACGAGCACGAACGGATCCTTGGCGATCACCGCATGCTCCACATCACCGAGCTCCGCTTCGAGCGCAACCAACGCAGCGTCGAGCGACCCGGCCGCTAGCAGCTTCGTAAGCGCATCGGTCTTGTCTTCGATCCACGCCACGCCGAGCTTCGGGAACGCTTTGCGCAACGCGGGCGTGATGCTCGGCAACAAGTACGGTGCGATCGTCGGGATCACACCCAGGGTGAGCGTTCCCGTCAGCGGATCCGCCGCACGCCGCGCAGCCAACACCAGCTCATCGGCATCGAGCACCAGCTGTTGTGCGCGCTCGATCAGCGCTTTGCCGGCCTGGGTCGGCATGACCCGCTTCTTGTCGCGCTCGAACAAGCGCACGGACAGTGCAGCTTCCAGCTGCGCCAGCTGCGCGCTCAGCGACGGCTGCGACACGCGACAGCGCTCTGCCGCCTTGCGAAAGCTCAATGTCTGCGAGACCGCCACCACGTACTGCAGCTGCCTGAGCGTGATCGGGTGAGGCGCGAAGCTCATAGGCCTACCCTATCATCCAGCGCGTGCATGTAGGCGCCCGACGTGCATAACAGCCTCGAGAGTGACGCACGTTACATCGGCGAGATGGGGTCGCGACCAATACCTCAATGGAGGTTCGCGATGAAACTACGAACATGGTCTGCGCTGCTTGTTGCGACGACGTTGGGCTTCTCGTGTGGCTACGATGCGGAAGACTACAGCGCTGACGACACGAACGTGGTCGCCGCTGCACAGCCGCTGATCGGTCCGGACGACAACCTGGACGACTTTCCATTCTGGATTTGGCCCTACATTCGCCCGGCCAAGATCTACTTCAAGTATCTCGACGGTCAGCTCAAAGCAGAGGTCGCACAAAAGGCCATGCTCGCTGCGGTCGAGGACTGCGCGTGTGCGCTCGGCAGCCGGAATGCGTCGCCCGCGGAAGTGTTTGCCGCAGTGGACATGGTATTCAGCACGCAGCTCACAGCTGCACGCCTTGCGCCGCATGCCGTCAAAGGGGCAGAGAGCTTCCAGGCAAGCGTCGCCTTTGACGACGAGTGGCGCTGCGGCAACGGCCTCTTCCCCAAGTGGCCACGCCCGCGCGCGATCGACGAGCTGGTCAAGCTGCAAGGCGGAGAGCTGATCAACGCGATCCGGGCACACGTGAAGCTCGATCGCGCATCAACAGCAGCCCTCGAAAAGCGCGTCGGTCAACACGTTGCAGAGATCACCGAGCAGCTTGGGCGCGCGAACTAACACGACGTGCGAGAAAAACTCCCCCCGCCTCGGCGGCGGTCGTCGTCGAAGTGCCTGCGCGGCTCACGTCGCGGCAGCGCGAGCTGCTCGAAGAGCTCGCGAAAGAGATGGGCGAGGACACTCACCCGCAACAGCAAGGCTTCATGGACAAGTTGCGTCCGAAGACGCCAGAAGAAGCGAAGAGATGTTCCGCTGCTTCACGCAGGCATGTGCGTATAAGCAGCGGAGCATCTTCGTTCTTGGGCGGTCCTGGCGTCCGTGGCGATTTCTCTCGAATCTCCTATGTTTGGACGGCGCGCGAACGAACACGACGTACGAGAGAAACTCCCCCCGCCTCTCGGTGGGGGCGTTGTTGCAGGCGTTTTAGCTTCGCTTTTTGCGGGGCTTCTTGTTGGCGTCTTTGAGCTCGACCCACACGGGTGCGTGGTCACTTGCGTGTGGCATGCCACGTTGCTCGCGATCCACGCCCGCGCTTACGAGGCGCGGCGTGAGCACTTCGCTCAAGAGCACGTGATCGAGCCGCAGCCCGGCGTCACGCCCCCACGCATTGCGCAAGTAATCCCAAAACGTATAAACGCGCTCATCGGGATGCAGCGCGCGCAGCGCATCACACCAACCTTGCTCCAGCAAACGCGCGTACGCAGCGCGCGGTGCAGGCTGAAGCAGCGCGTCGTTCTTCCAGGACGATGTCGCAGAGTAGATATCGAGGTCAGTCGGCACCACGTTGAAGTCGCCGATCAGCACCACCGGCAGACCGGTTCGATAAAGCTCCGCAGCGTGCGCGTGTAGCCGCTCCATCCAACGCAGCTTGTAGTCGAAGCGCGGCCCCGGTTGCGGATTGCCATTGGGCGCGTACAAACAGGCGAATAACACGCCATCGACCGCAGCTTCGATGTAGCGACTTTGCGTGTCGGAAGCATCGCCCGGCAGCTCGCGCCGCGTGATCACAGGCTCCGCACCGCGCGCGAGAATCGCGACCCCGGCCTGCGCCCGTTGCCCCTTCCACACCGCGCCGTAGCCCGCCTCTTCGAGCGCCGCGCGCGGAAAACGCACGTGCTCCGCCTTGAGCTCCTGCAGGCAAACTACGTCCGGCTGAGCCTCGGAGAGCCAACTCAACAGCTGCTGCAGCCGTCCGTTCACACCGTTCACGTTGAAAGTCGCAATTTTCATGCGCTGAAGTGACCACGACCGTGCCCCCGCGTCCCCCGGATGTCCAGCGCTCGAAATTGCGGCGGTTTTGGGGCTACACCCGTACGCGTGCCCGTGCCCGTGCCCGTAAACGTGCTTCCAGTCCGCCACGAGACGACGGGGAATCGCGTACGGGCACGGGCACGGGCACGCGTACGGGTATGACTAGGTGCGCAAGGGACCAGAGTTCTGGTAGCGTTCGTCGCCTAACTCTCACCAGGGGCTTCCAACCGCATGGGCTTCAGCGAACTCTCTCGTGGCATTTCGTTCGAGTTTTTCCCGCCCAAGAGCGATCAGGCGCGCAGCCGCTTGGTGAAGACAGTGCAGCGGTTGGCGCCGCTCAAGCCCAGCGTGGTGTCGGTGACATTCGGCGCAGGCGGCAGCACGCGTGAGGGCAGCTTTCAGACAGCATCAGAGATCCTGCGCAGCACGGACCTAGACGTTGCGCCGCACCTCTCGTGCATCGGCTCGACGCGCGAACAGCTGAACGCGTTGCTCGACACATATCGCAGCGTGGGCGTGCGACGAATCGTAGCGCTGCGCGGTGACGCGCCGACCTCGGGCGAAGAACTGCCGCGCGCGTTTCAATACGCAAATGAGCTGGTCGAGTTCATCCATCAGCGCGGCGGCTTCGAGATCTCCGTCGCTGCATACCCCGAGTTTCATCCCGAGTCTGCCAACCCCGATAGCGACATCGAGAGCTTCGTGCGCAAGGTACGCGCCGGCGCGAGTGAGGCGATCACGCAATACTTCTACAGCAACGACGCGTACTACCGCTTCGTCGACTGGGCGCGCAGCTTGGGCGTGGAAGTGCCGATCGTGCCCGGCATCATGCCGATGACCGACTACGCGCAGGTCGCGCGCTTCTCACAGTTCTGCGGCGCCGAGGTTCCGCAGTGGATGCGTAAGCGCATGCAGGCGCTGGAAGGCGACACGCGTGGTCAGGAAGAGCTCGGCATCGAGCTCGCCACGGCTCAGGTCGATGAGCTGCTCCGCAATGGCGTGCCCGGCATCCACTTCTACACCTTGAATCGCGCCGAGCCGACCCTGCGGGTCTGCAGCAACCTCGGCCTCGCCCCGCAGGCTACGCATGCCGCGCTGCAGTCGCCCGCGAACTGACTCGATCCCAATCTGCCCCGCCCGCGCAGGAAGGCCGACACACAGCGGCCTCCTGCGCCGCACAAGCCGCTTTAACCGACCCAGCTGCGCGTGGCACACGCGTTGCTGTTAGTCGCTCCATCAACGTGCGCCGCGCCGTGGCCGGCCACCCAATAGGAGTGACGCGAATGAATCGTATTATTTATATTATCGGTGCAGTGGTCGTGGTCCTGGCGATCTTCTCATTCCTGGGCCTCCGCTGAGCTGCTCAGAACAAAGTAGCGCGCCGATCGCTGCAGCTGGCAGCGTCGGCGCGAGCTGACTACACGTTTGGCTGCGGGGGATGCTCTGCAACGCGACCGCGTGTGCGGTGAGTCTTGGCGTACTGAAAGAGCTGCGCCATGCGCGCCATCTGCGCGAGCGGCAGCGGAGAGCTGCGCTCGCCTGCCAGCTCACGGTAGAGCGCGTCGATGTTCACTATCAAGCGTTCGGACTCGGACCAGCTCCACTCGAACACCAGCTGCCGCGCCAGCTCATCCGCGCTTACGCCTTGCGCACGCGCAGTGCGTGAGCGCTGCAGCAACGTAGACCAGTAATCACGAACACGCTGCACACCCGCTTTGTCCGTGACAGGCCCGTGCCCGGGCACCACCACGTCGACCTCGAGCTCCAGGAGTCTGTCGCAGGCGGCGATCCAGTTTGCCACCGGTCCGGCCCACATGATCGGATGGCTGTCGATGAACAAGATATCGCCCGTGTACACGACGCGATCACTCGGCACGTACACGATCACGTCGCCGCGCGTATGCGCCGGACCCACTTCGATCAGCAGCACACGCTTGCCGTCGATGTCTAGCTCCAGCTGCCCTTCGAACGTCGTGTCCGGCGTACGCAGCTTGACCTCGCCGAAGTCGAACGATCCGAACGCTTCGACGATCAGCTCGGCACCTTCCGCGAGATAACCCACCGGCTTCACGCCCGCGCGCGCCAACAGCTCCGCAGCGCGCTTCGCCGGACGCGAGCCATGTAGAAACCGCGCGATGCCCACGAGCGTAGTCATCAACTGCGGCTTGAGCTCGAGCATCTCCTCTGCGGTGGCTTTGGAGCTGATGATGTTCGCGTGCGACACGGCTTGGTTGCCCCAGCAGTGATCGCCATTGGCGTGCGTGTTGACCACGCTGCGGATGGCTGCAGCGCCAGTCACGCGCTGCAGCTCGTTCAGCATGCGTCTCGTCAAACGCACATCGTACAACGTGTCCACGAGCAGAGAGCTGCTGCGCCCACGGATCAGGCCTGCATTGCTGTAGCCCCAACTTCCGTGCTGCAGGTATGCGAACACACCGTCAGCGATCTCGCGCAGCTCCGGCTCTCTGTGCATGCGTTACCCCACAAATCCAGCGAGCCGGCTGCGGATCAGCGTGTCGGCCTCGGCCATGATGCGATCGATAAGCTCGCGACAGGTTGGGATGTCTTTGATCAAGCCTGCGACCATGCCGCACGACCAAGCGCCGACCTCGTGCTCGCCCTTCTGCATGACCGCCGGATACACGCCAGCGACCTCGGGGAAGATGTCCTCGAACTTGATCTCTTTGCCGAGCGTGCGCTCTTTCTCGAGCAGACGCTCGACAGCAGCGTTGTTCAGCACGCGCTCGGTGTTGCGAAGCGGACGCATGATCAGGCGTGTGTCCAGCTCGGACGCGGCCACGATCGCCTGTTTGGTGCGTTCGTGCACCGGCGCTTCTTTGGTAGCGATGAAGCGCGTGCCCATGTTCATACCGTCCGCGCCGAGCGCGAGCGCAGCCACGAGCGACCGACCATCGGCCATGCCGCCTGAAGCGACGAACGGGATCTTCAGCTCCTCCGCAGCGCGCGGCAGCAAGATCATATTCGGGATGTCGTCTTCGCCCGGATGCCCGCCACACTCGAAGCCGTCGACGCTCACAGCGTCGCAGCCAATGGCTTCAGCCTTGAGCGAGTGGCGCACCGAAGTACACTTGTGGATGACCTTGATCCCGTTCTCCTTGAGCGCGGGCAGCCACTTCGCCGGATTGTTGCCAGCGGTCTCGACGATCTTCACGCCGCCGTCGATGATCGCTTTCACGTAGCCCGGATAGTCAGGCGGCTTGACCGAAGGCAAGAACGTCAGGTTGACGCCGAACGGCTTGTCGGTCATCTCGCGACAGCGCGCGATCTCTTGGGCCAGCGCTTCCGGTGTGCGCTGCGTGAGGCCCGTGATGATGCCGAGTCCGCCAGCGTTCGAAACGGCAGATGCGAGCTCTGCCAGTCCGACGAAGTGCATGCCGCCCTGGATGATCGGATGCTGGATGCCAAATAACTCGGTGATGCGTGTTTTCATGTCTCGGCGTTACCTCTTGTTGTCGCGCGTGGGTAGCCAGACCGTAGCCACAAGCCCACCCTATGCGCCAGGGGACATGCGCGCGACTGCAGGCGGAATGTCCTCCACCCGCTCGCAAGTGCCCTCGGCGCCGGCAGCCCTGAGCTCCTCCAAGTCGCCGAACCCGTACAGCACGCCGAGGCCGCGGACCCCGTTGCTACGGGCGGCGAGCATGTCGTGCAGGCGGTCGCCGATCATGATCGCACGCGCGGCATCGATGCCCTCGCGTTCAATAAGGTGAGCGAGCAGCTCAGCTTTATTCGAGAGACTGCCGTCGAGCCCTGGCCCGTACACGCGCTCGAAGTACGGCGCGAGCTCGAAGTGCGCCACGATGCGCTCGGCGTACACCTGCGCCTTGCTGGTGCACACGAACAAGCTGTGGCCTGCAGCTCGCAGCTGCGCGAGCGCCGCGTGGATGCCCGCGTACGGTTGGTTCTCGAACAGCCCGACCGTGCCGAAGCGCTCGCGGTACAGGGCCACCGCGTGCTCGATGCGCACGACGTCGTCGGTCGCCAAGAGCACGCCGAACACCTCGCGCAGCGGCGGCCCGATGTAACGGGTTAGCTGCTCCAGCGGCGGCGAAACCAAGCCCAACCGCTCCAGTGCATGCACGAAGCAGCGCGCGATGCCCTCACGCGGATCGGTGAGGGTGCCATCGAGGTCGAAGACAACGGTGCTGCTCATAGCTTATCGTCGTGGCGGCTTGGGTGGCGGCGGCGAAGCGTTGACCGGATCATCCGGCCAAGCGTGCCGCGGATAGCGGCGCATCAGCTCGCGCCGAATGTCTGGATAGTGCCGCTGCCAAAAGCCCGCGAGGTCCGTGGTGACCTGCACGGGCCGTTGGTTCGGCGCGAGCAGGTGCAGCACGATCGCTTGCTCACCGCAGCGCGGGCCCTGCTGCATGCCGAAGAAATCCTGCAGGCGCGACTCGACCCAGGGCGCCTTGTCGCGCTCGTAATGCACGCGCAGACGCCGGCCTTGCGGCAAGCTCACATGCTCGGGCGCGAGCGCCGCCAAGCGCGGCAACATCGCCGGGTCGAGCTGCATCGTCACGTAGTCCATGACCGAGGTTTGCCGCAGCTCGGCGAAGCTCTTTTTCCCCTCGGCCGCGGCGCGCAGCGCCTTGTGTGCGATCTCTTCGGTGGTGTCGGTCAACGGCGTCAGCCGCGGGTCGACCTTGGCCGCAAACACGCTGCGCTCGCGCAGCTCCTGCACAGCACCGAGATCGACGAACTTGTCGAAGCCGTGGTCGCGCGCAGCTGCCGCGAGCGCTTCGCTCACTTCGGGCCCGGTCACGTCCGAGTGGGCCGCCGAGTCGAGCGTCATACCTTCGTACGAGAGCACCTGCAGCGCATTCACGCGCTCGGTCTTCTTGTCGAAGCTCAAGCTGGTTTGGTCCTTCACCCGCTCCGGAAATAGATCGAGCAGCCACTCAGGCTCGATCGCACTCGCCATGTACGCGATCACTTCACGGCTCTTGCCACCCCTCGACTCGCGCGCATCGACCACCACCATGTACTCGGCTTCGCGCACCACGCTCGTCTCGGCCAGGTTCGCAGAGCCACCGCGCGCGAACACAACCGTTTGGCCACCTGGCGAGCGGCGCTTGGCCACGCGATCGAAGAACGCCGCGCAAGTCGCCATCTGCAGCGCTTCGTCGCGCGCTTCTTCGCTCAAAGAATAGTCGTCGCGCACGCCGCCCAGCAGCTTCGAGAGGCGCTCGCTCGCGCGGCTGATGGCGGCGACAGCACCCGGATCGAGCCCGTGTGCACGCGCGCGGCTGGGGTTGCGATCGTGGCCCAGTGACTCGATCAGCTCGAGCCGATGCAAAAGGTCCGAGCGATCGACCTGCACGTCCTGGCCACGACGATCGAAGCGTGTGCGTGCGGCCAACAGCACATCGCGCTCACCCAAAAGCGCTGCGACGATGCAGCCTGCAGCGCCAGCGCCGCGCTGGTGCGCTTCCAAGAGCAAGCGCGACAGCCTCGGATGCAGCGGCTTATTCGCCATGCGCTGGCCCAGATCGGTCAGCACATTCTGCTCGGTCAGCGCACCGAGCCCTTGCAGCAGCTCGGTCGCTGCACGCCATGATGCTTCCGGCGGCGGCTCGAACCAATCCGACTGCTCGATCTTGAAGCCGAGAGCGGCGATCGACAGCCGCGACTCCGCGAGGTCTTCGCGCGCGATCTCCGCACTGTCGTGCTCCGGGCGCGCATCGTGATCGAACTTTGTGTACAGGCGCACGCACTTGCCGGGTCCGAGACGGCCCGCACGACCCGCGCGCTGCGCCGCGGACGCGCGCGAGATCGGCGCCGTGCCCAAGGTCGGCAGCCCCGAAAAAGGCGAGTGTCCTGCGACGCGCGCGAGCCCGCTGTCGATCACCGCGCGCACACCTTCGATCGTGAGTGAGGTCTCCGCGACGTTGGTCGACAAGATCAGCTTGCGACGTTGCCCGCGCTCGACCGCCCTATCCTGCTCGCGTGCGGGCAAATCGCCGTGCAAGAGCACGATCTCCATGCCTGCGTCGCGCGCCACCGATTCGCACGCTTCTTGTGCACGGCGGATCTCGCCTGCACCGGGCAAGAACGTCAGTACATCGCCGTCTAAACCCGACGACAGCAGACCGCGTAGCGCCTGTGCCACACGTTGTTCGATGTAGGCATCAGAATCTTTCGACGCGTATTGCAGCTCGACCGGATATGGCCGACCTGCGACCTCGACGATCGGCGCGTCGAGAAAACGTGCGAGCGGCTCGGCGGCCAAGGTCGCGCTCATCACCACGATCCGCAGCTCTGGGCGGCGCTCGCGTTGCAGCTTGCGTAGCAATGCCAGCCCGAGATCTGCGTGCAAGTGCCGCTCGTGGAACTCGTCCAAGATCACCACAGACACTTTGCGCAGCTCGGGATCATCGACCAAGCGCCGCGTCAGGATGCCTTCCGTGACGAAGCGCACGCGCGTCCGCGCAGAGCCGACGTTCTCGAAGCGCACCACGTAGCCGATGCTCGCTCCCACCTCTTCGCCGAGCTCTTCTGCGACACGCCGCGCAGCCATACGTGTCGCGATGCGTCGCGGCTGCAACACGAGGATCTCACCCTCGCGCGCGAAGCCCGCGTCGAGCAGCGCACGCGGCACGCGCGTGGTCTTGCCGGCGCCCGGCTCAGCCACCAGCACGAGGTTCGGCCGCTCACGCAGCGAGGCCACGATGGCCGGCAGCTGCGGATCGATGGGGAGTGGTGTCAGCGTCGGAGGAATGGATCAGCCTTTGAAAGCCCTTACGTATCACAGTTGAAGGGCTACTTCGTTGCGCGCGAAGCATATGATGCCGCGCTTCAAATGCACCCGCGAACTGCGTAAGCAGCGCGGTCACCTTTTCTACTTCGCATGCCGACCGCGTTTAACTCTTCCAAAACTCGCCCGTACGAGAACCCGTTCGCTCGCTGGGACCGCGCAGTATGGGTTTTCCTGATTCTCGGCACGCTGCTGCGCGTGATCTGGCCACTCGATATGGAGTGGAAGTTCGACGAGAAATGGATGTTCGCGAAAGGCGTCGCGATCGCCGAGGGCCGCGATGCGTGGCCTTGGGTCGGCATGCCCAGCGGCGTCGGGCTGCGCAATCCTGGCTTGAGCATCTGGCCGTTCGCGCTGCTCGCGTACGTCGTGGATACGCCCGTCGGCATGAACCAAGTGATCCAGTGGATCAACGCGCTGGGTGTGTGGGCACTGGTGCTATGGGTGCTCAAAACATGGCCGAAACAGCAACGCTCGCTCGGGCTGTGGGGCATCGCGCTGTACGCCGTCACGCCACTCGCTGTGCTGTTTTCTCGCAAAATTTGGGCGCAGGACCTGCTGATCGTGCTGGTGGTGCCATGGCTTTGGGGTCACAGCAAGCGCCACACGCTGCTCGGCGCTGCGCTTTGGGGCTGCTTCGGCGCGCTGCTTGGTCAGATCCACATGTCAGGTTTTTTCGCGGCGGCTGCGCTCTTGATCGTGACGATCGCGCAAGACCGAGTGCGTTGGAATGTCGGGGGCTGGCTCGTGGGCAGCGTGCTCGGCTCGCTTACGCTCTTGCCGTGGGTCCAGTACTTGCTGTCGCCGGAATCGCGCGGGGCGAGTCATGCGGGGTTTTCCCCTGCGTTCTTCGTAGATGCGTTGCGCCATGCATGGGGCCTCGCGCTCGAGTACCCGCTCGAACGCGCGTACCACACGTTCCTGCGTGGGCCGGTGATCGCAGGAGTGCAGACGTACCTCGCACAAGCGGCTCGCTACGGGCTCTTGCTGCTTTTGCTCTGGGGTGTGATCGCTCGCGCACTCGACGGTAAACAGCTGCTGCGTTTGCCCGAGGTCGTCATCACGTATGCTGGCTGCGTGGCCATCACAGGTGTGCTGATGATCGCCGCGCGCGTGCAGGTGTATGAGCACTATTTGATCGTGTTTGGCCCAATGTTGCACATCGCAGCGGCATGGCTTGTGCTCAAGCGGCGCCTGGCAGTGCTCTTGCTATGCAGCCTGCAGGCCTTCCTAACAGTCTACTTCTTGGTGTTCGTGCATGAGCACGGCGGCGCGCCGGATGCAGACTACGGCAAGACGTATCGCACGCAGACCGCTGAAGAACGCGCTTTGCCTGCTGTCTCTACACCGTAGAGCGTGTCGAAATGCCCTAGGCGCTCGCACTTGAGATCGCGCGCGTTCAGCCCCAGACGACGCTGTTCACAAGCAACATGCAGCCTTGACACACTGCTGTTCGCGTAACAAGTAATCGTCTCGCAAACCAAGGGTTTCGCCGGCTTACGCCGCAACTGCCACCGCGCGTACCCGGCACGGGGAAGAGTCAGAACGCTTTCGAGGTCGCGCAGTCAGGCTGCGAGGGAACAAAGCGCCACGTGGCTCATCTATAGAAGACTTATGACCAGCATCGTCTCGATTCGAGAAGCCACCAAGGACTATCACCTCGGCAAAGTGATCGTGCCGGCGCTGCGCGGCATCAACCTGGATGTCAAAGAAGGGGAATTCCTGTCGATCGCAGGCCCTTCAGGCAGCGGCAAGACCACCTTGCTCAACTTGATTGGTTGCGTCGATACACCGACGGCGGGAACGGTCGAGGTGGCTGGACGCGATATCAGCAAGCTCAGCGAGCGTCAGCTCACAGACCTGCGCTTGCATACGATCGGCTTCATTTTCCAGAGCTTCAACTTGGTCAACGTGCTGGACGTTTTCCGTAACGTGGAGCTGCCGCTGTTACTCCAGCGCGTGTCCTCTGCGAGCGAACGCCGCACGCGCGTCGAGAGCTTGCTCGCGCGCGTTGGATTGTCGCAGCTGATGAAGCACCGGCCGAGTGAGCTCTCGGGTGGTCAGCGGCAGCGCGTCGCGATCGCACGCGCGCTCGTCACGCGGCCGCGGCTCGTGCTCGCAGACGAGCCGACAGCGAACTTGGATTCTGTCACGGGTCAAAACATCCTCGACTTGATGCGCGAGCTGAACCAGACCGAGCACACCACTTTCATCTTCTCGACGCACGACGCGCGCGTGATGGCTTACGCGAACAAGATCGTGCGCATCGCGGATGGTCGCGTGTCCGCTGTGGAAGAGCTGGATGAGCGCGCCTCTGTACGTGAGGGGAAAAATCAGAGCTATCCCAAGCTATCCGGGGAAGCCTGATGCCTGCGATCCTCAGCACCTTTCTCGTGATCGCGGAGATCGCGTTTCGCAACTTGTTCGCGAGCAAGTGGAAGACGCTGATCGTGGGCGGCATCATCGGCTTCGGCGCGTTTTTGGTCGTCGTCGGCACCTCGGTGGTCGACGGTGTGGATCGCGCGATGCGCCGCAGCGTGACGGGCAGCTTGTCCGGTCACATCCAAGTGTATTCGAACAAGTCCAAGGGTGAGCTCGAGTTGATGGGCTCGATGGGCGGCGGGCCGATGGACGTCGAGCCGCTGAACGACTTCGAGCGCATCAGAGAAGCCGTAGCGAGCATTCCCAACGTGGCCGCGGTCGTGCCGATGGGCGTCGATACAGCGATGGTCAGCTCCGGCAACACGGTCGATCAAGCGCTGGGCAAGCTGCGCAGCACGATCAACGCGCTCGAACAAGGCGATAAGTCGGCAGACACGCTGAAGAAGTACGACGCGCAAAAGGCGCACGTGCAGCAGATGGTTCGTCTACTCCGGCGCGAGCTGGACAACGGCAAGCTCGTGAGCGATCAGCGCCTCCCCGAGGAAGACGCTCAAGCGCTCGAGCGCGCTTCATCCGACGAGTTTTGGGCGAGCTTCGACGGCGACCGTTATGATCACTTGGAGCTGCTCGAGAACAAGGTCGCGAGCCTCGCGATGGACGCAGATCTGTTGCAGCTGCGCTACGTGGGCACCGATCCGCAGGCCTTTGCCAAGGCGTTCGATCGCATGTCCGTCGTGGACGGCGAGCTCATCCCCGAGGGCAAGCGCGGCTTCATGTTCTCGAAGTACATGTACGAAGAGATGATCAAGCTGAAGACGGCGCGCGGCTTGGACAAGATCAAGCACGCCATGGAGGATCGCCAAGAGAAGATCGCCATGGTGCCGGAGCTGCAGCGCATCGTGCGCGAGAACCGCACCGGCATTCGCGAGCTGATGCTGCAGCTCGACGCGCTGCGCACCGAGGACTTTCGCAAGAAGCTGCAGGCGTTCTTGAAGTCTGACCAGACAGATGTCGCACAGCTATTGGCCAGCTTCTTCGACACGAACGATCAGAACTTCCTCGAGCGCTACGACTTCTTCTATCGCGAGCTCGCGCCGCAGCTCGAGCTGTACCGGATTCGCATCGGCGACTCGCTGATGATCAAGACGTTCACGAAGAGCGGCTACGTGCAGTCTGCGAACCTCAAGGTCTACGGAACTTACAACTTCCAAGGGCTTGAGAGGTCACCGCAGGCTGGCGCGATCAACATGATGGACCTGGTCTCGTTCCGTGAGCTGTACGGGTTCATGACCGACGAGCGCGCGGCTGAGATCGCGGCGATTCAGAAGGCTGCTGGCGCGAAAGAAGTGAGCCGCGAGAACGCCGAGTCCGAGCTGTTCGGTGCTCGGCCGACTGAAACCGCAGAGGCCCCTGCGGCGCAGGCATTGGCTGCAGAGTCCGCAGCAGATCCCCTCGCGAGCCTGCGCGGCACGCGTGAGTTGAAGGAGAAGCGCGAGGCTGCGTTCAACCCCGCCGAGCTCGAAAAGGGCGTGGCGCTGTCCGCGGCGATCATCGTGAAGGACGAGAACAAGATCGCGGACACGATGCGCGCGATCGAAGCGGCCGGCAAAGAGCGCAACCTGCCCTTGAAAGCGATCACTTGGCAGCAAGCATCGGGCCTGATCGGCCAGTTCGCGACGCTGATGCGCGCGGTGTTGTACGCGACCGTGCTGATCATCTTCGTGGTCGCATTGGTCGTGATCAACAACGCCTTGGTCATGGCGACCTTGGAGCGCGTGCGCGAGTTCGGGACGCTGCGCGCGGTGGGTGCACAGCGGCGCTTCATCCTGGCGATGCTGGTGTTGGAGTCGATAGTGATAGGTGTTTCGTCAGGTGCTGTAGGCGCGCTGCTAGGCATCAGCTTGCTGCTCTGGCTCGGGCGCGTGGGTATACCGGCGGTCACCTTGGAGCTGTCGTTCTTCTTCTCGGGGCCGCGGCTCTTTCCGAGCGTGACGCCCGAGCAGGTGATGTTTTCGTTCATCACCGTGCTGATCGTGAGCGTGATCTCCAGCATCTACCCCGCCTGGCTCGCGATGCGCGTGAGTCCGCGTGAAGCCATGTCGGCGGAGGATTGAACATGTCAGGTTTTCTAACTGATCTGCGCATCAGCTTCATGAACTTGGTCGAGCACGGCCGGCGCAGCAGCTTTTTGGGCGCGGCGATCGCAGCGGTCACATGTTTGTTTGTGCTGCTGACGGCGCTGTCCTCGGGCATCCGTCACACGCTCGTCGACACGGCGACTACGCTCACCACCGGCCACTTGAATGTCGGCGGGTTCTTCAAGGTCACCTCGGGCGGCGCAGGGCCGCTCGTGACCGACTACCAGAAGATCGAAGATCTCGTGCGGCACGAGCTGCCCGAGCTCGACTTCATCGTCCATCGCGGGCGCGGCTTCGGGAAGATCATCTCCGACCGCGGCTCCACACAAGCTGGCTTGTCGGGCGTGGACATCGTCAACGAGCCGCGCTTGCGCAAAGTGCTCGATGTGTACGAGGGCAAGATCGACGAGCTCGCGCAGCCCAACACGATCTTACTGTTCGAGCAGCAGGCGAAGCGGCTCGACGTAAAAGTCGGTGATGCGATCACGATCTCCGCGACCACCGGGCGCGGCGTGGCGAACACCCTCGACTGCCGCGTAGTCGCGATCGCGCGCGATGTGGGCCTGCTCAGCTCGTTCAATATGCTCGTCTCGGCCGAGTCGCTACGCGCGCTTTACCAGCTGCGACCGGACGTGACGGGCGTGATCCAGCTGTACGTGAAGCCGCAGTACGTGGAGAAGCTCACGCCGATCGCCGAGCACCTGCGGAAGATCCTCGCCGACGGCGGTTATCGCTTGATGGAGCCGGATCCGCGCGCGTTCTGGTTCAAGTTCCAGACCGTGTCGCGTGAGGACTGGACGGGACAGAAGCTCGATGTGACCTCGTGGGAGGACGAGCTGTCCTTCATCATGTGGACCTATCGCGCGCTGCAAGCGCTGAGCTTTATCCTGATGGTGATCCTGATCGGGATCATGGTCGCTGGCATCATGAACACGCTGTGGATCGCGATCCGCGAGCGCACACGTGAGATCGGCACGTTGCGCGCGATCGGCATGCAGAAGTTCGGCGTCGCACGGCTATTTCTGCTCGAAGCCACCATGCTCGGTGTGTTCGGCGCACTCGTCGGCGTGGCGCTGGGCGCGCTTGCCACATGGCTCATCAACTCGGCGAACATTCATGTGCCGACGAGCGTTCAGCTCTTTTTGATGCGCGACACGCTGCGGCTCACCGTCGAGCCGCAGACCTTGGTCTTTTCGGTCATCATGATCGCGTTCGTCACGGGCGCAGCTGCGATCTATCCCGCGATCCGTGCGGCTTCTCGCAAGCCGGTCGACGCGATGGCTCATTTCGGGTGATTCGGGTTGTTTCGGGTGAGGTGAGGAAAATGCGAAAGTCATCACGCTGGTTGGTTGGAACGCTGCTCGCCTTGGCGCTCGGCGCGCCCATATCTACGCCCATGCAGGCCGCGCACGCTGAGGAAGCGAAGAAGAGCAGCTACACGCCGGAGCAGCTGCTCGGCTTCATCAAGACGGTCGATGAGCGTCAGCGCAACTCGGGCGACTACCGCTCCGAGGCGTACATCGAGCAGAAGGAAAAGGGCAAAGTCGCCGTGGTCTACGAAGCGGTGATCTATCGCCGTAGCCAGGACCAGCGCTTCATCATCTTGTTCACGAAGCCCAAGTCGTCGCAGGGGCAAGGCTACCTGCGCGTGGATAAGAACCTGTGGTTCTACGATCCGGCCGTGGGCAAGTGGGAGCGGCGCACCGAGCGCGAGCGCATCGGCGGCACAAACTCCCGGCGCTCCGACTTCGATGAGTCGCGGCTGGCCGAGGAGTACACGGCGGAGCTGGTCAACGAGGAGAAGCTCGGCGTGTACAACACGCTCGTGTTGAAGCTCACGGGCAAGCCCGGGCTCGATCTGGCGTTTCCGGTGGTCAAGCTCTGGCTCGACAAGGACACGAACAACCAGCTCAAGCGCGAGGAATACGCGTTGTCGGGGCGGCTGCTCCGTACTTCGTATTATCCGAAGTGGAAGAAGCTGTTCAGCGAGTCGAAGGGTGCGGATGTTTGGTACCCGGAGGAGTTCCGCTTCTACGACGAGGTGGAGAAAGAGAACTCGACCTTGGTGCTGCTGAAGAGTGTCGACTTGAAGCCGCTCGAGGCGAACTTGTTTACCAAGGCTTGGCTCGAGAGCAAGTCGCGTTGAACCTGACATGACAGGACACAAGCTCGTGGGGAAAAAGGCTTTGCTCGTGTGTACGCTGGTGTTGGTAAGCACACCAGCAGTGGCGCAGGAGCGTCCGCGCGATTCCGAGATCTTCGGTGCGCCGAGCGCCCCCGAGCCTGCCGCTCCCAGCGAGCCACCCCCTCCCGCAGCCGATAGCGGCAGCACGCCCACGCCACCCGGGCGCCCGAATGAAACGGATATGTTCGGCGGCGGCGGCACACAGAGCGATCGTCCGACCGAGGCCGCGCCTGCCAGCCCGTCTGCCGCTAGCAGCGACAAACCAGCGGCTCCGCTCGATCCACGCGAGGCGATGTTCAGCGGCGACAACCGGCCGATGTTCACCGAAGAGCCTGCGCCCGCCGATCCGCTGACGATCGGCGGCATGCTCTACATGCGCTTGCAGAGCACAGCGAACGAACGCACCGAGCCGAAGCACTGGGGCATCTCCTCGCCCACGCTGCTCGACGTGTTCTTCGACGCGCGTCCGAACGACCGCGTGCGCGGCTTCGTCCGCGGTCGCATGAGCTACGACCCGCTCTTGCCGACTGACTCCGGCGGCTTGAGCTCGACCGCCTTGCTCGGCAACAGCCAAACCGCAGGCAGCACCTCGATTTCGCCGCTGTTCAGCGGCGCAAGCGGCTCACCCAACGCGGTCCTGGATCAGCTCTGGCTGCGCTTCGACATCGGGCACCAGCTGTTCATCACAGTCGGCAAGCAACACGTGCGCTGGGGCACCGCACGCTTCTGGACGCCCGCGGACTACTTGCACCTGCGCCGCCGCAACCCGCTCGATGTCTTCGACGTCCGCACCGGCACGAACATGGTCAAGGTGCACCTGCCGATCGAAGCCCTGAACTGGAACTTCTACGCGTACGGCATCCTCGAGAACAACGGCGGCCGGCCCGACCTCGGCACACCCGCGGGTGCGCTGCGCGCAGAGTTCGTCCTGGGAGAGCTCGAGCTCGGCCTGGGCGTGTACAACCGCGCACGCTCACGCGCGAAGTTCGCAGCGGATGTTTCGTTTGGCCTCGGCGACATCGACTTCTACGGCGAGCTCGCGCTGCGCGACGGTCGCGAGATCGATCGCGTGCGCTACGCGCCCGACGCGATGCTGCCGAATCCCATGAACCTCGACGGGGTGCCACCCGAGATCGCACAGCAGCTCGCGCTCGCTCGCATCCAAGCCGAGGTCGACGCGATCTACCCGGTCTACCGCTCGCCCGGCTATCGCCCGCAAGTCGTCGGTGGCCTCAGCTACTCGCGCCGCTACGCAGACAACGACACCTTCACGATCGCGCTCGAGTACTTCTACAACGGCTACGGCTACGACGACCCGAGCGTGTATTCGGGCCTACTCTTGCCGCACTCACGCCAGCTCGAAAACCCTGCGAGCTTCTTCTTTCTCGGTCGCCATTACGCGGCGCTGCTGCTGCTCTTCCCCGCGCCGTTCAAGCTCGACCTACATACGTTTACATTGTCGACACTCGGCAACCTGTCAGATCGTTCGCTCACAACACGCTTCGACTACGCGCTCACGCTGCTCACGCACCTACGCTTCGAAGCGTACGCCTCAGTGTCATACGGCGAACGCGGCGAATTCCGCTTCCAAATCGCGGATCTTCCCAGCGTCCCCCTATCCACCTTGGGCCTACCCCGTCCAACCATCTTCGCCTTAGGCCTGGGCCTACGCCTCTCGATCTAACAGCCTGTTGGTGGCACACTCGCGCGCCATGGCTGGCGATGTGTACATGCAATACGGCTGCGGCCACAGCGCGCCGCCTGGTTGGCGCAGCTTCGACGCCTCGCCCACACTGGTGCTGCAACGTTTGCCGATCGTAGGAAGCCTCGCGCGGCGCGCCCGATCTCCGTTCCCGGACCAGGTCGAGCACGGGGATATCCTAAGCGGCCTGCCGCTCGGACCGGCGTCGTGCCGCGGGATCTACGCGAGCCACGTGCTCGAGCATCTCGCCCTGATCGATGCGCGCAAAGCGCTCCGCAATACCCACGCGCTGCTCGCTCCCGGTGGGGTGTTTCGCTTGGTTGTGCCCGACCTTCGCAGCTACGCGCGGCGCTATCTCGAAACCAACGACCACAAAGCCTCGCATCAGTTCATGGAAGACACTTGTCTGGGCTCATACAGCCGCGCGCGTGGCCTCAAAGGCATGGTGCTCGAGTTCCTTGGCAACTCGCGTCATCTCTGGATGTGGGATCTCCCTTCCATGCAGTACGAGCTCCAAGCGGCAGGTTTCGTTGATATTCGTGCCTGCAGCGCCTTTGACAGTGAGGACCCTCGCTTCGCCGAAGTGGAAGACCCGGGCCGCTTCGTCGACGCGCTCGCGATGCAGTGTCGGCGCGCCGCAAACAATGCGACAGCACAGGCGCACGCACACGCACACGCGTCGCTCTGAGCCGGCGCCCGGCTGCCCTGCGGCGCTTGCACCCTACGGCTGCATGGCACGCTGGTTGCTTATTGTAGGCACGTCCGCTGTACACCGCGAAATCGCTCGCTTCTTAGAAGGGTTGTGTCATGCATAAACACCTCAAGTTCTGCAGTGTCTCACTGTTCCTCGCCGCAGGCGCATGCGCCAGCTCTCAGGCCGAACAAGTGAAAGACGCACGCATGGGGCAAACCGAGGCGCAAGCCGAGGTGAACGAGAACAGTGTCGACCAGGCGGCGAAAGCCCGCCAAGAGTCCGTCGACAATGCCCACGACGCGCGCGGTGAGCGCATCGCCGACGCCAACCGGCCCGGTGAAAACGCGACCGAGGAGCTGAACGAAGTCGCGAGGGAGCGCGCAAAGTACCAGACCGACGCGCAGACCCGCGTCAGCAAGCTCCGTGTGCGGATCGATGAGGCCACAAAGAACGTTGGCGTGCTGGGTGACCGCGCGCCCTCGAAGCTGCACGACGAGCTGAAGACGGCTAACACCGAGTACACGCTCCTCAAGCAGGATGTGGACAAGCTCAACAACACCAAGACAACCGAGTGGGAGTCCAAGACCTCACAGATCGACCAACGCATCTCACAACTCGGCGACCGGATCGACAACTTGAAAGAGTCGATCGACGATGTCGATGTCTGAGCTAGGTTGACGCTCACAGCGGCAGCGCGGCCTGCGCTGCCGCTTTTCTAGCTTCCATGGACAGATCCGTAGAGCTGCTGCCGCTGGTCGCACATCCGCCTTTCCCGAACAACGCTCGGCTGCCCGTGATCGTCTATCGCGCTGCGATCGAGCTGCCGATGCACGGCGACGCGGCGCGACCGATCGAACAGACCTTCGAGCGCCACGGTTGGTCCGGCGGCTGGCGGTCCGGCGTTTACAACTATCATCACTATCACAGCACCGCGCATGAGGTGCTCGGTTGTTACTCCGGTCATGCCGCGCTCATGTTGGGCGGACCGGAAGGCGTGCGCGTGGAGCTCGCGCGCGGCGACGTGGTTGTGTTGCCCGCGGGCGTTGCGCACAAGAGCATCGACACCAGTCCCGACTTCAAGGTCGTCGGTGCCTATGCGGAGGGCCGCGAGTACGACATGAAGCGCGGCAAGCCCGATGAGCCACAGGCCTCCGAGCAGGACATCGCGCAAGTACCGCTGCCCAAAGCGGATCCGGTCTTCGGCGCGCAGGGGCCCCTGCTCCAGCACTGGCAGAGGTAACACGCTGACCCTAGTCCGGTCATCGAGGAGGTGAGCCATGCCGATTAGCGGGTCGCGTCTGCAGCCGTTGGCTGCAAGCTTACCAGTGCAGCAGGGTCGAGACCTGTATCTCGCGGAAAACGGCTTCAGCGTCGCGGAGTACGACAACCCGCGCACCCAAGCATCGGTCTTTGGGCTGCGCTTCAGCGTGCCCAACACGCCCAAACATCGCTGGGCCATCATGCTGCACGACCTGCATCACGTGGCGACCGGCTACGGCACCGACCTGATTGGGGAGGGCGAGATCTCCGCCTGGGAGCTGCGCAGCGGCCTCGGCTCGCTCGGCCTGTACGTCGGCTCGATCGTGTTGGGCGGCGCACTGTTCGGCTTGATGTTCGCGCCGCGGCGGGTGCTGCAAGCCTTCGTGCAAGGCGGCGGCAAGCCCGCGCTGTTCGACCGCCCGGACCTCAGCTACGACGCGCTCATGCGCATGAGCGTCGCGGAGCTGCGGGCCGAGCTCGCGCTACCACCGAACGGGCTCGCACAGGTCCCGCGCGAGCTGCACAGCCACGCGCCACTGTCCGTCGCCGAGATGCTATGAAGTACCCTCGGAGGCCCCGGTATCGTGAGGATCGCAACCTGGAACGTAAACTCTCTCAAGATGCGACTCGATCGCGTTTGCGGTTGGCTGGAGCGCGCGCAGCCGGATGTGCTGCTGATACAGGAGACCAAGCTCACCGACGCCGCTGCGCCGGCTGAGCCGTTTGTTGAGCGCGGCTACCAGCTCGCGCACCACGGTCAGGGTCGCTGGAACGGCGTCGCAATCGCGAGTCGCGTGGGCATCACCGACGTCGTCACGAACTTCGGGCTAGAGCACGCAGCGGCGGCCAGCGAAGGGGAAAACGACTATCAACCGCTGCGCGAAGCGCGGATGATCGCAGCGACCTGCGGCGGCGTACGTGTCGCGAGCTTGTACGCGCCCAACGGTCGCAGCGTGGACACCGAGTTTTACCGCGCCAAGCTCGACTGGTACGGCGTGCTGCTCGGCTGGCTGCGCGAGACGTGCAAGCCCGATCAACCGCTCGTGCTCGGAGGCGACTACAACATCGCTCCCACGGACGCCGATGTTTGGGATCCTGTCGCGTGCCAGGGCGGCACGCACGTGTCTCCTGAAGAGCGCGCCGCGTTTTCGGCCCTCCTCTCGTGGGGCCTGCATGACAGCTATCACGAGCAACGTCCGCAACCGGCGCGCTTCAGCTGGTGGGACTATCGCGCCGGGTGTTTTCAGAAAAACATGGGCATGCGCATCGATCACCTGCTCGCGACCTCGTCCGCGAATCAACGCGTGGTGTGGGCCGAGATCGATCGCGAGGCGCGCAAAGGCAAGCCGACGCCGTCTGATCACGCGCCGGTCATGATCGATCTCGATAGCCCAGGCAAAGCGCTAGACGCAGGCTGGGAAGGCGCAGAAGCGCGCATCGCAGCGCGCAAGAAGGGCTAAACAGCTCGCACAGGAGTCGTCGCGTCGCTGAGCGCGCGCAGAAGCTGAGCTTGCTCGACTTCGACGCCCGTGCGCTCGCGATGCACCGCCGGCAGCCAGTCCGCGACTTCGTCGTGCGACTTGCAGATCCGATAGTCGAAGTGACCGCCTGCCAGCACGCGCAGTCCAGTCACCACGCTGCGCAGCATGCTCAAAACAAAGCCGGTCTGCGTCACAACCATCGCGACCAAGCGCACGTTGTGCGACTTCATCATCCGCACCATCGCTGTGCGTTCCGCGTCGTCAGGCAGCTGCAGCGGCGCGCGCACGACATGAATCATAGAGGTGCCGCGCATCACATGTTGACGCACATGCTCGCCCGCGGCCTCCAAGCGCGCTATCATTGCCGCCCTCGGCTGCACATCCCAGACCAAAATCAGCACGTTACGCAGCATCAGCTCAGTCACGGCGCCGGGCTCGCTGTACACCAGCTGCGTGCTGTACGGGGCCAACGAGCGCGCTGGACGGGCGGAGTTGCTCACCTGGTCGAGGCTACAGGGCGACCCACATGCAAGCAAGCTAGCGCCGCATGTCGAGCACCACGATCACCCAGTCGTCCGTCTCGTCCCGGTAGCGCGTGAGCTCGCTGAAACCTACGCGCTGGTGCGCGCGCAACGAACGCGCATTGCGCGCGGAGATCTCAGTCACCAGCAGCTGATAGCTGCGGGCATAGTGCTCGCGATGCCCAGCGTACAGCAGATCGAATACGCCCTGCCCGCGCGCGCTCGCGTCCACACAGATCTGACCCATCACGTAGAACGGCCACGCCAAGAGCGCGCGCCCGTCGTACGTGAGCGTGGCGAAGCGCGCGAACATCGGCTCGAGCAGCGGCAAGAGCGGCCGGCTCTCGGCCGTCATGGTCAACGCGTACCCAACCAGCTCGGACCTGCGACGCGCGACCACGCTCGGTCCGAACGCGTGCATACGCCCCAGGATCTCGCGCGTGTGGGCCACCGTCACAAAGCCACTGCGCAGCCCCTCTTCCGGCGTAACCACAGCGCGCAAGTTCGCACGCTGCAGCGCGAGGATCCCATCCAAGTCGGAGTCGCCATTCGAAAGCTCGACAGTGAAGCTCATGATCCGTGGGATCTACGAGCCTCTGAGCGAGCTTTCAAGAGGCGGCGCGCACGCCCTTTGTTTTCAGCGGCGGCTCGCGCTGATCTTCGAACGTTTCGTTGCCGGTCGGCTCGTAGTGCGGGACTTGGTTGCGCTCGTAGCGTAGCCGAGACAGCTCCCAGTACATGCGCCGCCGGGCGCGGTTCTGGTTGCCGAGCGGTCGGTGCTCGGGGATGCAATGCCAAGGTGTAAACGAGAGCTTGTGCGCGAACTGCAGCTGCGCTGGGCTGTCGAACCGCTGCTTGGGAATGCGAATGGTCGCACCCGGAATGTACGGAGACTGCGAGACCGGCCAGCGCACCGCTGCATTTTCGATCGGCATGTTGTGCGCGTCGGTCTGCACTTGGATCAGCAGATCAAAGACGTAGTCCTCTTTGCTCAACGTCGCGATCATGTTGTCACGCAGATAGTTGTCAGGTGGACGCCCCGGGAGATTCGGCACCTTACTACGTTGCTGACTGCGCGGTCGCAGGGAGTACTGCATGGCGCGACCGGGTCCCAGCAGATACGGGACACAACTGTAGTACTGACACTCCAACGGACTGGTCTGTGTCTCGTTCCACAAGCTCTGCATCAAGAAGTCGAGCAGATGCGGCTCGCGCGGATCGAAGAAGTAATAGAGCGGCGTGCGCCGCAGCAGCATCGCCTGCAGCTGCGAGTTTGCGTTGACGTCCGGCGTGACGAACGTTGGCGTGCAAACAGCCGTGAAGTCTTGCGTCTCTTTCTCGTCATCGAGCAGCTTCGGGCCGGGCACACCCATGAGCTTCATGCTCATGCTCATGAAGCCCACATCCTCGATGTCCGGAGGGCTGTCGGGACCGGGGCCAGAGAAGCGAATCCACGCAGGAAACGTGCGCGGCTCGCGAAACACGCCCTGACGCAACTCCACAGGCAGGTCGGCGCGGATGCTGACTTCGGCTCGCACCAAACCATGCGTCTTGGTGTTGCCCACGCGCTCGAACTCGCCGGGACGGTACTTACGCTTCATGTACTCGCCCATGTCGTGGATGATCGAGTCGAGCGCCTGCTCTTCGCCTTTTAGATGTTGCTCTTCTGCCAGGCCGAGCCCGACGCGCTTACGCTGCACGTTTATCAATGTCTGCAAGAGCGCTGCCGACTTGTCTCGGAACAGCGCGTTCGCATACGGGCGCCAGAACGGCTCGGTGCGCCGCTCCCAGTGCATCAACGCAACCAGCACCTCGTGCAGAAGCTCGACCGACATGGATCCGTCCCTTTGCGTAGTGGTTAGCGCGCCTGCACCGCGCCCGCGATCACATCGGCGACGCGGTGATAGAGCTCGAACAGTTGATCGTCACGGAAGTTGCAGCCGCTGTGGAGCAGGCCCGCGAGCACTTGCACTTCCTTGTCCTCTCCGAGCTCCCCCGGCGAGTCAGTCTTCCAAATATAGCGATCGTAGTAACCTACGACGTCGAAGTGATCAGCGACGACGATGCCAGCCAGCTCGTCCGGATCACTCGGGTCGAGCAGCTGACGCGCGCTGTTCACGACTCCGTCGTTGTGACCGGCATCGAGCAAGTCCGGCAGCTCTATGCCCGGCGCGCGCAGCAAGAGCCCGTTGTTATTCTCGGCACTCAGTGCGTGCTTCAAGCGAGCCACCGACGCGAGGACGTGCTCGCCCTCCTCAGCACAACCTGTCTTCCAACCTTCTGCGCGCTCGGACAGCGCGCGAAAGAAGCTGTCTGGCGGCGTGATGCTGGCGTCACCGAGCTTCGCGCGACCCGTGATGGTCACGAAGCTGCGGCGCACCACGTCTTTCTTCAAGCCCGCGGCATCGATAGCCTGCGATGGCTCTAAGTCTGACAGCAATGCCCAACGCTTAGAGACTTCGCTTACGAACTTGGCTGTCTTGCGCAGCTCGTGCAGCGAGCTCGCTGCGAAGTCGCCCAGCTCGACATCTTTGATCGACGACACTGCGAACAAACCCAACATACCGAGCAAACCCGGCAATCCGCGTGGATCGCGATCGCTGAGCAGACGCGCGATCGGGTCGCGCGTAATGCACGTGCCCTGCAGCGGGCTGGCGATCGACACCACGCTCCGGATGCGGTCGCGCAGGATGCCCGCGCGCGAGTCGATCTCACTCCACGACGAGGCGCCGCGCGGCCGTGCGTGTGTCAGGAGGTTGGCGTCCACACCACCCGTGCTGTGCCCGACTAGGTGCACCTTGAGCGCTTTGTGACCGTGCTGCCCGCCGTGTTCAAGCCTGTGCAGCCTGTCGGCGAGTGAGCGCACGAGATGGCGCTGGCGCTCGGCGATCGAAGCCGTTGGCGGGATGGGCAGCGCCACCACCGGCACACGGCTGCCGAGCCGCGCTTCGAGCCCGGAGCGCAGCGCGGCGACGACGCGGTCACCAAAGTAGCGGAAGCTCGAGAAATTCTCGAACCCGAGCAAGCCCGGCACCAAGAACACAGCGTGCTCGGCCTCGCCGCCGTAAGCGGCACGAGAGCCCTGCTGGTTGTCGTTCGCCCCAGTTTGAGCGTGTGCTTCCGGTCGTTCCAAGACGGTTTGCGCAGGTGCAGCTGGCTCGTCCTTTGAGCGGCGGCGTTCCTTGCTTCTCATCACACGTGCGGCCTGGCCTGCCATGTTTCGCTGTGCTCCTGACGGCGTTTGGGTGGAATGGTCCAAGCGAAGTTGACTTGGCATGCAACCTGCCGAGCCGCTCCACTGCAATTCCCCCTCGAGTCTTACGAACTCTGGAACTTAGTGTCGGCACCTGTCAAGCGCGGAGTGCGCTAACACACAGTGCTTAGCGTCTGACGATGTCACATGAAACACACGATCGAAACGCATTCGCTCGCACGAAGTAATAGGTAGACACTACGTCGCCTACGCCTACATGAGGGCCACGTGCACCTCACCTACCTCTCGGCTGACACCGAAATGCACTCCGTGGCTAGCTGACTGCTAACAACCGATTCATTTTCGACGCGGGTTGTGACCAACTTCATTCGCCACACGTTTACGACTCACTAAATTGTCCGGTGCTCAGGTGGGGAGCTCGACGTTACTGAGGTGACCTTTCAATGCTCGACAGTCTGCTCACGCGCGCGAGCAATCGTGCCCTCGAGACGATCAATCGCCTGATCCCCTGGCATCGGCTGCCGACGTGGCTCGGTCTCGCTAACTTGGTGGAATTGCGAGAGCAGTTGCGCGCGGAGAATCTCCACGACACGGGCCACATCGATCGGGGCGATGGTCATCACCATGGCGAGCCTGCGCTCGAGCCGGTGACCTCGGACGTGCTGCGCGCGCGCTCTGCCGACGGCAGCTACAACGATCTCGAGAACCCGCGCATGGGCATGGCACATACACGCTTTGGACGAAACGTTCCGCTCAGTGCGGTGCGCATCGCTAGCCCGCGCACACTGACCGCACCAAGCCCCCGCACGGTAAGCCACGCTTTGCTCGCACGCCGTGAGTTTGTACCGGCTACGTCGCTCAATGTGCTCGCTGCGGCTTGGATCCAGTTCATGGTGCGCGACTGGTTCAGTCACGGCGAGAACGAGCCGAGCGACCCGCACAAGATCCCGCTCGCACCAGAGGACACTTGGTATGAGCACCCGATGCAGGTGCAACGTACACGGCGCGATCCGTCACGCTGCCCCATGTCAGGTGGACCTCCTACTTTCACCAATGATGTCACGCACTGGTGGGACGCATCACAAGTCTACGGCAGTGACAAAACCCTGCAGCTGCGTCTACGTAGCTTACAAGGCGGCAAGCTCAAGCTCGACGCTGCAGGCCGCTTGCCGATCGATATAGAGACGGGCGCGGACCTGACAGGCTTCATCACCGACACGAACTGGACCCCTCTCACCTTGCTGCACACGCTGTTCGTGCGCGAGCACAACGCGATCTGCGACGCGTTGCACGGCGCATATCCGCACTGGAACGACGAAGAGCTCTTTCAGCACGCGCGGTTAGTCAACGCCGCGCTGCTCGCGAAGATCCACACCATCGAGTGGACGCCCGCGCTGCTCACCCATCCCACGCTCACCGCGGCGATGAACGCCAACTGGTGGGGCGTGTTCGGAGAGCGCGTTCAAAAGAATGTGGGTCGCGTGCTCGACCATGAAGCTCTGAGCGGCATCCCTGGAGGGCAGCGCGACCACTTTGGCGTGCCCTATTCGATCACTGAAGAGTTCGTCTCGGTGTACCGCATGCACTCACTCGTCCCGGACGAGCTGCAGCTGCGGGCGCTACGCGATCATGGCCTGATCCGGCGCTGCACCTTGACCGATCTGCTCGGCACAGCCGGCAACCAGCTGATCGACGAGCTTGGCATCGAGAACCTGCTGTATTCGTTCGGCACCGCCCATCCCGGTGCGCTGCGCTTACACAACTATCCGCAGCTGCTCAGGAACCTCGATCGCTTCGATGGCACCGCTGTGGACTTGGCGACGATCGATATCCTGCGTGATCGCGAGCGCGGCGTGCCCTCATACACCGAGCTTCGGCGTCACTTGCACCTGCCCGTGCCAAAGACGTTCGAAGAGCTGACTGACAATCCGGAGTGGGCGCGCGAGCTGCGCGACGTCTACGCGCACGTGGACCTCGTCGATCCGCTGCCCGGTATGCTCGCAGAGCCGCTGCCGGCCGGCATGGCCTTTAGCGACACCGCGTTTCGCATCTTCGTCCTGATGGCGTCGCGCAGGTTGAACTCCGACCGCTTCTTCACCACGGACTTCACGCCCGAGGTCTACTCGCCGCTCGGCATGCAGTGGATCCGCGACAACGACATGCGAACTGTGCTGCTGCGCCACTTCCCGGCGCTGTCGGCTGCGCTGTCACACAGCAAGAATGCTTTCGCGCCTTGGAGCGCGGTGCGTCTGTCTTGAGCACAAAGGATCTGTCATGCCTATCACTGCCCAATCTATCGCTAAGCTGACACGTGACGAAGTCGACCAACTGTTTAGACGCGGAGAGGTCGGTCAGATCCCGGACGGCGACGCGATAGGCACGGCCATCTTCTTCCCGTCCAATCCGATCGAGCCGCTGCTGGAGCGCGTGGTGCAGGCCTTTGCATGGCGCGGCAAGGTCGTAAACGCTCGCTCGCGCGACCTGAAGAACAAGATCTCACCACTGGGCGTGGAAGCCATCGCGGCCGACGTCTACACCGGGCGCAGCTGGTTCGACGGCGCCGATTGCATCGTCCTGGACTACTCCAAGCGCTCACTGGTCGCGAAGCTAGTGCGCGACGAGATCCGCCGCGTCGCACCAGGTTTGTATTTAGGCGTCGTTTATTTAGGGCACACGCGACTGATTCACTTCACACTTCAGTTCACGGTGTGACTCCGCTGCTCGAGTCGAACTAGGCGGCTGAGCCGCGTGGGAGGGCGCATTGCCACATCAAGAAGCACTGACGATCATCGCGCCAGTCGCAGAAGAGCGTGAACCGGAGCTCGCCGAAGTGATGCGCGCGCTCGCGGCAAACCCTGCGCAGAATGATGTGCTTGCGTTCGGCGCCTTGCCCGGTTGTCACTTTGGGCGCGTCTTACACCTGCCTGCTTCGACGGATCTGTCAGGTCAGAAGATCGGTCCACAGCTCATGCTGTTGTCAGACTGCGATGGCTCGGCAGAGGTGCACCTGCGGCAGCTGGTGGCCGTCGCAGGGGATGGCCTGGATCGTCTGTTCGGCAGCTGCGTGGACTATCCGCGCCAGCCTTCGCCAGAGAATCGCCTGGCGTTTCTGCAGAAGCGCGTGCAGCCCGTCAAGGCGGTCTATGTGCATCGTCAGGGCCGCGGCGTGGAGCAGATCCGCCGTGAAGCCGAGCTCCGCAAAGCGCTGGTCACATGGCTGGCGGAGCAACGTTTCCAAGGTCTTTCGGCCATCGCGATCCGCGCTCAGATCATCGCGCACGTGCGTGCCAGTGGCCCGCTGCGCTGGGCACTCGAGCCCGCAGAGGGCATCGACGCGGGCTACCGTCTTCGCAACGCGCTCGATGCGCTCGCGTTGCCGCTCGGGCTCGCAGCGCTCGGCCCGGTCGTCGTTCCGGCGGCGCTGCTGCTGCTCTTATTGATTCGACTGCAAGAACAGACTGATTCGATGCAGAGCGGTCGTCCGGCGCCCGAGCTCGTTCGTACACTCACTGAGCTAGAAGACTTCGCCGCGCACAACGGCTTCACGGCCGGCGGCTACGTCAAGCCAGGCTGGGTGCGCCGTGCCGCGGTGTCGAGCCTGTTACCTCTGATCGGCTGGGGCTCGCGCCACTTGTTCACGCGCGACTCGCTCGCAGGCGTGAAGAGCATCCACTTCGCGCGTTGGGTACCGATGGACAACGGGCGGCGCGTGGTGTTCTGCAGCAACTACGATGGCAGCTTAGAGAGCTACAACAACGACTTCATCGATCTCGTCGCTTGGGGGCTCAACCTGATCTTCAGCAACGGCCTCGGCTACCCGAGCACACGCTGGTTGGTGTTCGGTGGCGCGCGCTACGAGCAGGAGTTCAAGAACTTCTTACGCCGCCATCAGTTCCCAACGCCGGTTTGGTACTCGGCGTATCCGCACTTGAGCGCTCGCAACATCGAGCGCAACGCAGGACTGCGCACGGGCCTACAGGGACACATGACAGAACAAAAGGCACAAGCATGGCTATCGCTGCTATAGACACCTTTGCTCGACTCGCGCGTAAGGTTGACAGTCTGATGCGCGGCTTGCCCGTGCAAACGCCTGCAGTCGAAGCCGAAGATGTGCAAGGCCTCGTGCTGCGTGGCTACGGCAACTTGCCCTACGCGCTGTATCCGCTCTTGCGTTTCACCGGTCCGAAGTCGGCGGGGCCTTGGCTGAAGCGTTATCTCGCGCGCATCGCGCGTGGTCGTCCGCACGAAGCCGGCGCGCAAACAGAAGCATTCCAAATCGCGTTCACGCCCGCGGGCCTGACTGCGCTCGGGATGAATGCCGACGAGCTGCACGGTTTCTCGACCGAGTTCCTGAGCGGCATGGTTGGACCACACCGCAGTCGTTTCCTCGGCGATGTCGACGAGAGCGCACCCGAACACTGGCGCTGGGGCGGCCCCAAGACCGATGAAGTACACGCGCTGCTGATGGTGTTCGCGAAGACAGAGGCCCGCCTCTCAGAGCTGCAGGCCGAGCTGCGCCAGAGTTATGTCGCTCACGGCGTCAGCGAGATCTCAGTGCTGGACACCGCGGAGCTGTCGCGCACCGAGCACTTCGGCTTCGTCGACGGCATCTCGCAGCCTGCGATCGACGGCTACCACAGCACAGACTCACACTTGCACAAGATCAAACCCGGAGAGTTCCTGCTCGGCTATCCGAACGAGTATGGTTTGTTCACCGAGCGACCGCTGCTGAACGGCACGCGCGATCCACGCGGCATCTTGCCGCTCGACGCACAAGGCAGCCCGCAGCGCGACTTCGGTCGCAACGGCACCTACCTCGTGCTGCGCCAGCTGCGGCAAAACGTGCCGCTGTTTCGCGAGACCTTGGACAAGCTCACGCGCCGCGCGGACGGCTCTTCGAACAAAGAGGCGCAGGCGTATCTCGCAGCGCAGATGGTCGGTCGCTGGCCGAGCGGCGCGTCGCTCTTCGAAGCACCACACGCGGACGATGTCAGCAAGGCGCACTCCAACGAGTTTCGCTATCAAGCGCTCGATCCGGTCGGTGCGCGCTGCCCGATCGGCTCGCACGTGCGGCGCGCGAATCCGCGCGATGCGCTACCTCCACACGAAGGCACCGAATACTCGCTCGATGTCAACCGTCATCATCGTTTGCTGCGGCGCGGGCGTGTTTACGGCAACGCGCTGCCGGAGGGCCAAGTCGACAACGCCGATCGTGGGCTGATGTTCGTCGCGATCAACGGCAACATCTCGCGCCAGTTCGAGTTCATCCAACACTCTTGGCTGAACGATCCGCGCTTCAACGGCTTGTCGGGGCAAGCGGATCCGATCGTGGGTGCTAGCAACGACAACCAGTTTGCACCTTCGCCCAAGCCGGTCAGCGCTTATTGCACAGGTCTGCCTCGCTTCGTCACGGTGACGGGCGGGGGTTATTTCTTCATGCCGGGAATCCGTGCATTGCGCTTTCTCTCGGAGCTGACGCCATGACCACGAACGCATCTGCCGTGCCGTCCGGAGCCGTCGCCAACACCAACAGCGAGAAGCGTCCGTTCCGCTTGCGGTTGCTGCCGCTGCTCGACGTGGTGGTGGTGTCAGATCCCAAACAGATCGAGGAGCTCAATCAGCATCAAGCAGTCACGCGCAAGATCGATGCTAAGAACGGGATCTTACACCGCATCGTCGCCAATCGTTTGCTGGGTGACTTGTCCTTTCATGGCAAGCTGCTGCCGGTGTTTTTGCCACGCAGTGATCTTGATCGCGCGCGCAGACAGAAACACTTAGACAATCAGCTCGAAGACCTGCGCGGCGCGCCCGGTGTCGAGAGCGCTGAGATCGGTGAGTATATCTCGGGTGTCAAAGACGCGCTCGAGATTGGTGTGCAAGTACAGCAGTGGTGCGGACGCTTGTTTCTCGCGAACTACCGCGCCACGCCTGAGAGCTACGAGGCCGGAAAACTGATCGCCGGGTGGGCTAGCGCACCCCCGTGGCAAACGGTCTTCGATAAGCTCAGTGGCAAGCTCGAGCGAGCGAAGGAGCTCCTCGCGGAGGCTGCGGAAGGGGACCCGCACGTCATCCATGCGACCGCGATCGGCATGGAGAACATCACGAAAACTGTGCGGAAGCTGCGGCGCGCCGCGTACGACCCTGATAAGCAGCGCCTGTCACCGGACGACATTTTGCGGGAGTGTTTGGCTGCGCCGCCAGCTGTTCTGCGCACGTGCACCGAACAGGTGCGTGTGCCGTTCCTCGCCGAACCGCTCGATCAGCGCAGCTTGATCGTGTTTCTGGTCGCAAAGGCGTACACGAGCTCTGGTGATCTCGATGTCGCGTTCCTGGGTGACCAGTGGAGCGCGTGCCCGGCACGACGCGTCGTGCCCGAGCTGCTACGCGCCGCTTGGCACTCGGCCAACCACGATGAGCCGAAGAAGAAAGATGACAGCGTGTTCGCGAAGATCAACGGCTGGGGCCGTCTGCTTCGCATCTCTTAGTTAGTTCGACGGAATCACGGAGGAAGTATGCCCGACAGTGCAGCAAAGTCGTTTAGAGTGGCCGGCAGCCAAGAGCTGCAGCGAGCTGAAGCCTTGCTCGAGCAAGAAAACGTGGCGGAAGCCATCGCCACGCTGGAAGCGATGGGCGACAGCCAAGGCGAGGTCGCCGAGCTACTCGGGGCAGCCTACTTCCGCCTCGAAGACTACGGCAAAGCAGCGGGCGAGCTAAAGAAAGCCGTCGCGGTCAAACCTGCCGACAAAGAGCTGCGCGCGCTCTACGAGCTCGCCCAAGCCAACGACCGCGCAGACGTGCAGCGCCGCGTCCCAGCACCGCAGTACTTCGATGCGCCCGCATTGTTGTCAGGTCCACAGCCGGGCGAGCGTGAAGTCACGCCACGCGTGCCGCCACCGTCTGACACGCCGAAAGCGCAAGTGCTGTGGGCGATCGGTGAGCTCGCAGGCTTGAAGCTCGGCGAGCTCCTGCAAGTGCTCACGCAAGTATTCGGCCGCGAAAAATCTACGACGCCCTCCCCGTGGACAACTTGGTATCAGCACGAAGGCATACGCGCGACGATCATGCTCGCGTACCGGCGCTACCGTTTGAATAAAGACCAACTGTTCGGCGCGTATCCCTCGAGTGCAGGCACAGGCTTCTATCGCAGTCAGGGCATGATGCCTGCGTGGGTGAAGAACGCGCGCACGGCAGACGGCAGCTGGAACGATCTCAGCGAGCCCATGGCAGGTGCGGCCAACACGCGCTTCGGCTTCAACACCGATCCCACGCAGACGCCGGGAGAAACCGGCCAACGTTTGCTCACGCCGAACCCGCGTACAGTCAGTCGCGTGCTGCTCACGCGCAAAGACGGCAAGCTGAAGCCAGTTCCATTCCTCAATCTGACCGCGGGCGCGTGGATCCAGTACATGAACCACGACTGGGTGAGCTACGGCGAGCCAGCCAACACGGCACCTTATCGCATTCCGCTCGATCCTGACGATCCAGCCCGCCGCACCTTACGTCAGACACACATGTTGGTTCGCCCAACCCAGACAGATCCGACCCGTAAGCCCGGCGAGCCATCGGTACATATCAACGAAGTGACGAGCTGGTGGGACGGCTCGCAGATCTACGGCAGCGATGCCAAGACTGCAGAGTCCTTGCGCTCACATAAACAAGGAAAGCTCAAGGTCGATCCCAAGACGGGCAACCTGCCAGTGTTAGGAGATGGCGTCGAAGCCACAGGCTTTCGGCGCAACTGGTGGCTCGGCCTCAGCATGCTGAGCACGTTGTTCGTAAAGGAGCACAACGCCATCTGCGACATGTTGTCCGTGCGTTACCCCAAGTTCGACGACCAGCGGCTTTACGACACGGCGCGCCTTATCAACGCAGCGATCATGGCCAAGATCCACACGGTGGAATGGACCCCCGCGATCTTGCCGAACGCCGCGCTCAACTCAGCGATGAACGCAAATTGGTACGGTTTGCTTACAAACGTACTACGTAGCAAGCGCGAGCGCCGCACCTTGGCCGAGATCAACGTCGCCGATCCGATCGCGGGTGGCCTCGTAGGCAACGCGACCGATAACCACGGCGTACCCTACTCGCTCACGCGGGAGTTCCTCTCGGTGTACCGGTTGCACTCGCTCTTGCCCGACCAGATCGATGTCTTCAATATCGGTGGCCCTGGCGACCCGGACACGCCGTCGCAGACCTACGCGCTCGCAGACACGCGCCAAGCAGCGTCGCACAAGATCACCGACGCGATCTCGATGGCCGATCTGTTCTACTCGTTCGGACGCCAACATCCCGGTCAGCTCGTGCTGAACAACTTCCCGAGCGCGCTGCAAAACCTCAGCATTCCGGGCGCTGGCTTCTACGACCTCGGCGCCGTCGACGTGCTCCGCGATCGCGAGCGCGGAACACCGCGCTACAACCAGTTCCGTACCTTGCTCGGGATGCGCCCGCTCAAGAGCTTCGAAGAGCTGACGGAGAACTACGACGAGCTCAAAGCGCTCAAGCAGGTCTACAACAGCATCGAGGACGTGGATCTGCTGATCGGCAACCTCGCCGAGATGCGCCGTCCCACGGGCTTCGGCTTCGGCGAAACGTTGTTCGAGGTGTTCATCCTCAACGCGTCGCGCCGACTGCAAGCAGATCGCTTCTTCACCGAAAACTATCGCGAAGAAGTGTACACCGCGGAAGGCCTCGCCTGGATCGACGACGCCTCACTCAAAGAAGTGTTGCTCAGACACTTCCCCGAGCTGCGTGCGACCGGCCTCATGAACGTGGAGAACGGCTTTGAGCCGTGGGATCTCGGCGAGCTCGATCCGAAGCGTCACCCGCTACGCCAGTACGACAAAGCCCTGCGCGAAGCGGACGAAAAGGCTCATCGCTTCTCCTGAGCGCGCGCAGCGTTCACCTCATCCATGAGGAACTGCGAGAACACGTGACTCACGTTGATCTGCTTGGGGCCCATCAGCTGGGCCCCTTGCCGAGTTTGTTTGCGACCTGGCTGTCGATGATGGCCACCGGTCAAGGCGGCGTGGCCGAGGCCGCCCGAGTGCGCCGCGAAGCGACGATCTCGACGACCGCTTCGGCGACATCCTCAGGATGCTGCAGCTGAAGGTAGTGTTCCCCTCCCGCGAACACCTTCTGCTCGCCGTCAGCTGCTTCGTCGGCGAGCGTCCCGAGCATCGAGACCCACAAGGCTTCGACCTCAGGAGCAAATCCATGCGAGGTTGCCGTCAGCACGCGCACTGGATACGCGCCAAATGTACCGGCAGCGCGAATCTCGTCGGACGTGCTCGCGAACGCCTCGTACTCAGCGAGTTGCACGGCCGGCAACGGGGCCGCCACGGCCTCCGGAATGGTGCAACCGTCGAAGCCGGCCTCCGCACAGGCGGCACTAAAATCGCGGTGGCGCGGGTCCACGAGGACTAACCCGTCGACTTCCTCCGGATGCGCCTTCGCGAACAGCTCCATGTAGGCGCCGCCGAAGGAATGGCCCACCAGCACGTAGGGAGGCTCGCCGCCGTGCGCGGCAAGCAGCGTCCGGAGCTCTTCGACGATGTGTGTCGCATCGCGCGGATCGTCGACCGGATCGCTGTGGCCGTACCCGGGCCTTGAGTACGCGAACACCCGGGCTCGTGTGGACACGCGATCAGCGACCTGCTGCCAGGGCGTCCAGTCATCACCCAGGCCGGATTCGAAGACGACCGTCGTGTCGCCCGCACCCGCTTCGAAGACTTCGTTCTCGCTGTGCGGACGTTCGACGCGCGTCACGTCGCTCGCGCAAGCCGACAGCATGGCGATGATGATGGGTCGCCACGCGGCGCGGAAAGGGAAGGCAGTGGATGCTGTGGTCATGGAAACCTCTTGAAGTTGGAGAGGTCTCAACTCTGTTCCGCCTCGCTGACGCTGACTGGAACAAAAGGGCTATGATCGCTCGCCGCTGAGCGGAAAGGCTTACGTGACGCGCAGCGAATCCGCTGCGATGCCGAACATGCGTCGGAATGTTCGGCTCAGGTGAGACGAGTCGGAGAAGCCGGCGCCGTGCGCCGCGGCCGTCAGCGAAGAGCCCACCGCGAAGAGCTCGACCGCGCGCATCAAGCGCAGCCAGAGCACGTAGGTGCGAAACGGCAGTCCCGTGTTTTCGACGAAAAGGTGGCGCGCGCGTCCATGCGAGAGTCCTACGTGTGCCGCGGCATCGGCCAAGCTCACGGGCGTATCGAGGCGCTCCGAGGCCCACGTCATCATCTTCCGTACGCGGACTTCGGGGCGTTCATCGCGTTCGCTGGCGGGCGCGAGTTGCGCCAGGACCGCGCGACCGAGCTCGAGCATCGATCCCTGATCTCGGTTGTCAGCCTCGAAGGCGGCGAGCAGCTGCGCTCGCAGCGGTGTGAGTCGCTCCAAAGCGACCGCGACCATGGGCGCATCCACGAACAGGGCGCGCTGGAGCTCGCGTCCCTGGCGTCCTTCGGGATCGACAAACAGATGCGCCAGCACCCCCTCGCCGGCGAGCGCATGCTCCGTGTCTGGTGCGACTGCCACCACCTCACCGCCGATGGGCATGTCTCGAGTCTCGAGCGAAAACCATCCCCGCAGCTGGAGCGTCACCTGGACGGCGTGGTGCGCATGAAAATCGGTCTTGGGATACGGGCCTTCGCCAGGGCGCGTGCCAAGAATCCACAGGCTCGCTCCTTCCCAGAAAACGAAGCATCCGTAGGCCCTCGTCGGCACTGGGCCAGTCTGCCCGAGCCATGGTGACCTGCAAAGTAGCCCCTTCGTTCAAGTAGCCAGAATCCGCGTGCCGTAGCTTCGAACCCACGCAAACATTTCGGAGGTAGCGATGAACACTGCAGCCAAACTCACGAACCATGCGCCGCGCGAGATCCACCTCGAGCTTGCAGGAGGCGAGACACGAACTGAGAGCGATACCATGAAAGCGGTCTGCAACGACCGCTACGGGACGCTCGACGCGCTCGAGCTGAGAGACGTAGCGCGACCGTTGGTCGGGGCAACGCAAGTACTCGTGCGGGTGCGCGCGGCGGCGCTGCATATCGGTGATGTGTTCGCCGTGAAGGGGGAGCCGTTCGCGATGCGGCTCGCGACTGGTTTGTTCAAACCGACGCACGGCACACCCGGCTTCGACTTGGCAGGGCACGTCGAAGCAGTCGGCGCGCAGGTCACGCGCTTCAAGCCTGGAGATGCAGTGTTCGGCGCGAGCCACGGCACCTGCGCGGAATACGTGCTCGCGAGCCCAGACCAGCTGGCGCTCAAGCCTGCGATGCTCGACTTCGAGCACGCGGCTGTGCTCGCCACGTCCGGGCTCGCCGCGCTGCACGCTCTGCGCGACGTAGCGCGGCTCGCGCGCGGGCAGAAGCTGCTGATCATCGGCGCTGCGGGCGGCATCGGCTCGTTCGCTGTGCAAATCGCGAAGCGGATGGGCGCCGAGGTCACGGGCGTGTGCGGCGCGCGCAACAAGGAGTTCGTGCTGTCGCTCGGCGCCGACCACGTGGTCGACTACACGCAACAGGACTTTGCGGCTGGGCCCGAGCGCTACGACGTTATCTTCGACAACGTCGAGAATCGCTCGCTGGCAGACTGCAGGAGCGTGCTGACGCCTGACGGTTTGCTGATCCTCAACAGCGGCACCGGGACACGCGGCCTCCGAACGCTTGTGCGCTTGCTCAAACCACTCGTCATCTCACCGTTTGTGCGCCACACGCTGCGTCGGTATCTGTCAGTCCCCAAGCACGAGGATCTCGTCGCGCTCGCGCGCATGATCGAGGCCGGATCGCTCATGCCAGCGATCGATCGCACGTACCCTGCCGCCGCAGTTCCGGCTGCGCTCGCTTACATCGAGACTGGGCACGTGCGTGGCAAAGTCGCAGTTCGCTGGTAACTTCGTCCAGACTAACTCTACGAAACACCTCTCGCGCGTGGCTCCGGCTATCGTGCTGCGCGCGATAGATGCAGTTCTCGACGCGTGCATCATCGTCTAGGCTGCTGCCCACATTTCATGTCTGACGCCATGCTGCCGAAACCCATGCTCGCGCTCGCGAGCGCCACCGCTCGGCTGGAAAAGCAGTGTTGACGATGACTTGCAGGCTCGGCCACCATCGCGGCTTGCGCTCGCACCTACACGCACGTTTGCGCTGGTTTGCATTGCCGCTCCTAGCTGCATGCCAAGGCTCACCCTCACCAGCTGCACCCGCGCCTGCACCATTGTCAACGCCGCGCGCGGAGATCGCGGCGACTCCGTTGCTCCCGCCCCTGCAGCTTCTACGCCTAACGTACACCTACCAAGCTGCGGAGCTCTTGCAGCGCGACTGGCCGCTCCTGCAAACCGCTGACACGTGTCTCCTGCTGGTCGAGCCCGCGCTGCAGTGGGTGATCAACTGCGAGCTGCCCCCGCCGCACTTTTCGCTCACCACGCAGACATTCCGCGACCGTCCGATCTACGTGCACCAGGGCAGCAGCTTCGAGAGCGCAGGCCGCTCGCGCTCCACGGCCGAGCTGCTCGCAACGACACCCGCTGCAGCCCAAGTGCCGTCCGGAGCTGCAAATCCAGCATTGCCAGGCATCAAACCATGGCTCGTCGTCGGCTCGCTCGAGGCGCTCACGCAGTATCATCCATCGTTCGAGCATGCGACCACCGAAGCCTGGGTGTCGGTCGTCATGCACGAGCTCGTCCACACACACCAACTGCGCGCGCCAGGTGCACAGGGCTTTCTCGACGCGATCGTCACAGGCAAGCGCACGCCCGATGCACTGACCGCACTGTTTGCGAACGATCCGCGCTTCCACACGCTGATCGAGCGTGAGTACGCGCTGCTCACACGCGCGGCGCAGCAACCGGAAAGCGACAAGCCCGCCGCAAAGCAAGCACTCAAACGCTGGCTAACACTTTATCAGCAACGCATTTCTAGCCTGAGCAAGCAGCTGATCGCGGACGATGCCTTGTTCAGTTACATCGAAGGCGTCGCACGCTACGTCGAGAGCCAGTTCCTCGCGGAACCCAGCCTGCATCCGCAAACATCGCTCGCAAGCGATCCGCGCTTCGACCACTACGTGCAGTTTTTGGATCGCGGCTACGCGGGGTCACCCAATCGCCAGCTCGATGAGCACTATTTCTACGCGATCGGCTACCACCTGTGCGTCTTGCTAGATCGCTTGGACAGCAGCTGGCGCACTCGCGTGCACACTCGCGAGCACTTCCTTTACGACATGGTGCGCGATGTTGCAGTCAACGCCAAATGACCCTAGAAATCGGGCGAATGAAGCTGCGTCTCTACCACTATCCTAAGTGCAGCACCTGCAAGAAGGCGCGCACGTTTCTCGAACAACACGGCCACCAGCCCACACTTTCAGATCTGGTCACAGAGCCGATCGCGCTCGATCATTTGACCGATCTCTACAAGCGTTCTGGCTTACCACTCGCGCGTTTCTTCAACACATCAGGCGAGAGCTATCGCAACGGCGACTGGAAAAACCGCATCAAACAGTCCAGTGAGGCAGAGCAGCTCACAGCACTCTCGAAAGACGGCAAGCTTGTAAAGCGGCCCATTCTTGATGCAGGCTCATTCGTACTCGTGGGGTTCGATCCGAAAGCTTACACAGAGAAACTCGGCTAACTGCTCAGTGCGAAAATCGCACGTTGCATGCGGCCGCACGAACGCCTAAGACGGCGTGGGAGGCGTAATGAGTAATCTGTTGGCCGCCCGCTCCCAGATGGCTGTATCACTGGGATTTCATATCATTTTCACCTGCATCGGCATGACGATGCCCTGGCTGATGGCTGCGGCCGAGCTGCGCTATCGTCAGAGCCATCAGCCGGTGTATCGCGAGCTCGCAAAGGCCTGGTCCAAAGGCGTCGGAGTGTTTTTCGCGGTCGGTGCAGTATCGGGCACTGTGTTGTCTTTTGAGCTCGGCTTGCTCTGGCCGGAGTTCATGCGCCACGCGGGTCCGATCATCGGCCTCCCATTCTCTTGGGAAGGCACGGCGTTCTTCATCGAAGCCATCGCGCTCGGCTTGTTCTTGTACGGTTGGGATCGCTTGCCCCCGTTCATTCACCTGTTCTCCGGCATCGTCGTAGGTGTCTCCGGTGTGGCCTCGGGTGTGCTTGTGATCGCCGCCAATGGCTTCATGAACAGCCCAGCGGGCTTTCGCTGGGTCGACGGTCACGCCGTGGACATCGATCCCGTCGCAGCCATGTTCAACGACGCGTGGGCGAGCGAGAGCCTGCACATGGTGATCGCAGCGTTCGTCAGCACGGGCTTCGCCGCCGCTGGCGTACACGCGTATTGCATGCTGCGCGGCTCAAAGAAGCGCGAGTTCCACCAGCAAGGCCTCAAGCTCGCGCTCACCATGGGTGCGGTTGGTGCCCTGCTCCAGCCGCTCAGCGGCGACCTGAGCGCCAAGGACGTGGCCAAACGTCAGCCAGCCAAGCTCGCCGCCATGGAGGCGCTGTACGAAACGCAGCGCGGCGCGCCGCTCTTGCTCGGCGGCATCCCTGACGACGCAGCGCGCACAGTGCATCACGCGATCGAGATCCCACGTGGGCTGAGCTTCCTCGCATTCGCCGATCCGGATGCCGAGGTGATCGGGCTCGATCGCATCCCGCGCGACCAGTGGCCGCCCATCACGATCACGCACTTCGCGTTTCAGATCATGGTCGGGCTCGGGACGCTCATGGCTGCAGTGGGTGCGAGCTTCTTGTTGTTGCGCTGGCGCCGCCCTCAGCTGCTGAACCACCGCGCCGTTCTCGGCTGCATCGCGGCCTGCACCCCGCTGGGTTTTCTCGCGGTCGAGGCCGGTTGGACCGTAACCGAGGTCGGGCGCCAACCCTGGATCATCTACGGCGTGATGCGCACCGCCGATGCCGTGTCGCCGATGCCCGGACTGCAGTGGTCGTTCTTGTCGATCATGCTCGTGTATGGGCTGCTCGGCGCAGTGACATGTTCTGTCGTGGTGCGCTTGATCCGTGCGAACGAACGCGGGCTCGCGCTGGGTCCTCACGAACCTGATCAAAATGCGGGCGAGCTCGCGAAGCAGGCGGCCCATGGCTGAGCTAGTCCTCGCAGTGATGCTGGCAGCGCTCGTGATCTACGCGGTGTTCGGCGGCGCCGACTTCGGCGTGGGCATCATCGAGCCGTTCGTGCGTCAGCGCGACGGCATCGACGGCGCGATCGCACCCGTGTGGGAGGCCAATCACGTGTGGCTCGTGCTGGCGCTGGTGCTCGCGTTTGTCGGCTTTCCGGAGTTCTACGCGCTCACGACTACATACCTGCACCTGCCGCTGCTCGGCGTGCTCTTCGGGATCGTCGCGCGCGGCAGCGCCTTTACGTTTCGTCACTACGATCCAAAGCCCGGTGGTCTCGCCGGTTGGTACACCGCGTTGTTCCGCGCGGGCAGCGTGCTGACGCCACTGTTTCTCGGGATCTGCATGGCGGCGACCGCGTCCAGTGAGTTCCCCACCGATCCCAAAGCCGGCTTCTACGCGTGGTACATCGCGCCCTGGAACACGCCGTTCGCGTGGGCCACGGGTTTGTTCGTCGTCGCATTGTTTGCTTTCGAAGGCGCGGCGCTCTTGTCCGCGGAGCACGCGCTGGCAGGTCTACCGCTGCCGCACGAAGGCCTCGCGCGCTTCACGCATGTGTTTGCGATCTTCTGCGGCGCGCTCGTGTTCACCATCGCGTATTTTGCCGAGCTGCCGTGGTTGACCGAGCTGCTCAGCTCCGGCTGGGCGATCGCCGCGCTCACATGCGCCACGTTGCTCGTACCGCAAGTCGCATCGGCGTTCGATCGCGGCCGCCCATGGCGGCTGCGCCTCGCGATGGGCGCTCAAGTCAGCTGCGTCTTGTTCGGCTTCTTCGCCGCGCAGTTCCCCGTGCTTCTCAGGCTCGACAATCGTCTGCTCACCTACCAAGACGCGGTCGCCCCCGAGGCAACCATGCGCACCCTGGTGTGGGCGCTGGTGATCGGCCTCGTGCTCATCCTGCCGGGCTTCGTGTACCTGATCCTCGTGTACAAGGCCGGACCGAACACGCGCTTCTCAGACTCACATTGAGCGCACAGCAAGCCTGCCACATCTGCAGCTGACGGCTGCAGCGATCACACCTTTTCAGCTCACATCTGATCGGGGTAGTCTCTACTGAAATCCAGCGTAGTGTCGGTTCGGTGCAGCGCGCGCAAAGAGAGAGGCGCGACAGCTGCACTTGGGACGCGCATTGGGTTCCCTACGAGAGAGGGAGAAGAGAGATGTACACGCGCAGTTTTGAAGGCTGGGGATTGATTACTTGTGTTGTGTCATGTTTAGGACTCGCCGCAACCCCTACGTTTGCGCTCGAGCCTGAAGCCACCATGCGGCTCATGCGAGTGGGCGACGTCCACTACATGAGCGGGGGCATGACGCCGAAAGAGCGCGACGTGCTCACGCGCCGCGCCTCGTGGTTCCCGGTGATCGTGAGCTTCGTCGGCAAGACAAACCAAGACCACGTGGAGCGGGTGTCAGTGACGATCGTCAGGCGTGACGAAGGCAACAGCGTCATTCGCCTGAGGACCGCTGGCCCGGTCCTGCTCATGAGCCTGCCGCCCGGCAACTACACGATGACCGCGATGGCGCCGGGCGCAGAAGCCGTGCATTCGCAACTCGACATTCTGCCTGGCAAGCTCGAGAACATCGAAGTCGCCCTCGACACCGCGGCGGTACCAAGCCGTTCGGCGACCGCGCTCGCAGCGTCGAACACGCTCTAGCGCGCGCCCGAATCCAGTAGCAAGCACGCGGATGATCGCGGCCCCAACGGGGCCCATATCCACGTCATCGACGACCACGGCGGAGCTTCACGACGATACGCGCAGGCAGCGCATCGCCGCGTCTCACAGCGCGTCGCAACACACGCGGACAGCCTCTGGCTGACGGCGATCACGCTCGTTGGCGCGTGGTGCCGGCTGCGCTTTTTGAACGCGCCGATCCGCTTTCCAGACGGTGACCCCAACCTGCTCTTCGAGCACGCTCAGCTCGAGGTCTACGTCAGGAAGCACCTGCGTTGCAGCTCACGGCTGCGTGGGAACAGGGTCGTACGGCGCAACCCACGGCGAGGGAAGATCCGGCGCGTAGCGGTTGGCCGCGTAGGCTGCACAAAATGATGCTTCGTCGCCCTTGAACATGTCGTCGTGTGCGACGAGCGCGGGGCGAACCGCGTTCCACATGCCTTCCGGTCCGCCCATGCCGTCGTAGTTCTTCGCGACGATCACGAGGTCGAGACCCGGGTGACCAACGATAAACTGGCCACCTGCGCCTTGCGCGCTCCAAGCACCGACGTCTTGTTCTTGCTCGCACGGGTCGCCGCCGTAGTTGCAGTCGGGCGCGTCGGAGACTGGGTGCGGATAGCGCGGCCAAAGCGCTGCAGGCGCGCAGGTATCCGCCGCCGTGCCGCCGAACGCTCCGCCAGGACCTGTGCTGCCGACGCGCGCGTTGAGCCAAGTGAGATAACCGTACCCGGTGTTGGCGTCTTCGAAAGACGGATGGGTCATCTTGTACAGCCAGCTCTCGTCGAGCACGCGCTTGCCGCTCCACATGCCCTTGTGCACCATCAACACGCCCACACGCGCCATGTCGTGCAGCGTGGTGCTCCAGGTGTAGCCGTACACCGATCCGTCCCAGGTCGAGTCGGTCATACCGATCGCTTCGAACAGGAACTTCTTGGCAAAGGCTTCGATGCCACTGCCGAGACGCGCGGCGTCTTGAGCGATGGCGATGTTGACCATCTGGCCCAGGGTGTTGATCTGCACCGAGCCCGTGGTGTCATACATATAAGTCTTGTTGCCCCAGGACAGATCTGCGTTGTGACCTTCCATGCCTAACACATGGCCGACAAGCGCCTCTTCATTGTAGCTTTGGTTCATCAACCAGTGGCTCGCCATGTCCGTGTCTAACAACTGACCGGTGCGCGGACCGCTCTTCGCGATCATGCGCGTCTCGTACGAAGCGATGCCGGTGACGAGACCACCGAGTGTCTTGGTCGCCGAATACGCTTCAGTTGGACTGTCGGAAGGGCCGGCTTCGTGACACAGCTTGCCGTAACGCACGACTGCCCAGCCCGACGTGAACTGACTGTCTTGGCTGGCGAGCAGCGCGGGGTCGAGCTTGCACTCGGTGGCTACTTTGTCTTCGGGCACGAGCTGCCAAGGCATCGTCCCGGGATCGTTCCAAACGTCTGCCGCTCCCGGCTGCGCGTCGCCACCAGCTGCACCCGCACCGCCGCCGCTACCAGCTTCTGAGCCAGCGCTACCAGCAGCTCCGGCACTGCCAGCGTTACCCGCCGCGTCTCCGCCGCTGCCAGCTGCAACGGCAGCACTGCCTGCACCACCCGCGTTGCGCCCGCTGCTGCCACCTGCAACCGCGCGCGCTCCACTTTGACCGGCGCTCGCCGTGCCCCCGCGTCCCGCATCCGGGCTCGCCTTTGCACCTGCGGTCTCAACAGCTTCACCGCCGGTTGTCCCGCTCTCCGTGCCGCTCGAACAGCCCAAACTCACAGCAACTATCGAGAACACGCCAAGTTTTGTCACAGCACTCATGCCGCGATCTCTACGAGATGAAGCTACAGGGGCGCAATGCCTGACGGGCAAAAATCATATGGATGGTATACCCACCTCCTATTCCTACCCCGCGCACGAGCAAAACCCTGCGCAGCAAGCGCTACCGGTAGTCGACCTTCGACTTCGTCGCTGGGTCGCCCGGCTTGTTGTTCGGCGGCAACAGCGCATGTGTGGCCAGCAACAGACGTTCGCCGAGCTGAAAACGACGGTCTCGCCGGTCTTCACAAACATGCCGAAACAGCGCCAACACGGGCAGCCAGACGACGCTCCAACTCGAGGTCCAGAACAACCAGAAGAAAGAAAACGTAAACAGTACGGCTTCACCAGCTCGAAAGAGCGCGCCGCTCCAGAACGCGTGAGTATGAGCGCAGTCACATCGTTGCCGCTAATAGCTGCTGGGTCGAGCTCGAATCGCCAGTCTCAGTGGCGTTCTGCGTCCTTCACGGGCTCGCATGCTGATGTGTCACCGGCTGTGACGTTGAGCCCCTGTTCGGGCGAGATGCGTGCGGCTAACACTACGCAGCGCTTCTTCGCTGCGTTGCGCTCGACCGTTTGATGGTCGAACCCATTGCGGGCGATGACACGATGCGTGCGGCGTCCGACTCTGATCCTGTTGAGGCGCGGCTTGCGTGGATCTGCTTGAGCCCAGAAGGCATCGTCGGCGAAGTATGCGTATGCGATGACTGTTAGTGTCTTGATCTGGTCGTGATCGCGGCTGTTGCTGCCGACGATCGGTGTGCCTGTGAGGTAGGCGTCGCTCAACGTTTGCTCTTGCTGCGTGTTTTCCGCGAGCTGCTTAGGTCCAGTCGCACCGCGCAGCCATACGAGCGCAACGGCTTCGCACATGAGCGCAACACAAGCGACCAGCAACACCTGACGCGGCGTAAACCGTGCAGCACGCGAATGCTCAGGCGCGCGCTTGCGTTCGAGACAGGCGCGCCAGGCCGCACGTACGCAGGCAGCGGCGGAGAGCGCGAGCAGCGGCGCGAGTGGGTCGAAGTAGCGCGCGCGAAAGTTGAGCGCAGGCACCAGCGGATCGAGCTGCTTGACCCCAAAGGTCATGGCGAGAAACACGGTGAAGATCACCATGCACAAGCCAGTCACCGCGCGCGAGCGGGTCAGCCACGGCGCGATGGCGGAGCACGCAGCGCCAATGAACAAGCCGACCTGCCAGACACGCGGCAGCGTGCTGTAACGCTGGAACAAACCCCAGAACGCGATCGGCTCGAGGTTGGTGTGCGTGCGACCTGCGACCTGCAGCTGGCCGCGCGGGAAGTCCGAAAGCCACGCGTACAGCGAGGTCTCGAGCGCGATGCCCGCGATCAACACGATCACCCAATAGATATTGTCAGTGACGCGCCTGCGCAGCCACCAGACTGCAAGCGCAAAGCCCGGCACGAAGTACAGCGAAGTGATCATCGCCTCCCAAGCGAGCAGCGTGCTCAGACCGAGCAACAGCAGCCAGCGCCGCTGTACGCTGCGGGCGAACTGCGCGTAGCCCAAGAGCGCGAGCATCAAGTACGTGCTCTGAAACACGCCAGGCAAGAGGCGCCCGGCCGCCATCGCCCAAGGCTCGAACGCGAGCAACCCAGCCGCCGCCCCGAGCCCCACGCCACGCGAGCCCATAAGCCGACCACACTCGTAGACCAGCACGATCTGCAGCAGCGCAAAGGCCACAGGCGCCACGTACATAGCGTTGACGTGCGTGCCGAAGAGCCGCTGCGACAAGTAGATCGGCACATTCACGGCGAAGCGCGCGGTGTGATGATCGTAAACCCAGGGCAAACCATGCCCCCAGCTCCGCACGAACGACCACTTCCAAGCGGCATCGCCGCCCATATCGATCCCGGGCAGCGTAGCGATCAACAGTCCGGCCGCTGCCAAAACCAACACCGCGAGAACGAGAACGTCCTCCAAACGACCTGGGTTACGCTGCGCTGCCGCCATACCGGCAACGCTCTACTACAGCCACCCCCGCTTCGCACACAAAGCGAGCCCAGCCCATGTCAGACCTTGCCGCAGATGTTGACTCGACCGCAGACGTGCCCTTTGACAGCGCCTTGGACGTGAGGGCGCCTTTGTCTTTGACTGACGAGGACTGACGACACGCTGGCGTCAATGAAGTCGACGACAAGGGTGGCCCTCACGTCCAAGGCGGAGTCTAAGACAACGCATGCGCTACGATCATGTCCACGTCGCGGAGGGCCGCATGGACGTGCTGGTCCATGTGGCCCGTTCCGATAATCGGACCATCTGTTCCACGTTCCGGTCCGCGGAACAAAAGCGCATTCCCAATCGACGCGCACCAGAAACACCTGAATACTCCACAAGCAACCCAACCAACGGTCGACCCGCCATGACCTGGACCCTCTCCGAGCGCGCGCAGAAACTCACCAGCTCTGCGATCCGCGATCTCCTCAAGGTGACAGAACGTCCCGAAGTGATCTCCTTCGCCGGTGGCGTACCAACGCCGCGCAGCTTCCCGGTCGATCACATGCGCGCGGCATGCGATCGCGTACTTTCGCAAGACGCCCACGCAGCGCTGCAATACGGCCCGACCGAAGGTTACACCCCGCTACGCGCATGGGTCGCCGATGCGCTCAGCAAGCACGGCACACGCATCGATCCTGAACGCGTGCTAATCACCACAGGCTCACAACAAGGCCTCGACTTGTTGGGCAAGGTGCTGCTCGACAAAGACAGCAGTGCGCTCGTCGAGACGCCGACCTACCTCGGCGCGCTGCAAGCGCTCAAGCTCTCCGAGCCGCATTTTCAGCCTGTTCCTTGCGACGAGGAAGGCCCGGTGCTCGAAGGCCTCGCTCCCCTGCAGCTGACAGCGGCGCGCATGCTCTACTGCATCCCAAACTTTCAGAACCCCACCGGCCGGCGCATGACGCTCGCCCGCCGCTCCGCGCTGCTGGCGCTCGCGAAAGCCGCCAACTTCCCGATTATCGAAGACGACCCGTACGGCGCGCTCTCGTACGCAGGTGATGAGGTTCCGAGCATCTTCTCGCAAGATCCCGAAGCGGTGGTCTACCTCGGCTCGTTCTCGAAGGTGCTCGCCCCGGGCTTGCGGGTGGGCTACCTGGTCGCCCCAAAAGCGCTCTTCCCGAAGCTCGTGCAAGCCAAACAAGCGGCTGATCTGCATACGCCGAGCCTCAACCAGCGCGTGATCTTCGAGGCCGTTCAGGGCGGCTTCCTCGACCAGCACATCCCGCGCATCCGCGCGCTGTACGCCGAGCAATGCCGCGTGATGGTCGACGCGTTGCAACGCGAGCTGCCGGACTGGGTGCAGTACAACAAACCTGAGGGCGGCATGTTCATCTGGCTCCGTTTGCCCGCGGGCAACGATGCCACGCCGCTGTTGGCCCACGCGCTCCTAGCAAACGTCGCCTTTGTGCCTGGCGCCACATTCTTCGCAGAACAGCCTCAGGCGAACACGTTGCGGCTTTCTTTCTCTACCCCCACGCCCGAGCGCATGTACGAGGGCGCCCGGCGCTTGGGTGGCTTGATCAGACAACATTGCCACCCGGACGATCGCGTGTAGATTAGCGCTCAAGATGTTTCATCACCTCGATCCGGAGCTCGAGCCCGCAGTCGCAAACGCCGTGGCACTGCTGCGCCAGGCCAGTCAGCGCATGAGCGCAGAGGACCACGGAGACATCGAAGCGACCGCCGACGAGGTGCGCGCGCTCTGCGAAGTCACCGCCAACCTGCTCTCACAGATGCTCGTGAGCAGCGGCGATTGGCCCGAAGAACGCTACATCGACGGTCTGATCCCGATCTCGATCGACACTGAAAAACCCGACGGCGTCGAGCTCGCGGGTGGCGCAATCGTCGCACAAGGCGAAGAGTGGGTGGTGGAGCCTGTGCTCGCACGCTTCGTCGTGTCGGACGGCGCAGTCAACGAGTTCGCCCTGCTGTTCGGCCACGGGCAACGCGAGCCAGTCGCGTTCGATCCAGAAAACCAAAGCTTCGAGCTAGAGTTCCCAAGCGACGAATCCGACGACGCATGGCGCTTCAGCTTCAATGCTCAAGAAGAGTGACACCTGCGAGACCAGGCTGCCCGTTGAACCAAAAGCGTGCAGCCACAGGCTGCATGGCAGTGTGTTGCAGTTCAGGCTCTTGTGTGTTACACATTGTGCATGGCTCGCGCTCGACCAGCGACTACGCGCACCCGTAGCTTCCGAATCGACCCGAAGCTCGTCGCGGCAGCTCGTCGTGCAATTGGCGCCGCTGACGACACGGAGGCTGTGCGCGTTGCGCTCGCAGAACTCGTGGAACGCGCACAGTTCAAGGGCTGGGTTCAGAAAGTCGCCGGCAAGGGACGGCTCGATGGCGCGGATCGGTAGACCGGTCGCGATCATCGACACCTCGGTCTACGTCGAGCTGATTCGACACGGACATTTCAAAGACGAACTGCTCGCGCTGCCTAACCTGGTGCGCAACTCTGCGGTCGTTTTGTCAGAGCTGCGTAGAGGAGCAACGTTGCCGCGGGAGCGACGCTGGATCGACGATCTCGAAGCGCATCACCAAGTTTTCTTCCCGGGCGTCTGGGAATGGCGTCGCTCAGGCGAGCTGCTCGATCGGCTGCGAAGAAAGCGCGGGTACGATGCGAAGAAGCTTCGCGAGCTTCATTTCGATGCGCTGATCGCACTGACAGCCCGCGCCATCGGTGCACTGGTGATCACTTGCAACGGCGACGACTTCCAAGAGCTGCGACGCGAGGAACCCTTCGATCTCCAGGTGTGGCGCGTATCCAAGCACTGAAACCGAAGGAGCATAGCGCTTCGGCTTCAGTGCACAGGCACGGTGAGAGCGCAGGAAGCTCAGAGCTTGCGGTACTTGATGCGGTGGGGGCGGTCTGCGGCGTCGCCTAGGCGGCGTTTGCGGTCGGCTTCGTAGTCTTGGTAGCTGCCTTCGAACCAGACTACGTTGCTGTCGCCTTCGAACGCGAGGATGTGGGTCGCGACGCGATCGAGGAACCAGCGATCGTGGCTGATGACGATCGCGCAGCCCGCGAACTCGAGCAGCGCGTCTTCGAGCGCGCGCAGCGTTTCGACGTCGAGGTCGTTCGTCGGCTCGTCTAACAGGATCAGGTTGCCACCGGCCTTGAGCAGCTTGGCCAAGTGCACGCGGTTGCGTTCACCACCCGATAGGTTTTTCACAAGCTTTTGCTGATCGCTGCCCTTGAAGTTGAACAGCGACACGTAGCCGCGCGCGGGCACCTCTTGTTTGCCGAGCGTGATGGTGTCTTTGCCATCAGCGATCTCTTGCCAGACTTGGCGATCGCCTTTGAGCGAGTCGCGGCTCTGATCCACATACGCGATCTTGACCGTGTCGCCGATCTTGAGCTCGCCGCTGTCAGGCTTCTCTTGGCCAACGAGCATGCGGAACAACGTCGTCTTGCCGGCGCCGTTCGGGCCGACCACACCAACGATGCCACCCTTCGGCAGCTTGAAGCTCATGCCGTCGTACAGCAGCTTGTCGCCGTACGCTTTCTTCAAGGCGTCAGCATCGACCACCAAATCACCCAAGCGCGGCCCGGGCGGGATCACGATCTCGTTGGCGTCGCGCTTGGCTTTCGACGCTTCGTTCAAGAGCTGGTCGTACGAATTCAAGCGAGCTTTACTCTTGGCCTGACGTGCACGCGGCGATGCCTGCACCCACTCGAGCTCGTGCTTGAGCTTACGCTGACGCGCGCTCTCTTGCTTTTCTTCCTGCGCGAGCCGCGATTGCTTCTGATCCAACCACGACGAGTAGTTGCCCTTGAACGGATAACCTTCGCCGCGATCCAGCTCCAAGATCCACTCGGCGACGTTGTCGAGGAAATAGCGATCGTGCGTGATGGCCACGACACAACCAGGATATTGCGCGAGATGCAGCTCGAGCCACGCGACCGACTCTGCGTCCAAGTGGTTGGTAGGCTCGTCGAGCAGCAGTAAGTCGGGCCGCTTCAACAAGATTTGGCACAATGCAACGCGGCGTCGCTCACCACCCGAGAGGTGCTGCACTTCCTGCTCTGCTGGCGGCAAACGCAGCGCGTCCATCGCGAGCTCTAGCTGATGGTCGAGGTTCCAACCGTCACAGGCTTCGATCGCGTCTTGGATCTTGCCGTGCTCCTCCATGACCTTGTTCATCTCGTCGTCCGACATGCTCTCGCCGAGCTTGTTCGACAGCTCCTCGAAGCGAATGAGCAAGTCGCGCGTGGGCTTGACCGCTTCCTCCACGCATTCGACGACGGTCTTGCCCTCGCCGAGCTCAGGCTCTTGCGCGAGATAACCTACAGTCGCGCCTGGCCTCACAAAGGCTTCGCCTGTGAACGTCTTGTCGACGCCGGCCATGATGCGCAAGAGCGAGCTCTTACCTGCACCATTCGCACCGAGCACACCGATCTTCGCTCCCGGCAAGAACGACAGATAGATGTTGTTCAACACCTTCTTGTCGGGAGGATGAACTTTAGAGACGCCTTGGAGGGTATAGATGTAATCGGCCATGACTTGAGCCCCGGGGGGTGTCTGTGAGGATTTCGACCAAGCAGTTTGCGTCGATTTTTCGTCGGATTGCCCGCGAAAAACGTAGGCATAGTGGTTCTATGTCGAGGCTTTTCGCGGGCAAGCCCGGCGGAAAAGCGGCGTGAAATGCGCAGTGTCGTAAATCCTCACAGACACCCCCTCGTTGGGCTCAGGCAGTGTGGCGATCCCTCCTCGACTCCGCAAGAGCGGTTATTTCTCTGAGTACGTGCGGAACACGTGGTCCCAAAGCGTGCACGACACGCCGAACTTCTTCTCGTTCTCGAGCTTCGGGCTGTGATGGACCATGTGGTGCTTGCGCAGCTTACGCAGCCACTCCCACTCGGAACGCCCGTGATGCATGAAGTAATGCGTCACGTCGTAGAACATGTAGCCGACCGTAAACCCAGCGTGAAATGTCAGCGCGTACCGGCCCAACGTCGCTTGCCATAGCCACAGAAACAAGAAGAACAGCGAGATGCTGACCGCAGGCGGCATGACCAAGCGGTATTGGTCGCGCGGCCACTTGTGGTGCACGCCGTGCAGGATGAAGTGCATGCGCTCACCGAACGCGCCGGATGGCGTCCAGTGGAAGAGCTCTTTGTGCAGCCAGTACTCGACCAGTGTCCACGCGAGCCAGCCGAGCGCGACCATCAAGACGCCCATCGGCACGGAGATACCGCTGTCTGCGCGCGTGCCGTAATAGAACGAGGCGAGCGCCGCCGGAACGAACAAGATCGGCACGATCGACCAATGCGTGCGCGAGAACTTGTCGACGAGCTGGCTCTCGAACATGGGGGGCGATTCGCGAGAGGGCTCGGGGAAAAGCGTAAGCATGGTGGTTGGTTTTGTACTGAGCCCCTCAGTTCGGGGCAAGCAACAACCCTGCTTCCGGCCGGGTGGACGGCGAACCCACCGACTAACTTCCCCGTACGCGTGCCCGTGCCCGTGCCCGTACACGCGTTCCTCTGCTGACAGCTCGCGCACACGAGGTGCGACACGGAGAGATCGCGTACGGGCTACGGGCACGGGCACGCGTACGTTCGAGATCATCAGTGTTGGCTATGGCGACACTGTAGGCGTGCGCAGGGATGGTCTCACTAACCAGCCTACTGAACAGCATCACAAGCTTTTGCCGTATATAACGGAATGATAGGCTCGTTTTTGATGCCAGATTCTTCTCCTAGCCTGGGTCTCGGACACGTCTCTGAGGAGGTGGTGTGCCGTGAATAAGATTCACATCCCGATCAAGAACGTCCACCTCGAGACGGTCTTCGAGAAGAGCGATCGAACCAACTACGCGCTGCTGCAGCCGGCAGGCGATGTCACGCCGCTGCGCGTCAAAATGAGCGATTTTCGCGCGAAGGTCGAAGGCCGCTTCAGCGCGGATCTGCCGGACACCGAAGTGGCGCGACGTTTGTCACAGCCGTCCGACTTGGAGCTCGTCGTGGTGATCCACCTCGAGCGTCGAGACAAGCACACAGACGGCTTCTGGGACGTCGTCGTGCGCCTACGCGAGCAGCTGCCGGTCGGCGCGTATTCGCCCGAAGCCACGCTGCGTGAGGAGCGGAGAAGCCCGCGGCGCAGCCCCGAGCGACCGACGGACATCAAGCTGGAAGTCGGCCAGAGCTCGATCGAAGGCACGCTCTACAACGTCTCGGAGCACGGCCTCGGGATCGCGCTGTTCACAACGCGCTTGCAGCAGCTCGGGGATTTTCGCGTCGATCAAGAGGTCGAGGTCGTGGGCTCGGAGCGACTGCGCGGAAAGATTCGATCGCAGTATCCTGCCGATGGCGGCTGTGTGCTTGGGATCGAGCTCAAAGACCGCTTTCAGCTGAAGCACGACGCCTGAGCGGGCCAGAGGGGTACTTGCCAGTCGGCTGGTTCGGCGCTACGGGGCCCCGCATGCATTACGCGCATGCGGGCGCTTCATCCGGCCATGCTTACGATTTCCGGCAACCCTCATGAGTGACGCGCTCGACCTCGCCAAGCTCACCTCGATCGCGCTCGACGCCGCGCGCGCTGCGGCGCAGCACGTGCAGCAGGGACATCGCTCGCAGCCCAGCTACGAGCGCAAGCAGAGCGACTCCGACTTGGTTACGCGCTTCGACCTCGAGAGCGAGCAGCTGATCAGGCGCATCTTGTCAGAGCGGACACCTGAGCTCGGGATCGTCGGCGAAGAGCAAGGTGGCAAAGCTGATGGTCGACCGAGCTGGTTTGTCGATCCGATCGACGGAACGATGAACTTCGCACACGGTCATCCGTTCTACGCCGTGAGCATCGGCCTGATGGACAACGGTGTGCCGAAGCTCGGCGCAGTGGTTGCGCCAGCGCTCGGTTGCGAGTGGCACGGCTACGTCGGCGGCGGCGCGTTTCGCAACGGTCAGCCGTGCAATGTGACGCGCCAGAGCACGCTCTCAGATTCGCTCGTCTCGACCGGATTTTCACCGGTCATGCGCAGGCGCGGTCAGCCCGAGGACAACTTGGCAGCGTTTCTCAGGGTGACGCCGCACGTGCGCGACATCCGGCGCTGCGGCTCGGCTGCGCTCGACTTGTGCTTGGTCGCAGACGGCACCTATGACGCTTACTGGGAGCGACGCTTGGGCGCGTGGGACGTGGCAGCAGGTGCAGCGCTCGTGCTCGCCGCGGGTGGGCAGATCACGGATCTCACCGGTGGTCAGTGCAACTTCCACCATGGTTATTTCCTCGCGAGCAACGGCCTCGTTCACGACGAGCTGATCGCGCTGCTCGCAGTCGACGGCAAGCCGACATGGTTTCCTGATTCGGTCGAATAGAAAAGAGAAGCGAACGATGCCTATCTCACCTGAACGTCTCACCCATCTGAGGCTGCTCGAAGCAGAGAGCATCCAGATCATTCGCGAGGTCGCATCCGAGTTCGAGCGACCGGTCATGCTCTATTCGATCGGCAAAGACAGCAGCGTGCTCGTGCGCTTGGCGATCAAGGCCTTTCACCCGATGAAGGTGCCCTTCCCGCTCATGCACATCGACACGACCTGGAAGTTCCAGGACATGATCAAGTTCCGCGATGAGTTCACCAAGGCGAACAACCTCGACCTGATCAAGCACACCAATCCGCAGGGCCTGAAGGACAACATCAACCCGTTCGATCAGGGCAGCGAGAAGTACACCGACATCATGAAGACTCAGGCGCTCAAGCAAGCCCTGAGCAAGTACGAGTTCGATGCAGCTTTCGGCGGCGCGCGCCGCGACGAAGAGAAGTCACGCGCGAAGGAGCGCATCTTTTCGTTCCGCGACAAGTTCCACCAGTGGGATCCGAAGAACCAGCGCCCGGAGTTGTGGAGCCTCTACAACACCAAGATCAACCGCGGCGAGAGCATCCGCGTGTTCCCGATGTCCAACTGGACCGAGCTCGATGTCTGGCAGTACATCTACCTGGAGAAGATCCCGGTCGTGCCGCTGTACTTCGCCAAGCCGCGCCCGGTCGTGCAGCGCAGCGGCTCGCTGATCATGGTGGACGACGAGCGCATGCGCTTGGAGCCCGGTGAAAAGCCCGAAATCCGCACCGTGCGCTTCCGCACGCTCGGCTGCTACCCGCTCTCGGGCGCGGTCGAGTCCGAAGCCACCACGCTTACGCAAGTGATCCAAGAGATGCTACTGACGCGTCTGTCCGAGCGGCAAGGCCGCCTGATCGATCACGATCAAGACGCCTCCATGGAAAAGAAGAAACGCGAGGGATACTTCTGATGTCCGACCAAGAGCTGATCCGCGACGACATCGAAGCTTATTTGTCCCGGCACGAGCAGAAGACGCTGCTGCGTTTTGTGATCGTCGGCTCGGTCGACGACGGCAAGAGCACGTTGATCGGGCGCTTGTTGTTCGACACGAACATGGTCTACGACGACCAGCTGAGCGCGGCGCGCAAAGCTTCCAACATGGAAGACGGCTCGCTCGATCTCTCGTTGCTCACCGATGGTCTCGCCGCCGAGCGCGAGCAGGGCATCACGATCGACGTCGCGTACCGCTACTTCAACACGGAGAAGCGCAAGTTCATCGTCGCGGACACACCGGGGCACTTGCAGTACACGCGCAACATGGTGACCGGTGCGTCCACTGCAGACGTTGGCATCATCTTGATCGACGCGCGTCTCGGCGTGCTCGAGCAGTCGCGCAGGCACGCGTACATCGCGTCGCTGCTCGGCATTCCGCACTTGCTCGTGGCCGTCAACAAGATGGACCTCAAGGACTACTCGCGCGACGTCTACCAGGCGATCAAGGATGAGTTCACGGCGTTCACGCGCTCACTGCGCTTCAAAGACGTGACGTACGTGCCGGTGAGCGCGCTCAAGGGCGACAACGTCGTCACGCGCAGCGACAAGTCACCGTGGTACGACGGCGACACGGTGCTCTCGTTCCTCGAGAACGTGCCTGTCGCTGAAGATCGCAACCTGCGCGACTTCCGCTACCCCGTGCAGTACGTGCTGCGCCCGAACTTGAACTACCGTGGTTTCTGCGGACAAATCGCCTCCGGCTCGGTGAAGCAAGGCGACACCGTGATGGTGTTGCCGTCGGGCAAGCAGAGCAAGGTCAAGCACATCGACACGTACGAGGGTGAGATCGAGCAAGCCTCGGCGCCGCAGTCGGTCACGCTGCGCCTGCAGGACGAGATCGACATCAGCCGCGGCGACATGCTCGTGTTCCCCGACAATCGCCCGCGCGCCACACGCAGCTTTGAAGCGAGCTTGGTGTGGATGCACGAACGTCCGCTCGACACCGAGAAGACGTACTTGATCAAGCACACGACTCAGGTCGTGCGCGCGCAGATCGACAAGATCCACAGCAAGCTGGATCTCACCACGCTCAAAGAGCTGCCGACCAAAGAGCTCGGCTTGAACGACATCGCGCGCGTGACTGTCACCTGCCACCGCGCGTTGTACGTCGATCCGTACGACCAAAACCGCAGCACCGGCGCGTTCATCCTGGTCGACTCGCTGTACAACACCACCGTCGGTGCAGGCATGATCCGCGCGCAAGGGGATGAGGAGAGCGCGCGCCAGAGCCTCGACGACGCATTCAAAGAGATCCGCGCAGGCTCCGGCTTGGCCGCGCACACGCAGGTCAGCCCGCGCGAACGGCGCGAGCGCTTCGGCCAGAGCGGCGCGACCGTGTGGCTCACCGGCTTGCCGGGCTCCGGCCGCTGGTCGCTCGCGTATGCGCTCGAGCGCAAGTTGTTCGATCTCGGCCGCACGGCGCACGTCGTCACGCCGTTCTCGAAGACGCTCGAGTCGATCACCAGCGCCGCGCACGCGTGCACGGACGCAGGTCTGGTCACGATCTGCGCGTACCAAGCGTACAAGCGCGCGGATCGCGCCAAGATCAAGCTGGGCATCGGCGAGCGACGCTTCGTCGAGATTTTCGTCGACACGTCGAGCACGCTGTGCGCGGAGCGCCGCCCGGACGTCGCTGGCACCTTCGGCGAGTTCGAGCTGCCCACCGAGGCCGACCTCGTGGTCAAGCTCGACGAGCAGCGCGTGCACGTCGCGATCGAAGCGATCGTGGATCTGCTCGAAAAGCACGGTCAGTTCGACGAGCGTTGAGTCATGCAATCGAACCACGGCAACCAGGGCATCCACGCACTGCCCACGGCTGAGCTCGTGCGCCTGGCGCGCGCCATCGCTCGGGCAGACTTCGCCGAAAAGGTGTCGCGTGCGGCGCTCGTGCTCGCAAAGTTCGGTCACTTGGAGTCCGAGCTCGACGTGCTCGTCGGGCATGAAAAGCGCGCTGCGCTCGCGATCGTCTCTGCGATCTTACGCGAGCGCGAGCGCACACCAGCGTTTCGCGCCAACGTGACTTGGTCCGGCCCTCATCCGACCGGCCAAGGCACACGCGAACCGTACGAGCTGTTCCTGGAGTTGATCGCGACCGCAGAGCGCTCGGTGCTCTTCGCAGGTGTCGACTTAGAACGCGACCACCGTTTGCTACGTTCGCTGCATGCCGCTCAGCGCGGCCGGGGGCTCGAAGTCAGCTTGATCCTCGCTGAAACGCATGCAGACCATGCAGCGCGTGCACGCGACCTGTTCGCTAGCTTTCAGCCATCGCCTCTTTTGTACGTCCCGGATCCCAGCCGCTTGCATCGGCCACTGCCGGTGTGCTTGATGACCGATGAAGCACGTTTTGTCGTGATCGCGGGTGCGGCGCCCGAGGTGGAAGCGCCGGATACTTGTGTCACTACGGGCGTGTTAGTTGAGGATCCTCACGCTGCGACCGCGCTGCACTCACAGTGGCGGACGCTCATCGACACGGGCGTCCTCCTGCCGCTGCCAGCGGCAGAGGCACCCACCGCGTAACACCTGCGCAGTATGACGATTACGCCGCTGTTCCTGCGCCGCCCAGCATGCAGAGGCGTATCTGGGCTGGTAACTCGATCATGGTAGCTCGAAGTCGAGCTAACCCATTTGAGCGGCGCACCCTTCGAGCGCTACACTGGAGCGCAGATGTCTGCGCAACCGGCGGCTGCCGAAATAGTCGGCAACTACATGATCGAACGCTCGCTCGCGCAGGGTTCGATGGGCCACGTCTATGTTGCGCGGCACCAGCTGACTTACGCGCGCGTCGCGCTCAAGGTCTTGCGGCCCGAGCTGGCAGCGGACACGCAGGCCGAAGAACGCTTTTTGCGCGAAGTGCGCGCTGCGGCGCAGATCGGTCACGACGGCATCGTGAAGGTGCTCGATGCCGGCTGCGATCACCTCGGCCGTTTGTATCTCGCGATGGAGCTGCTCGCCGGCGAGACGCTGGAAGAGCGCATGACGCGCGAGGCGGGCGAGCGCGTCGCGCTCATGCGTTGGGTAGCGCTCGCACTTCCGCCGCTCGCAGCGGCACACGCACAGGGCATCATCCACCGCGACCTCAAACCCGCAAACCTGTTCATCGCGGTGGCGGCCGATGGCAGCGAGCAGCTCAAGCTGCTCGACTTCGGGCTCGCGCGCGACACGCGCCAGAAGTCGCGAACCGAGACTGGCGTCGCGCTCGGCACGCCGTATTACATGAGCCCCGAGCAAGCGATGCGACCCAAGGAGGTCGGCCCTGCGACTGACGTCTGGGCGCTCGGCGTAATGATGTACGAAGTGCTCGCGGGGCAGATGCCGTTCGACGGCGAGACCTTGCACGCGGTCGTGCTGCAGTCATCGACGCGCCCGCACGTCCCGCTCGCGACGCGCCAGCCGGACCTCGATCCCGCGCTCTGTGAGCTCGTAGAGAGCTGCTTGTGTAAAGACCCGGATCTGCGGCCACACGATGCCAGCGCGCTGATGGCGCGGCTGTATCCGCTGCTCGAAGACCCGGGCGTGCACTTCCAACTCGAGCAGCCGATCTCCATGGCGCGCATCGCCTCAGAGCGCACCCCGCGTGCCTCCCCTGGCTTCGCCGATACCGCGATCACGTTGCCGGCGCCGCGCCTCGACGAGTCGGAGGCCTCGTACCCGCCGCGGCGCAGCGCGAACGCCGGCGTGCTGATCCCAGTGGTGCTCAGCGTGGCGTTGGCCGGTGGTGCCATCGTCGGCTACTTGCGCTTCGCGCCTGCGTCGCACCTGCGCGACGAGCAGCCTGTACAAGTTCAGCAACAACAAGCGGCCGTTTTGCCGCCAGCAGCTGCAGCAGCGCCTCCGGCCGCGGCTACGGGTGCGGCTCCGATCGCTCAAGCTCCGACGCCGCCAACGGCTGCAGCGGCCGTTCTGCCGCCAGCAGCTGCACCGCAAGAGCCTGTCGCCGACACCCGCGCCAGTGCCGCAGCACGCGCACAAGCGACGCAGTCCGGCAAAGCCAATAAGCGCAACGCGCGCGGCAAGCGCGCACCGAACCACGAGCTACCGCTGCCCGACGCGCTCTCGATCGCCGATCCGAGCGCGCCTGAAATGAACAGCCCCCCGGCACCACAAGGCGCAGCGCCCGAAGCCGCCGCGTCGGCGGACGAGTGGGACAAGATCGACAAGCAAGTGCGCGCGCTGCCCGGTCAAGACCCGCAGCCCGAGCACTCCAGCCCACCGATTCCCCCCGAGGCGATCGTCCCCGAGGCGAGCCCTGAAGCGGACCTGCCGAGCTCGCCCTTCGTCCCCGAGTGGCACAAGCCCAACGACGACGCGGTACCGCAACCCGATCATCCAGTCGACCTCTAGAGCGTGCAACCCGCTCCCCGTGCGCGTGCCCGAACGCGATTTCGACGCTCATGACCGAGGGTCGGGCACGCGTACGGGAACCTACCGAGCGCTCACCCAATGCCGTGGGTGTAGCGCTCCCAGCGGACGAGGTTCATGAACTCGCGGCGTGTGGTGGGCCCGAGCGTGCGCTGGTGACCTAACAGCACCCAGCGGTATTCGCCGAACTCTTCGTCTTCCCGGCGTTTCTGCAGCGCGAGCTTGCTCTCGTCGACTTGGCAGCGCTTGGCTGCAACATCGACGCAGTACAAGCGCGCCATGTTCTCGCCCATGATCCGCGCTTTGACCTCGGGCGTTAGCATCGGGTGCTGCAGCGCCATGAACGCTTGGATCTGCCCTTGTGGCGACGTACCGGTGAGGATCGAATCGGTACCCCACACCACATTGCGGTCACCGACGTATTGCACGAGCTTACCGAGCCACTGCCCCGCGACGGCAGGGTTCGCCATGAGCTGACTGAACGCGCCGCCCAGCTCCGCAAACACATTGCTGTTCGGTTGGATGCCGTTCTCGATCAGCGAGGTGATCAACGCGTCGGTGTTGACCTTGCTGCCCATGACATACGGCCCTTCCATCGGCGTGCACGTGAAGCCCATACCCGGCTGGCCCGCGCAGATCGCCGAGTGGTAGACGATGAAGTTGCAATCCGGGTAGTCCTTCGCGACCGGACCGATGTCGTCCGGCAGGTTGTGCTCTGCGCTGAAGCCCGCGATCGGCAGGCCTTTGTGGATCGCAAACGTCTTCACGCCCAACGCGATTCCGCGCTCGATGAACGTGCGCCCGATCATATCGGTCATCTTGTAGGTATTGCCCGGTGCAGCGGGATACAGCTTCCAACCGCCGACCTTGAGCATCTGCGCGGCCATGTCCATGCCGCGCACGCCGATCCACGGCACCACGCTCGCGTGATTGACCACGCGCTCGGAAGCCGCGAGATCGTTGTTCACCCAGTCGCGCGTCTTTGCGAGGAACGGATTGCTGTTCGGATCGCCCGGGCCTTGTCCGTACGGCCACGCCGAGAGCACTGCCATGGTCGTCGTGCTCTCCAAGAACATCAGGCGCACGTAGTCCTCTGGACCGACACAGCTCACCGGATCATCGGGACACCGGCCAAACAACAGCGATCGCAGCGAATCGTTGAAGCCGGGCGCGGGGTTCGTGCGCCACATCGCCATCGGGTCGTCGTCGAAGCAGTGCGTTTGCCCATCGAAGATGAATGGCATCGGCGTAAGCACTTTGCGCGCAGCTTGATCGCACAGCGTGGGATCGACACCCAGATCCTTGAAGCAGTACTGGCCCGGCGCATCGACCGCGGTCATGGGCGGCGCACCGCTGCCTGCGGGCTTCATGTTCATCGCCGCTCCGGGCGGCGGCGCAGACATGCCACCGGGTGCACCGACCGGCACCGCAGGCATGTTCATGCTGGGCACGAGCGGAGGCGCTCCGCCGCTACCCGCTGCAGGCCTGGCTGGAGTCACTCCGGTGCTGCCTCCGAGGCCCGCCGCTGCGCGCTGCCCCGGCGATGTGGCGCCACCTTGCTGCGCTTGCTTCGCCTCCGAGCACGCTTGGATCGTGCTGAACGCAGTCACCATGCCCATCGCGCTGGCCATGAACTCACGTCGATCCAGGTTCAGCCTGCGCGCTTTGTCGTCCGCGACGCGCAAGATCTCTTCGCGCACCTTGCGCTCGAACGACGTCTGCTCGTGAAAGAACTCGCCGTTGCTCCAGTTCCCCAAGTAGATGGGGCTGTCGTAGGGAAGCTCCTGCTGGCTGCGCTTGAGGTACTTGACCCAGGGATAACGCTTCATGCTGCACGACTCCGGTGTGGAAACCCGCGCGGCTTGGCCAAAGCCGTAGCTTCGCTCGCTTGTAGCGAGCGCCACTTCAGAGAGCAAGTGAGTAACTCAGTTATATGAGTTACTCAGCAACGTACTGCACATCCCAAGCTGGCAGCGCGCGAAGCCCTTAACGGAAAGAGGCCACCAGCTTTGGCTGGCAGCCTCTTTTGAGAGCGGCGGATTGGGATCAGTTGACCAAGCAGTACGCGGCTTGCTGATCGGCTTCGACGCACTTGCTCTTCTTGCAGAACAAGCTCGAGCACTCGGTCGGGGATGCGCAGGACTCACCGACTGCTTTGCGCGCTTTGCACAGACCCGCGATGCCTGGGGTTTGCACCAAACAGTACAAACCGTCGATGCAGTTATTGTCAGTCACACACACGCCGCCGTCCGCGGAGCGCGGCTCGCACGTCCAGGGATCCAACAAGGTGGCGTATACGCACGCGTGCGTCTCTGGCTGAGCACACGCGACGAGCGCAGCGCCGACCTGCACCGGGTCGAGCGTGGCCGAAGGCATGCAGCTGGCTTTCGGCTCGATCGAGCCTCTCAAGATGCCGCGCAAGCCATCCGCGGATCCGCCCCACTGCGCCACGCTCGGGTCGCACTTCGACGCGCGACTCTCGAGCTCGGTGAAGGCCTTTTCTGCAGCCGCTGCGTCGAAGCGCGAGCTCTCCTGCATCGCGATCCTGTCGAGCATCAATGTCATCGAGCAGGTCATGATCAGATCCTGCTTACAGGCTTCGACGGTGCGGTTCGGTGTGTCGCAACAGAACGCTTCACCCGCGCAGTTGATCGTCGCGAGCCGCTCGCACAGCTGCGCCGCAGTGACCTTGTTGCGCGCCGGATCATCACCCGCGTCGAACTCGGTCGCCTTTTCGATCGCAGGAGCGCCGCCCTCAGCTGCAGGCTGGCTGGCGCTGCCCGCCTCTGACGTGTCTTCCGAGCGCGCGCCACCCGAGCCACCGCCCGGCTTGGGCTCATCGCCTTTGTTGTCGTCCGGGGCCTTGCGACCCGCGGTCATCCCGGCAGGTTCGGTCACTGGTTCGTCATCACTCGACGTGCCCGGCGTATCCTTGGATGAGCCGCAACCTGCGCAGATGAGCGCGATAAGCAGCGTTCTCATCCATGCTTTGGGAAAGCCGTTACGAACCTGCGAAATGTTTGATGATTTGGATGACCCTAGCACCGACTCCACCACCCGTCCGTGTTCCCGACTGGGCTCGTAGCGCGCGCTCCGTGGCAATACAAGGTACTCGTGACGCCAGTGTCATTGCCCAAAGCCGCCCGATCCAAGCCAGTCTTGGTGCGGCCGAATGGGACACTTCGGTTGTATCCATCTGCGGTCATGACGGAGCAAATTTCCACCACTCTCGTCAGTGCATGCACTCCGTGTGAAGCTCCACTCATGTCTGCAGGGACCCGCTTCGCTTGTTTGTGGTTGTGCGCGTCGTCGATCGCGTGCAGCGACGCGCCGAACGTGTCGAGCACAGATACCGGAAACGCTGCCGCAGGCGCGAAGCAAAACATGCCGGCGGCGGCCAATGCTGGCGCGAGCGGCCAAGCCCCGAGCCGAGCGGGAGATCCTGCAGCCGACAGCGGCACTCCTACTGCAGCCATCAGCGGCGGCACCGGCGGCAGCGGTGGTCAGGCCGGAGCAGCGGGCATGCTGGCGCCCGCCCAAGCAGGCACAGCCGCGGATGCAGGCACACACGACGCAGGTCAGCCTGACGCGCAGACTTCTCCCGCGGAGTGCGGCCTATGTGCGGAGTATGCCGAGCCCAAAGCTACCGGCAACGTAGCGCCATCGCAGCTCTCGGCCTTGTCAGGTCTCGCGCTGAGCCGCTCACAACCTGACATTTTGTTTGCTCACAACGATCACGATCGACCCGTCGTATACGCGCTCGATCTCAAAGCTCAGCTGCACGCACGCCTAACACTGGAAGACGCCGACGCGCAGGACATCGAAGACATCACGGTCGGCAAGTGTGACACAAAGACTTGTGTATACCTCGCGGATGTCGGCGACAACACCGCGCAGCGCGACGAGTACAGCGTCCTGCGCTTCGTCGAGCCTGTTGTCCCGAGCACGCCCGGCAACGAGCAGCAAGTACTGGCATTCGAACAACTCCGCTTCCGCTACGAAGACGGCAGTCACAACGCCGAGAGCTTCTTGGTCGCACCGAACGGCAACATGTACATCATCACCAAGCTCGCGCCGGGCAGCGGCGGCAACGTCGACGCCACCGGCCCGAGCAGCGTGTATCGGATCGATGCCAGCGCGTTTGCCATGTTTGCCCAAGGCGACGTCGCCCAAGCGACCAAAGTCACCACGCTGCCGGTGCCGATGAGCGGCGAGCCGGCACTTTCCGCAGCCGCAGCACATCCCTGCGGCTTGGGCTTTCTGGCGCGCACGTACGATCGTGTGTACGAGTTTCTTGTGCCGCCCGGGGCGGCAGACTTCGAGGCTGCTTTCATGGCCATGCCCAACGTCGTCGCACAGCCCGAAGAGCAGCAGAGCGAAGGCATCGACTATCTGCCCGATGGTCGAGGCTTCGTAACGTCTGGCGAGGGCACGTCCGCTCCGCTCATGCTCACGCAGTGCGCGCGCTAGGTATTCGACCGAGCCATTTGCGTCGATTTTTCGTCGGATCGCCGGCGGAAAAGCGGCGTGAAGGGCGATGTGTCGTCATGTCGAGGGACACCCCCTGGCACCCGCAACCACATCCAACACCATGTGCGTTGTAGGCTAAGAAGCTTGCGCACAACTATTATGGAATGGCTGCCTCGTTTATTATCGGGATAGGTGGGGTCTTGGCGCGTTAGTTGTCGTAAGCATGGACAAACGTGGAGCAACCCGATCAGCGGACCTCAAGTAGCGTAGGGACACAAGCTGCATGTCCACGGCCGTTCACGCGGCTGGTTCGCTGCGTCCTCGCGCTGTGCCTGCTGGCGTGTAACAGCGCGCGGGCACAAGCGCCGACCGCGCCGAGCACCGGGCAAAACGCGCTCCCTGGCGTACATGAAGTGCCGATCGGTGTGCAGGCGCGCGAAGGCTTCGCTGCGCGCGCTGGTTTCGGCTACGGCTGGACCGAAGCAGTGCTGAAGATGGGCGACAGCCACCACCGCCTGCAGCTCGATGCGGCAGCGAGCCTTACACCGTTACCCTGGTTCTCCACGGCCCTGCGCGTGTTAGGCCGTTACGACGCGCACTCGGGCAGCGACTCCGACTACGGGATCGTGACCGGGACACATCTCGGCGCACGCGCAGTCTTTCCACTCGGCAGCGACTTCCAAGCCGGCGCTGAGCTCGAGCTGTGGTTGCCGGCAGGTGACACGGTCGGCAAAGCGTTGGCAGCTATTGGCGGCGACCTGCAGCTCTTGCTCGCGTACGCGCCTCAGGCGTCCGGCTTCAAGCTTGGCCTCGCGCTCGGGCTGCGGATGGATCGCTCGCGTTACGCCGGCGGTGAGCTCGATCGCCTCAGCGCGGCGGACCGCCTGGCGCTCGGGGTGAGTGATGGCCTGTGGGCCGCAAAACCTGGCCTCGCGTTGGCCTACCGCAGCGGCGACATCGAGTGGCTCGCCGAGTGGGCCTACCGCATGTACTTCGATTATGTCGCCGAGTCGCCGATGTGGGTGCGCGCAGGCGCGCGCTACTTCCCGAGCGACAGCCTGCAGCTCGAGCTGCTCTTGGGCGTGAGCCCGAGCAAACGCCCTTCGCTCGCACAAGGCGCTGCGCTCGCAGTCATCGAGCCGCGCTTGTGGGCCGGGCTCGCGCTTACCTACGCCTGGGGAACGAGCGCGCCAGAGCCTGAGCTCGTTGCGCCGCCTCCGCCACCACCCGAGCCCGAGCCAGAGCCGCGCGCGAACCTGAAGGGTCAGGTCGCAGCGGCTGGCGGCGCGGCGTTGCCAGGCGCCAGCGTGGCGCTCACGCGCGATGAAACTCGCGTCGAGCAGACCACCGATGCGAGCGGCAAGTTCACGTTCGCAGATCTCGAGGCGGGCGACTACGGGCTGGCGGTCACGGCTGAAGGCTTCGAGCCCGCACAGCGCAGCGTGGTCTTGCAGCCAGGAGCTGCAGCTGAGATCAGCATCCCGCTCACCCAAGAGCTGCCGATCGGTCAGATCCGTGGCACTGTGCGCCGCTTCGACGGCAAGCCGATCCTGGCGCGGATCGTGATCAGCGCGCTCAAGATCGATCAGAAGACGCGGCCCGATGGCACGTTCGAGATCGACGTCCCTCCCGGCGATTACTCGGTCGTGGTCTCGGCCGAACGCTTCAGCCGTCAGACACGTACCGCACACGTGGAGAAGCGTGGCGTCGCGATCTTGATCGTCGAGCTCGAGCCAGGCAGATGAGCCGCGCGCGCCGACAGCCGCTCGCCCGAGTGCTGCTGGGCTGCCTGTGCCTAGTGTTCGGCTGCTCGCGCGAGCTCTACATTGCCGAGCTGATCGAGCACAAGAGCAGCGTGCAGCGCGACGAAGCGAAGACGCAGAACCAATGGCGCGACGCGGAGCACGGTGAGCGCTTCGTGCTGGGGGATGGGCTACGGACGGGCAGCGACGGTCAAGCGACGCTGAAGCTGCCGCAGGACGGCCGCTTGCTGGTGAAGAGCGGCACGGTCATCCGCTTCATGCAGAGCCTCGACACTGCACCGGGCGCCGCCCCCGAGCTCGATGTCCAGCAAGGTGAGCTGACGATCGAGAGCGGCACGCGCGGATTGGGTGTGCGTACTGCGCGCGGCATCGTGACTGTCAACAAGGACAGTACCGTGCGTATACGCGCGGGTGATGACACAACCCACTTTGATGTCGAGGTCGGCCGTGTCGAGTACATGGTCAACGGCGCACGGCAGGTCACCGAAGCCGGCAAGAGCTTCGACTTGGACATCCTGGAAGTCAGCGTGGAAGAGCAAGTAGCGCGTGCCCAAGCGGCCAGCGCTAAAGCCGCAGACGCCGCGCGCACCAACGCGCAAGACGCAGCCAAGTCGCTCCCGCGCGCGGTCGAGAACTACGTATTTCAAGAGTCGCCAGCGAGCGCGATCGTGACCTTCCCAGCGGGCGAGACAGCGACGCTGCACGATCCCGCGCCTCCGACCGACGTCGGCCTGACCTTCAACGGCTGTCCCGAGCTCATGGCACTGGAGATCGAGCACGACGGGCGCTTGCTGCGTTATCGCGGACGCGAAGAAACACGCGCGAGCTTGGTGCGCGGAAACCATCGTTACCGAGTGCGCTGCTTGCAGGAAGGTAAGCCACTTGGCTCAGTGGTGCGCAGCGGTCAAATCAAAGTGTTGGCGGATGCAGCCACGCGGCCGCTGCCCAACACACCGGTGACAATCACTGCAGAAGCCGACGGCCGTCGGTACACTGTTAGTTATCAGAACTTGTTACCTATCATCACCTTGCGCTGGCCGTACGCACCTCGCGCGAACACGTACCATCTCGTGGTACAGCCGGCCCAGGGCCAGCAGTTCTCAGAGGATTCGGCTCAGGCCACCGTGACACTGCAGACGGGGCGTTTGGGTGAAGGCCTGCATCGGTTCTGGTTCGAAACTGCAGATCGTAAGCGTTCGGAGACTGGTAGCTTACAGGTCTCGTTCGACTTCACCGCGCGCACCGCATACCTGACAAGCCCGCGCGACGGCGAAGCGTTGCGCGACAACAGCGTACGCTTTGCGGGCGGGTCCCTGCTCGGCTCGCAGGTGCACGTAGAAGGTGACGCGATGAAGCTCGATAAACATGGGCGTTTCGCGACCCATGTCAGGGTAGCGCCGGAGCGGAGCGGCGCAGCCGTGCGCGTTCAACATCCATCTACAGGCATTCACTACTATGTACGACATCTGACACGTTAGCGCCTGACGAAATAACAACAAATAACGCGCCTTCTTGCTGCGATCGCCTAGAATTGAGGTTCGCAGTGCACAAAGGCGACCTCATTGGTGATCGATACCGGCTCGACCGTTCGATCGGTCAGGGCGGCTCGGGCCGAATCTGGCTGGCACAAGACACGCGCCTCGATCGACGCGTCGCGATCAAGTTTTTGCTAGCCAGCAACGCCTATCGGCGTGTGCGCTATGCGCGACGCGTCGCGCTCGAAGCGAAGATCGCGGCGTCGATCCAGCACCGTAACGTCGTGCAGATCTTCGACTTCGGTTCGCACACTGACGAGACGCCTTTTATCGTGATGGAGGCGCTGACGGGCTTCACGTTAGGCGAGGCCTTTGACGATGGGCAGCCCTTTAGCCTGGATTCGCTGATCCACATCATGTCCGAGGTGCTACGCGGCTTGGTCGCTGTACATGACGCGGGTATCGTGCACCGCGACCTCAAGCCCGAGAACATCTTCTTGGTCAAAGAGGGCCGCGACAAGCTCTCACCCAAGCTGCTCGACTTCGGGATCTCGCGCAGCTTGGAGCCCGAGTCGCGGCGCTCCGCAGTGACGACGACCGAAGGCATGATCATCGGTACGCCGCAGTACATGTCGCCCGAGCAAGCGCGCGGCGATATGCGGATCGACAAGGGCACGGACATCTACAGCATCGGCACGATCATGTTCGAGGCGTTCACCGGCGTGGTGCCCTTCCCGGCGAACAATGTCTCGCAGCTGCTAATCGCCGTGATCCAGCGCGAAGCGCCAGCGATGTACAGCCTGGTGCCGCAGATCGGCAGGCCCTTGTGCGACATGATCGACAAGGCGCTGAAGAAGGACCGTAACCACCGCTACGCAGACGCCGCAGAGATGCACGACGCGCTGCTGTCAGCGGCGGAGCACGTGCCGGCAGAGCTCGATCGCTCCGTGCCCATGTTTCCGCCGGAGAAGATCCGCGAGCGCGTGCAATCGCGTAGACCGCGCGGCGACGAAGAGGCTGGGCAAGACGACGAGTCTGATCAAGACGACAGCGAGCCGAGCTTGTCACCCGCGACCCGAGAGACGATCCACGAGCGTGCACGCGCAAAGCGTCAGGCCTCGCGCGACGAGAAGCTTTCGAGCGAGTACGCCAGCGACTCGATGGACCCGGAGTACGACGCGCCGCGCGCTCCGATCGCGCCTACGCAAGTGCTCAGGCGCAGCTTCGAGCCTGCGCGCTACGCGGTTCCGCTCGGGCTGTTCGCTGTGTTGTCGCTCGGTGTTGCGGCCGCCGCGATCATCGTGCTGCGTGACCGTGCCTCGGCGCCTGTTGGCACAGGCATGATCGTCGTGCAAGCGCCCAGCGCAGCAGCTGCCGCGCAAGAGGTCGCTGAGGCAGCCGAGCCGGATCCGGCTGCGGGACAAGTGAACACTGCCGTGGTCGCCGAGCCGGTCGCACCTGCGGCAGAGCGACGCGCTGTGAGCAGCAGAGTCAAAAGGCCCGCGGCGGATCCTATGCAGCAGATGACCAGCGGCGTCGCGAGCGCATTCGCCAAGCAAAAAGCCGGCGTGATCGAGTGTTTGAACAAGCACCCAGAGCAGGTCGAAGGCTCGCCGCAGCTCACAGTACGTGTGTCGATCGACAAGCGCGGTAAGGTGACACAATCCGAGCTCTTGCCCGAAGCTATCTCCAGTAAGTCAGTCGGAAGCTGCGTGCGAGGCGCCGTCTCCGCGATGAGCTTTCCGACGCCCGATCAACCGATGACGTTTCGCGTGCCGCTGATGTGGCGTCGCAAATAGTCGATCTAACAGTTCAGCCAATGGGCAGTGTCTTCAGGAACTGCCCGAGCGCGCGCGCGAGCGTCTCGCCGTAGTCACCCCAAAGCTCGTCGTGCTGTACGCGATCGAGCCAGAGCGCGCTCTTCGGCTCGGCGGCGGCAGCATACAAGCGTTCGCTCATCTCGAACGGAACGCGCTTGTCTGCGCGACTGTGAATGAACAACTTCGGCGCCGTGACTGCGCTCACCTTGGACAGGTTGTCGAACTGCGAGCGCACGACCCAGCGCGTGGGTGCAAACGGGTAGCGCACAGCCGCGAGCTCTGTGAGCTTGGTAAACGCTGAGATCAAGACGAGCGCGCCAACATTGCGCGTGCGCGCCAGCTCACACGCGGGACCTGCTCCGAGGCCTTCGCCCACCACCACGATGCTCGACGGAAGCGCACGCGCAGCGAGCCAGTCGTATGCCGCTTGCGCATCGCGACACAGACCGGCCTCCGACGGCTTGCCTTCGCTCTTTCCGTATCCGCGGTAGTCCAAACCCAGCACGTTCGCATTGGCGAAACACAGCCAGCGCAACGCACCGGGACGCGTGGCAAGATTGCCGCGGCTGCCATGCAAGTACAGCACATTGAAGTACGCGTAGGCGCGCAGCGCGTAGCGAGCGTGCAACGCGAGGCCGTCTACGGTCTTGACTTGAACATCTGCCCCGAGCCCAGCGGGGTGTCCGACGCGCTTGGGCCGAAAAATGAAGCGATCTTCCAACGGCATGACTGTCAGCACGACTTTGTAGCGCCAGCGCGCCGGTCACGCCACAGCGTCAACAACCTTCGAACACGTAAGATGAACCGTCAGGCGTTGTGAGCTCGACATCGCGCAACACGAGCGACAGTTTCGGAAACTCCTTGCAACCCTTGTCGAAGTCCGATTTCCGGTACTCGATCACAAACACCATGTCGCCGTAGCCGTCGGTGTAAACACCGCACTCATCGTAGCGATTACATTCTTCAGCGATAGCGAAATCAGTACCCAGCTTGGCTCGCTGGGGGACAAGCTCAGCCGAGTTCTTTTGGGCGATCGGTAAGCCGCTCGCGTGCGAGCGCTTCGACAGCAGCGCCATGAAGTCGATCGCGTTCTGCTCGCTCAAGCGTCCGCCCGAACGTGAGAAGCTATCCAGATTGTCGATCTCCACAGCGTCGAAGCCCGACTTGGCGCAACCATCGATGAAACCGCCGATGATTTCCGCGAGCTTCATACGTTTGTCCGCGGTGCTGATGTCAAACATCAGCTCGTTCCAGTCCTCATCGATGACTGGCTCGCCGCTCGAGTCTCGCAACACGAGTGCAGCGTGGTCAGACAGCCAGAAGTCTTCCTCACCCGGTTGCGCTTGAAAGCCGTTCACATAACAAATGTTATAGAGACCTGCGGCGGGTTTGGCCGTACGGTCACGTGACACAACCTTAACGCCGCTCATCGGATTGTAAGCACCACCGAGCTGATAGTCGAGCGAGGCGCCCGCGGGTGGCAACTTCAAGTTACCCATCTGACTGGGTGTCTCAGCGTCCGTCTGCGCTGGACCCGCGTCGCGCACGCCCGCGTCTTTGGTCGCGTTCGAGCCGGCTGCGCTCATGCTCATCATACCGCCTGTGCTCGGTCTGCTGGGCGTAGTAGGCATGACGGGCGTGCCTGTCGCAGGCGGCAACTGATTGGTGCCCGTGCCCGCAGTTGCGCCCGCAGCGCCGCCCGGTGCGGGACTCGCCACTTTGCCAGAGCAACCGAACATGAATACGAGGAAGAGCCAGCCTGCAGTGCGCATGCGATCCTAATACTGAGAGCGCCGCTATTGGCGGCGCCCATGATAGACGACACGTGCTCAGTGTCTACCGCTGTTCGCACTTGGTCAGCAGGCCCCGAAACCTGGCGAAACCGTGACAATCGGGGGGACTGAAGCAGCGGAAAGCGTGCGCGAAAACGCAGAGCTGTGCGATGTAACAGGCGATTTCAGCGTGCCCTCGCGACGCGTTCCATGGCAGGCTACAGCTGCATGAACCGGCTGGACGAAAAGGCCAAGCAAGCGCTCTCTCGCGCGGTCCAGTCCGTCGAAGCGCAGAGCCGGGTCGAGGTCGTGGTCGCAGTCCGCCCCGAGAGCATGCCCCCAGTGGAGGCATACGCGCTCGCGCCGCCGATCTTCGCCATCCTGGGCCTGTTTTTCCTAGTGGAGAGCCCCTGGCCATTTTCGAACTTCGCGCTGTGGCTCGATACGGCGCTGTTTGCCCTGCTCGGCTACTTTCTCTGCAAGTGGTTTCCGGGCTTCGGGCGCTTGTTCATCCGGCGCAGCACGCGCCGCGGCGCTGTCACACAGGCCGCGTACAAAGAGTGGGCCGAGCGGGGCTGCAGCGAGACACGCGAGCGCACGGGCTTGTTGTTGTATGTGTCCCAGCGCGAGCGCGGCGCCAAGGTGCTCTGTGACAGTGGCATCCACAAGCACACCGAAGCGCGCGAGCTCGCCAAACGCATCGCGCAGCTGGAGCGCGTCGCTGAGAGCGCCAGCGACGGCGAGAGCTTAGCCCGTGCGATCGAAGCGCTCGGCCCGTGGCTCGCTGGCTGCTTGCCCAGACGCGAAGACGACATCAACGAGCTGGCAGACGAGGTCAGCGCGCCATGAAGAAGCTGCTGCGTCGGCTCGCTTGGCCGCTGTTGGCGACAGTGGTGCTCGTGCTCCTACTCGACCAGGAGAGCGCGTGGGCGCGGCCCGGTGGAGGCCAGAGCTACAGCGGCGATCGGCACGGAGATGGAGGCGGAGGCGGCAACGGAGGCGGCGACTTCAGCGGAGAGCTGATCTATCTGCTGATCCGCTTGATCTTCTTCTATCCGCAGGTCGGCATACCGCTGGCGCTGATCGTTGCATTCGTGATTTGGCGAATGCGCAATCGCGGCTTCGAGAGCTGGGATACGAGCGCCAGGCATCCTTCCACCCCTGCTGCTGCCGCGGCACGCTCTCGTCCGAAGCTGCGACTCGACGCACTGTTTGCGATCGATCCGGACTTCTCGCCAATTGTATTCGAAGACTTCGCGTACCGCTTGTACGCGAGCGTGCAGCGCGCCCGCAGTGATCGCGCAGCGCTCGAAGGGCTCGCGCCTTATCTCGCCGCAAACGTGCGAGAAACGTTGGCGCACGAAGAGCCCGTCGGTGTTCCGACGACGCAGGTGGTCGTGGGTGCGATGCGCATCGCGCGCGTCGATGTGCCGGAAGCGCAAAGCATGGTCGCCGTCAGCGTCGTGTACGAGAGCAACCTGAGCGTAGCGGACAGAACATACTTCCTGCGTGAGAGCTGGACGCTGACCCGCGACAAGAGTGCTCGCACGCGTCCGCCCGAGCAGACCGAGCGCTTGGGTTGTCCGAATTGCGGCGCGCCGTTCGAGAGCTCTGACAGTGCGCGCTGCAACTACTGCAACGAAGTGGTCAACAATGGTCGCTTCGCTTGGCTCGTCACAGAGCGGCGCGTGGTCTCGCGGGAGCAGCGTCCGCCCGCGCTGACCAGCGACGTGCAAGAGGTCGGGACGAACGCGCCGAGCTTGGTGTCGCCCGATCAACAGCAGGCCTGGCAAGCGCTCGCAGCGCGCGACCGCGCGTTGAACGAAGCAGATCTGCTGACACGCATCAGCTTGATCTTCGACAAGCTCAACCACGCGTACAGCGCCCGCGAGCTACAGCCTGCGCGCGGGCTCCTGTCAGACGGCATGTTCGACTATCTGCGCTACTGGACCGACGCGTATCGCTCGCAGAGCTTACGCAACGTGCTCGAGACCGCGCACATCGCGCGTGTTCAGCGCGTCAAGGTGCAGTCCGATCGCTACTTCGATGCGATCACCTTTCGCGTGTGGGCGAGCGGCCTCGACTACACGATCGACGTGCGCACGAACCGGCTCGTAAGCGGCTCGAACCAAAGGCCGCGCGACTACAGCGAATATTGGACGCTTATCCGCGCAGCAGGCGTGCGCGGACAGGCGGGGACTTCCGCCAACTGCCCGAGCTGCGCAGCCCCGCTCAGCGTCACCATGGCGGGAAACTGCAGCCACTGCTCCGCGCACATTACGCGCGGCGAGTTCGACTGGGTTTTGAGTAAGATCGAACAAGACGAGGCCTACGAGGGTTGAAAAACCTGGGCACTGGCCGACAATCCAGTGCGAGCTGCGAAGGACGGAAAGCGAATGGGTATCTTCAACAAACTCAAGAACGAGCTGATCGACATCGTCGAATGGATCGACGACAGTCAGCGCACGCTGGTTTGGCGCTTCCCGCGCTATCAAAACGAGATCAAAGACGGCGCACGCTTGATCGTGCGGCCGGGCCAGGTTGCGGTGTTCGTCGACCAGGGCAAGATCGCCGATGTGTTCGAGCCGGGCAGCTACGAGCTCGAGACCGACAACTTGCCGATCCTAAGCACGCTCCGCGGCTGGAAGCACGGTTTTCGCAGTCCATTCAAGTGTGAGGTCTACTTCGTCTCCACCCGCAGCTTGACCGATCTCAAGTGGGGCACACCCAACCCGATCATGCTGCGCGATCCGGAGTTCGGGCCAGTTCGCCTGCGCGCGTTCGGCAACTATACATTGCGCGCAATCGATCCCAAGGCGCTGCTCAAGGAGCTGGTCGGCACCGACGGCATCTTCGAGAGCGACCAGATCTCGGAGCTGCTGCGCTCGGTGATCGCCGGCAGCTTTGCCGATGTGCTCGGGGAGGCGCAGATCGCAGCGCTCGACCTGGCATCTAAGTACGGCGAGCTGGCGGAGAAGCTGCGCAAGAAGGTCAATGAAGGGATCGACGATGAATACGGCTTGGAAGTGCCGCAGCTCCAGATCGTCAACATCGCGCTGCCCGAGTCGGTCGAGAAAGCGATCGACACACGCAGCCAGATGGGCGTGATCGGCGACATGCAGCGCTACCAGCAATTCCAGATCGGCAACGCGATCACGCAGGCGGCGCAGAACCCCGGTGGTGGTGCAGCCGCGACCGGAGTCGGCTTGGGTGTCGGCTTCGCGATGGCCAATCAGGTCGCGCAGGGGCTCAACTTCGGTGCAGGCGCAGCTGCAGGGACAGGCGCAGGGGCGCAGCCACCAGCGGCACCTCCGCCGCCGCCCGCTGCATCCTCCTGGCACATCACTCAAAACGGGCAGTCACTCGGGCCGTTCAATCAACAGCAGCTCGCACAAGGCGTGCAGCAGGGGCAAGTCAACGCTCAAACGCTCGTCTGGAGCGCCGGCATGACCGCATGGACACCGGCGGGGCAAGTGCCGCAGCTCGCAGGCCTCTTCGGCCCACCGCTGCCACCTCCCCCACCTAAGCCATAAGCAGCTGAGCGCTGCTGCAGGCTGGCGCGCCTGCAGCAGCAGCTGCATCACTGCGTTGTGTAACCCGCGCTGACGTATCCGAACACGCCCGGCACATCGTAGGTCGCGCCGTTGAAGCCGTTGAGAGCGCAGCTGTAGCAGATCGGCGGATCGACGTTGAAGATATTGTTTACGCCCACCATGACTGTCAGACGATCGTCGAACGACGGATTCCAGGTCACGCGCACGTCGTTGTAGACCTTCACGCCGAGGTGGTTGGTCGACTCGGAGTCTTTCATCGGGTCCGGGCTCAAGTCGGAGCACTTGCCGAAGTCGCGCAGGCCCTGACAGGGCTCGGTGACGCTGTGGATGTAGCGGGTGCCAAGCATGAACGTGAGCTCATCCACCATCCACTCGAGCATCAGGTTCGACTTGAGCCTCGGGTATGCCTTTTCCGGCTCGCCGCGCACCAAGCCTTGAAGCTCGATCTTCTGGAAGTCATTGGCCGTGGGCACAAACTCTGCGTAGTCGATCAAGAAGTTCGAGTACCAGCGTCCGCGCAAGCGGCCGACCGGGAGCATCGAGCTCTGATAGTTCACTTTGAAGTCGATGCCTGAAGTCTCGAGACGATTGAGGTTACGCAGCGTGTTGCTGAACGAAGTGATGATGCCGGTCGACTGGTTGCGCTGGATGCCCATACACGAGACCGGATCACCGCCCACGCACCGATCGAGCTGCAGCTGCGCGTCAAGCGCTGAGATCGCGCCTTCGAGCGTGATCCGATAGTATGCCAGCTCTACGTCGAAGCGGTCGGACCAGGCGCGATCCTGCAGAAACCGCGGCGCGTACGCGACGCTCACGTTCAAGCTGCGCGAACGCTCGGGCTCCAGCTGGCGATTGCCGCCCGTCGACACCGAAGTCTGAGGATTGAGCATGGCGTAGCTGCCGTCGACAGGCACGCCTTGCGCAATGCAGCGTGAGCGCGTGCCTGCGTCGAAGCCATCTGAAGTGATGTTGTTGCAGGGGTCAGTGATCGTCGCGTCGAAGCGAGATGCTGCGCCGAACAGCTCGCCGATGCTCGGTGCACGAAAGCCCATGCCGTAGCTGCCGCGGATGACCAGATCGTAGATCGGCTTCCAACGACCACCGAACTTGCCTGTGAGCTCGGGCTTGAGGAACGAGTAGTCAGAGACGCGGCCAGCTGCATTCAGATCGAGCAGTGAGATCACTGGGATGTTGGCGATGAGCGGTGCGCGCACCTCCGCATAAGCCTCGTTCACGTGGTATGTGCCGCTCGTCGGCTGCGCGGGAATGTCTGCACTGTCACCGGCTGCCACAACGGCATCCGGCTCGAACTCGCCGTGTAGACGGCGATGCTCTACGCCCACGCCGATCGCAAGGGGTCCCGCAGGGAGGTGCGCGATCGGGCCGCTGACGTTTGCCACCCAGTCAAACAAACGTTGTTCCGACACGTCGTGTTGGGTGTACGTGACGTAATTCAGCATATCGCGAGTGATCGTCCCGCCACCGTTCGGACCTTGACCACCGAAAATGTTGAAAGGGACACAATCAGCAGGCCCTGGATTGTCAGAGGTGCCACAACGCCAGTTACCCTGGTCGTCCATAAAGGCAGGGCCCAAAGCTTCTCGCAGCTTCGAAGAGTTGAACGCGTTGCGGCGGCGCTGCGCGGCGCGATTGACGCCGTAGGCAAACGTCGTATTCCAGATGAAGTTGTGCCGTTCGGCGAGCGAGAAGTTGCCGTCGAACCCAGCCGCCAAATAGAACGTGTTGACTGTTTGTTCGAAGCGCCGAGGACCCGCTTCGAGCGGACGTCGGAAGATGCCGAACGGATTCTCTTGGTCTGCGGCATCGAAGGTGAAGCCGAAGGGGTTGAACGGATTCGTGGCGTGAACCGAGAGGTTGTCCATACGTGAACCTGTCGCGCCGGCGGGGCCCACGAATAAAGGCTCGGGACCTGCTTGGTTCACCGATTCGCGCATCGTGTAGGCGGTGCGCGCATGGAAGCTCAGCGAGTCCGTGATCCGGTAGATGATGTTGCTGAACGCGCTCACGCGGCGCGAGGGAATCTGCGCGTAGTTGTAGGGCGCGAAGTTGAAGCGATCAGCGTCTTGGAAGTCATGAAAGTCTCCGGGAAAGCTGGGCATCCCCGGCGCGCGGTTGTTCAGCGCGAGGTCGAACATCTCGCCGGTGTTCGGATTCGTGCCGAGAAAGCGACCTTGGGGCGTCGCGCCGGAACAACCGGATTCGCAGTTGAGCAAGGTCGGCACAGGCGATCGGGCGTTCGGGCGATCCGCCGACTTGATGCCGGTTTGGTCGACGTAGCTGCCGCCTGCGATGATCGACAGGCGATCGGTGTTGCTGCCGAAGGTCAGCTCGTACTTCTGCGTGATGCCATCGCGCTGCGTGAAACCACCTAAATATGCGCTCGCCGAGACGCCGTTGAAGTTCTTCTTGGTGATGATGTTGATCACGCCCGAGATCGCGTCCGAGCCGTAGATCGGCGATGCGCCGTCCTCCAGCACCTCGATGCGTTCGATCATGTTGAGCGGGATGGTGTTGAGGTCGACCGACGCAGCGACACCACTCGCCGAAGACCCGTTGACCCAGCGCACGCCGTCCACCAGCACGAGCGTGCGTTTCGAGCCGAGGTAGCGCAGATCGATCTCGGTCGCGCCGGCGCCCACGCCGCCGCCGTCTGGCGGGTTGCCTTGGTTGCCGCTCGAGTTGAACGTGCCGTTGATCGCCGAGCCCGAAGACGGCAAGCGCTGGAGCACCTCACCGATGCCGACCAAGCCGGGACGCTGCAGGTCGGTCGCTGACAGTGTCGTGACCGGTGATTGCTTGCCGACCGAATCTTTGATGCGCGAGCCGGTGACGACCATCGCTTCGCCATCGGGCTCAGCATCGGCTGCCGCTGCCGGTGTGATGTCTGGCTCAGTGATCTCAGGCAGCAGCTCGGGAGCTGGAGCGGGCTCAGGTGCAGCGGGCGCCGGCTCGATCGGAGCAGCCGGTGTTTGTGTCTGCTCGGGCTCCGGTGCTGCGCTCGGCGCTGGAGCCGGCTGCGGTGCGGGGTTTTCGGCAGGCGGCGGCGGAAGCGGTGCGGCGGCACCAGCCTGGCCCGAAGGCGCGGTTTGCGCTGGCGGCGGAGCTGCAGCAGGGGGTGCTGGCGCTGGCTTCTGCACAGCGGGCGGTGCTTGTCCGGGTGGCGTCTGCGCAGCACTCGTCGCGCTTAGCGAAAGCAGCAACGCGGTCGACAGACTCTGCAGGACATAAGCTCGAAACGAGCCACCAAGCGATCGATGAGGAACATGACAAATGACAAGTTTGCCCATGGCCCGCGAACATAGTCTGAGTTCACGACACTAGAATACTTCCATGATGAAACTAACAGCGCGCTGCGCGAGTGCCTGTCAGGTTTCGGTGTCGCGTCGTCACGGGTCATCGATAGCTTCGAGTCTAGACTCGAAGCTGATCCGCATAACGATCCGTTCAAGAATGCCCCGCGGCACGCTACGTAGCCCACAGGATGACTACGTACAGGATACGGCCCGAAGACACCGAACGCATGCCCAGCGGTGTGCCTTACATCGTTGCGAACGAGCTGGCCGAGCGTTTCAGCTACTACGGAATGTGCGCGGTGCTGATGGTGTTCATGACCGAGCACCTGCGCGACGCTGCCGGCGCGCTCGCCCCGATGACGCCCGAGCAAGCCAAGACGGCGTTCCATACCTTCCGCATGGCTGCGTACTTCATGCCGCTGCTTCGCGTTCACCCTCTACACGCGCAGCTACACAGAACAACGCTTCATCCAAGGCGTAGGGTAGTGTCTACTTCGCGTCGCCGCTTCGGGCGAGTTGGACTGCGAGGGCGCCTAGTAGGGCGACGCCGAGGATGAGCACTGCCCAGATCGCGTAGGTTTTGTATGGTGGGGCTGGTGGTGGCGGGACGAGGCGCGCTTGGCCACCGAGGGATTTGCGGTCGCCGAGGGTGGCGCTCGGCACCGCTGCCGCGTCGCGCGGCAGGAGGCTGAGGATGTCGTCGGCTTCGAAGCGTGCGCTCGGGCTCTCGTAGCGACCGTAAGCGAGCGTAAACGGGCCGTCGCCGCGACGCATGATGAGCAGTTGATCGGGCGCGTGGTACGTCGCGAGCACGGGCTTGCCGTTGCCTACGCCGCCGCCGGTAGCTGCGACACGCAGCTCGTAGTAGCGGTCGTTCCTGCGTGCGAGGTCGAGCGTCGGGCCTTTCATCTCGGCTTGCTTGCGCTGTACGCGGAAGAGCTTGGTGCGCGCCGCGCGTTCGTACGGGCCCTCCTCGTGCTCGCTCGACCACAGCTCGGCGTTCACGATGGTGTTCTGCTCTGGCAGCTCGACCTCGACGCGATCGACCGGAACGGGCCCACCCAAGTCGAAGCGGAACACACCAGGCTTCGGCGTGGCGCTCGCTTCCACGACGACCTTTTCGAAGCGCCGCGCAGCTTCCGCCGCTGCCAGCGTCGCCGAGATCGCGCTCACCGCGCTCGGGAAGCTCGGTTCGCGTGCAGGTCGCAGACGATAGAACTTGCCGGAGGTCGGCGCGACTGACAGCTCGTCGCGATCGATGCGCTGACCACCGTGACCGAGCTGGATCAGCGCCCCATCGACCGTGACCGGCGTGAATGAGACCAGGTCCTCGCTCGCGTCGAGCCGCAGCTCGAACACGCGATCGTCTGCGCCTTCCGCGAGCGTCACGTGCAAACCTACGAGCGCGCGCGGCAGGTCGCGTGCGTCCAGGATGTACGCCGCTATCGGCTGCGGTGCCGCGCCTGTGCCGCCCTGCTGCGGATCGCTCTTCGCGGCGAGCCTGATGACTTGACCGGACGCGTTGCGTTCGACCTCGAGCGCAAGATCCGTGGTGCGTTGGCTCTGTGCCGCTGCGAGCGTCAGCGGGAAATGCCACAACGGAACTGACTCCGGTGCGCCATCAGGCCCCTTTTGCAAGCTGCGGATCGCGTGCGGAACCTGCGTGCCGCGTGCGTTGAATACCATCAGCTCGCTCAAGCCCTGACCACGCATCGCGCGATAGACATCGAGCGGCAGCTCCACCTGCACGACCGGCTCGGTCGACTCCGGCAGCGCGAGCTCGCGGCCGTACGCAAAATCAGTAGGGGCGAGCGACTCCGGCTCGGCACGCGCAGTGCTGACAAAGGCTGCGTATAGCAAGACGAGCAAGAACCTCATGCTGGACCTTCCGGCGCGCGATCGACTGGCGGCGGCACGGGCGCGAGCGCGCCGACGATCAAGAGCAGCAAACCCACGCCTAGGAATGTGCCGATTTTCGCGGGTGCGCTGAGCTCAGCGAGATCGAGCAAGAACAGCTTCGCGACGACCAGCGTGAGCAGACCAGCACCGCCCCACCATGCTGCACGCACGCCCCGCCGATGCGCGGCGATCATCACGCACAGCGCGATCAGCGTCCACGACAATGAAAACGCGACTTGCAGCGCCACGGAGTCCCACAGCGCAGGCGAATCGAAGGCCACACCGGCGTAGTGATGCACTGTGCGTGCGAGCAGCCCGTTCCAGCTGACGAACGCGAGCAGCGCGAGCGCGCCCGCGACCACCTTGCGAAAGTCGGCTGGCGCCATGCGCAACCATGCCAGCAGCGCCGCGAACGAAAGCAAGATCGCGATGTCGAGCGCGTTCAACACAGGCAGATACGGAATGGTTGCGGCTGAGCCACCCTCGTCCACGTTCGCGATAAACACACCCAGCATCAGCGCGGCAGCGATGCCGCCCGCAGCGATGCTCAAATACAACTTGCGATGGACGCCGATCGGCCAAGATGCGCCGCGTGAGAGCGCCAGCACTGCGAGCAGCACGAGCACGCAGATCGCAAGGCTGAGCGCTGCGACATAGCTCGAATCAAGCGCCACTGCGCGGATCGCGTGCTGCCCGAGCGAGATCAGCCATCCGGTCCACAGCCAGAGCGCGAGCGGATGTGCGACGCGTTCGATCAACGGAACGCGCGGCGCGAAGCGACGCAAGATCAACACCATCGCGACAGCACAGATCGGCCAACCGAAATAGCCACCGCGCGCGAGCGGGCTCACGTCGAGCTCGAAGTGATGATAAACGAGCAAACCGAACATCGAGAGCCAGAGCAGAAAGCCCGGGTAACGCGCGGTGTGCCATGCGAGCCTGCCCGCGATCAGCTCCAGCCCGAGAGCGAGCAGCCCGAACCAAGCGATGCGCGCGCCGGGGTCGAGCGCATCCAGCCGCCAGCTGTCGATCTCGCCGTGACCCATCGCGAAGAGCATCAGCAGGCCGTACGTCAGCAGCGGCACCTGGACCTTGCCGTCGCGACGCGACAACTGGGCGCGGCTCGCATTTGCGTAATACGAGATGAACAGGCTCGACAGCGCAAGCAACAGGCCCGCGAGAAACCACGTGTTGAGGATCGGCATCCCGCTTTGCGGGCGACTTGGATCGAGCATGAGCGCGTAGCCTGCGAGCAGCTGCAACACGACGCCCGCTGCGCGCGAGAGCGCCCTGCTCTGCCGCACGCCCACCCAATACAAGCCTGCGCCTTCAAGCGCCCAAGCCGCACCCGTGAGGTTGTGATTGTCGAGCCCGTACGGGATCGCGAGCGTGGCGAAGCCCACACCGATCGGCAGGAACGCTTCGCCGAGCATGGCCAACCGTTCGGGCGCGCGCTGCTTCATGATGTAGGCGAGGCACAAATAGACTGCAGCCATGCCCAGTGCCGTGAACGCCATCGCAAATGGCCGATCGTGCACAAGCGACCACTGCAAGCCGAGCGCGGCGAGCGGCGTACCGAACACCAAGCTGCCGTCGACCCAGCCGCGCGGCGAGCCAGGATGGCGCAACGCGTAGAGCAGCGGTATCGACACGTAGAGCAAGAAGAACGCGATCAGGAACGGCTCGGTGCTCGCGAAGTGACGCGGCTCGTAAGACAACACCCCCCACGCGCTCGCGACGCCGAACGTAAACGCGAAGCCGAGCACGTTCAGCGCGCGCCATGCTCTGAACCACGCAATGCCGGCGATCGCGAGGTTCAGCACGAGGTAGTAGCTGAACAGCGCGACGTGGCTGCCCTTGCCCGTTGAAGCCAAGAGCGGTGCTGCGAAGCCGAACACCTGGGCGATCATGATCAGGCTGCGGCTGTTCTGCAGCACCGACAGCGCGCCGCTCGTCACCGCGATGCCCACGAGCAACGCGAATGCGAGTGGCGCGGGGATCAAGCCGTAGGTACGAAAGGCGAAGAACACCACAAGGTACAGGCCCGCTACGCCGCCACCTTGCAGCGCGCGCGAAAAGCCTGAGCGCTCGAGGCGCTGCCGAAACCCGACGATGATCAGCGCGATCGCGAGCAGCGCGGCAACCACGAGCCGCAGCTCGATCGGGAGGATCGCGTGCTCTGCAGCCCAGCGCAGCAAAAGCACGACGCCGATCAGCAGGATCAAGATGCCCACGCGCACGACTGTATTGCCGCCGAACAGTAGCTCGCGCACAAAGGTCAGTGCTGCGTCGAACGGGTCCGGTCCGCGCGGTGAGCTCGGAGGCGCAGCGATTCGAGCAGCAGCGTCCTGCGCTCGTTCGGGCGGTACCGGGTGCATATCGGCCGGAGCACTGCGCGGACCCGCCGCTGACAGCGGCGCTCCGGGCGCGGAGGAGGTCACAGAGGGCACCGCGGCTGCCGCTGACGTGGGAGGCCCCGGATCACCCGGCTCGTCAGCCGCTGACAGCGGCGAGCGCTCGTCGGCCCGCGCATCCGGCGCCGATCGCAACAAAGGGTCAGCGGCCGAGCCTGCAGCGATCGGCGGCAGGTTGCGCGCGTTCGCATCCGCCCCGAGCAGCGGGGCCTCCCTAGCCTGCATCTGCACCTCCGCCAGGCGGCTGTGCACGCGCTCGAGCTCCGCACGGTCCCGCTGTTGTCGCAGCTGCAGCTCATCGAGCCGATCACCCAACGTGCGCGCACGCTTCTCGACCTCGTCCAAGCGTCGACGCGTGAACATCAACATCACGAACAAGACAATCCCGACCAGCGCCACATCCACACGCCCATGGTACGACAGTTCAGTCTTCCCAGTAAAACACCCCGCTGGCACGCACGTTCGGCAGTGCGATGGATACAGCTGCCCATGAAGATCGAGCGTCACAAGCACGCTCATCCGTACGCCGGCGCCGTGCTGTCGGGCAGCTAGGAAGAAGCGGGCGAGAGCGGCCGCTTTCGCGTGTCCGCCGGCGACGTGCTGAGCCAGCCTGCTTTCCTCACATTGTGATCGCGTCACCCCCCGCAGCACGCGCGTCCTCGACATTCTGCTGCCGCTCGGCTTCAGGCCTCACACGTACCGCGGCCAGCTCGCAGATCCGGACGCGCCCGCACGCCTCGCCGAGCGCGATCCGCATGCAGCCGAACAATTTCTGATCGCCCGGCTTCCTCCCGCCGGTTGCGGCGCGCTGGAGCTGCCGGATCAGCTCGCCGCCGCCCTCAGCTCCGATGCACTACCGACGCGATCGCGGACTGGGCGGCACAGCACGGGATGGCCCGTGAGACGCTCTCGCGACAGTTCCGCGCGCTCTACGAGGTGTCAGCCGCCGGCTACCGCGTGGAGGCGCGTGCGCGACGTGCGTGGTCCGCGCTCGTCGTATCGAGCGTTTCACTCGCCTCGCTCGCGCACGCTTGCGGTTACGCCGACCAAGCGCATCTCACACGCGATGTTGGTCGCGCTGACTGGTCGCACCCCGGGCGCGTGGCGCCGCGCACAGTCACAAATCTTCAAGACGCCCGCCTGACCCGCGTCCAAATAGGCATTGATCTACAGCTGGCTCATGAGCGCTCCGACAGCCTGGTCGCGCCGATCATCGCGCACGGCGTTCGCAACGCGGTCGAAGTCGGCTTGGTGATGAACTATGGCGTCACTGGCGCGGGATAGCGAGCAGACAGATACGCGTGTCGATCGCGCAGCCATTGTCGCGCGTACACAGCTTCTTGCTCGAACGTGGTGAAGTCCGTGCGCGACTTCCAGGAGTTGAATGTGCGGTACTTCTCCGCCCACTTGAGCTCGTCGCGACGCGCGCTGGCATCTACCTCAGCGATCATCGCATCGTACAGCGCAGTGATCTCATCGAGCTGGAATCCGCCGGTGGCCAGCACCTCGCCGTACCGCTGACGCATCTCTGGCAACAGCGGGCTTTTCAGCATCTTCTCGAACAGCGCGTTCATGGTCGGATACAAGCCTTCCGGACGCGTGACCGAGGCTGAGACGCGCGTGGTGTTCCACTGCTGCCCGAGGCTGTGATTGAGATCCCATGGCACGTAGCGCCAGACACTGTCGGCCACCAACGGATCGCGGTAGTGGTAAGAGTTTTTGCCGACCGAGTCATCCGCGGCGAGGAAGCTCACGAACACCCACCAGTCTATGTAGTCTAAGACGGCAATGCGGCTGTCAGCTTCAGCGGCGAGCTGCTCCGGGGTCATGTCGATCACCCATTGCATGAAACCATCGAGGGTGTCGAACGCACCTGGCTCAGGAGGAACAGGAAAGCCCTCTTCTTTGCTGAAACCTACGTGCAGGTTGGGCTTGAGCTGATCTGACTGATTGAGCGTCGCGCGGAAGTTCACATCCGCCGTGCGCGCTTTGTAAAGATCACCGTCTTGGTTGAAACCGAAATCCTCCATCAGGTAACCGTCGATATGATCACTCACGGTGTACAAGCCGTAGTACTTGCCCTGCCGGAACACGACGGCGTTGTAAGCTTGCACTTTGATGTGACTGGGATCGAGCCGGTTCCAGAGCTCGTAACACAAGCGCTGGCGCACGTATGCGTTGTCATCGAAGGTTGTCGTGACGACGACCTTGCGCTTGTCGAGAAAGCCGCCCGCGAAGCTCGGCTCATTGAACTTGTCGAGCTTCGTGAACTTGAGCGTGAGGCTGCGCTTGGGATAGGTCTTTGACGTCGCGCCGCGCAGCTTGGCTTGGGTACCGTCGTAGCTGTGACCGCGATAGATGATCGTCGCCGGCGCGTAAGTGTCCTCATTTAGGTCCGGCCCCGTGGTGAGATGAAGTACGGGCAAGCCATATTCTTCGTGATAGGTCATCGGGTCGACGGGCACATTGTCAGGAGCGTCGAAGCGATCAACGACGTCAAACCTAACAGTTCCAGTCTCACCGGATTCCGGATCGTGGACTAACACCTCGTGACGCCCACCTTGATCCAACCGCGGGGTCCAAGTCAGCGTCGAAGTGTCTGCCGAGAACTCGGCTCCGTCAGGCAACCTGGCCACTTCGAACCCGCGCCGGCTTGCGGCGCCCGTGCTGCAGGCCACGGCAACCTGCACCGACTCCCCCTCTAGAAGCGCGTGGGGACCACCGCTGCTCGGCATACACTGCGGCGGCGTGTTGCTGCTGCCCGCGTCGTTGTTCACCCAGCTGGGATCTGGCGGAGAGGAGCCACCAGCGCCTGCGCCGCCAACAGCGGCATCACTGCTCTCGACTGTGCCGCCCTCCGCCGCATGAGCTGGAGCTGACCCTGCATCGCCCGGCACTTGATTGGGCTCGACCTGCGCGTCCGCGCTGCTGTTGTGATGTTCTGTCGACGGCTCGTGCGGCTTTGTTGGGCGGTCAGAACACGCCCAGAGCAGCAGCGCAGCGGTCAGGCTGACCCGACGGGTGCGATTCATGAAGCTCACCCCGTTTACCCAGCGCAGAGCACTATGTCCGCGTGTGTAAGAATAGGTTTGTTAGTCGCGACGAGAGCACCATAGTGGATCGAGTCTACAGTTTGAGCACGCATATATTACTGACCACATTCAAACCCTGTGACGACCGCTCACGAGTCAGTGCAAATCATGCGGACTGAGAGCCAAGCTGCCTCGCTCGAGCGCGTAACGTAGGGTCTACATCGCACAACACACTCCAGCGTGCGCGACTGGCTCCTACCGGCCAGGGGACTACACTGCTCGCGAAGCTGCGACGAGCATTCAACATGACGAAGAGCGCCACCGCCCTCCCCGCCGTTTCGAGCCCAACCCTGAAAGTGCTGAGCGCGCTCAGCGCCTCGCACCTCTTGAACGACATGATGCAGTCGCTGCTGCTGGCGCTGTACCCGCTGCTCAAGGCGAAGTTTGTGCTGTCGTTCGGGCAGGTTGGCCTGATCACGCTGACCTATCAGCTCACCGCTTCGCTGTTTCAGCCCCTGGTCGGTTTGTATGCCGACCGCCGGCCGATGCCTTATGCGCTGCCCGTGGGCATGAGCTCGACGCTGTGCGGCTTGGTCTTGCTCGGGTTTGCTCCCACATTCGGCGTCGTGATCGCGTCGGCGGCGCTGATCGGGCTGGGTTCTGCAGTGTTCCATCCCGAATCATCGCGGATCGCGCGCTTTGCATCGGGTGGACGTCACGGCTTCGCACAGTCGCTGTTCCAAGTGGGCGGGAACATGGGCACAGCGTTCGGGCCGCTGGTGGCTGCAGCTGTAATTGTGCCGAACGGCCAGCGCAGCGTCGCTTGGTTTGCGATCGCTGCGCTGTGCGGCGTGTTGATCTTGCTGCAGGTCAGCCGTTGGTACAGCGCACAGCATGCCGCGCTCGCTAAACGTGGCCCAGCAACGGCGCAGCACAGCGCGCTGCCGCGGCGCACCGTGCTCGGCGCGATCGTGATCTTGCTCGCGCTGATCTTCTCCAAGTACTTCTACATGGCTGGCTTGAGCAGCTTCTACACGTTCTACCTGATCGAGAAGTTCCAGCTCTCGGTGCGCAGCGCGCAGATTCATCTGTTCATCTTCTTGTTCGCGTCGGCGCTCGGCACGATCGCAGGCGGGCCAATCGGTGATCGCTTCGGCCGCAAGCCCGTGATCTGGACGTCGATTCTCGGCGTCGCACCGTTCGCGCTGCTGTTGCCGCACGCTGATCTGTTCTGGACCACGATGCTGACCATCGTGATCGGCTTGGTATTGTCCTCCGCGTTCTCGGCCATTTTGGTCTACGCCCAGGAGCTCATCCCGGGTCGCGTAGGCATGGTGAGCGGCCTGTTCTTCGGATTCGCCTTTGGTATGGGCGGACTCGGCGCGGCCGTCCTCGGCATGCTCGCGGACCGCACGAGCATCGAGCTCGTCTACCGAACCATCGCGTATCTGCCACTCCTGGGCCTGGTCGCCGCGCTGCTACCGAGACACCCGCGCCATGGGTCAGCGGGCGTCACGCAAAAAGCCTGAAAACATTCTCGGGAACCTCGGGCGCGGACGGCCGATTTCTCCCAAAATGCGATTGAATGCTATTTTCATTTGCAATAGATGGACACCTCGCGGACCGCGCCGGTGTTCGTACGCGCGGACCGTCGATGGCTCTGGCCGAGCCCTGCGATGTTCCGATCATCGACTCAGCTCAAACCTTCATCTGCTGTCTACTTCAGGCTCTCGCTCGCGCTGTCGCTGCTAGCTGCTGCGCGTAGTGCGGCGTTTGCGCAGGAAACTGCCCCCGCATCCGAACCACCAGCGGAAGCCGCGCCGCAGCCAAAAGCTGCACCACCTGCGCTGGTTTATGCTCCGGAGCCCACGTTTCCGGAAGAAGCCAAGGCCGCCGGCCAGACCGAAGCCACGGTCACGCTGCGCGTGCTCATCGACATGCAAGGCCAAGTCAGCGAGGCCGAGGTAGTCGAGCCAATAGGCTTCGGGTTCGACGAGGCGGCGCGTCAGGCTGCGCTCGAGCACCGCTTCCAGCCGGCGCAGCGTGAAGGCCAGCCGGTCGCTGCGCGCGTGCTGCTGCGCGTCGAGTTTCAGGCGCCGCCACCAGCTGCCGCCCCCGCGCAACCAGAGGTTGCACCCGCCGTCATCCCTCCCCCAGCCGAAGCGACACCCGAAGCGCCACCTGAAATGGCCGCGCCAAGCGGAGTCGACGTCACCGTGCGCGGTCATTCTCAAGCCGAGCGCATGCGCCGTTCGGCCGAAGCCGTGCATGTCGTCGAGCTCGACGAAGCCAAGCGTCGCACGGCCGACCTCGGCGAAGTCCTGGCGCGCACGCAAGGCGTCGGTGTGCAGCGTGCGGGTGGCTTGGGATCCGACACCCGCTTCTCACTCAACGGCCTCACGGACGATCAGATCCGCTTCTTCGTCGACGAGATCCCGCTCGACTTCGCTGGCTATCCGTTCGGCATCGCCAACATCCCGATCAACTTGATCGAGCGCGTCGAGATCTATCGCGGTGTCGTGCCGATCCGCTTCGGCGCTGACGCCCTCGGCGGCGCTGTCAACGTGGTCACGAACCAGAACTTGCGTGGCACTCACGCGTCGGCGTCGCTGCAAGCAGGCTCGTTCGGCACCTATCTGCTGAACTTGAGCGCTCAACACCTCGACAAAAAGAGCGGCTGGTTCAATCGCGTGACCGGCTTCCTGGATCGCGCAGACAACAACTATCCGATGAACGTCGACGTCGCCGATGCACGCGGCCGTGAGACCACCGCGCGCGTTTACCGCTTCCACGATGGCTACCGCGCGCAGGGTGCGAACCTCGAGAGCGGTATCGTCGACAAGTCGTGGGCCAGGCGGCTTTTGCTGCGCGGTTTCGTCACGCAGTACGACAAAGAGATCCAGCACAACCTGTTCATGACCTACAGGTACGGGGACATCACGCTGAGCGAGCTCTCGGCGGGAGGCACCGCTCGCTACGAGAACACCTTCGGCGAGCGTTTCTCGGTCGAAGCAGTGCTCGGTTACAGCTACGGGATCTTGAACTATCTAGACGTCGGCAAGTGCGTCTACGATTGGTTTGGTCAATGCACTCGCGAGCGCGCACAACCTGGCGAGCGCAACGGTCGCGCCGAAGATCAACGCTACGGCGAGCACAACGCGTACGGCCGCGTGAATCTCGACTATCGCTTGCACCCGGAGCATTTGCTGCGTCTGTCGCTTGCGCCCACGTACATGGGGCGCACTGGCGACGAGCGCCGACAAGCGAATCGCGAGGCGCGCGATCCGCTGTCCGCCGATCGCGACTTGGCCAGCATCGTCAGCGGCTTCGAATACAAGGCCGACCTGCTCTCGCACAGGCTCGAGAACGTCGCGTTCGTAAAAGACTACTTACAGATTCTGCGCTCGGAAGAGCCGCTCTCGAACGGCGGCGCGTTCGCGCGTCGAGACGATGAGACGCATCGCTTCGGCATCGGTGATGCGCTGCGCTACGCGTTTGCACCGTGGATTTACGCCAAAGCTTCATACGAGTGGGCGACCCGCTTGCCGCGACCGGACGAGATCTTTGGCAATGCGTTTCCGATCCAAGCGAACCTCGGCCTGAAGCCTGAGATCAGCCACAATATCAACCTCGGCGTCACCGTGGACGCGCGCGGGAAATCGGGACGCTGGCGTGGCGACGTGAACGGCTTCGTGCGTGACGCGGACCAGCTGATCATGTTGATCGGCAACGACAAGAATGCGATGTACCAGAACGTCTACAGCGCGCGTTCGGCCGGCACAGAGCTGGCCGCAGGCTGGACTTCACCTGGCGATTACATCGCGCTCGACGGCAACTTCACGTACGTCGACTTTCGCAACACGTCGGACACCGGCCCGTTCGCATCGTACAAGGGCGATCGCATCCCGAATCGCCCCTACCTGTTCGGCAATGGCAGCGCACGGCTGCAGGTGCGTCAGCTCGCAGTGCCCCGCGATGAGCTCGCGGTGGTCTGGACCTCGCGTTATGTGCACAAGTTCCTTCGTGGCTGGGAAGGCCTTGGCACCGACAAACTTTCGGTGAGCTCGCAGCTCCTGCACTCGCTCGCGCTGACATATCTCGTACGCAGCGACCTCACAACGCTCAGCTTCACGAGCGAAGTACAGAACCTCACCGATCAAGCTGCGTACGACTTTTTCGGCGTCCCGCGACCGGGCCGCGCGTTTTATTTCAAGGTTACGGCTTCACTTTGAAGAGACTTCGAGGAGAAAACACCATGTATTTGAGCAGGCAGAAGGCACGGTCAGGGTGGACATTGGGCGCAGCGCTATTCGTGCTGTTGTCGGGAGCTGTCGCGTGCGACGACGATAAGTCTTCGAACAGCGGATCGGTGGAAGAGGAGCACTCGCACGGCGAGGGCGAAGCCGACCACGAGCATGACAAAGAGAAGTCTGACGCTGGCAGCGGCAGTGAGAACAGCGACGCTGGTAGCGTGAGCGCGAGCAGCGACGCTGGCAGCGGCGAAGAAAGCGCGACGCCCAGCAAGAACGAAGAAGAGAGCGACGCGAAGAAGTGGTTCGTGATCCCCACCCAGGTCTACGGCGCTGATTTCGCGGACTCCACCAGCTACGTCCCGGTGGTTGCCTCGCTCGACGTCGAGGAGATCAGCCTCGACAACGCCAAAGAGCTCAACGGCCGCGCGAGCATCGGTCAGGTCGGCAAGTGGCTGTTCGTCGCTGGCTCTACCGAGCCGGTCGTCACGCGCTACACGATCACCGACGACGGCAAGCTCAAAGAAGACGGCAAGCTCAACTTCATGAACTTCGGCGTGCCGGAGTTCTTCGCGATCGACTCCTGGGGCGCGCTCTTCGTGAACGAAGAAAAGGCGTACATCTTCAACGGCAGCGACGGCAGCCACATCGTGTGGAACCCGACGACGCTGGAGATCACCGGCGAGATCAAAGGTCCCGACGTAACCATGGAAGGCTACAACCTCGAGAGCATCGCGTTCGTGCGCGGCAATCGCATGTACCGGGTGTTCACCTTGCTGAACTACGACACTTGGGAGTTCTTGCCCAAGCCGCAGTACCTCGCGGTCTACGACCTCGAGAAGGACGAGATCATCGAGATGGTCGAAGAGACGCGCTGCCCGCAGCTCTACAACCGTCCGTTCATCGATGAAAACGACGACATCTACTTCAGCGGTTGGATGTGGACGCCCGGCCTCGCGCTCACCAGCAGCTACCCGAAGAGCTGCGCCCTGCGCGTGAAGAAGGGCGAAGACGTCTTCGACCCGGACTACCAGCTCAACTTCGGCGACATCACCGAAGGTCGCGAAGGCGCGATGCTGCGCTACTTGGGCAAAGGCCAAGCGCTGCTCGACGTGTTCCACGCGGAGCGCGCCGAGATCAACGCCGACACCGACGCTCAGAAGCTGACCGAGACGCCGAACTGGCGCCTGTGGAAGATCGACCTCGCGAAGAAGACCGGCGGCCCGATCGAGAGCCTCGACTTCAAGGCGGGCGGCTTCACGGATGTGGCGATCGACGGCCGTAACTTCTTGTTGGTTCCCAACGAGGATTACTCGGAGACCACGGGGTACGAGATCATCGGAGACGAAGCCAAGAAGGGCTTTAAGATCCGCGGCAGCTCGTACGATATGCGCCGCGTTCGCTGACAGACGTCACACTTCGAGCCGAGGCCCGCTGGCACCTGCCGGCGGGCCTCGTCCAATTCTACCCCGCAACCGCAACCGACTTGTATCGTCGACGGTTACGATGGGTGACTTGTGCACGCGCCCCGAGGACGGTAGGTCTCAGGGCATGTCGATCCGGATCCGCCAGCTGCACGAGGTCACCGAAGAGCAAATCTCAGGGCTCGCCGAGGTACTCGTCGACTGCGTAGAGGGCGGCGCCTCCGTCAGCTTCATGTTCCCGTTCTCTCACGACGATGCGAGCCGCTTCTGGTCGAAGGTCGCCGAGGACGTCGCGAGCGGTGCCCGCGCGCTACTCGTAGCAGAGGATGAGCAAGGCGCAATCGTAGGCACTGTCCAGCTTGTGCTCGCGCTGCCACCGAACCAACCGCACCGCGCCGATGTGGCCAAGCTGCTCGTGCACCGATCCGCGCGAGGGCGTCGCGTCGCCAGCCAATTGATGCAGGCACTCGAACAAACCGCGCTCGAGCTGAAACGCCATCTGCTCGTGCTCGACACTGTCACAGGCGGCATCGCCGAGCATCTCTACGAGCAGCTGGGTTGGGTTCGGGTAGGCGTCGTGCCTGACTTCGCCCTGTTCCCCCAGGGGGGCTACTGCGGCACGACGTTCTTCTACAAGGCACTGGCATCACGTTGAACATGCGGGGACGGTGTGCTGGCATGGTGTTCGTGCTGTTAGCCAGTGCGCGCGAGACGAGGCGCCGCCGCCTGCAGCCCACAGCAGCGAAGACGAAGTAGAGTTGGGCAAAGTAGGCATGAGCGGTGGCAAAGAACGCCGAGCACCGATTCGACGCTAGAGCCCGGGCGCGAAAGATGCTTCGCTTCGCACAAGGAGAAACCATGGCGCAGAAACCTGAGTACGAGCTGTTCTACTGGCCGGGCATCCAGGGCCGTGGCGAGTTCGTCCGCCTTGCATTCGAAGAAGCCGCAGCGCCGTATCTCGATGTCGCGCGCGAGTCAGGTGGTGTGAAAGCGCTCGAAAAACTGCTGCGCGAGCGCGGCACGCCGGTGGCACCCGCGCCTTTTGCCCCACCTTTTTTGCGCCATCGCAAGCTCATGATCGCGCAGACGTCAGCGATCTTGCACTACATAGGACCGCGACTCGGCCTTGTGCCCGCGACGGAAGTCGGTCGCTTCGCCGCGCTGCAACACCAGCTCACGATCGCTGATTGGGTGGCCGAGTCGCACGACGTGCACCATCCCATCGGAGTGAGCCTGTATTACGAAGATCAGAAGCAAGAAGCAGCGCGCCGCAGCACGGACTTCCGCAGCGGACGGCTGCCAAAATTCTTGGGCTATTTCGAGAGTGTGCTGTCTGCGAGCTCGCGTCGCAGCTACCTGACGGGCGCGCGCATTTCCTATGCAGATCTTTCGCTGTTCCAAGTAGTCTCAGGCTTGCGCTACGCGTTTCCTCGAGCGTTCGCCCGTGCCGTACGCAAAGCGCCACGCGTCAGCGAGCTGGCGGAGCGCGTCGCTGAGCGCCCGAACATCGCAGCGTACTTGAAGTCGTCGCGACGCTTGGCGTTCAACGAGCAGGGTATCTTCCGAAACTACCCCGAGCTTGACGAGCCCGCAGCGGGTCGCAAGAAGCGCTAGCGCACCGGAGGCGCAGCGCGGCCCGCGGTCAGCACAGCGGGCGGCGTATTGACTCGCGGCGGCGGCGGGGTGAGCGACATGTTCTTCTCGAACGAGCGCGACATGTCATCGAGCTCGTCGTAGCGCTCGAGCTGCCGAGGCTCGAGCACCGGGCTGAGCTCCGCGCGGATCTGCTCGCGACTCTCCTGGCGCCAGCCCTTGAAGCGATCCATAAACGCTTCACCGGATTCTTCCTTCATGCGAATCGGAGCGGGCAACGATGGACGTGCGTGAATGAGCTCTTCGATGCGAGTCAGTTGCGCCGCGCTGAGCGGCTCTCCGACATCTTCCAACTGATCGCGTACGCGCCGTATCTCCATGCGAGCGGACTGCGCTTGCTGCCAGGCATCGAGCTTCTCCGCCGATTCGCTGCCGATCACGGCTGCCACTTCAGCACGGTTCGTCGCTCGCAGCGCATCCGGCCTGGCTGTGGGATCGCTCACCCTCATCGCCATCATGCGCTCCTCCTGAACGGCGAGCACATCCAGCAGCGACTCTTCCTGAGCCGCTGACAAGCCGAGCTGTTTGAACATCTTACCGTTGCGCATGCGCGCCATGATGCGGCGACTCTTGGGCGAGATGTCCGGACGCATCGGAGGCATTGCAGGTGCAGGTGCTGTGCTCACAGACACGGCTGCCGCCGTTGGCTGCGGCGCAAGCGCCGGTGCAACCTGGGCTGCACGCATGCTGCGCACATCTGTCTCGAGCCGATCGCGGTCCGCGCGCAGCTGAGTCAGCTCGCTATTCAGCTCGCTGTCCGCCTGCGCGCCCGCGCGCTCCGCACGCGGCTCGAACAGCAAATACAGACAACTCGCGCCAAGCAAAAGCGTCGACCCTCCAAACAGCCAAGCTGGCTTATTCATCGCTGCATCTCCCCCATGTGCTCACTGCCATATTAGTGCGAAATACGTTTGTAATCGGCCGAGCCCGCGGGCGCAATTGCATGTGCAGGCCGTTTCCGTGTAAGCCTACGCGCATGAAAAAGACCATCGTCGTTTGCGGTTACGGGACTGGGATCTCGCACGCGGTCGCCCGCAAGTTCAGCGCCGAGGGCTTTCAGCTCGCGCTGGTCGCGCGCGATGCGAAGAAGCTCGCCGAGGCCGCGAAATCGTTCGAAGCCGCGGGCGCCGTGGCACAAGCATTTCCCTGCGATCTCTCGGACACCGAGGCGATCGCGCCGTTGATCACCCGCGTGCGCGAGGCCTTGGGTCCGATCAGCGTACTGCACTGGAACGCACACAGCTCGCTCGCTGGAGACCTCACGCAGGCTGACCTGGCTGACCTGCGCGCCAACCTGAGCGTCGGCGTGCTCAGCCTCGTGAGCGCCGTACAGCTGGTCTTGCCCGACCTGCGTGAAGCCAAGGGAGCTAGCGCGATTCTCATCACCGGGGGCGGCTACGCACTGTACGAGCCACAGATCGATAAGCTCGCCGCGAAGTTCGGCGGGATGGGCCTCGCAGTCACGAAAGCCGCACAGCACAAGCTGACAGGCGTGTTGCACCACAAGCTCAAGGACGAAGGCATCTACGTCGGCGAAGTCACGGTGCTCGGCCTGGTCAAAGGCACCTCACACGATCGCGGCAACGCCACGATCGATGCCTCCTCTGTCGCGGATCGCTTCTGGGAAATCTTCAGCAAGCGTGCCGACGTCTGGGCCAGCGTGTCCTGACCGCGACCGTACAGCAGGTTACAACGGGCCACACACGCGCGCAGCTCCTGCCGCCATCAGCTGCAGGCCTTTGTTGGCTGCTTGTGCTTCTAGTCGTGTCGGGCCATCGTTGATGGGTCGTCGCTGCGGGCCCAGCACAGGTGGCCTGCCTGGGTGGCTGCGACATTCGGAGGGCGCCATGGGCTTGGGTGCGACCGAACTCGAAACGCGGCTCGAGTGTCTGCAGGCCGTCGCAGACAATTTGCCCGCGCTCATCGCCTATTGGGACGAAACCGAGTGTTGTAGGTTCGCGAACCGGGCGTGCTCCAGCTGGCTGCGCCGCGATCCCAAAGCGCTCATCGGCACCAGCATGCGCCAAGTGCTCGGCGACGAGCTGTACAAGCAGAACAAGCCGTTTATCGACGGTGTCCTACGCGGTGAGTCGCAGAGCTTCGAGCGCGGACTGCTCGACCCTCAGGGAGCGTTGCGGGAGACGCAGATCTCGTATGTGCCTGATCTGCAAAACGGCGCAGTGCATGGCTTCTACGTCCTGATCAACGACATCAGCTCGAGCAAGCGCGCGGAAGCGGCTGCGTTGGAGTCACGCACTCAGCTGCAGGCGCTGCTGGCAGCAGTGCCTGAGTACATCCTGTCGCTCGACCGCAGCGGCAAGATCATGTTCGCCAATCGCACGATGGTGACTCCGATCGAGTCGCTGATAGGCCGGTCGATCCATCAGTTCTTCCCGGAGGAATACCGCGACCTCACAACGAATGCCGTGGAAGCCGCGTTCACCGCACACAAACCGGCGTCGTTCGAATCAGTCGCGATGCTCGGGGATGTGAAGCGCTGGTTCTTATGTCAGTTCGTTCCAGTGGTGCGCGATGGCGAGACGACAAGCGTGCTCCTCGTGAGTCGCGACGTGACAGAACACAGGCAAATGGAGATGCAGCTTTTGGCGGCCGAACGCCTGGCTGCTGTAGGCTCGCTCGCCGCGGGCGTGGCTCACGAGATCAATACACCGGTACAGTTTGTCAGCGACAGCGTCGAGTTCCTGCGTGAGTCGAGCGCTGAGCTGTTCATGGTCCTCGACAAGCTGCTCGCGCTGCAGCGCGCCGGCGACGACCCACACCTCCGGACCAAGCTCTCAGCCGACGCGCAGACTTGCATCGACGACGTAGACCTGGAGTACCTGCAGAAGAACATACCGCAAGCCATCGACCGCTCGCTCGCTGGCCTGAAGCGCGTGGCTGAGATCGTGCGCTCGCTCAAAGCATTCTCTCATCTCGATCAGAAGGAGATGACCGACGCGCAGCTCGATCAGATCGCCGACACGGCGCTGACTCTCGCAGCGAATGAATACAAGTATGTCGCGGAGGTCGTCCGTGACTACGCAGAGCTACCAACAGTTAGATGTCACGTGGGCGGCATCAGCCAGGTTATATTGAACATAGTGATCAACGCCGCCCACGCGATCGCAGAGAAGATCAACGACAAGCCCGAGCTCGGCCGAATCACAATCAGCACGCGCGATGAAGGCAACTGCGCCGTCATCCGCATCAGCGACACGGGCGGAGGCGTGCCCAAGCACATTCGCTCGAAGATCTTCGCTCCCTTCTTCACTACCAAACCCGTAGGCAAAGGCACGGGCCAAGGCTTAGCGATCTCCTGGACCATCATCACCCAGGACCATCACGGTGAGCTGTGGTTCGAGAGCGAAGAAGGGATCGGCACAACGTTCTACATTCGCATTCCCAAAGATCCTGCGCAGCCCTCGACAGAGCCGTCGTCGCCCGCTGTCAGCGACTTCACCACGCACAACGACTCGACCCCAACGCTGCCGCTCAGAGAGATCGCATGATCTACTCTGATCTCAGAGCTCGCTCGACGGGCTGTGGAGCGAGCACGAAGCGTCGCCTGTCAGTTTATCAGCCGCCGAATAGCACCTGAGCCGCACACTCGTACACCGCAGACGACTACATCACCACGTGGCCCAAACACGGCAGTGGCGAGGATGCACAAGCTAGCCATGCGGGGCTGTGTTCAAATTGCATGTCGCTAGGCTTAACCTGAGTACCGTGGACTCGCTGTTAGCTACCCAGCACGCACCGCGCACGATGTTCGAGCCGGCGCTCGCGGGACGACCGTTGGGCGAGATTCTTGCGACTGCAGTGCGCCTGGTCGAGCAGCAGTCTCCCGGCATGTTGTGCTCGATCTTACTGTTCGATGCACTGAACGGAACGCTACACGCTGGGGCAGCGCCGAGCCTACCCACGCAGTACATCCAGAGCCTCGAAGGCGCACGCGTCGGCCCAAACGAGGGTTCTTGTGGAGCTGCGGCCTACACGCGCACCGCGATTGCGGTGGAGGACATCGACACGCACCCCAACTGGTCGAAGTACAAACACCTCGCGCTGCCCCATGGACTTCGCGCCTGCTGGTCATCGCCGATCGTGACGGCGCTCGGAGATGTGCTCGGCACGTTCGCGATGTACTACCGCGAGCCGCGATTGCCCACCGCACAGGAGCGCGAGTGGGTCAAAGCCGCGATGTACATCGCAGCGCTCGCGATCGAACAAGATCGGAATCAGCGTGACGCCGAGCGAAGCCGTGATCGCGCGCAACAGCTCGCGCGCTTGTACTCAGTATCGAGTCACGTGAGCGACGCGATCGCGCGGGTTCGCAACGCGCGTGAGCTCTACGAGATTGCATGCAGGATCACTGTGGAGCAAGGCCTCGCTCGTCTGGCGTGGGCGGGCGCTTACGATGCCGAAGAAGACAAGCTCGAGATGGTCGCGCACTACGGCGAGCCAGCAGCATACGTCACACGCGTCACAGAGGAGATGCAACGTCCAGGCTTCTGTCGCAGCCTCGTTTCGGCCGCTCTCCACCGCGGCTCGACGATAGTCGTCAATCAGATCACTGACGACAGTGGAGTGGTCGATGCGGAAGTCGCCCGAGCCCACGGGTTGCGATCGTGCGCCGCGTTTGGACTACACGCTGACGCACACACGCTGGGAGTGCTCGTGATCTACGGCGACACACCCGGCTTCTTCCAGACCGAGGAGGTCGACGTGTTCACGCGGCTCGCCAACGCGATCGCTTTCGCCGCGGTCTCGGCTGCAAACGCCGAGAGCCTACGAGAGAGCGAATCTTTGCTGCGAATCGCGGGGCGAACAGCAAAGTTGGGCGCGTGGAGCTTAGACTTGGTGCAGCGCAAGGTGATCTGGAGCGATGAGGTCCGCGCCATCTACGAGCTCGAACCCACAGAGTCGCCTTCCTACGATTCTGGGATCGAAGCGTACGCACCAGAATTCCGCGAGCTTGTGCAGCGTTGTGTCGAGTCATGCGCGCGCGACGGGACACCATTCGACAATGAGGTGCAACTCATCACAAAGCGCGGCCGTCGCGTGTGGGTCAGGGCAGTTGGACAAGCAGCGCGGGATCCGAATGGCACCATCACGCGTTTACAGGGATCACTCCAAGACATCAGCGAACGGCGACGACTGGAAGATCACCTGCGCCAAGCTCAGAAGTTGGAGGCAGTCGGCAAACTGGCAGGTGGCGTTGCGCACGACTTCAACAACATCCTGATGGTCATCCTCAGCTACTCGGCGCTGACACTCAGCTCGCTTCGAGCTGGCGATCCGTTGCGCGAGGAAATCGAACAGATTCAGCTCGCCGGAGACCGCGCGCGACAGCTGACGAGTCAACTGTTGGCTTTCAGCAGACAGCAGGTGCTCTCGCCGCGCGTGATCGATCTCAATCAAGTTTTGTCGAGCTTGGAGAAGCTGCTTCAGCGCCTGATCCGCGAAGACATCACACTGACTATTCTGCACGAGCCCGTGGGGCAACTGTCAGCAGATCCAGGACAGATCGAACAAGTGATCATGAACCTGGTGATCAACGCGCGCGATGCCATGCCAAAAGGTGGCGCGATCACTATCGAGACACGCAACATAGAGCTCAGCGCGGAGTACGCTGCGACGCATCCCAACGTCACGCCAGGACATTACGTCATGCTCGCCGTGACAGACACAGGCCTAGGCATGGATGTGGCCACACAAACACGTGTGTTCGAGCCTTTTTTCACGACAAAAGGTCCTGGCGAAGGCACCGGCCTCGGGCTCGCGACAGTGTGGGGGATCGTCACGCAGTCTGGCGGTCACATCTGGCTCTACAGCGAGCTCGGCGTCGGCACCACGTTCCATATCTATTTGCCGCGCGTCGACGCACCACTCGACGCGCTTGCCGCTGAAACGAACATCCCCGCCACTAAGCTACGCGGCGCAGAGACGATCCTGGTCGTCGAAGACGAGGAACAGGTGCGCAACCTCGTCTGCGTGATCCTACGACGCAACGGCTACAACGTACTGCAAGCAGGGAACGGCGGCGAAGCAGTGCTGATCTGCGAGCAATTCACAGGCAAGATCGACCTACTGCTGACTGACGTCGTCATGCCGCGCATGTCAGGTCGCGAGCTTGCCCAGCGCCTCTCAGCCCCGCGCGCGACGATGAAAGTACTCTACATGTCGGGGTACACAGAAAACGCGATCGTACACCACGGCGTGCTCGACAGCGGGATCGCCTTCCTCCCCAAACCCATCGCGCCAGACGCACTCCTACGCAAGATCCGAGACCTGTTAGAGTAAGCAGCCCCGCTCATTGCTTCCGCGACTTGCGGAGCGTCTTGAGCGCGGGGCCGTGAGGCACTGCGATGAACAAGCTGTGCTCCGGCACCCCGTCGCGCAGCGTAGGATTGGCGCGCTTCCAGTCTTCGAAGATCAGGTACTCGCCTGGCTGCACATCACCGACGCGACCCGGCTGCAGCGGTGGAAGCCGATCGCCCCAACGCCGCTTCAGGATCACGCTGTAGAAGTTTGCGTAGAGGTCCGCATGCAGTCCGCCACGGCGACTGTCGATGACGATACGGCTGGCGTGCGCGCGCCCAGCCTTCACGATCGCCTCGAGCATTCCATAGTTCTCGAACGGCTTGATCGACGCGTTGCGATAGGGTCCGAAGTAGTCAGCGACGAACGCGCCGGAGCAGAGCAGCGTCGCGCCCAGGACCAGGGCGGGCAGCCAGCGTGGCGCGCGTAGAAAACCGTGGTGAAAGCCGAGGACCGCCAGCGGGATCGCGAACACCACCAGCGAGAACGCGCGCAGACTGTTGAATTGCTCGAGTGTCAGGGCTGCCGCCACCGGCGACAACACGAGGCCGCCCAATAGCAGCCAGTGAAAGCGCACGCGTCGTAGCTCCGGCTTCCACACGATCAGCACAATCGCGAGCAGCACAATGAGCAAGGTCGGAGCAAAGAGCTCACCACAGAACCCGGAGTGAAGTCGTCGGTTTGTGTCACCGTGCAGCAACAGATAGTCTGGACTGAAGTGATTGAGGTAACGCTCGACCCACATGCCGAGCTTTTCGCGCACTGGCATGTCGCGATGCACATAACCTATCTCGCGATAGCGCGCGGTGAGGTTTTCCCCATGCGCATGCATGTACCAAGCAAACGGGATGACGGTGCACGCCGCGCTGGCAGCGAAGGCTACTAGAGATCGGAGGTGGCGCCGTGTCGAGTAACACAACAGGACTAACAGGCAATGCAGCGGCGCAAGTAGTCGAAACGTACTGTACATGTACGTTGCCGATCCGATCGCGACACCTGCGACTGCGGCCCAACGCGGTGATCTCGACTCGAAGCCGCGCTGCACGCCCAACAAGAACAGCGCGAGCGCCGGGTATAAGCCGATCACCTCGAACGCCATGCGCGAAAAGCTGAAGACAGAGGGCGTGAACGCCGCGAGTAGCAGCAGAAAAAGCCGAGACTGCACGCGCGGCCACAACGTGCGCCCCAAGCTGTACAGAGCCCATGAGCCGGCCAACCAGCACAACACACTCGTCAAGCGAACTGTCCAAGTGGACAGACCGAAGATGCGCATCACCACGACGCACAGATAGACATAGCCGGCGTTCTTATAGTCGCCCCACGACTTCGTATACATGGGAAACGAGACGCCGAACTCATCGTGACCGGTCGTGGCGATGAGGTACGCGTTGTAGACGATCGACACTTCGTCTTTGTAGAAACCCTGGGGCATCTTCGCGATCGCTGCGAAGTGCGCCCACACAGCAAGCGTCGCCACCACGAGCTCCAACGCGATCGGCCAGCTCAGACCAACCAGCAGCGCACGCGCACGCTCCCCGGCCAGCGAGCGCATGCGCGCCAGCGTCTGCTGTCGCGGCTCATCGCAATGCGAATCGATCTCAGCCAATCAGCCCCCGGCGCATGCGGCCCCTGCCGCTCAACGGCCCGCAGTCTACGCCCAGTGCGAGTCGCTCGGCTCAAATACCTCCGTTCCGTATAACCCATGACACCCAAGAGACCGAACGAATGCCCTCAGCCCTCGTTTTAGCGGATACGCAGAACACCGGAGCCTACGATTTGGCCGGGGCCTTTGAGGCCAGGGAGAAGGCGGCCTTCGTGGGTGCCCTCTACGAGTGTGGAGTCGCGGTCAGGCGAGGCATTCAGCGTTTAGGTTATGTCGTTGTCCGCGAGCTCGGCCGCCCAGAGCGGCAGGCGCATCGCCGATAACTACGAGCTACGAGCTCGACGACGCCGGCCGCGAGCGCTTGCAGATCACCAGCGTGGTCAACAACTGGAGCGAGATACGCTGAGCGCAGCGGCGTTCACATTGGACACACATCCCCCTCTCTTCGCCTGGGTCCGCCGTGGCAGCGAGCTGGCGTGCGTGGGCCGCAGAACGTGCGCGAACCAGGAGGTGTGCACCTTGCCAGAGGATTTGTTAGCAATTGGTTTGCGGTCAAAGGAATATCGGTACGGTTAGTTGGTTACTTTCCATAGCGGCTTGCTCTTCGTCACAATCCTCGAGACGTAAGGCGCACAAGGAGAGAATATGTCCATCATGCGAAGCATGGCCGTGATCGCCGTCGGCGCAGTGCTCGGCACTGCGGGCTGCGCAACCACCACGTCTCAACAGCTCGCGTACAATCATTCCGCGGGCAAGCGTTGCGAGAGCCTCAAAGACCTCGACCAGCGCGTTCAAAAACTACTGTCCGCACACAGCATCGAGCGCGTAGAGCCCGCATTTCACGAAACTCCACACTTCGCGGGCCCGAGCCCGCTGTTCGTCGAAGGCGCAGAGATCTACATCGTCGCTGACGCCGATACCAACGAAGCCTTCGTCGAGCGCACGCTCTCATGCCATGCGGCCTCCAGTGGGACGCAAACACAACCAAACGATCCGTTCCGCGTCCACGGCATCCGCAGCATCTCGACGCAGTCCGTTGGCCACACGATCCGCGTCTCGATCCGAGGCATCGACCGCGAAGCAGGCGAAGAGATCTGGAAGCGCACCCAAACCCTACGCGGTGTCGGTCGCGTCGACGTCCAGCAGCTAGGAGCGGCAGAGCACGTACCGGGCCTCTGACAGCTCGACAAGCACGTCAAACGCAAACGCCCTCCGCTTGTGCGCGCTTCGCAACAACTGGGCACAGATATCGGCGTAGATCTCGCACACGACGTGGATACTCTTCTTGTCTGCATGGAGGCTGTCTCTTCTGGACACTTGTCAGGTGCTCACTTGTGTCAAGCACTACGCTTTCATCACGACGCTGGGCGGCAAGCTGCTCGCGACGTTGCGAATGAATCGCAACTCAAGCTCAGGCGCGTGGAGATGTGCTCGGCGGTGTGCGAACGCGTGGCATTGCGCGTCCTCGCGATGGTGCCTAGTTTCAGCGTGTGCTTAGGGGGCGAACGTTTCTGGCTTGTGCGTGGCTTGCATGGATATTCTTGTCGTTTGCGCGTGGCGCACACGCGCAGACACCCGAGCAGCTCGATTTCGAGGCAGACCCAGAGCGAGCTGAACGACCGCAGCCGTCACGCGTGACGCGCCCGGCGAGCGTGCGGGCGCTCGACTTTGCTCGCGCGTGCAGAATGCTGCTAGTGTATTTGTATGAGAAACGTAGTCGCCCGTCGCAGAGTCGTGGCGTACGGAGTCATCGGCGCGCTGACGTTCGCGCAAGCTTGCGCCGCGGACACGCTCGAGGTCGATTGGCCGAGTGACGTGCCCCGGCAAACCGGCAAGTACATTCCGCCCGATGTTCCCGGTCACCCACCGACGGGTGACCGTTGTTCGATTTCTCTGGATCAACAGCGATCCGTCCCGCTCGACGAGCCCACGTTATTTGGGTTTTCAGGCCGCAATGTGCTCGATCTGTTCAATGCCAAGGCCCACGGCGCACTACGTTGGGTCGACGGCAGTTCAACCGACATCGCATTTCAAGGCACCTGGAGCGGCGCAAACGTCTCGTACGACAACGTGCCCAGCAACGGAACCTATTGCACGCCGAACGTGCGAGTTCCATTGAGCGAGCTCCAGATCCGTAGCGGCGACAGCGGCATCGACGCGCGTTCTGTCCCTTCCGAAAGCAGCGGACCACTCGATCTCGTGGCTAGCATCGACGGTCACGGCGGCATCGGGCTGATCTTCGTGGGCCAAGTCTGGGTCGATATCGACCAGATCGATTCGCCATTGCTCGATGAAATGGTCGCCCTGAATCCTAAGCACGATAGACACCACATCGGTGTCGAGATGAGCTTGAGCTCTACCGGTGCCAAGTCGACCTGCATCAAGGGCGAGGTGATCTCCGAAGATCCAGAAGACGACTGCAACATCTTCGACGGCGTGCTTCGGTTCCACTCGGTCGCGACCGCAGGGTTGGCCAATCATCACAACATCCCCAAAGGCACGCTCTACGATGCCCCGCTGGCCACGTGGCTCTGGACGGAGTGAACTGCAACTCATCCCTGAGGGACCACGACACCAGCGCACGACCACCGGATCGAGCTCCGTCAGGACGGCGCGCGCATCCGGCCACAGCCCGTCCAGCCTCAAGCCCAGGCCGAGGCCACTGAATCATCACCCGCGCCATTCTGTGCCCGCTGATCGGCTCACCGCCGCGCTGACGCAGCTCGAGCAGCGCTTCCGGGGTGGGCACGACGCCAGGCTCGTGAACGGCGGAGGCATCTCGGACGAATGCAACCCGTCGCGCCTGCGAGACACAGAAGAGTGAGGAGCGCTGGCCGGCCGCACGTGCTACCGCAAACGCTTATGCAGATTAGAGTCGGCTACGAGCTGGTGTACGAGTGTCCGCAGCCCACGCCGATGGTCGCCATGCTGAGCGTGCATCCGAGCCGCTCCGCCGATGTGATCAAGCCGGGCCGGGTGACCGCGCAGCGTGGGATCGAAGTCTCGGAGTACCGAGATGCGTTCGACAATGTGTGCACTCGCATCGCGGCGCCGCGCGGCAAGCTGCGGCTGACTTCGGACAGCATCATCCGGGACAGCGGACTCGCCGACCCGGTCGTTCCTCACGCGCGTCAGGTGCTACCGCAGAACTTGCCCGCGGAGACCTTACAGTTTCTGTTAGGCAGCCGGTACTGTGAGACCGACCTGTTGTATGACATTGCCTGGACTTTGTTCGGACACATTCCAGCGGGCTGGGGGCGTGTGCAGAACATCTGCGACTTCGTGCATCGACACATCGTATTCAACTACTCGCATGCGAGCCCGACGCGCACCGCGTACCAAGTGCTGCACGAAAAGCGCGGCGTGTGCCGAGACTACGCGCACCTCGCGCTCACGTTTTGCCGCTGCCTGAACATACCGGCACGCTACTGCACCGGTTATCTCGGCGATATCGGCTTGCCGCCGCCATACGCGGCCATGGACTTCGCGGGCTGGTTCGAAGTCTACCTCGAAGGCGGCTGGTACACCTTCGACGCGCGCAACAACACCCCCCGCATCGGCCGCGTCCTGATAGCCCGCGGCCGCGACGCCGCCGACGTAGCGATCACCACCTCGTTCGGCCCGACCAACCTCCAAACCTTCCGCGTCTGGACCGACGAAGTAAGCCGCTAGCCCCAGGCATCACACATCACAGACCTCACCTTCTTTGAAATCAAAGGTTCACGTCAAGCCGGCTCGAAATCCGTCACGCTTTTCGCGCGCCAAGTAGTCGATGTCCGCTGTTGAGGCGACTGACCGCTCGCTGCAGCTGCAGGCGGCGCTTGTCACGCTACTGCATCGGTCCAGACGCGAAAGCTCTCCAGGGTGCTCGGACCGAAGCTGGTGCTGATGGCTACGTCCGCAGCATCTCGGCCCCGCGCGATCAAGACGCGCCCGATGCGGGGGGTGTTGTTACGCGGATCGAAGGTGTACCAACCATCCTCCAAGTACGCCTCGAACCAACCTGCGAAATCCATGGGAGCATACGGAGGAGGCAGGCCGATGTCGCCCAGATAGCCTGTGCAGTAGCGCGCAGGAATGTTCAGGCAGCGGCAGAATGCGATCGCCAAGTGGGCGTAGTCCCGGCATACACCTTTGCGCTCATTGTAGACCTGAAGCGCGGACTTGGTGGGATTTGCATAAGCGTAACCGAACGCGATGTGTTGATGCACGAACTCGCAGATGCGCTGGACGCGCGCCCAGCCGGCTGGGCCTTGCCCAAAGAGCTTCCATGCCGTGTCGGCTAGCAAGTCCGTCTCGCAGTAGCGGCTGCCGAGCAGAAACACCAGACTGTCTTCTGGCAGCTCGTGCAAGGGTCGTTGCCGCGCGAAGGGCAGGCTCGGGTCGGTCTGCCCGGAGTCGTTGATGATCGCATCCGAGGTGAGTTGCACCCGCCCAGCCGGCGCGACGATCCGGCTGCACCAGTTGCCCAACCCATCGCGATATGCACTCACTGGAACGTCTGGGCTCACGATGAGCTTGTCGGGCTTCACGAGGTCCGCGACGCGACTGTGATGAATGTTGAGCGTCAGGATCATCGGCGTCGCTTGTGGACACTGAAAGACGAGATCGTAGCCAACTCGAATCTGCATGGGGCCTCCTGAAACACAATCGGTCACCACTGCAACTCCGGCAGCGCTCTGCCAACGGTCCGATGCACTGAGCGTGCTCGCAGCCTCGACCTATGCAGGTAATCACGATTTGAGCTGTTCCGGTCGAGGCGACTGATGACGAGACCCACTCGAAACCTGTGCGAAGCTGCACCGAAAACAGCGAGGCGTGGGACGAGACAACTTTGCGCTGCATGCGTGTCCCATTGCCACATCTGCCGTTCGAGGCTCGAACCTTGTCCTCATTCGTCCTTCGGACATAGGCCGTCTACAGCGACAGTGCGGTCCGCTGGTCGCGCACGCGCAAAGGATATGGCGCGCTCTTCTTCGCACTTCGCACGCAGTGCGTGTCGAGCTGCACTGTAGTCCGGTCGCGATCGCTGGCTCGCGCGAAAGGCACGTGACTGAGATTCGTGACCGCACATCGAGCGTGTCCAAGCCGTTCGAGCCTGCGGCCCTGCGCATGCTAGTCAGCGAACGCTTGCCGAAGAACCAAGTCGAGCTTGTGTTGTTGTTACGCCGAGCTGCTGCTCGAGGCTAGACGTCCTCGCTCGGCGCGTTCTCGGATGCCGAGCAACATGCGCCGATCCATAGCGAAGCCGATCGGCTCGAGCAGGCTCGGCCCAAACGACACGCGTGTTCGAAGGTCTTCCGAATAGTCAGCGCGGTACCGGCTGATGCAACGGCTCTTGCCGCCTGCCATCGGCTCGACGTAGAAGAGCCAGCTAACGGCCACCCACGGACGCCCAGCCGCTTTTGCGGCTAAGTCAGCTGGGCCATGGGCCACGAGCCAGCGTCCTCGCTCGATCGCGGCAACTTTGAGCGCTGGCGCTTGAGGGTGCACGTACAAAGCGTCGCCGAGCTTCATCTCCCACTCTGGATGGATGGCTTCCGCATTGTGGACCTCACAGCCGACCAGGTTCTCGAGCCACTGATAGCTGTAGAAGCCCGCGCGCGTTGCGCCAATCTGTGCGATCCAAGGCCACACAGCATCCGGTGGCGCCGCGACCTCGATGCCGTGGGTCCAGCTCCAACGCGGCTCGGGTACGAGCTCGTCGCCGGGATACGTGCGCGCGGCGTCCGAACCAGACAGCCCCCAGTGCGAGTGTTCGTCGCGCAAGAAAGGTGTGATCAAGTTGAGCGCGATGCGTGCCGCTCCCCCCATGCCTTCGACGATGTCGCGCGCGTCGTCGTGTGGCAGCGTGCCCTCGACTCGCGCGCGCAGGTGCCGGAGCTGCGCGCGCTCCATGATGTAGTGAACCGGACGGATCACATGCGCGTGGCCTGCTTGGTCGTGTGAGAACGCGGCTCGCGCTCGCACCCAGACCCGCGTGCGCTCGGCGTCCAGAGGCTCGAGCACAAAGGCCCAGGTCACCTGCCAATAGCTGGCTGGTCGCGCGCTAGCGAACGGCAGCTGGCCTTTGCCTCGACTGTCGAACAGCCCACCCAGAATCAGCACGCGTTCTGGATCGATCCGTAGCACTTCGAAGCCACCCTCAGCCCGCGGCGTTGCCGCCAACAGCTGCCCCACTCGCAGCGCCTGCCACTCTGGGTGCAGCTCGCGCGCACTGCGCCTGCCGTCGTTGTCGAGCGCGTCGTAGCTGTAGAAGCCGGCGCGATCACAGCCCATCTGAACGAGCCATGGCCAGATCCGACCAGGCGTGGCACGCATCGTGGTTTGCAGCGTTAGCTGCGCCGCGCTGTCGGGCATCAGCTCGTCGCCATCGAGCAGGACCGACTCGTCAGGCTGAGGCGTGCCGAGCTCGCGCGCGAGCGAGCGCAGCGCGGAGCGACGAATGAAGCGCGAGAATGGACCGATCAAGCGGAAATAGTGCACAAACTTCTGCCACGCAGCTTCGTCTGTTGCGTCCACGCGCACCTCGATCGACAAGCGCGTGCGCTCAGGATGCGTGGCGTCTAGATGGATTGCCCAGGCTACTTTGACATAGTCCGGCTCGCGATACGCGTCAAAGGCCTGCGCGTCTTGCACATGCACAAATGGAATATCAGGCAACCAGACCTTGCCTATTGCGCCCACGGCGACCACGCGGGGCGGCTCATCCCACAACACTTGAAAGCCGGGCTGCTCCAGCGTGGATCGCATCCCGTCGATCCGCAGCTCAGCGCCCTTCGGGTCTGCGCCGCGCAGCCGCTCAGGCAGTGTGCGTAGGGCAAACAGCGCGCGGATCGCGCCGGAGCGACCCAAGTCGCCGTGACGCACCGCTTGCCACACGTTCAACACGGGAGCGGCGATATCCTGCTCATCGAGCTCGAGCAGCCGTGGCGTCGGAATCAAGCGATCGAGTGGGTTCATGGCTGTCTCCTCAAGCTCTTCCAACATCGGGCCGCTCAGCCGGCGCCGACTTCCGAGACGTCGGGCGCAGCGGGCACCGATTCGCGTGCTGCGCTGGCTCCGTTGGAGGGATCGCGACCTTGTTGGGTTGGTTCTGCGCGTGTCGATCGACGCAGTTGTAAGCGGCGTTGAGCCTGTCTTGCGCGAACGGGTGGAACCAATCGATGCACGCAGCCTCAGCCGCCCAGAGCTTCTCCGGCTGTGTCAGGCTCAGATGATATAGCGATCGATATTCGGCGATGGTTGTGGTGCGGAGCATGCGCCGGCGCATTGCAAGAGAAAGGCCAAGCGCTGCGACTCAGAAGCTCGTCCGCGGACAATGTCAGCGCATTGCTCCGCCGCAGACACGAATTCCAACCACTTCCGCTTCTTGTGCCACGTCCAACACATTGAACAATGCTTGACAATTCGGTGTCACCTGACGGGGCGTCTGGTATCCACGGCCCTTGCGCGCGCAGCTCTCGTCGGCGCAGAGCGTGCGCGCTGCCGATACCTGGTGGCCGGTGTTAGTCCTGCTGGAAGCGCACAGGCTCCTACCGACCCCACAACCGTTCACACCCACAATCTCGCGCATTTCCTGCAGTTGCTGGCCCGTTCAAGCGTTGGCCTGCAAGCAGCATACGGTGGCTGAGCCCTTCGCGTGCATGAGCTTGAAAAACGCAGCCCAGCTCAGAGCGGAACGTCATTTTCAGAGGCGTGAACGTGGTGTCCGAACACGACGATTTCCTCGGTGTCGTATGGGAGCCTGACCTCGACGACGCTTGCGGATCTAACAGTTGATAGCGAACGCGGTAGTAACTCGATCATTCACCCTCTTCAAATGCCAGAGGTCTTTCGACAAGCTTCTGAGGTCAGCGACGCGCAGCGGGACGCGGTGCGTCCACGCGCGGTACCCGCATCGTGACCGCGCGCTTGCCGAGCATTTCCGTGAAGCGTGCAGCGTTGCGCTGTGCCCAGTCGGAATAGCAGTTGTTGAATAACACATGTACCTCCCGAGCTTGTTGTGCGAGGCGCGTGACCGGTCCCGTGAAGCTTGTGAGCTCCTCGTCCGTGTAGCGATAGGCGAGACGTTCTGCGGCAAAATGCGGCCCGCGCTTCTTTACGTTGCGGCGCTGGCGTCCGTGCAGCCGAACGACTGCGACGTCAGCCGTCGCAGCCCACAGCGACGGCACGCTGAAGTTTTTATTTTGCGGCTCATCGGTCGCCACTTGCGCCACGCCGTGCTCGCGCAGGAATCGTGCTGTTTGTTCACGTTGCTTTTCACTGAACCAGGAGCCGTCTCGCAGCTCGACTGCAATCTGGTAGCCCGACATTTGTTCGGCACAATGAGCGATGTGCCTAAGCCCAGCCGGGTTGCAAAGCAGCGACGGCGCGAGTTGGAACAAGACCGTGCCCAGTCGATCAACTGAGCGCAACGGTTCGAGTGCCGCACGGAAGCGCTGCCAGAGCTCTTTTCGTATGGCTTCTGGCAGCTTGTCGTAGAACACATTCGCGTCCGCAGTGGCTACGCTCGCGCGTATATCGACAGGGAGCGAACGTACTGGCGTACGGAGCTCCGTAAACAGACGAAACGCCTTGATGTCGAACACAAAGCCAGGGTCGGTGCGCTCGGTCCACAGCGTCGCATCGCGCAGCGACGGCAACGCGTAGAATGTGCTGTCCACTTCGACGATCGGAAACAGGCTCGCGTAGTACTGCAAGCGCTCCTCCGGGCTCCTCACCTCGGCAGGATAGAACCGCCCTCGCTCGAGCAGCGTGTTCTCCGTCCAAGAGGTCGTGCCGACCAGAATTCGTCCCGTGCTGCGGGCCGCGCGTGCACACATACGCGGATTATGTCTGCACGCGACACGCGACGCGAACCCTGTGCGCGACTTTGTTGTGTCGACAGTCAAGGGCTTAGAACTTGATAATCAATATCTAGTCAACTCATGTAGTCGCAGCTTAGAGCGACCCATCCGAATCTTAACGACATGCTGCTGCAGCGCCTGCAGAGCACCTTTGACGCCAGCGCTGTTTGGGAGGCGAGTCCAATCCTTGAATGTGTTTGCGCACAGGGGTCAGTTGTGGACTGCCTGCGCGATCAACGATTCGGCGAGCACGTCGCGCGCAACAGAGCCCATCATGCGTCGGGACACCGCGGGCTGTCCGGACAGATCTCGCTTCGCCCCAAGGCGAAGCGCAAAACCTACGGAGTCACAACCCACGCCGCGCGGTTTGCGTGACTACACAGGTCGCGTGCCCTACAGCCGTTGGCGGCGCTGCAGTCAATATCGCAGAACTGCAGGCTTGGCACAGCTCTTCCATCGCCCCCCAGCAGTGCATCCCGCATGCGCACTGAGCGCGGTGAGCGAAATGGAATCGACCTTCAACGTTCGCGATATCTTCAGCCTGCCCGGCCTGCTGAGCCTGTCACGCATCGTGCTGGCCGCGTGCTTCCCGTTCACGCTGGACGCGCCCTGGCTCGCTCTCGCGACGCTCGCAGCGGCTGCGCTGAGCGACGGGCTCGACGGCTATTTTGCGCGCCGGCTCGGTATGAGCTCGCCCACCGGCGCTGCGCTCGACCCAGTCACTGACAAGATCTTCGCCACGAGCGTCATGGTGAGTCTGATCGCTCGCGATAGGATGACACTCGGCTGGGCAGCTTTGCTCAGCCTACGCGAGCTACTGGAGCTTCCGCTCCTGCTCTGGCTCGTCGCAACGCCGCGCGCACGTGCCATGCGAGCCGCACACCTGAAAGCCAACTGGCTTGGGAAGGTCACCACGGCCGTGCAGTTCATCGCGCTGGCCGTTCTGCTGCTACAGCTTCCCACCATCCGAGTATGGATGATCGCCACGGCGGTCTGCGGAGTGTTGGCGGCGGCAGTGTATTGGGCGAGCTTCATCAAGATACTTGCGAACGGCAAGAAGTCGCCGCCTTTGAGCGTCTCGCTCAACGCTGAAGCCGAGGCGCGTCAGTGACGAGTGTCCTGCGACTGGCCGCCGAGTTCCTATACTTGTTCGCGCCCTTGCTGCTATCGGCGGCATTGTCTGGCGTCGTCATGCGTCAGGACTGGCTGGCGTTCGCGCGGCGGCCACTGGATGCTGGACACTGCTTCCGGGGACGACGCATCTTCGGCGACAGCAAGACGTGGCGAGGCGTGCTGGTTGCCGTGCTGGGCTGCACCATCGGTGTGGCGATCCAGAAGCACCTGATCGGCGAGCACGCAGCTGGCATCGCACGGGTCGAGTATGCACGCCTCGATGTCGTAACGTTCGGAGTGATCATGGGTGTCACCGCCATGCTGGGCGAGCTCCCCAACTCGTTCATCAAGCGACGCCTAAACATCCCGCCCGGTCAGAGCACGAAGGGATGGCTCGCTGTCGGCTTCTACGTCTGGGATCAGGTCGATCTGTTGATGTTTAGCTTGCCCGCTCTTTCTCTGTGGGCAGACATCGACGGTGCGCTGGTCGCCACCGCGGTGATGGTGACACTGATACTGCATCCGATGACATCACTCATCGGGTATCTCATCGGTGCGCGCCGCAGCGCGCGATGAAAGCAGCTTTTGCGCAGCGCCGTAGTCCGCTGCAAAGCGTGCGGGCGATTGCCGGGCTTACCATTTGAGGCGGCAGCTGCCAGCGGCACTGCAGTTGCATCAACGGCCAGTCGACCCACTCCTACGAGGATCCCCTCCCATGCTGATTGCCCATGCAACGCCCGACCTGGCGCCAAGCGACATCGGGTTCATTCACGGCGCGGCGCTCGCTGCCGCTCAGAGCGGCAAGCGCAAGCTCATCACGCTCCACGTCCCGGACGGGGGTGTGGTCGACAAACCCGGATGGCTGAAGCTATGGCTCACCCGCTGGGGGTTGCCTAGCGATCATGTAGAGCAGCTGTTTTGGACGAACAACGACTATGACGACCCCGCTGAAGGATTGCTCGCCGCATGTCGCGAAACACGGCCGGAGCTGCTGATCCTGCCGACGCACGCTCGCACTGGTCTGTCTCGCTTATTCCTTGGCAGCGTCGCAGAGGCAGTCGCTCGCAACGCAGCCACCCCTTGTCTGCTCCTGCCGCTCGACGGTCGCCACTTCGTCGACCAGGACACCGGCAAGATCACGCTCAAACGCGTGCTTGTGCTGGGTGGAAGCCAGACAGACGCACAGCTCGGAGTCGACACCGCCGCGTGGTTTGCCTCCGAGGTCGGCCATGCGGACGCACAGGTCACGCTGTTGCACATCTTTGACCGCGAACCGTTCCCGAAGACCAAGCACGACACCGACCTACGACTGCGCGTGCAACATCGCGCGGGCGAGCTCAGCGACGTGGTCACCATGGTATGTGCCGAGCTGCAACCGCAGCTTGTTGTCATGGTGTCACACGGGCACGATCAGCTCCGCGATGTGCTCCTTGCCAATCGCACAGAGCGTGTCCTGCGCGCTTGCCGGAGACCTCTGCTGTGGGTGCCTCCAACGTTCACGCCACGAACCTGAGGTGGTACGCTGGACCGAGTGAAGCGCACAACCGGACCACAACATACAGACCGCATCGTCGCGCGCGCGCTCGCAGAAGTGGCTGGTTCCTCGCTCGTATTGGACAGCGAGCTGCGAGTGATCCTGGCGACCCGCGAAGCCGAGACCATGGTCGGCGCAGACATCAAGCCCGGCACGCCAGCAGCCAAGGTGCTTTGTGCAAACTCACCCAAGCGCGAGCTCGCCGAAGCGCTGCTCGCCGGGCGCTCGATCTCGGCGTTGATCCCTCATCCCGATCGCAAGGGCAAAGAGCGCGCGCTGCGCGTGCGCGCACTGCCCCTGCACGATGAAGGGACGCTTTGCGGCTACGTCTTGTGGCTCGACGAGTCGGCAGTCGAGAGCGGCGAGCCGACGCTGTTTCACGGAATGTGGAGCTGCAACCTCAAGATGAAGGAGGCGTTTCGCGTCGTACAACGTGTTGCGCCCGAAGACATCACCGTGCTCGTGCGCGGCGAGACTGGCACCGGCAAAGAGCTCGTCGCCAGCGCGATCCATGCCGAATCGCCGCGCTCGAACGGGCCCTTTCGCGCGATCAACTGCGCCGCCCTTCCCGCCAATCTGCTCGAGAGCGAGCTGTTCGGGCACGTGCGTGGCGCGTTCACCGGTGCGGTCCGCGATAAGCCGGGCCACTTTCAGCTCGCACATCGCGGGACTCTCTTTCTCGATGAGATCGGCGAGCTGCCGCTGGAGCTACAGGCCAAGCTGCTGCGCGTACTGGAGACCCGCAGCGTGCTTCCGGTCGGTGCGTTGAACGCGACGCCGGTAGACGTGCGCATCGTCTCGGCGACCCATCGCGCCCTGCGCAAGGAGGTCGAGGCTGGCCGATTTCGCGCGGACTTGATGTACCGGTTACGCGTGGTGACTATTTATCTGCCGCCGTTGCGCGAGCGCCGAGAAGACATCGCCATGTTGTGCGAGAAGCTGATCGCGGGTCTGAACAAATCCAAGCGACGCAAGATCGAGCGCGTGGCACCTCACGCTATGTCGGTGTTGGAAGCCTACGACTGGGGTGGCAACATTCGCGAGCTGCAGAACGTGCTTCTGTACGCGTACACGATGGGTGATGGGCCGGTGTTACAGGCTTCTGACCTTCCTCCCGAGCTGATGGAGATCGAGGCCAACGGTCCTGAACGCGCACGCGTGGCGGTCGAAGGAGACGAGGCCAAGAAGCTTCGGGCAGCGCTGGAGCGCGCTGGGGGCAACAAGCAAGACGCTGCAAAGCTGCTCGGAATGAGCAGGGTGACGCTGTGGCGTCGGCTACGCGCGCTCGGCCTCGCTGACTAAGCGCGAGGTTCACAAGGGTCCACGAAGCGCATCGCCGCCAGTCGGTGGCAGGGCTCGCCTCCGTCCAGGGCGGCATGCGAGCGTGGATCGAGCGAAGACTGCCCGTCGAGCGAGGCTACATCGAGACCCGCCAAGGCTGGTCCCGACGCTCGCGTGAGCGTGTGCAAGAGGCCAGCGGACCCGAGTCGCACTGCCGAGCCAGCTCAGCAGCTGCGGCTCTGCGCGAAAGGACTGCAGCTGGATTTTATGCGCCGCACGCGTTGCGCGCGCGTGGCCATGGTCCCGAAAGCTATTCAGGGATCGGCTCGGCACGTCCAGTGCAATGCGCATCGAGCAGACGAACCAAGCGGCGCTGAACATCAGCGACCTTGGAGCTCAGCAAGCGAGAGCAAACATGGACCTTCCCAAAATCATCCTGGTACCCACAGACTTCAGCAGCTATGCACAGGAAGCGCTGGACTACGCATTGAAGCTCGCCAAGAAGCTCGATGCGCGCGTGTACATCATGCACGCCTATCTCATGCCAGTCGCTGGCTGGGAGGGCGCCTGGGCGTTCCCAGGCGATATGATCTCGCAGCTGGAGACCGAGTCGCGCGCGAAGCTCGACACCACGGTGAAGAAAGCTTGCGAGACCCTCCCGGGCACGTCAGCGACATTCTACAGCGGCGATCCGCGTGACGGCGTGATCAAGGCCGCGAAGGATCTCAAAGCCGACTTGATCATCATGGGCACACATGGGCGACGCGGCCTGTCCAGAGCGATCATGGGCAGCGTAACCGAAACCGTGATCAGACACGCCGGCTGCCCCGTGCTCGCCGTCCACCACCCGAAGGACGTTGTGTAGCGCTCAGCGTCGTTTGCCCGTGACTCCAACCTTGAGGGAGCGAAACCATTCGATGAAGCGGGCGACGTCCTGACCGCGATACAGCGCGCCGTGCTGGGGACACAACATATCGATCTCCAGCCGCGACGCGCGGTCGCACCAGTCGTTCTTCGCTTCGTTCGAACCCATCCAGCGGCGATGAAACCCTTCCGCATGACGGATGTGCGTATCGAAGTCTTCGACGAACAAGTTGGGGTCCGAAGCTGGCAGCAGCGCTGCACCCACGTCGCCCGTGAACAGGATCCGCGCACCAGGATCGTACAGATGGAAGTTGCCGCTAGAATGTAGATAGTGTGCTGGAACTGCCTGCAAAGTAATCCGGCCCAATTGGATCGGGCCACCTTCGTCAGGCAGCGGCAAGATGGTCTCGCCGTCACCACCGAAGTGCGGAATGAACTGGCTCCACAGCCAGCTCGCATGGCAGCGAAGCTTCGGATTGAAGGCGAGCCACAACGCCAGCGACGAAATCACGTCGGGGTCCTGGTGCGACGAGAAGATGCTCGTGATCTTGCGCGAGTCGAAGTCCGCGCTCAGCGAGCCGAACACCGCGGGAAAGATCTCTTGCCCTCCCGGATCTGTGATCATCGCGACGCCCGCGCTCTCGATCACGTACTCGTTGGTGTCGATCAAATAGGCGGCCTTCATCGGGTCGCGCGCCACCACACGCCAGCTGTGGTCACCCTGCTCGTACAATGTAACGACGCGCTTCATCGACTAGCCTGCCTGTCGCTTGCCAACATAAGGCGGATGTTCTCCGTTACTTTTTGAGAGCGTTCGGAAAAATCTTTAGACACGATCGTCAGATCCTTCGACTCTTTACCCGCCGTCGCGGCTTCGATCAGCGCCGATGTCGACAGGACACAAGCCATCAGTCCCAGCTGCTGCAGCTCTTCCAGGAGACCGCGCACTTGTCGTTGCAGCTTCCGCAGCGATAGCTCGAGCTCCCGCCGCTGTGCACCGGCGCTGTCGAGCACTTGCGCAAGCAAGCGGGCGCCTGCCGGCTCGCTGCCGCCCAGCGCCAACAGCTTCAACATTCGTTGGTGCTTCTCAAAGGCACTCACCGCATTGACCTGTTCAGCGCTCAGCTTCGTCACCTGCTTGACGGCCGAGTGCAGCTCCTGGCTCCACTGACGCATCTGCGCAGAGACCTCCGCAAAACCTCGCAGCTGCGTGCCACCGCGCAGGCTGCGAACCGTGGCGTCGAGCGCGCGCAAGTTCACGTGATGCGAGTCGCTCAAGAGCGACTTCGCACCCTCGTGTACTGCGACCACGCGCTCTAGCTGCGTCTCAGAAGACCTCATCGCTTCCATTAGTATAACTAAGGTCGAGATGCCTAGTACGACCTGCTGCAGCCATCAGCGTCCGGGCTGCCCCACATGCAAGCGCGGGTCGCATCGCCCGCGGCTAGTCCGCGACCTTTGACGCGCTACGGTGGCACTCCGCGCACGTAACCAAAAGCTCACCGTAGATCTTCTCGCGCGCGTCGGCAGAATCTGCGCGTACGGCACGTGCGCCCAGCGCACGCACGCGGTCGAGGGTCTTGATGACCGCTGGCGTAAGCGTCGGCTGAGTCTCGGGCGCTGCGCTGGGTGCGAGCGTCAGGGCGGATGCACCAGCCATCCAAGCGTTGTCGGAAGGAGATGTGAGCCCCTCCCACAGGCGCTCTACCGCCCAAGCATGTCGGAACATGCGCCGACCAAACGTGTCCGACTTTGGCGCGCCATCCTCGGCCATGTAGTACTGCACGTCTGGACCACCTTGCTCTCTATGACATTGGCCACAGGTGCGTCCCATGGCTGCGATGCCGCTGGCAGCGGCGCTCAGCGTTTGCGCCTGGGCGGTCAGCCGAGCCGCGAGTTGCATGCGCGCAATGCCCACCATCCAACCTCCAGGTGCGACGCTCGCGTAGCTGTACTCCGCTAACGCTAAAAGTGGCTTGCGGATCGCCTCGAGATCTCCGTCCACGATCGAGTCCCGTGCCCATGTGGAGATCACGAAGTGCTCGAGCATGAAGCTCTCGATCGAGACCGCGGCGACCGGCGGCGGCTCTTCGGCAGCTGTCGGCGGCGCTGCATCGCGGGCCTTGTCGTCGAGGCTCGTGACCTGCTGCAGAGTCGCCGGAGGTTCGGCGGTGACAGTCGCGGCTGCCGCCGAGCTCTGCGTATGTCCGCAACCCAGCACGCAAGCTGCACCGACCGCTGTCGATAAGATCTCTAGGAATTTCATGGCGCACGCACCTCCTCAGCGTTCTTCTCGTCGCGCGACGAGACTTTGACTCCAGCTGCCACGCGGTCGCTGGGATGCGCGATCACAGCTTGGCCCTCTGCCAGGCCGCCCAGCACCTCGGCGAGCTCCCCGTTCCGATGACCCACATCGACGTTCGCGACCTGGGCACGGCCATCGATCACCGCGAACGTCGCCCAGCGGTCATTGCGCCGGAACAGCGCGCTTTCAGCAAGGTCGACTTCCCGCTGCCGGATGGTCCTAGCAGCACGATCAGCTTCGCCCGCGTAGAGATCGATGTCCACGCCCCGCAACGCGTGCACGTCGACTTCCCCCATGCGGTAAACCTTTGTCAGGTCACGCGCGACCAGCACGCTCTCCGATTGCATCGACATGCTCTTTCGTCGAACGCCAAAGCAGTTTGCGTGCCCAGCTCCCGACGCGCTCGGGCTTCACGGGCCGAGTGAGCACGCAAAACACGGTGCCTGCCGCGCGCAGAGCGCAAAGCGTGCGACGATTCTATATTTTAACCCAGCGCTCCGAGTCGCGAGCCACTTTGTCGTCGGTCGCCTTGTGCGTGGCACGCCACCTGCACTCACTGCAGTCAGATCACTGCTTTCGCGCGATCTACAAGAACTTGTGAGAGGAGGACGACGTGCAACAGCTCATCCAAATCACGTTCCGAGGCATGACGCCATCAGCGGCGCTCGATCAGCGGGTGCGGGCTCTCGCGGAGCGCTTCGAGCGCTTCCGCGATCACATCACGTCGTGCCACGTGACCATCCAAGCTCCGCATCAGCACCACCAACAAGGTGCGCTGTACAACGTCCGCCTGCGAATCGGCGTGGAGCATGGCGTGATCAATGTCGACCGCACCGGTGCTCACGACCACGCCCACGAAGACCCGTTCGTGGCTGTTCGCGACGCGTTCAACGCGGCGGATCGCAAGCTCCAGGAGGAGCTGCGCCGTCGCGGCGACCGCCGACGCCAGCTCACGGGCGCCGAGCTCTAAGACGGCGCGCGCTGCCCTGCCCTGCACTCCGCCCAGTCGCTATCTCAGCGACTCGGGAGAGTGCGGGCCGGGATGCCCACAGCGATGCAGTGAGCTGGAACGTCGTCGAGCACCACTGAGTTGGCTCCGATGCTCGCATTGTCGCCGATCTGAATGCCGCCGAGCACCTTAGCGCCAGCGCCGACGTTGACACCCTTGCCGAGCACGGGTGCAGCGAATGGCGCGTTCATGTGGCGATTTCCGAGGGTGACGCCCTGGCGGATGATGCATTCGTCGCCGATTTCGGCGCAGCCGTGGATGACGATGCCACCTTGGTGCTCGATCCGCACGCGTCGTCCGACCTTTGCGCTGTACGGCAGCTCCACGCCGTAGTGATTGCGGCAGTGCTCATAGAGTGGTTGATAGATCAGTGTTAGCAATCCTCGCCAAGGCTTGCGCACGCGCATGCGATAGTTGCCGAAGCGATGCACCGCGATCGCCCGAAAGCCTGGGGTTGAAGCGTCGCGGCGATGGACCTCGTAGTCTTCCGCCCAGTACTGCATAAGCTCGCGCAAAGACGCAGGCCCTTGCAGCGGAGGCTCCGGAGCTACGAGCGCACCCACGATGCTGGTCTGCACGGGAGCGAGCTTCGTGCCGCGCACGAGCACGTTATTCTGCAAATAGTCCCGCACCATGTGCGGCGGATCCGGGCGTGTGGTCCTGGGCGCCACGAGCAAACGCAGCTTGCGTAACGCACGACCTCCAAGAAAAGCGGAGTCCGCAAGGAGCGCATGTCCGAAGCCGTGGTTCTTGAGGAAGTAGCGCCGACGCGAGTCGAACCAATAGCTTGGAAGCCGCCGCGGGGGTTGCCTCTCATCCGTGACGCCTGTGCTCGCGCCCATGTGGTGGACCACGCGACTGCTTGGAACGTAGAAGGTTCGGAGGCCGGCGCGCTTCGCGCGCAGTAGGAAGTCGACCTCTTCGAAGTAGAGGAAATAACCCTCGTCGATCAATCCGATCCTCTCGAATACTTCGCGGCGCACCAGCATGCTCGCGCCCGCGACCCAGTCCACTTCGGTCGGCTGCTCCGGGATAGGTCGATCCACGGACCGCTTGGCAAGCAGACGCGTGATGATGCCGAGCTCGACACCGCGATCCAGCTCGGACCAAGCGCTCGGGAAGTTGAACGCCGAAGCATGTGTGTGGCCTTGCTCGTCGAGCAGACGACTTCCAGCGATGGCGCATTCGGGGTGAGAGCGCATGAAGTCGGTCAATGCCCTGATGGCACCAGGAAGCAGCTCCGTATCCGGGTTCAAGAGCAGGACATATTCAGGCGGGACGGGGCGCTGCAACGCACGACGAACGGGCGCATTGTTGCCGTACGCATAGCCGCCGTTCTTCGGCAACGGCTCGCACCGCGCGTAGCTGCGCATGTCGTTCGCGGCGATGAACCGAGCGATGCGCTGAGCCGAACCATCACCGGAGTTGTTGTCTGTGACTACAACTTCGCTGTCAGGATAGCTCGACAACTCCCGCGCCACCGAGCGCAAACACTTGATAGTCAAGTCAGCTGTTCGATAGTTCAAGATAACGATCAACAGCTCTGTGCCATGTGCGCTCTGCTTTGCGATTGTTTCCACGCAGCGTCACCTATCTACCTTCGGCAGCCGATAGAGCATTTCTCGCGCCAGATCGCTCAAACGGTCCGGGCATGGCTGCGCCAGCCAGAATCTGTAAAATCTGTGTTGTAGCAAAATGGTCCCGAACGCTCTGCGCTGATCGCGGGACAGCTCCGCGCGTTTTGCGCGGCCGCTGGGGTCCTTGTGGGTGTTTGTTCCCCGCACGCGCTGCAAACTGCGTTGCCGCAACCGTTGGTGCGACTCGTGCAGTGGAGCGGCGCAGGCGTTGGCAAGTTGCCGCTGACAGCAGCAATGCCACGCTCGGCCAGGCAAGCGCGCACGCGACCGAGCTTGCGCTGCAAGAGAGCGTCCCGTCATGATCCGCTACATCGTCGCCGCAGCGCTAACGTTGCATGGACTGATCCACGCATTTGGATTGATTAAAGCCTTTCAGCTCGCACAGCTCCCGATCACCAGCGTGGCGTTCGCATGGTTTTCACCCGTCTGGACCAAGCCACTCGGGTTACTCTGGCTGCTTGCTGGCGCGGGGTTCGTCGCCAGCGCGACGCTGCTACTGCGGCATCGACTCAGCTGGTGGATCCCCGGAAGCGTGGCGCTCGTACTCTCGCAGCTGCTGATCGTGCTCGCATGGCGCGACGCGCACGCAGGCAGCTGGGTCAACTTGCTGCTACTGCTGCCGCTCGCGAGCGGAGCGGCGCATGCCGCATTTGAGCGCGAAACGCGACGTGGGGTGACGGCGCTCGGAGCCAACTTGCCCGCGGGCGCAGGCGCGCCGGTCCGCAGCGAAGAGCTCGAACGCCTGCCACCGCCTGTGAGGCGCTGGCTCACCACAGCGGGCGTGATCGGACGCAGTCGACCGCGGAGCGTGTGGCTCCAACAGTCGGCACGCATGCGTACAACGCCTGACGGCGCTTGGATGCCCTGCGCTGCTGAGCAGCGATTTAGGATCGACCGTCCTGGCTTCATCTGGAGCGTTCGCACCAGCATGCTGGGCGGCGTTGTGCCAATCGATGGGCGCGACAGCTACCTCGGCGGCCACGGGCACATGTTGATCAAGCCACTGTCGTTCTTGAAGATCGTCGACGCTGCGGATTCGCACATCGATCAAGGTACGCTTTTGCGCTTTCTCGGCGAGCTCGTGTGGTTCCCCTCGGCAGCGCTGGAGCCCTATATTCACTGGAGCGAGCTCGACGGCCAGAGCGCTCGGGCCACCATGACATACGAAGGAACGACGGCGAGTGCGACGTTCCAGTTCGCCGACGACGGTCGTGTCACGCAGGTCAGCGCAGAGCGCTATATGTCGAGCGAATCGGGCGCCCAACTCAAGCCTTGGACGATCCCGTTCCGCGAGTGGAAGTCGCTCGATGGCATTGTCATCCCTGTGGAAGGTGAAGTGATCTGGCAGCTCGAGTCGGGGCGATTCCCCTACTACGACTTCACTGTAGAAGCCCTGCACTACGACCCGAGCGCGTAGTCACGCCCAACCAGCCTCTCAGCATGCGGCATGCCAGAGTGTTGGCGCTCGACCGGCCGCCCAGCGATTCAGCCAGCCGCAGGCAGCGCACCTGGCTGCCATCGCACGGGCCGTGAGTCGTGCCTAGCTCGCGATGAATGGTTTATTCGCTTCGCGGCAGAGCTGCTTGACCGCCAGCCTACCGCTCATGATTGCGCTGGGTACGCCGCCACCAGGCTCGACCCACTGTCCGGCCATGTAAAGGCCCGAGAGCCCCTTCAGCCGCTTGTGGATGTGCGCGTAGAGGTGCTCGCGATCGGGTATCCAGCCTTCGTATGCACCTCGCCAGGCGCGTGCGGTTCTCCAAAAGGTCAAGGGCGACGCGACGTCGGTCGCCCGAAGTGTGCGGCGAATGCCGGGAAACTGTGCTTCGAGCTTGCTGAGGATCGCATCGGCAGCGTGTGCTTTGGCGGCGTGATAGTCGGTTCCACGAGTTGCCCACCATTCGTAGTCGCTTTGGACCATCGCCTGCACCACCGTGTGACCAGGGGGCGCGAAGCACGGGTCATCGTTGCAGACGCGCACGGACATCGACTCGACCGAACGACCACCCATCTCGAATGGCTCGATATGGTCCAGCGTCATGAGGCCCGGCGCATCCGCGTAGCGGTTCTCTACGCCGAAGCTTGCGAGAACCACTGGGTCGACCAAGCGAAAGTGCTTGAGCCGCTCTTGCAGCGCATCGGCTTCGTAGCGCCCACCCAACAGGCGCAATACAGTCTCCGGTGCACTCGAGGTGGAGATCACGAGCTCGCTCTCGAGCTCGGTGCCATCCGAGAGGCGCACGCCACGCACGCGATTGTCGGACACCATGATCTCCTCGACGGTGGCGTGCAGACGCAGCCGGCCACCGCGCGCTTGGTAGCTGCGAACCAATGCGTCGCGAAACGCCGCCGTGCCGCCGACCGGTCGCGACAGATAGCCTTGCTCCAGGTAACCGAGCACCATCAGCATGAATAGCGCGGGTACATCGGGAGGGAAGACGCGCGTGAAGATGCGCTGCAACCGTGTGTTCTTCAGATGCTCGTGCGCCCAGACGCCGATGGGCTTGCGAAAATGAAGCAGCGTACTTGCCATCCAACGCATGTCCCACGCCGCTTGCACGCTCTCGCGCACGCTGATCACGTCGGAGCCCTGTGGTGGGCCCACCTCTCGGAACGCACGCGCGGCTTGACGAACACGGTCGAGCTCGTGCGCGTCCTCCGGCGCGACCGCAGTCAGCACACGCATGAGATCGTCGAGGTCGTCACGGAAACCGCACACAAACCCGTCGCGCACATCGCGATACGTCGTCCAGTGCTTGAGCACACGCAGCTGGACCGTCGGCAAGATATCGAGCTCCTCGTAGTAGCGTTTGAACGGTCCCCCCGTAAGCCAATGAATACAGCCGTCGATCAGATACGGTGGCCTCTCCCAAGCGGTGCATACGCCGCCGAGAGCGGCGTTGTGCTCGACGATCGTCGTTTGATAGTCGTTCTTGAGAGCGTAACAACCCGCCGACAATCCAGCCAGGCCACCCCCGATGATGACGATGTTTCGATCATTCATCTAAGCCATCCTGCTATTCGCTGACGCGTGCAAACAGCACGACATAGATAGGTCCCTGAGAACGTCGTCATTCGAGCTCCGGGCATGAGGTACATCGGGTCGAGCCGACGCCGCTTCGATGAGAGCCCTCGCGCGCGACATTCGTCGGCCCATGTTGAGCGGCACGTGCAACACACTCACAACATGCTCCTTGACGAAGAGCTCGTGATGCCAGTCGAAGCATGCGTCCTGGAAAGGCTTGGAATTGAAGCGTGGACAGCACCCCGTCGAAGGCAACTGTTCCACCAGAGTCGATTGCATCGTTTCCATGCGGCACCGCTCAGCATCCAGCGTGCCAGCTCTGGCAGCACTGTCACAGAGCGCGAGCCGTACGCAGTCACGCAAGCTCTGCATTCGGCGCCCGGAGTCGCGCACGACTCGCGCCGGCTTGTTGTTGCTGACGGCTGCGGCTTGCCGCGGCACGCGCAATGCAAGGTCGAAACGGCAACCTCCGGGGAATTGAACATGTCACTGCCCAAGATCATCGTCGCCGCGACCGACTTCAGTGCGGCCGCAGCGCGCGCGCAAGCCGATGCGGTCGCGCTCGCGAAGGCCCTCAAAGCACGCTTGGTGCTCGTCCACGTATGGCAGCCGCCACTGTTTGCGCCCGAAGGCTTCTACACAGAGGAGGTAATGTCTCAGCTGGAAGCAGACCATCAAGCCAAGTTGAACGAAGCGCTTGTGCACGCCCGAGCTGAGCTGCCCGGTGCAGAACAGCTGCTGTTCCTCGGCGATACCCGCGCCGGGATCGTGGCTGCCGCACACGAGCTTCAAGCAGACTTGATCGTGCTAGGCACGCGTGGTCATCGAGGGTTCCAGCGGGCACTGCTCGGCAGCGTCGCCGAATGGGTTGTGCATCATGCACTCTGCGCAACCTGGCTTGTCCGCGAGCCCGATGCAGCTCGTAAGCCTGTCTGACGGGATCCGTGTATCGCCGCCGTGCGTTGCATCTCATGGCGGCTAGCAGTCTCACGGTCGCATGGCGACCCTGATACGCGTCTTCGATCTGCGACAGCGGGAAGGAGTGCGTGAGCGGCGGGCTGAGGTCGACGCGACCGTGGGCCGCTGATAGAGAGGCGGCGTCTCGACTGCGAAAGACGCGCAGTTTCGGCCTGCAGTGAGCGACGCTTGGCAGCATTTGCGCGTTCTACTTACTGGGCCGAAGCCATGAGACGTGCCACGAACACTTACCGGTCGCGTCGCCCCAGCTAACACTCGGCATGACACCTGCTATGGCGGCGCGTCTATCATAGCGGGACGCATGGATTGGCATCTGGAGCGCAACTCTTTCACGTTTGCATTTGGACTCTGCCTATGGATGTGCGCCGGCTGCAGCACGGAAGTCGCAGCCGTCCCTCCAGGCGCGATCGTGAACGTTTGGGCTGCGCTGCCGCCGCCGTCTGACTCGTCGCTCCCCGGGCTTGACGAGATGGCGCTGTTCGAGCGCGTGACCGATCGACTCGAGGAGCGGTTCATCCTGCCGCGCGAGCTGCGTGTCGTCCATCTTCCGTGCGGCACTGACCAGGCCTTCTACGACCGCGGCCCGCGTCGGATACGCATGTGCGACGAGCTGCTGACGAAGATCGAACAGGTGGTCCGCAAGGAGTCAGCGGACAGCGAGCAGGACGTGCTCGCCCAGGTCCGCAGCACCTTGATATGGATGTTCTTGCACGAAGTCGGACACGCGTTCATGCACATCTTCGACTTACCAGTGCTCGGCAACGAAGAAGATGCAGCCGACGGCTTCGCCGCGCTCGCGCTGGTCGACGCCGGGGAGGCCGGCATGGCTGAGTCAGCAGTCGACTATTGGGCCGCAGTCGACGCCGGCAGCCACGACGCCAGCGACTTTGCAGACGAGCACGGATTGGACCTGCAGCGCTACTACGCAGGCTTGTGCCTCGTCTACGGAAGCGATCCTGAGAGTCATCAGAGCATTCTCGACGAGGGCTTACTCTCCAAAGAGCGCGCCGAGCGCTGCCCCGAGGAGTATCGCGAGCTGCTCAGAGACTGGAAAGCGGTGCTCGGTGATCGGCTCAGGGAGATTCCTTGAGCCGGCAGAGGTCCACACTGTGGCGACTTTGCTCAAACTGCACCGCGTGCTGGAAGCGGAAGATGCGACGCATGACTTGCGGGCTGCGACGTCTCCCACGCAGAACTTGCAGAGGCTTTGTCAGATGCCCCTGGCCAATTGCAGCTCGAAGCGGCATGCATTCTGCAGAACATGGGTGAGCCGGGGTGTTCTCGCGGGCGCGGCACCCTTTCGCCCGCGAGCTCCCCGGCTCATTCGATTATCACAACACCAAGTAGTAGCCACGAGAACATCGGTCTGCCACGGCAGTTGCGATCTCAACGCGGTCGCACCCGCGAACGGCCTTTGCTCATTGTCTTGCTCATTGCGTGTGGCGTTGCGAGTGTCCGACGCTGACGTCGCGGCGCGCTGCGGCGGTCGTGATGAGGAAGCCAGCGACGAAGTCGATCAGCGTCATCAAGAGCAGGCCGAAGAACGTTGAGTTGCCGTAGCCCGGCTGTGAGATAAAAAGTGTTAGCGCAGCGATGAACACGAACACATCCAAGCTGTGGTTGAGCAGAGATCTCTGATCGGAGCGCGTCGAGCGCACAAGCTCCACTGCCAGAAGCATCAGCGTGCTCGTCAGGAACATATCCCCACCAGACACTTGCCAAGTGTCGCCCGAGGTCAGGACGGTACTGAAAGCGCCTGCCTCGTACCAAGGTCGTGCGAGGTCTGTCCCATGGCGCATCACCACGTAGAACAGAAGGCTCAACAGCAACAAAGGGAAGCTCTTCATCACTGCAGGTCTCCGAACATCATCGCCGATCCGCCTCATTTGGCGAGGCGCGTGTTCAAGAGCTCCGCAAAAGCCATGCATACGTCGACGGCCGTGAAAATCCCCACGACGTGGTTGTTCTGCACCACCACCGCCGACCCGTACTTCTTCGCCGCCATGTCGACGACGACTTGGTCGAGAGGCGCATCTGGCGCGACCGTGAAGATGCTCGTGCTCATCGCGTCTTCGACCAACACTTTCGACGGATCGACGTCTCTGAGCGTTTCGATCAGCGCGAGGTCGCGTTCCGTCAGCATTCCGACCAGGTCCCCGCCACTCAAGACCGGCAGATGACGGACCTTGTGTTCTCGAAGCAGCCGGTGGGCGTGAGCCAGCGTCTGCTCGGCTCCGACGGTGTGTGGGCTCGTCGTCATGTACTTCTGAATTGTTGGGATCGGTTTGCTCATACACGCGTACGGTTGCAAGACCCGCGCCGCGCGCCAACGCCGAGTCCACGCTTCAACTGCGCCCCCCGGAAACGCGGCGGCAGCAGAATCCTGACGCTGCGGCGGGCAACGGCAGGGACCCGGCGTGTGCAGCCAACCAGTCATTGACTGCTGCATCACTGCGCGAGGCCATGAAAGCCTCACTTCGAGCGCGGTACTCCCCACGGCACTGTTTCTGCATTGGCGCGCGCTGGAGGTCGTTCATGAAAGTCCGAGACATTATGCAGCCGCATGTGGCCGTGGTTCGGGAAGATGAGACTCTGGCGCTTGCGCTACAGCTGATGCGCTGGACGGATAGTCGACACTTGCCAGTTGTCCGCCGCTCGGATGGACGCGTCATCGGCGTGCTCAGCGAACGTGACGTGCTGCGAGCCGCAGCCGAAGCGAGGAAGACGCCGCTCTTCATGAGCCAGCCCGCGCGCGAGCTGATGACATCGCCAGCCGAACACATCCATCCGAATGCCGAGGTTGCAGACGCCGCAGCGGACATGGCTACGAGTAAGCTCGGCTGTCTACCGGTGATCGATGCCGGCGAGCTGGTGGGGATCATTACACGCGCCGACGTGCTGAGCGTGCTCGCGCAAGATCCAGTCGCCCCGCCTACGGAGAAGCCATCTCTTCAGTCCCCGTCAGTCGCATCCATCATGTATCCAGAGCCAATCGCTGTACGCGGCAGCGAGCTGGTGTTGAAGCTCGCCGCGCGCATGGCTACCGAACAGGTGCGGCATGCATGCGTAGTCGATGACGAAGGCAAAGTGATCGGCATCGTCTCTGACCGTGATTTGCGGCGAGTTCTCGGCGATCCCAGCCGCGCGCGAGTGGTCGAGCGCTACCCGGAGACGCTGCGCGCCCTGCCCGTCGAATGGATCATGAATCGCAAGCCACTGACCATCGAGCAGGACGAGCCCTTCACCCACGCGCTGCCGATGCTGGTGAACGGTCGCATCGGAGCGCTCCCAGTCGTCGATGATCGCGGCCACTTGCGTGGCATCGTTTCGTACATCGACATGCTCAATGCCTTGGCCGTCTGCCTCCCGGAAACGTAAGTGTGGAGGCCGATGACCTGTTCCACCCCGATGGCTTTGCGTCCGCCGCGGCGCAAACGCAGGGATTGCCGACAATCCTCGGCCTCAGACGGCAGCGCCCTGGCGTGCCTGTTGCACTGGTGTTCGCGCATGCGCTTTCCATTCAGCATTGCGGTCGCATCCGCCAACGCCGCCGTACGCGGCACGACTTTGCTACTCGCTGGTGTCGTGCTCATCGGCTGCGGGAACGCGACGCCCTCGACGGCGCGCGGCGTGAGCAGCACGTCGGGCGCGGAGCAAAGCGCAGTCACACCCAGACCGCCTGATCTCGCCTGGCATATGCGAGCGACCTTCTGGGACGCTGTGCGCGCGCGAGACGCGCTGATCGACGGTGACCTTGCTGTCGCCCAGGGCGCCGCCGAGCGCATCGCAGCGACCGACTACACCCGCGTGGTGCCGGGCGATTGGAAAGTTGGCGTCGGCGCGCTTCAACAACACGCGGCCGCGCTCAGCATCGCGCCTGACCTCAGCACCGCCGCGCAGGAGCTCGGTCGCATGGCGCTGACGTGCGGAGAGTGTCACGCGCTGCGCGCGCGCGGTCCCGGACGGACACTAACAGTGCCGTTACCCTGGGAGGATCCACCTGAGACGCTAGATCAGCGCATGGAGCGGCATCAGATGGGCATCGACCAGCTGTGGGATGGGCTGGTGTTGCCGTCTGACAATGCATGGCGCACTGGCACCATCACGATCACGCGCGCACCGCTGCGCGCTCCGGAGCAATCCGAGGAAGCCGTCTCTCCGGATCTGCACGCCCGCATAGAAGCCACCCGCGAGCTCGGCCAACAAGCCCGGCTCGCCACGACCTATCTAGAACGCGCACGCGTCTTCGGCGAGCTGATCGCTGGGTGTGCGCAGTGCCACTACTTACAACGTCCAGCACGCGGAGAAGCCCAAAGCCCCAGCCAAGAACACTCCCGGTAGCAGCTGTGCGTCGGCAGGATCATCACAAAGGTTGCGCCGCCGCGTGTGTTGTTCTGCGCGTAGACGACACCAGAGTGAAGCCTAACGATCTGCCGACAGATCGACAGACCGAGGCCTGTGCCGCCGGCGGAGCTGCGCGTCGCACTGCTTTGCATGAACTTGTCCTATGTGCTCGCAGCTGGCTTGCCTGGTAGGTTGAGTCGTGAGGTGACCATGAAGGTAGGCGTCATAGGTATGGGTTGGGTGGGCACTTCAGTCGCGTCTTCGCTGCTGCTGCGCGCAGGTGCACGCGAGCTGCTACTGCACGATGTTCGTCCTGGTCTCGCGGAGGGTGAGGCCATGGACCTGTCACACGCGGCGCCGTTTCTACGCTCGGCGACCATCCGCGCAGCACCTCCGGAGGAGATGCTCGACTGCGACGCAGTGGTCATCGCCGCAGGGCGCAATGGCAAGCCAAACGAGTCGCGGCTCGATCTGTTGCGGGACAACGCCGCAGTCGTCCGCAGCATCGGGCAGAAGCTGCGTGGGCATCGCGGGCTGCTGGTCATGGTCACCAATCCAGTCGACGTGCTGACGCACGTGCTCCTCGAGGCGACCGGTCTGCCGCCTGCGCGTGTGCTCGGCACGGGCACGCTGCTCGACACCGCGCGCATGCGGCAGCTGCTCGCGAGCGAGCTCGACGTGTCGGCCAAGTCAGTGCATATGCACGTCATCGGAGAGCATGGCGACTCGCAGGTCGCCGTGTTTTCGAGCGCACGCATCGGCACGCTTCCGCTTCGCAGCTGGCCGGAGTGGGCCGTCGCCCTCGAACCTGCAATCGCACAGCGGGTTCGCACGGCTGCGCGCGAGATCATTTTGCGCAAAGGTGCGACGAACCACGGCATCGGTCTCGTGACCGCGTACTTGCTGAAGTGGGCGCTGTCCGACGAGCGGCGCGTGCTCACCGTTTCGCGGCTCCAGGAGGGCGCGTGCGGGCTGCGCGACGTCTGCATCTCACTGCCTGCGATCGTCGGGCGCGCAGGCGCGACGAAGGTGCTGGACCCCGCGCTGGACGAAACCGAACATGCTGCGCTGGTCCATTCCGCGGATGTCTTACGTTCCGCCTATGCATCCGTTGCCCCGTAGCGGTCAGCGCGCAACGGCGCCTGGTCGCCGCTGGTCGCGTTGCACCCGACCATCCACCATTTCGATCACGCGCGCGCAGCGGTCGGCGATGCGCGTGTCGTGTGTGACGATCAGGAAGGTAGTGCCGAGCTCGCGGTTGAAGCGCTGCATCAGGGCGAAGACCTCGTCGGCTGATTCTGTGTCCAGATTGCCCGTCGGCTCGTCGGCCAGGACCAGCGACGGCCGGCGTGTCAGCGCGCGAGCGATCGCGACGCGTTGCTGCTGGCCACCTGACAGCTCAGTGCTTTTGTAGTGCATGCGGTCTGCTAACCCGACCGCCGCCAAGAGCTGCTGAGCTGATTCGCGCGCCGTGCGCGATGGGAAGCCCTCGTCCGCCCAAGCGGGCAACATCACATTCTCCAGCGCGCTGAACGCGGGCAGCAGGTGGTGGAACTGGAAGATAAAGCCGAGCTTGTGGGCTCGCAACTCGGTGAGCTTGCGGCCGTCCACGCAGCTGGTATCGACGCCGTCGAGGATCACCCTGCCGCTCGTCGGACGGTCGAGCAACCCGATGATGTTGAGCAGTGAGCTCTTGCCCGAGCCGGATGGTCCGATCAACGCGACGAATTCCGACCGTTGCAGCGTGAAGCTCACTCCGGCGAGCGCGCGTGTGCGCACACGCGCGCCAAATTCTCGCGTGACGTCTTCTATCCTGAGGATTGGGTCAGCCACTACGGATCGCCGTTGCGGGGTCGAGGCGCGCTGCCCGCCTCGCGGGTATAGCCGCCGCCAAAAGGCCCACGCACGTCGCCATGACACCCACCTGGATGAACAAGCTCGCGCTCAGCTGCACGGCAAAGCGCGGCCTGCCGTCTGCGCCGAGCGTCAGGCTCTCGAACAGGTGTGCAAACAAGGCTCCAAGGCACGACCCAAATACGGAGCCAACGAGGCCCAGCACGCCGCCTTGAATCAAGAACACCGTGAGCACGCGCTGTGGCTGCGTCCCCACTGCGCGCAGGATGCCGATCTCGCGCGATTTCTGGACCACAGACACGATCAGCACGCTCGCAATGCCGAGCGCAACCGCGACCACCACGAAGAACTGAATCATAGACTTGGAACTGCCCTGCGCGGAGAGTCCTGACAGGAGCTCCGCGTTGAGCGTCATCCAGCTGTCTGCGGCGAGGCCTGTGCGGTCGCGGATCATGCTCGCGAGCCTCTCCGCTTCAAAGACGTCGCTGACCTTCAGCTCGATGCTGGTGGCCCCGCCAGGCAATGCGAAGAGCGCCTGCGCGTGACGCAGGGATGTCAGCACCCACGTCTTGTCCACCGCAGCATTGCCGATCGAAAAGATTCCAGAGACGCTGACCACGTCGTCTCGCTGCTCGCTCGTACGGATGCGCAGCTTGTCGCCAACGTGTACGCCCAAGTCATCAGCCAAGCTCGTGCCGATCGCGACAGCGCCACCTCCGATGTCGAGCTTGCCTTCCAACATGCGCTTGCGAACGTCGAACACCGCGATGAACAACTCTGGGTCCACACCGCGCACCACGATCGGCAGCGTCGCATCGCCGCGCGCCGCAAAGCCGGCTCCGATCACCGTAGGACTCACCGCGGTCACCTCGGGAAGCTTCGCGACCTCCTTCACGATGCTCGGCCATTGGTCGATCGAGCGCAGGCGCTGCGCAACCGCTTGGGTGAGCCTCGCGACACCGCGCTCCCGCGTAGACTCAGCGAAGTGGCGTGCCAGGTCGCGCGGCGCGTGTAATACGATATGCGCTTGTGAGCCGAGCGTCTTCTCGATCAGCGAGGTTTGCAGGCCGCCGATCAACGCAGACAGGAACACGACCACACTCACCCCGATCGAGACGGCGCTCAAGATCAGCAGCGTCATGCCGCGGGAATCCCACAGATAGCGGAAAGCGACGAACCAAGCGAAGGGCATCAGTCGTCCTCCCGAAACGGTCGCACGCGCTGGCCAGGCGTGAGCGCATACACATTGTCGTCGACCACCCATGTCTGCTCGTCGACGCCTGCGAGCACCTGGCTGCGACCATCACCGCGAATTCCAAGCTTGATCGGCTGCAGCTGCGCGCGGCCGTCCTGCACAAGCCAGACCGACGGCGCTGCGGTAGCTGCCCCGCGGATCGCTTCGCTTGGCAGCGTAAGCGCTTGCGACACGCTGGCCACCGTGAGATCGACGGACACGGTCATGTCAGGCTTGAGCCCCCCGGGGGGATTGGGCACACGCAAGCGAACTTCCACGCTGCCGCGCTGTGGATCGACAGAGGGTGCGATGTAGTCGATCTGCGCGTCGAAGACATCGCTGGGAAATGCATCGGCGCTCGCGCGCGCGGCCTGGCCGAGCCGGATGGTAGCGAGGTTCCGCTCGTCGGGATGAATCACCAACTCGGTCGAGCTGTCCGCTGCGATCGTGAGTAGCGGGCGGCCCGCCGTGACCACGTCGCCTGGCTCGACATCGCGACTGAGCACGACGCCTGGCTGGGGCACGTCGATCCGTGTCTGATCGAGCCGCGCTTGCGCCGCTGTAAGCTGCGCCTCGGTTTGCAGCAGCGCGCTCAGCGCCAGGCGCGAGTCGGCACCTTCCGGCGCGGCGGCGAGCTGCTGCGCTTCAGCGGCGCGTTTCTGCGCATAGACAGTCCGTGCGCGGCGCGCGACATCGTCCAGCTGGGCGCGCGCGAGTGCCCCGGTCGCTGCCAGCTGCGTGGCGCGGGCATAATCGGCGTCGGCCTGTGCGAGAGCAGTCTCGGCCTGCACGAGCGCTTGATTTGCGACGATCGCGCCGACCTTGCGGAGCTGTGCGACGCGTGCCTTTGCCTGATTCACAGCCGCCCTGGCCTGCGCGACGCTCGCCCGCGCCTCGGTGTCATCCAGCTGCACGAGCAGCTCGCCTGGCTGGACGTGTTGTCCCTCCATCACGCTCACTGCGACGACGAGGCCGGAGGATTGCGACGCGACAGATATGCGCGTGGGCACGCGCACGCGCCCGCTCGCGACCACGTGCTGCTCGAGAGCTTGGGTTCGCGCAGAGATGATCTTTACCTTCGGCCCGCGCGACTGAATCAGCGCGAACGCAGCTGCGCCGAGCACAATCGCCACCGAGATCCACAAGCCAGGGCGTCGTAACATGGAGGAAGCGCGCATACGCGACAGCGTTCGCCTCAGCGACTTGCCTGCTCGGCGCGGTTGCGCTGCTTAATCAAGAGTCGTTGGACTTCATCCTCCAGGCACGGCTCGAAGTGCTCGTAGTGTGCGCCCACCGCATGAAATGGCTCGGGCTGGAAGAGACAGATCAACGCGTCGACGTCGCGGGCGATGCTAGCGCACGCTTGAGACGAGCCCACGGGCACAGCGACCACCAAGTTCTCCACACCAGCGCGTCGCAGCGCCCGAAGCGCGGCGATCATAGTCGCACCAGTCGCAAGCCCGTCGTCGACGACGATCACCACCCGACCTGCCGGCTCGATCGGCGCGAGCCCTAAACGAAAGTGCTGCTCGCTCGCGTGTGCGGCTTCGCGAGCGGCCTCGGTCAGACGCGCTACCGCGACACCTGACAACGTCGACAACGCTCGCAACCTAGCGTTCGTGTAGCTGCTGCCGTCAGCGGCAACAGCCCCGATCGCGAGCTCCGGGTGGTCGGGCGCCACGATCTTGCGCGCGACGATCACGTCTAGATCGGCATCCAAGCGTTTCGCAATCTGATATGCGACCGGCACACCACCGCGCGGTATGCCCAAGATCAACGGATGGCTCTTGCGGTATGCGCTCAAGGCTGTGGCCAATTTGGCCCCAGCGTCGGCGCGATCCTGAAACATGCGCTGCCCTGGGCGGATCCGATCATCCTCGCGATGCGTCCACATACATTCACCTCGTCGCACTCGTTTGCAGAAACAATGCCGATGCATCGCGCGTCTTCGCGCTTGCTACGCGGCTGAGAGCGCAAAAGACAGCAAACGCCACGCCCGCCCCGCAAATCTTGCGAGCAGTGGTAGGGGGTGTCCCTTTATTCAAAATCGCAATCATCCCGTACGCGTGCCCGTGCCCGACCCTTGGTCGCTCGTGGCGGAAGGCGCAGATCGTGTACGGGCACGGGCACGGGCACGCGTACGGGAAATATAGGGACAGACCCTATACTGCACGATGTCTTGCAACTCTTCGTACCCGGGAAGCTGGGACAGGCCTTGGCTCGACATCACGCACAACTGAAGAGTACTGGCCGGGATGTTGCAGATGCGGGACGCATGGACACGCTCGGGACGACGCAGCGCGCGAATATCCATGCGCCCGGTCAACACGCGCCCAAGCGACATGTCATCGGCGGCAGCGCAGTCGCACGCGAGGTGACCCAGCGCGTGATGCAAGCGCTCGACGGCGCCGCTGCTCACAGCGGCAGGACACCGGACGACGTGCTGGTGGAGACGCTGTACCACCGGCAGCAACGCCTGGCGGATCCCAACTGTGGACCCAACGCGGATCAAGAGCGCGAGCGCATCAAGGAGCTTCGACGCGCTTTCGCGCATGCGCGCGCGGGATCGCGTAGCAGCCTCGTGGAGCAAGTGGTGAACGACTATGCGGCCGAGATCGCAGGACACTTCGATCCACGCGTCTACGGCTTTGCGACCAGCGTTATTCCTTCTGCGCTCGCTGCGCTCTTGCACGGCGGCAAGCCGAGCACGCACCTGTTCGATGTCGACGAGCGCATCTTGCTCGAAGGAGAGGTCAGCGCGCTGCAGCGGGCAGCGCGCCAGGGGACGGTCGTGCTCGTGCCAACGCACGTCTCGAACCTAGACTCTCTTGTGCTGGGCTACGCGATCTACCGATTGGGTCTGCCACCATTCGCATACGGAGCGGGACTCAACTTATTCAGCAACCCTGTCATCGGCTTTTTCATGCGCCACCTCGGCGCCTTTACGGTGGACCGTACGAAGCTCGATCCACTGTATCTCGCTACGGTAAAGGAGTACGCGAGCGTGCTGCTCGAGCAGAGTCAGCACATGTTGTTCTTCCCGGGAGGTACGCGCAGTCGATCCGGCGCGGTCGAATCACACCTCAAGCTAGGCTTTCTCGGGAGGGTGGTCAGCGCGTACGTGAATCGTCACATCGCGAGCTCCCAGAGTCGCCCTATGTTCGTAGTGCCTTGCACGCTGAGCTACCCTCTCGTGCTCGAAGCGGAATCGCTGATCGAACAGTACCTGAGCAAGCGCGGCGGACCACACTTCGTCGACGTGCGCGATGAGCTCGAAGAACCGACTCGCTGGCTGAGCTTTCTGCGAGGCTTGGGATCACTCGACGTGGAGGTCCACGTACGCTTCGGCCAGCCGCTCGATCCTTTCGGCAACCTCATCGACGAGCACGGCGTCTCGCGTGACACACACGGGCGCGCCCTGGATGCCACGCGCTACGTGCAAGCGGACGGCGTGGTGGTACGCGACGCCGCGCGGGATGCTGAATACACACGTTCGTTGTCAGAGCAGTTGCTCTCCGCCTACAAGCACGAAGCCGTTGCGCTCCCGAGCAGTGTGCTGGCGTTCGCGCTCTTCAGCTGCTTACACCGGCGCTTTCCCCGACTCGACCTGTTTCACTTGTTGCGTGTGCTCGGCCCCACCGCGTCTGTTTCGCTCGCAGAGCTCGATCCAGAGATCGATAGGCTGCTGGTCGCGCTCGAGCGCTTGGCGGCGAGCTGTCAGATCCAACTCGCGCCGGAGCTGCGCTCAGGCGGGCGTTCGGCAGTGTTGGAGCACGGCGTAGCGACGCTAACCGAGTACCATCGACCCGCAGTGTTGCGCCGTAGCGCTGCGGCCATCGAAGTGACACAACCCAGTCTGCTCCTCTACTACCGCAATCATCTCGAGGGCTACGGACTGCCGGGCGCGATCGAGCTTCCACAGGCTCGCGAGCGCAATGCCGGTTGGGGGTCGACATGAGTCACTCGCTGCGGGTTGCGGTGCTCGGCGCCGGCAACTGGGGTGTCGCGCTCGCGCATGTCGTCGCATGCAACGGCCACCACGTGCAGCTGTGGACGCGAGACGCGCAGCAAGCCGAAGAGATCAACGCCGAGCACCGTAGCGAGCGCCAGCAACCTGGCCTCGCGATCGCGCCGGGTGTACACGCGTGCGTGGGACTGGCCGATGCGATCGAGCACGCCGACGTGCTATTTATCGTGGTGCCCTCGCAAGCGTTTCGCGATGTCTGTCGATCGCTCGCACCGCTCGCACGGCCCGACCACGCAGCGGTGAGCTGCGCCAAGGGCCTCGAGACCAGAACGCACCTGCGCATGACACAAGTCCTGATGCAAGAGACCTGCATTCGCCAGGTGGGCGTGTTGTCGGGCCCCAACATCGCCAACGAGATCGCGCAGGGTCAGCCTGCGGGCACGGTCATCGCGACACGCTTTCCGCGGGTTGCGAGCGCGGTGACGCGTGCGTTGTCATGCCGGCGGCTGCGCGTATTCGAGAGCTCCGACGTGTGCGGCGTGGAGCTGCTCGGTGCGCTCAAGAACGTGCTCGCCATCGGAGCGGGCATGGCGGAGCAGCTCGCAGTCGGTGACAATGCCAAAGCGCTATTGGTAACGCGCGGCCTCTCCGAAATGATGCGCATTGTGCTCGCGGTCGGCGCCGAGCCTGCGACCACCGCAGGTCTCGCCGGCATCGGCGACCTCATGGTCACGTGCGCCAGCCCACTCTCCCGCAACCACCGGCTCGGAGCCGCGCTCGCACGCGGCGAAAGCCTCGCTGCGGCGCTCCGACAGATCGGCATGGTCGCCGAGGGCGTGTACGCATCGCGAAGCGCCTGCGAGCTCGCAGGCCGCTACGACATCGAAATCCCAGTCTTCGCGCACATCGACAAAGTCCTGCACGAAAACATGCCGGTGGGTGAGGCGCTCGACGCGCTGATGGGCCTACCAACGGGCCACGACCTCCCCCACTTCGCCCGCGGCCCGCTTACGCGCTGAAGCGTCCGACGCCCCCACTACGCGTTGACATCGACGCCGTCAGCGGCGATGCGGGCGGGGTCGGCTTCGCGTGCGACCGTGTCAGGTGGATGCTTGTACCAGCCGCCAGCTTCCGGAGCCGCCGGGTCGTCGCGTACCTTGAGCACGGTGAACATGCCGCCCATGTCGATATAGCTGAACGGGCCGGGCGCTCCGCGCATGGGCAAGCTGTTCGGTGGAATCGGCATTCTCATCTCGCCCATGTCTCCCATCCCGCGCGTGCCCATCGTCATGTAGCGCGGTTCGACACGAGCCATGCGTTCGTCGAGTCGGTCAGTCTTAGCGCCGACGAGATTTGGGATGCCGTGTCCCATCTGCGTCATGATGTGGTGCGTCATGTGGCAGTGCATCGCCCAGTCCCCTGGCTCAGTCGGCGTAAACTCGATCACGCGCGTGCTTCCGACTGGGACCAGCACGGTGGTCTCAGGGTGCTGCGCCGACATAGGTGTAAAGCCCCCGTCGGTCGCGGTGACCGCGAAGTTGAGGCCATGCAAATGGATCGGGTGATGATCCATTGGACCGAGATTGCCCAGGCGAATGCGCACCCGTTCGCCCGTTTTCATCAGCAGCGGTTGGGTGGCTGGAAACGATTTGCCGTTGAACGTGAGCAAGTTCCAGTCGGTCATCTCGAGCGGGTTCGGGCGCTTGGCGCCAACGTCGAGTCGCCACTCGTGCGTCATCAACACGAAGTCGCGCGCGACGGCTGGACCCACTGGTCGGCGTGGATGCACGATGAACATGCCCACCATCCCGAGCGCGATCTGCGTCATTTCGTCGAAGTGCGAGTGGTACATGAACGTGCCGGGATGCTTGAGCGTGAGCTCGTACACAAACGTCTTGCCTGCGGCGATCGGCGGCTGCGTGAGTCCCGCGACGCCATCCATACCGTTTGGAATGATCATGCCGTGCCAGTGCACGGTGGTTGGCTCGGGCAGGCGGTTGGTGACGTAGATGCGAACGCGGTCGCCTTCGGTCGCTTCGATCGTCGGCCCGGGTGTGCCGCCGTTGTAACCCCAGCATTCTGCAGCTAGACCGGGTGCAAACTCGTGCTGCACGGGTTGTGCGATCAGGTGTCCAACCTTCACCCCGTCGACCATGCGCCACGGCAGCGACTTTCCGTTTGGAGTGACCACCGCAGGCTGCCCGCCCGGTGCAACCACGGCAGCGCGTGTTGCGGAGGTCGGCTCTGCAACCTTTTCTTCCGATGGCTCAGCGTGGTTGTGCTGCGCTTCCACCTGCCGATGATGCGCAAGCCAAGCAGCGCCGGCCGCGTAGCCCCCAAGGCGCATGAATGCACGACGGTCCATATCAATGTCCCTTCCCGGTCGATGTCGATAAAAGCGCGGCAGCAGAGCCTGGAGATGCTGTGCGGACGAGCTGACCTTGCGTCAGCGCCTGCAGCTCGGCGACGGCGCTCCAGTAGTCGCGCAAGCTGTCCACACGCGAGAGCTCTACGTCGAGCAGCTCGCGTCGCGCCTGCAGCAGCTGAAATATGCCGATCTGCATGGCGTTGTATTGCAGAACGGTCTGATCGAGAACGCTGCGCTGCGCAGGCACGATGACGGTCTCGTAGCGATGAGCGCGCGCTTGCGCCGACACGAGGCGATTGCGCGTGTCGCGCGACGCCGACCGAAGATCGATTGCGAAGCCCTGAAAGCGCTCCAGCGCGGCGTCGAACTGCGATTCGATGCCCAGGAGGCGCCCCTGCGCACGGTCGAACAGCGGCAGCTGCAAGCTGACGCCGGCGCCGTAGCGCCAACCATCGCGCGCGCCGTCATCACCTCTGACTCGCAGGGCGTGCAGATCAGCGGCGAGCTCGGGGAGCCATGCTTCCGTGCGCACGATCCCGCTCTGCTTCGCGAAGCTATCCAGCGTCTTCTGTGCGGCGCGCAGCTCGAGGTTTGCAGAGAGCGCGCGCTGTTCAATATCGTCGAGCTTATCGAGTCTCGCCGGCGCTGCGGCAAGCGCTCCAGCGATCTGCCAGCCGGTCTCGGCGCCGTGCAGACCGAGCGTTCGTTGCAGCGCTTCCTTGCGCTCCGCCGCTTCGAGCTCGAGCATCGCGACGCTGGCGCGTGTCCGTTCGTAGGCCGCAATTTGCGACGCCGCATCGAGCGGCGACACGTTACCGGCCACAAAGAGCGCTTGGGCAGCGTCACGCCCAGCAGCCAGCGTATCGAGAGCTTGCTGCGCGAGCGCTTGACGCTGCAGTGCGGCTTGCAAAGCGAAGAAGCGGGTGCGTGCTTCATAGCCCAGTTGAATGACATCGCCGGCAGCGCGCAGGCGGGCGGCTTCGAGACTGTCGCGAGCCGCGCCGCGTCGAAGCGGCGCCATGATCAGGGAGCTGAGGTCGTACTCCACGCGCAGCTCATAGCGGCTGTCTCGTTCGGGAAGCAGCTCAAACTCCAACGTGGGGTTCGCGATGATCCCTGCTGTCAGGAGCTCACTTGCGGCGACGCCCAGCTCGCGCAGCTGCGCGCGCAGCTCCCGATTGTTGAGCAGCGCAACGCGGACGGCTGCATCTGCGTCGAGCGGACGTTCCAGGAGCTTGCGCGCTTGGTGTGCGCCGGCGGGGTCCACGTCACCTTCACGCAAGCTCGGCAAGAGTGCGGCATGCGACAGCGCGCGCACCGTCGCGACGTGCGATTGAAGCGACGGCGCGCAACCGCTCGCGAGCACGAGCAAGCCGACTGGAACCAGCTTCTTGGCCGTGCGCTTAGCGGTGGTGATGTTCATGGTGATGCTCCGCTGGCGTGGGCGCAGCGCTGTCGGCGGTCGCGGCGTCTACGTCGTCGTGGAAAGCGCGCGTGATCACGGCTGGCGGCGCGGAGGCGGCTTGCGGCGAGGCTGCAGAGGTCGTGGGGTAATCAGCCGGCCGTTGGCGCGAGGCGCAGCTGGCGACAGGCAGAGCGCATAGCGCGGCGGCCAAGGCTGCAAGTGTTCGGTTCATGGGCATGGGATCTCCGAGTCAGCAGACGTGCGAGCCTGGTGCGCCTTACACCTCGCTGAACGTTTAGCCGCGAAGCGCCCGGCGCTTGAATCGATGCGCCTACTTCCCGCCGAAGCCTCGGATCATTTTGACCAGGCCTTCGAGGACTTCCGGCCTGCTTTCCAAGTCAGGCTGCGAGGGCATAACCGCGCTTTTGCCGACTGCGACGCCACCGTAGAGGATGGTCTTCTTGAGCTGGTCGTCGGTCACTGAGGCCTGCCAGGCGGCGTCGGTGTAGTTGCGGGGCTTGGGGTTGAGCGCTGCTGCCGCTGCGCCATCTCCCGTGCCTGTGGCGCCATGACAGGGCACGCAGCGGGAGGTGTAGACGTCTTGGGCGCTCTCCTTCGGTGGGACGGGCGCGGCGGGCGCTTGTGCGACGGGGGCCGTTTGCTGAGCCGGCGCAGCGGGCTCATTCTTGCCACAAGCCGCAGCCCAGAGCAGCACCGCAAAGCCAAAGCACGATCGCGTAGACAACATGTTCAAGTGTCCTTTCCAGAATAGGCGACGATGCGCCGTTGATCAGGCGACAAGATCCATACGCCGGAGCCGCCTCATGCAGCCTGCGAGGCACAGCGCGCCAAGCAAGAGCGGCCAGCCAATTCCCAGAGCGACAAGCGCACCCGGGGCAACTTGATTCGAAAGCCAGAACCCGACCGGACCGAGCACGGCGAGATTCGGGTCGATCGTACCGAGCATCGTGATCCGCGCAGCTTCCACCGGATTCAGCGCGGCCAGCGCAAACACGACCTGTGGCGGCATGTTCGTGCGTAGCAGCGCGCCGATCAGCGCCAAGTCGTGCAGCGCGCTGGCGGTTAGCCATGCAAGCAGCGCGTACACAGTGGCTCGTTCGGCCGTGCGCGCAAGCGACGACAAGAGCAGACCGATGCCAATGAACGCAAAGCTCAGGGCGAAGCTCACCAGCGCGCTCCGCAACACGAGCGCGCTGAGCTCCGACTCGCCGCGCAACCCACCGACGATCGCTGCAGCCATCAGCAGCAACCATAGCGGACCGGTGATCACGAGCAGTCGTGAGCAGAGCAGCGCGCTGAACCAGTCGCTGCGACGGCACGGCTGCGCTAGAAACAGCTCGAAGAACCCGCTGCTGCGTGCGCGTACGACTGTCTGGCTGGTGGCCACCAGCGAGACGAGCGGCAACACCAGCGCGACGGCATTCGAGAGGTTGAGCACCACACGCGAGATGCCCGTGAAGCCGAGCACAGAGGACTCGCGCAATCCGAGCCAGATGAAAGCGCCGAACACCAGCGCATACGTGCAAGCTGTGAACGCGAGCCAGCGCGAGCGCACAGCGTCCGCCAGCAAGAGCCGCAAGAACGCGCGACGTGGTTGGTTGTGGATGTCCGCTCCCATCACCGAGCTCCTTGATCCCGCCGCGCCATGGCGGTGCGCATGACGGCTGAGAAGTCTATGAGCCCGCCCCGATCCGCGAGCAGGCCGTAGCCCATGGGCGAGCTGTCCGATCGACTGAAGCGCGCATCTTCGGTGCGTACCCAGTCTCCGTCCATGTGGACCCAGGACCGCGCGACCTCACTGGAGTGCTCGTCCATGTAGGCGGCGAGGCAGCCTGGGTCGTCGAAGTGCAGTCGCTCATTCTTCTGCGTCACAAGCTGCGCCGCGTAGCGCCGGTCCGAGATCAACATGTGACAATGCTTGCAAGGCTGCCTGTCCCAGACAGGCTCGGCTGCTCGGGTCAGGTCGTCACATGCCGCCAAGAGCAGCAGAACCGCGGTCAACCAGCGCGTGATCATCGCACCACCTGGAGCCGCAGGGGCTCACCACGCGACTTCAGCTCGTCGCGCACGACCTCCCCCTCGCGCAGCTCGATCACACGCTCGACATAGGCTTGCACCTCTTCCTCACGGTGCGAACACAAGATCAAGATACTGCCCGAGGCGCGTCGTTCGAGCGCTTCGAAAAAGGCGCGTCGCGCCTCTGCGTCGAGGTTCGAGGTGGGCTCGTCGCACACCAGAACCATGGCGGGCGTGGCCAGCGCAAGCGCCGCCAACAGCTTCTGCTTCATGCCACCGGACAGATCGCGGAAGCGCACGCTGTCCAGCTTTCGCAGCGCCAGCCCCATGACATCTGCCTTGTAAGCGATGTTCCCGATCGCGATGCCGCGCAGCGACGCGTACGCAGTGATCACGTCACGAACAGGTGCGTCCAGCGGCGGCGCGATCTGCGGCACGTAGGCGACGTGTCGCAGCGCGAGCTCCGGATGCGCAGCGACATCACGCCCGCCGATGGTTACGAGACCTTCGGTGCGCGTCAACCCGAGCAACGCACGCAACAGCGTCGTCTTGCCGGAGCCGTTCGAGCCGACGAAGGCTACGCGCTCACCGGGCATGATGCGTAGGTTGAAATCGCGCAGAGCGCGGACGGGACCGAAGCTCTTCGAGACATGCTCGATGCAGATCATAGTGAGCTCTCCGAGATTCGAGGCGTCTTGTCTTCGATGAGCAAACGGCTCGCAAACACGGGTACTGCTGTGGCCACGGCATCGAGCAGCGACATCGCAGCCGTCCCGTGAAAGAATGCGAGCGTCGGATGCGCCGATACCCAATCGCCCGACAGCCGCTTCACTTGGTAGGCGACGTCGCCTAGCCCATCGTGGTCCAAGTCGTAGCCTGCGTAGTCCGAGAAGTGATTACGTTCGAGCTTGGCCGCGAGCGCATCACCACCGCCTTCCACGTCGACCAGGGTGACGTTGTGCTCAAAGGCGTTCGCCGTGAATTCCAACGGTGCGCGTACACCATGAAAGCGCAGCGCGACGTCGTTGAGCGCGAAGTGATTGCCAGCGAAGCGCACGGGAACCCCTTCAGAGCGCGGCGTCTCGTCCAAGTACACGCCTGTGGTGTTCGCGACGATCCAGTTGCCGTGCGCCTCGATCGCGTCGCTCTCTTTGAAGCCGATGCCCACGCCAGCAGCGCCGCGCGCGCCGGCCAACACATTGTTGTGGAGCTGGAGCCGCGCGCTGTACATCACGAAGATGCCCACTACGTTGCTCTCGATGTGATTGTCGCGGACGATCGCGTCGTGCGCGTACATGAAATGCGAGCCGTAGCGGCTGTGGCGCACCGTGTTGCCCTCGAGCTGCACGCGCCGCGAGTACCACACCACCACATCTCGCACGTGCTCGACCAGGCACTGCCGCACCACCGCATCGTTGGACTCCCAGAGCTTGATCCCGTCGCCCTTGAGCGGCACGTCCTCGCGGGGACCTTGCACCTCGGAGTGTTCGAGCACGCAGCCTGGACAGGGGCCAAGCGATATCCCGAACAGCGATTCTTGAACGCGTACATGCCTGATCTGGATGCCGCGGCCTTTGGCTTGGATGCCAGCGTCTTCGGCCGTATGCCGCTGGCCGCTGCGGGTGATCAGCAAGTTGTCGACGCTCGCCTCGTCGGCGAGAATCCGGAGCACCGTCCCCTGCCCCGTTCCAACGAGCTCTGCGCCGCGTTCGCCGTGCAGGCTGACGCGCCGCGAGATCACGAAGTCCCCGTCATAACGTGCCGCGCGCAGCCAGATCTCGCTGGGACCCGCAGCGTCCGCGAGCAGCGTCTTGAGCTCGGCACTGTCGCGAGCGACGACCGCGCCTGGCGGGATGCGCTGTGCGATCGGGCCGGCAGTGGAGCCAGCCGGCTCCACTGCATGGCTGGACGCACAGCCGAGCAAGCAGCAAAGCACAAGTGCACGCATGCTCACGATGGCCTCACAACAAGTCGTGGGTTGGTCAACCGCGCGCGCACGATGCCCGCCGCCGTCAGCAGCAGGACGGCGAGCAGCGACAGCCAAAAGCCGAGCTCGGGACGCGCAAACGTCATAAACTGCCCGATCGTGCCGTTTCCAAACATCTGCGGGGTGAAGCCCCGCAGCCGCAGTGGCGCCCGTGGATCCAGCTCGTAGCCGAACTTGTGCAGCCAATAGATGCAGTCCAGCACAAAGCCGACAGGCAAGACGGCGCCGAGTGCAGGCAGGAGCCAGCTGCGAGCGGGCTGGGTCCATCTGGTAAGGACCAACAGCCCGAACGCGATCAGCGCCACACCGACGAGCGCATACTGCCGTTCGAAGGTCGCTGCGCTGTCCAAGGGCGCCATGCCAATGTAGTGGTTCAACATGTCGACTTCACGCGTGTCACCCGACAATCCACTCAGCGAGATGATCAGCGTAAGTCCGTGTGGATACTGCGGCGCGTACAAGCGGAAGAACCACCAAGGCGTGCGCAGAGACACTGCAAATAGCGCGATCGCGGCAGCCACCAAGCTGTACACCATGAAGTGCGCTGCGCGACGCGCGCTCTTTGCGCGCTGCGCGGGGACAACGCCGTCCCTCGCGACAGGAATAATCGATGACATACACTGGCTCCTTCGATGTCAACAGGCCGCGGATCTACATATTCGCTGGCTTGACCAAGACGTAGCCGGCCATCTCTAGATGCAGCGCAGAGCAGAACTCAGTGCAGTACATCGGGAACACACCGGGAACGTCAGCCTTAAAGCTCACGTTCTCATGCTTGCCAGGCTCGAGGCTCAAGTCGATGTTGTACATGTTGATGGTGAAGCCATGTGTCACGTCCTCGGCTTGCTCCAGGCTCGTGATGTGAAGGTTCACCGTGTCGCCCTGGTTTACCTCGATGCGGTCCGGCGTGAAGTGCGAGCGAATGGCAGTCATGTACACGTCCACGACGTTTCCATTGCGCACGATCTTTTCTTTGCCACCCTCGGCGACCTGCGGATCTTTCGAATCCGTGTAGGGATTCGTGCCAACCGGGTAGATCTTTACCGGCTTGAGCTTGTCGGACTTGATCATCTGCGAGTAGTGAGGCTCGCCGATGCCGATGGGTGCGTCGCTGAGCAGGCGCATCTTTTCACCGCTCGTGTCGACCAACTGGAAGTTCTGCGGATACAGCGGACCGACGGGCTGGAAGCGGTCGATGGACATCTTATTCATCGCGACCACGTACTTGCCATCGGGGCTGACCGTGTCGCCCTCAGCGGCCATGATGTGACCGATGTTGTAGTGGACCGAGAGCTTGTCCACGAGCTTGAGCTCCTTGACACTCCACTTCGCGACCTTGCTCTCGAGGAACAGCGAGGTGTACGCAAAACCTTTGTCGTCGTAGACGGTGTGCAGCGGCCCGAGGCCGAGCTCTGCTTGCCCGCGGATCGCGTCTTTGAACGCTAGGATGGGCACACCGTAGTCGTCCTTGCCCTCGAACTTCTTGGCATCGATCAGCGCTTTGATCTTCGAGAATTCATAGACAGTCGCATGCGTGTCGAGCTTGCCGCCTACCACGATCGCGGTCCCATCCGGTGTCACGTCACAGCCGTGCGGGCTCTTCGGCTCACCGATCAAAGCGAGGACGCCCTCCGCTGCGGTCACAGCGAGCGGCAACACCTTGACACCTTTGATGGTCGTAGCCCTGCCTGCATCGACCAGCTCCTCTGCATGCTTCCAGTTGATCACGTGCAGATAGTCCATATCGTTCTGCGACGCGCCGGACTCGATCGGAGGCTTGCCTTGCAGCGTGCCGCCGACTGCCATCTCCGTGTTGAACGAGTTGATGAACGCCCAGCCGTCGCTGCCCAGCTTGCCAGCGTCCGCGAGATCCTGCGTGTAAGGTGGCAGCTCGATGCCCCAGCTCTTCTCTACGTCTATCCGGCCCTTTTTGCGGTCGAACTTCCAAAACATCGCGAGGCCGCGGTACTTCTCTTTGTACTGCTCGATCGGGGCATATTCGCGACCGAGCGGCGTCGGATACTGACTGGTCTCGATCACGTAGTTGGTATTCGGATCGACGAACGCGCCGCCGTGGTCACTTCCTACCAGCGGGTTCGGCACGATCTGCTTCGTCATGAAGTCCTTGAGATCGATCACTGCGACGCGGCCGTTGGCTTTGTCGTTCACGAACAAGAACTCGCCGTCGTAGTCGCCTTTTGTCTCCGAAAGGTTCGGATGGTGTACGTCGGCCCAGGTGATCGCATGACCACTCTGCGCGCCGCCCGCGATCACCTTGTTGCTCTCGCCCCCGTAGCCGTAGCCCTGCCAGGGCTCGGGCGTGAACACGCCGATCACCTTGAGCAGCCGCATCGAGGGCACGCCGATCACCAGCACTTGGCCGGACTGACCGCCCGACGCGAAGATGGTGTATTCGTCGTGCTTGCCACTCGGGACGTACGTGCGGAGCGCGCTCTCGACATCGGCTTCACTCAAGCCGCGCTGTATCATGAGATCTTGGATCGAGCTCGAAGCACCCAAGCCCGCAGCTATTGGCTGCTGGATGGCTTGCTCCGCTTTGTTTTCACATGCCGCGCCGAAGGCCGTAGTAAGGCATAGCGCGACCGTCATCGGCCGCATGCTGAGCATCTTGAATTCTCCTGCTGATGCCGGCCGACTCGGCCGGATCCACGTGCGTGGCGAACAAGTCCCGCAACGCTCGTATGGGCTCCTCAGCAACGCCCGTGCCGGCGCGGCGCTGGTCCGGATTGTCGCAGGCCCCGACGCAACCGCAGGCTCTGCGGACCTCGCTGTGGCGACCGCAGGATCTGCGTCACGGCTTTGTAAGCATGCGCTTGCATGTGGTTCCGCAGACCATCCGCCGCCGCCTTGAGCGGCAGGCTGAGCGCGGTCGCGCGCAAAGAGTGCAGAAGGAAGCAGGCAGCGAGTCGATGTTAGCGCGCTGCCTGAGACTTGCCCCCAGCGTCCTGCGGCGTGGCGACTGCAGCCGCCAGCAAATCACTCGAAAATCGCGCTTGGCCCGAGCCGTGCAACGCGTCCCGAGACATGAGGGCTCACGGCGCCAAAATCACTTGGATTCTCGTCGCAAATCGCGCCCGTGCGACGATCTTCGCGAGCTGTGGTCCACACTGTCCCATGACTGTCGTGGAACGGATCGAGAACCCGCGTGGCCGGTCGCAGTCGAGGCATCTCGAAGAACATCCGGCCCACGGACGCGACGCTCACTCCACTGAAGAGTCCGCACGCGATCATATCGATCGGACTTTCGCTGCTCAGCTGGCGACGATGCTCGACGAAAAGCGCTGCGCTGGCACGTTCGATCAGCTGATCCTGATCGCTGGGCCGAGGCTGCTCGATGTACTTCGCGAGCAACTCAGCGAGTCGACGCGCCGCTTGGTCAAAGTCGAATCGAACCAAGAGCTTATGAGACCGACCCAAGAGTCGCTGCGCTCGCACCTCGCGGGTTACGTCCGCGTCTAGCTGCCACGGCTTCCTGTCGCGCAGGAGGAGCGCGTGACCGCACTCTACAGGCTCCGGACGCGACGTGGTGCGAGCACACGCGTGACTGAGATGCGCCGAGCTCAGGACGCCGTGCGTGCGCCCTTCCGCTTCCGCTGCGTGGGCAGCTTGCCTTTGGAGGATGCCTTACTCTCTACTCTACAGCGCAGGCCCCTGCGTCTGCAGCACGCTGACCAAGACGTCGAGCGCATCGATCGTCGTAAACACTCCGACGATGGCATTGTCATCCACGACTACAGCCGAGCCGAGCTTGCGGGTCGCCATCTCGGTCGCGACCTTACGAAGACTGGCTCTTGGGGCGACCGCAAACACATCGGTCGTCATCGCTTCGCTCACGGTGACCTGGTCAGGGTCCACGTCCTCCAAGCTCTCGATCAAATGCAGGTCGCGCTGAGACAGCAAACCCACGAGCTGACCGCCATCTAGCACAGGCAAGTGACGAATGTCATGCGCACGCATGAGCTTGTGCGCAGCCGTCAGCGGCTGGTCGTGCGCGATCGTGTGCGGACTGCGAGACATAAACTGTTGGATCGTTAGGTGGAGCATACCGTCCCAACTAAGCAAAGTTTCTGCCACTCCTTGAAACGCGTTCGCACCCGCAAGCCGTCGACTCATGGGTTGGGTGTGGACGGGACTGTGAGCACCGCGCAGGTTGCGTGGCGCACGATGTACGTTGCGACGCTGCCGAGGAGCAGCCGTGCAGCACCACCTAGACCACGGCTGCCAACCACGAGCAGATCAGCCGCCTCAGCGCCCGCGAGCAGCAAGATGGCGTCCCGCGGGTCGCCGTGGACCACGCGCCATTCCAGTGCCGGCAGGATGGACCGATGCGCCGTCCGCGTCTCCTCGAGCTTGGCCCTCGCTTCCACTTCGAGCTGCAGAAGGATGTCGTCCACCCTAACGGTTGTACCCTCACGAAGGCTCAGCAGCGGCGCACGGTACGCGTGCGCGATAATGCAGCGCGCCCCGAGCGCTCGCGCAAGATGCACGGCGTAGCTCACAGCACGTACAGCGTTAGGACTGAAATCCGTGGCGACCAAGATGGTGCGTGGAATATCCATAGTTCTCCTCGTTCGAGTGGGAATGCAGTGGACGTGCCACTGTCGTCGCTACCGTAACGTAAGGGTTCAATGCGTGCGCGCATTTCTGACTTGCAGAAGCGCAAGGCCCGCAAGAGCTTCGCGGCGCGGCTACATGCCGACACGCTGACTGGCGAACCAACCTGGCACGAGTACCCAGCAGCACGAGCGCGCCGAGTGGAAGGTTGATCGCGAAGAGCCAGCGCCAGTTGGCGCTCGACAGGACGAGCGCTCCCAATGCGGGCCCCGCAGCGGATGAGAGCGCCACCGCAAGCGTGTTCCAGCTGATCGCGGCGCCAAGCTGCCGTTCCGAAACGATGAGACGCAGCAGCGCGATGCCGAGCGCCATGATGGCGGCGCCACCGAGGCCCTGAATGAAGCGCGCGACAACGAGGACCCAAAGCGACGGGGCCAGCGCGCACAGCGCCGACCCGAACACAAAGAGCCCAACGCTAGCCGTGTACACGCGCCGGTAGCCGAAGCTTTCGCCGAGCGCGGCGCATGGCAGCAGCGTCATGACGAGCGCCAACTGGTAAGCCGTCACCACCCACACCGATTCAGCCGGCGAGATCCGCAGCGAGTGCGCGATAGCGGGCAGCGCGACGTTCACGATGACCGCATCCAGCACCACAAGCACGAGCGCCGCGAGGACACAGCCGATCGCGAGCGCGCGCCGATGCCCGATGAGGCCCGGCTCTGCGTTCTCGTCCACCATGTGCCCTTCGAACAGCTGCTCACGACGCTTGGGACTTCGATGGTGAAGGGCCACCAAGCGCGTGTCGCCGTCTGTCATCCGGAGATAAATGAACGGCCGGCACACGGCTTGCTTCACAAGTCTAGAAGGCGTTGTAGAGCTCAATGTACAAATGCAACTGCACTCATTCACACACTCGCAAACGCGTGGTCCTCACAGGTGGACCCGGAGCCGGTAAAACAGCCGTGCTGGAGCTGGCACGTCAATACTTCTGCAAGCACGTGCTCGTGCTGCCGGAAGCGGCAGGCATTCTCTTTGGAGGCGGGTTTCCGCGCACCGATGTTGCGTTCGAACGGGCAGCTGCGCAACGGGCGATCTTTCGCGTGCAGCGCGAGCTCGAACAGATCGGAGACCATCGCGACGAGCTCGCTGTGGTGCTCTGCGATCGCGGAACGATAGACGGCGAGGCGTACTGGCCGGGACCACTGACGCTGTTAGAGACCTTGGGTGAGGAGCGCGAGAACGAGCTCGCACGCTACGAGCGTGTGATTCACCTACGGACACCAACCGGCAACAACTACAACTATTCGAATCCGCTCCGCATCGAGAGCGCAAAGCAAGCGGCGGTTATCGACGAGCGCATCTTGCGCGTCTGGGATGGTCATCCCTGTCGCGATGTCATCGCAAGCACCGACGACTTCCTCGACAAGGCGCGCGAGGCAGTCGCCTTGCTGCGATTGACGCTGCCGGCGTGCTGCACGCCACCTGCCTTCCGTTAGACAATCTCACACTGGCTCGCTTCTTGTAGGTGATGAGTCCAGCCAGCAGGAGGAAACTATGGACCCGAGCCAAGTCCGCACACGCATCATGCAAGACCATGACACGCTTCGTGAGCATTTGAGCGAGCTCGAAGAGGCATGCCTCACGATGCTTTCCGATCGCCAACACGCAGTTTGTGTCCGGCAACTTGCGGGCAAGTTACTGCAAGCTCTGACACAACACACCGAGCTAGAGGACGCGATCCTTGCGCCAGCACTCGCAGAGATCGATGCTTGGGGCGCCGTACGCGCCGACCAACTGCTCACGCATCACCAATCGCAGCGCGGACGCATCCACGAGTTAACCTCTCTGTATGCGACACAGCTCGATGCCGAGGATGTCAGCCGCATCACCCACAGCTTCATCGCCGAGCTGCGCGCTGACATGGAGCACGAGGAGCGTGACCTTCTCCATCCCGATCTGCTACGCGACGACTTGACTGTTGTCGGGAGCAACTCGGGCTGAGCCCAGCTCAGACGCGGCCGCCGAAGCCTATCCACATGGGATCGGCGGCGGCGGCCCGCAAGCCTTTCAGTCGACCCAATGAGGCATGACCTCGACATTCAGATCAGCCGCGTCGTTGCCACAAAACGTTCCAGTCACTCGGACGGTCTTACCCGCCGCGTCGACCAGCACGCTTACATCCACGGCACAATCCGCCTGCACCGAGCCCGTGAACACCACGTTGCCCTTGTAGACGGTCTCCACTCGCGTCGGCACCTGGCCGGCTACCACGCTTTGACTGAAGTCGATGTTGCCACTCAGAACGGCGCCATCTCGAGTCTTGCAAGCGTCGTATTCGATCGCAAGGTCGACATCGACAGTCACGGGATCGATCATGACGTGCACGTGACCTTGTACGTCCGCCGCGCCGCCGCTGGCGCACTCGAGCTTCAACGTTCCTCCGGAATCGCCGCCGCCTTGATAGCCACTCATCGAGGTGTCGACCGAGCTTACGAGCGCGCGCATCGCTGCCTGCGCCGTGCTGACATCGACCGCGTCGTCGTCAGAGCAAGCGCCGAGCAGGCTAGCGCACATCCCGAGTGCCATCCAAGTGTTGTGTTTGACTTCCATGTACACCTTCTTTCGAACTGCAGTGATCGTCATGTTCCAAAGCGCTCTTCACGGCATCCGTTGCCATGGGCGAGCTCCGTTCGCTTTTGTGCACGGTCATCACCGCACAGCGTGAGAGCCTTACGACTTTTTCGGCGACAGACCCAAGCAGAGCATGCGCAAGTCCAGTACGACCATGCGTACCGAGCACGATCAAATCGAACGCGCCGTCGTGCGCGAAGCGCACGATCTCCCGATAAGGGGCACCCTCTAACAGTGCGATATCGATCTGCAATGCGCCATCAGCCTGCATATCGTGCCGTGCACGCTCGAGCGAATGCATGAGCTTGTCGGTCCAGCCCGGTACCCGCGTCGGATCATACAACTTGGGAACCGCCGGCACGGCGAACAGCTCCGGATCCCAGACATGCACAAGCGTTGCGCGAGCTTCGAAGCGCCGACACAGCTCGGCTGCCGTGTGCAGCACATCTGGGTTGAGTGCAGAGAAGTCGATTGGAACAAGTATCTTCTGAAAGGACGGCATGATGCACTCGCTTGGTTGGGCGCTCGATAGCTGTCTCAGCAGCTTTCCGAGTCGACGCCACTGCAGCTCAGCACAGCGCGTGCCAGCCGACATCCTCGCCCAAATGAGGGCTGATCACGTGACCGCGACCGCTGGCCGCGCAGCGAATGCGCGCGCTGACACGGCCCACGCAACCTCTGCCGTGTCGCCAGGCGAACTGACAGATCGTGTCGCTAAACGCTTCAGCCATCGCTCCGGCGCGCAGTGAGCCGTTAGCGCGGCCTGTACAGTCAACGCGAACGCAGCTGGCCCAAATCCTGCGATGGCGCGACTGGACGCGCTAAACTTCAGGCTAATAACCAGACGCGTAGAACCCGATGGCCTACAACTTCAATCGCGTCGCCCACGTCGCGTACTTCAGCATGGAGATCGCTCTGCGGTCCGAGATTCCGACATACTCGGGTGGGCTCGGCGTATTGGCGGGCGACACCTTGCGAGCCGCGGCGGATCTGTCTCTTCCGATGGTCGCTGTCAGCTTGGTAAGCAAGCTCGGCTACTTCCGCCAAACCATAGACAGCAATGGCAAGCAGGTCGTATCCACGGATGCCTGGGATCCCACACGCTGGGCCGCTCCGCTCGACGCGCGCGTGTGCGTGGCGATCGAAGGGCGCCGTGTGTGGGTCGGCGGCTGGGTGTACATGCTTAACAGTCCAGGAGGCGGTGCGGCGCCCATCATCCTTTTAGATACGGACCTCGCTGAAAACGCATCGTCCGACCGCGAGATCACCGCGACGCTCTACGGAGGCGACAACGAGTATCGCTTGAAGCAAGAGATCGTGCTCGGCATTGCCGGGGCGCGCATGCTGCATGCACTCGGCATCGAAGTGCTCGAGTACCACATGAACGAAGGGCATTCGGCCTTACTCACACTCGAGCTGCTTCGCCGCTATGCGTACTCGGAGAGTGAGGTGCGACCCGGCGAACCGCACTACAATATCCCGCGAGTCCGTGAGATCTGCAACTTCACTACGCACACGCCAGTCCAAGCTGGACACGATCATTTTGACTATCCGCTCGTCGAGCGGGTCCTTGGCTCGTTCGTAGAGCTCGCTGTTCTGAAGCAGCTCGGCGGCAGCGACGCGCTGAACCTAACAAGACTCGCGCTCAACCTGAGCGAGCATGTCAACGGCGTCGCGAAGCGGCACGCGGAGACCTCGCGCGCGATGTTCCCGGGCTACCACGTGTCTGCGATCACCAACGGTGTTCACGGCGTCACCTGGACTGCACCATCGTTCGCAGCGTTGTTCGACCTGCGGCTGCCGGGCTGGCGCTTCGACCCGGCGCTTCTGGTTCGTGCGGACTGCATCCTGACTGACGAAGAAGTATGGCATGCCCACGAGCAGGCCAAAGCAGCCCTGCGCGAGCGCGTGCGAGCAGCCTGCGGCGTCGAGCTGGACCCTGCCCGCGCGACATTGGGCTTTGCGCGACGCATGACGAGCTACAAGCGACCGGATCTGCTCTTCAGTGATCTCTCGCGGTTGCGCGCCATCGCCAAACAGACGCCCTTCCAGCTGCTGGTTGCCGGCAAAGCACATCCGCACGACGAAGCAGGCAAGCTCCTGATCGAGCGCTTGCACGCGCATGCACGCGAGCTCGCAGGCGACGTCCAGGTTGTGTTCATGCCGGGCTACGACATGGCGCTCGCAAGCCTGATCATTGCAGGGGTGGATGTCTGGCTGAACACTCCCCAGCCGCCCCTGGAAGCTTCGGGGACAAGCGGCATGAAAGCTGCGTTTAACGGCGTGCCCAGCCTCAGTGTGCTGGATGGCTGGTGGCTGGAAGGCTGCCTCGAAGGTGTAACAGGCTGGGCGATCGGCAACGGCGAAGCGACGCAGCTCGGCCAAACAGACGCCGAGTCACTCTACGTCAAGCTTTCGCGCGACGTGCTGCCGATGTTCTACGAAGACAGGACACGCTTCATCGCGATGATGAAAGCGGCGATAGCCAAGAACGCTTCATACTTCAACGCGCACCGCATGATGCAGCGCTACGCTGTCGAAGCGTACGTAAAATGAGTCAGCACAACGCTCGCCGTCGGACGGTTGCCAAGGTCTGCTCGCGCATCAAAACACGATGGAGAGTCCACCCGCTACGGTGAGCTCTGCGCGGCGGGCGCGTGCGCCGCCGAGTGTTGCCCAACGCTGGAGCCAGCTGCCATGCACAGTCAGGCGCACACGCCAGAGCTCGGGACCAAAGCTTACCCAAGTTAGCGCGAGCGCACGCTGCTCGCTGCCCCGGGCAAAATCCGAGCGGTCTTCGAAGCGATCGTTCACGGTGATCACACCGGCCGTCACGGCAGCGACCTCAGCACCCAGCTGAAGACCGCGATGTGTAAGGCTTACACGCGGCTGCAATCGCACGCCGAGCGCGTAGTTGTAGCCGTCCGCTCGAGCCACGGTCGGCAAAGGCGGCGGCATTGGCTGAGCACGCAGCGCGCCCAGTGCGAGCGCATCGACACCCAAGAACACAGCAGCCGCCTGCATCTCTAACGTGAGCACGGTCGCTCCCCACAGGCGACGATACAGCAGATTCGCGCCAGGCACGTCCAGCTCGAAGTAGCGATCGCGCTGACGCGTTGTCTCTGACCATTCACCAAAACGATGAACACTGTATTCGGTGGCCAACAGCAAACCGAACACCAGCTCGTGGCCGCTCATGGCTGCAGTGATGGAGCGGTAGTGCAAGCCGAGCGGAACGATCGTGCCGCGCAGGCTGAAGTCGTTCCAATCCGTGCGCGCATAGGAGCCGCTCAAGCTCAGCTCGCTGACGTTGCCGTCTGTGAAGTGATGGATGCCTTCACCAGGTGTGCCGTAGGTCTCCACAGCAAGGATCTGCGTGTGGAGCTCCAAACGTGTCCACGGACGCGCCGGAACTTCGGGACCCGCAACAGTGCTGACCATCCCCGTGACGACGGAAAGCTCGAAGCGGTGCACGCCGCGCTCTGACAACCCGTAGCGACCGCACTGCTGCTCGCGCAGCGGCACGGCATCATCCAGGAGATCATGCAGCGATTTGATCGGCCCAAGCAGCACGCCTAACAGCTGATTGGAGGGAAGCTCACAGCTGCGGTCGAAGAATGCACCAAGCTGCAGCGTAAGCTCTCCGAGCACCATGCCTGTCAACGGCGTCGTGATGATGTCATTGAGGCTAGCGAGCTCGCGCAGCTCTCCGATGTATTCCCAGAAAGTCGACGCAACGAAAGCTGCGACGAGCGACTCGAGGATACTCAACTGATTGCTGCGCGCCGCCCAGTAGTAAGTCGTGCCCGCGGCGGAGTGCCGGATGAAGTTGGTATCGAAGCCGTTCGTGTCGAACGAGTACCCCCGCGGACTGAGCTTGTTGCGCAGGCCACCCCAACTGTAAGAAAAATCCCAGTCCAGTGAGTTGAGGTCGTGATTGGCCACGTATTGCGCGAACCCAAGCCCGAGCAGCAGGGTCACCTCCAGCGATGCGCGCGTGTAGTCCGCCCGTGGCCGCACCACATATTCGAACGTCGGCCGCTCCGCCGCTGGCAGCTGCGAGCTCTGCTGCGGAGCATTCACACCGTCCGCGCGCGAGCTTGTTCCGCTCGCCGACCATACCAGCGCGCTCAGCAGCAGTGCGCACGCGGTCCGCGATGGTTTGGAATGCATAGCGATGGCCACCCGCATCAAAGCTCTCCGCTGAACCCAGCAAAGAAGCCACCTCGGGTCGGCAACAGTGTCGGTGTCAGCGCGGGACGCGGAGCGCGCTGACCGAGGAGCGGCTGCAAGCGATCATGGCTGCGGTCCGGCGGCATACCCCGCGTCGCCCATGCCGCAACCCCGAGCCCAAGTGCGCCGCCAAGAGCGGCGAGCCCCATGCCCACGCGCGAGTCAGCGTCTCCAGCGAGCAACGCATAGCTTCCTCCTACCAGCAGCGCGCCGAACAAACCGCCCAGATCAGTATAACGAACGCGCTTCACACTGGGCGCGATCACAGGTCCAAACACGATGCCCGCGAGCAAGCCGGCGTTGTATGCTAGCCCGCCTGCGAGATACGCGAGCTGCCCGCGCTCGCTCGCGTCGGGATTGAAAGCGTGCGCGAGGGACGCGCCAAGCACGCCGCTCCAGATCGCGCTCGATGCGGTAAAGGAGACGCGTCCGGGTGTCGGTCGATTGACTGCGCCGATCAACCCTCCAGCCAATCCACCCGCTGTTGCGGAGAGCCAAAGCGCCGTCGAGATCCGTTGAGGTCCCCAATGCTCGATGCCCTCGTGTGCCGAGGCGTAGGCTCTTTGAAAGCCTGCAAGCCACAAGCCTTCGCCGAAGCCAAGGTACATGCCAGCAGCGACCGCGTGCGGGACGCCATGTCGCATGGGCCGAAAGCTGTCCGCCAGCACGACGACGCCGACAGCGGCAGGCGTGAGCGTCGCAAATGGAATCAGCGCACCCGCTACATCGTCCGGCTCGGCCTGCAATGCGAGCCACGCGCTCGTCCCGATTCCGTAGAAGATCGCCGTGGCATACAGCGTCGCTAGCTCATCGGCCGTGCGCAGCGCTGGCTCTTCTTCGTTCGACGCGAGCTTGGCGCGCGCGATGATCGCAAGCTCGTTCGCGAGCGCATGCTGCCCGGGCGTCGACGCGATCCGCGCGAGCTCATCGAGCGCGAGGGCGGCTGCTCGATAGTCCTCGAGGATCAGCGCGGCGCGAGCGCGTGCGCATCGATCGCTCCATGACAGCGGGGCGAGCGGCGCAGTCTGCGCGGTCACAGACGCCTGAAACAACACGCTCAACGCGAGGCACAAACAAGCGTACGCGCAAAATTCACGACCGATTCGGCGTTCGCGCATGGTCTGCGGTACAAGGGTCATCGAGCTCACTCAGAGCAAGCGCAATGCAGTGAACGGGCCAGTCGCAGCTCGGCGCGCAAACGCTGACCAGCGCAAGCGCGCTACAGCGCGAGCTCGCCTGAGATGCCAGCGAGCGCCCCGCCAGGCAGCGGCGCGAGCAACGGCTGCAGCGCAGAAACACGTGCTGACTTGCGCTCGCCGAGCGCCGGCGGTAGCGCGTCGTGGCTGCGATCGGCAGGCATGGCAGAGGTCGCCCACCACATGAGACCGAGACCGAGCGCGCTGCCGATGGCGGCGCCGCCCAACATCACGCGAGCATCGCGCTCCTGCGCGAGCACGGCATACCCTGCCACAAATGCCAGCCCACCGAACAAACCGCCGAGGTCCGTCAGCCGAACGCGTGTGACACTCGGCGCGATCGCGGGACCGAACAAGAGTCCCGCGACCAACCCAGCGTTGTAGCCCATAGATCCGACCACAAACGCGTTTTGGCTGCGCGCGTCACGCTCGGACACGACCGCGCCCGCAGTGAATGCAGTCAAAAGCCCGCCCCAGATGGCTGCCGAGGCCGTGAGGGACACACGACCAGGCGTCGGTCTACGCCACGCGCCGATCAGACCACCTGCGACTGCACCCACGCTCGTCGCGAGCCACAGCACGGACGAGACCCGCTCCGCGCTCCAGCGCCGTCCACCGTGGTGCGACGCATAGGCGTTTTGATAGCCGGTCAGCCAAACACCCTCCCCGAGCCCCAAGTACAAGCCAGCCGCAATGGCGTGAGGAATGCCATGGCGGAGCGGGCGGTAGTTGTCCGCAAGCGCAACCGCAGCCACGGTGGCGGGTGTGACGATCGCAAAAGGCAAGAGCGCCGTTCCGAAGCTCTCGGGCCGGATCTGGAGCGCAAGCCAGGCGCTGGTGCCGAGCCCGTAGATGACCGCCGCGGCGTACAGCGCAGTCAGCTCATCGGATGTGCGCAGCGCGGGTTGATCCTTTGCCCCAAGCAACGTGCAGCGGCCGCGAGCGAGGCTGAGCAGCTCGCCAGCGCGCACGCGGTCGACGTCGCTGGGAGCGGCGGCCTGGAGCGCGTCGAGGTCGCGCGCGGCCTCATCGCAATGGTCAGTGATCAAGAGCGAGCGTGCTCGCGCATAACGCGGGTGCCAATCGTCCTGCGCATGCGCCGACGAGACCGTGCTCGCGACAAGCGCCCAAAGAAGAAACCCCACGCCGCACCGCATGTTAAGCGGGCCCATCAGTACCTTGCTCCCAGCTCGAGGCCCACGCTCAGCTCGGAGCGCTGCACTTGCACAGCGGCCATGACACCGCTGCGATGCCTGCGCTGCACGACCAAGCCCAGCCTTGCCGGCGAATCAGCGAGTGTCAGCGTCATACGTCCCTCCAACATCAGCCTGCTGTCATCGACATCGATCGGCAGGTCGAGGCCTGTGTAGCGCTCGTAGCGCACCCTGCCTGCAAGCTCGAACTGCGCGACCGTGAGCAGCAAGCTGGCGAGCAAGTGTCCACCGCGCACAAAGCAATATGCGTTGTTCGCGACCAGCGTAGTCAACATGACAGCGTCACTACTTCGCTCGTAGGCTGGCAGTGCGTAAGGACGCAGCCCTCCGAAGTCCAAGCCCCCCTCGACATGAGTCGTCCAGGTGAGCTGATCCCGGTTCCGCCGATGCTCGATAACCAATGCGAGTGGCTGGATGCTCGCGAAGCGATCCCGCGGCCACGGTCGGTCGCGATCATAGTCGTGCAGCACATACTGATAGCCCATTGCGACGCTGACTAACGTGCCCTGCCCTCGTGCTTGCTGCGCCCTGCGGAGATAGTAGCCAGCGATGGCGACCCAGGAGTGAATCTCCAGGTCGACCAGGCCCGTGCCGTTGATGGCGGCATCGATCTCCACGCTCGACACGTTGGCATCGGCGAAGAACAGCGAATGTCGACCCGCGCGATCGTAGTCAGGCAGCCTGATAAGCTGTGATGCGAGCGAGATGCGAGCTTCGAAGGTACGATGAACCTGCGGAAAACCCGTCGCCGGCCCCTGCACGACCGCCGCTGTCCCGGCTCGAAGATCGAAGCGATGGTACTCGTCAGCTGGAAATCCCCCAGCGTCAGGTGTCAGCGTGCGCGCGAGCTTGCGCCCGTCCAGCCAATCGTTGAGAGTCTTGACGGGCGCGAAGATCACGCCAAGCACACGGTTGTGCAGCCGAGGGCTGCTGCGATCGAAGAACGCGCCGAGCTGAAACATGGGCTCGGCGAGCGCCAAGCCAGCGAGCGGCGTCACGATCATGTCGTTGCTGCTGATGTACTCGCGAACCTCTCCGAACAGCTCCCACAGCAAAGAGCCGCCGAACGCAAACGCGGTCGACTCCGCGACGTTCAGACCATTGCTACGTGCCATCGTGTAATACATGCTGCCACCGAGCGGATGGCCCACGAAGTTGGTGTTGAGACCGTTGATGTCGAGCTCGAAGCCCGCTCCGAGCAATTTCTCTCGGAGCACTGGCCAGCTGTAGTGGACATCGTACTCAGGCAGCAGGCGGTTGGTGGCGAGGTAGAAGGTAAAACCGACGGCGTATACACCGGTCAGCTCGAGCAGCGCGCGCAACCGATTCTCCTCTCCTGGCTCCGCATATGCGAACGTGCTCGGCACGCGCAGCTCTGCGTCAGCTCGCGCTCGCGCCGCGAACAGCGTGCCGCAGATCAAGAACGTGATCGCGCGCGCTGAGGCCGCCGCACGGCTGGTCAAACAAGCTTTCCTCGATATGTGCACACTCACTCCGGCCCGGCCCGAGCACAAGCACGCTGCCTGCACGCTCCAAGCATGGCCAGCGCCCGCAAGCAGCACGCGCTATGCCAAACAAACGCGTCCCCGGTTTTGTAAAGAGTCCCACACGCATGACAGCGGAACACACGCGTGCGTTGCGATGTTCGTTCGCTCCAGAAAAGAACGTGCGCACTTTCTGCGAGTGGATGAAGCAACGCCGCGGAGATTGCGTGGTGCAGCGGTTCGGAGCACGCGCAGGTGCTGCGCGATGCAGACGCCAGCGGCGAGCTCGCCATCCGATTCCCCACGAGGCTACGCACACATAGCTAGGATTCGCGGACTTGCTGCTGGCGGCGGCACGGGCCCCGATGCGGGAGCACAGGCGAGCCGTAGCGAGCGACTGTGCTGGCGCAGTCTGTGCAACTTACGAAGACATGACTAACACTCGACCCTCTCCAAAGGGCACTTGGTTCCTGGTCGTACGACGTTCGGGCGCCACCATCTTCAGCAACTATGGACGCGGCACAGCACTCCAAATCGTTGCGCAGCTCGAACGTGATTTGCGCACTCATCTCGTGGGGCTCGCCCCGCTCTAAACTCGCATCTCGAACCAGAGGCAAGCTATGAAGGTTGTGTTGATTGTTCTCAGCGTTCTTGCGCTGCTGGCAGTGCCGCTCAGCATTCTCATGTTCTACGGAATGTCTGAGGTCAAACAGTTGGTCATCCGTGAGGTCGACCTACAGAAGGTAGTCGATGGAACATACTCCGGATCATACCATAAGGGTCGCTGGACCTATGATGTCGAGGTTGTCGTTCAAGACCATCGCATCAAGTCGGTGAAGAACGTCAACACTAAGATGGACGCGTTGCATGACTGGAACGAGAGCGCTGAAAAAGCGTTCGTAGCCAAGCAATCGGTGAACATCGATGTGGTATCAGGCGCAACCTTGAACTCCAAAGCCATGCAAAAGGCTGTAGAGATCGCGCTCAGCAGTCCTCCCCAACGGTGAGACCATGCTCATTCCGAACCTGCGGGACAGTGCATCCACAACACCGGCCGAACGTCAGGATCGGCTGATGGGCACAACCGTCTACCAGCGCGTGTACGGTCTCGACGGGGAGCGCTGCTGTGAGCTCGGGCATCACGAGGTCCTTCGTCTGGAGCAGCTCTGGAGCTTCTTTCTCCCCCGCAGCGAAGTCAACGAGCTCGCGCGGCGCGCGGGCGTCGCGACGGTGAAGGTCGCGCCTGACACCGCGGCCATCGTCAGCCAAGCGCGCTCACTGCACGAGTTTACCGAAGGCGCGTTCGATATCACGACCGGCCCGGTCACGGCGCTTTGGCGCGCTGCCGCTGCGCGCGGCTGCGTGCCAACGGCCGAGGAGCTGGAGGCGGCGCACGCCCTCGTCAACGGACAAGAACTCGAGCTGACGGCTCCGTGTGATGTCAAGCTACGGCGCGCAGGTCAACGCTTGGATCTAGGTGCTATCGGCAAGGGCTACGCCGCCGACCGCTGCATCGACATCTACCGTGCGCACGGCATTCGGCACGCGCTGATCGACCTCGGAGGCAACGTCGCCGTGCTCGGTGGCAAGCCAGATGGATCCCCCTGGCGCGTAGGGCTTCAGTTCCCCGGTCGGGTGCGAGGTGAGTCATTCGGGTGGCTCGAGGCACGTGACACATCAGTGGTGACATCAGGCAACTACGAACGCGGGTATTCATTTGGACCACAACGTCATGGTCACGTGCTCGACCCGCGCACCGGTACGCCGCTGACGAATAGCAGCCTGAGTGTCACAGTGGTCGACGCATCTTCCACACTTGCGGACGCGCTCTCGACGGCACTGCTGGTCATGGGCAGCGAAAGAGCCTTCGATTTCGCCGTGGAGCAAGGGATCGACGCGGTGATCTTCGACCAGGGAATGATCCGTGTCACGCCCGGCCTATCGAGCAGCTTTGGAATGTCGTGATCTGCTGCTCGGAACTGCAACCTAACCGCTGCCAAACGAGACGCGTCGCGTCGGGCACGTTGCGCATCGCGCGCCACAAAGCACGTGCTATGGGAGCAGCCGAGTGCCCAAGCCTCGCCCGAACACCAGCTTGCGCCACTTTTCACTGAGCGTTCTCGCGGGCTGCGTAGGCCTGCTCGCGGCGCCTGCCGCGATGCAAGCGCAAGCGCCTGTTGAGCTCGATTGGAGCGCGCCGCAAGGCTGTCCAGATCGCGAGGACGTACTGCACATCTTGCGTGAACGGTTGACGGAGCAGCGTCCGATCGCGCCGCTGCGAGCACGCGCGAAAATCGCGCGGCATGGCGCAGGTTATCGCTTGGTGCTCGAGCTGTTTCATCACGGCACACACGCTCAACGCAGTCTCAACGGCTCTCAGTGTGAGCGGCTGGGCGAGGCCGCCGCGGTGTTGATCGTCTTGGCCGTCGAGCGTGAAAGCGTCGCGACGCCCTCTGAACCCGACGTTGTACAGGAGTCGCCAGCGCCACCCGCCGAGGGCCTCACAAGCCCGCCAAGCCGCACGCAAGGCGCGCAGGAGCCAGACGTCTCTGAAAGTTCCCCTCCAGTGATTCCGCCCGACACAGCGCCAAGCGCGCCGGAGGAAGACGACACTTCACCGGTGATCACCCATGACGAGCCCGGAGCGGCCGCTGCGACGAGTGGGCTGCGCCTGCAGCTGTGGGCGGCGGCACGCGCCGACTTCGGGACATTTCCGCATCAGCCAGCGCTCGGCGCACAGGCGCAGCTGGCCGCGCGCCTCGCTCCCCTCTACATGGCGCTTGGAGCGACCTACTGGCCTGCGCGCGAGCAGCGCTCCGTGACGTATCCGAACGCGCGGCTCAGCGGCAGCGGCGTGTTCGGCGACCTGGCCTTGGGCTGGGATATCTCTGCAAAGCCTGTGGTTCTAACGCCGGCGCTCAACGTGGAGCTTGGTCTACTCTACGCTGAAGCGCTCGGCATCGCCGGCCCCGAGCGCACTCGCACGCTGTGGTTCGCCTTGGGGCCCTCGGTCTCAGCCGCAGTAAATATTCTGAGTGATCTCTGGCTCGCTCTTGAAATATCTGGACTCGTCCCGGCTTACCAAACGCACTGGCTCGTGCGCACGCCCAGAGGCGATGTCCCAGCTTTTGATGCAGCGCCCCTTGTCTTGAGGGTCGCTGTTCGCGTCGGCTATGCAGTACGTTAGACCAGCGGGGTGACCTGATGCCAACGTCGAGTTATACCTGTCTGTGAGCTCATTTGAATCAGCGCCGTCCACATAGCCCGCGCGCCAGCAGCCATGTGCAACCCGATCCGCAGTTCGCAGGAGCGGATTGCGCTCACGCTTCGAGTCCGCTCGACGACAGCTCCATTCGCAGCAGGTCTGTGCAGCAAGCCAACGATCGCTCGGCCAGCGAGAACGTGCTCGCGGCCGCTGTACCCCTCGCGCTGACTGCCGAAGAGCAGCAGCGCTTTCAGGCGCTGTACAGCGAGCACTTCAACTTCGTGTTCCGCAACCTGCGCCGCTTGGGTGTACCGCCTGCGTCCACAGACGACGCGCTGCAAGAGGTGTATTTGGTCGTACTGCGCCGCATCGGTGACTTGCAACCAGACACGCACACCAAAGCATGGCTGTTTGCAATCGTGCTGCGCGTAGCGAGCAATCAGCGTCGGGGCTTGCGCCGGCACGGCACAGCTCAACCACTGACGGAGCAGGCGATCGCCTCTTCACAACTTGGACCGTTCGATCTGACTGCACGTGCAGAAGCAGCTCAGTTCCTACAAACATTCTTGAGCAGCCTGGACGACAATCGCCGCGCGGTGTTCATCATGGCGGAGCTAGAGCAACTCACAGCGCCGGAGATCGCGCAGGTGCTCGCCGCCAATCTCAACACCGTCTACTCATGGTTGCGCGGCGCTCGGCTCGCATTCTCGAGAGCGCTCGAAGAGATGCACAGCAAGCGGGAGGCCGATCATGGCTGAGCTCTCCCCCGAGGCCAAGCGCTTGCTGGCGCAGCTGCGCGAGGTCGATGACCCGACACTCGAAGAGCGCGCGAGCGGGGATGCCGCCGTGCGGCGCATGCTCCACGCGCAAGGCATGCAGCAGCTTCCAGCGCTCACCAGCCCGCCGGAGATCTCCAAACCTCTCGCAGCCAACAGCGGCGCCCTGGTCAAGCTCGGCTGGGTGCTCGGCGCTGCGCTCGTCGCGAGCGTTGGTTTCTTTGGGATCGAGGCTTGGAGCTCAGCTCACGAGCCGCCCCGTCCGAGCGCGGTCGCCGATCCGCTGCCACCAGCAGCTAGCGGCGGCGTCGCTGCACAGCCAGAACCAGCGCGCACCGAGCCACCGGCCGTAGCTGTCGACCGAGCGCAGTTGCCCTCACGGACCGCTGGCCGCGCAGCGCCTGCACACACGTTGCACCACAAGCCTGGCAACTCGGCGAACGATTCCCTGGCGGCCGAGCTGCGACTTCTCGCGAGCGTCGACGCAGACATTCGCGCAGGATCCTACGACCACGCGCTGCGGCAGCTGCAACAACACAAAAACGCTGCATCGGTGCTGCAGGAAGAGCGCGCAGCGATGCGGGTGCTCGCGTTGTGCGGGCGCGACCACGACGCCCACGCGGAGCGCGAGCGCGACCATTTCTTGCAGTCGCATCCAAGCTCGCTGCTCAATGCCCGCGTACAGTCCGCTTGTACAGGAGCACCGAGGCCATGAGACTGATCGGCACAGTGTGTCTGTGCGCTTGGCTGTCGCTCACCGCGGCGTGCGATCGCGACTTGTATGTCGGTCGCGACGCGCCTTTGGAGCTTCGCGACGGCACACAGGTCGATGCCTCAACCCCAGCAGCAGAACAGGCGCCGCTCGACGCGGGCCCGGTCATGCAAACGCCCATCACCTCAGCGCCCGCGCAGGCACCCGCGACCGCGCCGCAGTCTACATGCGACGCACAGCACTTGGACTGTGACGGCGATCCGAGCAACAGCTGCGAGACCGACATAACCCAAGATCGCGATCACTGCGGTTCATGCAACGCCCGGTGCGAAACTGCCGATTGCAGCTGCGAAAGCGGCAAGCTTACACTGCACTGCGAGAACGGACGCGGCGACTGTGACGCCGTGGTGAGCAATGGCTGCGAGACGGACCTAAGCATCAGCATGCAACACTGCGGCACGTGTCAGCGCGCATGCCACACCAACGGGCACGACGTAACGGGTGCCATGTGCGTGGCAGGTCGTTGTGAAGTCACGTGTGCGCCGCGCATCTCGCCCGAGGAAGATTGCGACGGCAACCCTGACAACGGCTGTGAAACGTATCTACTGTTCGACGCTCAGCACTGCGGCCAGTGTGGCAATGCTTGTGCGGGTACGGCCTGCGAAGCCGGCGTCTGTATGAACTAGGGGGTGTCCCTATACTCAAAAATCGCAATCATCCCGTACGCGTGCCCCTGCCCGTAAACGTCTGACCATTGGTCACAAGTCTCCATGCGATTCTGCGGCGCGCGCGCAGACCTTGGCTTGAGCCCGCCGCGTAGAGATGGGTTCGACAGGGAGCCGAGGAGCCGGGGAGATTTGGGGTTCGTGACTTGCGGCGATGAGCCTCGCTACACGCTCCATTCACCCTCTGGACCCAATTCAAAAATCTCCCCGGCTCCTTGTTCATTCCCTTGCTTCGCGCTCCGTTCCGCGCAGTTGCCTCTCGGTCAAAGGCACCAACTTCATTGCGAAACTTGTGACCAATGGTCAGCCGTGCACGTGCCCGACCCTTGGTCGCTCGTGGCGGAAAGCGCAGATCGTGTACGGGCACGGGCACGGGCACGGGTACGGGAAATATAGGGACAGATCTTCGCGAATCGCAGCGCGATCCAGGCCAGCGCGCCTAACCATGCGTAGGCGACGAACCTGGAGGATCGCGCGTGCGCATGCTGCACCTCGCAACTGCCGATCGCGGAGGTCCGCGTGTCAGCAGCAGATGCTGGACGAAGAAGCTGACGCACGAGCGTGACGCCGTCGCCAGCGGCATCGTTGCCGGCGCTGGAGCTCACGATGCTGGCGCTGAACCAAACCTCTACGGGTTGAGTAGGCGCGGTCCAGTCGAAGCGGGCGGCGCGTGCACCACACTCGAGCATCCAGAAGAAACTGCGTTGCTCAGGAAAGCTGCAGGCATCACGCGTAGGATCTAGCTCGCGGCAACAGCCCGGTTCGGCGCCCGCACGACAGATGTCGCCGGCTGGAAAAGCGTCTTGCGCGCACTTCTCCGCGTCGGTCCACTGCGCGTAGGGAACAAGCGACGGCGTGCCTGCCGTCACACCATCGTCATCCGTGAGCTCCACCATCAGCGCGACGTGCGGGACAGTATCGCGCGCGGCCATCGGCCATTGAAACGCTATCTGATAGGTCTGTCCCGGGACATATCCGGCCGTAGGCAGTCCGATCACGTCGAGCTTCGCGGGCGCTCCACCCGTATGGCAAACATCACAAGTGTAGCCGTCTGCCGGTGTGCCACTGAAGAACTTGCCACCGCCTCCACCCTCCTCGATCGGTCGCGCGTAGTCAGCAAAGCTCGAATAGGCGTGCGCGTGCTGCGTCGCCGCCATCAGCGGCAGGAGCGTCGCGAGCCAAAGCCAGCTCTGGACGTTCAATTGCACCCGCAACCTCCACCGCTCGCGCCCTCGGCCCCACTCGATCCTTCGCGATAGGCCGTGGCGTGCTGCTGCCCAGCGCTCAGCTCCGGGTTGCGATCGAGCTCCATATCGCGCCGCGCGAGGCGCTCTCGCTCATAGGGTGCAACTGTCGCGCAACCAGTCAGCAGGCTTACGAGTACAGCTGTATGCACCCACGCATTCATGGCGAGACTCCTAACGCCCATCGCACCAGCACTTGAAAATCGGGGTCATCCGGGCTGCGGTACACGTTCCTTCCAAAGCTGTCCGCGCCCTCATGGTCAGCGCCGCCAGCAGCTGCTTCGAGCGACTTGATCAGGAGCGGTGAGCGCTCGGGATCAGCCGGGTCGATCATCGAGCGCGCGCGGTTGTAAGTCAGCACGAGCTCTGCCTCGGTGACCGGGGCCGCCAAGCGCATCCCTGGATCCAAGCGCACGTGCCCCGGGCCCACCACGCGCAAGAACCTATTTTCGCTGCCGTGGCAGGCGCTGTGGCCGCAGTCGCGCACGAGGATCGGATAGACCTGCGTGTCGAACACGTCGCGCAGAGGCGTGCTGAGCACTGGATCCTCAGCGGTGCTCGCACAGCTCATCAGTGCCAAGGCGAAGCATCCTGCGCTCAGCGTTGGGAACCTCATAACGTGCCTCGCAGCTGTGCGCTGATGATCCGTGCGGCGTCTGTGAAGCTGGCTTGCTGCTGCGTCGCGAGCCAGAAGTGCAGCTCTCGATAGCTCGCAGCGATCCACCAGCGCTCGCTCAATCGGAGGTCCAACGCCGCATGGGCGCCAGCGCCGAAGCCGTGCGCCGAGACGCCGCGCGCTTGTAGCTCGTCGCCAACCTGCAGCGTGATTTGGCCGTCGCCACCTAGGCTGAGGCCTATGCGCGGAGTGCCTAGCGGCACGCGCACACTGACACGCGCCTGCGGTCCGCCGAGGTGATAGGAAGGCGTCACGAGGTGATTCTCCGGGTCGAGCTCGGACACGCCGTAGCCGACCATCCCACTGATCGCCCAACCGCTCTCGTCCCAATGCACGCGCGGCGCGATGCCGACTTCGAATTGGTGCGAGCGCGTCTTGCGTGCGTGCGACGCACCACCTGTCAGCTGCTCGTCGAGCACCAACCCGAACGAGCTCTGGTAGCGCGCGACGAGCCCAACACTAACGCGTTCCGAGCTTCGATGCTCGAGCGCAAACGCTAAGCCGAGCACGGGGTAGACGCCTGTGCCGATCTGATAGCTAACATTGTCACGCGGCAGTCGAATGTCGCGCATGCCAATGCCAGCCTCCGCAGCGAGCTGCACCGACCACGGCAGTGGCTCCGCGTCGCTCGGCGGCTGCATGTCCGCTGTGACAGAATCCTCATCTTGCGCGAGCGCAAGCGCAGACACCACGCTCAAGAGGGTTGCCCGCCACAGCACCCCGATCATGGGAACTCCATTCCGGCTACCGCGGTCACCTCGAGCGCGGTGACGTGTCGGAGCATCGGGAAGTTCGCGTATGAGTAGTACGTGGGCGCGATCGCGATCGCAGTCGTCAAGTCCGAACCGCCTCGCCCGAGCTCCCAGAGCCAATCGAGCTCGACAGCTACGCGATGCGTCGTGAGCGGTGACAGCTCGCGATCGCGCGTGAAGTGAACGCGACCCGCTTCTTGCTCTCCATACATGGGCTGGTAGAAGCTCGCCGCGCTCTGCGAATAGAACCGGTAGCTGAGCGAGATCGTCGACTTCAGCTGCGGCGCCCACGCCAAGTCCGCACGCGCAGTGTGAGACAGCACGGACCAATCATCGAGATAGAACCGATAGCTCGCGCCGAGAGACAACTCGGCACTCAACGCACGGCGCACGCGCAGCGACGCGGCATGGCGCACGCGCTCGCGCGGCGCGCGCTCTGGCAAACACAGCGCCGTGGACGCACGACACGGGCCGGGCGTTCCAAATGCGACGTAGCGATAAGCGCTCGCCTGATAGCCCTGCACGAGCGCGACGTCGTACAGCAGCTGCACAACAGTCTGCGCATCGAGCACTTGTGTCAGCGACACGCCAGAGGTCAGCGTGCTGGCCCGCTCATCGAAGCTGGCATCACCCACGCGCCCTACCCGATCGCTGCTGCCTCCCGCAAACCACCCGAGCGTCGTGGCTTTGCTGGCGAGATCCAAGCTTAGACTGAGCGAACCGCCGTGTGACTCGTAGTCAGGCTCTTTCGAAAATCGATAGGCACCGAGCAGCTTCAAGTCTCCGAACGCATGATCGAGCGCGAGATTGAGCTCATCCCGCTGCTCGGTGACCGGCTGCGAAGCCGACGCCACGATGTCCACAGATGCGCTCGTCCAGACATCCACCGCGTACGAAGCATCGACGTGCGTTTGCTCGTCGACGATCGGTGCACGCACCTTCACCCGCGGCGAGATCACGCGCGTAGCGTTCGAATCTTGCCGCACGTATACGCCCGCTGTCGCGGTTTGTTCCGCGCGCGCAACACCGAGCGAGCTCCAGGCCAGCAAAACAATGCAAGCCGCCAGCGCGCGCACACGACCAAGAGCGGAAGAGCGAAAGACCACGAACTACGTCTGCGCTCCACTCAAGGTTGATATGTAAGACTGATGTCAGTGAAAGACGCCTCGTCGGACGGATCTACAGTGACGGGCTCGGGGCCCTTCTTGAAGGGAATGCGCAGCAGCGGACCGGGCGACGCTGCCCGGTCTTCTGTCAACTCGACCACAGCGACATAGTCACCGTCTGGCACGACCATCTTGTCCGCGTCTTTCATGTTCCATGTGACACTGTGAGACTCATGCTGACGCAACGTCGCTGAGCTCATGGCGTCCATCATGTCGGCCATGTTGCCCGAACCGCCGAACAAACCTCCCCAGCCGCCCGAAGCTTCTGTCCATTGACCGAGATCACTGGCGTGAGCCAGCCCAGCCCAGCGCTTCGCCGTCTTGACGAACTCTCCGTCAGCGCTCTCGAACCACACCGCGCCGTAGTTTCCAGGCGCGTACTGACCGTCGTAGCTCTTGGTGGTGAACTTCAACGTCAGCGTGCCCATCGACGGGCCGCTCGGCATCGTCGGCGCTGATCCGCCGCCAGAGCCCGCGGCAGCCATCATTGCGCCTGCTCCGGCGCCGCCACCAGCGGCACCCGTCATCATACTCGGGACCGATGCGCTCCCGCCGCCCGTGCCAGCGACGGCCGAGGACGTAGGCGCCGCCGTACCAGCTGCACCCGGCGCTGCGCTGCCGCTTCCAGCGGCAGCGGCCTTCGCCCCTGCCATCCCGGATGTCGTGCCTGTGCTGGGCCTCGCCATGGCCGCAGAGCCAGCCGCGCTCGGCGCAGTCTGTGCGCTCGTCTGACCAGCGCCTCCACGCGTCACGTTCGGCGAGCCCGTATCGCGCAGCAGGCTACCACCGGAATCCATGGGTTGCGGCGACGCGCACGCTCCCAGGATGAGGAATGTGAACGACCAAGACCTTGGAGATTTCATCGAGACAGCCACGCTTGGACCCATGTCCGGCAGCGTGCGAATCCGTGAGCACCCCAGGGCGATTTTCCGAGCCCCTCCGCCAGAGGCCAGGCTCAGCGGCGGACGGGTGCCAAAAGAGGCATCGGCAGCGTGCGCACGAGTTGTCCCTCGACCCTCACCTCGAGCTGGGCACGCTCACCACTGCCGACTGCGCCATCCGCGAAATCGACGAAGACCGGCACGCGCTGATCGCGCAGCTCCGATAGGACGATGCGCGGCATGGACACTGTGTAGCGCAGACGCTGGTCCGGCTTGCCTGAGAGCTCGAACACCACATCCCGGCTTTGCTTGTTGACGAGGTGAACCTCGAACGCATTGCGCACTCGGCCCTGATCCAGCACAAACGGAGGCGCATCACGCAAGCGTAAGAGATTGGCCTCGAACGACGTGCGCTGTCCGAGCGCGAGCCCCGCCGCGATGCAGCCGATGACGCCTAGCGCCGCGTACAGCGCGATCCGTGGTCGCCAGACCCGTCGCTGCTCGCCAGCGAGCCCCTTCTGTGAATCGTAGCGCACCAAGCCCGTGGGGCGGCCGAGCTTGACCATCACCTCGTCGCACGCGTCGATACAACGCGCGCAGCCGATGCAGTCGATCTGCAGCCCGTTGCGAATGTCGATGCCAGTGGGACACACCACCACGCAGCGACTGCAGTCGACGCAGTCGCCCGCGCCAGCCTTGTTCTTTTTGCCGCGTGGCTCGCCACGCTTTTCGTCGTAGCCGATGACCGTCGTGTCACGGTCTGTCAGCACGGATTGCAAGCGGCCATACGGGCAGATGACCAAGCACAGCTGCTCGCGGAACCAAGCGAAGTTGAAGTACAGGATCGCTGTGAGCGTTGCCGCCCACGCAAATGCCTCGGGATGATCGGATGGACGCTCGCGTACCATCTCGTACAACGCGGGCAGCGACACAAAGTACGCCGTAATCAGATGTGCGATCGCAAAAGCGAGCGCGACGTAGATCAGCTGCTTGAGCGTCTTGCGCCAGAGCTTGTCGAAGGTCAGAGGCGCCGCATTGCGGCGCAGCCGCTCGCTGCGTGGACCTTCGAGCAGCCGCTCGATCGGACGAAATAGGCCTTCCAGGAAGACCGTCTGCGGACAGGCGTATCCGCACCAGATCCGTCCCCACAACGTCGTCACGAGGATCAAGCTGAAGCCGATCCCCGTAAGCAGAAAGAACATCAGCCACAGGTCTTGTGCGTTGAACGTTGCGCCCAGCAGGTAGAAGCGACGGTGCTGTACGTCCAGGAACACCGCCGGATGACCACCCACGTGCACAAACGGCAGACTCGCGAGTAGCACTGTTAGGCAAGCAAAGGCCACGTTGCGCATTCGATCGAAGCGACCGCGCACATCCGCCGGATGCACGTAGTTGCGTGAACCGTCGGAGCGCAGAGAGCTCGCTTTGTTGTAGACTCGCAAGTGAACGGTCACGTGACTATCTCCGCCCAACAGTCAGATCAGAGCCCGCTGTAGATCTCGCCCTGCGGGACCTTGCCGGGCACTTGGGTGTTGCGAAGCGTCAAGAGGTAAGCGGTCACGTCTCGGACGCCTTGCGGGCCCAAGATCGCGCCCCAAGTCGGCATGCCTTTGGCGGGCACACCATCGCGGATCGTCGTCAGAATATGGGTCGGCGCGCCGCCATGCAGCCAATGGCTGTCGGTGAGGTTGGGTCCGATGTTGCCTTCCAGCTTCGTGCCGTGGCACGCGACGCAGTTGGCCGTGTACGCGACCTTGCCCGCGCCGACGGCCGTTTGCTCCTTGGCCACGGCCAGGAGCTGCGCGTCGCTGAGCTCGCCGCCGCTGTTCGAGCGCTCTGCCATCACAGCCGCCAGCTCCTGCGTTGGTGAAGGCTGCACGTGAAATTTCTCGTATACCAAGTAGTAAGCACCACCGAACACGATCGACCCTAGAAAGACCGCGACCCACCACTTGGGCAGCTCGTTGTCGGCTTCTTCGATGCCGTCGTACTCATGGACGATCTCACCTTGGATTGCGTCGATGCGCTTGCCCTCAGCCATGTCGCTCCACCTCCCGTTCCGCATCCAACAGCGGCAGCTGCGCCATGCGATCCATATCGCTCCGGGAGCGCAATACCGCCCGCAGACTCACAGCAATGAACACCAAGAGAAACAACCCGAGCGCCGCGATGGGGTACGCCAACACAGGCGAACGGGCGAAGTACTCAGCAGACAGTTGCGACAACATCAGAGTGCTCCTTTCGCAGCGACGGTCGATGTACCCTGCGCCGTTCCGGCCGGCACACCACTCTTGCCGAGGCGCTGCAAGTACGAAATTAGTGCGACGAGCTCGCTACGCTTGTCGAGACTCGCACCTGCTTCACGCGCTAGCCCCGTCGCGATCAGCTCGGCAGCCTTTTCGGCGTCGCCGCTCGCAGCGGCAATCGACTCCGGGCTGTACGGCACACCGATGTTGCGCATCGCGCGCAGCTTGTCCGGGGTAGCCGAGAAGTCGATCAAGCTCGATTGCAGGTGGGCGTACTCGGGCATGTTGGATCCAGGCGACAGCTCGCGTGGATCGAGCATGTGACGGTAATGCCAAACGTCGCTGTAGCGACCGCCGAGGTGCGCGAGATCGGGACCGGTGCGCTTGCTGCCCCACTGGAAGGGGTGATCCCACTGCGTTTCCTTCTCTGTTGTCGGCTCGCCGTAGCGCGCTGTTTCCCAAGCGAACGGACGCACCATCTGCGAGTGACAGTTGTAGCAGCCCTCTTTCAGGAACACGTCGCGACCTTCGAGCTCGAGCGCTGTGTACGGCGCGTGCTCCTTCGCTGCGGCTAGCTTGTCATTGCCAGCGATCACGAGCGGCACGATTTCGGCGACGCCACCGATCAGGATCGCGCCGACTGTGAGCACGGTGAACGGCATCGCCCGACCTTCGATCATGCTGTGCCAGGTGGGACCGGACTGCGGGTTGTCTGCACGCGCTTGTCGCGACAGCACCAGGAAGCTGATGAGCAGCGCCGATCCAACACCGAGTAAAGTCGTGCTGCCCGCCGGGCTGAGGATCGCCACGCCCACCAGCGCTGCCAGCGCGAGCACAGTCACGATCACTGGACTGCCGAAAATCAGCCCTGCCGCTCCGAGCTGCGGCGCAGGTCGCTCCACGACCACATCCACTTGGCCGTCGACGGCGGCGCCGGAGCGCGCGGTCGCCAGCAAGTTCCAGCCCATCATGATGAAGCCGACGAGGTACATCGAACCACCGATCAGGCGCATCCAGTACATCGGCTTGAGCGCGATCACGGTCTCGACGAAGCTCGGGTACATCAAGCCACCGCCGGGGTTCTCCGCGCGCCACATCAGGCCCTGGGTCACACCCGACGTCCACATCGCCGCCACGTACAGGAGCAGGCCGAACGTGCCGAGGTAAAAGTGCGTGTTGGCAGCGCTGCGAGAGTGCAAGCGCGTCCCATACAGCTTGGGAACCAGCCAGTAGAACATGCCGGCGGCCATAAATCCGTTCCAGCCGAGCGCACCGACGTGCACGTGCGCGACGATCCAATCGGTATAGTGAGCTAAGCCGCTGACGCTCTTGATGCTGAGCATCGGACCTTCGAAGGTCGCCATGCCGTAGAATGTCACGGCTGCAGCGAAGAACTTCAGCACCGGGTCGCTGCGCAGCTCAGACCACGCGCCGCGCAGCGTGAGCAAGCCGTTGAGCATGCCGCCCCAGCTCGGTGCGATCAGCATCAGCGAGAACACCATGCCGAGCGTCTGCGCCCAGTCAGGGAGCGCCGTGTTGAGCAAGTGGTGTGGACCCGCCCAGATGTAGAGGAAGATCAAAGACCAGAAGTGGATGATCGACAAGCGATACGAGAACACCGGTCGATTGGCGGCCTTCGGCAGAAAGTAATACATAATGCCGAGGATCGGCGTAGTCAGGAAGAACGCGACCGCGTTGTGTCCGTACCACCACTGCACGAGCGCGTCCTGCACGCCGCCGAACACCGAGTAGCTCTTGGTCGCGCTCACGGGAATGGACAAGCCGTTGACTACGTGCAGCACGGTCACGGTGACGATCGTCGCGATGTAGAACCAGAGCGCGACGTACAAGTGTTTCTCGTTGCGCTTTGCGAGCGTCCAGAAGAAGTTCGCGGCGAACACCAGCCACACGACCGCGATCGCTACATCGATCGGCCACTCGAGCTCCGCGTATTCTTTACTCTGCGTGATGCCGAGCGGGAGCGTGACCGCGGCAGCGACGATGATGCTCTGCCAGCCCCAGAAGTGGATACGCGACAACCTGTCCGACGCCAGACGCGCCTTGAGCAAACGCTGCGTGGAGTAGTAGACGCCCGCGAACAACATGTTGCCGACGAACGCGAAGATCACCGCATTCGTGTGCAGCGGACGCAGCCGACCGAACGTGAAATAGGGTCCGACGTTGGCTTGCGGAAACGCCAGCTGCAGGGCGACGACTACGCCGACCAACATGCCGACGATCCCCCATACTACCGATGCGGCAATGAACTTGCGTGTGATGTCGTCGTCGTACGTAATGCGCTGCGTTTGCATACTATGCAGTCTCCTTGGTCTGCGTGTCGCGCTCAGCGTCGAGCGGTAAAAGCGAAAGCTCATCGATGTGCTCGTGCGCGCGCTCGCGTACGTTCCAGGCGAAGAACAGCACACCTGCCGCAGCGAGCACGAGGCTCACAAACACCGTAAGCATCAGGACTTCCATAACGAGCTCCTACCGGATAGCGACCATGATGTGGTCGTGAGCACGACCACGGATGAAAGCGGCATCAACACAGCGGCGAGCCAAGGCTTCATCCATCCGAGCAATGCGACCGTGACTACAAGCACGTTGTAGGCCACCGCAAACACGCGGTTACGCAGCGTGACCCGTGCGAGCTTGCGCGCCGCAGCGAGCGCCGTGCGGATCGGCCGAAGGCCCGCGGTCACGAAGTAGAAGTCTGTGCGACTCGGCATGACAGCCCGGTCGATCGACGGCGTGCCTGAAGCAAAGGCCTCAGCTACCGCGAGGCTGTCATTGACACCGTCGCCGATCATGAGCAGATCTGCGCGGTCATGCCGTGCGATGAACGCGGCCTTGTCCTTGGGTGAGCACTGACCGAGCGCGCGCTGCTCGGGGATGGCCAGCTCCGCAGCCAAGCGCTGCACGCGAGCGGCGCGGTCACCGCTCAAGATGAAGGTCTCATAGCCGTCGCGTGCCAGCTGCTCGACCTCGAAGCGGGCATCGTCACGTAGGCACTCGCGCGTTTGCAGCGCGCACAGCGGCTCCTGACCGCAGCTAAACCATACGTCGGCCTCGATATCGGGCGCGGCTTCCAGCGCCCACTCCGCGCGTCCTAGACGGTAGCAGTGACCATCCACCTGCGCTTCGATGCCCTGCCCCGGACTCTCGACGATCTGCACACCTTCGGCCCAGGCGGGATGGAACGGGCGGAGCGCATGCGCGACGGCAGCGCTCTTGGGATGCCCGCTCGCTACCACCATGGAATACAGCACATCGCGCAAACGCGGCGACAAGCTCAGCAGCGGCGCAACTTCTGCGAGCTGCAGCCGACCGGTCGTCAGGGTTCCGGTCTTGTCGAACACGACGCGTCTCACGCGCAGCGCACGCTCCAGAAAACTTGGATTGCGCACAAACAAACCTTGGCTGCGCAGCCCTGACAGCACCAGCTCTTCTGCGAGCGGCACCGCGATGCCGATCGCACACGGACAAGTGACCACATACACGGCCGTCATCACCGACATGGCTCGAGCGATGTCGCCAGTAGTCAGCGCCCAGTAGCCGAAAGCGAGCCCGCCCGTGCAGAGCACGGCGGCCACGTACCAGAGCGAAAACATCTGCGATTCGCCGGTATCCGCGCTGTCGCGCAGCGCGCCTTGCCCGAGCAGCTCCACCAGCTCCGAGCTCGCGAAGTCCGTCTGACATGTCAGCCGCACGGCGCTCGCACCTGCGTTGAACGCTCCGGCCGGCACGAGCTGCTCGCGCACATACTCGTGTGCATCGCTCTCGCCGTTGATCCAGTCGAGCGAGCAACGTGCAGATGCGCTCAGCAGGACACCCGCCACAGGGATCAGATCCCCCGGTGGAATCAGGAGCTCATCACCGCGCTCGAGCAGCGTCAGCTCAGCGAGCTCGATCTTCCCCGCGCGCACACGGCGCACGAGCAAGCCTTCGAGGCCCGAGTTCGTGAGCAGCTCACGACGGTTGCGGAGCACGATGCGCTCCTTCAACCAGCGGCCGAGCAGCATGAGCGCGATGAACGTGGCGAGCGAGTCGTAATACGCGGCCGCGCTGTGGTCGGTGAAGTACGACCAGAGCGCTGCCAGATAGCTGAGCACGATGCCCACCGCGATCGGCAGATCGAGGTGCAGAATGCCCTTGCGTAGCGCCGTCCAGGCGGACTTGAGAAACACGGGCGCGCCGACCAACACAGCCAAGCTCGCACACGCGAAGTTGAGTCCGTGCAGCAGCTTGTAGATCGGTCCTTCATGCAGCCCGAAATAGATCGCGGCGGCGAAAAACATCGCGTTCATGCTGAGCGCAATGCTCACCCCCGTACGTAACAGCAGGCCGTCGTCGCCGCTTTCGCTGTCGCCGATGTCGCCGAGCGCGTACCCGAACTGCTCCAGCTCATGCACAAAGTCAGGGAGTGGAAACCGAGCATCCACGCACAGCCTCAAGCTCCCGCGGGCGGAGTTGATGCTGATGCGCTGCGCACCCGGATAGCGTGCGAACACCTGCTGAATCAGCCAGACACACGCCGCGCAGCGCAGCCCTTGGAGCTTGAGGGGCAGCTCGATCGTTGCAGTCGCCGCCGCCACGCGCTGCGTTAGCGGCACGAGCCAGTTGCGGTCGTGCTTGGCATCAGTGCCCAGCGTGACCGGCGGTACGATGGTCGCATCCTTGATGTCGTAGTAGCGCGCGAGGCCGGCTTGCAGGATCGATTCGTGCACTACCCGACAGCCGCGACAACAGAACTTGTCCGACGCGGATGAAACAAGCGCATTGCCGCAGTGCTCACAAATCGCCGCTGTGAGCGGCAGATCGCAAGCACTGACATCGGTGACAACTGGAGCAGAGCTGAGCATACTTGTCTTCGACAGTGCTAGTGCATCGAGCCGTGACATGCCGCATGCGTACCTGCCGCGGCCGGCTCATGCGTCAGCGCATAGATCGGGCGGTAAAATGTGAACCCGGCGAGTGCGATCAACGCGCACGCGAGCGCACGCCGCACCGGCAGACCGAAGCGCTGCGGAACGGCCCCGATGGCGACGCTCGCACTCCACACAGCCATGCCGCTCACAGCGGCAAAGGCGAGCATCAGGGACATGCCCTGGAAGGCATCACCGGTCGCGACCGCAGCCAGCGCCGAGCTCGCGAGCACCCCGCACGGCAGCAGCGCCGAAAGCATTCCCAGCACGAGCGGCTCACGCGGCACGAGTCCGACCAGCAGCGCGAACACGGACCGGCGCTTGGGACCGGCGCTGAGCTGTACCAGCACGCCAGCCGTCTTCCTGCCGAGCAGCGACCTCGCGGTGAGCAAACAAGCCGCAGCCGTCAGCGTCGCGACGACCCACACGCTCGCCGTCCTCGGAACACTCAGCTGCAACGCGCGACCGAGATGTCCGCTCATTGCACCGAGGAACCCGTAGCTCACGAGCCGACCGAGCTGGTAGCGTGTCGGACGATGTCCGCCGCCCGGCAAGCTCGCGGCGCTGCTCAGCGGCCCGCACATGGCCGCGCAATGCAGCATGTTGAGCAAGCCCAACGTCGCTCCGGAGAGAACCGCAGTCAGCATGCGGGGCCTCTACGCAACTCGCGTTCCAACGACGCAAGGCTTGCCGCGCTGCGGCTGCGCATGCCGCCAAAGGCTGCAGCCCCGCTCAGCGCGACCAAGCTTTCCAAGATCATCTTGTGCACGGGTTCAGCTGCGATCGGGCGTGATAGGAGATCGTAGGCCGCAGAGTTTGCAGCGCGCGCCCGAGGACGCGCGAATCCTGCGGCTCCGAACACACGCACATCGACGCCGCATGGCAGCTCACGCGCGCGGCGACCAGAACGGTAGCCACTTCAATCAGTTAGCTCGAAAGGTCGGCCTGCGCGAGCCTGGCACAGAGCCTGCTGATGTTGCGCGTACACATCCATGACTATCACCATGCAAGCCATCGGAGCCGCGCGCACCGTCACGGGCTCGCGCCACTTGATCCGCACCCACGAGTCGAGCGTGCTGCTCGACTGCGGGATGTTCCAAGGGCGTCGCCAGGAGTCTTCGCTACGCAACCGCGACCTCGGCCTGGACCCGAGAGCGCTCGACGCCGTCGTGCTGTCACATGCCCACATCGATCACTCCGGCGCGCTGCCACGCCTGTGCAAGCAGGGTTACGAGGGACCCATCTACACGACCGCTGCTACGCGCGACCTTTGCGCTGCGATGCTCGTCGATGCCGCCATGATCCAGGCAAGCGACGCGCGTTACTTGAATCGCGCGATCGAGCGCGACCATGTCGATGCTGAACCGATCGAACCGCTGTTCGACGAAGAGGACGTGGCGCGCGCCCTCTCGCAAATGATCGCATTGCCCTACGGTCGCAAGCATCGCATCACGAGCGACGTCTCTCTTACCTTTCGCGACGCCGGCCATGTCCTAGGAAGCGCGCTGTGCTTGCTCGACGTCGCTGACGAGGGTCAACAGCGCCGCATCGTCTTTACAGGTGATATCGGGCGCCGCGGCTCACCGATCCTACGTGATCCCGAGCTTCCCACTGACGCGAGCGTTCTGATCATGGAGAGCACGTACGGCGATCGTTTGCATCCTCCACAGGTTGATTTGGATGATCAGCTCGCCGCGGTCATCCAACGCACGCATGCGCGCGGTGGCAAGGTCGTGATCCCGTCGTTCGCGCTGGAGCGCGCGCAGCAGCTTATCTACTCCTTGAAAGGCCTTAACAAGGCGGGGAAGATCCCAGCGCTGCCAGTGTATGTCGACTCACCACTTACCGTGAACATCACACAGGTCTTTCGGCTTCATCCCGAGTGTTACGACAGCGCCGCGCGCCAGATCGTAGAAGCAGGTGAGTCGCCGTTCGAGCTCCCTGGGTTACGCTACACAGCCTCGCGCGAAGACTCCCAGGAGATCGACCGTTCGAGTGAGCCGTGCGTGGTGATCGCGGCGAGCGGCATGTGCGAAGCCGGTCGCGTCCTTCACCACCTTCGCAAGACAGTGGAAGACCCTAAGAACACCGTGCTGATCGTCGGCTTCCAAGCGCAACACACCCTTGGCCGACGCATCGTCGAGCGGCGACCGCGCGTACGCATCTTCGGAGTCGAACGCGCGCTGTGCGCAGAGGTGGTGGTCATGAACGGATTCAGCGCGCACGCGGATCAAGCAGAGCTGCTCGATTTTGCGTCAGCCGTGCGCGAGCGCGGCCCGCTGCGCGATGTCGTGCTGGTTCATGGAGAACCCGCCGCACAGGACACGCTGAAAGACCAACTCACACAGCGGGGTTTCCAGAGAGTCCACATCCCAACACGAGGCGACCTGCTCCGGCTCTAGCGCATGAGAGCTCGCATCATCTGCGGACGCGCAACTTACAACAGCTTGTCGACGCTTGCCGCAAAGTTTGCTGGTTCTGGCGAGCCGTCCGAGACGCCGCGGCGGCCAAGGCGGGGATGGCGCGGCATGAACCCTGCATCGTCAGCCGCAGCCGCCAGCTGCCAGAAAGGCAGCTCTTGCAAAAGGCTCCACGGAAAGTCCAGGGACCCCGTCGCACGCCATGTCGATCGAGCTCGAGTGTCTATTTCGTTCCGCGCCCCATCCGTATCTCGTGGTGTCCGCCGATCTTCGCGTGACTGACGTCAACGCATGCTACTTGCGCACGCTACTGACGCAGCGCGAGGCGCTGATCGGCCATTCGGTCATCGACGTGGTACCGCGGCTAATTCGCGACACGACGGGCGCTCTGAAGAAAGATCTTAGCGACTCGCTCGAGCGCGCTGTCCAGACACGACTGCCAGATCGCATGAACGTCGGGCGCTACGCGCTACACGGCACAGCCAGCGCGACTGCCCGTGCGCTGCGCTTCAGCCATACGCCGCTCCTCGATGACGCGGGCGCGCTTACGAGTATCCTCCACAGCATCGAGGACTGCAGCAGGCACGCGGCGGACGAGGCTGCAGCCGCGCAAACCTCGGAGCTTCGCTATGCTGAGCTGATCGACTCCGCCCCCGACGCAATCATTGTGGTCGGCCCAGACGGTCGCATCCAACTGGTCAACGAACAGACAGTTAGGCTGTTCGGGTATGCACGCGACGAGCTCCTGGGCGCACGCTTAGAGCGTCTCATCCCAGAGCGGATGCGTGAACGACATGCCGCGCATGTCCAGCGCTTCTTTGCCCATCCGGTCTCACGACCGATGGCGAGTGGTCTCGAGCTTGTGGCCAGCAGAAAAGATGGGGGCGAGTTTCCGATCGAGGTCAGCCTCAGTCCGCTGCGAAATGACCATGGCATCAGCGTGTCAGCGGCGATCCGAGACATCTCGCAGCGCAAGCGCACCGAAGCGGAAGCGCAACTTAACGCCGAGCGCTTCGCCAGCGCGATGGAGGCGATGCAGGACGCGTTCGCGGTGTTCGACTCAGACGATCGCTTGGTGCGCTGTAACGCGGCCTATCGCCGACTGCTCGCGCCCGCGCAGCTACAAGTCACGGTGGGCATGAAGCGCGAGCAACTCGTCGATGCCTGGCTCAGCTTGCTCGACTCCAAGAGCACGCTCGACATGGACGCTTGGCGAACACAGCGCAGCGCTGCCGACGATGAAGTGAAGATGCTCGACCTGCGTACGCGCGAGCACCGAAGCCTGCGGCTCACGAGCCATCCAACAGGTCGGGGTGACTTCGTCGAAGTCGTCTGGGATCTGACCGAGGACGAGCAGCGTGCGACAGAGCTGCGCTTGGCCCGCGCGGAGGCTGAGGCTGCGAGCACTGCCAAGAGCGAGTTCTTGTCGTCGATGAGCCATGAGCTTCGAACGCCGATGAATTCTATCCTTGGCTTCGCACAGCTGCTCATACGCGACTCGAGGGAGCCACTTTCGCTCCGACACCGCGAGCGCGTCGGGCATATCCTGCAGAGTGGCGAGCACTTACTGCGCTTGATCGACGACGTCCTCGACCTTTCACGCATCGAATCAGGTCGTGTGCCCATCTCCCCGGAAGCGGTCAACTTACGCGACATCCTCTGTGAGGTGGTCCGAACGCTCGCGCCAATCGCCAGCGAGCGCGAGGTGCAGATCGAAGCGCAGCCGTTGGCTCCGGATATTCCGAATGTGTTCGGCGATCGTGTGCGTGTGATGCAGATCCTGATGAACTTCGGCTCGAACGCGATCAAATACAATCGCCCTGGCGGCCGCGTCACATTCGGCGCTCAGGTGCACGGCGCTCACATGCGAATGCAGGTGGCAGACACCGGCATGGGCATCGCCACCGACCAACAGTCGAAGCTGTTCCAGGCCTTTCAGCGTGCTGGCCAAGAGGCCGGACCCATCGAAGGAACCGGCATCGGTTTATTGATCACGAAGAAGTTGGCCGAGCTGATGGACGGCCGCGTAGGCTTCGAGAGCACGCCTGCCGTGGGCTCCGTGTTTTGGGTGGAGCTGCCGCTCTCAGCGGCCAGCGACAGCACACGAGGGCGCGACACCCATCCGCCTAGCGCGGCAGCGTACGCGCGACCAGCGCGGGGTGTCGTGCTCTACGTCGAAGACAACCTCGCGAACATCGCTTTTATGCGCGACTTGTTCGAGGACATGGAAGGCCTGGAGCTCGTCACCGCGCGCTCGGCCACCGAAGGCCTGGTGCTCACGCGCGCGCTCAGCCCACAAGTCATATTGCTCGATATCAACCTACCCGACATGAGCGGCAATCAAGCCCTGCAAGTGCTCCGGCGCACACCCGAGACCGCAGAAATCCCAGTGATCGCGCTCACCGCCGCGGCCTCGGATCGCGACCGCAAGGCCGGCATGCGGGCTGGCTACTATCGCTATCTTACGAAGCCGATCGACGTGGACGAGCTGATGAAAGCACTCGACGCGGCGCTGCGCCACGCGGGATCGACCCCATCACACCCGCATCCAACGCGTCTCGCACCCTAACCGAGTCCTGCCGACGCCGAGCATTCGGTGCGCGCAAATGGGCAGGAACACGGCATGGGCTGCTGTGGGAGCACGCCCAATGTGGTACGCAGGTAGGACCTTCAATCGAAGTCGGAGGTCAGGTTTGAAGTCAGACGGCGATTCACAGACGCACCAGGAAACGCGCCGAACCCTCGCCGCCAGTGAAGCTCGAGTGTTCGAGTTGGAACGGGAGCTCGAATGCATGCGCAGAGAGCTCGAGACCGTACGCGCTGCGGCGCAACAGTCTCAGGGCGCGCTGCGCAAGAGCGAAGCGCGCTTACAGCCGCTGTTCGCCTCCGGCATCATCGGCATCATGGTCGCCGATCTAGAGAGCGGCATCATCGAGTCGAACGCAGCATTTCTAGATATGCTGGGCTACACGAGCGCGGAGCTGAGCGCAGGCACACTGCGTTGGACCAAGCTAACGCCACCCGAGTGGATAAACCATGACGCGAACGCGGTGGCGCGCATGCGAGCGACCGGCGTCGTTCCGGCGTGGGAGAAGGCGTTTCTGCACAAGGATGGCCGCCGCGTCCCCGTTTTGGTCGGCGCAGCCATGCTCGAAGGCACGCGTGATCAATGCATCTGCTTCGTCCTGGATCTCACAGAGCGGAAGCGAGCCGAAGTCACAGCTGAACACATGCGTGAACAGCATGAGATCGACCAGCGGTTCCGTGCGCTGCTCGATACTGCTCCTGATGCGATGGTGGTGGTCGCAGAAGACGGTCGCATCACCTTTGCCAACGTCCAAGCAGAGACGTTGTTCGGTTACACACGCACTGAGCTCTTGGGCGAGCGGATCTCGATGCTGATCCCAGAGCGTTTCCGGAAACGTCACGATACGCATCTTTTCGAGTTCTTCAGAAATCCTGGCGCTCGACCCATGGGCTCTGGCGTCGAGCTGTTCGGGCTACGAAAAGATGGCTCGGAGCTGCCGATCGAGGTGAGTCTCAGTCCGTTGCGCACAGACGCTGGCATGACCGTATCTGCCGCCGTGCGCGACATCAGCGAACGCAAGCGCCTCGAAGCTGCCACCAAGCTCGTGAATGAGCGTCTAGTCAGCGCAGTCGAAGCCGTCCAGGACGCTTTCGCGTTGTTCGACAACCAAGAGCGTTTGGTGCTTTGCAACAGCGTCTACCGCAGCCTGGTCGGCGATACCCTGTCCGGGTCGCTAGTAGGGCTGAGCTATCACGAAATCCTAAGCTCGTGGGTCGAGGACATCGAGTTCGCGACTGAAGCGGGGCGTGCGCGGTTCACGCAGGAACAACTCGGGCGTCGCCAGAACGCGCCCACAGCGGCGTGCGACTTGCGCATGAAAGATGGCCGCAGCCTCCGGCTGATCGACCGTGTCACGGCAGAAGGCGGCACGGTCGAAACGGTCTGGGATCTGACACAAGACACGCGCGTCTCCGAAGAGCTGCGTGATGCCCAATCCACCGCCGAGGCCGCGAGCCGCGCGAAGAGCGAGTTTCTTTCATCGATGAGTCACGAGCTGCGAACGCCGCTCAACGCGATATTGGGCTTTGCCCAGCTGCTACGACGCGACCGAAAGGAGCCGTTGCCCCAGCGTCACTTCGAACGCGTAGGTCAAATCCTTGCAGGCGGCGAGCACCTACTGCGGCTGATCGACGATATTCTGGATCTCTCGCGCGTCGAGGCCGGAAAAGTCGCCATCTCCATCGAGCCGCTCAGCGTCCCCGATGTGCTCGATCACGTACGATCGACGCTCGAGCCATTGGCTGCACGTGCCGCTGTGACGGTCGACCTTGCACCGCTGCCGCCCACGCTGCCGTTGATCATGGCCGATCGCACACGCTTCGCACAGATCCTGCTCAACTTCGGTTCGAACGCGATCAAATACAATCGCGCCAAAGGCGCCGTCTCGTTTCGTGTGACTTTGCTGAGTGACAGTCGCGTGAGGCTCACCATACGCGATACGGGCTTTGGTATCCCTGAGAGCAAACAGGCAAAGCTGTTCCAACCCTTTCAGCGCGCGGGCCAAGAGACCGGCCCGATCGAGGGCACGGGCATCGGTCTGTTCATCAGCAAGCGGCTGGCCGAGCTCATGCATGGCGAGGTGGGCTTCACCAGCGTCGAAGGCAAAGGCTCTGAGTTTTGGGTCGAGATGCCGACCGCCGTCAGCGCGGAGGGCGTCGTGAAGGATCAACTGCTGCGCGCCAGGAACAGCGACCGTATGCTCGGAGGTCGGGAACATGTCGTGCTCTACGTCGAGGACAATCCTGCGAACGTCGCGTTCATGCGCGACCTCATCGGCACCTTTGACAACCTCGATCTGTTGGTCGCGCCGACCGGAGAGATCGGCCTGGAAGTCGCGCGAGAGCAACTGCCAGCGCTGATCGTCATGGACATCAACCTTCCGGTGATGAGCGGACTCGATGTCATGAGCACCCTCCAGAGCATACCCGCCACAGCAAACATTCCCGTGATCGCGCTGTCAGCGGCCGCATCGGAACGCGACAAACAACGCGGGCTCCAAGCTGGCTTTGCCGCGTACCTCACCAAACCCGTCGACGTCGAAGCCTTCATCTCGATCGTCGAAAAGATCCTGCAAACATCCACATAGTCGCTGATCCCGCAGAACCCGCGCCCCGAGGCACGCAGCGAGGCTTCCAGGGTCTTCAGAACCATGTGGTCGCGCCCAAGCTCAGTGAATCTTGCGACTTGCGATGGGGAACATAGGGTTGTTCGACACCGTCGCCCGCTACGCGGCGCCCGAAGTACATGTCGCCAGCTGCTTGGTCGTGCCGGTATTCGATGCGGAAGGACGCGCGTTCGTGCGGCCGGTAGTCCACAGTGAACGTACCGGAGGAGACCCAACTGACGGGCCAGAAGATTGAGCTCGCGCTGCCTGCGACGTTCGCGGCGGCGTGCTCGAAGAAAGCATCCGCACGCACGACGACAAAGAGTGGCGTAAACACTTGGAGACGTCCGTATACAGCGCCTGCTTGCCAATGGCTCAAGCCGAACCGAGTCGGCTCGACGCCGGTGTTGCCATGCGCGAGCAGCGATAGGCGCGGTGTCACATTCCACGTAACGTGTGCGTCGAGCTGGTGCCGAATACCTCGCCCCTCGGGCGCACCGCGCCCACGCTCGACGCCTCCGAAGTACAGGATCGACACGACGATCTCAGCTCGCGTGTACAAGGCCTGCGCCGAGATCGATTTCTCGCGGTTGTTGTCGACGACAGAATTCCAGCCGTTGTAGGCAGAGATCGTCAACGACCAAGCATCCGTCAGTGAGTAAGTCGCACGCGCTCCGGTATGGTAGAAAGGCAGCCCGAAGAACAGGTTTGATCGCGACCAATTCCAGTTGTCGCGGACAGCCATCGACTCAGGTCCGATCGGCGAAAGAAATACACCTGCGGCGACTTGAAGCTCCCGGTCGAGTCGAAAGCGGTAACCAGCGTACGCTTGCTGAACGTACTTCCACAGCTCCGCACCTGTAGCATTCGCGCCGCTTGCACCCGGCCCTGATGGCTCTGCCATATAGTATGTCGATGGCGTGTGGCCGACCTGCAACGTGACGCGACCGATCAGATCTGCGTGGTCCCACTGCGCGTCGAGCGCGATGTTGGAGAGCGTGAAGGTGTTGTGGCGATTGTCGAAGCCGCGAAAGTTCGTGATGTCGTTTGAAGGACGGTTGAAGTTCCACTGATAGTTGGCCTCGATGTAGCCGCCCAACCGGAACGGATTCGGTTCTGGTGCGACTGCGTCAGGCGCGGAAGGTTCGGGCGTCGGACGCTCGGCGGTTTGAGCGCGCGCGACATTGGCTAAAAGCGTGACAGCGAGCCATGTGACAAGAGTGAACGGCCTCATGACGATCAAGATACGCGTCGCGAGATCAGCAAACTGTCAAGACCGACACGAGCCCCATCAAGATTCGACCAACCGTCGATAACCAGCGTCTTTTCAAGCGGTTAGCGCTCACGCTGCGTATTGACACTTTCTTGATGCCCGGCGCTCCGGCCTTAACGTTTTCTTGATTGCTTTATGATGATCATACCGCTGCTCGCGATGGCTGGCGCGCTGGTCCACAAGACACCCGTACCGACTTCCGCTGGCACATTCCCCACCGACACGGTGACGTTCGCGGGCTTGCTCGTGGGCGTGGTGATCATCATCGGCGCGCTCATGTATTTCCCTGGGCTCGCGCTCGGTCCCATCGTCGAACACTTCAAAATGCTGGCCCTCGCGACGCACTGACGAGATTCACCATGACAACCCAAGAGCAAACACAGCTACCTCTTGCAGGCGCGACCGTCGAACAAGCGACACGTCCCAAAAACGCGCCGCGGTCGTTGTTCCAAGCGCAGATCGTCGTGCGCGTCACGCACGACCCCGGTCACAGCTTCCTCGATCGCATGATCGCGCTCGTGGAAGGCGCGAAGCGACAGAAGACGCCCAACGAGATCGCGCTGTCGATCTTGCTCGCTGGCCTCACGCTCGTCGCTCCTGTCTTCGGTGTCGCACGACCTGCGCACGCCGCTCGCTTCGATCAGGGGTGCTGCGACGTCACTGCGTGACGATGACAACTTGCCTGCAGACACACGCCGCGAGCTCGTGCGCTCGATCTGCGACGAAGCGGTCCGCCTCGAACGCTTGGTGAGCAACTTGCTCGACATGACGCGTCTCGATTCAGGAGCCATCACACTCAGGCGGGATTGGGTGCCACTCGACGAGCTCGTCGGATCGGCGTTGACCCGACTCGAAGAACGACTCACGGAGCGTCGCATCGACATCGCGTTGCAGCCCGATCTGCCGCTGTTGTTCGTCGATCCTGTGTTGTTCGAGCAGCTGCTACTCAACCTGCTCGAAAACGCGCTCAAGCACACGCCGCTGACGAAACCGTTCGGCGTCAATGAGCTCCTGGCCCGCATGCGCGTCGCGCAGCGTCATATGCACAACGCGGGCGCGGGACAAGACGCGGAACCGCAAAGCCACGATTTCGGCACGCTGCACGTGGATCTCGCGCGCCGCGAGGTCACCCGCAGCGGTGCACCCGTACACCTGACACCGACAGAATATAAGCTGCTCATGCTCTTGATCCGCCACGCGGGCAAAGTGCTGACGCACAAACAGATTCTCCAAGAGATCTGGGGTCCAAGCTACGGCGCGCAGTCGCACTACGTACGGGTTCAGATGGCCGAGCTGCGCAAGAAGGTCGAAGAAGATCCCGCGAGGCCACGCCTACTCGTCACGGAACCAGGCGTCGGCTACCGCCTCCGCGACCGCGCGCTCTAGCGTAGGCCCTTCAAGCAGCGAGCTTGCGTTCATGCTGAGCTGAGCCTGGCGTAACTGCTGCAGCCATCAGCGTCATGATCGTTCTCAGTGGCCTACTCGTGGATCTGAAAGCCTTTGTCTGCGGGTCAGCGCTCGCATGGCTGCCCGACTGGATCTTGGTGGATGGTGACGTCGGCGTCGGGGAACGCATGTCCGACCGCGGCTTGAACATCGTGCGCAATGCCATTGGCGTCTGCGACTGAGGTGGCCGGGTCGAGCTCGATGTGGAACTGGATCACGATGGTCGACCCCGACCTTCTGGTCCGCAGCGCGTGCATCCCACGCACTAGCGCGTGAGTAAGCACGATGCGCTCGATCTGCGTCCGCGCCTGCTCCGGCAGCTCGTGATCCATCAGCGTGGCGAGAGACTCCGCGCCGATCCGGCCGGCTCCGTACAAGGTGACAGCGGCGATCAAAATGCCAAAGCAGGGATCCGCTCGCAGCCAGCCGGCGCGCGCCAGCAGCAAGGCAAGCAGCGCCGCCGCATTGGAAGCGACGTCGCTCGCGTAGTGCAGCGCATCGGCTCGGATGGCAGCCGAGCCGGTGCTGGCCACCACGCGCGCTTGAAACGCCACCAGGGCTACGGTGAGCACAAGCGAGGCGAACATCACAAGCACAGCCGGTAGCGCAGCTGTAAGCGGCTGCGGCTCGATCAGCCGGAGCACGGCGCGGACAATCACGAAGCCACCAGACACCGCGATGAACAGCGCCTGCGCGACTCCAGCGAGCGCTTCAGACTTGCCGTGCCCAAAGCGATGGTCAGCATCCGGCGGCGCGAGCGCGTACCGCACTGCCAGTGCGTTCAACAACGACGCTGTTGCATCGAGCGCCGAGTCGAGCGCCGAAGCCAACAACGCCACCGAACCGTTGACGAGATAGACCGCCGTCTTCGCTGCAGCCAACAGCAGCGCCACGGCGACAGCCGCATTGGTTGCTGCACGAAGCAACGGGACGCGCGCGGCAGCCGTCGTCGTAAGTTTTGTGGCCGTCTTCACTCGCCCCCTGCCTGCCGGCATACCTGTTAGTTCGCCAGAGATCGCGTAAGTGCGCAACCCAGAGCGTAGCAGAGCGGAGCAAGCACGATAGCCGCTGCAACATCGGTCACATAGTGCAGCCGCAAGTACACGGTCGCCAATACGATGCCGACCGCGACGGGTGTCGTGTAGTACACGAGCGCGCGCGACCAGCGCCAACAGAGCGCCGGCACGAGCAGCGCGATCAGCGCATGCCCGCTGGGAAAGGCATCCGGTGGCTCATGAGGGACTGACAACAGCCACTCGTAGCCGGCACGCGCCCAAAAGAGCCCATCGAGCGCCGCTGGACGTCGCGCATCGAAGACACGGTGCGGCCCGAGCGCTGGAAACGCGAAGTAGCCCAAGTAACTCAGCAGGAACCCAAGCATGATGATCGCCGCGGCGCGCTGAAAATCGCGCTTCGCACCGCGCATGTAGAGCGCTGCGGGCACCAGGAGCGCCAGTGGATAGTAGGCGAAATAACAGACGGTTAGAACATCAGACAGCCCACGCGAGGCATACCGTTCTACGACCCTGGCTGGGTCGCCGAGCAACCACACGTCCACCGCCTGCAGCGCGCGGTCATAACGAAGATCGCTGTAGTCGCGAAGCAGCGGGATCAACACGCCGAGCTCGAAGTACATCAGGACCACAACGAGCGCGGGCAGCCAGCTGTGGAAAAAGCTCAGCGGATCGAAGCGTGCAGTGGCCACGTCGACCGGACGGCTGAGTAGATACAAGCCAAGCGCGAACAAGACGTGACAGGCAGCGTATGCAGCGGCGTGGGGCAGCGTGCGGTGTGCCCAAAGCACGGCGATAAGCAGCAGCGCGTTGGCGCCCTGGACCAGCGCGTCGATGGGCGTCGACAGATAACGCCGAGCCACAGACACGAGGCCCATGCGCGCCGCTGCAACGTATCCCTCGGGTCGCTCCGTTGTAGCCATAGGTGATCGCGAGAACACCATGGCAAGCGACGTGCCGGCCGCGTGATGCCCCAAAAACGTTTGCGCGAGCAGGTCCCCGCAAGCCGTGCCAAACCTTCCCGCACCAACGCAAATGCTGCGCGTAGGCGAATCGAAGCGGCCGCTCTGCAGTGCAATGGGCGCGGCCTGCCTCTTGCAGTGGCGCTTGGTTATGACTCAGCCGAACGCGCAACCTCACGGAAGCCCGCACGACTATGCAGCTACCAGCGACACCCTGCATCTCGTCTCGGACCCTCCAGCGGAGACGGTGGAGCTGATTCGCCGGTTCGCGGAGATCGGGCAGCACGACACGATGACAGTCGGTGGCAAAGCTGTTCGATGAATTGGATCCCGCTGTGCTGGATGCGATCACAACGATCATCCGTTCTGCAGCCGCGCATGGCCTGACCTCATCGCCGGGCGAGCAGGTATCTCATCAGTCTCGGTCAACGCTGACGCTGTCGCGTCTGCCAGACAGGTGAGCGCGGCGGCGGAGCGGCGTCTGCTTTTGCAGGCCGCTCGCCAAGCTCAAATCCGTGCGTAGTCACTTGATTCTCTGTTCGCCGAGGCGCGCGGCCATATCCTTCCACCCGCGCCTGGTAATGATCCGCAGTCGCGCGCTAGTCTGGACTCGTCGTTATGACCCCCGTACAGCAACCAGCTCCGAAGATTCTAGTGGTCGACGATAACGGGCCGAACCGCCAGCTCGCGCAGGCTACGCTCGAAGACGAAGGCTACCGTGTGGTGCTCGCCGTCAACGGCGAAGATGCCATCAGTAAGTTCGAGCAGGAAGCACCCGATTGTGTCCTACTCGACGTGCGCATGCCTGGTGTCGATGGGCCCACTGCATGTGAACGGATCCGCGCTCTGCCAGGGGGTCATGATACACCTGTGGTGTTCCTTACAGCCCAGCGCGACGTCGATACCTTCGACCGTGCACTCCGGGCCGGTGGCGACGACTTCTTGACGAAACCGGTCCAGCCCAGTGAGCTGCTTCTGCGAGTGCACGCGGCTCTCAAGCTACGTAAGGTCAAGGCAGAGCTGCGAGAACACTACGGTCTCGTACGTAAGCAACGCGATGACCTCATGCGCCTGCAGCTCCAGAAAGAGCGCCTAACACAATTCATTGTGCACGATCTGAAGAACCCGCTCGGCACACTCGACCTGTGTGCGCAGATGCTGTTGCGTGATCGGGAGCTACCAGAGCGGACGCGCACGTCCGTGCAGCGCATGCGCGATGAGGCACGGACCCTGCTGCACATGTTACTGAACCTGCTCGACATCAGCCGCAGCGATGAAGGCGCTCTTGTGGCGCGCCGAGAGACGATCGCGCTACAAAGTCTGTTCGACCACGTCGTGCGTGATTTCGATCTGAAAGCACAGGCCGCAAGTGTCACGATTGCGGCGGACAACAGCGCGCTGTTTGTATCCGGAGATCCCAGCCTGCTGCTGCGCGTACTCGAGAACCTCGTTGAAAACGCGCTGCGACATGCGCCCGAGCACAGCCACGTCAAGCTGACAGCGACGGCTCGCAACGAGCTGGTAGAGATCAGGGTGGAAGATCAGGGAGTTGGCATCGCCCCGAATCTACGCGAGCGAATCTTCGAGCCTTTCGTGCAGCTCGAGCACGGCGAGCGCGTGATTCAACGCAGCAGCCGCGGCTTGGGTCTGACGTTCTGCAAGGTTGCTGTCGAAGCACACAGCGGGCGAATCTGGATCGAGGACGTAAGCCCTGGTGCAGCGATCTGCTTTACTGTGCCCGCCGCGGCGGTACCCGGCGCATGAACACCCGCGTGATCACCAAGGAGAAGGTGCGATTCTGATGACCGATGATGCCAGCGAGCTGCAGCGAGAAAGCGCTAACCACGGCAAGATCCTCGTTGTGGACGACGACGCCAATGCGCGCGCGTCGCTCGCCGAGTTCCTGCGCAGTGAAGGCTACGACGTCGAGACCGCCGCCGATGGCTTCAAGGCGCTTCCCAAGCTCAATGACTTCGCGCCTGATCTTTTACTCACCGACCTACAAATGCCAGGTTTGGATGGCCTCGGGTTGCTCGAGAAAGCGCTCGAGGCAGAGTTCGAGCCCGCCGTCGTCATGATGACGTCACACGGGGGAATCGAGAGCGCGGTCGCGGCCATGCGCGCCGGGGCGTCGGACTATCTGAGCAAGCCGCTGAATCTCGACGAGCTGGTCATTCTGCTCGAACGAGCGCTCGAGCGGCGTGCGCTTCGGATCGAAGCTAGGCTCCTGCGGCAACGGCTTGCCAAGCGCGATCGCGTAGAGAATATCGTCGGCACCAGCGAACCGATGGTGAGGCTGTTCGAGACGATCTTACAGGTCGCACCCTCCCGCGCATCGGTGTTGATCACCGGCGAGAGCGGAACTGGCAAAGAGCTCGTGGCATCTGCCATTCATCAGCACTCCAACCGCGCCTCCAAACCGTTCATCAAGCTCCACTGCGCGGCGCTGGCTGAAAGCCTGCTCGAGAGTGAGCTGTTCGGCCACGAGCGCGGTGCGTTCACCGGTGCGCTCACGCGTCGCGACGGGCGCTTCAAACAAGCCGACGGCGGGACGCTGTTCCTCGACGAAATCGGGGAGATTTCACCTGCGATTCAAGTGAAGCTGTTGCGCTTCTTGCAGGAACGCGAGTTCGAGCCTGTCGGAAGCAACCAGACCATCAAGGTGGATGTGCGTGTGATTGCGGCCACGAACCGCGACCTCGGCAAGGAGGTCAAGGAAGGTCGCTTCCGCGAGGACCTCTACTACCGCCTCAACGTCGTCTCGATCGAGACGCCACCTCTGCGCGTGCGACCGACCGACATTCCGTTGCTGGCGCTGCGCTTCATGTACAAGTACGCAGAAGAGAACGGCAAGAAGGTCGAGCGCTTCAGCGACGCGGCGCTGTCTCAACTCATGCAGTATCGCTGGCCCGGCAACGTTCGCGAGCTGGAGAACGCGATCGAGCGTGCCGTCGTCGTATGCAAGCATGACGAGATACGCCCCCAAGACCTCGCACCTCACATCGTGAAGAGTGAAGCTCGCACGGTCGATGGAGTGCCAGCGATCCCGGGCGCGACGCTAAGCGATCTCGAACGCTACGCCATCCTCAAGACCCTCGAGCATACAGGTGGCTCGACCTCGCGGGCGGCCGAGATGCTGGGCATATCGCCACGTACGATCCAGTATCGCCTGCGCGAGTATTCAACCGAAGCGACCGACCAAGCGAACAACTAGTTTCGACGGAGGCGTGAAGCACGCAGAATGCGGCTCTCGAGTCGCCATCGACGAAAACCTTGCGGACTCCGCTTGTGCGCCGAGCCGCTCGCGCGGCGGTGACAACACCGACCCGAAAAGACAACCTGGCTTGCTTCTTGAAGGCAGTTTCTGATGACGAGGATCGGCGCATCAACCATTCGCTGCTCCTCGCTCACGCGAACAACTATTGGGAGGTGGCCATGACGAAGCGAAACAGAGCGGCTCGATCTGAAGGGCTGAGTGTCGCGCACCCGATCCATGTGAAGCGCCCCGAGTTAACGCCGCACCTCCAAGCGGGCTCGGAGGCGACTGTCGAATGTGAAGTGCGCAAGGGCACGATGCGCGTCGCGGAGTGTCAGCTCTGTTCGCGCTTCAAACGCGTCGAGGTCCATGAAGGTGCCTACGTAGTGTTGTGTCGAGCTGCAACGTAGAGCGTGGAGGGTCGACAATGACTGCGATCAGCGCAGTCATGACCAAACGCCTCCTGCACGGACCGCGCCCTCGGTCAGTCTTGCACTTTCGCTGCGGAAGATCGTGCGTCATTTCGAGCGCGCGGGTCTAGAGATTTGCGCAGATTTTGCAGAGTGATGACCACGACATCGCGCAACTCAGCGTCGACGAACAGTGCAGGAACAACGGTATTGGGATCGACATCGAGCATGAACGTGACTTCGGTGTGCGACGGGCCGATCGACCGCAGCTCCCAATAGCCGCGTAGGTCCATGCGAACGGCGTCCTTCGGCTCTGCAAAGGCGCGCTGCAACGAGTTGAACTCGATCAACAACGTCCCGCGTGGCCCAGCACGCAATCCGCAACGCAAGAGCGCCCAGCGGTCATCGAGTGGCGGGGTGTGCTGACGAAGGAATAGGATCCAAGGTCCAGTGTCGGGCACGTGGAGCAGTGAGCCGTCTGATCCAATGCCGATCTCAGGCATTGCTTTTGGCTGCCGCACGATCCGAACTTCGGAGACGCGGTGGTACCAAGAGCTATAGCGTTCAAACTGCTGCAGCATGGCGATCACGCGCGCGGCAGGCGCCGTGATCACGGCCTTGGCTCTCACCGCGTCGTAGCTATGACTTGCGACCTCGCTCGTGAACACTTGAATGTGATCGCGCGTCTCTGCGGCTGTCCAAGCGTAGCGTGAGCCATCGGCAACGGCCGTTGCAGCCGAGAGCGTGGCCGCGACGCCGATGGCTTGCAGCAGCCTTGAGATCGTTGAGCCTTGCAATCGCTGCGCGACTACCACTCCCCCATCGCGAACCTTCATGTCTACTCGCAAGATTTGCGGACCGTCTGCCGTGCTGCTCAGTCACCATGGCATGTTGCCCGTTCACGCCGATGCGATCGTGTATAGATGATCCACAGGAGAGAAGCTGCGATGGACACGCAAAAACAAATCCTCGTGCCGGTTGATTTCTCGAGCGCGTCGAAGGTCGCGCTCGATCAGGCTGCAGAGCTCGCAGGGCAGATCAATGCAGTGGTCGACATCCTCCACGTGTGGGACTTGCCCGCTTCCGCGAGAGACAACGACGTGATCGAGCTGCAGGGGTTGCCTAGCACCGTAGCCGATGCCGTTCGGCACTATGCCAAAGACACGCTGGCCGCATTCACAAAGAAAGCGCAGGACAGCGGAATCACTGTGCGCAGCGCACGCGCTGTTCCCGGCACAGGTTATGAAACCATCGTGGAGGAAGCCAAGCGCGGCGGCTACGACCTGATCGTCATCGGAACTCACGGCCGAAAGAATCTCTCTCGCGCTATTTTAGGCAGCGTCGCTGAGCGGGTCGTTCGCTACGCGCATTGTCCCGTGTTGGTCGCGCGTTCACGGTTGGAAACGACCGCAACAGACCACTCAGGCTAGCTCCTTTGAATCCTTTCCAGTTCTATGGCGTGCACCGACTCGCGGGCGGAGCGCAAGCGTTGCCAACACTCAGCCAGACAAGCAAGGAGCGCTCGAGCACCTGGCTGACCATGCCCGCACGACTGGGTCGCTGCGGAATTCCTGCTGGCTGGGCGCGAAAGCTCGAATGCCAAGGAGGCGACAGCGAAGCGATCGACAGCGTGCCCTCACGGCTCGGCACGCAGCTGTTCAGGTGCCATGCAATGTGCACCTCGACTACGGCACTCCTGTGCAGCGCACCAACTCGCGCGCGCGGACGTGCGACTTACAGCGGCACAGCAAGCGCGCAAGCGCTGCATTGTCGACGCTCTACGTCGCAAGTCTCGCGTTGAAGCGCTCTGCCTGTTGCATCAAACAACGAAGCGGCGCGGCACAGCTTATGCACCGGAGCCGTACACGTTCTAACACTCGTCGGAGAACCATCCATGCACCCGATCCGCAGAATCTTGGTTCCAATCGATTTCTCACCTCACTCGCACGTCGCGCTCCAATACGCGACCGATCTCGCTCATCACTACCACGCCTCATTAGAGCTGGTGCATGTGTTAGACATCGGCATCTACTCGCTGGGCGATGGCTCACCGATGCTAGATCCGGTACAGTTTGAGAACATCGTGAATCAAATTACGCACGACCTCGATGAAGCCAAGCGTGACGCGCTAGCCGCAGGTGTAGGAGTCGTGCGAACGAAGCTTCTCCAAGGCAAGCCCAACCGCGAGTTGCTGCGCATCGCCCTCGAAGATGCCGTCGATCTGATAGTCATGGGTACGCACGGTCGTACAGGATTTCGCCATCTGCTCATGGGGTCCGTCGCGGAACTTTTGGTCAGGCGTGCGTCCTGCCCTGTCTTCACGGTCAAGTCGACGGCAGCGAATGAGTCGCTTTCACAAACGTCTGAGGCATAGCGAGTATTAACCGACTTCCGTATCCTCTGCGAGCCTGCGAGCGCGAAGCCAGGTCACTAACGCCATCATCGCGCCGCCGAGCGTCCACAGCACGATTTGAGGCACGAGCGGCGTCGACTCATCGACAAAAGGACCAGGCGCGGAGCTGAACGGCAACGCCAATGTCCACGCGAGCGCTGTCCACACGATGAAGCGCCAAGCTCTGGGTACATGATGCCGAAGCTCAACCCACTGCGCGAGACCGATTGCCGTGAGCCCCGTGAGCACCACGACAGCAGCACAGCCGATGCTGCGAAACCGAGCAGCTCACCCGCGGTGACAAGCAAGAGCCAGCGCGCCCTGACCTCTCTCGAACGCCAGGCGTCAACGGCGCCGAGTAGCAAAGTCGTCACCATTCTGCGAGAGAACGAGCGAGCGCCGCTCGGATTGCGGGCCGCCACACCCCCCAGCCCGCGCAGCTGCTGCGCGAAACGCGTCGCCAGGCGCAACGGTTCACGTTAGATAGGACGCGCTTGCGGGCTTGCTGCTGATGGCTGCGACAGTGCCTTGGGATAACGCATTCCGAGCCAAGTGCAGGCGGCGCCGGACCAAGCGAACAACTAACCGCTGTACTTCGAAGCCGCGGCGGTGCTCACGACTCTGGTACTGCTTGTCAAGGCTCGGCAGATGTGATCAGGTTGAGTTCGGCAGATCTGATCCGGCCAGTTTGGCGCATCCCGATCTCGCGTACGTGTCGATGCGCTGGTTCGGCAGACCTGATCCGTTACGGGGTCTTGG
>Ga0209082_1000003_pt1 | contig 205440 bp, 171 predicted proteins | sample ColdCreekSource_FD_184127 | JGI IMG/M metagenome (GOLD analysis project Ga0209082, IMG submission 184127) | Groundwater microbial communities from Cold Creek, Nevada to study Microbial Dark Matter (Phase II) - Cold Creek Source (SPAdes) (version 3) | ecosystem: Environmental > Aquatic > Deep... | reverse complement strand
TGATCGAGGTCGATGGACTGTTGAAACATTACCGGGTGCACGAGCGTCCGCCTGGTCTCGCTGCCGCAGTGCGCTCCCTCTTTTCCAGGCCCATGCGTCTGGTCAAAGCGGTCGATGGCATCTCCTTCAAGATCGCAGCAGCCGAGCGCGTGGGGTTTCTCGGTCCCAACGGTGCGGGCAAAACAACCACGCTGAAGATGCTCTCGGGCCTACTGCTGCCCACGGCGGGCAAAGCGCAAGTAGCAGGTCATGTGCCGTTTCAGCGCAAGCCTGAGTTCTTGAGCTCGATCATGCTCGTGGCTGGTCAGAAGCAACAGCTGCTCTGGGACTTGCCGCCCGCCGAGACATTCGAGATGAACCGCGCGATCTACGGGCTCGATAAGAAGCAGTTCAAGCAGACGCTCGACGAGCTGGTCGCCGTGCTGCAGCTCGAGCCGCTACTGCAAAAGCCGGTGCGGCAGCTATCGCTCGGCGAACGCATGAAGTGCGAGCTCGCAGCTGCGCTGTTGCATCGCCCGCGTGTGCTGTTCTTGGACGAGCCGACGATCGGCCTCGACGTCACGATGCAAGCCGCTGTGCGCGACTTCATCCGCCGCTACAACGAACAGCACGGCGCGACGGTGATCTTGACCAGCCACTACATGGCAGATGTCGCCGCGTTGTGTCCACGTGTGATCGTCATCGATCATGGCCGCTTGGTGTGGGATGGCGCGCTCGATGAGCTGGTGCGGTCGACGCGTCCCGAGAAGCTGATCACGGTGAAGCTCGATCAGCCCGCTTCGGCTGAGCTGCTCGCGCTGATCGGGGAGAAACGTTTGATCTCCCAAGTGGGCGTGCAGCTCAAGCTGCAGGTTCCGCAGCACGAGCTGCAGCCGCTTGTTTCAGGCCTGTTGTCGCGCGCGGCTGTGGTGGATCTGACTGTCGAGGATCCACCGCTCGAGGAAGTGCTCGCGGATCTGTTCGCGGAGCATGCGACATGATGCGCGGGTTGCGCGCGTTTCCCGGTCTTTTGCGCGTGGGCTTTGTGAGCGCGCTGGCCTATCGCGCCGAGTTTTTGGTCTGGATGCTCGCGTACACGATGCCGCTGATCATGCTCGCGTTGTGGACGGCGGTCGCCGCTGAAGCTCCGCTCGGGCGTTTCGGTGAGAAGGAATTCAGCGCATATTTTATCGGCACGCTGCTCGTGCGGTTGTCGAGTGGCGCGTGGGTGGCGTGGGATCTGAATTTCGAAGTTCGACAGGGCACCTTGCAGCGCAGGTTGCTTTGGCCGATCCACGCACTTCTGACTTTTCTCGCGGAGAACTTGGCCGCGCTACCGATGCGCGTGGTGCTGGCCGTGCCGATCGCGATCGCTACGACGCTGTGGCTTGGTCCCGTGTGGGTGAAAGATCCGGTGCAGATCGCGATCATCCCGCTCACGTTGCTCGGCGCGTTCTTGCTGACGTTCTTGCCGATGGCGATGATCGGTACGCTGTCGTTGTTTTGGGAGAGCTCGCTGTCGCTCTATGACCTGTGGCTCGCGCTGTACACTGTGCTGTCTGGCTACGTGGTGCCGCTGGAGCTGTTTCCGCCGCAGCTAGGAGCGGCGGTGCACGCGCTGCCGTTTCGTTTCATGCTGGCGGTGCCGGTCGAGAACATGATGGGCCTGATGACGCGCGAGCAGGCGCTGCAGGCGTTGCTCTGGCAATGGGTGTACGTGCTCGGGTTCGCGCTCGGGGCTGCAGGGCTATGGCGCGTCGGTATAAGGCGCTTCGCGGCGTACGGGGGCTGACATGCGGCGTTACGCGATGTTGTTGGTCGTGCAGCTGCGGGCTGCATTGTTGCTGCAGATGCAGTACCGGCTCGACTTCTTTCTCGAGATCATCCTCGCGCTATTTTGGATCGGGGCTGCGTTAGCACCTTTGTACGTGCTGTTTTCGATGCGCGACGCGGTCAACGGCTGGAACGCTTACGAGATGCTGGTGGTCGTGGGTTTCTTCTCGATGCACAAAGGCGTGCTCGCCAGCGTGATCCAACCGTCGCTGAACAATGCCGTTGAGCACATCCGCAAGGGCACGTTGGACTTTCTGCTGCTCAAGCCAGCAGACGCGCAGTTCATGTTGTCGACCTCTAAGCTCGAGCTAGCGCATCTCACAGATGTTATCGCTGGGGTAGGGATGATCGCCTGGGCGCTCGCACATATGGATGGCGCCGGGCCGAGCACGGGCGACCTACTGTTTGCGTGCGTGCTCTTCGTATGCGGCTTACTCGTCTTGTACGCTCTCTGGATCATGGTGATCAGCTTGGCGTTCCGCGTGGTCAAGGTAGACAACCTCAGCTACCTTTTCGTCAGCTTGTTCGAAGCAGCACGCTGGCCAGCGAGCATTTTCCGCGGCGCACTCTCACTCTTCTTCACGTTCGTGATCCCGCTCGCGCTCATGACCACCTATCCCGCACTCGCAGTGTTGGGTCGCGCGAAGCTCCATCACTTCGCCATAGCAAGCACAGTAGCTGCCGGCCTGCTGCTACTATCACGCTACATCTGGCAACGCTCGATCCGCTCGTACACAGGAGCGAGCAGCTGACCTAGGCGGCGTGTAGCGGGCCTCATGTGTGAGTTTGCGGTGTCCGGCGTAGACAAGGTATCCTTGAACGCGCATGGCGCAGCGCATGGCATACGCTATCGATGACGCGCGTTGGCCGCTTTTGATCGCGCGCGCGACCGAGTATTTGAGCGATGAGACGGCCGTCGACGCGAGCTATCGCAAGCTCGAGGAGCTCTTGAAGCGCGAGGAGCGTTTCGTCGTTGTGTTCGATATGCGTGGTGCGACCTCCACCTCGGCGCGTCGAAAGCGCTTCCGGGAGTGGGGTGAGCAACACGAAGCCGCTCTGACGCGCCTCATCGTCGCGGCGGCAGTCGTCGCCCGATCCAGCATCGAGCGCGGCTTCGTGACCGCGTCCCTTTGGGTGGCAGCTCCCGTCTTCCCCATGCGCGTGTTCACCGATTCAGCCGACGCAGAGAGCTGGCTGCTCACCGACTTCGCCGAACGCTTGAAGCAACAACGCGCTTGATCTTCGAAGCTGCAAGCGCACCTGATTACGTTGCGTGTTGTTGTGGTTCGGCTGCGTTGTGCGGCGTTGCGGTGCTTCGTAGCAAGAGCCAGCCGAGTAGTGCTCCGGCGGCGACTACGCTGCCGCCGCTGATGTAGTCGCTGAACATCGCGATGCTGTCGATTTGCTTCGACATGATTTCCTTCATCCCGTCGTCGAGAAGCATGCACCCGATGCCGAGCGCCACCATCGTGGCGATGCCCGAGGCGCTCAGCAACACGATTCCGACGTCCCGTTTCCACGTCTGGAAGCGCCTGAGCGCAAGGCCGCCTAACAAGGGCAGCGCGCCGAGCCCTACGAACAATCCGAAGATCCACCACTTCGGCGCCGCGAGCGAGCCGGATAAGAAGGCGAGCAACATCGCGCAGTACAGCAGCAGCGCCGAGACGATGTACAGCACAACACTAAGCACCTGCGTCGCCTTGGGGCTGCGCCGTGCCAGCGAAGAACGCGTTCGCCGCTGGTCGATACAACAGGTACGCGACCACGAGCAGTAGGAGTGCGCCGGGAATCAGCATCATCTTGAAAGGCGACGTGAAGACGCCGATCGCGAGCCCGACTACGCTCCAGGCCACGTATGTGGTGCGCGCCCAGTGTTTGCCGCGCAGCATCGAGATGCCGCAGACGATCATGACCAGCAGGCCGATGGCCTGGATGGCGTATTGCACGCTGGGTGGCAGCGTACTTTTGGCCATCAGTTCCTCCTTGAGCTCGTTCTTGAGCTCGTTCTTGAGCTCGTTCTTGAGCTCGTTGTTCCACGTAGCCAGCGTCATGATTACTGAAGAAACGCCGGTCACGATCAGAAACCACGAGACAATCACCACCGACTTGGGTCGCGTTTGCATATCCCCTCCGAGGCAGAACTTATACCAGTCACCGGAGGTCCGCACCTGCCTTCGCCGAGCGCAGCGGGTTCATAGACCCTTGTGTACTGACTCAGATGTGACGGTGCCCAGGTTAGGCGCTCACGCGCTGCAGCCCTTAGCGGCTGGTGCGAGTGGCAGTAGCATCCGAATGGACGCGACCATGCCAATGTTCGCGAGCGCGAGTGCCGTCAGAACGTGAGTGTTGCGCGCAACATGCCGCCAGCTGGCAGCGGCACGGGATCCACCACGAGGCTCGCTCGTTCGCGTACGTGCACCGGACCGCTCGTGTAATGGAAGATGCCGGCGACCGCGAGAACTGCACCGACGATCTGCGGGCCCGCGAGCCCGAGCTGTTCGTCGAACGATCGGCTCGTCAAAAAGGGCCCGACGAGCGGAACCAACATGAGGCTTCCGTCGTGGCATGACTCGACGATGTTGCCGGCCTCGCAGTCCGATGCATCGACGATGCTGAGGGCGGCACCCACGATCGCTGTGACCAAGTAGCTGGTCACAAATGTAGAGGCGCCAGCGATGAGTAAAGCGGTGTGGCGCCGCTGGGGTCGCTCCTGGTCAGCCTCGGCAAGCGTTGGGTCCGCGTGCGCCAGCTCCTGGGCATGAACAGCCCCCACGTCAATGGAGAGCAGCCACATGAGGACCGCGAAGAAGTGTCGATGCTGAGTCGTCATTGCGGAGCGACTCCTTCGTCGAGGAGCGAGACGGAGCTATCGGATATCCAGTAGGAAATCAGGCTTCCGATGCCGGAGATGATCATCGTGAGACCTGTGAGTTGACCGAAGCCTCGCGCGCCTTCTCGGTCTGATAGACCCGCACCGTAGATTGTTAATCCGCCTGTTAGAATTGTGGCTGCAGCTCCTGTGTATTGCTGCCACGCGCGGCGCTGTTCTCGGCGTACCAGGAAGTCGCGTATGCGATCGTAACGCGCGTCCGGCGTGAGGCTCGCGACTTCACCGCGTAACACACTCGGTGATTCAGGCGGGAGGGCGAGGTCGACGACGAAGCCGGAGAGCAATTGACCGAGACCTACAGATGCAATCACGAGGCTGGTTCCGTAGATCGAGCTAAGTGCGTCTGGACGAGCACCATTGTCCTCGCGCCCTGTGAGCTCAGGCAGGAAGTTGCGTGACTCGAGCGACGACACGGCGAGAGCCAAGCTCATTCCGATGCCCCCGAGCGAGCCTACGAGCGTCGACCAATGTGCAGCTCGATGTGGATCCCGGACCAGCGCGGAAGTGGCGGCTGCGCCGAGCAGAAGCGCTCCTGCACCCATGCTGATCGCAGCGCCCTTCGGGCCAACATCGGCGCGATCGTTGGCGACGAGCGGTGGCGCAACCAACAGGAAGCCGCCGAGTAAGCCGTACAGACCCATCGCGAGGTAGCGACCGCCGGCGTCGTAGTCGTGCTCAGCGCGGACAGCAGCCGAGAGCCAAGCCTCCGCAACCGCATCGGACGGCCCAGAAGGCTCGCCATCTTGTGCACGCGTTGCACCCGTGAAAACCGTCGATGTCGCTAAGAACACAATCAGGACCAAGCAAGTCTGTGACATGGCACCTCGGGCAGTGCTTTACCGCAGCTAGACGCGCCGACAGGCCCGAAACTTCTCGCTCTGCTCACTTGTTAGCGGTTGTTTGTCGACAATGGTGGCGGTCTGGTTAGCGACGACGGTGATCGGTGCCAGCGCCTGCAGTGATAAACACCGCGGTCGCGCTCGTATCCACGTCTGCTGTGTGCCAGACGCCGGGCGCATTGATGGCGTATTCGCCCGGCCGCAGCGTGGTTCGCACATGTTTGCCGTCGAGCTCTTGGATGAGTGTCATACATCCGGAAGTACACAGCACGAGCTCATGTCCGCGCGGATGCATTTCCCAACTGTCCCACGATGTGTTGAACGTAAACATCGACACCAGGCGGCCTTCGTTGCCATCGCTCGCGTGACGCATTGCATGGGCTTCGTACCACTCCGCGCCCGTGAACACTGGCTCGCTCACAATCGTTGAATTCAGTCCAATGTACGCTGGGTACTGTGAAAGGTTCTTGGCCATTGCACGCCTCCGTTTGCGCTAGGTTGCCGTCCGCGAGGCAAACATGCAATTCGCATCCGCGCGCGGGTGCGCGAGCTTGGACCTCGACACACGCTCGACACCACCGTACGTGGCAGCTGTCAGCTGCACGATCCGGCCGCTACCTGGTCGCGATCTCCAGCTGGTTGTCGACGCGTTTTACGCCCTCTATGCATTTGGCGACGCTGTCGATTTCCTTGCGTTCTGCTTCGGTCTGGACTGGACCCCGCAGCGTGACGACGCCGTCTACTGTGACGATCCTGACCTCCTTAGCGTCTTTTGATAAGGCGTCCTCTTTGAAGACTTGCTGTCGGATCTGCTGGGTGATTGCCCGGTCCGCTTCTTTTTCTGCCTGGTGCGGGAGCGGCTGCTTGTTCTCGCTCGACTCGCTCGCGACAGCCATGAGGTCGTCGGTCGCTGGCGCTACAGAGGTCTCTTGCTTCGGCGTACAAGCCGCCGCCGTGAGCACGGTCAGGGCTACCATCATCGTCTTCATGCGTTAGCTCCTTGGTTGGTCGAACTAAAGCAATCGCTGCGCCAGGTCGCTTCGCCCAGCTCGCCACATGGGTCGTTCACGGACGCCGCACTCAGCCAAAGCGTTTCTTGATCTCGCGCTGGAGGCGTCTGCGTACGCGTTCGCGAAAGTTGATGACGGTGTGGTAGCTGCGCAGGACTGCGAGGTCTTTCAAGCTCGAAGCGACTAGACCGGCCGGTGCTGCCAAGTGTCGAAAGCGTTCGGGGTGCTTCACGATGTGCTCGGGGAAGGTGCTGTCCATCGGTGCTTCGCGGATGCGGTACTTGGCGTTGTAATGCAATCGGCCTGCGCGCAGCGCACGTTCGTAGTTCTTTTGTGAGGTGAAGTGGCCGATGTTGAGCTCCTGGTGAGAGTAAGCCGCCATCTTGGTTTGGATGCCGCGTAAGCCGCCGAGATAGGAGAAGTGCCAGCCGCCGTTGGGCACCGTGGGAAGCTCCAGCGTGCGGAATTCGGTGAGCGAGCGCACGAGGTCCCGGCGCCGCACCACGAGCGCCTTTTTGAGCGGCGGGTCGTCGATGCTTAGGCAGTTGAGATACAGATAGTATTGCGGCTGTTCCAGCACCACGGGTCCCTCGCGCGCGATGTCCGGCGTGATCGCGGACGCACGTGGGATTTCGTCGACGTCTGAGCAGATGAAGATGTCGTCCGGGTGCCCTTCGCCAAAGGCCTGGATGACCCACTCGCGCTGCGTGCGCTCCGCTTCCCAGGGATCGTTGCGGACCGGAAAACGGTCGATCACACGGTGGTCGATGCGGTCCCAGAACTGCTTGAAGCGCTCGCGATTGTCGTAATAGTGCAGCGGCTTGGGGCGAAAGCTAAAGGTCTCGCGAGCTTCCACCAGGACAAAGCGATCCACGACCGAGCTGAGCTCATGCAGGCGTATTTCGAGCAGATCCAGCTCGTTGAAGAACATGAAAGCGTCTGTGATCATGAGTGTCCGAACGAAAACAGCGCAGCTCCTATAACACGCTCACAGCGGCACGCCCCGACTGTGTCGTCAGCTGCGCCAGGGCGGGGCAGGCCCCGTTGAGGCAGGCGCCAAACGAGCAGAAATCGCGGCTCGGACGTCGCTTCACGCGCGTGTCTCTGACAAAGTGCTGGCGAAGCCTTAAGGTAGGTTTGAGGTTTGAGGTAAGCCGATGAGCGAGCGTAAACATGTGGTGATCGTAGGCGGTGGATTCGGCGGCCTGACGTGCGCTCGCGCCCTTGCCCGCGCCGATGTCGATGTCACCTTGATCGACCGGCAGAACCATCACCTGTTCCAGCCGCTGCTTTACCAAGTCGCGATGGCCGGTCTGTCTCCGAGCGAGATCGCCGTGCCGATCCGATCCATCGTGCGCAAACAAAAAAACATCGGCGTGCTGTTGGCCGAAGTCGAGCGCATCGATCTGGAGGCGCGCCAGATTTACTACTCGCCAGCGCCGGGTGATGAGCCTCTGGGCTTCGACTACCTCGTGCTCGCGCCCGGTGCGCGCACGCACTACTTCGGGCACACGGACTGGGAGCTGTACGCGCCCGGCTTGAAGAGCATCGACGACGCCGTGGAGATCCGCAGGCGCGTGCTCTTGGCGTTCGAGGCCGCGGAGCGCGAGATCGATCCGGCCAAGCGCGCACAGCTCTTGAGCTTCGTCGTGATCGGGGGCGGCCCGACGGGCGTCGAAGTGGCCGGTGCGGTCGCGGAGCTGGCGCGCTTCGCGTTGGATCGCGATTTCCGCGTGGCGAAGCCGTACGAGGCGCGCGTGCTGCTGATCGAGGCGGGTCCGCGCGTGCTGCCGGCGTTTGCTCCGGAGCTGGCCGAGAAGACGGTGCTGCAGCTCGCCGAGCTGGGCGTGCACGTGCGAACCGGCACCATGGTCGATGCGATCGGTCCGCGCGGAGTGCGGCTGCAGACTGGCGAGACGCTGCTGGCTGACACGGTAGTGTGGGCAGCCGGTGTGGCGTGCTCACCGCTGATCCGTGGCCTCGGCGGCGCGGTCGAGATGGATCGTCAGGGTCGCGCGATGGTCGCGAAAGACTGCAGCTTGCCGGGTTTCCCGAACACATTTGTGATCGGCGACGCGGCTTGCTTCCTTGGGCCCGATGGCAAGCCGTTGCCAGGCGTGAGCCCGACCGCCATGCAGATGGGTCGGTTCGTCGCCGGCATCATCAAGCAGGAGGTGCGCTCTGCCGCCGTCAGCGACCGGCCCGAGTTCGTCTACACGGACAAAGGCAGTATGGCGACGATCGGTCGTTCGCGTGCGGTCGCGGAGGCGAAGGGCATCAAGCTCAGTGGGTTGCTCGCGTGGCTCGCTTGGTTGCTCGTGCACATCTGGTACTTGATCGGGTTTCGCAATCGCTTTGTGGTGTTCTTCGATTGGGCCTGGTCGTACTTCACCTATCGACGTGGTGCGCGCCTGATCACCGGTGGGCGGCTCTTGCCAGGCGCGCCGGAGACGCGCGCGTACACGCCAACCGGGCGCGATTCGCAGGATCAGATCCACCACAACGCGGCGCAGTAGCGCGATTCAGGGTGGGCAGAACGGCCGATCTGTCCAGCGCTGTCGGGATCGTCATCGAAGCCGCTGGCAGCTGCGGACGCGTCAGCGGAGGAGGCTCGGCGCGCAGCCGCGGAAGTGCCCGCAGGCGACTCGCCGCCGTCAGCTGCGCGTGAGCCGCCGCGTTGAGCTGCACGCGTGCCCGCCGATGCGTGGCTGCTGTCAGCTGCGTCCGCTCACGACGTGCCGCAAGCGCTTCGCGATCTCTCGATTCGTGAGACTAAACTCGTGAAGGCGAGCGGGGACCTGATCGTCCCCCGCGCTCGGGAACGGGAACGAGCCCCTGATCGAACACGGGCCTGGAAGGCGAACGAGTGCGTCTACTCGCCGTGCTTCTTGCGCGAGCTATGCGTAGCCTTCTGCGGCCTCCCACTCCCCGTCGCAATAACGCCGCTGCCGAAGCGTTCTCGGATCGCATCCAGCGCAGGTCCAAGCTTGCGAGCGCGCTCCCGGCTCTCGTCAAACAAAGCCAGCTGTCGCGCAGCATGAGGCTCAAGGTTAGAAACAGACAACCCAATCAACCGGATCGGCTCATTCACCCCGGAAGCGCGCCACAGCTCGATCGCCACATCGCGGAGAGTCTTCGCATCGTCGACTGCTTCCGGCAACGTCTTGCTACGCGTCAGCAGCGGATAGCTGCGCTCGTTCTCCGTAGCATCAACACGCGAGCTGCGAACACCACGTGCACGCGCGAGCTTGATCTTGACCGTGATGGTGCGCCCGCTGATCTCATCGTGTCGTAAGCGCTGTGCGACGGCGTGCGCGTGGCTGGTTAGCGCAGCGGTCACCGTCTCACTGTCTGCGATGTCGCGCTCGAACGTGTTCTCTTCGCCGTAGCTCTTTGCAGGCCGGTTCGCGATTACAGGACGCTCGTCGTGCCCGCGCGCGAGCTCGATCAGCTCACCGGCACGCGCACCGACCACCGCGGCGAGCTTGTTCGCGTCTGCCTCGGCGATGTCGCGGAAGAGCTCGTAGCCAGACGCGCGCAGCGCACGCTCCGCGACAGGGCCGATGCCCCACAGCCGCCGAATGGGCAGCGGATCGAGCAGCGCGCGCGTGTGCTCGGGTGGCACGTGGCGCAATCCATCTGGCTTACCGAGTGAACAGGCGATCTTTGCGACCAGCTTGTTGTTCGCGATCCCGCACGACACGGTGAGCTGCGTGACTTCGCGCACGCGCGCCTTTAGCCGCTCGGCGAGGGCTTGCGGGCTCGGGAACAAGCGCATGCTGGCGGTAATGTCGAGGAACGCTTCGTCCAGCGCGATCGGCTCGATGATCGGCGTGAACTCCTCGAACACGCTGTGCACCTCTTCTGACACGCGTGAGTACTTCTCAATGTCCGACGGCAGGAAAACACCTTGCGGACAAAGTAGTTTCGCTTTGAAGCCGGGCATCGCACTGCGCACGCCAAATACGCGTGCTGCATAGGATGCGGCTGCGACCACACCGCGCGGGCTCACGGCGCCGACGATGATCGGTAACCCACGCAGCTCCGGATTATCGCGCTCCTCGATCGAGGCGAAAAACGCATCCATATCCGCGTGCAACACCAACCGTTCCACCGCCCGGAGGCTAGCAGAACCTGCTCAGTAGCAGCGGCACGCTCTGCCCTCCGAGCCCGAGCCCGTTCACAACTGGATGAAATGACTGAGGAAAGTTCATTAATCAAATCCGCTAAGTATCTCCTCGATCATAGTTAGCTAATAAGCTAAATAATGATCATCCACCTGGAGGCAGACCATGAGCGAGCAACATCACGAACGAATCCGCGAGAACCCAGCAGCGCCAGTGAAGAACCTCGTCACCTACGTAGCGAAGAAAGGCGCGGAAGATCAGCTGCTCGCGCTCGTGAAGAAGCACGAGATCGCGCTGCGCAAGGTCGGCCTGGTCACCGCCGAGCCGTTCAAGGTGTGGAAGGCCTACAACATTCGCACGGGCGAACACTCTGTCGTGGAGTACTTCGAGTGGAAGGACGGCAAGTCTTCCGATGTCGCGCACCAAACTCCTGAGGTCATGGCAGTGTGGGAGCCGATGGGCCCCGTTCTCGAAGACCTTCGCATCTGTGAGATCGAGCTGACCTGACGATGCTCGACCCGGAGGCCAAGCTCGCGGCGCTCGATGCCGTGGTGGCGGCGCTCGCGCATCCAGCACGTCGGCAGATCTTGCTCACTGTTCATTTCCGCGGGCAGGCGACGGCGGGCGAGATCGCTGGGCGCTTCGCACACAAATGGCCCACCACGACGCGCCACCTGCGCGTTCTGGAACAAGCAGGACTGTTGCGTCAGCAAAAGCAAGGCCGGAGCCGAATCTACATCGTTGTGGACGAGCGCCTCGCGCTCGTCCGCGAGTGGTTAGCGTGGTTCGACGCTCCGGGCTCTGCTGTATGACCCGGACTTGGGGCGCGATCTGATCGTCAGCGATCAATATCAATTTGCGAGCACTCACAGTCTTCTCTGCGAGTGACTCACATATTAGATCGCACGTCATGTCGAAGAATCGCTTACTAGGGTGTGTGATCGTGCTGGGAGCCTGCGCGCTCAGCGCGTGCGGCAATGACTCCCCGGCCACCGGCCAGTCGGATCCAGCTGCGACTGGAGATGCCGCGGACGCGGGCGACGCTGGAGGCAGCGCTGGCAGCGGGGCGCGCGATGCAGGAGTCAAAACTGGCTCAGCGAGGGACGCCGGAACGCGCGACACGGGCGGGCGGGATGCAGGCGCGAAACGCGATGCCGCCGAGGAAGAAGACGCCTCGACCGGGCAAGAGCCGACGTTCGCGCGTCCACAAGACGGGCGAGCTTTCAGCGTCGATGAAGCCATGCTTGTGTTCGAAGCTCTGCCCAACGCGGATGCTTGGTCGGGCAAGCTCGGCAAGTCGGGCTATCGCATCGAGGTTCCGCGCGAGTGGAACGGCGTCCTGGTGATGTACGCGCACGGCTACGGCGGAACCGGCAACATGCTGAGCGTGGGCCTGCCGAGCATCCGGGAATATCTGATCGAGAACGGTTACGCCTGGGCGGCGTCGACCTACTCGGCGAACTACTATGATGTGCGTGCTGGCGTGGAAGACACGAATGAGCTCGCTCTCGAGTTCGTCAAGCTCGCAGCCAAGCACGGTCGTACGATCGCGGAACCGAGCAAGCGTTACTTGATCGGTCACTCGATGGGTGGTCACGTGACAGGCGCTGCGATCGAGCGCGAAGCGCGTGAGACCGCGGTGCACAAGGTCGAGTACGCGGGCGCTGTTCCGATGTGCGGTGTGATGGGTGACACCCAGTTGTTCAACTACTTTACAGCGTTTCAATGGGCCGCTGAAAAGCTGGCAGGCGTGCCGTACACCACTGGGCCTGTCACCGACCCTGCGGCCTTGCGCACGCAGCTGCAAGCTGCATTGTTCAAGACCTATCCCACAGAGCTCACCTGGGCCGGCACGCAGCTGCGCGACCTCGTTCGAAACTTGACCGGCGGTGCGCGCTCCAACTTCGACCAGGGCTACGCGGCCAAGCAGTGGCAAGACGCGCTCTGGAGCACCGTGGGTGGCGATGGAACCATCAACGGAGTCCTCGCGAAGCCTGTCACTGACACGCGTGAGGTCGTCTATCAGTTCGACAATGACTCGGCGATCAGCGAAGAGGAGCGGTTGTTCAACGACGAGATCCAGCGCTCCAAGCCCGAGCCGGAGGCCAACGGCCTGCGCACCGATGGGCTGCGCTGGATCCCTGCGGTGAACGGTGAGTTTGACATCCCGGTTGTGTCACTGCACACGCTCGGCGACTTATACGTGCCGTTCAAGATGCAGCAGATCTACCGGCAGCGTGCAGACGCGAAAGGCAACGGCGCACGACTCGTGCAGCGCGCGATCCGCGGCACAGGCCACTGCGAGTTCACGATCGCAGAACAAGTCTCCGCATTCCAAGCGATGGTGCGCTGGGAAGAAAACGGCCTCGTCCCCCCAGGCGACAACGTCCTCGATGCAGCTGAAGTCAGCAGCGACAACTACGGCTGCCTCTTCACCGAAAACAACTTCACAGACGCAGAACGCATGCGCGGCCTACCAGAAGCCCGCATGGCAGTCCCCTCCTGCTTCTGACGCTCACAAGCCAACCGCGAGCCGTTCTTCGGACGGCTCGCGGCTCGCTACATCGCACGCTGAAGCAATCGCGGCAAAGGCGCCGGCGCCCACAGTCTTCCAGAGTCCGCGCAGCGTCGTTTCTGCGCCGGTTGCACTGTGACGATCGCGATCACGCCTTTGCGTCATGGCTGTCAGCTGACGCTCAGTCAGGCGCTTGCAGCTGAGCACGAGCATCTACGGAGGCGCGTGACAGGCGGCTCGGAGAACATCTTCGCGCTCGCGGCAGCATGCGTGGTCGATGAGGCGCCGTCGTGTGGTGAGGGCGTCGCTCAAGTTGCGGCGATATGGGCGCGCACGACGAGCGCGCGTGGGGCCCGGAAAATCTCGAAGCGTTCGCAAAGTTTGTACGCGCACAAGGCCAAGCGCTCTCGCTCCTGTGTGTGGCGCAGGAGCACGACGAGCGCATGCTGGTCGATGCCGTCTGGCGAGTCGTAGTGGCCGCTTAGCGCAAGGTGCAGTCGCCGATCCACTTTCGGCAGTCGTTGGGTGAGCACATCGTGGCGTGTTCGCGGCCGTCCGGGTTGGCTGGATGGCCTAGGCCCTCGTCCGCGGGGAGCGCCTGCCTCATTGGTCCGGTGCGGTTCGTCCGATCATCGTCGAACAGGAAGCAATCCGCTGCCGTACCGGTGCTCTTCGCGCGGGGGTTGCCGAACCACTTTGCGCAAGCACCTCCGCTGCTGCACACCATGTCTTTGCCGCGCGGGTAAACCGCCTCTACTTCGACGCCGCTGTCGTTTTGAAAGTCAGCAAATAGATCCCAAACGATGACCTGCCCAGTCTTCTCGGTTCTACAAGAGAAGCTGCCCGCTGGATTGTCGACGTTGCTAGGCGCAGCGACGGCATAGCTGTCCGTGAACATCAGCTGGTCAGTGTCCACACTTCCCACCCTGCAGATGATCTTACTGTCACGACGGCAGGAACCGGCTTCGCAATATCCGACCGGTGCTTCGTCGCTCTGACAAGGCGTGTCAGGTGCAGCTGCAGGCGCATCCACGCAGCTGCCAGCGGCACACATCTTAGGCTGGCAGACGCTGCCGGTCCGCGCACACTCGTCTGGATCGCAAACGCTCTGACAGCGACCCGCTGCGCACGCTGTCCCGCTGGCACACGGTGCCTCGTTGTCCGGTGTTCCGTCGCAGTCTTCATCCTTGCCATCGCACGCGGTTTCACTGGTTTTGGGCTCGATGCGGCCCGTGCAGGCGCTCCACTTTCCAGCGCTGCAAACGCGGCGTCCGGGGCGACATTCGCCGCGGGCGTTGCCTGCACATGGCTCTTCCGCGCCGTCGACGCACTCGCAGCCTTCATCGATCTGCCCGTCGCAATCATTGTCTTGCTCGTCGCAGGTCTCTGGACCCTGCGCGCAGATGTCCATCGCAGGGCCCCCTGAGCTCCCGCCGTTGGAGGAAGCGTCGGCCTCTGACGATGGTGCGCCGCCATCAGCGACAGGCGGTGGTCGCACTGCTCCGCCGTCCTTGATGGTGGCGTTGGGGTTTTCTTCCTGGCCGGTCCGCGGAGACGCGGCGAGCTCACAGCGCTCACCAACCTGCACTGTGTCGCTGGGGCATGGCGACGAGTCGCACGCTGCGGTGTGCAGCGCAGCGATGATGATCACAATGGCAGTTCCTACCGTCCAGCGTGCGCTAGTCACAATGGTTGCCATCGTTCTCTCCTCACTCACGCAACACTGATGGACTATGCCCCCGTCGGCAGCAACAATCATGTCGCGTAAGCACGATGCAACTCGCGCGATGCGACAAAGTCGGCGGTCATACCGGCTCTGTCGCCCCAGATGTGCCTCGAGCCATGATCGGACCGATCATTCTTTTCTGGATGCGCGGACGCGTAAGTTGCTGCCGGTCTTGGCAGAGTACCCCTGTGCGATCGATGCGGTGGAGATTCCGCACGGACCGCTCGGGGCGCTCGTGCACCAAAACCAACCGCGTTCTGTTCGTTGCCATGAGGAGCGCGCCTCCGAAGCAGCGCGGGGACGGCTTCGAGCGCCGGGTTTTCGGCAGGTGCCGGTGCCTTGCGGCTGGCTCGCGCAGCTGATGCGACGCGTGTTTACGGGCGCGCTGGCGTGACCGGGGGCGCTGTTGGCGGCGGCTGCGCGGGTGGGGTGGTTGTCGTTGGCGGAGGGGTCGTCTGCGTGGGTGCGCCGCGACCTGGTGTGGTCATCGGGCGGCCGCCTTGCAGCTGATTGTTTGCGGGTGTGCCGCCTGTCGCGAAGCCGAAACCCACACCGACGCCCGTCGAGAAATTGAAGTTGTTGAAGAAGTACTGCCGTAGCGCGAGGTTGAGATTCGACAGCGACGAGCTGGGCACGAACACGAAGTCATCGGGCATCAGCTCGACGTCTTGCGATGGGTCTTCGCCGCTCAGAGCGTCCTTGAGATTCAGCTCCGCGATCATCGGGTACTGCTCGTTCGGCAGCTTGCGGATCAGGTACACGTGCGACAGCGTGCCGTTCTCGGTCACGCCTCCCGAGACCGCCAAGCTCTCGAGCACGGTCCGGGCATCGGTCATCAAGCTGATCTGCCTGGGGTTGTTGAGCTGGCCGGCGGTGAACACGCGGTAGCCGGTCGACTCGCGCAGGATCACGATCGCTTTGGCTTTCACGAACAGGGGGGCGTAGGCCTTCGAGACCTCGGCCGAGAGCTGAGTCGTCGTCTTGCCTTCGGCTTGCAGGTCGCCCACGAGCTTCAGGGCGATCTTGCCGTCGGGCCGGACCACTGCGTCCTGGTCGAGCTGTGGCACGTGGTAAAACCGCGTCGTGATCCGGTCGCCGCTGCGTAGGCGATAGATCGCGCCAGCTTGCGAGCGGGAGCGCGCCAGAAAGTCCCGTAAGGGCACGGAGTCGGGCGAGCCGACCGACGTGGCGACACAGCCCGAGCCGCCCAGACAGAGCGCCACGAGCGCTATTCGCGCCGTCCGGAGGCACTTGACGACGCGGGCCGCGCTTGGTCCGAGCTGCTGCGGGCGGCTGCGACGCTTTAGACTCATCCGGCACCCGGTTTACGCGAGAGTCAAAAGCACCGCAAGCGCGCCCGTCGGCCCGTCAGCTCTCGGGGGTGTTGCGCATGACGCTGTGGTGTCGGCTGTAGCCGAAGTAGATCGCGAAGCCGATGCCCAGCCAGAACAGCAGGCGCAGCCAGTTTTCTGCGGGCAACGAGAACATCAGCAGCAAGCACAGCAGAATGCCGAGGATCGGCACGAGCGGCACGAATGCGACGCGAAACGGGCGGGGCAGATCGGGATGGGTCTTGCGTAAGACCAGCACGGCTCCACACACGATCACAAACGCCAGCAACGTGCCGATGTTTACGAGCTCAGCGAGCACGCGCAGCGGCAGGAAACCGCCGAGCAGCGCAACGCACACGCCCGTCAAGATCGAAGACTTCCACGGCGTGCGCCAGCGCGGATGCACCGCGCTGAAGAAGTCTTGCGGTACGAGCCCATCTCGCGCCATCGCGAGCATCACGCGCGGCTGACTGAGCATCAATACGATCAACACCGACGTGATGCCGGCGATCGCACCGATCGAGATCAACAGCTGCGCCCAGGGCATACCTACCGCAGCAAACGCGCTCGGGATCGGCGCGTCGATGTCGATCTGGTGGTACGGCACCATGCCGGTGATGACAGCCGAGACTGCGATGTAGAGCAGCGTGCAGATCGTCAGCGATGCCAAGATGCCGATCGGCACGTCGCGCTGCGGATTCTTCGCTTCCTCCGCGTGCGTCGAGACTGAATCGAAGCCGATGTAGGCGAAGAAGATCGTGGCTGCGCCGGCGATCATTCCGAGCGGCTCACCGCCGGTGCCCGTTTGGCCGGCGATCGTGTGCCCGAACAGCGAGATGCCAGCGAAGCCGTAGGGCGCAAACGGAGTCCAGTTGTCTGGATTGATGTACGGAATGCCCGCGATGATCACGAACAGCACGACCGCCAGCTTCACGATCACCATGGCTGTGTTGAACGTGGCGCTCTCGCGAATGCCTTTGACCAAGATCACTGTGGCGAACGCCGCGGCGACAACCGCTGGGAAGTCGCAGACACTGCCGGTCAACGCAAACTGACCTGTAATCGGATCGTAGTCGAACGGTGCGTTTTGGAGCGCTTTCGGTAAGTGGAGGTGGAACTGTCCGAGCAGGTTCTGGAAGTAGTGCGACCAACCGTGGGCGACTGTCGCCGAAGCCACGGTGTATTCCAGCACCAGGTCCCAACCGATGATCCAGGCCGCGAGCTCCCCGAGCGTGGCGTACGCGTACGTGTAGGCGGAGCCGGCCACCGGCACCATGGCTGCAAACTCGGCGTAACACAGGGCTGCGAACACGCAGGCGGCGCCGGCGACCAGGTAGGACAGCATCAGCGCCGGTCCGGCCTTGTCGTGGGCGGCGATGCCGGTCAGCACGAAGATGCCTGTGCCGATGATGGCCCCGATGCCCAGGCTGGACAGCGCGACCGGCCCCAGCACGCGATGCAGCCGACTCTCGCCCTCCATCTCTTTCAAAATGACAGCGATGGGCTTGCGTCGGGTTAAGGGGTTATTGGCCATGCGACCATTTAGGTGAGGCGCCCTCCTTGCGGCAAGCGAATGTTGGTCGGCCCCTTATTACGTGCCCGTGCCCGTACACGTTCCAGTCTCCCAGGTGTCCCTGGAGGAGGGAGACGTGTACGGGCACGGGCACGGGCACGCGTACGTTTTGCAGAGTTACTCGGCTGGAACCAGCTCGCGGTCGCCCAGCGCTCGTAGGTAGAGCTCTTGCTCAGCTGCCTTGTGGGCTGCCGTGAAGCGCACTGCGATCGCGCACAGTGACGAGCACACCACGCACGTGCCGAGGATGGTGAAGCAGCGCTGCACGTCGCCGACGCCCTTGAGCAGGAAGCCCGCGAGCACCGCGCCGACGTTGCCGCCCGCGCCGATGATGCCCGCCACGCCGCCCAGCGCCTTGCGATCGATGAACGGCACGAGCGCGTAGGTCGCGCCGCAAGCCATGTGCGTGAACAGACCGAACACGATCATCGCGGCGACTGCCATAAACGTGGTGTCGGTACGCGCGAACCAGAGCAGACCCAGACCCTCGCCCAACATCAGCACGAACAGCAGCATCGTGCGTGCATCCAAGCCGCGAGCGTGTGCGATGCGGTCCGAGATCATGCCGCCCAAGGCGCGTGCGAACAGCGCGAGCAGACCGAAGCTACCAGCTGCAAGGCCAGCCGACTTCAGGTCGAGCTCGAAGTGATCGACGTAGTAGCTCGCCGCGACGTTATGCACGAACAGCTCGATACCGAAGCATGCTCCGTACGTCACGAACAGCATCCACACGCGGTAGTTCGCGGCCGCGGTCATGAAGATCGCCCAGCCGCCCTTCTTGCCGCTCTCGGGCTCGATGCCGCGCGCCAACAGCTCTTTGTAGTTACCTTGTGGGCAATCTTGCGTGAGCTTCCAGTACATGATGCCGACGATCACCATGAGCGTCGCCGGAACGATCATTGAGACGCGCCAGCCCGTGGAGCTCGTGAGGCCGTAGCCGACACCGGCAGCGAGCACCCAGGGCATGACGGACTGCGTTACGCCGCCGCCCGAGTTGCCCCAGCCGGCCGACGCTGCATTGGCCGTACCCACGACGTTGGGCGCGAACATCACGGACGTGTGGTACTGCGTGACCACGAAGCTCGCGCCGATCGCGCCGATCGCGAGCCGAAAAATCAGAAACGACGTGTAGCTCTGCGCGAACGCGATGCCAATGACAGGGATCGCGCCGAGCACGAGCAGCGATGAGTACACCGCGCGCGGCCCGTACTTGTCGCACATCGGACCGATCAACAGCCGCACCAGGATCGTGATGCCCACGGCGGCGATGTTGATGTTGGCGATCTGGTCCTTCGTGAGGCCGAAGTCACCCTTGATGACTGGCATGAGCGGCGCGACGGCGAACCACGCGAAGAAGCACACGAAGAAAGCGAGCCAGCTCATGTGAAACGCGCGCATCTGCGGCGTCGAAAAGGAAAAGAGTTTGATGCGAGTGGCTTTGACTGACTCCAGATCCATCGAGGTCTGATCTCCCAGAATGGCCGCTGACAAATCAGCGACAGGGAGAGATCTAGCGAATCAGGATTGCCGCTCTATAAACTCTCTATTTCCTCGCGTACGCAACATGGCAGGAAACCTCGATGAAACCGGGTGCGCTGCGCCAACTGACTAGAAATACAGGCTCAATCTGCGCCGGATTTATATCGTGTCCCGGTCTCGAAACCTGCGACTTTCGCTCGAAACATCGGGCAAAAACCGCCGTGCGCGCTGTCCACAACTTGCGCGACGGCGTCTGATGTCTGTGAAACTCGCGAAAACTCAGTGAGAACGGTTCTGGAGTAGGGTGAGCATGGCATCGCCCACGCGCGTGGCCGACGCAGGATTTTGACCGGTCACGAGGTGCCCGCTCGTACACACTTTGATCTGCCAATTGGGGGCGAGATCGTGGTGAGCGCCGCGCTCGATCAAGCGATCGGCGAGCATGAACGGCACTGTGCGATTCCGGGCCTGGTCTAACTGGCGCCAGCACCCCACATCGCTTGGCTATTGCTGGGCATGGCATGATCGCAGGTCCAGCCCAGGAGGGCTGTGCTGTGCCTCGCCAGTCAAACACACTCGGGCTGCTTGTCGTTGGCGTGTTTCTCGTCGCCATGCGCGCACCTGCGCTCGCCCAGGAGAAGCCAGCCTGCAGCGGCGAGCAGTGCCCGCAGCCCACGGCGGCGAAGAAAGAGCTCAACACTTTCGACATCACACTGAATGGCTTCTACAGGTTCGGCGGAGATGTGGAGCGCGGAAGCTTTGGCTTCGGCGCACTCGCAGGCATCGGTGGCCACATCGTTCCCCAGTACGCGGTCCAGCTCATAGCTGGCATTGAGATCATCCAACGCTCGAACACCTCAACGCTGCTCGGCTTGGGCTTACGGCGAGACGCAGCGGATCGCTCGTCGATGGTGCGCGCTGCTTTGAGCGCATACATGCGTCTCCCAGAAGACAGTGAGTATCTTCCTGGCTTTGCACGCCGCGATGTGCACGTCGGCCTGCAAGCACGCGTCGACGTGCTCTTCAGCGTAGACAGCGGATTTGTGGGCTTTGGCTGCAGCAATGTCATCGTCGACGGCGACGTCTTGTTCAGCCTCGGCGTGCTGGTCGCAGTCGAGTAGATCAGTGAGCGCGACCGTACATTCGCGTCGCGAAGCAATCGGTTCGCTGGCATGCTGCGGCAGCATCACGCGCGCTCTGTGCCAGCGCCGGCTCGTCGAGACCGCGGGCCGTGCGCTCGATGAGCTCGACCGGAGGCGGCCGAGTCGGCAGCTCGCGCGCGAGACCCTGCACGAACTGCTGCAGGCTGCGCCGGGTAAGCTCGCGGTCGTGCGTGGCCAGTGCGAGCCCGATCATCGGCTTGACTTGCTCGGCTTCTGCAGGATGTGACGCGAGCCAGCTGCGGTAGAGCGTCGCGCCTTCTGCAGCCCGCCCGTGCGCCGCCCACAGAAATGCGAGGTCTCTGTGCGCGACCCCGGTGACGTCGCCGGACAGCGCCGCTTGCAGCAGCAGCTCGGCCTGATCGGGAGCGTCGTGCACGAGCATCGCGCCGAGCTCCGCGGAGCAGCTCGAATCCTGCGGCGCGAGCGCGAGGCAACGTTGGAGGTAATGCGCCGCTTCGACTTCGCGGCCTGCCTTACGCAGCGCGAGCGCCGCGCGTCGCGCGTGCCAGGGTTCTTCTGGGAATTGTGCGCTTGCCTGTGTCCAGAGCGCGACGGAGTCATGAAACGAGGCGTCGTACGCCCGACGCTCGAGGCCCCACACGAGCACCACGATGAGCAGTGCAGACTGCAACAAGGTCCGCAGGCGCGGCGCGCGATGCGCGAGTGTCATGGCAGCCCAGGAAAGACCGAGCGCGAGAGGTGCCGTCGAGAGAAACAGATAACGCCCCGCGACGTACTGCGCCCACGGTGGGTTTATGATGATTGGTACCAGAGGCAGGATGAACAGCAGCAAAAGCGCAGCCCAAGGTTTGCGTTGGTATGCGCCCGCAATGGCAACGCCCGCGAGCGCGATGCCGAGTATTCCCCATACCCAAGCACGTGGCTCGTGCAGCGAGCTGCCAAGCAGACTTCTCGGCAGCTCAGGGCTCAAGCCGAGAGGAAGCACAGCAAAACGTGCGAACAACCCGAGCTGCTGCGGGATCCGCAGCCACGTGGGTCCTTGAAAAGGCCGATGTGTGAGGTCGAGCGAGAGTGTTTGAGCAGCGTCGGGAACGGTCTGCGCGTACATATACAACACGAACGCGCTCATGCTCACGAGTGTGAGATAGAGCGCTGCGTGGCGCCGCAGCGCGCTGCGCCACTGTCCGGGACTTTGCACGACGAGCTCTTGGACGAGCACACAAGGCAGCAACATCAACGCGATCGGCTTCGAGAGCAGCGCGAGCGCCGCGCAAGCACACGCCCCGACGCGCGCGCGCAAACCCGGCTGAAACGCGAGATACAACACTGCAAACGACAGCGCGCCACACATCAGCTCCTTGCGGCCCGACAACCAAGTCGCGGACTCGACGTGGGCGGGGTGCACTGCAAAAAGCAGACTGGCAGCCGCGGCGACCAGATTGTCTGGCTTGCCCACCGCTCGCAAGAACGCGCGCGACCACATCCACACGCCGAGCACGCACAGCAAGTACCAGAGCAGCTGTTGGAGGCGGAAGGCACTCGGCGCAGGACCGAACAGCGCGCGATCGACCGCAAGCGACAATGTCTTCAGCGGCATGTACTCCATCACGCCGCGGAACTGTTGCGGGCGGAAGTAGTCGAGCAGTGGTCGCTCGTCTAAACCGTTCACCAACTCGTGCTCGACGATCGTGAATGGATCGTCGTAGTCGACGAAGTCGTAGCTGAAGGACGCTGCGCCCTGCAGCGCCACCACCAGCACGAGCACAAAGCCCCAAGCTCGACCGAACAAGCCGGAAGACATTGCGACATGGTACCGGAAAACACTTTTACTCCGCCGCGCTTAGCTGCGTGTAGGCGCTTCTGCGTGATGAGGTCCGCTTACATCGCGCCGTAGTCAACCTCGGCCACGGGGCTCAATCTCGCGCCAAAACAGCCGATACTTCTATTTGGTGCGATTGGTGTCACAGGGGGTATGGCGGCGGCTCGCGTGGAGTGTCGCAGCGCTTGTGTTGTGTGTGCTCAACGCACGCTGCGCTGAACATCACTCTTCGGATCTCGGAGACGAGGAGGCTGCTCGTAAGAAGATACCGGCGAACGTCCTGCGCGATCTCGAGCGTGGGCTGACCACCGATGTTGTGATCGCGCTGGCGGAGCCAGAGGCCACCAGCGACGCGCAGCTGCAGAACATGGAGCTCATGCCGGCGGAGGTCGCCGAGCCGCTGCGCGAAGAGATCGTACAGGACCGCGCCGAGCTGTATAGGGCTCTGCAGGATCGTGTGATCGGGCGCGCACCTACGCGCGGGTTGGTGCTGGTGAAGCGCTACGAGAACCTGCCGATCCTGCATTTTCAGGCGTCGCAGGTGCCTGCGCTCGTCTCGCTCTTGCAGCAGCCCGAGGTCGACGGCGTCTTCGAGGACTTTCGCTACGAGCATCAGCTGACTCGGAGCTTGCCGCTGATCCAGCAGCCGACGGTCGCGGCCAACGGCTTGCGAGGCGAAGGTACTTCGGTCGCCGTGTTCGACACAGGTTGCGACTTTACGCGGTCGGATTTTGGCTCGTGTACGAGCGCTGGCGCGCCTGGTTGCAAGGTCGCCTTTGCGAGAGATTTCGGCGGCGACGACGGCTCGCGCGACGACAACGGACATGGCACGAATGTGTCGGCGATCGTGCTCGGTGTTGCGCCGCAGACGAAGATCTTGGCGCTCGATGTGTTTGCGGGCGGGTCGGCGCGCTGGACAGATCTGTTGGCCGCGATGGACTGGGTGATCGCGAATCGCACCACCTACAACATCGTAGGCATCAACATGAGCTTGGGCGGCGGGCAGTACAGCGCGACGTGTGGTGGCGATGCGATGTCCAACGCCATCAAGAGCGCGCGCAGCTTGGGTGTGCTGACTGCCATCGCGTCCGGCAACAACGGTTGGTCGCAGTACATGTCAGCGCCGGGCTGTGCGCCCGATGCGATCTCTGTCGGTGCCGTGTACGCGGCGAATTTCGGCGGCCGGGGGTACTCGGCCTGCTCTGATCTGGCGACCGCCGCCGACAAGATCACATGCTTCTCCAACTCGACTTCGTTTCTGTCCATGCTGGCGCCGGGCGCGTTGATCAGCGCGGGCGGATACACGATGGCAGGCACGTCTCAGGCCACCCCGCACGTGGCCGGAGCGATCGCGGCGCTGAGATCTGCGTTCCCAGACGAGTCGATCGCTTCCACCGCCGCGCGCTTGACCGAGAGCGGTCCTACGATCACCGACCCGCGCAATGGCGTGACCAAACACCGCCTGGATCTGTTGGCCGCGCTGAATGGCGAGGGCATCGCTGACCGTACCGCACCCACCGGCAGCATCTCGATCAACGGTGGCGACGGGTTTACGCGATCCAACACTGTGACGTTGGCACTCACGGGTACTGACAATCAGAGCGCGGTGGAGATCTGCGTCAGCAACACGAATTCTTGCAGTACATTCGTGCCCTTTGTGTCCGGAATGAGCTGGACGCTGCAGGAGGGTGACGGCCTCAAGACCGTGTATCTGACGTTGCGTGACGCATCGAACAATCAGACGAAGGTGTCAGACACCATCACGCTGGACGCCACGCCTCCATCGGGCTCCAACTTGAGCATCGTGCCGGCTGATGGCGCCGTGTATCTCAACTGGACGCAAGCCAGCGATGCGGCTAGCGGTTTCGAGCGCTACATCCTGCGTGTGGCGCAGGACAATCCGTCGAGCTGCACGGATGGCGCTCAGTTGTCCGCGGGTGGCGCCACATCGTTCGTGCACACGAAGCTGCAGAACGGCGCGACCTACGCATATCGGCTGTGTCTTCTGGATAAAGCCGGCAACATGGGTGAGGGCCCGACCGGGCTCGGCAAACCGGCGGTAGAACACGGCACGCCGTTTGGCGCCGTGATCATCAACGGCGACGCGGAGTTTGCGAGCAGTCGGAACGTCGTGCTGACGCTCACCGCGACGGATACAAGTGACGCCGTACAGATCTGCGTGAGCAACGGCGACAGCTGCACGGACTGGGTGTCGTTTATCCCGATCTTGCCTTGGCGCATCGACGCGGCTTCCGGAACCGCGACCGTCAAAGTCTGGTTCAAGGATGGACACGGTGTGCTGAGCGCCACGCCGGTGAGCGACAGCATTCGCGTGGACCTCGACAAACCCGGCTCGAGCATCTTGTCCGCGCAGGCTGGCAATGCAGAGGTACGCCTGACTTGGACGAGCGCGACAGACGCCACCAGCGGCCTGGTGGGGTATCGCATCGTCGCGCAGCTGGTAGCGGCGCCGAGCTGCGCTGAAGGTGTGCAGATCTATCGGGGCACCGCGACGAGCTTCACGCACAGTGGCTTGAAGAACGGCGCCGACTACGGCTACCGCGTGTGCACATACGATATGGCCGGCAACGAGCAAGACGGCAGCTCGGCGCTGGTGCGGCCAGTGCCCGAGCGCGACGCGCCCGTAGGCACCGTGGAGATCAACGCCGGCGCAGGCTACACGCGCGCGTCGGAGGTGACGCTGACGCTGATGGCGACGGACGCCAGTGGCGTCGCCGAGATGTGCATCAGCAACACCACGAGCTGCAATGCTTGGCTCGGCTACGCGCCGATGTTGCCTTGGACGCTCGACACCAGCACCACTGCTGGCCGCGTTTACGTGTGGTTCCGCGACATCTACGGCACCACCAGCAGCGCGCCGATCAGCTCCAGCATCGTGTTCGACACGACCGCTCCGCAGGATGGGCAGCTGACGGCGACAGCGCAGGACGCCGCCGTCAGCGTCAGCTGGAGCGGCGTGACTGATGCCAGCGGTGTGACGAGCTTCAAGCTTGTCGGACAGGCAGGCGAGGCTCCGAGCTGTGCTGATGGGCCCGAGCTCTACTCCGGGACTGGCTCGTTGTTCCTGCATAGCGGGCTCACGAACGGGACTGTGTACGGCTATCGGCTCTGTCCGACCGACCGCGCGGGCAACCAAGGTTCCGGTCCAACGGCGAGCGCGCGGCCTGTTCCAGAGCTGGAACCGCCCACGGGCAGTCTGACTATCAACGCGGGCGCTGCCTACGCGACCAGCGTCGATGTGACTGTGCGGGTGACTGCGAGCGACGCGAGCGGTGTCGCGCAGATGTGTCTGAGCAACGAGCCCACGTGTCAGAGCTGGGTGACGTACACTGAGACTAGCAGCTGGAAGCTCAGCAGCAGCGGAGCGATGGCGACCGTGTATGCATGGTTGCGCGACACTTACGGGAGCACGACCTTGGTTCCCGTCAGTGACACTATCGTGGTCGACAAGTCACCGCCTTCGGCGGGTCGGCTGGACGCGGTTCCCGGCAACGCGCGTGTTCAGCTGACGTGGTCGGATGTGACTGATGATGTGAGTGGTGTGGCTCGCTACAAGCTGGTCGGCCAAGCGGGCGCCGTTCCTAGCTGCGACAACGGGCCAGTGCTTTACACAGGCGCCAACCGAACGTTTGCGCACGAAGGTCTCACAAACGGCTCGGTCTACAGCTACAGGCTCTGTCCGATCGACGCCGCGGGCAACATGGCCTCGGGCGCCAGCGCGGTCAGCAGACCTGCTCCAGAGCGCGATGCTCCCGTGGGCACGCTCGTAATAGCGGCAGGCGCGATGTATGCGAACAGCGCGGATGTGACGCTCACCCTGAGCGCGAGCGACGCGAGTGGGGTCGCACAGGTGTGCTTGAGCAACACGGCGCAATGCAGCGCGTGGCTGACGTACGCGCCGAGCATGCCTTGGCGCCTCGACACCAATGCCTCGTTGGCGACGGTCAACGCGTGGTTCCGAGACACCTTTGGCAACGCCAGCCTGACGCCGGTCAGCGACACGATCGCTGTGGATCTGGTCGCGCCCGAGTCGGGAACGCTGAGCGCGACCGCGTCGAACACCAGGGTGGCTTTGACCTGGACGGGCGCGAGTGACGCTGGCAGCGGTGTCGCCGGGTACAAGCTCGTCGCCGCTGAGGGCGGCGCACCAACCTGCGCGCAGGGCAGCGAGATCTATCGCGGTGTGGGCACGGCTTTCATGCACACGGGTCTGACCAACGGCGTGATCTACGGCTACCGACTGTGCGCCATCGACGCTGCAGGAAACACCGGCACCGGTACCACGGCCAGCGCGCGCCCGGCGCCGGAGCGTGATGGTCCCATCGGCAGTGTGGTGATCAATGGCGGCGCGGCGTATACGCGCGTGCAGTCGGTAACGCTTGGGCTCGCGGCCACTGACGCGAGTCAGGTGACCGACATGTGCATCAGCAACACTTCGAGCTGCACCGCTTGGAGCAGCTTCGCGGTGACGTCCAGCTGGAACCTCGCGACCGGCGCCGAGATGGCGGAAGTCAGTGTTTGGTATCGCGACGTCTACGGCAACGTCAGCGCGGCGCCTGCGCGGGACACGATCGTGGTGGACAGCACGGCGCCGACTTCGGGCATGCTCAGCGGTCAGCCCAGCAACGCAGCGAACATGTTGAGCTGGACAGCAGCGAGTGACGCTAAGAGCGGCGTCGCCGGTTACAAGCTGGTGATGGCGCTCGACGCCATCCCGGAGTGCGACACAGGCACGAGCATCTACACAGGCACAGCGCGCAGCTACACGCATACCGCGCTCGAGAACGGGCGCGCTTACGGCTATCGGATCTGCGCGAACGATGCAGCGGGCAATGTCGCATCGGGTCCGACCTTGATGCTGCGACCCGCGCCGGAATTTGTTGGGCCGACTGGCACGGTCGTGATCAACGACAACGCGCAGTACACACGAGACACCGCCGTGACCTTGACGCTCTCCGCGCAAGACCCGAACGGGGTGGCGGAGGTGTGCATCAGCAACAGCATGAGTTGCCAGCAGTGGCGCGCCATGCAGCCGACCAGCGCTTGGATGATCGCAGCCAGCGGCGGCAGCACACTGGTTTACGTCTGGTTCAAGGATACTTACGGCAACGTGAGCGCGACACCTGTCAGTGATTCGATCATTCTCGATCGCACCGCACCGCAGGCTGGTGCGCTCACAGCGAATGCGGGCAATGCTTCAGTCTCGCTGACGTGGGAGGATGCCAGCGACATGGCTTCCGGGATCTCGCGCTACGATCTGTATGCTGCCGCGCCGGGCGCCGAGCCAACTTGCTCTGGCACACCGGTGTACTCCGGCGCGGGCAAGTCTTTCACGCACACAGGGCTCGTGAACGGCAGCACGTACGGCTACCGACTGTGTCCGATCGATGGCGCTGGCAATGTGGGTACTGGGTCGACTGCGAGCGCGCGGCCGCGTCCCGAAACCACGGGCCCGACGTGCACAGTCTCGATCAACGCAGGTGCTTCGTTCACCAACAATGCGAATGTGACGCTGACGTTGTCTGCCACCGATCCGAGCGGTGCGCCCGAGATGTGCATCAGCGACAGCGCGATGTGCACCACTTGGACGAGCGCGAGCGCACAAGCGAGCTTCACGCTGCGCGCGCAGTCCGGCGCTGTGACCGTGAGTGTTTGGTTCAAGGACAGCTATGGCAACATCAGTGCAGCTCCGTGCACCGACAGCATCATCATCGACAAGACAGCGCCGCTGAGTGGCGAGCTCACCGCAGAAGCGCCTGCCCTCAATGTGACTCTGCGCTGGACGGCCAGCTCGGATAGCGGCAGCGGTCTCGCGAGCAACAAGCTCGTCGTGCGCAAAGGCGAGATGCCCAGCTGCACGACAGGGACCGAGATCTACTCGGGTGGCGGCTCAACCTTCACGCACACTGGCTTGGAAGACGGCGCGACCTACTTCTACCGATTGTGTCCCGTGGATGGTGCGGGCAACGTCGGCGAGGGTGCGACGGCGAGCCTACGCGTGATCTCCGAGCGCGAGGGCCCGATCGGCCAAGTGTCGATCAATGCCGGTGCTGAGTTCACGCGCACTGCCGAAGTGACGCTGACGATCGCAGCCAGCGATCCGCACGGCGTCGTGCAGATGTGCGTCGCAAACGCGGAGAGCTGCAGCGCCTGGCAGCCATTCGCTGCGACGTTGCCTTGGACGCTCGACGTTGCCCCGGAGAACAACCGTGTTCGCGTGTGGTTCAAAGACGACTTCGGCAACGTGAGCGCGCAGCCCGCGAGCGACACGATCGTATTGGACTCGCAGAGCCCGAACGGCGGTCAGTTGTTCGCTGTGCCTGCGAACGCCAGCGTGACGCTGACCTGGACCGGCAGCGCTGACAGCGTCTCGGGCGTGGCCGGCTATCGCTTGCGCGTGAGTGAGGGTGACGCTCCCAGCTGCGAGAGCGGGACTGAGATCTACTACGGTCCTGCGCTCAACTATCCGCACACAGGGCTGCAGAACGGCACGAGCTACGGCTATCGCGTGTGCCCGGTCGACCGCGCGGGCAACATGGGTGCGGGTGTTAGCGCGACGGCTCAACCCAAGCCGGAGTTCGATGGCCCACAGGGCAGTGTGACCATCGCGGGCGGCGCTGTGTACACAAACACGTTGGAAGTGACGCTGACCATCTCCGCGCAGGATCCGAGCGGTGTGACTGCCATGTGCATCAGCAACGACAGCGCGTGTTCGAGCTGGAGCGCCCTTGCGACGAGTGTGACCTGGGCGCTGGGCGTGAGCTCGGGTCCCGCGGTGGTCTACGCCTTGTTCAGAGACAGCTTCGGCAACGTGAGTAGTAGCGTGGTGAGTGACAGCATCATTGTCGATCGCGAGCCGCCGAACACGCATTCCTTCAGTGCGACGCCAGGCAACGCCGCTGTGAGCGTGCTCTGGTCGGCCAGCGATTCCGTGAGCGGCGTCTCGCAATATCGGCTGATGGCTGCAGCAGGGACCGCGCCCGGCTGCGCTGCGGGCACGCCGGTGTACCAGGGCACGAGCACGCAGTTCACGCACAGCGGCTTGCAGAACGGAACGTTGTACGCCTATCGCATCTGCGCGGTCGACGCTGCGGGCAACTGGGCGACGGAACGGACGCTCACTGCGCGCCCGGCGCCGGAGTTCGTGGCGCCTACAGGCAGCGTCGCGATCAACGCGGGTGCCGCGAACACTGCCAGCACACAAGTTGCGCTCACGCTCACTGCGCAAGATGCGAGCGGCGTCGCGGAGATGTGCATCAGCAACAGCAGCAGTTGCCTGAGCTGGTTGAGCTTCGCGCCTTTTGCGCCGTGGACACTCGAATCTAGCAACGGCAGCTCGCTTGTACGCGTCTGGTTCAAAGACACTTATGGCAATGTTAGTGCTCAACCAGTGAGCGACACCATTGTGTTAGATACAGTCGCGCCGGGTGGTGGTGAGCTCAATGCGAGCCCAGGCGACAGCCAGATACAACTGCTCTGGACGGCTGCCTCCGATGCGACCACGGGTGTCGTGGCCTACGTGCTGCGTAGCGCGCTCGACAACACCCCCGCCTGCAATACTGGTGACGAACTGTACCGCGGCGCCGCCATGAGCTTCGTACACACGGGCCTGCAAAACGGCGCGTTGTATGCTTATCGTGTCTGTCCGATCGACGCGGCTGGCAACGTGGGCGCGGGGATCACGATCAGCACGCGACCAGCGCCCGAGCTCGAGCCACCGACCGGAAGGGTCTACATCAACGCTGGTGCGCGCATCGTCGGCACGCAGCAGGTCTCGTTGACGATGACCGCGACTGACGCCAACGGCGTCACGCACATGTGCTTGAGCAACACGACGACCTGCAACGATTGGGTCGCGTTTGCGAGCAGCAGCGCTTGGACGCTGGCCACGAGCGAGGGCCCTGCGGTAGTGCGCGCGTGGTTCCGTGACAGCTACGGAAATGCGATGGTCGTGCCCACGTCTGCGACGACCGTCGTAGACATGCAAGGCCCGGTCATGGGTGCGCTGAACACGCTGCCGACTCCAGGCAAGGTCTATCTGAGCTGGAGCGCCGCGAGTGATGTTGCGGGTGTCGCCTCCTACACGCTGATGCGCGCAGCAGGCGAGACCGCACCAAGCGACTGCACGACAGGCGAAATGGTCTATTCCGGCACGGACAGAGCCACGAATCACAACGTCGCTCCGGGCACGTACTCCTATCGCTTGTGCGCAACAGACCTAGTCGGCAATCGGTCCGAAGGCACAACACGTACGGTGATCGTGCCGTAGACCTACAATCATCCTGACAGTCGGGTAGCGTCACTGCTGTATCAGATCAACCCAGGCATCTGGATAACCTGGTAGCCGCGTCGCAGCTTTCTGTAGTTCCGCCTCCGGTGTCCGACACTGGCCTTCCTGCCTGGTTCAGTTACGGGAGACCGCAGCCATTGGCTGCGGTCGTTGGTCGAAGTCGCAGAGGTGTGAGGAAGGTCATCCATGAGCGTGCGCTGCTGAGCTAAATCTTCAGCGTGGCGAGCGAGTGTGCTCGGCCACTGCTGTCGTAGCTCAGGGGGAAGTATGCGCGAATCGGAGTCGGGGATTGTAAAGAATCGATTAAAGACCCGCAGCGTTGTGACCGTGGCGGTCATATACATGTACGCGCTGTCGATGCTGAGCGCGATGACGACCGAGCATAGGTCGCTGCTGTTTGCTTTCGTTGTCTACGTCCTCGTCACGATTGTGGTCGCAAGAGCGATTCTCCTTCGTGAGCTCGCGCTGGTGGGTTCACAGATCAATAAATTCAAGAAGAATTTCCCTTTCTCGGCTTACGGTGCGGTGTTTGGTGAGTTCCAACATGTCTTCTTTTCTCAACAGTCGATCGTTGATTCTCTCGAGAAGGTGACAGGTCAAGGCCTGAGCGAGAGGACGCCTGCTGGTCCTTTGACGAGCCTCTCGTTGGCCGACATCGACAAGGACATCCTAAGCGTCGATGCGCGGCCGTTCCTCAGATCAGACGCCGGGTCAACCGTGCGCGGAACAACGATCACGCTGCTGATGCATACTGCTCTTCACGGGAAGATGCATTGTGTTCGCTGGTGGGTGATGGGGCGTGGCTACGTTGATCGCAATCGGTACTTCTTCGCGCTGGCGAGGGCACCACTCACTCTACCGTTTTGGATCGTTCCCTACTTCAAGCGCGACGTGGATGTCGTCTCGCATTTGCGAACGATTTATCCTGGCTTCTACAATGATGTCGACGTTGTCCGTATTGCACGCTGCCTCCACGAGACGGTCTTCGACTCTTTGGTAGCTGCTCTCGAACACTACGGGATCGATACCAGTGATCTGAAGACTCAGCGCGCGCAAGTCATGAACATCAATGTCTCGGGTGGCAAGCTCGAGATTGGCAACGTCGTGCAGGGCGCAGCCAACCGCATTTCTTCGATGGTGCAGAAGGCAAAGGCCGCATGAAGCGCGACATCAATTTCAATGTTCGCAATGGCAACGTGCGCATCGGCAACGTCGCGCAAGGCAGTCGTAACGTCATGACCGCTCACCAAGATGTGCGGTCAGAACGTGTCGAGAGTGCATTCGAGGAGGCATTCGCCGAGCTCGAACATGCCCGCAACGAAGCACGCGCCACTTCGTCAGAGCTAGACGCTCTGACGAAGGAGCTCGATGGGCTCAAGCAGCTCGTTTCGGCGCGCGAGGAACGAGCTGCCGCCGAGTCCGAGCTCAAGCGGATCGAGGGACGGTTCAAGTGGGCGGCTCCGATCTTGAAGGTGCTGGCCGAGTCCTTGTTGCCTGGTGTGCTGAGCAAGCTCTTTTGAGCGGATTCTTGGTGGGCGTACGTCGAATCCGCTTGGGGCGTTCTTGATGTAGCGGGCTGGTCCTGCCCTGCAACGCGGGGTTGCGAGCCGACTTTCTTGTGAACCGACGACATTTGCGGGTGCAATTTGCCCGAGGGGGTGATAATGCGAATCAATAGCAAGAAGCTATGCCGGAAACGTTTGATTCGCTGCCCGCCATGCTGCGGTTTCAGGGCGCTGAAGTGCGCCGTTCTGCCAATCGGCTGACCACTTCGCTTGGACGTGCCACGCGTGTGGTGCTGGAGTGCGAGAGCGATGGTGGTCTGCGGGCCGCGGAGCTTGCAGGGCCCGACCTCACGCACGCGCTTGCGATCGCGCTGCGTGCGGTGTTCGAGTGGCGACCGGCGACCGACGAGCTCACGCTCGAGTTGCCAATGGCGATCGGTCGCGACTTGGCGCGCCGAGGATTCGTGGAGCTTTGCGCTACGCGCTGTGTGCGCGGCGCGCTCGCCCAGCATGCGCCGCTGTGGCTGCGCGCTGAACGTGCCGCGGAGTTTCCGCTGCGCTTTATTGTCAGTGATGGCAAGCGGCATCCCATGCGGCCAGCGAAGCCGAACGGCACGGTGTATGAGCGGCACGTGGCCGCGCTCGACAGCGTGTTGACGTTTCGCACGCTCGATCCGGAGCGTGACCTGGCCACCTTCCACGACTGGATGAACCGCCCGCGCATCGCACCGGTGTGGGAGCTGCAGGGCACGCGCGCCGAGCACCGCGCCTACTTAGATCGCCTCGAACATGATCCGCACACGCTGGCATTGATCGGCGAGTTCGATCGCGAGGCGTTTGGTTACTTCGAAGTGTATTGGGCCAAAGAGGATCGGATCGCACCGTTTTACGCCGCGGACGACTACGATCGCGGCCTGCATGTCCTGGTCGGTGAGGAGCGGTTCCGAGGCCCGCAGCGGGTGGCTGCCTGGCTGTCAGGGCTCGCGCACTACGCATTTCTCGATGACCCACGCACGCGCAACGTTGTAGCCGAGCCACGTGCGGACAACACACGCATGATCGACTACTTCGAAGCTTGCGGCTTCCACCGCCAGCGCACCTTCCACTTTCCGCACAAGCGCGCCGCGCTCATGGTGCTGCCTCGCGAGGTATTCTTCGAAGAGCACTGCCCCTAGCAGTAGTGCTATTCGAGCGTGTATGCGAATTCGCCCTTGTCCACAGTGATCTCTGCGCGCTTGAGGGTTTGGCCGGAGAGGGTTCGGGTCAGCAGCGCTTGGCTGATGCTCGGCAAGAGCGTGTTGGTGAGCAAGCCGTCGATGACGCGCGCGCCGCTCTCGAGCTCGGTGCAGCGGCTGACAATCAAGTCGACAACCTTATTGTCAAATATTAGTGGCACACCTTGTGACTCAGCCAAGCGCTTCTGAATGCGCGCGAGTTGCAGTCGGACGATGTTGCTGAGCATGTCTTCGCTGAGCGGGTAATACGGGATCGTCACCATGCGGCCGAGTAGGGCGGCGGGGAACACCTCCAAGAGAGGTTGGCGGAGCGCCTTTGCAATCGTCTCGGGGTCGGGCTTGCCCGCGCGGCACATCTGCAAGATCAGGTCACTGCCGACGTTCGAAGTCAGCAAGATCAGCGTGTTCTTGAAGTCGATGCGCCGGCCTTCGCCGTCTTCCATGCTGCCCTTGTCGAACACCTGGAAGAAGATCTCGTGCACATCTCGGTGGGCCTTCTCGACCTCGTCGAGCAGCACCACGCTGTAAGGCTTGCGCCGCACGGCTTCGGTCAGCACACCCCCTTCGCCGTAGCCGACGTAACCCGGAGGCGCGCCTTTGAGCGTGGAGACCGTGTGCGCTTCCTGGAACTCGCTCATGTTGATCGTGATCAGGTTCTGCTCGCCGCCGTACAAAGTCTCGGCGAGTGTGAGCGCGGTCTCCGTCTTGCCCACGCCCGAAGGTCCTGCGAGCAAGAACACGCCGACCGGTTTGCTCGGGTTTTCGAGGCCCGCGCGCGAGGTCTGGATGCGCCGGCCGATCATCTCCAGCGCGTGGCTCTGCCCGATCACACGTGCACCCGCGACTTTGGGCAACTCGAGCACGGTCTGGATCTCGCTCTGCAACATGCGACCGACGGGGATGCCCGTCCAGTCGCCCACGACCGCGGCTACGGCCTGCGCATCGACGCTGGGTAGGATCAGCGGTCGTTCGCCTTGCAAGCTGGAGAGCTCGCTCTGCAGGCCGCGCAGCTCATTTAGCGATCGCTCTCGCTCCGCATTCGGCTTTGGCTCGACCAGCAGCTCCTGCGTGCTCGTCACGCTCGGCTCAGGCGTCTCGGCATCCGGCGCGTTGCCGCTCGTGCGCAACGTCGCCCGCAGCGCGAGGATGCGATCCACCAGAGTTTTCTCCGACTGCCAGCGCGCTTCCAGGTCCTGCTTGCGCTCGAGCTCCTTGCTCAAAAGATCGCGGGCACGCGTGTCGCGCTCCGCGACCTCGACGCCGACGGCGGCTTCGCGTGCGATGATCTCGAGCTCGGTCTGCAGCGCTGTGATGCGCGCGCGGCTGTCTTCCACCTCGGCGGGCACAGCGTGCTGGCTCACGGCCACACGCGCGCACGCGGTGTCTAGCAAGCTCACAGACTTGTCAGGCAGCTGGCGCGCCGGAATGTAGCGATGTGACAGCTTGACCGCCGCTTCCAAAGCTTCATCAAGCAGCTGCACGCGGTGATGACGCTCCAGCGTCGAAGCGATGGCGCGCATCATGAGCAGTGCGTTTTGTTCCGACGGCTCATCAACTTGTACGACTTGGAAGCGGCGCGTGAGCGCTGGATCCTTCTCGATGTACTTTTTGTATTCCGCCCATGTCGTCGCCGCGATCGTGCGCAGTGTGCCGCGCGCGAGCGCAGGTTTGAGCAGATTCGCCGCATCGACTGTGCCTTGTGCGCCGCCCGCGCCGATCAGCGTGTGCGCTTCATCGATGAACAAAATGATCGGCTTGGGTGACGACTGCACCTCTTCGATCACTTGGCGCAGGCGATTCTCGAACTCGCCCTTCATGCTCGCGCCCGCCGACAGTAAGCCTATATCGAGCGTACGCAGGCTGACGTCGCGTAGCTGAGGCGGCACGTCACCGCGCGCGATGCGCTGCGCCAAGCCCTCGACCACAGCGGTCTTGCCCACGCCGGCTTCACCCGTGAGAATCGGGTTGTTCTGGCGCCTGCGCAACAAAACATCGATGCACTGGCGAATCTCGTCGTCGCGGCCCACGATCGGATCGAGCTCACCTGCGCGCGCTTTCTCCGTGAGATCCACGGAGAAGCGCCGCAGTGCTTCCTGCTTGCCCATCTGCGCTGGTGGTAGCGCGCCGCTGGCTTCGCCTGGGCTCGCCGCTGCCAGCTGCGAGCCGTCGCTCGAGCGCATGGTGGCTTCGGGTGACGCCGCTGTCAGCTTCTGGTAGTTGTCGGTAAGCTCGTCGAGCTTAATCTTCTCGAACTCTTTCGATAGCGCCAAGATCACATGACGCAAGTTGGGCGTCTTCAGCCACGCAATCAACATGTGTCCCGTGCGCACTTGTGACTCTTGGAACTGCAACGTGCTGTAGACCCAGGCGCGCTCCACGCTGTCTTCGACGTGGCTCGATAGATCTGAGATGCTTGTCGAGCCGCGTGGTAGGCGATCCAGCGCCTCAGTCAGATCTTTCGAGAGGCGGGCAGGGTCGACCCGGAAGTGCGACAGAATGCGCTTGATATCGCAGTCCGGCTGCTCCACCAGCTGATGTACGTAGTGAGATAGCTCCACGTAGGGATTGCCGCGCATCTTACAAAAGACCGTAGCGCTCTCGAGCGCTTTGTACGCCAGAGGGTTGAGCTTTCCAAACAGTGAGACGCGGCTGATCTCTGACATGTTAGACCTTTCGTTCCGGAAAACTGCTGAACGGCGCTCGCTTGCTGCTACCGACCTTGCGCTCGTAATCCTGCGCAGGATCGACGATCAGATCTTCGCGCGCACGACCGCGCTTCTTTTGTGCGACCAGCCAGCTCGTGCGACCGAGCTGCGCGCCGCCACCGAGGCTAGCAGGACGAATCGCGTCTTCGGCGACAGTCAGGCGCATGTCCCACTTGAGCTCATCGCCCACGTAGCTGCGTACGAGCGCCGTGATGCGCTTGAAGCCGGGCGTACCAGGCAAGAGAGATTGGAATTGATCCTGACGCAGCGGGCCGAGCGCGACGCGGAAGCGATGCTGGCGCATCCACACGCGTGTGCCCACGAGCGCGGTGCTGGCGAGGCGCCCCATCATGGGCGCAGCCCGCTTCGGGCCTTGGCCGAGGCGCCAGCCTTGTGCTGCTGGCAGCGTCACCCACTCACCTACGAGCTCTTCGATCCGAACCTTCACGTCGAAGTAATCTTCGAGCAGAGTGCACAGGCCTTCGGCGCTCCTGGTTTGCGGCGCGAGCAAACCGGCGTAATACAACTTGGCGTTGTCAGAGACCGCGTCACGCTCGCGCAGGCTCGGCAAGCCCAAGCCGATCATCGATGCGACGTACGCTGCGAAGCGATCGGACTCGGGCCGATCGTGTTGCGTCGCGGGATCCGCGCTGCTGTGCGCGCGGTAGAACAGCGACAACAGCCGATGATGGAACATGTCCAGAAACGCGACCAGCGAACGATCGTTGCTCAAGTGCGCGCGCTGTTTGGCGTACTCACTGAGGTGCAGAGGCATCGGACCGTTCGCGCCGAGCACACCGAAGAAGTGTGTGTACAGATGAGCAGGTCGCGCGCCGTCGGCTGGCTCGAAGTGTGAGAGCGTCGTGGGCGCCGCCGCTAGCGACACCGCTTGCCCGAAGCGCACAGGCTCCTCGGCGGGGCGTGCAGCCATGCCAATGCGTGGCCATTCCCGGTACGCGCACTCCAAGCGCCGCAGCGCTTGATAGAGGTCGAACGCATAGCCGCGCTCCTGCAGCGCCTTCCATAGCTCATCGAGCTGCGGCGGTGCGCTGGCGTCGTTTGCAACCTCGCTGATCAGAGCAAGTGTCGCTGCCCGGTCGTCGGCGGCCATCGCATGATCTCTCCGCGCTGCACCGTTTTGAGCACCATCTCGGTGAAGCTGTTGATCGACACATATTTCGAGAAGAAGCGCTCCAGCACAGCGGCCAGCAGGAACACGCCGCTGCCAGAGAACGCTGCTTCATCGCACTCGAGGGTGAGCTCTAAGCCACGCCCATAGGCGAGTGGCCCGGGACCTGGGAGCGCACGCAGCACCGGCTGCGATTGGATCGATTGCACACCTTGTACTTGCTTGCGCGTCGCAGGATCGGCGATCTCCGCGTAGAGCGAGAGCATTTCGCGCAGCGCCGCAGCGCCCTTCTGCTCGTCCGAGTTGACGAGCGACAGATAGTTGAGCGTGAGATGACTGACTAAGCGCCAGGACAGCTCTCCGTGCACGTGTGAGGCGCGCGGCGCGCTCGGTCCGGCGACGCAGCGCACCACATTCACGGGCGCGCCGGATTGCAGCGAGAAATCACTCGGGCCGTGACCTACAGACATGTGGAGCGGCAAGTCGCGATTGGTGCACAGCGTCTCGATCGCGAGCTGACGCAGGTCGTGCCGAAATGGGCCACCGTCCTCATCGACGAGGCCCAAGAACACTTCACTGCCTACATAGGTCGAGCGCGGCCCTTCGGCGCGCGCTTGTGATGACAAGAGCCGCGGCTTGCGTTGGACCGTGAAGAATGCGCCGCGCGTGCCACGCTGCGCGCGCGGGCTGTACAGCGGCAAGAACTCGCGCTCGCGTACGTTGCGGGCGCCGTACCCGATCACCTTCTCGATACGATAGATCTCCAAGTCGAGCGGTCGCGTGCGATCAGGGACGACGTGGTACTCGTGATCGCGCTCGCTCAGATGGATGCGATCTGCGTTGCGAGGGAACAAGTTGATCGCGGGCGCGCAGAAAGGCAGAAGCCGCGCAGAATCGACCAAGCCTTCGAGTGACGCGTCTTCCCGATCGAGCAGCACCAGAAGCTCGAGCTCGGAGCTCTGGCAGCGTCGCACGGCGGTCTCTAGGCCCATCAGCGAGATGAACAGAAAACGGCTGGGAAACGCGAAGTATTCTTGCAGCAGGCGATAGCCGTGGAACGAGCGCGCGTTGTACGGCAACAGCGCGTCCGCGTCGTCGAAACCCACCGGCCGCGCGATCACATCTTCTTCGATGACCTCGGTGAATGCATGCGGGCGTGCGACCGGACGAGCCACGATCGCCATCGCGCCCGCGCTCAGCTGCTCGTAGATGCGCAGCGCAAGCTCGTCATTGCCCGCGATGAACAAGGGCAACTCGCGCAACGACAATTGGTCGAAGCGCAGGCCGGCTGTCGCCGCCAGCTGCAGGCGCAACATCGCCTTGGGACGACGCTTGCTGGGCAAACGAATATCGCGCAGCTCGGTCAAGAGCGTGGTGTATTGGGCGCGTTTGATCTCGATCGGCCAGAGCGTAACCGGGTGCCGCGTGCGGTACTCACACGACGTTTGATCGTTTTTGCCCAAGCGGCTGCGCAGCACGGAATCGGCTGCGACCTCGAAGCCGGCTGACAGTGCACCTTCGAGCAGATTCGGCTGCAGCTGCACGACGGTCATCGAAGGCGTGGGCGCGAGGTAGTGCGGGCAGAGCAGCTCTAACAGATGCTGCGTGAAGCGCGGGAACTCCGAGTCGAGCTTCAGCTGAACGCGCGCCGCCAGGAAGCTAAACGACTCGATCAGCCGTTCTACATAGGGGTCCGCGCATTCTAAGCCTTCGAGGCCGAGCCTGCCTGCGATCTTCGGGAACTCGCGGGCATACTCCGCGCCCATCTCACGCATGTAGCGCAGCTCTCGTTCATAATATTGGAGCAGGCGGGGATCCATCAGCTTCCCGTCGGAGACTTCAGCGATCTGTTAGGTTTGTTGGTTTCAGGCCCGGAAGGTAGCTCGCGCAGCTCAGCGACGCGTACGTTGCCGTCTTCGAAGTCGATCTCGGTGCGCAGGTACAGCTGCAGCGGTAGCGGTTGTGACCAAAGCTCCGCCTCGATCACAAAGCTCATGCTGTTGTGACTCATCTCATCTTCGTCGACAGTCAGACGCACGCGCACCGTGCGTTGGATCAGCCGTGGCTCGAAGTTCCAGATCGCTTGCCGGAGCAGCTGCTCGAGCTTCGGCACATCGATGCTGCTTAGCGTATGACCGGCGAGATCGGGCATGCCGTAGTTCAGCACGGACTTCGCGGTCTCGGGGTGCGCGCTCAGATCGACCAATGCCGAGAGCTGAGTCGTGTTGAAGAGCCAGGTCAAGTCGCGCAGCACGCTGGCGCGCAGCTTCTCTTGCGACAGCACGCGTTTGTCACGCGACTCGACCCGCGCTTCGGGCTCATCGTCTGTGAGGCGATCCAGGAGCGACGGCTGCAAGCGCTCCTTGTGCGATAACTCAGGCATGGATCAAGCGATCACGGAACGGATTCGCTGTTCTTCGCCATGTTCCACGCAGCAGGGATTTCGGCGCCAGGAGCACCCTTGCTTTGCGGCGTGTAGTAGTACTTGAACGAGGCGAAGTTGACCGCGATGTTCTCGACCAAGCGCTCGTCGGAGCCGGCGCCTGCCACGTTTACGGCAGAGATCAGCCCGTCGTACATCTCGATCTTCAAGTACTCCATGGGCTTGTCGCTGGCCGCTTTGCGAACATAGAGCGTCGCCGTGTCGAAGTGCTTGCCTTTGCAACACAGCTTGATCAAGTTAGGAGAGCTGGTGTCGACGTATTTGGTGAACGTCAGATTTTGAACGTCGACCTTGCCCGCGCCGGCACCGGTGCCGAGGTGTGCGTTGCCGGTCTGCGTCATTCCCCAGCTCCAAGAGATCACTTCGATCAAGCCCTTGTGCTTGTCATCGGTAGCCTCTCCCTTGATGTCGTCGATCTTCATAAACATGTCTACGGCCATGACAAATATCTCCCGAGCACTGCGCGTTTGCGCGCGTTGATCCAGACGTGACAGTTTGTTAGTGACGTTTCGCGACTAAGCTTTTTGCGAAGGAAGCTTCGACACCAAGCGCAGTGAGACTGTGAGTCCCTCCAGCTGGTAGTGCGGACGCAGGAAGAACTTGGCGCTGTAGTATCCAGGATCGCCTTCGGTCTCCTCGACCACGACCTCTGCGCCAGCCAGCGGCTTTTCAGCCTTCTCCTGCTCGCTGGCGTGCGCGGGATCGCCGTGCACGTACTGGTTGACCCAGCGCTGGAGGAAAGCCTGCATCTCGTCGCGCTCTTTGAACGAGCCGACTTTGTCGCGCACGATGGCTTTCAGGTAGTGGGCGAAGCGACACGTCGCAAAGAGGTAGGGCAGGCGCGCAGCCAAGTTGGCGTTGGCAGTCGCGTCTGGATCGTCATACTTGGCAGGCTTCTGCAGCGACTGGGCGCCGATGAATGCCGCAAAGTCAGTGTTCTTCTTGTGCAGCAGTGGCATGAAGCCGTTCTTCGCGAGCTCGGCTTCGCGGCGGTCGCTGATCGCGATCTCCGTCGGGCACTTCATGTCGACGCCGCCGTCGTCCGTGGGGAACGTGTGCGTAGGCAAGCCTTCGACCGCACCACCTGATTCGATGCCGCGGATGCGCGAGCACCAGCCGTATTGTTTGAACGAGCGGTTGATGTTCACAGCCATCGCATACGCTGCGTTGGCCCACGTGAACTTGCCGGAGTCCGCGCCTGCTGTGTCTTCTTCGAAGTCAAAGGCGTCGACAGGATCGCTCTTCGCGCCGTAAGGTCGGCGCGCGAGGAAGCGCGGCAAGGTCAATCCGATGTAGCGCGCCTCTTCACGCTCGCGCAGTGATCGCCACGCGGCGTGCTCTGCCGTGGTGAATAGCGTGGTCAGATCACGCGGGTTGGCGAGCTCTTGCCACGAGTCCATCAAGAACAGCGACGGCGCGGTGGATGAGATGAACGGTGCGTGCATCGCCGCGGAGATCTGTGAGATCTCGCCGAGCAGCTCGACGTCGGGAGCGGTGTGATCGAAGTAGTAGTCACCGACCAAACAAGCGTAAGGCTTGCCGCCGAGCGTGCCGTACTCATCCTCGTACAGGCGCTTGAACAGCGGGCTCTGATCCCAAGCGGTGCCCTTGTAGCGCTTCAGCGTCTTGTGCAGATCCTTCTTCGAGATATTCATCACGCGGATCTGCAACATCGAATCGGTCTCGGTGTTGTTCACCAAGTAGTGCAGACCGCGCCACGCACTCTCGAGCGTCTGGAACTGCTCGTGGTGAATGATCTGATTCACTTGCTCGGTGAGCTTCTTGTCGATCTCCGCGATCATCCCTTGCAGGGTCTTCATCGTGTCGTCGGAGATCAGCTGAGTGTGCTCCAACGCCTGGCTAGCGAGCGTCTTGACGGCGTTCTCTACCTCGGAGCGAGACTGATCCGACTTGGGCCGGAACTCTTTGTTGAGCAGGCTAGCGAGCTCACTCTGCTCGATGGGAGCGGCTTCACCCTGGCGTGCGTTTTGTGCGCTCATGGCTCACCATCCTTCTTCGGCTCGGCATCGGCGTCGTTCGCGGGCTTCGCTTGCGCGGCGAGCGCGGAGAGCAGGGCGGGGTCTCTGAGCACCTTCGCGATCAAGCCCTCGGCGCCGGTCTTACCGTCCATGTATGTGATCAGGTTGGCGAGCTGCGTGCGTGCTTCGAGCAGCTTGCGCAGCGGCTCGACCTTGGCTGCCACCGCTGCGGGCGAGAAGTCGTCCATGCTGTCGAACGTCATCGACACGGAGAGGTTGCCTTCACCAGTGAGCGTGTTCGGCACTTGGAATGCAGCGCGCGGCTTCATCGCTTTGAGCCGCTCATCGAAGTTGTCGACGCTGATCTCCAAGAACTTACGTTGGTCGACCGGCGGCAGTGGGTTGTCCGGGTCTGGTTGTCCAGACAGATCTGACATCACGCCCATGACGAAGGGCAACTCAACCTTTTGCTCCGCGCCGTACAGCTCAACGTCGTATTCGATCTGCACTCGCGGCGCTCGATTGCGCCCAACGAACTTCTGGCTGCTGCCCTTTGACACGTAGTCCTCCTATGTGTTGTCCGCCTCGTTTGGGCCCCGAATCACTTCGAGCTCGGCGGTGCCCGCCGGCGTCAATTCGCGCACGATCTCCGAGAAGCTCATCGTGCACAGGCGCCGTGCGCGCTTGAGCAAGATGGGCACGGGGCTAGATGGCTCGTTGCGCTCGTAATACGAGCACAGCAGATCGAGCATGCGCTGCACATCGCCGCGCGATCGGATCTGGAGCGGTCCGGACGACTTCCCAGCGCTCGTCGTGCTGCTGCTGCTTTGAAGTGTTAGGCCGTCCATGTTCATATCGGTCTCTTGCTCTGCTTCGGTCTGTGCTGAGTCGGTTGCTGAACCTTCGCGCGCTGCCACACGCGCCGCGAACAGTCGATGCATTTGCTCTAGTAGAGAGGTGAGCTCGTCGAACCGTAAGCTCTGAGATTCGAGCTTGTCTGTGGCTTGCTTTTCGATGCTCCGCAAGTCATCCAGGCTCTGTTGTAGCGCAGCCGTTAGCTGCTGCAGGTGACTTGCGTCACAGTTGTTGAGGGCGGCTTCAGTCTTGCTGTGCGCTGGGTCAGCGCTGCCGCTGCGAGCGGCGTCGTGTGCGGCGCTGATGTCTTTGAAGCTGAAGCTGCCGAGCGATGGCACGACAACCAAAGGCACGCTCCGCAACGGCAGGAGCACGCTCTGGCGATCACTCAGCTCGCGCAGCGCGTTCAGACGCATGGTCGCGTCGCCGTCTGACGGATCCAATACTGGATGCACTGCGTCCCAGTAGCGTTCGAGCAACTCGCGCACGACGTGGATGCCGGCGCTGTATGCGACAACGCCCGACAGACGCAGCTGTGCTTTGGCTAGCGTCGCCGCGACACGCAGGTCTTTGGTGCGTGCGAAGAAGCCCGCGGCAGTCTCAGAGAGCTCGCGCCAGTTCGGTCCGTCGCTCGCTTCACTCGGACCGACGATACGTTCTTTCGGTAGGCAACGCGCAGCTTCCACGAGCGCATAGAACGCGGCCTCCTCGTCGAGGTTCGGGCCACATGGCGCCTGTGGGCTCACAGGGGACAGGAGCGTTTCAAGGTCGAGCGGGACCATTTTGTAGATCCGGGCTGCAGCCAATGGCGGCAGGTTCGAGGAATCGCGCGCTATGTCGCGAGTTTGTTACGAGTCATTGTGCGTGAGAGAAAATGCTAAGTCTATGTCGCTCCATGTGACGGCTATGTCTAACACCAGAGGACACTGGAGCTTGTGCGTGTTGGTGGGTCGCGTAAGGGTGATGCGTGCTAACAGCTAAGATGGGCCATTTGAGCAGCCAGCTCTGGGATGCTCGCCTGCGCTGAATCGCTGAGCTTCGGCTCGAGCAGCGCGCGCGCGCGATCCAGAGCCTCCGGGCGCTCGGTGGTGAGCGGCCATAAGCGTGTGCTCTGATGGAGCTTGCTCGCGCTGAACGCGAGCAACTGGTCCGACGCGTATCCGAGCGCGAGCAGCAACCTGGGCTGTGCGCTGCTCCACAGTAGTGAAAGTGCGCCTTGAGTCCAGCGCAGCCGCGCCGCCGTCAGCGTCAGCCAAAGGCTCGGCCCAAGCTCCCGATCGAGCGGACAGTCGAGCACAGTGGGAGGGCCGTTCGGCGGGCCGATCTGCAGCGCCGCGGTCGCTGTGCACAGGGTCAAGAGCGCGTAGTGTTCCGCGCCCTCGGGCTGCCCTGTTAGTGCGCTGCGCAGGGTTGTGGTCGCGTTCGAGAGTGCCAGCCTCTTAGCGAGCGCCTCTGCAGCTGCCAGCTGCTCCGCGGCCTCGGGCGCACGCAGACCCGCGACGCGGTCGCGCAGCGCATCGAGCTCCAGCTCAGCGGCTTCGCGTAGCGTGCTCTCTGCGGCGACGAAGAACGGCTCGTACATGGCGGGTAGGGCGCTGAGCCGCAGCATCGCGTCGCCAGTGGGCAGCGATGTAAAGATGGCCAGCGGGTAGCTGCGGCCTACGCGATCGAAACTCTTGACCAAGCTTCCGACCGCTACATCCTCACAACCTGCAGCGCTGAACACGAAGCGGATGCAGTCGGGGCCGAGGTCGTGTTTGCCGTGGTACAGGTTCTGCGAGCTCGCGCTGAGCCAGCGGTCGAGCTCAGTGCTGATCTTACTGCCGATGTGCTGGCGCACGAAGTCGCCGCATGCTGGGATTTTGCCGAGAAAACCGCACAAGCGCGCTTCGCTCATGGCTACCTGCACGCCGTCCCGCCTGCGATCTGTTTAGGCGGCTGCACATTGCGGCCTCTCACAGGATGCATCAGTGCCGAGCCCGTTCGACCAGTCACACCGAAGAATGGCGTTTCACTGCGCTTGGTGCGGATATCGACCTGTAAGGTCACATCGTGTGTTTGTAGCTTCCACGCGACAGTGAAGGTGCGACCCGGCTCCGAGCGCAACGTTCCTGCTTCGAGCAGGCGGAACAGGCCCCACGCTCCATCTTGCTTGATCCTCTCATGCATGCCGTTGGCACCTTTGATCGTGATGGACGCGCCACCGGAAGGGTCCTCACCTGGCCAGCTCAGCGCTTTCCACTGCTCCGGGCCGTTGTAGTGCTCGACGGTCTTGCCACCGACAGAGAAGGCTGTCATCGCGACAGAAGGGCTCGGGTGGACCTTCACTTCGAAGTCGACGCGCGGCTCCTCCGCGCCACCAGGAAAGAATGACAGACCGATATCGCGCGAGCGGCCGAGGAACGGTACGAGCTCGGGTGTGTAGATGGCGCTGCTGTCTTGGCCGTCGCGCCGCTGAAAGACGTAGCGATCACCTTCGAGTGAGACGACGGAACCGAGGTGGCTGCTGACTACCGACCACAGCTTGCCTTGCTTGAGGCTGTAGAAGTTGACGAAATCTGCGAGCGGCAAGTCGTGGCCGTCGCGGTCGAAGGGGTAGCGACCGGCGATTGCGCGCGAGTACTCTGTCACGACCTCGCTGCACCACTTGTCGCTATGAGCGCCAGACACCGCAGAGGTCGCGGCTTTGACCGAGCCTTCGACCGGTGGCTTGAGCAATCGATTGAAGAACGCCTCGAGCTCCCGCGGTTGGCGGCTGATCATTTGGTCGACCTGCATGCGCGCTTGATTGAGGCTTGTTCTTAGCTGCTGAGATTCGGAGGGCGTATCCAGATAGATCTGCAGCGCATTGCGGATCAGCATCAGCTGACCGAGATAATCGGTTAGCGGCGTTGTGGGTGGCGCAGCACCATCCGCCGCTGGCAGCGGCGCACCAAACGTGTAGACCCTCTGAAGCGCCACATCGACATCATTTTCGGCGAGCGTGGGCATGCCGGGTGCGCCCGGATTGTTGCGCTGGATCGATACGAGCGTCTTGTCGCCAGCGTCGACGAAGAGCTTCTTGACGAAGTCAGTGATGCTGCGCTCCACGCCCCTGATCACAGGTGATTTGTCGTCGTCGGGGAGCGGCAGCTTGGATTGATAGCGCAGGTTGGTAAACAAGAGCTGCAGCGGAGAGGGCACGCGTGTTAGCTCCTGCACGATGCGCAGTGCACCCTGATAGTCCGGTGAGCGCACTGTCGATAGACCGTTGAGGTAGTCCACCCATTCCGCGATGTACTGCGTGTAGTAAGCTGTCCGAAGCGCCGCCATCTGCTGCTTGCGCTGTTCGTCACCATCGGTCTCAGATTCGCTGTGCCCGAGCACCCAGAGCTCACCGACCTGGTCGAGCAGCTCTGGCTTGAGCGCACCACGCACAACACCCTTGTAACCATCGATCGTAAACGCCGCGCGCACTTTGCCGCGCTCTTGAAGCGCCTCGGTCACACCAACCAACTGCGTGAGACTGATGTCCGGCTTGTCCCGCCCGGCCATAACAACCAAACGCGCGATCGCACGTTGTGTCAGGTCCACCCGATTCAGTGCATCGCGAACCCGCTTCACGACCTCACTGTCACGCGGGAACGCCAGCTCCGAAAACTCCTGCATGAATGACACATACAGCTCAGCATTCACATCCGCCGCCGGCTTCTGTGCGGCGTCGCCACCAGCTGCCTTGGCAAAGCGCGCGGCCAGCTGCTCACGCAACCAAGGCGCAGTCTGCTCCACAGGCGGCTCACTCTTGGCCCGCGGCTGCGTCAGCAAGAGCTGCAGCTTGAGCAGATCGTAGAACACGCGCTGCTCTTCGTCGGTCGGCTTCGTCGCCGCTGGCAGCGACGCATAGCGCAACCCGAAGTCACCCAGGCTCGTGAGATCCTTGCTCACCACCGGCTGCACGAGCTCACGCCGCAACAAGCTCGCGTAGTAGTGGCGCATCGGCTCGATCAAGCGCCCGAGCTGGTACATGCCCATGCGCATGCTGATCGGCGCGCCTTCGCGCTCATACCGGATCAGCGTCGCCACACGCTCGCGCAGCGGATCGAGCTGGGCGAGCTTGGTCTTTGTGTCGACCGCTTTGTGCTCGGGCTTTTCCCACTCTTCGATCGCCGAGTCGATGCGCGCGAGCTGATATTTGTTGAGCGACCACGCGTAGCCGGGAATCAGCCCGAGCGCGAGCGAGACCACGCCCAGCGCTGACGTCAGCACGATGCGTTGTTTACGCTGACGTTTGAGCTCGGCCTGACTCGCCGCGGCGATGTCGCGATCTTGGAAGATCACGTTCATGAATACGTCGTGCAGAAAGTAACTCTTCGCGTCGACGGTGGTCTCTGAATACTCAGGCTTGCGCTTGAGGCCCATGGCCTCGACCAAGCGGTTCAGGAGCAAGTTGAACGGTCGACCCTCTTGGGTACCGCTCGTGAAGTACACGCCGCGCAGCGATGGTGTGCTCTGGTAGACGTTGGCCTGGAACATCACCTTGACGAAATGCTCGAGGTTCCTGCGCAGCGCGGCAAACTGCTGCGGAAACGCGTACACCAGCGCCCGCCGCTCTACGCTGCGCTCGTCCGCCATCACGGCGAGCGCGCGCTTCTCCAGCACATCCAGCAGGCCCGCGTATTGTTCGTTGAACTGTTTGTCAACTGCGCTGGTCGCTTGCGCGAGCGGGATCGTGAAGCCCCAGACTTGATTGCGATCCGTGCGGCTCAAGTCGCCGAAGCTCTCGTGGAAGCCTTCGATCAAGTCGCACTTGGTGAAGAGCACATACACCGGGATCGTCACCCCCAGCTTGACTTGCACCTCGTCCAAGCGCTCGCGCATGCGCTGCGCCACGGACTCGACTTCGTCCTCGCGCGCGTTCGCGACGTCGCCCACGCTGATCGCAGCGATGATGCCGTTGAGCGGCTTCTTCGGACGATAGCGCTTGAGCAAACCTAGAAACGACAGCCACTCATCGTGATCTTCTTCTTGCGTGGACCAGCGGCCTGCGGTGTCGAGCACCACCGCTTCGTTTGTCAGCCACCAGTCGCAGTTGCGCGTGCCACCGAGGCCTTTGACCGCGGCGCCACCGCTGCCCGAAGTGTATGGGAACTGCAGCCCTGAGCTGCGGAGCGCGGTGCTCTTGCCAGCGCCGGGCGGCCCGATGATCGTGTACCAGGGGAGGAAATACAGTGCGTTTCGACCACCGGGCCCGAGCTTCGCGCTCTTGAGCGCAAGCACGGCCTTGTCGAACTCCGCCTGCATGCCTTGGACTTCGGCTTGCAGATCAGGCCGCACCAGCTTGGCCTGCGCTTTGGCTTGTGCTGCGAGCTCGCGCTCCAAGCCTTGCGCCGCGTTGGTCGCACGCACCTTGCGGTAGAGCACGATGCACACGCCCGTAAGCACGAAGAATGCCGTAACGAGAGCGGGCACGAGCATCGAGATGTGCAGCAGATCCGCGACCAGCCACACCAGCGCGATGAACAACACCAGGAGCACAGCGAGCGAGCCGATGAGCAGCTTGATCAGCATGACATCTCCTAAGCTCCGGTGAGGGAGGCCATGCGCTCCACGAGCTCTGTGGTATGGCTGCCCAGGCTCAACTTGAACCACAGATACACGACCAGCGATGCAGTCGCCGCCGCGACAGAGATCCAGACGAGCAGCGAGTTGCGGCGCGCGTCAGCGATCGCTTCGTACGGGCGTTTGCCGTTGGGTGAGAGCGGGACATCGCTCGCGATCGCTTTGTGACGGACGAGCTCGTCGCGTACACGCTCGATGATTTCACTTAGATCAGTCTGCCCCCCGCGCACCGCGTATTGGCCGCGAAAACCAAACAGAAGACACAGGTAATACACACGCAGCACATCGCTGCGCGCCGGGTCTTTGCGAATGCCGTCGAGCCGCGAGAAGAACGCTTCACCCGCGACGTTCTCGTTGAAGTAACGGAGCTGCAGTGGGCGCGGCAGCCAGTAGTCGCGCAGCGGTCCACCCTTCTGCAGCACGGTCTCGTCGGTCAGCGCAACCAGCGCAAAGCGAATGTCGTCCGCATCGGTCTGCGTGAAACCCATGCGCGTCGCTGCACGCGCGGCTTGCTCGACGTAAGTCGAAAACTGCTGATAAATCAGCTCCGGCATCGCGCCTGCGTGCGGATCCATACGCTGGATCTGCGCCAGGCCATTGAACACCGCTTCGGTGGCTTCGATGACGCGATCCATTCAAGCCACCTTGGCGTGGTGCCGCGGCAGCACGCCCATGAGCTGCACGGTTGTAGTCTTGGGATCGAACAACGGCGGTAGGTACAGCGCGATGTTCTTGTCGTTTTTGATGCTGCGCCAGTACGCGTTGTCGGTTGTGACGCTGAAGTATACGAGCCCAGCCTTCACCGGGATCTCCGGCGGCGGTCGATACGTGACTTCTACGGCCGCTCCGGGCGTCGCCATGGTCAGGATGCCGTTGATCTCGTTCCAAGAAGCCAGCTTCGACAAGCGTGGCACCTGCGTCGCCGTAGGCTGCTCAGGCAGCTCGGTCTTGATCGCGAGCACGTACTGGTGGCAGCTCCACACGCGCTCGTCGTCGCTCGTGCCCATGTACATCCCGTCGTGCCGCGGCTGCAGCGTGAGCGCGACGAAGTTGTCTTCGATCGTCGCCTGCAGGAGCGAGGTCAGCCGGGCGAAGAGCTCCTCGAAGGTCGCACGCAGGTTGGTGTATTCGAAGCGCGGCAGCTCGGTGGGGCTGATCTCCGTGGAGAATGTCGTGAGCTGGCCGGCGAGCTTGAGCAGCGTGGTGTAGCAGTCGCACGGGCTCATGTGGCCCGAGTCGATGATGTGCTTGAGCACGGGAATGTACTCGTTGATCGTGCTCAAGAGCAGATAGCGCGTGACGTCTTTGGCGCTGAACTCCACGGTCGCGTGTGTGGCTTGGCGGCGCGCTTCAGACAACGCCTTTTGGCGCGTGAGCATCGTGCCGAGCAAGCGCCGTAAGCCCGCGATCAGGAACAGCGAGGCGTCGACGCGCAAGGACGGTGGGATGTAAGGGTCGCTGATAACCAGCGAGCCTGAATCATCGCGCACGATCTCGAGCAGCTTGAAGCAGACGATGCCCTCGCGCGGCTCGTCGCCGAACAGCAGCAGCGGACGGCGGCGCGCGAACGGCACCTCTGCGCTGCTGCCTGAGCCCGCTAGATCGTGCATCGAGCGCTGGCTGGCCGCGTAGCGCACCTGCGCGCCCGCATCTTCCGTGAAGTTGTCTACGCCTTCGCGTTCCTCGGGCAGGCCCAGGTACACGTCCAAACAGGTCGCCGCGTGCGGAAAGTGCTCGGCGATGCCGCGCGTCCCTGGCAGCTCCGGATGGCCAGAGCGGAGTGACAGTACAACACCGTCAGGCAGCACACCTTCGAACACTGTCAGTTGCACCTGACCTGCTGACAGTGCCTTCTTGTCGACTTCCACACGCAACACACCCCAGTTGAAAGGTGTGAGAGCGTCCAGGCGATCACACAGCTGGCCTTCGTGATAGCGGTCCTGCTGCTGCAGGTGCTGGGGCGCCATCAACAAACCTTCCGACCAGACGATCTTCTGGGATGCTCGCATGCTGTTACGTCACCTTATGGCTGGGCTTCAGAGACCTTCGGCTTGGGCCGACTGGAATCTTCTTCGAACGTACGTAGCCGCCCATGGCGGCGCGCTTCAGGTAGCTCGTCGGGCGCGACTTGCTGCTGACAGTTGGCTTTGCCTCCGCAGCTGCGTTTGGGCAGCGCCGCGTAGTTGTCGACCGACTCGATGCGATAGTCCTCGACGAACATGCGCAAGCGCAGATCCTCCAGCACCGGTGCCGCGCTCTCATCGTCACGCTCTTGGCAGGGATCACCTGGCAACGGCAGCTCACTCACTGTGCGCCACGTCGAGCCAACCGGATTGCGGAAGATGCCCACGCCGACGAGATAGTCCGCCTTTTCATCGCGCTCGATGTGCTCGACCACGACCTGCCCGGGATACGTCGTCAGCTCCTTTACGGCGATCAGTGTCGTGCCCAAGGTTTCTTTTGCGCTCTGCCAGATGTCCATGAACTCCGCCATCTGAAACAAGCTGAGATCTTTGAGCTGGTACAACCGTATGAGTGTTGGTAGCGATCGGCCTTCCGCGTCCGTGTTCATGCGATCGGAAGTCTCGATCTCCACCTCGAGCGCCTTGGGTACCTTGCAGCTAGGCGCCGTCCCCGCACATCCGAGCGTGCTCGAAACAAGGAAACACAGACAAATCCAACCAGGGACTGCCCGCTGCCTGGCGTGTGCGTGAGCTCGAAGCATGGAAACAGAACCCTAAGCGATCCCGCGGGAACGCCCGGCACAAAAACGATTAATGCCGTTATCGTCCGAGAGCATGCCCCCCTGCGCAAGAGGACTACCTCACACTGTTAGACTCTTGTGAGGTCAATGAACGCGAACACCGCAGACTACAAGACGTGTTAGGTGCGCGTGCGCGCGAGAGCTAGACTGTAGGCGCGGGTCGTAAGACGCTGCGCCGGCTCACCAGCGGTGAGTCGCTGTGGGTGCGTGACCGCGGCATCGTCGAGCGATCCCCCGATCGCCCACGCACAGAGGGCGAGATGATCCAGCACTCGCTGATTCGGTGTTTCGTCGAGTGCCGGGTGCTCCGGCGTTTGTGGGTACGGACCTGATGCCAGTGGCCCGTGAGCACAGGGACATCCTCGAGCCATGACGGTTATCAAGCCGTTTCGGGCATGAACTGGCCGAACGCGGCGCTTGGCAGGCGTTCTTCGCTACTGAATCGCGTCGCATCGGTCGACCGAAACGCTTTTTGACCTGCCTGCAGGGCCTCGCATGCACAGAAAACCATGCGCAGCGGCGCTCTTGCAACAATCATCGGATTGTCGTTCGCTGGCTCACGATCTAAGCGTGACAGACTGACACAGCGCAAAAACTGTTAGTTGCACGACTGTTTCAGAACAACTCTGCACATCGCAAAAACGCCTATGCATCTAACGCATGGGGCATTCAAGAACCCGCGAGCGGCGACAGCTCGCCCCAGCTAGGTCCAACCGATACCCCCACGCGTAGCGGCACTTCCAGCGAGAATGCGTGTCGCATTGCATCTGCAGTGAGACGTGCTGCCTCAGACACAGCCTCATCACGCACCTCGAACAACACCTCATCATGGATCTGTAAGAGTGTTCGAGCGTCGATGCCCGCAGCGCGCAGTGCGCGATCCGCATCGAGCAGTCCACGCCGCGATACGTCGGCCACCGAGCCTTCGTGTGTCGCGCGCCGGGCCAAGCGCTCAGCGTAAGATCGGATCATCACATCAGGTGATTCCAGATCCTGAATAGGCCAGTGCCTGCCTGCGATCGTCATGATGTAGCCGCGCTCGCGCGCTAGACGAAACTGTTCGTCTTGAAACGCGCGCACCACGGCATAGCGGCGATCGAAGCGCGTGATCAGCTGCTTAGCGTCCTGTGCGGTCACACCCAGCTGCAGCGCGAGCGAGCTCGGCCCTTGACCCGCGAACGTCGCAAAATTCACGACCTTACCGATCTGTCGCTCGTTGTCGCCAATGGCGGCAGCCTCGAGCTCGAGCACCGCGCACGCTGTGAGCACGTGCATGTCCTGCCGCTCGCGCAGCGGCTCGACCAGCGCAGGGTCCTTCGTGAGATGCGCGAGCACGTACAAGCCGAGCTGCTCGTAGTCGACCGAGAGCAGCGTGTAGCCCTTGGGCATACGAAAAGCTTCACGGATGCGCAGCATCTCGGGCGTCTTCGCAGGCACACGACCCAGATCCGGATTCGCACAGATCACACGCCCCGAGAATGAGCGCGCCGCGTATTGGTTCGCGTGCACGCGCTTGTCGGCGCCGATGGCTGCAATCAGCGCGGTGACCCACGAGTCTGTCAGCCGGCGCAGCATCCGGAAACGAATGACGAACGGCACGATCGCATGCGCGTGCTCGATGCGCTCGAGCGCTTCAGTCGCGGTGCTGTAGCCGGTCTTGGTCTTACTTGCGACCGGCAGCTTGAGCTCTTCGAATAACACCTCACCTAACTGCTTGGTGCTGTTGATATTAAACGAATGACCCGCGAGCTTGTGGATCTGTGCTTCAAGCTCTGCGCCAATGCGCTCGAAGTCTGCACCTGCGCGCGTGAGGTTATCCGCATCGCAGCAGATCCCGTGGTGCGCCGCGCGTCCGAGTGTCTCTGACAGTGCCAGGTACTCATCGAGCAGCGCGTGGTCAGTGGTGGGCGCGAGCTTGTCGACGATCTCGCCAGACGCGCGCGCCAGAGCCACCGCATATTGCGCGGCAGCGTCGACATCCAGCGCAGCCCAGCGCTTGCGCGCGCGACCCACGCCGAGCACGCTGTCTTCCTCCGGCACTGCGCGCTGCAAGATCGCCGGCGCCAGCACATTGAGGTCGTGCGGCGCAAGCCCACTCGGCTGGTGCAGATGCGTCACGCATGCCGAGTCTGAGACAAAGCCAGCGAGCGTAATGTCATGCCGCAGAAACGCCGCGTGGAGCGCCGCAAGGTCATGGCCAATCTTTGGTCGCGCATCTGCCAAGAACCCTGCGAGCGCGCTGGGCACTGCCGCTGCCAGCTGCCCCTTACCCCGCAGCGGTACATAGCCCGCGCGTTCCTGGCCAACTTGCACGAGTGCGACACCAGCCAGCTCACCGCGCACAAGCGAAGGCTCCTCCGCGAGGGCGAACACAGAAACCGGCGCGGCACCAAAACCCTCGAGCAACGCGCTGACCGCGGCATCGTCGCAGCACAGCTGAACGTCACTCTGTACTTCCTCCGCGCTCAGAAATTCGAGAAAACCAAGCGAGACGTAGAGTGCTTGCAACGCGGCAGGCTCAGGTTCTTTGTACGTGAGCCCGGTAAGAGGCTCGGGTAGCGCAACGCTGTGATCCAGCCGCGCGCGCCCAAGCTCACGGCGCGCATCCGCTTGTGCCGCACGCAGCGCATTGCCCGTGCGCCCCTCGATGGAGGAAACCGCATCGAGCGCACCCGCGATCGAGCCGTATTCACTGATCAGCTGCGTCGCGCTCTTTTTCCCGAGACCTTTGACACCCGGCAACGTGTCTTCATCGCCGACCATCGCGAGCCAATCGGACACATGCTCAGGCCCGACATCGAAGCGCTTGCGCACGAGCTCGGACGTGTAACGCACATCTTTGTATGCGTCGTACCACCAGACGCCATCTTGAACGAGCTGCGCGAGCCGCTTGTCGCTGCCCACGACCACCACATCATGGCGCGCGCTCAGCGCCGCACGCGTGTAAGCCGCGACCACATCCGCAGGGCGACTCGCGACAATGCACTGAAACCCGAGCCCTGCGAACAACGCAGGCAGCAGATCCAGCTCGGCGCGCAGCGCAGGCACGAGCTCGGGCACATCCGCATCGAACACAGCCAGCGCATACTCCGGCGTCTTGAACGAAACGGCCTGGAGCAGCGCCCGCGTGATCGCGAACCGAACATGCGCAGGCGCACCATCACGCGAAGTCCGTCCCGGCGTAGCGATCGACGCCCCACGAGTCAGCAGATTGGTAGCGAGCGCAACGACAACGCGATCCGTCATAGTGCCCGCTACCGTGGCATCACCAGCCTGGCGATGCCAGAGCGCGGGTAGGGCCGATGACCGGAAATGCCGGGTGGGTTGACCGCTCGAGCCGCGTGGTGGGCGCTGCGCGGGGTTAGCGTGCCCTTGTCTGCTTTCCAGGAGTGTGTATGCGACGATCTCGATGGCTCGGTTTGTTGACTGTGGTGGTACTGTCGAGCGCCTGCGCACAGCAGCAGGAGGCTGCTGCTGTGAGCGGCAACCTGTACAGCGTGGACGCTGGGCCTGCTGCTGATGGCGGCGGTGACTTGTGCCTGGATGGCTTCGCCCGCGGCGATGCCGCCCAGAAACCGCGCAAGATCGCGAGCATGACGCCGTCGCCCGAGGGTGTGACCGTGTGCCCGAATGGCGAGGTGTTCGTGGCCAGAGACCCTAGCGGGGAGGTGTGGCGCGTGCAGCTCGATGGGCAGCAGGAGCTGTGGGCATCGCTTGGCGATCGGCGTCCCGCCGGCATCACCTGCGACGACAAAGGCCGCCTGTTCGTCGCTACTTTCTCGACGAAGAGCGGCAAACAAGGCTCGCTCGGACCGGTGATGATCAGCGGCCAGGGCGGCAGCCCGCTCGAGCTACCGCAGCCAACAGCGGCGAGTCCGATCTCCGGCCTGAACGGCATCGCCGCGGTGGCGGGCGTCGGCGTGTACGCGAGCGACACGAGCAACAACAAGATCGTGCTCTGGCAAGAAACGAGTGAAAACGTCTTCGCCGCACGCTTGGTAGCGAGCGACGTCGCGCTAGCGAACGGGCTCGCGTACGCGCCAAGCAAGCGCACGCTGTACGTGAACGCGAGCGGCGCATGGCAGCTCTTGCAGTTCACGGTCGCTGAAGACGGCGCACTCAGCGATCGCCGCGATGTGCCCGTGCCATTCATGTTGTTCATGGACGGCGTGGCAGTAGACGAGAAGGGCGACTTGTACGTCGCCGATTGGCTCGGCGGCAGCGTAACGCGCGTCTCCACACGCCGCAGCGTGCTGCACATCCCGAATCCAGCGAGCCTCGCGTTCCGCGGAGGCACACTGCTAGTCACCGACTACAAGCTCGGCGATGCCCAAGCAGAAGGCGCGCTCCATGCGATCGACCTCGGCGTGTGCGGCGCACTCTAGAATCGTGGCTGCGTTCGCATATGCGGCTGAGGGCGTCTCAAGCTCGTGCATCCCTCGGTAATCAGCATTGCGCAAACGGTCAACGTGGCGCCGAAAGCTCTGTGGGGACCTCTTGCCATCGTGGCTGATGTAGCGCGAGTCGAGCCCCGTTCAACGCGAAATCCCAGGCCGACAGCCTGGGTAGGCGCAAGCGCGCCGCTACAGCTATGATTTTCGTTCCGTGGGCCTGGACGCGCCAACGCATTGTTCGTGCACAAGGGTTGATCAAGGTCAGCGGAAGATCGCCGTCCTCGCACCCTGCTCACACAACAGCTGGAGCAGCCGGACCTCAGCGATAAAGGCTGGGCACCTTGAGGACGCTCGAGAAGCGACTGCTGTGATATTCCGTGCGCAGGATTGGGATCGGTCGGCGGCGAATATGATTCCGCCCTAACTGCCTGCTCAGCGATCTGCCTCACTTCAGCGCGGCGCGAGGCTCGTTATGCTCGCGTTCGCTTGCCGCAAGAAAGTGGGCCAACTTGATCAAGGCGCGCACAATTGGTTTTGGAGTCGCACTGCTCAGCCTCTCAGGCTGCATCCGAATAGACGCTTACGTCGATACGGGCACGAGCATCGAGCAACCTCCGCAGGTGAGCTTCGATGCTCCATGGCCCGATATACCCAAAAAGCTCGACCTTTATCATTTGAAGGCAGGTCCGCCTCCTGCACCGGTTGCCGCGATCGTCCGTGAGCGCTGCAAATCGATCTGCGACTCGGTTATTCAATCTGATGACAACAGTCAGAACCAGGTGATCGCCGAGATCTGTAAGCCACGCAGTGGCGATTACCAACCTGGCGTGAAGCCCAGTGCGTTGATGCAGAGCCGCCCAGCGAGGACGGACGCGGATACATCAGTAGTCGACAACTATCGATGTCGAATCAGTGAAGACTATTCTGTGGATGTCTTTCCACGCTTCAGTGAGCTGCAGCGTCCACCGGATCAAGAGCTGCCATTGGAAGAGCGCTACGTCGCGGCGCGTGCGTTTCTGGAAACCGCCGGTGATCCCGGCAGGGGACGAAGCACGATTGGAGAAGGACGCGTCCTCACCCAGCGCACGTTGACTGGGCCCACCAGACAAACCGAGCCCGGAAGCCCATCTCCGCTCTTGTTCGTCTCGTCGCAGCGAGTCGTCGGCGACTACCGCGTAGATGGTCCCGGATCGCGCTTCTCGGTCGCGATGGATCAGAATGGCGTCGTCGAAGGCCTGATCCACGCCTGGCGAAAACCCGGAGACAAAGTAGAGCTCGAGCCTTCGAGGACCAAAGAACAGCTACAGCAGGAGATCAGACGCCAACTGCTCCGATTTAACAACCATCAGAGCTCACGCGTGTTGAGTATCGAGCTCGTCTATTATGATGGTGGTGGTGAGCTGTTGCAGCCAGCGTTTCGCTATATGGCTGAGCTCAGCGGGCGGGGACCAATGCTCGGCCATATCCAACGGGTCGTCGGCTACATCGCGTATGCGAACACCGCTGAGCCGTTGCCGGAGTTGTCCGATGGGAGCGCTCTGCCAGTGGCGGCAGGCCTGCGGCCACCCACAGACCCGGTACATGAAGACGTCAGCTTCGCTACCTACGTCACCCGCAACGACAAGCCGGCATGGACGACGAACGCGACGGCCTTCAGTAATGCGCTGACGAGCGGCTTATTCAGCGCACACGTCACGCACGCTGGGTCGCACGCCGCGATGCCGGAGCACTTCAGCACGCGCGCACACGACTTTGTCGCCATGACGGATCTCGTGCTCGTCGAAGCCCATGGCTCCAACGGTCGCTTCGCCACGCTGGGCGATAGCCGGGGCATCGTTGGCATCGGCCTGCCAGAGACCGGTTTCCCTGCAGCGGGCTATGGTCCACGCGCTGGCGGCAAGCTGCGCCACTGGGTCCTCCACTCCTGTGATGTCCTCGCCGAGTCTGAAAAGACGCCGTGGCCAGCCGTGTTCCAGGGCGGCTTGCACAGTGTAGTCGGCTACAGCTCGTCCATGTACATCACGGACGGGGCAGGGCCCATCTTTGCCCGGCAGCTAGCGGCGGCAGCGCCGGTAGCTGCGGCCTGGTTTGCGACAGTCAACTCGCTCAACGTGTACCAGTTGGATAAGACGGCGAGATCCTACTGCGCCGGCGAGGAGCCCGTCGGCCGCCCAGAGGCGCTGGTAGCGTGCGGCGCGGAGAACGCGACGCTGTTCGATCGCAACGTGCAGACGACGCCAAACTGCATCCGCGTGTGGAGCACGCGACCTGCGCTGGTTCATTGAAGCTCGAAGATCCGCGACAGGCGGAGAGATGGAGACGACCATGTTTCGAAAGATGGGGCTGATTGTGTGTACGTTTCTAACTGCTGCATCATTGTCAGGTTGTCTGACAGTCACAGCGACCGCTCGGGTCGGTGGGACACAACCGCACGGGCCCGACGTCTGTTTGGACAAAGGCGTTGAGCCCGGGGTGTACAAGCCGTGCAGCCAATATGAGATCGAACATCACCTCAATGGCTGCTGACCGGCCGGGCGCGCGGGATCAACGCAGATCACGCGCGCATCGGAAGCCGATCGATGGCAGCGCACCTCGCGCGTCCGCGCCGCTGCGATTGGCATTTGTCAGTCGGATCGGCTCGGAGATGTAGGACCCGCCCCGAAGCGCGCGTTGCCAGCCGACACCAGACGTCACGCAGTCCGTTGCGTGTCTGTCAGTGGTGTCATCGCTCGAGCAGGTCGCTTGCAACTCGGCGACGTAGAGATCGCTCAACCATTCTGCGACGTTCCCGGCGAGATCCTCGTGCCCCCACGCACCCGCACCGTCGTGATGCGTTCCCACTGGGCTGGGACCGGTCTTTGCGTCGTCATCCGAGGCGTAGCGCGCTCTCGCTGCAGAGATCTTGGGCAGGCCGTCGTCATTGGGCCAAGGATATTCACGCTGCTCGCCTCCAGTCGCTGCAAGCGCCCACTCCGACTCGGTGGGTAAGCGGCCTTGGTCCCAAATGCAGAAAGCAAACGCCAGGTACCACGGAACCGCGTGCACAGGCAGACGGGGGTCGATGTTGCGAGCGCCCAGGTCCTGGGCGCCGATCACGGTTCTGCTGAGTGAATCAGCGCTGCCTGGGACCAGGGTCACATCCTCGTTCCACGCGCTCTGCCATCCAAGCTCGGGGTGAAGGTAGGGAGCTCCAGCGCCATCGACGAGCAAGGCTTTCGCCTCATCAAAAGCGGCGAAAAACTCGCGGAAGCGCCCGACGGTCACCTCGAATTTATCGAGCGCGAAGTGGCCGACGTGTCGCTGCACCGACAATGCTTCTCGCTCGCCACGGGAGCGATCGTCGCTGTTGACGTAGTACGTCAGGGAAAATTCGCGGCTTGGTACTTCGATCGAATAGCAGCAAGAGATGTCACCTTCGCAGGAGAGGTTGCGCGTGCAGCTGGGAGCGGGCACACACGCTCCGGACACGCACAGCTCCGAGCATGGTGTCTCATGCGATGTCCACGTGCCTTCGTCCGTGCATTCCTGCACCGTCAGTCCGCTGCAGCGCGGAGCGTCGCCCGCCTCGCAGCTGCTGCGCAGGCACTGCGTTTCGATGCATGTGCTACCTGGCGCGCAATCTGTGTTCTGCGTACACGGACCTTCGAGGTTACTGCTGCGCAACCCAAGCAGATCCGCACAGCCTGCGATGCCAAGGACGCCCACGAGGAGCCACGCGAGCGACCCCTGCTTTATGCATAATTTAGTCGACATGGAAGTGCGAGGTCACCTCGTAGCGGACTTGGTTGCCGCTGCGAAATGTCAGGGTCGCTCCGTAGCGCACTGTGTGCTCGCCGGGTTCCGGTGGAGGAAGCACGACCAGCACGCCGCTGATAAACACTGGCTCCACCGTTACATCCGCGAGATCCATGATCCTGTGACAGGAGAACCAATTCGGAGCAGGCGGGACGTAGTAGCTCGACTTCAACGGACCGATGCGTCGAGCATCCAGATCGCTGACAACATGACCGTCCAGCTCGAGCACCATGTCCCGCGCGCTCTCGCGAGCCTGCGTCGCGACGACCATCAACTCGTCGTCGGGCGTCAGCTCCGGTTCGCCTGCGTTGTCGATCGAATACATCGCAACAGGGAGCACGATCGCTTTTCCTTCGGGAACGCGGCATGACGAGCGCACGGTCCCCATCGGGCCGCTGTCGAAGAAGAACACCGGCGCATCCTCGGGTTGATGCTCGCCGCACCACTCACCTGTCTTATCAAAACGCGTGTCTCTCTCGCATTCGGTCTGCGCGAAGCCCCAACGGGTCCACTCGACCGCCCACTCCTCGATCGTTTTGCCATCGTAGCGTTCGCTCGCGGCCAACGGACTCCAGAGCGCTGACGTTGGCTCCGAGTCTGAGGCGCAGGCACTGATGCATATCAGCAAGAGCAAGAGGCTTGCAGGCCTGTTCATGGGCACCCTCCGAACGCCCAATGTACGATGCCATGGGCGCGCCGGCTGTGATGCACACAACACCCAGGCTGCCTTGGCTTCGATGCCGAGACCCCCAAAGTGCGTTCTACGCGATCGACCTCGGTGTGTGCGTCAAGCTCTAATGACTCGTGCGATGCAGGTCGCCGCGCTGGTGGCTTTCTAAGTAGCGCAGCGGCGCGAGCCCGGTCCAACGTCGGAACGCGCGCGCGAACGCTGTGGGATCGGTGTAGCCCGTCGCATGCGCGAGCTCGCCGATCACTGTGCGACCTTCATCGATCAGCTCGAGCGCGCGCGCGTGACGCACTTCGTCGACCAGGTTGCGAAAGCTTGCGCCTGCCGCTTCCAGCTGCCGACGCAACGTGCGCTCACTCATTCCGCAGCTGGCAGCGACCCCAGCGATGTCACCGCCTCCGTTGTCGAGCGACTTTCGAACTTGCAGGCGCACCCGCTCGAGCAGATCGGCCTGCAGCGGCAGTGCTTCCACGTTCGCCGCGGCTTGATCTTCCAAGATTCGATGCAAGCGCGCATCACGCGCGGGGATCGGACTACGCAGCGCAGCTTCCTCGAAGCGCAGCAGCATGCAGGGCGTGTCGAACTCCGGCATGACACCGAAGTGCTCGCGGTACACGTGCGGGCGGCGCGGTTTCGGCCGCGTCAGGTGCACCTCGAGCGGCCGCGCGCGCCCACCCGTGAGCTCCGCGACGATCCTGCAGAACACAGAGGCCGAGTAGTCCGCGCCGTCCGGGATCATCTTCTGGCCGCCCGTCAAGCCGAAGCGGATCACTACCTGTCCGGACTCGATGGTGAGCCCGCAGGCGGCCGTGTCCCCGAGCAGCGCCGGATAGCGCGTGACCGCTTCCACCGCCGCCAGGGCATGCTCAGCGTTCTTGGCCATATAGCCGAGCAGGTCGAGATCTGTCACTTGTGCGCGACGTGCCGCCTCCAGGCCCAGCTCCGGAATGCCGCAGCGAGCGGCAATGCGCAGCACGAGCGCCCGTCCATGGGCGGGCGGCAGCCGACTCTCGCTCAGGTCGTCCTCGCGAATCCCAAAGCGCGCGAGCTCAGCTTCCACGTCGACTCCCGCGTCGCGCGCCAGCTGAAGGAAGGGCCTGTACACGGAGCCGATCGCCACAGCGCCTCAATCTACGCCAGAGGAGGGGGGCGTGCAGCTGGATTTTCCGCGACCGCGGAACTCGGCGTACCATGCGCCCCGAGGCCCGATGCACTCCGTAGACATCCTGTTTCCCATGTTTGGACTCGTTTTGCTGACCTTCAGCGTGCTTATCCAAATCCCGATCCGGCGTTTTCGCGCGGCTTACCTGGGCCAAGTCACGGTGGAGGATTTCCGCCTCGGCGAGTCCGCGAACGTCCCGGAGCCGACGTCGCTGCCGAACCGCAACTACATGAATCTGCTCGAGCTACCGCTGCTGTTTTACGTGCTCTGTTTGAGCCTTTACGTCACGGATCGCGCCGACAGCACATCGTGCCTACTGGCTTGGATCTACGTCGGCTTACGCGTCGTGCACTCGGCCATTCACGTCACCTACAACCACGTGATCCAGCGCTTGGTGGTTTTCGCAATCAGCAATTTCCTCCTGGCGGGCTGTTGGCTCCGGTTCTTCCTGCAGCTCTAGTGCTAGGCGACACTGTGTGAGAGTCGATCGCCGCCGAGGCGTGCGATCGCCTTGCTATCCAGGGATCCGACTGCGATGCTGATTTCATCTAGCAGCTGCCATCACCGGAGAAACATCATGGGTGACAAGTCGCCGAAGTCTAAGCAGCGCGATCAGAAGCAGAAGCAAGCTGTCAAAGTGCAGGACGTTGCAGCCGCCAAGGCCAAGCAGGATCGAAGCGGACCCCAGGTCGCAGGCGCAAAGGGTAAGAAGTAGGCGTATTCCAGGGCACGCTCGGATGACCGAGCGTGCTCTTCGCCTGTCCTGGCTATCAGCCTTTGCTGGCCGGCGGTGAGCTGCTGCTGGACTTGGATCGCCGGCTCATGAGCAATGCTTCCAGCAGCTCCGACATCGGCACCTGCGCTATTGCGACGCCCGCGTCCGAAAAGCCATAGGGCAGGAGTCAGATGCTCCGCGTGCATGAGCGCTCCGCAGGTATAGAGCACGTTCGGTACGTAGCCTTCACACTCGCTCTCGTCCGGCTCGAGCAACGGCTTAGGCAAAGAGCCGAACAAAAGCGCGCTTCGCCTGGCGAGCGCGCACGCAAAGATTACGAAAAGAATACGGTTGATATACGGTTGCTAACGATCGTCCGGAAAGATCGAACGTGGACGCCACCATGGTCGACGATACGACCAGTCGAAGGGCTCGCCTCGACGCCTCCGCGGTCGCGACACCAGCATGTACAGCGCGGCCGCGACCAATAGGCACAGTGCGAGTTGCATGGAATGGAGTACCACGTTGTTAGGGTTGCTACGACCTGATCCCGGATCTAACCGTTGCTTTGGTCGTCATGTATGTCGTGCAACTTCGCCTCAACGCCAGCGAGGCTGTTGTGTGCGACGTACGCAGCAGTAAGCATTCCCGCAAGAACTGCCGTCGAGCGTCGTATCTCGCGCAGCCCGCCTGACCTCCGACGCTCTCCGCGAGGAAGGCGGAGGCTGAGCTGAGCGCGGAGCTCGAGGTTCGCGTTGTGCGCTGCTGGCCGTCATGCGACGTTGAGGCGTGCATCTCTACGATTCCACGATTCCCTCGGGCGATGCGTACAAGGTCCGGCTGATGCTCGCGCAGCTCGCGCTGCCCTATCAGACAACCGAGCTGGACGTGTTGGCGAGGCCGCCTGAGACGCAGAGCGCCGCATTCTTAGCAAAGAATCCACACGGACTTATCCCTGTTCTTCAGTTGGACGACGGGCAAGTACTCACCGAGTCCGGGGCGATCTTATTCTATCTCGCAGAAGGTACGCGTTTTCTTCCCGAAGCGCGCTTCGCGCGTGCCCAGACGCTGCGCTGGATGTTTTTCGAGCAACGCAGTCACGCGCCTTATTTGTCTGTGCTCGAGGCTTGGACCTACCGCAACGACCTGCAAGGCATGCGCGCCGATGCGATCCAACAGATGCGTGTTCACGGGCAGGCCGCGATTGATCTGATGGAGAAGCATCTCGAAGGCCATGCGTTCTTCGCCGGTGAACATTACAGCATCGCGGACATCGCGCTCTTCGCCTACACGCAGAGCGCGGACAAGATCGGCTTGCGCACCGGTTCTGCGATCAAGGCCTGGATGACTCGCGTGCGCAGCCAACCGGGTCACATACCGATCAAGACTGAGCCCGTGCCCAAAGGCCCGCCGCAGCGCTGGTCTTAGGCCCTGCACATCCGAAGCTGAGTCGTCGCGCGCAGCGCTAGGCAGCATGCCAGCGCCGGTGCATGATCATTCCGCATGACCGCACCAACGAACTACTACCGCCGCATCTTCGCTAACAATCGCAAGTGGGTCGCGAGCAAGCTCGAGATCGATCCTGAGTATTTCGAGAACCTCGCGAAAGGCCAGAGCCCCGAGGTGTTGTACATCGGTTGCTCCGACAGTCGAATCACCGCCGAAGAGATGATGGGCGCTGGGCCCGGCGAAGTGTTCGTGCATCGCAACATCGCGAACATCGTCGCGCCAACCGACCTGAACGCGCTGAGCGTGATCCAGTACGCCGTCGCGAACTTGGGCGTGAAGCACATCGTGGTGTGCGGCCACCACGAGTGCGGGGGCGTTCGCGCCGCGATGCAGCCGAAAGACATGGGCATTCTCAACCCGTGGTTGCGCAACGTGCGTGATGTCTATCGCATGCACCTCGACGAGCTGAACGCGATCGACGACGAACAGATCCGGTACCGTAGATTGGTCGAGCTCAACATCGAGGAGCAATGCGTGAACGTCATTAAGACCGCGGTTGTCCAGCGCCAGTACTTGGCCAACGGCTATCCGCGCGTGCACGGCTGCGTGTTCGACATCCGCACAGGTGAGCTGGTCGATCTCAAGATCGATTTTCGGGAGAAGCTGGACCGAATCCGCGACGTCTACGACCTCGGCGGTCTGACGCGAAAGAAGACCGACAAAGTGTGATCGTCTCGAACACGGAAGCGTGACCAATCAGGGCACTCGCTGCGCATCGTCCAAGATCGGAGCGATCGATCGCACATGATTCAGCCTATGATGAGCGGCATGCACGAGTTGGTCGCGACCGACGCCATCCAGCCGGTTTTCTCCAGCGAGCCAGACCTCCGCAGTCCGGATGGGGCCATCCTCGGATGGCTGCTACACCCTGCGGGCGCGTTGGTGCAGTTCGTGAAGCCGGTCAAAGGCACGGCTGATCTCGCGAGCTGGATGGTCGGCCCAGCGTTTGCGGTGCTGGAAAGTCGATATCCCAAGCGCAAAGACCTCTGGTTTGTATTGGACCTCACACACATGGTGGGCCGGAGCGCCGCGGCGCGCTCGATCCTCCTGCACAGCGCAAAGGTCATAGGCTCGCGTTTTTCGCGAGTTTTCGTGATTCCGCCGTCCGACTACCCACCGATGTATCTGAAGGCTTTCCACGCATCCGTCGCGTTTGCCCGCCTGCTCGGCATGCACATCACCGTGGCTGGTGCCAGTCGCGCCGTCATCGATCGCTACAAGCTCGCTCCTGTACGCGACTGAATCGCTCACTCTTCCTTCAGCTCACACAGCGCGGGATGCTGTTCGGGTGGTGGACGATCAGACCACAAGCCTGTGTCCGGGAGGATCACCGCTGCGGCCTCTTGTCTGAAGTGTGGCGCGCCCGACTCCCAGCTCGTGAAGGTCATCTCTTCAGCGGTGATCCAACTGAAGCTGGTCGCTCCGAAGTTAGACAGTCCAATCCAAGTCTCAGTGTCGATCGGGATGCTCGCGACGAGCTCATGCTCGCGCTCCACGGTGATCGTGGCCAAATGACCGCCGAGATTTTGGCATTCGTCTCTCGACTGATGCCAGTTGAGCGGCGTCGCGAAGACGAAATAACAACGGCCGCTCGGCGCGACGTAGCCGATGCGGCCGCGACAAGCTGGACTCGCCTTGGCGACCGCAGGCGGCAGCGCGTCGTTGCCTGCATCGGCAGTGGGTGGCGAAGGCACTGCGATCGACACACCGGCGTCGTCATCTGCGAGCTGACCGAGCCTGCGCGATCCCTGCGCTGCTCCGGCATCCAACTGTTCCATCATGGACGGCAGCGCAGGTGACTGTGAGGCATGAGGTGTTGCCACCATGCCCGTGCCTGCCGTGGCGATGCGCATCATGGTTGGCTCTAAAAACTCCGACGGTTCGCCAGCAGGCTGTACGCTGTCGTTGTGACCTCGAGCGCTCCGCTTCGCGTTTTCCAAGATGTTGCGGTCGTAAATCGAGCAGCCAAAATCAAATAGGCAGGCGCTGACTACACATACAACAATACTGCTGCGCCAGAACATGTGGTGCAGCACAACAGCGTTCACTTCTTAAAACAAGTGACATCGAGCACAACACTCACGTGATGTGCTGAACGTTTTCGAAAAAAACACTAGCCGTAACTAAACAATCTTACAGCATGCTGTCGTCTAACAGTTGTCGCCAAATGTTGCGACAAACTCGCAAGATTGAGCATGTCGGTCGAATCGGACCCAGCGGCTGCGCTGTGTTTCCAGCGCGAAACACGGCGCTAGACAGCGATATCGACGGGTGCAATCATCCCGCTCCAGGAGCCGTTTCGCCTTGTCATCCGCAGAATTTCAGCGCTTGCCGCGCGTACTTGCACCCGGTCCGGGGGGCGCGGTCACCAGCCTGTTTGTCGCCTTGCGTCGCCGCTTCCGGCACGCCACCGGTCGCGAGCTTGGCCTCGCCCACGCCACGCGCTTGCTCGCGCGCTACCTGCCCAGCTGGCAGGAGCTCCCGCTCGAAGGTCCCGCGGGTCGCAGCGTGTATCTCGATCTGCGCGACTCGGAAGGCTACTTGGTCAATGGCTTCGAGAGCACCGTCGGGCACATGAGCTCGCTGATCGCGCAAGTGCACGACGGCGATGTCCTGCTCGACGTGGGTGCGAACATCGGCGTGTGGTCGCGAGAGCTCTTGGCGCATCGCCAGCTCGGCGCGGTGTACGCGTTCGAAGCCGCAGCGTGCGCGTTTCGCATGCTGCAGAAAAACCTCGCGAGTTACCCCAACGTGCGCTGCGAGAATGTGGCTGTCGGCGCGGAAAACGGCGTCGCCAAGTTCCGCGATGACATCGGCGGTCAGAACCGCGTGATCTCTGAGCTGCACAATGAGCACGAGCCGAATGCGGGTCATACCGTCACTGTGCCGATCGTCACGCTCGACACATGGGCCGAACGAGTCGGGCTGACGCGCCTCGACGTGATGAAGGTGGACGTCGAAGGCGGCGAGCTCGACGTGTTTCGTGGCGCTGAGCGCACGCTTCGACGCTTTTTCCCGGTGATCTACTTCGAGTACCTGCCCGAGACTGGTGCGGTCGGCGCTGCGAAGACGCAAGCGTTCGAATGGCTCACGGAGCTCGGCTACAAGATGCAAGCCGTGTTGTCCGACGGGCGCTCTGTGCCCGTCGCCACCCCTGGCGCTTGTGCGCAGCTCGCCACGTACAGCAACGACGTGATCGCGTTGCCGCCAAAGTGATCAAGCCACAGCGATCGGAACGGTGAAGCAGATCGCCGCGCCGGGGCTCGCTTCTTCGATCCAGATCCGGCCGCCGTGCGCTTCGACGGCGACCTTGCAGAAGGTCAGCCCGAGCCCGCGGCCACTGCGTTGGACCAACTGCTCGCCTTGCTCGAGCTGCACGAACGGCTCGAAGATCTTCTCGCGCAGCTCAGGCGCGATCCCGATGCCCTGATCAGCCACGCGGATCTCCACCAGCACGTCGCGCGCCGTCGCTGAGAGCTGCACTTGGCTACCCTCCGGTGCGTATCGGACGGCGTTTTCGACGACGTTCTCCAGCACGCGCAGCAACAAGCTCGAGTCGCCGACCACCGACAAGTCATGGCTCGCAGCCGCGATTGTGAGGTTCGCGGCTTGCACCTTGAGGTCGAAGTCGCGCAGCACTTGCTCGAACAGGCCGCGCAGCGCGACCGTCTCCTTGCGCGCCACCAACCCACCTTCATCGCTGCGACTGATGTCGAGCAGGTTCAACAGCATGTGTTGCAGCGTGCGGGCTTCGTCGCGCATGCGCTGGACCGTCAAGCGCGTGCGATCCGGCAGCCCGCGATCGCGCAGCAGCATCTGCGCGCACAGGTCGAGCGTGCCGAGCGGGTTTTTTAGGTCGTGCACAAGGAACTGCGTGAGGCGCTCTTTCTGCAGCTGCAAACGCATCAGGTCGTCGCGCTGCTTGCGCACGAGGCCGTAGTGCTCCGCCAGCTCAGCCTTGACCTTGCGAAGCTTGAGCGCAGCTTGAACGCGCAGCAGTAGCTCGCTGGGCTGCACTGGCTTGGTCAAGAAGTCGTCGCCGCCAGCGCGCAGCGCGCGGTCAAAGGTGTCGACATCGCGCTGAGCAGTGAGAAACACCACCGGCGTGTCGTGCCCCCCAGGCAGGCCGCGAATGCGCTCGCACGCGGTGGGTCCATCCACGCCGGGCATGCGCACGTCGAGCAGAATGCAATCGGGCGCGTCACTTTGGAACATGCTGACGGCTTGCTCGCCGTTTACCGCGAGCACGACGCGATAGCCTTCGTCCTCGAGCGTCGCTTGCGCGAGCTGCCGGTTCGGCGCGTTGTCGTCGACCACCAGTATCTTCGGCGCTGGCTTTTTGGCTGCATTCATACGACGAAGCGCAACCTTAGCGCGCGCTGCAGGCAAATGGCTAGGCTGAGCGCATCAGGCCAATAGCGGCAGTTTTTGCGCTGGTATCATGTGTTTTTATCACTGCGCATCTGCGATGCGGAGCAGCTCGTCGATTACCGAGATGATCGCTTCGACGTCGACCGGCTTGGTGAGGTAGGCCGCGAAGCCTGCTTGCAAGCCGCGTTGCTTATCGCGCTCGGACGCTGCAGCCGACAACGCGATCACTGGGACGTTTGCGGTGGCGGGCTGAGCCCGCAACGCGTGCATGACCTCGAGCCCGCTCATGCCTGGAAGATTGATGTCCATGACGATCAGCGTCGGTCGTTGCTCGCGCGCGACGTCCAGTCCGATCTCGCCGGTGAGCGCGATCAAAAGCTCGAGATTCTCGAACGTACCGATCAGGTCGCGCATGAACGCGATGTTCGCAGGGTTGTCCTCGACGTAGAGCACGATGTGACGCTGGTTCCCGAGCATGCGTTCGCTGTGGTTGACGCGCCGCAGCTGCCCTTCGACCACGCTGGGCGCGGCCAGATTGGTGGGCATGTCGACCCAGAACTCCGAGCCTTTGCCTTCTTCGCTCGTGAAGCCAACCTCGCCTTGCATCAGCTCGGCGAGTCGCTTGCTGATAAACAACCCGATGCCTGTGCCTTCGATCGGTCCTGCTTCCTGGCCAGCACGCTGGAAGGGCTGGAAGAGCTTGTTCTGCTTGTTCGCGGGAATGCCGAGGCCGGTGTCGCTGACCATCAGGCGCAGCCGATTGCCCTCGAGCGGCTTCACCCAAAACGACAGGCCCCCCCTGGGACGGTTGTACTTGATCGCGTTTGAGCCGAAGTTGATCAAGATCTGCGCGAAGCGCGTGCGGTCGGCCATGACCAACGGCAGATCGCTCGGCAGCGGTGCGACCTCGATCGTCACGGCGGAGCGCGCAGCCAGCGGCTCGAGCGTCGCCCTCACATGCTCGAGCACATCTTGCACGCTCAGAGGCTCGATCGAGATCGCGACTCTGCCAGCTTCGACGCGTGACAGGTCCAGGATGTCGTCGATCAGCCGCAACAGATGCTCGCCGCCCGTGAGAATCTGCCCCACGCGCTCGATATGGCGATCTGACAATGGTTCCTTGCGATCACGCCGCAGCAGCTGGGCAAAGCCGAGGATCGCGTTCAGCGGCGTCCGCAGCTCGTGGCTCATCGAGGACAGGAACTCGCTCTTCGCGCGGCTCGCGGCTTCGGCGCTCGCCTGCGCATCGCGCAGCTCTTCGGCGACGCGCGTGTCTTGAGTCAAATCCCAGACCGTCGCGACGGTGCCGCCCTCCGCGGTGACGCGATCGATCAAGCGCAAGCTGCGACCGTCTTTCATGCGCAGATCACACGATGCGGTCGGAACGTGCTGGCGACGGCCCAGCTGTTCTCGGACGAAGCGCTCGCGCTCCGTATCGCTCGCGAAGTCGATCTCTTCGATCCACGAGCCGAGAATGCACTCGTAGCTCAGACCGACCAACGCGCCTGGCAACGCGTCGCCCACCAAGCTGCGGTACACACTGTTGCAGAGCACCATGCGATCTTGATTGTCGAACAGGGCGAATGCGTCTTGGCTCGCTTCGACTGCGCTGACCAAGCGCTGGTTGACGAGCTTGGTCGCGGCTTCGAGCCGCTTGCGCTCGCTGATGTCGCGGACGGCGGCGGAGACAGTGGTCATGCCGGCGTCGTTCTTCAGCGGGCTGAGGCTCACCTCGATCGGTAGCTCCGAGCCATCCTTGCGCAAGCCGAACAGCTCCACACCCGAGCCCATCGGTCGCGATGCAGGGTTCTTGAAGAACTCCGACAGATGCATGTCGTGTCGTTGACGGAAGCGCTCCGGGATCAGGTTCGAGATCTGCTGACCGAACAGCTCCTCACGCGAGTAGCCAAAGACGGCCTCCGCTTGACCGTTGGCGAAGGTGATCGAGCCACCTTCGGCGACCACAACGATCGCGTCGGGCGCGGTGTCTAGCAGCGCCCGAAACCTGCGATCGACTGCGTGCTGCTCGAGCATGCGCTCGGCCCTGACCTCGGCGCGCTTGCGCTCGCTCACATCAAGGATAAAACAGATGCACTGTTCCTCCATGCCTTCCAGCATGGCTGCGCCGATCAACACCGGGACGCGATGGCCGTCCTTGTGGAAGTACTCTTTTTCCCACGCGGGCGCCTGCCCAAGCGTGCGCAGACGTTCCACGACGCGAGCGTCGAGATCTGCCCAACGTTTGGGCGTGAGGTCGGTCCAGCGCAGCATACCGGCGCGGAGCTCAGCTGCGGTGTAGCCGAGCATGTCCAAGAAAGCCGCATTCGCCTCGAGGATGCCGCTCTCCAGGTCAGCGATGATGATCCCGATGATTCCGGACGCGAACAGCGGCTGGAATAGCGCCTCACTCTTACGCAGAGCTAGCTGGAGTTGGTCCGTCGCAATTTGCTTATGCTCGAGCGCGGTCCGCGTTTGCAGGAGCTCGTACTCGAGCTGACGCACGCGTGCCTCCAGCGACGCGACAGTTCGTCGCTGATCTTCATGCGGCTCTGCTCGCGAGTTGCCGTTTCGGTCCACGCGTCCTCCGCCCCGCGGTGTGAGGTCCAAATGCGCAGCGCTGTTTCTGCGTACCACATTGGTCGTGCACTCACACCACGTAGCCGGCTGATTTAGGCGCGGTTGGATCGCGATGTCGGCGAGGCTCGCTCATGTGCGACGGCTGTGGAGGGGTGCCTGCGTGCCGCAATGCGGATCCAGAGCTTGCTGGAGCTCGTCCACCATGCGTTTCGCTCATGCCGCTGACAGCGGCATGAGCCATGAAGTTTGCTTACCCTGCGCGCTGCCTGCTATTCGAGCCCAGTGCAGACATCACCCATCCTCGTCGGTTTTCTCGGCAGCTTGGTGGCTGGCGCTGGCACAGGGCTCGGTGCGCTGCCGATCTTCCTTCGCTCGCGCTGGAGCGACGATGCGCAGCGCATGATGCTCGCCGTAGCGGGCGGCATGATGCTCGGTGCCACGTTCTTTTCGCTGCTACAGCCCGCGCTCGACGAGATTCTCGAGCAGGGAGGCTCACGCGCCAGCGCGGCCTTGATTGTCTCCCTCGGAACGTTGCTTGGAGGGATCGTGCTCTGGGTGGCGCACGCCGCTGTCCCGCACGCGCACTTCTCCAAAGGGCAAGAGGGCGGAACGTCGCTGCACCTCGGCCGCAACACGCTGTTTGTCCTGGCCATCGCGCTGCACAACCTTCCGGAGGGGCTCAGCGTTGGCATCGCGTATGGCGATGGCGCGTCGAACGTGGGTCACACCGTGGCGCTGAGCATCCTCGCGCAGAACCTTCCGGAAGGCCTCGCGGTCGCCGCTGCGCTGATCGCCGACGGAACATCGCGCGGACGCGCGTTTTTCATCGCGCTCGGCACTGGCTTGATCGAGCCCATCGGAGGGCTGGTGGGCGCGATCGCAGTCACCACCAGCGCAGCGCTGCTGCCCTGGGGCCTCTCGTTCGCAGCGGGTGCGATGCTGTTTGTGGTCTCAGGCGAAGTGATCCCCGAGACGCATGCACAAGGCGGCGAGCGCAGCGCAACATTCGCGATCATGCTCGGCTTCGTTGCGATGATGGCGCTGGCTATCTTGCTGCAGTAAGCGCAGCGCCTCGGCTAGAGCTGTCCGGCTTTCGCGCGCTCTGCGAGTACGCGCTCTACCGTTTCCACGATCGCGACCGTGCGCGGATCGAGCTCGATGTTCACGCGCTCGCCCACTTGTTTTTTTGCGAAGTTGGTGAGGCGCAAAGTCTCCGGGATCAAGTGCAGGTCGAACTGACCTTCGGGCTTCACGTTGCCGACTGTCAGGCTCGAGCCATCCACCGCGACGAAGCCTTTGTGCAAGATGAACTTCATCCATGCCGCAGGGACGCGGATGCTTACGTCGAGCTGGTCGCCGAGGCGATGCAGCGCGCTGATCGTGCCGGTGCCAACAACGTGTCCAAATACATCGTGTCCGCCGAGCTCATCGCCCATGCGCGCCGAGCGCTCGACGCTCACTTCGCGACCGACGTGCAGCGCGTCCAGTGTGGTGAGGCGGAGCGTCTCTTGACCCGCATCGAAGCTCAGCACGTTCGCGTCGTGCGTCACCACCGTGCAGCAGACGCCGTCGATCGAGACACTCGCGCCGATCTCGACGCCACGCGTGAGCGCCTCGTTCAGCTGCACCTTGAAGTGCGTGTGCCCTTCGTACTGCTCCACCGCAACCACCGGAAAAACCCCGCGCGTAATGCCCGTGTACATGCGTTCATGGTAGCTCATTCAAAGCCCAAATGTCCGCATGTAGGTCCCCGCGGGGCAGTTGCGGGCTAACTGCTGGCCTGAAGCCCTGTGCTATGAACCGGCCCGGAGGTTTCGTGCATGTTGTCTGCGCCTGAGCCGGAGCTGATTTGGGGGCTCTTTCCACGCTTTTTGGGCCTGCTCTACGTGCTCGCCTTTAGCAGCTTGATCCCGCAGCTGGAGGCCGGCATCGGCAGCCGCGGCCTGTTGCCCGTGGCCGCTCGCTTCGACGCGATCGCACGCGATTTCCCCGGCTTGCGCAGATTCACGCTGTACCCGAGCGTGCTCTGGCTGAGCCGCAGTGACCTCACCATCCGCCTCATCCCGTGGCTCGGGACGTTGTGCGGCGTCGTGCTGATCTACGGCGGCCCACTCAGTCCGTATGCGCTGTTCCTCGCCTGGCTGCTCTGGCTCTCGATCGAGCCTGCCGCGCTGATCTTCCCCTGGGACACGATGCTGCAAGAAGCAGGTTTTCTCGCGTTCTTCCTACCGAGCGTGCCGGCGCTGCCGGTATGGGAGACGAGCCAGCTCCCAGATCCCACCGTTGCGTTCATGTTCCGCTGGTTCGCGATCCGCTTGATGTTGGGCTTCGGCAAAGTGAAGTTCATCGGCGCCGACAAGACCGATCGCTTGTACATGCGCGGCTTCTTCGTATGGATGCCGCTGCCGACGTCACTCGGCTGGCTCCTGCATCACGCACCACGCTTCGTGTTGCGCGCGATGCTGATGTTCATGTTCGTCGCCGAAGTGATCGCGCCGATGCTCGGCTTGTTCTCCGGAACGCTGCGCCTGGTCTCGTTCGCGTTGCTCACGAGCTTGATGATCGGCATTCATTTCACGGGCAACTGGGCGTTCTTCAACGTCGGCTACTTGGTGTTGTGCTTGACGCTGCTCGACACCCAAGCATCGATCTTCGATTGGGCGCACGAGCCGTGGCACAGCATGTTGTGGCAGTGGCCCAGCGTCGCAAGCAACGCAGTTCTGCTCGTGATCTTCCTCACGAGCGCGCTCTACCTCGCGTTCGCTGACAGCTGGGTCGGCCGCACTTTCATGTTCTTGGATCTCGATCGCTACGTGTGGAACCGCGCCTGGGCGCGCGCGATCTTGAAGTACTTCCGCGCGATCGGCCCGTTTCGGATCGTGGGCGGCTACGGCGTGTTCCATCCGCACGCGGATCCGCCGCTGCGCGTTCAACCGATCTTCGAGGGCAGCAACGACGGCGGCAAGACCTGGCGCGACTACCGCTACCACTACTTGCCCACGCGAGCGACCGACCCGCTGCGCTTCGCCGCACCCCATCACCCGCGCTTCGACATCGCGATGTACTACGCCGGCCTCGCGAGCAACGACGCCTCGTTCTTCGGCGCGTACGTCGGTGACGGCTCGCCTTACACATCGTGGGCGCGCTCGTCCGCGCTCGATCGCGGCGCACAGCGCTTGTTAGAAAACGATCGACTCGTGCTCACCGCCTTCCGCGAGAACCCCTTTCCTGATGCACCTCCCACGCTCGTGCGCGTCGGCGTGGTCGCGATGACACCGACCACGCTCGCGCGCCGGCGTGCGACGGGCGAGTGGTGGCACGTGCGACGTCTCGGCGAGATCGTGCCGGCGCGCGGCAAAGAGAGCTGGCCCGACGCGCAGATGCTGCCGAGGCCCGAGACGCTTCATCCCGATTGGACATACTTCCGACGCAGAGCGCCCGCGCTGCAGGCGATCGTGCGTGCACACCAACAAGGCATGGAGCCGGACCTCGCGGTCATTCAAGCCTCCGATTTGACTGTCAGTGATGTGCGCGCATTCTGGGAAGAGTTCATTCCCGCACTGCAAGTCGATCGCGCTGACTTCTCACGCCACTACGAGCGCGCTGACGCGCTGCGCGCGCAGTTCGGCATGGCCGGCCTTGAGCGCAATGAGCGCATCTTCGAGCGCTTCGTGTGGCTCGTGCGCATGCGCACCGAGCGCTATCAGTATGCTGACAGTCAACCTAACATACCGATCGAGAGCACCTTCCGCTTCCACATGTTCCTGCACGAAGTGGTCGGTGATGGCCGCGCTGACTATCTAGCGCTGCTCGCGCACCCAGAGAACGCCGCTGCGCGCGTCGCAACGTCGACTGACGAGAAGCAGCTCTGGGCGCTCACCATGCTGCGCCACGACATTGTCATGTACCACGTGTGCGTATTTCGCTGGCTCAAGATGTTGGCCGATGCTCACGAGTACAAGATCCCGGGGATCTTCGAATACATGCCGATCTTGCTCAGCATGGTTCCGCGCTCCGAGGTCTTTCGCCCCCGGCCTCACAAGCGACCGGATGGAGAGCACGAGATCGAGGGGCTGTATCCACCGGAAGAGTCTGTGACCGCGCCAGTGACTCTTTGAGCGAAGCAGGCTCCTGGGCTGAGCCGCGGACAGCGGCTTGCTTCACTGGCACAAAGCAGCAATTGTGGCGAGCAGTTGAACTTTGGGTGTCATCTTCGGAGCCGAGCACTGAGCGAGAAAACGCGCACTGCCGGTCTTGTCAAAAGCATGAGAGTTGCCAACACGTTGACGGTCATCGGCGCAGTCCTCTGCGCCGCGGGATGCGGCTCTAATCCGGCACAGAGCGATGAGATGTTTGGGAGCCCCCAGGGGCCCATGCAGAGTAGCAAAGCGGGCAGCGTCGCCGCGCCGCAAGCTGGGAAGCCGGCGAGTGGTGCGAGCGGTACCGGCGCGCAGGCCTCCGCCTCGACGATGCAGTCGGCCGCTCCAAAGGCCGGCAGTGCAGCAACAGCTGCATCGGCAGCGGGCTCGGCGTCCAACCCGAGGGACGTCGCGCAAGCAGGTGCACCCGCTGGCGCTGCAGGTCAATCCGCTGCAGCTGGTAGCGGCGGCAGTGCTGCGGCGGCTGCGGGCAGCAGCGCGCCGGTTGCGACTGAGAAGTTCAGCTTCTTCGTCACCAGTTTGCAGGGCATGCGCGACCTCTCGAAGAGCGAGAACGGCTTCGGCGGTGACCTGCGCTACGGCCAGCCCAGCGGTCTGGAAGGCGCTGACAAGATCTGCACCGATCTCGCAGAACAATCGATGCCCGGCGCGGGTGGCAAGGGTTGGCACGCGTTCCTCAGTGCAGCCAAGGGCGGCGAGGGTGGTGGCCCGGTCCACGCCAAAGATCGCATCGGCAAGGGCCCGTGGTACGACCGCACCGGTCGCCTGCTCGCGATGACGCTCGACAACTTGTTGAAGGAGCGTCCAGTCGGCGCCGACCCCGCGATCATCGACGATCTGCCGAACGAGCGCGGCGAGCCGAACCACACTGACACCGTGCCCGAGATGGACGACAACCACGACGTCGTCACGGCGACGAACGCGCAAGGCATGTACGACGGCAAGATTACGTGTCAGGACTGGACCAGCACCGAGACGGTGGTGACGACGCCAGCGGACCCGATGATGATGATGGGTCCGTGGGGCAACATCCCGATGGACGGCCCAGGTCTCGGTCACTCGTGGCCATCGGAGTTCAGCGGCATTTCGTGGATGACCGTGCACCGCGCACCGGGTTGCGGTGCCAGTGTCGCGCTGGTGCAGACCGGCGCCGGTATGGGCACCGGCATAGGTAACGCGGGCGGCTACGGAGGCATTTACTGCTTCGCGCTAATGCCGTAAGTAGCCGACAATCGTAACCGTAACCGATCTGAGTGTCGGTTGCGGTTACGACATGATCCCATCTCTCGTTTGCTGCTTTTTGGGCGGCATTGGGGGAGGGGGCTCACTCCTCCGCCGCTTGGCGTTCGCCGCAGCATCCGGGTTCTGCGATGCAGGATGCGGCGTCGCGACTACGGCAGAGTCAGGCGCTGTCACCGAGACGAGCATGATCAAGCTGTGGGAGGCGACCGTCGCGCGGTCGCCACACGCCATGCGGCCTTGACCCAAGCCATCCTCGCGGCTCGTGTCGATCAACCACTCCCAGTGCGTGCCGACCTGACAATGCGGCAGCCACAGCTGGAGCTCATCAGCGCTCGTGTTCATGCCCACGAGCAGTGTCACATCGTGCGCGTGCTCGCCGCTCATCGTGAGGTGGTACTCGCCGGCTTCGCCGCTGACCATAAACGCGAGAAAGCCATCCGCGCCTGCGCTGCCGCCAGCGCTCCAATCGGAGTTGCGGCGCGCGGTGCCATCGGCGTTGAGCCAGACGATGTCGGTCGTGTCAGTTCCGGGGATGGTCTGACCGACGAAGTAGTGGCCGCGTCGCAGCACGATGTGCTCGCGGCGCAGCTTGAGCAGCGCCTGCGTGAACTTGAGCAGCGAGCGATCGGGACCTTGCTGATTGTCTAGTCCTGCCCAATCGATCCAGCTGAGCTCATTGTCCTGACAGTAAGCGTTGTTATTGCCTTGCTGGGTGTTGTTGATCTCGTCGCCTGCGAGCAACATCGGTGTGCCCTGCGAGAGCAGCAAGGTCGCGAGGAAGTTGCGCTGCTGGCGCGCGCGTAGATCGATCACCGCGGCGTCATCTGTTTCGCCTTCGACGCCACAGTTCCAGCTCAGGTTATTGTCAGTTCCGTCGCCGTTGTTGTGCGGATTGGCTTCGTTGTGCTTGCCGTTGTAGCTGACCAGATCGCGCAACACGAAGCCGTCGTGCATCGTGATGGCGTTGATGCTGGCCCACGGCCTGCGCCCGAACTGGTTGAACAGATCGCTCGAGCCGGTGATGCGCGTCGCGAGCTCGCTGACCGCACCGCGATCACCTGCCCAGAACTTACGCACGTTGTCGCGATAGCGATCGTTCCACTCGGCGAATCCAGGAGGAAAGCCGCCGAGCCGATAGCCGCCGTCCGACACATCCCAGGGCTCTGCGATCAGCTTGACGCGTGACAGCACCGGGTCCTGCATGAGCGCGCAGAAGAAGCCCGACGCGGTGTCGAAGTGGCCGGCCGCGTTGCGGCTCAACGTGCTCGCCAGATCGAAGCGAAAGCCATCGACGTGCATGACCTCGACCCAGTAACGCAGCGAGTCGAGCACCATCCGTAGCACTTGCGGGTTGTACACGGCGAGCGTGTTGCCGGTGCCAGTCGAATCGGAGTAGTAGCGCGCGTTTTCCGCGCTCAAGCGGTAGTACACCGCGTTGTCGATGCCGCGATAACACAGCGTGGGCCCACACTGATTGCCTTCGCCGGTGTGGTTGTAGACGACGTCGAGCACGACCTCCAAACCCTCGCGATGCGCCGCCTGCACGAACTGCTGGAAGTCGTCGATCGCCTGCTTGTGCAGGTAGCGCGGCTGGGGCGCGAAGAAGCTCATCGACATGTAGCCCCAGTAATTGCGCAGGCCCTTCTCGACCAAGGTGTGATCGTCGAGGTACGCATGCACGGGTAGGAGCTCGAGCGTAGTCACGCCCAGCTCGCGCAAATAACCAAGCACCTCGGGATGGCGTAGAGCCGCACACGTGCCCGCGACATCGACCGGCAAGCGCGCGTGGCGTTGTGTGAAGCCGCGCACGTGCAGCTCGTAGATGACTGTGTCGGGCCAACCGACCTTGGGGGCCTTGTCGCCTTGCCAGTCGAAGCTGGTGTCGATCACCTGACATTTCGGCACGAAGGGCGCGCTGTCGCGCGCATCGAACGACAGGTCCTCACCGGAATCGCCCACGCGATAACCGAAGCAGGCTGGATTCCACTGCAGGTCGCCTACGAGCTTGCGCGCGTACGGATCCATCAGCAGCTTGTGATGGTTGAAGCGGTGGCCCTGCTCGGGCGCGTACGCCCCGTACACACGATAGCCGTACAGCTGCCCGGGCTTCATGCCCGGCAGGTAGCAGTGCCAGATCTCGTTCGTGTACTCCGGCATCGCGATGCGCTCGAGCTCGCGCGTGCCGTCGTCTGCGAACAGACAGAGCTCCACGCGCTCGGCGTTTTGTGAGAACAGCGCGAAGTTCACCCCATTGGCATCGGGGGTTGCGCCGAGACGTTCCGGATCACCTGGCCAAACTCGATAAGTCACCCGAGCATGTTAGCCGAAACCGTATTTCGAATGCGTTCGAGCGTGCCTGGTCGCGCGGTCGCGGCAATTTTTCGCCACGGTGGGCACCACGCTTTCAAGCTGCTCCGCCCGCGCACATGCCTTCGAGGCAGTTGTGAATCGCGCATGAAACGAATAAGCCGCGGTGCGCTGAGCGCAACCGCGGCTCTGTTCGGCGATCTACACGATCACTTGATGTTCGACTGGAAGTCGGTCGTGGGTACCGCAGGCTCCTTTTGGAGGAACTTGCGATAGCGCTCGTCACCCTCGAGGAAGACCTTCAACCATGCCAGGCCGTAGCGGCCGACCGTGCCACTCGTGCTGTTCGGGTTGTTCGCGAGGAAGTGATCCGCCGCGCCCATCTCGATCAACATCTTGGGCGTGGCTTCCGGAATCGAGCGGTAGAAGCCCTGCGATTGACCACCCGCGAGCGGATCACCCAGCGACGCGAACATCAGCGCTGGCGACATGATCTTCGTGTACGGATAACCCGGATTCCAGCCGCACAGCGAGATCGTCGCCTTGAGCTTGGGGTCTTCGTTCGCGACGAGCAGCGTACCGCCTCCACCCATCGACCAGCCCATGGTCGCCGTGTAGGTCGTGTCGAGCTTGCCCATGAGCGGGCTGCCCGAGCGCATGTTCTCTTCCTGCAGGCTCTTCATCGCGTCGATCAACGCGTCTTTACGGGCGCCCGGCGCGTCGGTCGGCAGGTTCGTGCCGATGGTCATGGTCACGATGCCGTACGAAGCCAAGAATGGGCCCCAGCTGGCGATCGATGACTGCGGCGAGACGAAGCCCGGCACGACGACGACGAGCGCGAAGGGTGGCTCAGCGTCCGTCGGATAGTTGATCGTGGAGTCGGCGTACGCGGGGCCGTTTCGGTACCCATCGCTGTAGGCTTCGATTTTGTACGGGCCGGGGAGCGCGCCGGTCAAATCATCCGAGGGGTCCTCGCCACGGATCCAGTGGTTGTCGCCGCCAGTGGCTTCAGAGCCACCTTTGCCTGCGCTCGCTGCTGTCGAGCCGCCTGCACCCGAGCCAGCGGTGGCAGGGCTGCCCGCCGCTGCGGTGGTGCCGCCTTTGCCTGCAGCTGCAGCGGTCGAGCCGCCTGCTGCCGCGCTGCTTCCGCCGCTGCCAGCTGCAGCAGCCGTCGTCGAGCCTCCCGCGCCACCTGCAGTCGCAGGCGGCTTGTTCATGGTCGGAGGATTCGTGGCCGGCTTGCCTGCCGTACCTGTCGTCGTGTTGTTAGGAGCCGCAGCGCCCGCACCACCTGTCGGCTTCGTCGCAGTCGAGCCTGCTTGCGAAGTCGGATTGGTCTGCGTACCAGGGGGTGTCCCTGGGCCTTCCTCTGGCGTTCCGCCTCCGCAGCCGATAGCGACGGCAAGGCAGAGAGAGAACGTATGTTTAAGCGCTCCTGTACTCGATCGAATCATGTTCCCAGCTCCTGTAACAACGCAGCTCCGGCGTTCCCACTCGTTATCGTTCGTGTCATTCACTGATGCCTGCAGTACGCAGGCTCGGAAAATATCTAGTTTTTTCAGTCCAGACTCGGCCGCCTTGGAGTGCGTTCGTTCCGACGACAGTTGCAGCTCGAGTCACGACGCTCTCGGTAACGAAACTGTGCTTTCGATATGCGAGGTATGCGACGAGCCGATTGATGCTGATGCTTGCAAAAGCGCGGCGCAGATTCATTGCGCCGACGCGCGGATGCAAGGCAAAACGCGATGTGAACCCGTCCATCGTGATTATCCGCAACAAGAGAGCGCGCGTTTATTGTCCCGACATGTCGAAGCGACGCAGTCACTGCGAGCACACCCCGCCGAGCTCACACTTACTGCACACAGGACGAAAGTAACTAAAAGATGATCTTGTTATCCACAATATCCGAGGCTGGTAATGAGATCGGTTGCGTGCAGCATCGCGCGGTTGTCTCTTTGTAAATCGGGATCCAGAACTTGTTTTGTGTAGCTCCGTCGGACAACGAATCGCGTGCAGTGACCGTTCGTGTGCCGTTTACTCGAGCACCAATGCTCAAACATTTCGACGAATCGCGCGCTATGTTCGCTGCGATGTGGGTCGCGTGCTGTGAGAATTAGCGCGAAACGGCAGGCTGTTAGCACGTCTTCACAAAGCGCAGCACGACAAGCGTGGCTGAAGAAGATCCGCAAGCTATCGCGCTGCGAGCGGCAACGCGGCTCGGTGTAAGCGCGAGCCGCTCGCAAGCATTCGATGAACTGGAGCGTGCGGTCTCTTTCAGCGACTCACTCTTCCTTGAGCTTCAGCTTCGCGTGGTTCTCGGCGATAAAGGCGCGAAGGTCGTCGGCCATGTCGAGCAGCTTCTCCCACTGCTCCTTGTAGAGCGTGACCGGAAAACGCCCGAGGCCATACACCGACACGCCGCCCTTTTCAGAGACCTTCATCGACACGGCGCGCGATCCGCGTTGTTTCAGGCGCGCGTTTTCTTGCCGCAGTTTCTCGAGCTCGGCTTTCATCTCTTCATCGGACATCTTGCGTCTCTCCGTGCTTGGGGGGTCGGAGGCTACTCCGAAGCCGCCCCTCGCGAAAGCGCTTGAGTCGATCGCTTCACGGCAGCTCTCTCTCGGTTCCGTACACGTGCCCGTGCCCTTGCCCGTACACGTCGCCCATGCCCGCCAGCCGCCTCGAGCACGATTGCGGGAAACCACTCCAGCGCCACGGCCGAACAAGAAGGCAGCGGTTATGAAAGGCGTCACCACACTCTTCGAGCACGCTGACCACTGCTGGCGGGTCGTCGCCCGCGACCCTGCACGCAAGCCATGGTTGATAGACACCAATGAGTTCGTCGTAGAGAGCGCCGGCGTAGCGCTCATCACCGACCCTGGCGGCCAGGAGATCTTTCCAGCCGTATTCAGCGCGCTCAGCGCCCAGCTCGATCCGCGTCGCGTCAAATCGATCTTCGCGTCGCATCCCGGCCCGGACGTAATCTCATCACTCGGGTTTTGGTTGGCCTTCAACCCCGAGATCCGCTGCTACGCGAGCTGGCTGTGGGCGCAAGTCATCCCGCACGTCGCCGGCGATCACGAGACCATCATCGCGCTGCCTGACGAAGGCGGGACGATCCCGGTGGGGCGGATCACGCTGCACGCTGTGCCCGCGCACCATTTGCACGCGAGTGCGACCTTTCACCTCTACGATCCGATCGCGCGCATTCTATTTACCGGCGATGTTGGAAGCGCGCTCTTGCCCGCGTCGCGCCAAGGTCTATTCGTCGACGACTTTCGCAGCCACATTCGCTACGCGGAGCCATTTCACCGCCGCACCATGGGCTCGAACGAAGCCAAGAACGAGTGGTGCGACCGCATCTCACGGCTGCAGGTCGACATGCTGTGTCCGCACCACGGCGCCATCTACCGGGGACCCGACGTCACGCGCTTTCTGGACTGGTTCCGAGCACTGCCGGTTGGGCCGCAGTTCTGACGAGAAAGAGAAAGAGATTTGTCGCCAAGGGACGCCAGAAGAACGCCGAAGAGCGCCAGGGGAATAAGAAATGCTCCGCTGCTTTACGCTTCATGTTTGCGTAAGTCGGCGGAGCATTTTCTTTTTCTCTTGGCGTTCTTCGGCGCCCTGGCGGTTCAAACTCCCCGACAGTCAGGTCATTGTCAGTTGTGGCAGGCTGACGAAACCGAGCGCTTGCGGCGACGTGCTGCGAGTAAGCCGAGCATAATCAGTGACCACGCAGCGTATGTCCGCGTCGCGCCCGGCGTGCTGACCGAGCAGCCGCTGGTATTTTCTAGCTGTTCTCTAATCGACGGTGATGTGTCTACGCCCGCGTCATCCGTCGCAGCCACGGTGCCCGAAGCGCCCACGCTGCCTGCGCGCCCAGCAGTTCCTGCCGGTTGCGCTGGCTTTGCGCCTGCAGCACCCGCCGCGCCGACAGCGGCACCATTGCCCGCAGCTCCGGACTTACCTGCAGTCGCTGCACCCGAGCCAGCAGTAATCCCACTGCCGCTCGCACCGCCTTGGCTCGCAGATGATCCCGACTTGCCGCCGCTGCCTGGCGCACCCGCTTGAGCCGCGGATCCACCACGTCCGCCGGACGCTGGTGTGCCACCGGTGCCCGCCTCGGGCTCGTTGGTGTTCTCCATCGTCGGATCGAAGCGCGATCCCTCGGCCACCACAAACAACTTGAGGCGCGCCTTGTATGGATAAAAGGCTGCGTTGTCGTGCACGAGCATCTCGCCCTGATTCTTCAGGATCAGCTCGACCTTGTTCACCCCTTGCGACCAGTCGACTTCCTCGTAGTTCCAAATTGTGTCGAACACAGGGTCTGCGTCGTAGGTGCCTTCACCTGTGTAGGGGACATAAGGCAAACACGCGTAGTTCGAGCTGTTATGCAGACAGATATTATAGTTCGTTAGCGTTTCGCCTGGCGCTTCGAGGATCTCGAGCTCGACGTGGAGCCTGCCGTTCGCGTAGTCCGTCGGCGCCGAGAAATTAGCCGGAATTCCGGACTGCAGCTCCGCAACGAAGTGCGAGTCCTCCGTGTTTTCGGCGGTTGCGGTGTACGTTTGATCCACGAGCACAAACTGCTGCGCGTACACAGGAGCGGCGGCGGCGAGAGCGACAAAGGTCGCGCAACATGCCGCGAGCGGCACGCTCGTTCTAGAGCACTTGCACTGCATGGGGGCCTTTCACTTCGATCGACTGGCGACAGGCGACAGGGCGGACACAACGAATAAGCGTCCACCGAAGGATCGACCGTAACCGAAAATGCTCACAGCGCCTAGACCGTGTCTTGCAGTGGTTTTGGAACACAGCTTGCGTACAGGCATTTTACGAAGAGACAGCAGCGATGTTGCGGTCTCGCATCCCGAGACGGGTTCGTAAGCAAAGGTGTGGAGCGCGGATCAACGATCGTACGCATGACGTGACGTTCGTCGGATCGCGCTTGAGCATTAGATCACGTGCCCGTGCCCGTACACGTTCTCTTTCCCCGCTGAGATATCGGGAATGGACGACGCGTACGGGCACGGGCACGGGCACGGGTTTGTGTTGGCCCGCGTTCTCCCGTCGCTGGGAGGGCGGCTCGGGTCGAGCCGCCCTGCATTCTCGAGTTGCGCCGCGGCGGAAAGCTGAGCAATCGCAACAACTTTCGCGCGCGCGCGCAGCGTTGCGAAGGTTGGGCCAAAAAGGCTGTGCTGTGCTAGGGTACGCCCTCCGGTTGGCAGAAGGTTCCCGGAATGGTCGAGACGGCAATCCCACAGCTCGGTGATACGATCGGGGGCAAGTATCGCGTTGAGCGCGCCCTTGGTCGTGGAGGTATGGGCGCAGTCTTCGAAGTGACGCACTGCGTCACGCAGAAACACTTCGCGATCAAGTGGCTCATGAGCGAGCCCAGCAGCAGCAACGACGCGGTTACGCGCTTCGTGCGCGAAGCGCAGGTCGCCGGGCGATGTGAGCACCGCAACATCGTCGAGGTCTACGACATCGATCGGCACAACGGTCAGCTGTTCATGGTGATGGAGCTCTTGAAGGGCGAGTCACTGGCTGAGCGTTTGATCCGTTGCTCGACCGGCATCAGTTATCGCGAAGCTTGTCGCTTGCTCGTGCCGTGCATCGAGGCGATCGCGGAAGCGCATGCCTCCGGCATCATCCACCGCGATCTCAAGCCTGCGAACCTGTTCATTAGCCAAGCGCGCGGCCGCGAGGCGGAGTTCGCGAAGGTGCTCGACTTTGGCGTGTCGCGCTTCGTGACGCCCGATGGGCACATGGATGTAAGTCAGCAAACACGCAGCGGCGCGATCATCGGGACGCCGTTCTACATGGCGCCGGAGCAGATGCGCGGTCACTCGATCGATGCCCGTGCCGACGTGTATTCGATGGGCGTAACCCTGTACGAGACGCTGGCAGGTACGCGTCCGTACGATGCGACGAGCTACGGCGATCTGCTGCTCAAGGTCACGGAGGCAAAGCCAAAGCACATCGCAGACGTCGTGCCTGGGCTACCGCGCCCACTGTGCGACGTGGTCGCGCGCGCGATGGCGACCGACCCGGGCAAGCGCTTTTCCTCGATGAACGACCTGGCGCGCGCGCTCGAGCCATTTTCGGGCATCGAGTACTCGAATACGTCGCAGCTCTCTTGGAGCGTTGCGACGCAACGCACGCCGCTCGTCAGCGAGACACCGTCGGTCCACGAGCTCGCGCTGTCGGCGGGCGTCAATCGTTCGCCACGTCGTGTTTTTCTCTGGATGGGTTTGGCGGCCGCGGTGGTCGCTGGCGTAGTCGCTTGGCAAACGCTGTCAGATCCGGCGCGGAACATCGTGCGCGCGGGGCCGCCCATGACCACGACCACGACCACGACCACAAGCTCGCAATCCGCAGCGACCGCGACGCCCGAGCCAGCCGGGGAGCTGCCCGTCGCTGCGAGCCCACCGGACGACCTCGCGCGTGGTCGTGATGGCCGTGAGCCCGCAGTCGAGCCGGCCGTGTCGCCCACGGCGATCGCTCCGCAGCAGAATGATTCCACCGCGCCTTTGGAGCAGCCTCGTCCCGGTCGCAGGCGTCGCGCTGGCGGCGTCGAGGCGGAGCAGCCTGCCGCTGGCAGTGTCGATCCTCAGCGCGGCGCTGAGCCCGCGAATCCCCAGCCGCAGAAGACCCGCGAGGCCAGAGACAAACGCAAGGCTCGCGCGCCCGCGCACATGCAGCGCGACGACTTCTGATCGCGCTGCGATGTGCTGAGCTCAGTCAGGATTGACTGGAATGCAGATGCCACCTGCTTCCATCTGCACGTTCGAGCGGAACGTGTTGGGTGACGTATAGTGATGCACTTCAGTTGTTGGGATCGTTCCGTCTTCCCGAACATGTGTCACGTGATAGTTGGCCATGTTCCAGATGCGTCGCGTTGGAATCCAACGATTCTCAGCGTCAGTGAGCACCTGGATCGTGGGCGCTGACTTCTCTTCCCAGCGTGGAAAGAAGTCTTCCGGTCCACGTACAACCGTTCCGCTCGACACGATGATCACCTCAGCGGACTTGTCATTGTCGATGTCGACGACGATCGGATAGTCGAGCATGCCGGAGTGCGGCCACTCCATTACAACCTTCTGGGCCGCCACATCGAAGAACAAGAGCCGATCGCGATCGGAGTAGATCGCTTCTGCCTTGCCATCGCCGAGGAAGTCGAACGCTGTGGTCGCCGTGAAGCCGCGCTCGATGTCGTTGTAGACGTAGATCGGATCGAGGTCGCGCGTGAGCACTGTAAAGCCGTTGGTGGCGCCGATCGCGAGATCGACCATGCCGTCGCCGTCGAAGTCATGTGCGGTCGGCGGCTTGAAGTCGCCCATGCTCCAGCCCTGATCCTGTGATTGAAAGCGCATCGGCTGACCATCTGCGCCGAGCTTGGTCGTGCCGTCGTGCTCGAGGATGAAGATGCCCGGCCCCGAAGCGAACGCGATCTCAGGCAGCGGATCGTCGTCGAGGTTGACGATCAGCGGATACACACCGATCAGGTTGATAACGTCGCTGACCAAATCGTTGGTCTGCAGCAGATCGCTGCGATCCCAGATCAACGTGCCCGTGGCGTCGTAAGCACGGATGCCCGTGGTCACCTCGAGCCGGCCATCCATGTCGAGATCGACTGCGAGACTCGACAGGTTCAGCGTCTCGTCTTGCGCGTTCCAGATCAGCCCACCGGTCTTGCCGTCGAACACGGAGGTCGCAGCGAGGATCTCGACTTGGCCATCGCCTTCGAGATCGTGGATCGCGACGCTCTGCGTTTGCAGCTGATCGGAGAAGTTGTTCCACATCAGCGGGACCTTCCACTTGGGTGTCCCGTCATGCTCGAACGCGATCAAGCCGCTCGGCTCGTCCCCGTTGATCAAGTCGCCGAGCAACCAACCGGCGGCGACGATCTCGGGCAGACCATCGCCGTCGATGTCGCCCACGGCCGGGATCATCGCTGGGTTGATTTCACCGTCGATCACGAAGTGCTCTTTGCCTGTCGCGCCGTCGAGCACATGGATGCGCGAGCCTTCGGGCAACCAGCGACCTGCGAATAGATCGGGCGGCTGAAAGCCAGCGACCAAGATGACATCCGGCGTATCGCACAAGTCGATCGCACCGTCGCCATTGTCGTCAGTCAGGTTGGCGACGAGCGGAGGGCCCGAGCCGTTGCCGAGCTCGACTGACCATTGCAGCTCGGGTTTAAACGAATCCGGTGGCGCCTTCAGCTCGCAGTCAGGCAGCTTGAAGCTCTCGGTCTGTTCGACCACTTTGCACGACCCACCCGGCGTCTGCATGACTACGTTCGAGCCCGTGCCTGGTGTGCGCTCGATCACGAACGGCATGTCTTCCTGCATGCCGAGCATGGGTTGCGCTGGACCGCCGCTGCCCGCGGCAGCTGTGTTGGTGCTGCCCGCTTGGCGTGGCGCTGGCTTCTTTCCAGCTGCGCACGCTGCCGCTCCCAGCAGCAGGGCGCTCGCGCTTGCACAAACTAAAGCGCGGCGCCCAGCGATTCGTGTGACAGAATTCGCAGCTTGCTTCAACATGTTCCCTAAGCGGCAGCCTGCCGAATCTGTTGAAATCACGCAAGGCCGCGCGCTGCAGCATCGTCGTGAGCAAGCAGCACCGTGCGCTGCATTTCATGTTTGTTCTTAGTGACATCACAAGTGGCCTGTCTGTTTGAGTTACATATCGTTTGCTGCATTGAAGCTATAAGCGCCGCTCGCATGGCCGTAGCTTTTCATGCCGCTTACGGCGGCGGAGCTACTCTTCGTCTGCGGCGATGTGGCTGAGCTCGGCAGGCCGGCTCGCTGCGTGGTCAAACCGGTGAGCAAACACGTGTTTCGAGTCTTCGCGCGTGCCCCGCCGCGCAGGTATCTATACGCTCACGTTTGGGTATTGAGAGCTCGCCGCTGGTGCCCCGGTGTGCGCAGGTGCGGCCTGTCGCGGCGCACCCCCAGCGTGGCGACGAGCGTTCTTGCGGCGGATGATCGCTTCGGCGACTGCGACATTGATCAGCCGCGCCAAGGTCCTCAGCAGGTCGCGGGTCGGGCCTCCAGATTCGCCCGTGGCGATCATCCAAGGCAGCAGCACCACCGCCTGGGTGCCTGCGCCTTGGCCGAGCGCGTACGCGCGGATCATCCACGCTTCGTGGCGAATCACTTGCCACCGTAAGATGCTCCGCCAAGCGATCACGTTCGACAGACCACCGCCAAGCGGACCCTGCAGCTTAGAGCTGTGGGCCAGCGCTAGCTTCGCGGTCCTCCAGGCGCGCTAGACTGCCGCACGAGGGCTGAGTGGTGCGCGTCGCAGGATGACCTTGGTGGCCGACTCCAATAAGATCTTCGGTGCATCGCTGAAGTCACCGATCAGCGGCTCGACGAGCAACGGATCGAAGCGCTTGCTTGCCACGAGATCGAGCACCGCTGGCAGATGCTCGCGCGGATGCGACACGCCGACGTGCAACGTCGCGCTCTTCAGATACATGTTCCAGAGTGGCAGCGGGGTGCGCTTGCGGACATAGAACGCGAGCGCTGTGCACACACCACCTGGCGCGAGCGCGCGCAGTGCGTGGCTGAGGCCGCTCGTCGTTCCGCTCGCGTCCACAGCGATCAGATAGCCGCCGGGCAATGCTGGACGACCCTCGGTGAACCAGCGCGACGACTCTCGCACGTGAATGGGATGCGCACCCATGCGCTCCGCGAGGCGCAGCCGTGTGTTGCACGAGTCCACGTAATCGACGCCCGACGAGCCTAACGCTACCGCGATGCCGGCGGCGTAGAGCCCGATGCTCTTGGCCGCGCCGCCGATGACCAGTACGGGCGCACCGGGTGTACGCTGCAGGCCGGGTGCGACGGCGCGATAAGCATCCGGGATGTTGTCGCTGGCGCTCGCGACCGAGCACGGATCCACGCCCTCTGGTACGCGCACCAGCATCGCATCGGCGAACGGAACGCGCACCCGATCGCTCACCATTCCGCCGTAGTTACCTATGGCTTTGCCGAAGCCATAAGCGGCGATCGGCGTGCGTGAGCGCTCGCAGTGGGCGCTGAAGCCGCGCGTGCAACACTGACACGCGCCGCAGCATACCGACCACGGCACCACTACGACGTCACCCACGGCGACCGCGCGCACCTCGCTGCCCACGCGTGTGACTTCGGCGATGCACTCGTGTCCGTAGGGAAACGGACCCTGGAAGATGCCACCGCGCTGTTGCGCGAACGTTCGGTCCACGACATGCAGTGCGGCGCCCGTGCGCAGCATGCGGTCGGCGTGGTGACGCAAGAAGAACGCGTCCCCGTCGCAGCGTGCCGCGATGAATGGCCGGACAAGTGCCTCGCCAGGGCCTTGCAGCTCGGGCTCCGGAACGTCCCACCACTCGAGTGTCTTGGTCTTGATGAAGGTCAGCTGTTTCATGGTTTGCCCCGGTACTCCCTGTTTTGGGCAAGTAACGAAATTCGAGCACCTTCACAAACCACGAATCCTGATCCAGATTAAGCTCAGCTTAACTATGCAGTTCCGAGATCTGCCTCCGCTCCACTTCTTGCCAACGTTCGAGGCCGCAGGACGGCTAGGCAGCTTCAAGGCCGCCGCTGCGGAGTTACACGTCACGCCGTCCGCGGTCAGTCAGCAGCTCCGGGTCATCGAGGATGTACTCGGCGTGGCGCTGTTCGAGCGTCGCGGCCGTGTGGTTCGGCTGAGCGCGGCAGGAGAGGGCTATCTTCGCGACGTACAGGAGCTGTTGTCTCAGGCCGCAGGTGCGACGCGCCGAGTGCGTGAGGGTAATCGGGAGCGCGTGCTGCGCATCAGCGCTCCTGACTTCGTGGCATACGACTTCATGCTCGCGCGCTTGTCGCAGTTTCGCGCGAGCTTCCCCGAGATCGAGCTGAGCTTGGAGGCGAGCGCTCGAGTCATCGACTTCTCGACGAGCGACATCGACGCTGCGATCCGGATCGCCGATGGTGTGTGGCCGCAGCTCGTGTGTCAGCCACTCGGGGACGCCGAGGTAGCGCCCGTGTGCGCCCCGCGCCATGCGCTCGCTTTGCAACGCATCTCACAGCTGCGCGATCACACGCTGATCGAGCTCCGCAGTCAGGAGCGGCGGGGCTGGCACGCGTTCATGAAGAAGCAGGGCCAGAGCGCGCCCGAGAAAGTGCTGCGTTTCGACGGTTATTTAGAAGCGCTGCGCGCTGCGGAACAGGGACTCGGCGTCACCTTCGGCATCTTTCCTTTCGCGACCGAGTGGGTGACGAGTGGTCGACTGGCCGTGCCGTTGCGGTTACGAGTCCCGTTCCGCGATAAGATCTGCTTTGTGTACCGCAAGGCTGACGCGCGCGATCCGCTGTACGCCCGGCTCACAGGGTGGCTGAGTGAGCAATATGCGAGCCTGCCAACGCTGCCCCCAGGTCGTATCGTCCCGGGAGCGCGTCGGCCGCGTCGCAAGGCCGCTCGCAGCGGCGCTGGGTCAGTGCGCGCGTAGGATGTGTGCTGTCCAGCCGGGAACTGTCAGCAGCTTATGGCGGCTGCTGTCTGTTTGCAGCTCGAACAAGGTTTGTCTCGGAGTATTCTTCGTTCGGGACGTAGTTGACGTTGCGACCGTCTAACACAGACCAGTCACCGCCTTCGCCGCTGGGTTCTTGATCGGGCAGTGGCTCCGCGCTGTCCGCGCCGATATCCCAGCGATACCATAGGTAGCCGGGCTCGAAGCGCGTATCAGTCCATGTCTCCTTGGTGGCGTCGACCAGGTCCGATGGCCAGACATGCAGCAGCGCTGGAATAACGATTTCCTAGGGGTCTGAACCGGGGCAGGGTCAAATGAAAATGCTCTTCATTCTCATCTAGCCCGCCGCATACTACGGCTCGCGCGAGAGTCAATGCGATGCTGCTGTTGGCTGCATGATCGCCGCGGGCAGGATCATCACTGCGCGATCGAGTCGGCGACTCGGAGCCCGAGCGACTGACCTCCGTCTGAACTCGACAGGCGCACGGCGCGAGCCGGAGGGTTGGCCAGCCGCGCACGACGCTGTACGCTCCGGTTTGAGTAGTGGAAGGGCGCCGAAGGTGACCGGTGTGCACAAAAACAAGCTCTCTGTGAGGCTCGCGTTCGGCGTCATGACGGTTGCGCAGCTCGCTGCGTTGGCTACGGCAGCCTGCCAGAGCGCAGAGCGCACGGAAGACGTCGGCGCAGCGACCACGCAGGTCAAACCCGCCAGCGCGCGCGCCGCGAGTGAGCCTGAGCCGCTCGTCGAGCCGGCCCATGAAGCTGCCGACCTCCCGCGCGGCGTCAGTGCTCCGCAGCCCGAGCCTCGAGCCCCAAGCGATGGGAGCAAGCCGAGCTCCGTTTCGGCACCCAAGCCGAGCACGCCGCCCGCGGGCGCGCCGAGCACTGCTGCAAAGCCGGCCGCGTCAGCCACCATCGCCAAGCCGACCGCGGTCGCGCAAACAAGCTCGAAGCCGAAAGCAGATGTTTCTGCCTCACCGGTTCCCAAGAAGCCCACGCCCGCAGCACCCAAGCCGCCGCCGCCCGCACCCCCACCGCCGGTTCCTGCGGAGCCGATCGCAGCACCGCCGCCTGCACCCGCACCCGCGCCGAAGAAGGTTTCGGTGAACGTTCCGCAGACCGATCACGTGCGCGTCGAGGTCCCACCCGGCTTGCAGCACTGGCTCGATGAGGACGACCGCATGCGCCCATGGCTGGGCAAAGCCATCAACGTCGCAGACAGTTGCTATGCCAAAGTTCGCGCGGATGTACCCAACGCATCGGGTGAGATCGCGTTCTTAGTCACCATGCACAAGAACGCGCGCCCGAGCGGCAAAGTAAGCTCCGTGTCTTCCCCGATCAGCGGCATCGTCATGTGCGCGACAACACGCCTGCTCGGCGTAAAAATGCCGCTATTCACCGGCGACGAAGGCGCGTCTTACACAGTCCGCGTGCGCTTCAGTCCGTAACTACTTGTTAGACGAGTACCCGCGCAACAGCTCTTCGGCGATCTCCCGATACCGCGCACGCGCGCCTTCGGATCCCATCCCAGCGTTGAGCTCAGCGAGCTTCGCCGCCGTTCCGACACGATAGAGCGCCATCAGCAACGAAAGGTAAAACCCGCGCCAACCATCGCGGTAACCACCCTTCTTCAGATAGCGCCGATACAGCTCAGAAGCGACCTTGCGCGTCGTAGCCCAACCCGTCTCGTGCTGACCACGCTCCTTGGCTTGCTGCGCTTCGACCGTCGTGTAGCGGTTCAGCTTCTCGATGAACTGCGTGACGTCGTTGTAGTTGAAGTGGACGATGCACAGCTCGGGATCGGCCGGCAGCTGACAGATGCGCGCACCTTCGGTTGGATGCAAGAAGTTGTGGATCGAGGCGCTCGTGATCAAGCTGCCCCTGCGAAAGAAGCGCAGGTGACGATCCTGCTGCGCGCCCCAGCCGGTATGCTCGAGCTTCTCGCCGAGCAGATAGTTGCTGCGTGCGATGTTCGCGATGTCGTAGCGACCCTCGTTTGCGAGCGTGCGCAACGCACGGCTGAGCGGCTCCGGGATCATCTCGTCTGCATCGAGCAGCAGCACGAAGTCGCCTTGCGATTGTTCGATCGCAAAGGCGCGCGCAGGATCAGCGAAGCCCAGCCACTCGTGCAGATACACCTTCGCACCGAAGCGCTCCGCGATCTCGCGCGTGCGATCCGTGCTGTGCATGTCCACCACCACGATCTCATCGGCCCAGCTCTGCACTGAACCTAGCGACCAGGGCAGGTTGTGCTCCTCGTTCCAAGTGTTGATGACGACGGAGATGCGATGGCTCACGGGCTTTTCCGCAGTAACTCGCGCGCCTGTGAGAACGCGCGACGATTGAATGTATGCACGCCCGCAGCGTATAGGCCAGCGCCGACCAAGAGGTACAGCACGAGCATGAAGTGATTCTGCACGGGCCACACACGTTGTACGGCGAACACGACGCCGCCGACTGCGATCGCAACCAGCCACGCCGGCGTGATCGTCTTCACGATGGCAAACGGTACCTGACGCTTGGCGACGCGAAACAGCGCGAGGTTGGTGAGCTGCACGAGCACGTTCGCCATGCCGTAGCCGATCTCACCGAACTGTAAGATCAAGGGCACGCCGAACAGCCACGTACCCACCATCCAGATCACCGCAAAAACCAGCGCTGTGCGCGAGTGACCGAGCGCGTTCATCAGGCCGAGCAGTGGTGTAACCGTGGGCACAAACACGTTTGCGCTCCACAAGAACAAAAACAAGTTGCGCGCGCCGAGCCACTGTTCTCCGAACAACAACAGCGTGAGCGGTTCGAACAACACCAGCGTGAGCACGGCGAGCGGCGCTGCTGTAGCGTTGGTCGCCCAGATCACGCGCTCAACCACAGCGCCTAACATCGCGCGGTCTTGTTGGAAGCGCGCGAAGGTCGGCAGATACAGCCGCTGCAGGATCATCATGATCATCACGGGATAAGCCGCGAACATGCCTGCCCAAGCCACGTGACCGACTGCAGCGGTGCCCGCGGTCAAACCTAAGAGCAGTGGGCTGATGCTGTCTTTGATCAGCGAGACGGCACCGATGCCTTGGTAGGGCAAGCCAAACGAAAGGTGCCGCTTGAGCAGCGGCCAATCCCAATGGATGCCGAGCTTCCATGGGCTCACCAGCTGAATGACCAGCGCGCCGGTGAGTGCACGTGCGACGATCGCGTAGGCGAAGGTCTGTGCGCCCAAGCCCGACCAAGCGCAGCCAACAGCGACAACGTTGAACACCAACGCTTGTGACACTTCGACGATCGATAAGCGATCGAACGCCAAGTTGCGCTCTAAACGGATCGACGGAACCGTTTGAAAGCCGGTGAGCAGCAGTGACAGTCCGACTGCGCGGAACAACCAGCGATCGTCGTGGGAGAGGTCGTAGGCCGCGGCGATGTACGGCGCTGCGATCCACAAGCCCAGCATACCGCACGCGATCAACGCTTGCTGCGCGCCGAACACCACGCGGTAATCGTGCTCGCTCGGCTGCTCGGGATCGCGGATCAGGCTGGCGCCGAGACCCACGTCGCCGAGCGTCGCCGCGAAGCCCAGAACGATGCTGACCACCGCGTACACGCCGTAGTCTTTGGGCAAGAGCAGCCGGACCAACGCGATGCCGCCGATCAGGTTCGCGATCTGCACGAGCGCTTGGCGCGCACCCAACGCCACGACGCTCTTGAGCGCTTGGCGCAACAAGGAGGCGTGAGCGTCAGAGCTGGGCGACGTCGAGGCCGTCATGACCCGAGCGGGCTCCGTACCACGGCCCCTACCTCCGGGCCAGCCAGGCGCGCTCGACGTCCCGGCGGTCGCGTGCGAGCAGCCCAGTGACCAGCGCGCGCTCTTCGCGGAAAGCGCGCAACACACGCGGAGTTACCTCGCGCAGCGCGCCCCGGCCGCCAAAGGCTGCGAGCCACAAGATCTCGGTCAGTGTCTTGGGCAGGCTGCGCACGAGCAGCTCCGGCGAAGCGTTGCGGGCGAGCGCGATCAGGCGATTTTTCGTGCATTGGCGCAGCACAAAGCGATTGCCGTGGCGGCGAGAGCTGCCTTGAAAGGCGTGATACACGATGGCGTCCGGCACGTAGCGGGCGCGAAAGCCCGCGAGCCGGCAGCGCCAGCCGAGATCGACGTCTTCGTAGTACATGAAGAAGCTCGCATCGAACACGCCCGCCGGCAGCCGCACGCGCTCCAACATGCTGCGCCGATAGGCCGCGGCGCCTGCGGTCGGGCAGAAAATCTCGAGCGGCCAACCATCGGCCTGTGCGCTCGGCGTACGCACGCCGCGATCCGCCGCTGTCGCATCTTTGAACAGCAGAAGACCCGTAGAATTGAGCGTATCCGGGCGGTCCTTGAACACGATGCACGACTGCAGCATGCCCAGCTCTTGGCCGTCCTCTGCAGCAGGCAGCGGCGTGCTCGCTGCCGCTTGCAGGCGCTCGATCCAGCGCTCATCGGCGATGGTGTCGTTGTTGAGCGTCGCCACCCACTCGCCGCGTGCGCGCTCGATGCCCTGGTTCACGGCGGGCGCAAACCCGAGATTCTCCGTATTGGCGATCAGCTCGACCGCCGGAAAGCGCTCGCGCACGAGCGCCGCGGAGCCGTCGCTGGAGCCATTGTCGACGACGATGATCTCGGCCGGCGCGGTGGTTTGGCGCAGCAGCGATTCGAGGCACGCGGTCAGATCGGCCGCGGAGTTCCAGTTCACGATCACCACGGAGATCGTGCTCGGGTTGCTGCTATCGGCTTCTGGTCCAGCGGGCGACATCGGCGGGGGTATAGCACGCCGGCTGATGCAAACCTGCTCCGCCGTGGACCCTTTGTTGCAGCACACGTGAGTGGTAACGTCTCAGCCTATGTCACGTAGCGTTCTCGTCACCGGCGCAGCCGGATTCATTGGTGCACACGTCGCTCGGCACTGCATCGAGCTGGGTTTTCATGTAGTTGGATTGGACGACTTGTCGGCAGGTTTCCGATCGAACGTGCCCGAGAGCGTGGAATTTGTGCAGGGCAGCATCAACGACCCGGCGCTGATCGCGCGCTTGTTCGAGCAGCACCGCTTCCGCTTCGTCTACCACCTGGCCGGCTACGAGGCCGCGGGCCTCAGCCACTTCATCCGCAGGCTCAACTACCAGACCAACGTGCTCGGTAGCGTGAACTTGATCAACGAGGCGGTGAAGCACGAGACCGAATGCTTCGTGTACGCGTCGTCGATCACTGTGTACGGCGCGGGCCGCACGCCCATGACCGAAGATCAGCCGCTGATCCCGAAGGATCCTTGCGGCATCTCGAAGTACACGGTGGAGCTCGATTTGCGCGCCGCGCATGAAGCGTTTGGGCTTTCGTACATCGTGTTCCGCATGCATAACGTCTACGGCGAGCTGCAGAACATCGGCGATCGTCACCGCAACGTGATCGGTATCTTCATGAACCAGGTCATGGAGAACCAGCCGATGACGATCTTCGGCGACGGCACGCAGACTCGTGCGTTCACGCATGTGGATGATGTCGCGCCCACGATGGCGCGCGCGCCGAGCGTCGAGTCCGCTTACAATCAAGTGTTCAACATCGGCGCGGACCGCGCGTACAGCGTGCTGGAAGCCGCGCGCGAGGTCGCGCGTGCGTTCAACGTTCACCCGCGCGTGGAGAATGTTCCCGCGCGCTACGAGGTGAACCACGCGTTCTGCAAGCACGACAAGTTGTCGCGGCACTTCGGCGCCACCTTGCCGCTCTCACTCGAACAGGGCGTTGCGCGCATGGCGCAGTGGGCGAAGCGCCACGGGCCCGCGCCGCAAGTGAAGTTCGCGGACTTCGAGCTCCGCAAGGGCTTGCCGCCTTCTTGGGATGTCTGAGTAGCCGCTCTGCGGTGGCTAGCTGCGCCGCTTTCAGCGGCGGCCACTGGCCACTGGCCGTTGCGCGCATTTCTCGCGCCGGCCAGCGCGCGGCGTGTGTGTAGCAGGTCTCGAACCGACCATCGCGTAGCTCTCCGGGCCATCCGACAGGTGGTCACGCGGCGACACGCTGCCCCCAAGGAGGGCAGCGTCAGCGCACTCGCTCGCACATCGGAATCGCGGCAGCACACAACTAACAAGCGCAGCGTTCGTTGCTGCTCCAACTAATTGCGGTATGTTTAACTCGCATTTCTTTCCTTAGTGCTTGGGCTTCTTCACGAGAGCTAACCCTGCAACAGGAGAGAACATGTCTATTCAGCGCTCAACTCTGATCGCGCTCGTCTCCGTGTTAGGCGCGGGTGGTTGCGCGGCCGTCAACGCTCAAAAAGACAGCCAAACGACCCGTGCGCACTGCGAGAAGAACGAGGTCGTCGACACTCGAGTACAACAGAGCTCCGCCACGCATCGACCGGAGCTAGCGTTCCACGACCACCACCACCACCCGCCTACTGCAGGCGCTTCCCCGCACTACGTGCACGGTGCGTCGACTTATCAGCTCGCTCATGGCGACGTTCACGACGCATACGTAGATCCAACACTCGCTTGCTACACCCGCCCGCGGCGCAGTGGCGATGTCCAACCGACGCCCAGCGTGCCGGAGCCAGTCACAAGCATGTGACGTTGTGTTTGAGCTGACGCCGTTAGCTGCAATTGAAAAAGGCAGCGACGTGGGTGCGTCGCTGCCCGGCTTACCTTGATCAGCCCGCGTCTACGTCGTCGGCGCCAGCGTCCTGACCGTCGCCACCCCCATCGCCGCACGAGATGGCGTCGAGCGGGCCGCCTTGGTTCTCGAGCAACTCTTCACGGGACAGACAGCCGTAGCCGGTCTGCATGAACAAGCCACCGCACTTGCCGGCAGGCGTACAGCAGCCCATCTGCGGATAGTTCGTGCCCATGAAGTCGACATCGACCGTGGGGCAGTTCGAATCGAGCTCGCCTGGCGCGTTCTGCTCCTTGCACTCGCCTTCGCTGTTGGTCTGACCGCACTTGTCGTCGTTTGTGCAGCAGGCCTTGGTACCCGATGCGATCATCAACAAGGTCGAGTTCGGCGTACAGGCATCACCGCCACAGGTCACCGCAGCAGAGCCGCCGCCCGAGCCACCGGCGCCACCGGCGCCACCCTTGCCGCCGGCACCACCCTTGCCGCCGGCACCACCCTTGCCACCAGCGCCGCCTTTGCCGCCGCTGCCCGCTTCGCCGGCATCAGGCACTCCATTGTCGGAATCATCATCGCCGCAGCCCACAGCCGGCAGGGTCAACGCGCCGATCAAGAACACGCCCGCACGCCACCAAGAAGATCGAAGTTTCGTCATGTCATTATCACCCTCTCTAACAGAGTGTTAGATGCGGTGGACTGTAAGAGCTGTTCGCTGCGTTGACTACGAGCAAACGCATCTGCGAGTGTCCCTCGACATAACGATCTGTCACTGCCGCGGACGGCGACAGTCCGATTGGGCGAGCAATCACTCGGCGCAGAGAACCACGGGCCGGTGGGCCGCTCGAGATCCCGAGTCGGACCGAGCAGCACCGAGCTTGTTGTGCCGGGACTATCTCGCATCTCAGATGCGAGATAGTCGCAGCGCCCGGAGGGGGCTGGCCAGTAGAGAGCGCTGGTTGGCCACGAGCGCTTCTAACTCGTTTAGAACTCGATGCCTGGCTGCGCTTTGATGCCGGCCCGGTAGTGGTGCTTGACCATCTTCATCTCGGTGACCAAGTCGGCGCGCGCGATCACTTCGTCGGTCGCGCCGCGGCCGGTCAACACTACGTGCAGGTCTTCGCGCTTTTGGTCGAGTGCGGCGAGCACGTCGTCTTGCGACAGCTGCTTGAGCCGCAAAGCCACCAGAACCTCATCCAAGATCACCATGCCCATGTCTGCTCGGCCGAGAAGCTCGAGCGACTGCTCCCAAGCGCGCGCTCCTGCTTTGCGATCCAGCTCGGGATCCTGCGTCAGCCAGTGGAAGCCTTCGCCCAAGCGGTACCACTCGACCTGGGCACCGAAGCGTGCGAACGCCTTCCACTCGGCGGTGTCGATCGCGCCCTTGACGTACTGCACGACGCCGACCTTCATGCCGTGCTCAAGCGCGCGCAACGCCATGCCAAAGGCCGCCGTGCTCTTGCCTTTGCCGTTGCCAGTGAAGACAGCGATCAGGCCTTTTTCGCGTGTAGCAGCGGCCTTGCGCTCTTCGTAGCTGGCTTTGATCTTGTCGACTTTACGCTGGTATGCCTCGTCATCGCCTTGCATCGCGTGGGTCTACCCCGTGCCGTTCGAGCGTGTCAACGCGACCGGCGAATCAGGTAGGTGTCCATGATCCAGCCATGCTCCGCGCGTGCTTTGGCGCGCAACGCTTCGATCTCCCTGCTGCGCTCGCGCAGCGGGCCCGAGACCAGGAGCTCGCGCTCGGTGCCGAGATACGCGCCCCAAAAAATCTCCAAATTCTCGTGCGTTTCGAGCGTTTTCCACGCGCACTCGCCGTCGAGCATCACCACCAGGTCGCCGTCCGCCGGCAGGGCGCGCTGCTCGGCGAGACGGCGTCCGGTTGTGATGTACACCGGAGCCGCGACAGGATGCAGCGCGATGCGGTGGCGTGCTGCTAACAGCTGCACGCTGCTGATGCCGGGAATGACTTCGCACTCGAGCTCGACGTCGCGGCGCACGCGCTCGAGCACGCGCAGTGTGCTGTCGTACAGCGCCGGATCTCCCCATACTAAGAACCCGGCGCATTCGTCCGGCCCGAGCTCGCTCGTGAGCTGCTGCGCGATCAAACGCGCGCGCTCTTCGTGCCAGTGCGCGACCCGCTCGGAGTACGAAGCGATGCGCTCGTCGCGCACAGGATCCGGCACTTCCACGATGCGGTAGTTGGGCCTCTGCACGAAGCGCGCGCAGATCTGCTTGCGCAGCTCGAGCAGGTCGGCTTTGACCTCGCCTTTGTCGAGCACGAAGAACACGTCGACGCGATTGAGGGCCGCGATTGCCTGCAACGTCAGTTGCTCGGGGTCGCCCGGTCCGATGCCGATCACCAAGATCCTTCGCATGCCAGTAACTCCAACTCCACCGTGCTTTCTCGGCGCTCTGGTCGAGGACCGAGAACCGAGGACCACGCGTATATTCCAGATCTGCCTCGGAGCGGCTAGCACTGTTCGCGACCTGATTTTTGTCCCCCTGATGGTGGACAGTCGCCGAAAGAACTGCCAGCATCCTGCGCCCGCGAGCACGGCTGCCGCCGCAGTGTACGCCATAGGTCGGGCCGACGGCACAGCGAGCGCCGGTTACGTTTGCGGCAGGATGTGCTTTGGACCGCTCCATGCAATTCACGCGCTCTTTCGCTTCGGTCACGCCCGCGCACGGCGTGCCCGCGGGTGTGCGCGGGACCTGCCCGGGAGCGTTTGCGCCCATGGCTTCTGGCGACGGCTGGTTGATCCGCTTGCGCACGAGCGCGCGTGCGCTCGACAGTGAAACACTGCGCGAGCTGGCACGGCTCGCGCACGAGCACGGCACTGGAATCATCGAGCTGACGCGGCGCGCCAACCTGCAGCTACGCGGCTTACGCCTCGAGCGCATGCCGGAGCTGCGCTCGGAGCTCATCGCGCTCCGCCTGGTCGATGAGTCGCCAAAACGCGAAGCGCGCCCGGGCCTGGTAGTCGATCCGGTGGCCGCGATCGACCCGCAAAGCGCATTCTCAGAGCTTGCAAGTTTACTCGATGCTGCGCTCGCTGAGCTCGCAGCGGACGGCGGCAAGCTCCCAGCGAAGCTCGGTGTCGTACTGGACGGTGGTAGCGGGAGCGTCTCGAACGTCGACGCGGACATCCGCATCGTCGCGTTCGGCGCTGCGACGCGCCTGCAAGTCTACGTGGGCACGCGTGGCAAGGAGCAGCTGATCTTCGAATGCGAGCGCACTGCAGCTCCCACCTTGCTGCAAAAGTTGCTCGCCCAGCTTGCCGCTTTTGGCGGCGGGCGGATGAGCGACCTGGTCGCAACGCGCGGCCTGGCTGGGTTGCGCGCTGCCGTCGGCGCAAGCCCCGCGCCTGCAGTCAGTTGGATCGCGGCGCCGCCACGAGCTGCACTCGGATTTCATCACGGGTGGTTCGGGGTCGCAGTGCCGTTCGGCTCAGCTCCGAGCGAACAGTGGCTGGCCATCGCCGATCTCGCCGAGCGTTTCGGTGATAGCGCGCTGCGCTTCAGCCCGGCACGCGAAGTGTTGATCACGGGCGTGCGTGCCGAGCGCGCGAGCGAGCTGGCGGACGTCGCCCGAGCGCTCGGTTTGATCGTCGAAGCGAACGACCCACGTCGTCGCATCCTCGCATGCAGCGGAGCTCCGGCGTGCAGCTCCGCCCATGGCGAGACGCGTGCTCTAGCGAGCACTCTGGCCCTACAGGTCTCGCAGCTGTTGGCTGCGGGCGCGACATTGCATGTCTCGGGTTGTGAAAAAGGCTGTGCTTCACGCGCTGCGGCCGAGCTCAACGTTGTGCTCGCGCCGGATGGCTGCGCGCGCTTGGCGCTGAACGCGGACATCGCTGCGACCAGTAGCGTAGCACCTGAGCCGCTCGCGGTCGTGTCGAAGCAGATCGTCGATCTCTGCAGAAGGAGCACGTGACTGGCGATGGCACGCACGGATGAGTTTGAATACGAGCGGGACCCAGCGGCGATCTACAAGCGCTCGTTTGCGATCATCCGCGCCGAATCACGGCTCGAACGCTTCGATGCGATCGAGGAGCGGGTGGCCGTGCGCATGATCCACACCTCCGGCATGGTAGAGCTGGCGGATGACCTTGTGTTTCAAGGGGACTTTGCGCGCGCCGCCGCACAGGCGCTCGCACGTGGCGCACCGATCTTGTGCGATGCCAAGATGGTCGCGAGCGGCGTGACCCGTAAGCGCTTGCCCGCGCACAACGCTGTGCTGTGTACACTCGACGATCCGTCGGTGCCAGCCATGGCGCGCGAGCAACGCACCACACGCAGCGCCGCGGCGCTCGAGCTTTGGCGCGAGCAGCTCGCGGGCGCGGTGGTCGCGATCGGGAATGCGCCCACGGCGCTGTTCCGCTTGCTCGAGCTGTTCGACGAGATCGACGCACGCCCGGCCGCAATCATCGGTGTGCCGGTGGGCTTCGTCGGTGCTGCGGAATCTAAAGAAGCGCTGCTCGCGGATGCACGCGTGCCGGCGCTGATCGTGCGCGGACGCAAGGGCGGTAGTGCGCTCGCAGCCGCAGCCATCAATGCGCTCGCCAGCGAGCAGGAGTGACGATGAACGCCAACGGCGACAAGGGTAGAGTGTTTGGAGTGGGGCTCGGTCCTGGCGATCCGGAGCTTGTGACGCTGAAAGCGGCGCGCATGGTGCGGGAGGCGAAGGTCGTCGCGTACTTCCACAAGCGTGGGCTGCGTGGACGCGCGTTTGCCACCGCGGAGAGTCAGCTATCGCCGCATACGGAGCTGCTGGCGCTCGAATACCCGTACACCACGGAGATCGCGGCCGAGCACACCGACTACGTCGTCGCGCTCGAGTCGTTCTATGATGAGTCAGCGGCGCGGATCGCGGAGCGGCTGGAAGCTGGGATCGACGTGGTCGTGTTGTGTGAGGGCGATCCGCTGTTTTACGGCTCTTACATGTATTTGCACGACCGGCTCATGCGCCGCTATCGCTGCAGTGTTGTGCCAGGCATCACCAGCTTCGCGGGTTGTGCCGCTTCGGCCGCGCTGCCGCTGGTCTCGACCGACAAAGTGTTCGCGGTGGTTCCGGGTACGCTACCGGAGGATCAGCTCGAGGCGCGCATTCGCGCGGTCGACGCGTGTGCGATCCTCAAGCTCGGCAGCAACTATCCCAAAGTGCGGCGCGTGCTCGACCGGCTTGGTCTCACGCCGCGCGCATACTACTTCGAGCACGGTACGACCACACGCGAAGTGGCCATGAAGCTCAGTGACAAGCAGGACGAACGCTCGATCTACTTCGCGCTGATCATCGTGCCTAATCACGATGGCCGCCCAGAGCGGCGCTCGCCGAAGACCACGGACGCATCGTGAGCGGTTGGCTGCGTGTAGTCGGGATCGGGCCGGGCCCGGCCGAGTGGATGACGCCGGAGGCGACTGCAGCGCTCGCCGCTGCCAGCGACGTTGTGGGTTACAGCAGCTACGTCGAGCGACTCACGCTTGCACCGAACCAGCGGCGCCACGCTTCCGGCAATGGTGATGAGCTGGAGCGCGCTGGGCAAGCGCTCGATCTCGCGCTGGGTGGTGCGAAGGTCGCGCTGGTGTCAGGCGGCGATCCGGGCGTGTTTGCGATGGCCTCGGCGGTATTCGAGGCGATCGAAGCAGGTCCCGCGGCGTGGCGCGCGCTCGATGTCACGGTGCTTCCTGGCGTCACTGCGGCGCTCGCGGCGGCCGCGCGCTTGGGCGCTCCGCTCGGCGCTGACTTTTGCGTGCTGAACCTGTCTGACAACCTCAAGCCATGGCCTGTGTTGGAGCAGCGGCTGCAGCTGGTCGCTCGAGCGGACTTGGTGATTGCGCTGTACAATCCCGCGTCGCGCGCGCGCCCCAAGCAGATCTACGATGCGTTCGAGATCTTGCGCCGGCATCGCACGGCGGCGGCCGTGACCATGTTCGCGCGTGCGGTCGGGCGCCCCGACGAGCAGCTGACTGTGACCACATTGGCTGCCGCAGATCCTGGGCACGCCGACATGCGTACGCTCGTTTTGGTAGGCACTGCCGCCACGCGCTGCATCGAGCGGTCCGGTGATCGGGGCAGCTGGGTCTATTCACCGCGCCGCTGGGAGGCCTCGTGAGCGCGCCGAAGCCAAGCTTCGGCTGCGTCGACCGAGCTCGCGATCTCTGCCGCTGGCAGCTGCGGGCGTTGCACCATGATCACGGGCAGGCGCAGCGCTCGGGCAGCCGCGAGCTTCGCGTACGTCGCGTCGGTGCCTGCATTTTTGCTCACGAGCACGTCGATCGCTTCGCGCTCGAGCAGCACACGCTCCGAAGTTTCGTCAAACGGCCCGCGCGCAGCGATCAAGCGGGCGTTGGGCAGCGGCAGCTCGAACGGATCGACGGCGCGTGCCAGGTAGTAATGCTGCTGCGCGTGCGCGAACGCGGCGATTTCCTGGCGGCCGATGGTCAGGAACACGCGCCGCGGCGCGCTTCCCAGCGCATGCGCTGCTTGCTGCATGTCATCGACTTCATGCCACACGTCACCAGGCTGCTGCGTCCACGCCGGATGCTCGACGCGCAAGAGCGGCAGCTGCAGCGTCTGCGCGGCTTCCACAGCATGAACCGACATGCGCGCAGCGAACGCGTGTGTGGCATCGATCAGCGCGTCGAAGCGGCCGGCACGCAGGAATGCGGCGAGACCGGCCACGCCACCAAAGCCGCCGACGCGGTGCGGAACTGCGGGCGCTTGCAGGCTTGCGGTGCGACCCGCAAACGACAAGAGCGCGTTGATGCGCGCGTCGCCGGCCAGCCGCTCGGCGAGCAAGCGGCCTTGACTCGTACCGCCAAGAATCAGGACTTTGTAAGCCATGTCCACGCCTCGCGACGCTAGCACTTCGGTGTGGCTTACGATCGTCGGGATCGGCGCGCAGGGCGAAAGCGCGCTTTCTCCCGAGGCCCGCGAGGCGATCAGCGCGGCGGAGTGTGTGTTCGGTGGGCAGCGGCAGCTCGACCTGGTGAAGTCGCTCGTTCGAGGGCAGACGCGCAGCTGGCCGGTCCCGTTCGCGCAGGGCATCACTGAGCTGCTCAGTCGACGGGGCCAGGCCACGTGCGTGCTGGCGAGCGGAGACCCTTTTTGGTTCGGCGTCGGTGCGACGCTCGCACCGCAGGTAGGTCCAGCGGAGCTGCACTGTTATCCGGCGCCTTCTTCGATGTCGCTCGCAGCGGCACGGCTCGGTTGGCCGCTGCAAGACCTCGATGTCGTGTCGCTGCATGGTCGCGAGCTCAGCGAGATCATTCGCTACTTGCAGCATGGGCGGCGCGTGCTAGCGCTTTCGTGGGATCGTGAAACGCCGCGTGCGCTCGCCGAGCTCTTGACGCAGCGTGGCTTCGGCAGCTCACAGCTGCACGTGCTGGAAGCCCTGGGCGGCGCCGAGGAGCGCGTGCGTGCGACGCTCGCGCACGCCTTTGCGCTCACCGATATCGCGGACCTCAACTTGGTCGGGGTCGAGCTCGTAGCTGAGCCGGGCGCGCGCGTGTTGCCAATGCGCGGGAGCCTGCCCGACGACTGGTTCGAGCACGACGGGCAGCTCACCAAGCAAGATGTTCGTGCGTTCACGCTCTCGGCGCTCGCCCCGCGTGCGGGCGAGCGGCTCTGGGACATCGGCGCGGGGTCTGGCTCGATCGCGATCGAGTGGCGCTTGGCTCACCCAGCTTGTCGCGCGATCGCACTGGAGCAAGATGCCGAGCGCTGCGAGCGCATCCGGCGCAATGCGCAGGCGCTGGGTGCAACTGGGCTGGAGATTGTTCATGCGCGCGCCCCCGATGGTTTGGCTGAGTTGCCTGCGCCGAATGCTGTGTTTATCGGCGGTGGTGTGCGCGACCAAGCGCTGATCGCGCAGTGCCGCGCCGCGCTTCAAACGGGCGGCCGCTTGGTCGCGAACGCTGTTTCCCTCGCAGGGCAAGCGGCGCTGATCCAGCAGCACGCAGCCCACGGCGGCGAGCTACGTCGCATCGCAATCGAAGCTTCGTCAGCAGTCGGCGCAACAAGCGCGCTGCGCCCAGCATTCGCAGTGCTGCAGTGGAGATATCCAAAGCCATGATCGCGAGCGCATCGGTTCTGCCCTCTCGTCGCGACCAAAACCGACTCCCGATCACGGTCGTGTGGGGGGCGAGCCGTTCATGATCGCTCTCGCAAACCTGTCGGCGGTCAGCGCGACCACGTCTCTGCGATCAGCCAGTGTTGGGTTGCCGCGGAGGCAACAGAACGAAAGCGCGTCAGTTCAAGTTCTGCCCTCTCGTCGCGACCAAAACCGACTCCCGATCAAGCTTACGGATTTGAGGGGGGAGAGCCGCCCATGATCGCGGCAGGTATTGGGTGTCGGCCCTCGTGTGCCACTGAGGACATCGTGGCCGCGTTGGACGCAGCGTTAGCTGCTGCCGGTCGAACGCTCGCCGAAATCGCGGCGTTGTATGCACCCGCAGCACGCGCCGACTCGAGTGCTCTGCGCGCCGCGGCGCTGACGCTCGGCAAGCGCTTGGAGCTGCTCGAGCAAGAGCGACTCGCGCAGTTTAGCGCGGGCGCGTTGACCCATTCCGAACATGCGCAGCGTGCGTTGCACGTGCCATCAGTCGCAGAGACCGCTGCGCTCGCTGGCGCAGATACAGAGTGGCCAGGCTGTCGCGCGCGCCTGCTCGGCCCGCGTGTGAGCTCGGGCGGCGCGACATGTGCGCTCGCCCATGTGGAGGAGATATGACGATTCATTTCATCGGCGCGGGTCCGGGTGCTCCCGACCTGATCACGGTGCGCGGTCGCGACTTGGTCGCACGTTGCCCGGTGTGTTTGTACGCGGGCTCGCTGGTCCCGCGTGAGATCGTCGCGCTCGCGCCGCCAGGCGCCCGCGTCATCGACACGGCGCCTCTGAACCTCGACGAGATCGAAGCCGAGCTTGTGGCAGCGCATGAGCGCGGCGAAGACGTGTCCCGCCTGCACTCCGGCGACTTGTCGATCTACAGCGCGCTCGGCGAGCAGCTGCGACGCCTGCGCAAGCGCGGCATTCCCTACACCGTAACGCCTGGCGTTCCCGCATTTGCTGCCTGCGCCGCGGCGCTCGGCCAAGAGCTGACGTTACCCGAGCTCTCGCAGACGCTCGTGCTCACACGTACGAGCGGGCGCGCCTCGGCCATGCCCACGCGCGAGACCTTGGAGCACTTCGCGGCTTCCGGCGCGACGTTGGCGCTGCACCTTTCAGTGCATGTGCTGAGCGATGTGGTCGCGCGCTTGCTGCCTCACTACGGTCCGGATTGCCCGGTCGCTGTGGCTTATCGCGTGAGCTGGCCCGACCAGGTCATCGTGCGCGGCCCGCTCGCCGAGATCGAGCAACGTTGCGCGGAGCACAAGCTCGATCGTACAGCCACGATCTTAGTGGGTGCGGTGCTCGGTGCGGAAGAGTTTCGCGAGAGCGCGCTCTACGATCCCGCATACCAACGTCGCTACCGAGGCAGAGACGATCTGGCGTGACACACGTGGACGAACGCCTCAGCGATCTTGGGGTTGCTGGCCCAGTGCGCGTGGACGTAGCTGCCCAAGATGTTTTCTGCGCCGTAGCCTTCGAGTTGTTCCGCGCTTGTACGTTTGACTGTCAGATCGAGCTGACTGGGCGTCGCGCCTTCCAGGATGGAGTAGCGGAACTGGTGGCCTCGGTAGCGAGTGCCTGCAGCTCCTAGCGGCGACGCGGCGCGCGCGCTGACTTCCACGTAGCCGAGCGCTTGCAGCTTGGTTTGCATGACGGCCGTGCCGGGGATCAAGCCGAGCATCGGGTGGGTGTGTCCCTGGAGATCGACGATCGCGTCGGCCATGTACATGAGACCTCCGCATTCGCCGTAGATCGGCTTGCCCGCCCGCGCGTGTGCCTGCAGTGCCTCACGCATGGCGCTATTCGCTGCGAGCGCCTCGGCGTGGAGCTCAGGGTAGCCACCTCCAATGTACACGCCGTCGACATCAGGCAGCGCTCGGTCGGAGATGGGCGAGAGCTCGACCAGCTCGGCGCCAGCGGCTTCGAGCAGGCGCAGGTTTTCGTCGTAGTAGAAGTGAAAGGCAGCGTCGCGGGCGATGCCGATGCGGCAGCGGGCTGTGATCTTAGGCGCGTCGCTGTGCGGCGCAGGCAGGGCAGGGGCACTGCGAGCCAATGCCAGCAGGGCCGGCACGTCGCAATGCGCTTCCACCTCGTCGGCCCAAGCTTCGAAGCTGGCTTCATGATCGCCCTCTTGCGCTGCGACCAGGCCGAGGTGCCGCTCAGCGAAGCTGATGGCTTCACGCTTCAGCAGCCCACCGAGCACGGGCGCCTCCGTCAGCTGCGCTCGCTGCAGCAAGCTCAAGTGGCCCTCGCTGCCGACGCGATTGGCGATCACCGCGCGCGGCGCGATCCCCGGCTCGAAGCTGCAGAAGCCTTTGACCACGGCGCTGAGTGAGCGCGCCATGCCCGAGGCATCACACAAGAGCACGATCGGCGCGCCGATGAGCTGAGCGACCTCTGCGCTCGAGCCAGTGAGATCTGTGGGGCTCGCGCCATCGAACAAGCCCATCACACCTTCGATCAAGCTGATGTCTGCGCGCGCAGCGTTGCGCACGAACGTGGTCCGCACTGCGTCGGGCCCCATCAACCAGCTGTCGAGGTTGTGCACGACGGCGCCGCTGGCTTTCCGGTGATAGCTGGGATCGAGATAGTCCGGGCCGCACTTGAAGATCTGCACTGTGAGCCCGCGGCGCATCAGCGCGCGGCAAAGACCCACGGTAAACGTGGTCTTGCCGACGCCACTGCTCACGCCGCCGATCAACAATCGGGCTGCGTCGACCATGCTACAGACTGCGCAGCACAGAGTCGTGCACGAGTTTCCAGACGCGATCCGGTGTTTCGGTGAACCAGTGCGCGTCCTGCGTCGCCGGTACGCGAGCGGCTTCGTCCGTTGCGCCGATCACCAAGCGCCACAGTGGCTCACTGACCGAGCCAGTGTGCTCGTTCAACAAGCGTGCAGCCAACAGCTTCGCAAGTGGCTCGCCTTCGAGCGGCACGACGATGTTCGGCGTGTCCAGCTTGACCGCGGCGTGCAGGCGCCTCAGCTCGATGTACGGGCGCGCCCGCGCGTCGACTTCCTGGACGGGCTCCTCGAAGCCGTGGATCCGGAAGTCGCACGGACCGCTGAAGCGCCCGATCAAGTAGTAGTGACTGCCGGTGTGTGCCAGCAAAGCCCCATCCATCCGAGCAACTTGAGCCATCTTACTCGCATCCTTTCATAGAGCGGTTTTAGCCTGCTTCTCGTGATTGAAGAAACTCTCAGTCTGGATCTGATGTTCGGTCATGCCCGCCGCTATCAGCTGCGCGAGCGCTTGGCGTGCCAAGCCGCCATCACCGGTCAAGTAGACCTGCGCAGGCAGCTCACCTGCGAGCGCCAGCTGTTCTTGCAGCCAGCGCTCCAGCTCCATCGCGCGCAGCGGCGCCTGCACACTCGCGAGTGGCTCGGACCGGAGATCGGTCACGTCTCTGAGCTTCTCGCGCAGCAAATCATCGCTCAAGAACGCGTCGGGATGAGTACGGAAGTGCCAGAGCTGCACGCGTGCCAAGTGGGGTGCGAGCGATTCGGAGCGCGCGATGCCAATGGCTGCGCTCGCGCCGCTGTCGGTCGCGATGATCCAGACCGGACCCGGCCGTGAAGTCAGCTCGTCCGGCACGTGTAGCTTGCCCCAAGGCCCAGTGAAGCGCAGCTCACTGCCTGCTGTGAGCTCGTTCAGCAAACCCGAGCCTTCACCGCCGGGCAACTTGAACACGCCTAGCTCGAACTGCTGGGTCTCACAGTCGGGCGAGATCATCGAGTATGCGCGCCTGCGCGGGCGGCCGTCTGCGAGCTTCAAGCCTGTGTCGAAGATGATGTACTGACCGCCGTGAAAGCTTAGTGGGCGATCGTCGGACAGCTCGACCTGCAGCCATCGGCTGCTGGCGAAGTCGCGCGCGCTGCGCAGCACTGCCGTGCGCACATCGCTCATGCTGCCTCGGACACCTAGATCTCGAGAAAGTGCCGCGACTTCGTGACCTGCCATCGTGCTCCCACTCCTAGCTCGCCGTGCGGGAACCCTACGCTTTACTCCACGATCTTGTCGACCAGGTTGACGACGAGGCGGTCCAGACCCCCGCAGGACCGCCTGTCGCCGCGCAGCAGCGCTAAGGCGTCAGTGGCAGTAGTTCTGACCCTTGGGGATCGTGACGCTCCAGGGGTACTTGCCAACGTTCTCGAAGGTCTTCTTGATCTTGCGGCTCGCCACGTCGATCACGACCACGCTGTTTGCGCTGGACACTGTGGCGAAGATGTACTTGCCGTCCGCCGTGGTGGACGCGGTCTCGGTGTTGCCGCCGACGCTGATGCGCTCGATGACTTCGCCCTTCGACGTGTCGAGCACTGCGATGTCCTCACGCACGCGGTTCATCACGAACGCGAGGTCCGGCTCGAGCGGCGAGAAGTTCACGCCGTAGGCTTCTTCGTCGCCAGGCAATGTTGCGCTGACGGAGGGCTTGAACTTGTCTTGCGCGTCGATCACCGAGATCGTCTGGTCGCCGAAGTTCGGCACCACGTGACGCAGCGGCGCGCCCTTGAATGGATGCTCTGCGAACGCGACCCACGGACCTTTGCCGACCGAGAGCTCGCCCTGCTTTTTGCCGGTCTTCGAGTCGATCGTCAGCACTTTGCCGCTCAGGTGATGCGCTGCGAACAAGGTGCCGTCTTCGGCGATCTGCGCGTCGGCAAAGCCGCCTTCGTTTTCGACCTGGCGACGGTCTTCGTAGTCGTCGAGCGAAATCGTGTTGGTGACTTCGAGCTTGCGCATGTCGACGCGGCTCACGAAGTTGCCGCCGATGTTCGCGACGTAACCCCAGTCGCCGTCGGGCGTGAAGCGCATGAAGTGCGGCGTCTCGAAGCCGCTGATGCGGGTGCGCTCCGTGTCGTCGCTCATTTCGAGGAACGCAACTTCGCTGGTGGCCTCGATCATGACTGCGATCAAGCGGCCGTCCGGGCTGAGGGTCAGGTGCGTGGGGTGACCCGTGACATCGATCTTGCCGGAGACTTTGAGCTTCTTCGCGTCGACGACGATGGCTTCGTCGGTGGCGGAGGAGGTGATGTACACCTTGGTGAAGTCGTCGTTCAGCTCGGCCATGTGGTTTTCGCCACCACCGGTCGGAACTTTGCCGATGATCTCGAGCTTCTCGATGTCGATGATCGTGAGCTCTTCGCTGTCGCGGCTCACGATGTATGCGCGTTGTTCCAGCTGTTTGGCGCTGGGCTCGAGTAGGCCTGGCTGCTCAGCGCCTGCGTCGTCGGCGATCGTGCCTGTCTCGCCGTTTGCGTCGTCTTCGCCGCTGCAAGCTGCGACGCCGAGGCAAAGTGCCAAGATCAAGTGATTGTGTCGGGTCTTTTCTGAAAGCATTCGTGGCTCCGATGAGTGACTGAGAGCGCAAAACCTGCTGCTTTTGCGTTTCGCCTCATGAGCGCTCGCGGCCTGGGTCACCGGCAACGCGCGCTGCGCATGCGGACCCTTGCGAGAGACGGAAATGAATGGTTGCCGAGCGACACGACTGTCGAATGCAACGCCCCGTTTCCACGCGGAACGCACTGCGCGATTGCTTTAGGAAGGTCTTCTGGCTCGCAGACTTCCAGGTTTGCACCTGGACGCCGCACACCTTCCCCGGGTTTATCCCCGAGTGGTTCATCGTGCGGCTGAGTCTGCATACAGCGGCGGGACCGCGCCGGATTCTAACCGGTCTTCCCTGTTACCCTCTCACAACGTGTGGGAGGCGCCTAAAGCAGTCATGTTGCAAAGAGCAGATACGTTGGCACGAGTACTGCTGTTCAGGGTGGAGGTCAAGACGCGCCGCATCCGTTCAGCTGGCGTCACGGCCGATCAGCAACTGACCCTGTGCGTCGCCCAGGTGGCGTTGACCGTCGAATACCTCGACCCCGCGCAGGAAAGTACTGCGCACCGCTCCGGCTAGCTGCGCGCCCAAGTAGGGCGACACGCGGTGCTTGAAGAACAGCAGCTCGGGCCGCACATCGAAGCTCGCGTCCGGGTCCCACACCACCAGGTCGGCGTCGTGGCCCGGAGCGATGCTGCCTTTGCGTTGCGCGAGCCCGGCGAAGCGTGCAGGCGCTGCGCTTGTCCAACGTGCGAGATCGATGGGCGTTGCGCCGCGCTGACGTGCGTGTGTCCACACGTTCGCGAGCCCGAGCTGCAGTGAAGAGATGCCGCCCCACGCGGCATGGAAGTCGCCGCGTTCGCGCTGCTTGAGCTGCGGCGTGCATGGGCTGTGATCGGTGACGACGAAGTCGATCACACCTGCAAACAAGCCTCGCCACAGGGCTTCGCGATTTGTGTGCTCGCGGATCGGTGGCGCGCACTTGTACTCGGTTGCGCCATCTGGGATCGACTCAGCTTCCAGACAGAGATAGTGCGGGCAGGTCTCCACGGTGATCGGCAAGCCTTCAGCCTTCGCCGCTTCTAGCTGCGGAAGCGAGCTCGCCGCCGACAGATGCACGATGTGCACGTGGCAGCCGGTCTCACGGCACAAGCGGATCAGCAGCGCGATCGCGGCGTCTTCCCAGGTGCTCGGCCGCGAGGCGAGGTAGCTCTGGTACGCACGCGGATCTTGATGCGTCGAGCTTGCCCCGAGATCGAGCTCGGCGTGAGCGAGCAGCGGCAACCCATGTGCGTGCAGCACGGGCATCGCAGCGCGCAGGTCGTCTTCAGTGGCGTTCGGAAACTCGTCGATGCCCGAATGCACCATGAACGCCTTGCAGCCGAGCACACCGCCGCGAGCGAGCGCGGGCAGCTCGGGCACATTGCCGGGGATCACGCCGCCCCAGAAGCCCACGTCCACCCAACACTGCTTTTGGCAAGCGTCCAGTTTCAGCGCGAGCGCGTGCGCGGTGGTCGTGACGGGCAGACAATTGAGCGGCATATCGACCAACGTCGTGACGCCACCAGCTGCAGCAGCGCGCGTCGCCGTGGCATACCCCTCCCAGTCGGTGCGCCCTGGTTCGTTGATATGCACATGACAATCGACCAGCCCGGGCGAAACCACGAGGTTGCCGACGTCGCGAACCGGCATGTCGGCCCGAGGTGCATCAGGCCCCACGTACTCGATCCGGCCTCGATCATCGACCAGAACAAACCCTGCGATCAGCTGGTCGTTCTGAACGATGCGCTCACTCTTCAGTGCCCAACGCTGCATGACCCATTGTACACCGCCTGTATTTCGTCCCGTGACGACCTAAAGCAGATGGCCGTTTCTTGCTGTGTGGTGGGTGCTCGGCCTACGCTGAGCACCATGGACAAACAGTTCATGGTCGAACAACTTGCGGCCCGCATTCGGGACACTTTGGATGTCGCGTTGCGCGAACAGGAAGCAGCGGCCCTCGAGGCCCGCGAAGGCGCTTCGCCCAGTGAAAAGCGCGACGACGCTCGCACCGCGCTCGAATTCTCGAACTTGGCGCGAGCGCAGGGCCGCAGAGCACTCGCCGCAAAGGAGGAGCTCTCTCGCATAGAGAGCTTTCGCCCGCGCAGCGCTGGCGACCGCGTCACCCTCGGTGACATCGTGGAAATCGAGGACGGCGAGACGGGCCGCACCATTTTCCTGGCTCCCGTGGGCGCAGGCATCGAGCTCACGATGCCTGACGGGGATGGATTCGTGACCGTGGTGACGCCGGCCTCACCCATTGGCAAAGCGATCCTCGGCCGTGAGATCGGGGATACGGTCGAGATCAGTGTGAAGGGCGACGAGCGCGACTGGACCGTGACGTACATCGGATAGCCGCATCCCGCCCTTTGGACGCGCGTTCGAGGATCCGCTACATAACCGGGCCCCATGGCTCGTCGAATGCTGATCATCAATGTCGCCTCCTTGAGCCCGCGCGAGGTGACCGACCAGACTCCCAACCTGCGTGCGCTGGCGCAACGCGGGGGGCTCTACCCGGTGCGCGAGCCGTTCCCGAGCTTGACCAGCAGCTCCCACGCCACACTGCTCTACGGCACTTTGCCGAGCAGCCACGGGATGATCGGCAACTGCTTGTACTCGCGCGAGTACGCCAAGCTGTTCAACTGGAACCGCTCCAGTCACTTGATCTCAGGCACGCCGCTGTGGGAGGCAGCACGCGAGCGCGAGCCGGGGCTGCGCACGGCGAGCTTGTTCATGCGGCACAGCGCCGACAGCACCTGCGACGTACGCGTGATCGAGCGGCCGGTGTATTGGGTGAGCGGTCGCAAGCAGTTCGAGTTTTTTGCGGAGACGCGTGCGCTGCACGACGAGCTGGTCGCCAAGCTCGGCTCGTTCCCGTTCCAGAAGTTTTGGGGACCGATGGCGGGCATCGGTTCCAGCGAGTGGATCATCGGCGCCGCGCTGCACATCATGGAGCGCCAGGACCCGGAGCTCATGCTCGTGTACCCGCCGTTTCTCGACTACGACGGCGCGCGCTTCGGTCCCGACGCGCCTCAGACGCACGCGGCGCTGCGCGCGATGGATGCCGCAATATTGCCGCTGTTGGCTGCAGCGCAAAGCCAGGGCCGCGACGTCTTGATCGTGTCGGACTACGGCTACGAGACAGTGAATCAGCCGGTCTACTTGAACCGCGAGCTACGCCGTGCAGGCTTCGTGAACGTCGAGGAGGCGGCCAACGGCGAGCGCTTGGACTTCGGCACCTCGCGCGCGTTTGCGGTGTGCGACAACCAAGTGGCCCATGTGTACGTGGCGCGCGAGGAAGACATCCCGCGCGTGCGCGCTGTGCTTGAAGCTACGAGCGGCGTCAAAGAAGTGTTAGACAAAGCGGCTCAAGCACCGCTCGGCATCGCGCACCCGCGCTCGGGTGAGCTGATCGCGGTCTCGACGCCCCAAGCGTTCTTCTCGTATCCGTACTGGTTGGACGAGGACAACGCCCCTGACTTCGCGGATTGCGTCGCGATCTTCGACAAGGTGGGCACGGATACCTGCGAGTTGTTTTTGAAGCCGGGTATGGCAGGCAAGCTGCACTTGGCCAAGCGCCTGGCCCAGCTGGTGGCGGGCCTCAAGGTTCCGTACAACATCATCGACACCAATGATCTCAACGTACGCGGGGCAAGGCGCATCGCCCGAGACGACCCGCAACGTGGTGCTACCGCCATCAGCAGCTGGGACCTCGGCCGCCCCGGTCCTGTCCCCCTCGAAGACGTCAAAGACCTGGTCCTGCAGCGCATGTTCAGCTGATCGGAGCAAATTCGAGAGGGCTGCACGCATTGACAGCTGGGCGCTCGACCACCTAGCTTACGCGCGGATGACGCAGGGAAGTCGGTGGAATGCCGACGCGGTCCCGCCACTGTATGCGACGCCGCCAAGACGGCCTCGCGAGCCAGGTTACTGCCCATCCAAGCTCCAGAGAGACTCCGCGGACGACGGAGCCGGGTGCGGTCGGCGTATCGCTCCAGGCCTGTTTTCGTTCGCAAGCGCGCGCGAAATTGAAGTGACCATGGTGCCTAGTTACGCTGCTTTGTTTGTGCTGCTGGGCGCCATTCCCGCGCGCTCCCGAGACGGCGCGCGCGCCATAGGCCGAACTGAATTTTGAGGCGGTGCGCGGGCCTGTGCCCGCGCTCGCGAACAAGGAGACCCAGCGATGAGCAAGCTTCCCACCACAATCATTACAGGATTTCTCGGTAGCGGGAAAACCACCCTTTTGCGGCACGTGCTGAGCAACGCCGAAGGGCGCAAGCTCGCAGTTGTGGTCAATGAGTTCGGCGAGGTTGGTGTCGACGGCGAGCTGCTCAAGCAGTGCGGCGTTGGCTGCGATGAACCGAGTGAAGAAGCCGCGCCCGGGCTGTACGAGCTGTCCAACGGTTGCCTGTGCTGCACCGTGCAAGAAGAGTTCGTGCCGGTCCTGAAGCAGCTGATGGAGCGGCGCGATCGCATCGATCACATCCTGATCGAGACCAGCGGTCTCGCGCTGCCCAAGCCGCTCGTGCAAGCATTTCAATGGCCGGAGATCCGCGCGGCCTGCACGGTCGATGCGGTGATCGCGCTGGTCGATGGTCCGGCCGTGTTGTCCGGCCAGTTTGCAGACGACGTCGACGCTGTCGACGCGCAGCGCAAAGCCGACCCGGACCTCGACCACGAAAGTCCGCTGCACGAGCTGTTCGAAGATCAGGTGACGGCGGCGGACCTCGTGATCATCAGCAAGGCTGACGAGCTCACGGAAGAACAGCTCGCGCAGGTGCGCGCGAAGGTGGAAGCTACAGCGCCCAAAGGCGTGAAGATCCTGCATGCCACACGGGGAACGCTTCCATTGGAAGTGCTGCTCGGACAGCGCGCGGCGTCCGAGGACACGATCGACGCCAAGCACACCCATCACGACGAAGATCACGCCGAAGGCCGCGACCACAGCCATGAGCTGTTCGACACCATCGTCGTGCGCCCAGGCTCGCTCGAGCGCGCTGCCTTGTTGCGTGGTCTAGAAGCCGTCGTACGAGATCACGAAGTCTACCGCGCGAAAGGCTTTGCGCTCGTGCCGGGCAAGAGCATGCCGCTCGTCGTTCAGGGTGTGGGCCGGCGCCTCGACAGCTACTTCGCCGAGCCATCGTCCAGCGCTGCGCGGCCTAGCGAGACCGAGCTCGTGATGATCGGTTCGCACCTCGATCACGACCGCGTGCTCGACACGCTGCTGACGGCGGCACGAGGCTAGCGATGCATCTGCTTGCGACACGGCCAGGGGGTTACGCTGCAGGCGACGGCGTCGTCGACTTGCAGCAGACGCCTGCGGAGATCGTGATCTTGTCCGCCGCGGACACCGATCTCGCGCTCCTGGCCGACGCGTGCGATGCGCTCGGTGATGATTTGCCGTCGTTGCGCCTCGCGAGCTTGCTCGCGCTGCGCTCGAACGCATCGGTCGATCTGTACTTCGACGAAGTGGTACGGCACGCGCGCCTCGTTGTCGTGGCGCTGATGGGCGGCGTCAACTACTGGCCATACGGCGTAGAGCAGCTCGGTCAGCTCGCGGACGAGCGCGGGCTGCAGCTGATTTTCGTGCCCGGCGACGACACGTTCGATCCTGCGCTGCAGACCCTCTGCACGGCGAGCAGCGAAGACTGCCGGCGTGTGTTCGAGTACCTGCGTGAGGGTGGGCCGTACAACGCGCGGGCGCTGCTCGCATTTCTTGGTACACGCTTCTTCGGCCGCGCGCTCCCGTACGACGAGCCGCGTCTCCTGCCCAAAGTCGCGCACTATCGGCCGGGTTTGCCGCCTGAAGATCTCGCGCAGCTCACAGCTGCAAGTGCGACCCAGCAGCCGGTGGCGGCAGTGTTGTTCTATCGCGCGCATCTGCAAGCCGGAAACTTGCGTGCGTTCGATGCGCTGATCGGCGCGCTCGAGCAGCGTGGCTTTGCGCCGCTGGCGATCGCTGTCGCATCGCTCAAGGACGAGAGCTTGCGCGCCGAGGTGCAGCGTGCATTGAAGCTGTACGCGACGGCTGTTGTGCTCAACACCACCGGCTTTGCGATCTCGCAGCTCGAGCAAACCGCCGAAGCACGCGACGGTGCCCTGGGGCTCGACGTGCCGGTGTTGCAGGTGATCGCGAGCGGCGGAAATGCCGCGGATTGGCGCGCGGATGCGCAAGGGCTCGGTCCGCGCGACCTGGCGATGAGCGTCGTGTTGCCCGAGGTCGACGGCCGAATCATCACGCGTGCGTTCAGCTTCAAAGACACGCTGCGGCGCTGTGAGCGCGCGCAGATCGACATCACCGAATACCGCGCCGAGCCCGACCGCATAGCCTTCATCGCGGAGCTTGCGCTGCGCTGGGTGGCGCTGGCGCGCACGGAGGCTCGCGACAGGCGGATCGCGTTGATCCTGGCGAACTATCCGGCGCGCGACGGGCGTATCGGCAACGGTGTTGGCCTGGACACACCCGCATCGACCGTCGAGATCTTGCGAGCGCTCGAGGGCGCCGGCTACACGCTCGGCGACATCCCTGACGATGGTGATGCGCTGCTGCGCGCGCTCACGAGCCAAGTCACCAATGACTTAGACAAGCTTCACACGCGGCCCGCGCTGCAGACGCTCGCGCTCGAGGATTACCGCGCTTTTCTGGCGACGCTGCCGAGCGCGCTGACCGCAGCGATCGACGCTCGCTGGGGGCCGGTCGAGCGAGATCCGCGCTTTCACGCGGGGCGCATCGCGATCTCTGGGCTGCGGCTCGGCTCGGTGTTCGTCGGCATTCAGCCCTCGCGTGGCTATGAGCTTGATGAGCTTGCCACGTACCACGATCCCGATCTCGTGCCGCCTCACTACTACGTCGCGTTTTATGCGTGGTTGCGCGGTGTGTTCGACGTGCAAGCGATCGTGCACGTGGGCAAACACGGCAATCTCGAGTGGCTGCCGGGCAAGAGCGTCGCGCTGTCTGCGAGTTGCTTTCCGGAAGCGATCTTCGGGCCGCTGCCGCACGTGTATCCGTTTATCGTGAATGACCCGGGTGAGGGCACACAAGCGAAGCGGCGCGCGCAAGCGGTGCTGATCGGTCACCTCGTGCCGCCGCTGACGCGTGCCGAAAACTACGGCGCGCTGCGCGATCTGGAGCGCTTGGTCGATGAATATTACCAAGCGTTGATGCTCGACCCGCCCCGCGCAGGGGTGCTGCGGCGCGAGATCTTGCAGACCGCGCGGACTGCCGAGTTGGATCGCGAGCTCGGACCACGTGGCGCTGGCGACGACGACCAGCTGTTGCAATCGATCGACGCCTACTTGTGCGATCTCAAAGAGTCGCAGATCCGCGATGGCTTGCATGTGCTCGGTCGCTCGCCGGTGGCAGATCAGCGCATCGATATGCTGGCGGCGCTCGCGAGGTTTCCCGCGCGTTCGGGTCAGGGCAGTGACCAGAGTCTCTTGCGTGTGCTGGCGCGCGCGCTGCTTCCTGCAGCTACCAGCTTCGATCCGCTCAACGTGCGTTACGAAGAGCCATGGCACGGGGAGCAACCGCGCGAGCTGCTCGAGATCTGCGCTGATCCTTGGCGCACACACGGCGACACGCGCGAGCGGCTGGAGCTGTACGCCCGCGCGGTGTTGGCCGGCGAACGCGTCGCGCCAGCTGCATGCGCTGACGTGCTCGCGCGCATAGAAGGCTCGGTCGCGCCAGCGCTCGACGCCTCGGGAGCGCTCGAGCTGCGACACCTGCTCGCCGCCCTCAGCGGCCGCTACGTTCCGCCTGGACCGAGTGGTGCACCCTCACGCGGGCGTCTTGACGTGCTGCCGACCGGTCGCAACTTCTACTCGGTCGACGTACGCGCGTTGCCGACGCCGGCCGCATACAAGCTCGGGCAGCTGGCCGCCGAAGCGCTCGTGCAGCGCTACGTGCAAGATCATGGCGAGTATCCGCAGTGCATTGCGCTCTCGCTCTGGGGCACAGCCACGATGCGCACGGGCGGCGATGACGCCGCACAGGCGTTGGCCCTGCTCGGTGTGCGCCCGGTCTGGGCAGAGGGCAGCGCGCGTGTGATCGACACGGAGATCTTGCCTGCGAGCGTGCTCCGCAGACCTCGAGTCGACGTGATTCTGCGTATCTCAGGCTTCTTTCGCGACGCGTTTCCCGATCTCATCCGCTTGCTCGATACCGCCGTGCGCAACGTCGCCGAGCAAGACGAGCCGGAGCAGCTGAACCCGTTGCGCGCACGTTCGCTGCGCGACGAAGCCGCGCTGGTGGCGAGCGGCATCGCGCGCGAGGAAGCGTCCATGCGCGCACGTACGAGGATCTTCGGCAGTAAGCCGGGTGCATATGGTGCAGGCATCTCGTCGCTGCTCGAGCGCGGCGCATACCGCGACGCCAGCGATCTCGCGCGCGCGTACTTGGATTGGAGCGGCTACGCGTACGGTGCAACAGGCTTCGGAACGCGCGCCCAAGGCGATCTGGAAGCCGGGCTCGCGCAAGTCGATGCCGTGCTGCACAACCAAGACAACCGTGAGCACGATGTGCTGGACTCAGGGGACTACTACGAGTTTCAAGGTGGTCTCGCTGCGGCCATCAAGCATCTCACCGGCCGTGCTGCCGCGCTCTACCACGGCGATCATCAGAACCCTGAAGCGCCTCGCGTCCGTGCGTTGCATGAAGAGGTCAGTCGCGTGCTGCGGAGCCGTGCGCTCAATCCCAAGTGGATCGCGGGCGCGCGCAGGCACGGCTACAAAGGCGCGTCGGAGATGGCCGCGACGGTCGAGTATTTGGTCGGCTACAGCGCGACGACGGGGATCATCGAGGACTACCAGTTCGCGCTGGTCAGCGACGCGTACCTGCTCGATCGAGAAAACCGCGAGTTTCTAGGCGCGCACAACCCGGCGGCACTGACCGAAATGACAGAGCGCATGCTCGACGCGATCGAACGCGGGCTGTGGAAAGAACCAGGCGAGCGCAAACAAGCGCTGAGCGACTTGTTGATGGACGCTGAAGAGAGCGGGATATGAGCACGAGCTATCGGCAGGAGCCGCTCGCGCTCGTCACCGATGATTGCCTGCGCGATCAAGCGAACCGCGCAGTCCGGTGGTGCGCATGTTCGACGCGATCGAACGCGGGCGGTGGAAAAAACCAGACGAGCGCAGACAAGCGCTGCACGACTTGTTGATGGAAGCCGAGGAGAGCGGGACATGAGCACGAGCTATCCCTTCAGTGCCGTGGTGGGGCAGGAGCCCCTCAAGCTCGCGCTGCTTTTGTGCGCGATCGATCCGGCGCTCGGCGGTGTGCTCGTTCGTGGGCCGCGTGGTGTCGCCAAGACGACGCTGGCGCGTGCGCTCAGTGCGTTCGTAGACGGGCCGTTCGTAGAGCTGCCGCTCGGAGCGACGGAGGAGCGCTTGACCGGCTCGATCCAGCTGGAGAGCGCGCTTCGCGAAGGGCGCGTCGTGCTCGCGCAGGGCTTGCTCGCTCGTGCGCATCGCGGCGTGTTGTATGTCGATGAGGTCAATCTGTTACCAGATGGCTTGGTCGATCTGTTGCTCGATGCCGCTGCGAGCGGCGTAAACGTCGTCGAGCGCGATGGTGTCTCGGATCGGCACGCGGCGCGCTTCGTGCTGGTTGGCACGATGAACCCTGAGGAGGGCGAGCTGCGACCGCAGCTCACCGATCGTTTTGGACTCGCGGTGAACGCCGCCGCCGAGATCGTTCCAAGCGAGCGTGCGCGGATCGTTTCGCTGCGCTTGGAGCATGACCACGATCCTGTCGCGTTCGCTGCGCGCTACGCCGGCGAGGAGCGCGTGCTCGCTGACCGCTGCGCTCGTGCGCGTACGCAGCTTGCGACGATTCCACTCGATGCAGCTGCGCTCGAGCAGGTGAGCGAGCGTTGTTATCACGCGGGCGTCGAGGGTGTGCGGGCGGATCTCGCGATGTTGCGTGCGTCGCGCGCGCATGCGGCGTGGCATGGGCGTGCTGCGATCACGACTGCTGACATCGACGCTGTTGCGGAGCTTGCGCTGCAGCATCGGCGCGTTTCGGGAGCGACCTCGCCGCAGTCGGGTGGCACGCCACCGAGCACACCGAGCGGGCCGCAGTCTGGCGGCACGCCACCGGGCACTGCGCGAGGCAGCGCCTCGACCTCAGCGCGACCGGGCGCGGGCGCGACCAGCGCGACCGGGGCGAGCGGCGACAGCTCGACACCAGCGCGGCCGGATGGCGCGTGCGCAGATGCTGCAGCCGTGAGCGGCGGTGAGCACGAACGCGCAAGGTCTTCGGAGACCGGAACCGGCAGCTCCGAGTTGCGAAGCGACAGCGACTGGGGGCGTCGTGACGCGTTGGCGGTGCCGATCCTGGCCGCAGGCGGGCGGCTCGTGGAAACCATTTCTCGCGGCCAGATAGCGCCGCTCTCCACACGCGCAGCGCGACCTGTCGCGCGCACCGCACACGGCACGCGCACGATGCAATCTGCGCGCGTCGACTGGTTCCGCACGCTGCTTGCGCGGCGTACCGGAGCGACCGCACCACGCTTTCGTGCCGAGCGCACACAGCCGCTGTGGATCGTGGCTGTGGATTGTTCCGGATCGATGCTGCGCAAGGGCGCGCTGAGTCGCGCCAAAGGTCTCGTGCTTGCGCTCGGGCTGCGAGCGCGGGCACGGCGCGCTGCGGTGCATCTGATCACGTTCGGAGGGCGCGCCGCGCACGTGCATCGCGCGATCACGCGCACCGCGCAGCTGGATCGCGCGATCGTCCCGCTCGGAGCGGGAGGCGGAACACCCTTGCGAAACGCGCTGATCGCCGCGCGTCGCCTCAGCCACACTCACAGCGACGCGCGCGAGCAACGCTTGTTCCTGCTCAGCGATGGCCGCAGCCGTGCGCGGCTGCACGACCTCGCCCAGCTCGGTCGCGACCTGAACGCACTTGTGATCGACTGCGAGTGTACGCGCCCGCGCCTCGGGGGCGCCCGTGCGATCGCGGAACAGCTCCACGCCGGGTACGTGCATATCGATTAGGGCCTGTCCCTCTATTCAAAAGTGCTGTCATCCCCATAGGCGTGCCCGTGCCCGTCTGACCATTGGTCACAAGTTTCGCAATGAAGTTGGTGCTTTTGCAGACCGAGAGGCAACCGCGCGAAACGGAGCGCGAAACAAGAGAATGAACAGGGAGTTTAGGAGCCGGGGAGATTTTGGAATTGGGTCCAGAGGGTGAACGGAGCGTGTAGCGAGGTTCATCGCGTAGGTCGCGAACCAAAAGAAATCTCCCCGGCTCCTATAGGGACAGACCCAGGCAAGCATCGCGATGTGCAGTAGGCGCGCACGCTCCGAGTGAGGGACAGAGTATTTGCTCACTCACTTAGCACTGGCTGGCGCGGCGCGACGGGGGTAGTTTTGCCGCATGACTTTGTGCCAATCGATCTTGTCGCGAAGTCATCTCGGTTTTCTGTCGCTGCTGCTCGCTTCGAGCGGCTGCGCGAGCGGTGTGCTCGGCGTCGCTGCGCCGCTGTCACTGGGCGCGAGCAGCCGCAATGAGCTTGACACTGCCGACACTTCGCTGTTCAAAGCGAACACAGGTCGCGGCAGCGTAGTGGTAACTGCCAAAGTGAATGGGCAGCCAGTGGCTGCACGCGTGAAGATCCTCGACGGCAGCTCGAAGCTCGAGGGCGCAACGGGTGAGTCGATCTCATTGCCTGCTGGCACGCAGCGCATTTCGGTCACGGTCGCGCAGACGCAAGCGCTGCTCGACAAGCCCACGCAGAACCTCAGCGTGTTCATCGAGCCAGGCAAGTCGACGCCCGTCGATGTCACGTTCCGTTGGGCGAAGGTTCGACTCGATGTGCTCGTGGGTGGTCGCTCGCAAGGCAAGGTGCCGGTGAAGTTGTTCCGCGGCGGTGAAGCAGTCGCCGAGCTGCAGTCGGGGACAGCGCCGCAAGCCATTTCACCCGGCAAGTACGAAGCCGATGTGCTGCTGCGCGGTCGCACCATCCACGTGACCGGCTTGGTCTTCTTAGAAGGCGCCGAGCAAACAGTTCCCGTGCGCGCGCAGCTGTGACGAGCACACGCTCTCTTCCTTCCCCAATCGACAGTCAGCTGGCGACATCGGATTGTTAGACCGACGGCCGCGTACAGCTGCGCCTTGTGCGGAACAATCCGGTCTTCGGCTGCCATGTCCAAGCACGTGCGCCTAGCCGAAAAGGACAGTGCTTGGCGCAGGTTTCACTTTCTCGTGCACGAGCGCGCCGATGACGCGTTCCAGAAGCGCGCGTGAGAGAGGACATAACATCACGTTAGGCGCTATCCGTCGCCGTCAACCTCCCTAGCGTGGATAGGTACATGGTGTTACATCAGGTAAGAAGAGGTTGTCGAAGTGCATGATTATCCGGTTGATTGGCCCGGTGCCGGGACGGTCGAGCTGTCCGTACACGACCTGCCGCACGAGTCCGCCACGACCGAATGGTGGTACGTAAACGGCCACATCGAGGCCCACACGGGCGGTCGTTACGCCTTCTTCGCGGCGTTCTTCAGGCGCGTCACTGGCTACGATCCAGTGACGCAGCTGCCACGTTACATGCACTCGCTGACGTGGTCGATCAACGATCTGAATGATCTGAACAGTGTCTACGTGTCGCGCGTCGACAAGGGCGCGCCGCAAGAAGGCATGCGCCGCATCGAAGCCGGCTTCGGCTCGCGCGATCCGCGCATCGATCGCGGGATCCGCGAGGTGCTGGAACGCGGCCACGTACCCAAGCCGGACCGGGTGTTCGAGGGTCAGGTGCACATCGAGAAGAACCGGCTCGGCCTGCACTTCGCCAACGACAGCTTCTGCAAGAACGACGACGGCAGCTATCAGCTGCACTTGTTCGATGCCGAGCGGCGCTTGGGTGCAGAGCTGCGGATCATGCCGCAGAAGCCGCCGATCCGGCACGGCGAAGACGGCGTGGTGCGCGGCTCCGAAGACGAGTCGATGTTCTACTACTTCATCCCGCGCTGCGAGGTGACCGGGTCGCTGACTTATCAAGGCAGCGAGCTGCGCGTGGCGCAAGGGCAGGGCTGGTACGACCACGAGTTCGGTGTCGGTGAGGTTTACAATGTAGACCTCGCAGCCGAGCGGCAGCTACCGGCGGCGGAGCGTAAGCGCGTGGTCGAAGAGCGCCGCGCGCGCTTCGATGCCTCGATGGTGGGTTGGAATTGGATCTCGGTGCAGTTCGACGACGGCACGGAGCTCTCGGTTTATCCCGAGCAGTACGTGTGCTTGAACAAGAGCGCTGGCGATCACGCGATCACGATCGGTCCGCGCGGCGAGCGCGCTGTCTTTACGGAGTTCACGCTCACTGAGCTCGCGCATTGGCAAAGCGCGATCACGTTCGTGGAGTACCCGACGCGCTGGCGTCTGCAGATCCCGGAAGCTGAGATCGATCTCGAAGTGAAGACCGCGTTCGACGACCAAGAGGTCGTCACGTTGATCGCGCGCAACTCATTCTACGAAGGTCGCGTGGATGTGTGTGGCACCAAGCGCGGCAAGCGTGTGACCGGCGTGGGCTTCGTCGAGCGCAGTGGCATCGGCATCAGCGAGGATCTCGATACGTTTTTCGAGCAGGTCGGCAAGCTTGTGCGTCGGTCGGTCGAGCGTATGGTGCCGAAGAGCCCGACGCGCGAGCAGGCGCTCGAGCTGATCGCCGCTCCTGGCCGCGAGTATTATCTCGATGGTGTGGATCTCGAGCAGTACGCGCGCACGCACTTGCATCCGCTGCGTGAGATCGTGGATCGCGGCGGCAAAGGCTGGCGTTCGTACGCGATGAATACTTGCATCGATGTAGTCGGCGGTGATTCGCGCGACTTCGTGCAGTGGATCGCGGTTCCGGAGCTGATGCACGTCGGCTCGCTGATCGCGGACGATGTGCAGGACAAATCCACTGTGCGTCGCGGCGGACCGACCGCGCACTTGATCTACGGTGAAGCGCAAGCGATCACCTCGGGCACTGCGGGTTATTTCATCGGCACCGGGCACTTGAAGCACAACAAGCTGACCGCGTCGGCACAGCGCGCGCTGTACGAGCTGTATTTCGACGTGCTTCGCGCGGGCCACGCGGGTCAGGCGCTCGACCTCGATGGCTTTGCGGGTGTGGTCGCAGACACGGTAAAGAGCGGCGAATCCAGCTTGCTCGAGAGTCGCGTGCTCGCGGTGCATCGGCTCAAGACGGGCGTGCCTGCGGGTTGTCTCGCGCGCATGGGTGCAGTCGCCGGCGGTGGCAGCACCGAACAAGTTGCGGGCCTCGGAACGTTTTTCGAGAACCTGGGCCTCGCATTTCAGATCATCGACGACGTCTTGAACCTGCGTGGCTTTCAGCACGATCTGAAGACGCGCGCGGAAGACGTGACGCAAGGCAAGATCACGTTGCCGGTCGCAAAGGCGCTCGGCCGCTTGCCGCTCGCCGAACGACAGTGGCTCGCGAACACACTCGCGTCGAAGCCAGAAGACATGCCGACAGTGACTCGCGTGGTCGAGGTGCTGGAGCAATGCAACGCAGTGGAAGACTGCTCACGCATGGCGCGCAGCCTGATCGACGACTCCTGGCAGCGAGTCTCCGTCTTACTCGAAGACTCCCTAGCCAAAGTCATGCTGCGAGCCTTTGGCTGGTACGTCATCGAACGTCACTACTAACGCAACGGCCTTGCCTGGCTGCGATCCTCCTCGCGCGAGGCCTGCAGTAGAGTGGCCGCCGATTGATAGGGAACGCGCCCGCCGCTGCGATCTCGGTCGAAGCGGCGGATGCGCAGAAAGAGCCTCGTGAGCCTGGTAGCCGAGCATGAGCTGTAGATCGGCTGAGACGTTGAAGCGCTCAGGATTCGCGAACCACGTTTCGTCATAGGCAATGACGCTGTTCTCGCGCTCCTGAAGGGAGGCGCTTTCTACGCACACGCTGCGGAAGTTGCTCGTCCATTAAGGTGAGGCCGACGTAATCATTTGCAGTGTCCAGCAGCCGCTCCAGCGCGCCGATCAATGGGAGGCTAAATCGGCCTAAACGCTCCTATAGGAGCCACTGTTCTAGCCGGATGCGGGTGCGTCAATAACCACTCCGTACAGTGCGATTATCGGCGTTTAAAGCTCCCATAGGAGCTTTAAATACCTCGCCGGCGACGAAAGGGGCTTCGCGGCCGTGCCGTCGGGCACCTTTCTCACCCAAGGCGTTTCACGCGAGCGCGCCTTTGCGCAACGTGCAGCGACTACCAGATGCTTACGCGCTTCTCCGGGGCTAGCCAGAGTGCATCTGATGGCTGCACTTCGAAGGCGCGGTAGAAGGCGTCTACGTTGCGTACTACTCCGTCTACGCGTAAGCGGCTTGGGCTGTGTGGATCGGAGAGCAGCAGGTTGCGTTGGCTTTCTGCGCGACGCAGCTGACGCCAGATTTGTGCCCACGCTAGGAAGAAGCGTTGATCGCCGGTGAAGCCGTCGAGCACGGGTGGCTCCGTACCGCACAGCGACGCGCGGTACGCCGCGTACGCCAAGCACAGGCCACCGAGGTCTCCGATGTTTTCGCCGACGGTCAGCCGGCCGTTTACGAATACGCCGGGCAGGACTTCGTAGCTGTTGTATTGCGCGACAAGCTTGTCCACGAGCATAGCGAACGCTGCTGCGTCCTCGGGCTGCCACCACGTCCGCAGCACGCCGTGCTCATCGGACTTCGAGCCTTGATCGTCGAAGCCGTGGCCCATCTCGTGTCCGATCACCGCGCCGATCGCGCCGTAGTTCACCGCCGCGTCAGCTTGTGGATCGAAGAACGGCGCTTGCAAGATCGCTGCAGGGAAGATGATCTCGTTGCCGGTGTAGTCGTACGATGCATTCACGGTTTGCGGCGTCATCCACCATTCGCTGCGATCGGTGGGCCGGCGTAGCCTTGTAAGGTCGCGCTGCCAGCGCCAGACACGTCCGCGCACGATGTTGCCAAACGCGTCGTCGGGGCTCACGTCGTAGTCGGAGTAGTCGCGCCACTTGTCCGGGAAGCCGACCTTGGGCACGAAGCTCTCCAGCTTACGTCGCGCGGCGACTTTGGTCGCGTCGGATAGCCACGGTAGATCGCGCAGCCTGAGCGCAAACGCCGCACGTACACTCTCGACCAGCTCGAGCGTGCGCTCTTTGTGGCTCGCTGGAAAGTAGTGCGCGGTGTACAGCTGGCCGACGGCTTCGCCGAGAGCTTCGTTGACTGCAGCGACGGCGCGTGTCTCGCGGGCGAGCAGCTCCGTCTGGCCGTTGAGCGTGCGCCCATAAAACTCGAAGCACGCGCGGTCGATGCGCTGCGGCAACACAGCAGCATGGCTCGCGACGTAGTGATAGATCAGGTAGCTATGCCACGCGGACACAGCCACGCTGCCGAACAGATCGAGCAGTTGATCGACCGCGTCGAGCTCGGCCACGATGAAAGCATCGTGCTCCATCAAGCCTGCTTCGGAGAGCATGCTGTACCAAGGGAAGCGGCGAGTGTCGTGCATCAGCTCTGCGCGCGAGCGCGGGTTGTAAGTCTGCTCGCGTTCACGGCGCTTCGCGACCGGCCAATGCAACTTGGCCATGGCGAGCTCGATCTCTAACACCACAGCGGCGGCTGAGCGGGCGTGCTCGACGCCGATCAGCTGGAGCACCTGACCGATGTGCGCCTGATATGCCGCTCTGAGCTGCACATGTTCCGGCTTCGAGCTCAGGTAGTAGTCGCGATCGGGCAATCCCAAGCCCGACTGTGTGATCAAGATCACGTGCCGGTTCGGATCTTTGTCGTCGAACGCGAGCTGCAGCTTGATCGGGCCGAGCAGGCCGAGCTCAGCACGCCCGAGCAAGCGAGCGATGTCCGCGTGTGTTTGCGCTTCGTGGATCGTGCTCAGGCCTCTCGCGAGAGGCAAAAGCCCACGCGATTCGAGCGCGGTAGAGTTGGTAAACGCACGATAGAAGTCGTGCACCTTGCGCGCTGACGCGCTTGAAAGTGCGTGCGGCGGTTGCTCGATCAGCTGGCGCACCCGGTCTTCGGTGCGCTGACGCAGCTCTGCGAACGTGCTCCAGTAGGTGCGATTTTCTGGGATGCTGTGGCGCGTGAGCCAACGTCCATTGGCGTATTCGTAGAACGAATCACCGGGGCGTACGCGTTCATCCATTCCCGCGAGATCGAAGCCCCAAGGCGCGATCTCCGGCGTTCGCGTAGTGACTGCGGTGGTGTCGTCGTCACTCGGAGCGTCGCTCTGAGCGGCGGGATCGGCAGGGGCAACAGCAGCAAGTTCGGCAAGAGCGGGCTTACGTAGCGGCTGAGATGGCATGTCGTTCCCGTGAGCTCGCGTACCCCGCGCGTGGGGCCGCAGCTGTGAGCGGCAAAGGCCCGCCGACAGACCATCCGAACCCGCGATTGGGCGGCTGGCTGTTTGGGCTCTTACGCAACGGGCGTGCCGCGCCGTAGCCGCTCAGGACAGCCGTGACCTCGTCGCCTGTGCCAGAATGTGCCTACCCCCCGACCCACTTGAGGTGAGCGCGCCTCGCTTGGTCTTTGCCCCGCTCGCGGCGTTCTCCTCCTCCACGTAGGCACCACTACGCTTCGTCGTCGGGCCTTGCGAGCGGGACCCCACATGCGCGGACCATCCCACTACGGTTTTCCCGGCCGCGGGTGGTAGCCGGTCAAGCGTTCGAGCTCTACTGCGCGGTCACTGTTCGGGAAAGTGCGATAGAAGCGGTCGGTAAGCGTACGCGCCAAGCCGACTTTGCCGAGGCGCACGAGCGCGTGGATCTCGAGCACCCGGCGCGTCTCGCTCGGGGAATCCGGAGCGAGCTGGTCGGCCTCGGCGATGTCTTCGAGCGCCGCCGCGGGGTTCAATGGGAGTTGCTGCTTGGCGCGATCCGTCAGCTGGTCGGCGCTGAGCGGGACGGGTGTGGGAGGTGGTTCAGCCCGTGGAGTGCTCTGTGTCGCGGCTGGTGACGTTGCAGCTGCTGGCGGCGGTTCTGGATCGAGCGAAGCGGCTTCGTGATGGGCCGGCTCGCTCGCGGGCATGACCGACCACACCAGCGCCGCGACCACTGCCGCGAGCGCACCGAGCGGCAAGGTCCTCTTCAGTAACGTGTTTCGCATGCGTGTGCGTCAGCAAACGCTTTGACGGCGGCGTAGTCGCCAGCGTTGAACATGGCATCGGTGAACGCCCAGCCGAGCGCACCTGCATAGCCGTTGGCAAACCAACTCTCCATGAGCTGGCTGTAACTCACGCCGGTCAGCCCGTTCAGCGGGAACTCGCCCATCACGACCGGCTTGTCATCCAAGCCATAGTCTTTCGGCGACTTGCTGTACGGCCAGTACATGTTGACCCAGTCGTACATGTGAAACTGGTGGAAGTCGAGGTCGAGCTTGGACCACGCGTGCGCCCACTTGATAGCAGTGCCACCGACGGTGATCAGCGCCTTACTGTTTGCGCGCAATGCGGTGCCGACGTCACGCAAAAACGTCTCCATCTGCGCGTGCGTCACAGACTCGAGATCGGGCATCGGGTCGAACGCAGGATCTCCACCGTACATGCTCTCGCCCTTGATCGCCCACTCGGGCTCGTTGATGAGGTCCCACGCGATCACACGATCTTTGAACGGGCTCGCTTCGACCGCGCGCGCGACAGGCACGACGACGTTGTCGATCAACGCGCGGCGCTTCGCGTCGTCGGTCGCGATCGGGCTGATCCCGCGCACGCGCAGCTCCGACTCCATGCGCGTCGGTCGGAAGTTGTCGAACGAGAAGAACGTCAGCATCAAGTACATGTCGTTCGCTTCGGCGAGCTCGAGCGCGCGCGAGAGATCCGCGAGCGCAGTGCCACCGAGCCCACTTGGCACATCGGCTGCATCGAAGGTCACGCCATCGCCGCGAAAGTCTGGCCAGAGCCACCAGCGCACGACGTTGATCCCGTTCTCTGCCATCGTGCGCAGCTCAGTCTCGACCGCGGGCTCTGCTGCGATGCCTGGCTGACTCCACGCCTGATTGCCACCGAAGTCAGCGCCGAAGGTGTGCCAGGCGTAGTTCACCCCATACATAAAGCGCTTCTTGCACAACCAACTCACGCCAGCATTCACCGCGCAGCTGTCGGGCATCTGGCAGCTCGCAGCAGCCGAATCGCCCGCGACGCCGGCAGTGGGACCACGGCTATTGCCTGCAGCAGGAGCTCCTCCCGTGCCAGCGATCGCGCCTGCTTGACCTGCAGAACCCGGTGAACCCGCGCCTCCCGATGGGGTAGTGCTCATAGTCGGCATTGTGGCCGATCCCTGCGTCTGCGAGGAGCCCGCGCCAGCAGCAGTCATACTTTGCCGCGGTGTGGCAGGCGCGGCAGCCGCCCCAGCGCCACCTGAGCTGGTCGCAGCGGTCATCGAGCCCGTGGCGCCAGCTTGCCCGCCAGCGCTCTCGCTCGGCGCCGTATCGCCATCTCCAGAGCAGCCCGCCACCAACAGGCACAAACCAACGATCCGCGAGCTTCCGAAAGTGATTCGCAACATATCCCGTGCAAGGTGGCGCCAGCTCGCCGCTTAGGGTCAGCGCAGAGAACCGGCTGCGCGCCGACGTGCACGGAGACCACCACGCCAGCAATCCGTGTGTTTGCTCCGGCCAGCCGAGCACCGCTTCCATGCACAGATCATTCTAACGAGCTGCGCCGCCACCAGAGCCAGGCTCACTGATGAGGTGGAGCAACAGTGCCACGGGAGTTCCATCGGTCAGCTCCGTCGAATCGCGGCGATCACCAGGCAACGAGAGCCGCTCCAAGCGGTGAAGTGAGATGCATCGATTCGGACGTAGCCTTTGCCGAAGCTCCGCATGATCGTGGCTTGCTCTTCAGTCGGGAGCGAGCGCGACACAAAGTCAGTATATATTAATCCCAATCTAAAGGAGCAGAAAGAGAATCCACATTACAGCAACAAGTGCCTTGGCTTGCGAAGTCACTTCCATGAATGTCGTTGGTCTTCGGGGGCAGAGCGAGCGACTGTTGAGGCTCATGTTGTTGCTGGCCACGGGTTGTGGTCATTCGTCTGTTCGCTCCGGCGAGCGTTGTTGTGCAGTGCCGCGCTCCGGATTGTATGAGGCAATCGACCGCCAGTGCGAGAATCCACTTCAAGAGACCGACTTTTGTCCCATGACGCAGTATCTGGAGATCGCTTCTGGTGCGACGTTCGACGTCTCCGACGAGCGCCGAGTACTTGCCTTCTGGTTTTGCGGAACAGCGCGCATCAGCAGAATACGCTAACCAGGTTCACGTCCTTCGAGGGCACTGCGAAGCTTCGGGCCGGCATGGTCTGCAGTGGATTCCCTTGGTGAAGCTTGGCTTACGCTCAAACACGGATCTCCGGTTGAATATCGGTTCGTTGGGTACACTCAACGTGAACCTCGTTCTCTGATGTTCAGATCGCACTTCGCACCCAACGTGTACTTTCTTCAGTGCTAGCGACTGGAAAACGGGGCGATCTCACAGTGGCCGCTGCGCGACTGGGTCTATAGTGGAACGGCTACTGGTTCAGGATATGCGGAAATGTGCGACAGTACTCGCGCGAAGTGCGGTCAGAGCACTGCTGCTCGCGCTCGGCATCATCGGACTACCAAGTCGGACGTCAGGCCAGACGCGAAACCCGCTCACGCCGTGGCAATGGACCGCAGTCACGGCTGCAATCCATGATCCATCGATTGCTGTCCAGTACGAAACTTTGACGTGGTTGCGCGAGAACACTCGTGCTGATCAGGTCGAGATTCCTGCGGAGGTGATAGGTGCTACAGCGGCGCTGCTAACGTCCGAAGACGTACGCGTCCGCAAGGGTGCGATACAATTGCTCGGGCGCAAGAGTGCTTCTGGTTTGGCGCCCCGCGTCGCTGCCTTGCTTCGAAGCGATGGCGAAGCGACGCAGGCGGCAGCGTTGACTGCGCTGGGTGCCATGCAGCCCGATGCTGTACAGTTCGCGCCGCAGATCGCAGCGTTTCTCGAAAGCCCTAATCCCGATGTTCGTTCGGCTGCGGTTTGGTCGCTCGGGCAGTTTGGCAAGCGTGCCGCGCAGTATGTGCCGCAGGTGGCTGCGCTGCTCGACGATCGAACCGCGCGAGGGCGACACTCGATGCTGAGCATCCTCGCCTCGCTTGAGAACATGGGGGCGGACTTAGCGAAGTATGCGCCATGGCTGACCCACGCTCTTCGTGATACGCGTAGCGCGACACTGGGCATCGTTGATTGGAGCGGCGGTGACACACCCTCTGGTATCCTGCCGCCGTTAGTCGCGCGACTTCGTAGTCACTCCTCTTACGAACGTATGCGCGCTGCGGAGGTGCTCGAGAAGTTCGGTTCCAGAGGCGCAGCTTACGCAGCAGAAGTCGCTGCGCTCTTGAAGAGCGATGTCGATCCAGAGCGCACTGCGGCGATGCGAACGCTGCAGCGATTCGGTTCAGGCGCTGGCTACGTCGCGTCTCAGGTGGCCTCACTGCTCAGCGACAGAGATCTTGGTGTCCGTGAGACTGCAATGGAGACGCTGGGGTATCTTGGTCATGCCTCCGCTCCGTTCGCAGCGCAGGTCGCGAGCTTTCTCGAGGACGCGGACCCCTACGTACGTGCACACGCTGCTGAATCGCTTGGCCGCATCGGACCGAGCGCGGCGCCGTTCGCTACCAAGATCGAGCAACTCCTGAGAGAGGACGACGGCCGCGCGCGGGCGATGTACGTCCTTGCTCTCGGCGGTGTGGGCGCAACCAGGTTTGCACCACTGGTCGCCGAGTTGTTGGAGAGCTCGTTGAGCGCTGAACGTCAGTCAGCAGCGGCCGCGCTTGGCGTGATGCCTGAGGTCGCACCAAACATCTTTCCGAAGGTGGCTGCGCTCCTGACAGATCACGATCCGACCACGAGAAGCATTGCGCTGTCAGCGCTGGCGAGCATGGCTCGCGAGCCCGATCTCCACACACTGTTCGCCTGTCTGAACCAAAGCTACACCCACGAAAAGGAACACGCGGCGCAGCTACTTTGTGCCTATCTGGTCGGTGGCGGCGACGAGACCGGCCAGTTCTATATTCAAGTGCTCGGCTTGCGCCCCGGTATCTCAGCATTAGTCGATTCCGCGCAGCTGCGACCTGCTATCACGTGGCTGTACGATGCATTCGAGCCCAGTCGCCCCTTTCCGAGAGCTCATCGGGCTGTTGCCGAGAGCATCACGTCGTTGGCACGTAGGTTACCTGTCCCCTTGCTCGACACCGACCGCGAACAACTCACTAAGATTCGCGGCAAGCTCGTGCGTGAATTCGCCAGCGAGAGCGATGCGCTCGAACGCCTGCTTACGACGCCGGAGTCATTCACTAAGAAGTTAGTTGCCTGGGCTCTGTATGCCGGAGCCGCTCCGTTTGTTCACGCGCTCGCGTGGCTTGTCGCTATCTGCTTCTGGCTTCCGCGAGACCCCCTGCAGTTTTCAAGCGAATCGATACGCACATACAAAGGACACTTCTATTTCCGCTTCCTGATCATGCGTTCGTCTTGGCTTCGCCGCCGCATGTTCGCGCCCTTTTCCACAGCGCTGCGGCCGACCGACCCTGGTCTGGCTGCGGCGAAGTTCTTCGCCGCTGGTGAGGTCAGCGAAGTGCTCCACAAGTACAGCGAGTCTCCGCGCATCGCGATCCGTAGCGTTCTGGAGGCTCCACTTGGAAAAGTTGTATTGCAGGGCGATGGGGGGCTTGGAAAGACTGTTCACTTACAGCGCCTCGCTCACAGCAGCGCGCGCCTTCTCGTGTATCTCGACGCGACGGCATGCAATGCCGGTGTCGTCGAGGCGGTCCAGGCGAAAGTTCACGGGCCGCTTCACGACAAGGAAATTCTGCAAGCTCTGATCCTCGGCGGCAACTTAGACCTGCTGATCGATGGGCTCAACGAGGCGCTCCCAGAAACTCGCGCCGCGATCCGGAAGTTCGCGACGGAGTCTTTCAAAGCTAACATCGTAATGACGACACAAGCTGTCGACGGCAGGTCTCCTGCGGAATGGAAAGTGTACAACTTAGAACCGCTGCGACTCGACCAGATAGTAGAGTTTCTCTGTTTGCAGTGGGAGCCGGCTGTCAGGGGTGCTGAACATATCGAGCGAGGTGAGTTTGCGGCTAAAGTATATAGCATTGTCCGGTCGCTCGATTCGACGCTGCATCGTCGCACCTTAGCGATTTTGAGCAATCCAGCGTACGCTGCCCTCGCAGCAGAATTGCTAGCCGGCGGTGAGAATCCGAATCCGAATCGTATCGTCGACCAGTGTTTTCAGCGTGCGGTGGATGAATACCGTGCGCATACGCATACTGAGTTCCCCCATGTGCTCTTCGCGCAAAGAGTGTATGAGAACGTTCTGGATGATAAACCCTTCGATGCGACGGGGCTCGAAGAAGAAGCGGAGATGCTCGTCAGGCACCGACTGATGAGGTTGCGTGCCGTCGACTTGTCGAGTGTGAACGGCGCGAACAATAGGTGTGTCTGGTCGTTTCGCCATGACTTAGTCCGCGACCACCTCATGGCGCCCGCATTCTCCGGAGCAGGTGTGCACAGGCGGATGGAGCACGCAACCGATCAGCGCTTTTACGGCGTGTACGAAGTATTGGCAAGCTCTCTGCCACTCATCGAGCTCGGCGAACTGCACCGCAAGTTGGTGTTCCTCGCGTCTCACACGCATGAGCACGCGCTGCAAGAAAGAGTCACGCATATCTTGGAGGCACGTCTCTCGACTGGCTAGCACCGAATCTGTAGCGGAACGCCGGATCGAGCGTGTGCCGTTTATCGAACGAGGTGTGGTAGCCATGGGCCGCGGCGCTCGTGGATGTGTTGGCGATCAGTGATTTTGCACGCAGGCAGTCAGACGAAGCAGGTTTCGTCGTCGTTGAAGACCGACGAAGTTCGGCAGCATGGAAGCGCCGGATGCTAAGCGGCTCACGGGTTTGACGGAATGCGCGCCTGAAAAGCCTTCTCTCCGAGCGCGATTTATACGTCGAGGTCACGAAGGAGATCGCGTGGCCGCTCGCATGCTGCAGGTGGAGTACGCGCGCAAGCGCGGCGTATCGTGCGATCGGGCATGTGCTCTGCTGCGCGTGGCGCATTCGGGCTTGCGCTACGAATCCAAGCTGCAGAAGCATCATGCCGCAGCGCATGCCTGAATCCGCGAGATCGGTATGCAGTACCCGCGCTATGGCTATCGCCGCATCCGCGATCCGTATCTCAAGTTGGCTGATGAGTACGATTGTAAGTCACAGTCTGCTCAGTCAGCGGGCTTATGATTTAACAAAACTCGTCGTGTTTACCGAACGTGTCTACGGCTTCTTCGCTCGCCTCAGGTCCTCGAACACAGTCAAGCGGAGCACCGACGACAAGCCGATCTCGGCCAGCTGCGCCTCCTCCAAAGATTGATAGGCAGAAACTCCTGCTCCGAAAAACTCATCCACGTGAACAGCGTCTTGCCTCGCCACGTTTGCGGTGCGGTGGCGGTCGAGCTCTCAGTGTTGTCCATGACTGATTCAGCGTGAGACTACCTTCAGCTACCATTCGTGCCTTGGTATGCACTCCGGCGGGCAGGTTCGACCGCAGCTTACCCGTGTGCACACTGTCCGCCGCATAGACGTGTCCTCATGGCGTGCGCGACAATGATCGGCTGTGCGCTTCGATTTTGTTAAAGTAGTCACGTCGGTCCTGCTGCTGACGGCTGCGGGCTGTCGCATCGAGCCGCCAAACGAGCGGTTTGGTTGTGACGTTCATGCAGATTGTCCGACTGGGTTTTTCTGCAATGAGCGAGCCCCTGGCGTCAAACGCTGCTCGCAGCAGTTGTTGGATGCCGGAGCGGGCGACGATGCAGGCACGCTCGATGCGGGTTGGGATGCGGACACGCAGCAGCCTGATTCAGGTTCTGATGCTGGAGTGATTGCTGCTGACAGCGGCGAGCAGGCTCCGGACACTGCGACGCCCGTTGAGCCGGATGCCGCCATGCCGATCGAGGATGCAGGCGCTCCCGGCTCGCCGGTCGGTGAGAACGAGCTGCCTCCGCTGATCCAGAGGCCGTTGCCGGAGTGCGGTCGCGAGCCAGAAGCCGCGGGTGCGTACTTTGTTTCGGCCGGTGTGGGCGAGGATGTGGCGAACTGCGGCGGGCCGGAGGGCCCTTGTCGCTCGCTGCACAAAGCGCTGCAGCGCGCGGTCGACAATGGCGTGTCGTTTGTCTACTTGGACAATACGGAGCTCTTCATCGAGACAGAGCCGCTGCTCTTGCCTGCGAACGTGGTGGTCGTAGGTGGCTTCAGCAACGTCAACGGTCGCTGGACGCGCTTGTGTGACGCCACACGCGGCAAGACGCGCTTGGCGTCGAGCGGTAACCCCGCGCTCGTCGCGGAGCAGGTTGGGCCTTCGAAGATCGCGGCGCTCACCGTGGAGACACGCGCCGCGAATGCGAGCGAGACCATGATCGGTCTGCTTGCGCGTGGAGCGGAGACGCAGCTGTGGCTAGATGCCGTGACGATCGTGGCCGCTGATGGCGGCGATGGTGTGGCCGGGACCACGGGTGCCTCGGGTGCGATCGTGAATGCTTCGTGTGTGCCGAGCGATGGCGCGGACGGGGAGAGCGTCGGTGGAAGCGGTATCGACGCACCGACAGGCAGCTTCGGACCCGACGGCTATACAGTGTCGAACGGCACACCGGGTGCCGACGGAGCTTTTGGACACGCAGGCACGCTGGGCCCGCCGCCGGCCTGCGCTGACTGCGGAGATCCGTGTTGTGGCGGAGCGATTTCATCCTGCGGGAATCCTGGTGGGCCCGGTTGCGGTGGTGCAGCTGGTGGCGGCGGAGGTGGCGGCAGCGGAGGCGGTTCGAGCCTCGCTTTGTACGTGTGGGATGCCCACGTGTCGGTCTCCGGCGGCAGTCTGCGTGCCGGCACGGGGGGTGATGGTGGCCCTGGAGGGGCCGCTGGAAGCGGCAGCGCTGGAGCGGCTGGCGCTGTGGGCGCGGCAGGTCCCAGCTGCACTACCTGCTACATTGATTTCGGTGGTGACAGCGCCTTCTGCTATTGGGGCGCGCCGCTCCAAGGTCAAGGCACGCAGGGCGGTGCAGGCGGCAGTGGTCGCGACGGAGGCCCCGGTGGCGCAGGCGCGGGCGGTTACGCCTACGCAGCATTTCGCGGTGGCGCCGCAAAGCTCATGATCGCGGACGACACCACGCTGGAGCACGGCGCACCAGGCGTGAGCGCGGCGGCTGGCGCCCCGGGCCAAGCCGCACCTCTCGGTCCGTGAAAAGCCGCGCATGGCGGCCGGGCAGACCCTGCGCACGGCTTGCTAGAATGGTCGCTTCTGGCTCAGCCGCTCGGTCGGGACACTTCGGATTCGCAGGTCGAGAAGACCCGGGACGTGCTCGCCGCCAAGCGCTGCGACTCGCGAAGCCCGCGCCCCTGGTAGCAAAAGCCCATGCGCTTCAGCGAGCGCTGGGAGGAGCTCGTCGTATGCCGCGATACGGAATCCGTGCTGCGGGACCCCTCGAGGGTGAGCCTGCAGCCAAGCGCTGCGCCCGAGTGCATGCGACGTGGCTGGTATGCAGGTCACGCGAACAGCGGCGCTTCATGCGGCGACCGGAGCGCTGTCCCTACGCAGGAGTTGCGAAAGGCCACGGCGGAGCACCTCGCTGCTGAGTTGCACTGCCGGTCCGCCTGAGCTTTATGTGCCACACGAGGGCACTAGCAGCTCATGGCTGCTTGCGCGTGTTGCGGCCGACTGTGGCCGGGGCTTCGTGCCTCGGCTGGCGTTCGAGGTTTGCGCGGCCGTGTTCGGCATGCGTCGTTGCGATCACAGTAACGAATAATTGCTTCTCATTACTCATGTGAACGTGGCGCCGCGGGAGCTGGATGAACTAGGTTCGCCTCGTATTTTCTGGAGGTCGTTCGCGTGGTTGTGCGTACTTATCCATTCAGCTCTCCGATCCTCGCCGTTGCTGCAGTGCTCGCCGCCTGCGGCGCGCAACCGACCACGCCGTCCAGCGCACCGCAGGGCGTCGCCCCCGCGACCACGCCCTCGATCGCAGGCACGAGCGGCACGGTCACCGCCGGCACGCCCGCAGCTGCTAGCGGCGGCGCCAGTGCGCCCGTGACGACAGGTGCAGCGCCGGCCAGGCCGCATGGTGATGTGCCGTGCGAAGTAGCGACGTTGCTTGAAGCGCAGTGTGTGATGTGCCACGGCACTCGCCCACGCTTGGGCGCGCCGATCGCGCTGATGGACGCAGCCTCGTTTCAGAAGCTGGGCATGAGCGGTTTGCCGCTGCAACAAGTCGTTGCCGAGCGCGTGCAAAGCCAGGCGCGTCCGATGCCTCCGCAAGGCCTGCGGCCAGCGACCGAGCTTTCACCGCTCCTCACTTGGCTCGGCGCCGGCGCGGCAGCAGATCCCCAAGGCTGCGCGGTGATCGATCCAGCGGACTCTCAGCCCACAGGCACGACAGCGCCCGGTGCCACGGCAGGTGCCGCAGGCGCAACCGCAGGTGCAGCAGGTCAGGGTGCACCGACCGTGCCCGAAGCGGGCAACAACTGGACGATGTTCGGCGGCGACCTCGGCAACACGCGGGCGAACTTGAGCGAGACGAAGCTCACGGCGCAAAACGTCTCGGGCCTCAAAGAGCTGTGGTCGTTCCGTGGCGCGGGCTGCACCGCGACACCTGCTGTCTACGAAGGCGTCGTGTACGTGCCGACCTGGGGCGGCAAAGTCCACGCGCTCGATGCCGCAACGGGCACGCAACGTTGGATGACTGCGCTGCCCGATCTGATCGACTCATCGCCGACTGTCACTGCGACCACCGTGTATGTCTCGGACGATCAAGGCTCGGTGCACGCGCTCAATCGTGCGGACGGAACCAAGCAGTGGTCGAAGCTCGTCGACATGCACGCGGAGGCGCATCTCTGGAGCTCGCCGATCTACGTGCCGAGCGCGGACCTGATCGTGTTGGGCGTCGCGTCCGGTGAAGAAGCCGTGCAAGCGCCGTTTTCGTTTCGCGGCAGCGTAGTCGCGCTCGATGCCAAGACAGGCGAAGAGCGCTGGAAGTTCTACACGACTGCAGCCGATGCCACGTCGGGTCCCGGCGCCGCGGTCTGGGCGACCGTCGTCGTCGATGAGACTCGCAAGCTGGTCTTCGTGGGCACGGGCAATGCGTACGACGGTGTGAGCGGACCGCTCGTCGACTCGATGTTGGCGCTCGACTTGGGCACCGGCATGCGGATGTGGTCGCGGCAGTTCACCGCGAACGACGTGTTTTCGATCGCGAGTCTGAGCACGGGCGCAAGCGGCCCGGACTTCGACATCGGTGCGAGCGCCAACCTGTTCCAAGCGGGCGGCAAAGACATCATCGGCGTGGGCGTCAAGAGCGGCGACTACGTCGCGATGTCGCGCGACACGGGCGAAGTCTTGTGGATGACGAACCTCACGCCGGGCTCGGTGCAAGGCGGCTTCATCGCGTCGGCAGCTGTGGCAGCAGACAAAGTGTTCGCTGCGGGCAATCACTACCCGCAGATGACCACCACGCTCGCTGCGTTTGAAGCTGTCAGCGGCAAGATCTTGTGGAAGAAGGACCTGATGGGCGGCACGGCATTCGCGAGCGTCGCGTACGCAAACGGTGTGGCGTATCTCGGCATCAGCAACGGCGACTTTTATGCGTTTGACGCCGTCAGCGGCAACCAACTTGTGAAGCTGACCGCTCCCGATGCCATCGCGGGTGGACCGAGCGTCGCCAACGGCGTGGTGTACGTGCCGTGGGGTTACAACTGGACGCTGCGTGAAGGCATGGAAGGCAACGGCGGCCTTACAGCGTATGGCCTCAAATAGGCGCTCGGTTTGTAGGAATCTTACCTGTCTATGTGCCGGCAGGTCGCGTTCGGCCAACTCGTTGGAGACGCTGACCTTCTGGGACACGAACACTGAACGCGTCACACGGATTAAGCGCCACGCTTAAACTTTAGAGCCTCCGATGTGAGCTATCGATTCGGTGTATGAGCAGCCATGAGCGGCGTGCATCGTTAGAATCTGGTCGTTGTTGGTGGGCAAATGGCTTGCAACCGCGGCGCAAAGCGCGAGGATGCGGCGATGGGCGCGCGCATCATGATGCAGACGACGGCGGGGCAGCGACCCCTGTCGCTCGGAAACGGCGGTAAATCATTGCTCCTGAGCAGCGCAGACACGCCGTGGCGCGGTCTACCGATGGAGCTGCATACGATCAGCGCGCGCGGTGGCACCGCGGGTGAAGCAGGTCCGGCAGATGGCGAGCGTGGTGCGCTCGTGATCATGGAAGGCAGTCTCGAAGTCGCCGTCAGCAAGCACGGTCAGACCGTAAAGACCAAAGCGCTGCCCGGTGCCGTGAGCTTGTTGTCAGGCGAGCGTCGGCCCAACGTGTTGCAGTGGTTGGGCTCCGCCAAAGCGCTCGCGGTCGAAATGCCGGCCCTCTGGTTCGAGCGCCTCGGCTTGCGGCATCCGCCTTCGGAAATGTCGCTCGACAGTGCGTTTCGGTCGGATCCGCAGTTTCATCTGCTCGCGCAAGCCGCTGTGATGGAGATCGAAGCGGGCGCGCCGACCGGCCGCTTGTACGCGGAGTCGCTGTCGACTGCGATCTTGTGTCACGTGCTCGAGCGCTTGCCGATGCCGCTCGTGAAGGAGCACGCGCGTGGTCATCTATCTGAAGGGCAATGCCGGCGCCTGCGGTCGTACGTGCGCGAGCGCCTGGGTGAAGACATCCGGCTCGCCGAGCTGGCTGCTTTGATCGGCATCAGTCCGCGCCACTTCTCGCTGCTCTTCCGGCGCGCGTTCAACATGCCGCCTTATCGCTACGTGCTCAGCCAACGTCTCGCCGAAGGCGCGCGTAGGCTGGCCGCGGGGCCGGTCGACCTAGCGCAGCTGTCAGCGGAGCTCGGGTTTTGCAGCCAGAGCCACTTTTCGGCGGCTTTCCGTGCCGAGTTCCGCACCACGCCGCGCCGCTATGCCCTGCAACACCGCGGGATCCTGCTGCTCGAGGACGACGAACCGGCCCGCTGACCGTCGCCACGCGCGTGCTATGCTGCCGGCCCTGTGCCCGTGCGCAAAAGTCCAAGTCCTATCGGTGTGTTCGATTCTGGCTTCGGCGGGCTCACGGTCTTGTCGAAGCTGATCGAGTCGCTGCCGGACTACAGCTATCTCTACCTCGCTGATCGCGCGCGCGGTCCGTACGGTGCGTTGAGTCCAGAGGTGATCAACACGTACACGCGCCAAGCGGTGAAGTTCCTGTTCGATCAAGGTTGCCCGCTCGTGGTGGTGGCCTGCAATACCGCATCGGCGTGGGCGCTTCGGAACTTGCAGCAGCGCTGGCTGCCGGCGAACTACCCAACGCATCGCATCTTGGGCGTCGTGCGCCCATCGGCGGAAGCACTCGCGGGCATGCCGCCCGGTCAGTTCAAAGAAGAGCCCAGTGCTGCGACGGGGACCGTCGCCGTGCTCGCGACGCAGGCGACTGTCAGCTCGAACTCGTATGGCTTGGAGCTCGCCAAGCTCGCGCCGCGCATACAACTCATTCAGCGCAGTTGCCCGTTTTGGGTTCCGCTCGTAGAAGAGGGTGAGATCACCGGACCAGGCGCTCAGTACTTCTTACACAAGTACCTCGATCCGCTGCTCGCGCCGGACGTCGCGCAGCCCAGCCGCATCCTGCTGGGCTGCACGCACTATCCATTTTTATACGACGGAATTCGCCAGATCGTGCCGCCCTCGATCGAAGTGCTCGGTCAGGCGCAGATCGTGACGGACCGGTTGGCTGATTGGCTTCGGCGTCATCCCGAGATGCGCGAGCGCCTCGATCGCGAAGGCGTCGAGCGCCTGACTGTCACCGCGGATGAAGAAGCCTTTGAGCGCTACGGCGCGCTCTTGCTCGGTCGTCGGTTCGAAGTAGAGCGCGTGTCGCTGGACTGACGTCAGCGCTTCTTGCGCAGCGCGGACAGTGCAGCTGGGAGCTTCGTCAGCTGACTGGTGAAGCCCTGCTGTGAGCGCTGCGTCCACTCGTCGTCCGGGTGCGCGTCGATCGATACGCGCATCGTGACGGACGCGCCCTTGGGGATGAGCTCCGCGACGATGTTGTTTTCGTACGGAGTGACGCCCGGCAGGAAGTCGATCATGTACAGCACGCGCAAGCGCTTGTACGGATCGCATTCGGCGAAAGTGCCGTGCGTACCATGTGAGATCGGCATGCCTGCTTCTTTCATCGCGGCCACGGTCTCCGGTGCATTCGCGACCATGTCGTAGGCGAGTTTGCCGCCTACGCGCGCTTCGATCGTCTTCACGTCGACGCGAAACCCTTCCGGGCCCCACCATGACTCGAAGCCGTCCTTGGTTGTCCACAGCTCCCAGAGATCTTGGGGCGTGCCTTCGTAGCTGCGCTCCACCACGACGGGTGGTTTGGATGTGGCTGTCATGTCTTCTTCTCCTTCTTGTTTTGTCGTTGCGCCAAGGCTTTACCGAACCTGTCGAGGCGCGCTTCCCACAGCTCGCGATAGTCCGCGAGCCAGGTGTCCAGCTCTCGAAATGGCTCCGCGCGCAGCGTGTAATAGCGACGCTGCCCGTCGGGGCGCACTTGCACGAAGCCTGCTTCATGCAGGATGCGCAGGTGACGCGACACGCCCGACTGGTGGATGTGCAGCTCCGCGACGACGTCGTTCACCTGCCGCTCTCCGCGGCGCAAGACATCAATGATCTGACGTCGCGTTGGATCGGCAAGCGCCGCGAATGTGTCTACATGCGCTTCCATGCATATGCATATAGGCGCATATAAAGGTCGCGTCAAGGCGCGAAAAAGCCCCTGGCGCTGGGCGCTACCCCGCAGCCCGCTTCAGGTGAGTGTGGATCGCGCCGTGGATTTGTGCCGCTCGCAAGGCCCGACGACGAAGCGTAGTGGTGCCTACGTTGAGGAGGAGAACGCCGCGAGCGGGGCAAAGACCAAGCGAGGCGCGCTCAGCTCAAGTGGGCTGCGGGGTAGAGCGAGGCAGACCGGCTCGGGGTTAGGGCCGGATGGAGGTTGAGGGGAAGAGGCGCTGGACCATCTTGTGGCCGTGCTCGTCGAGCTCGACGCCGACGCCGGGTAGGTTGTGTGTGGGATGAAAGCCTCTCCAGCGGACGGTGCCGGTCAGCACTTCCTCGCCCGCAGAGCTCGGGACAATCACCCATACGACATCGCCTGAGTCGACGGCTTCCGGCAGCGGGGCTGCGGAGACGATGAACAGTCCCTCTGCGGAGACGTCGTATAGCTCAGCTGCGACGCCTTCTTCGTAGCGATTGTGCCAATGCACGAGCACTTGCACCGGTGTACGAGGGTGACGTCGCCGTGTAGGTAACTGGCTTGGTCTGAGGCTTTGCATGGCTCGCGAAGCGATACTCGGCTGGATTTCAGCAGATCTTGAGGCACTTCTGCCCAGTTTGTCGATGCTGGCAGCCGTCGGCGGCGCCGGGCTAGCCGCGACCAGACGCTGGCTCCCCAAGCGAGGTTCCCCTGTGCTGGTGTCCTATTCGGATCGACTGGGATCTCTATGGTTCAGCGAGATGGTCTTCGTGTCTTATATATCGCTTCGCGATATTTCTGTCATCTGACAACAAAAGCGTCTTAGCGCTCCCGATCAGATGACAGTTGCTGGTTTTGAAACAGCACACATAGGCCCGATCGTCGCGAGCTGGGTTGCAGATATGTACGCGCTCGGTGAAGCATACGGGATCGACGAAAGGGACGCGTATGGCCAGTCACTCGCTCAAACACTCGCGCCGCAACAGCCTGCCCCAGCTCGCAGCGCTGCTCATCAGCATGGCGGCCTGCGGCGGAGGCGCTGGCAGCGCACCGAACGCAGACGCGCAAGAGTCGACGTCGACGGGAAGCAGCGCCGGTGCGCCGGCTACGCCTCCGAAAGCGTCGCAGCCAACAGCGGCAGGCCAAGCGCAAGCGCCCGGCAGCAGCACGCCGAGCACGCCATCCAGCCGCTCGGGCATGAACACTTCGGCGCCGAGCACACCGTCTACGCCGAGCACATCTGGCGCACAGACGCCGGCGCAAAGTACGCCTCCGATGAACGCGATGCCCACGGATCCGATGGCGATGCCCACGGCGGATCCGATGGCGCCGACGACAACACCGGATCCGGGCACTGTGCAGCTGCCCGTCGACGTGGGCACGCCGACTCTGTACTGGCTCGAGATCGTGAGCGGCGTCGTGGTGAAAGGCAGTCCCGAGGGCGGCCGCCAAATGAACGTGGTCACGGGCGGGATGCTCTCCGCGCCAGACGGCGTGACGATCGATCCCGAGGGCAAACACTTCTTCGTGCTCAACATGGGCACAGTGATCGGCGGCGGCAATCAGGGCAGTCTGATCCGCTATAACCTCGACGGCTCCGGTGGCGAGGCGATCATGAAGGCGGGCGCCATGGCGGATGGTGAGACGTTCAACACCGGCAAGCAGGTGACGATCGATCGCGTCGACAAGAAGCTGTATATGGGCGATCGCGAGGGCTCGAAGGTCTGGCGCTGCGACTACGACGGCGGGAACCTCCAGGTGCTCGTCAGTGAGCACGGCGTGCAGCAGATCGTCGGTGTCGGCGCGGATCCTACGAAGAAGCATTTTTACTTCAGCGACCGCAACGGCAAGAAGCTGTTCCGTGCGGGCATGGACATGCCAGCAGGCGAGACCCACGCGGATCGCAAAGACGTAGAGCTGATCTACGTGGAGAAGGTCAACAACTCGATGCCACTCGACATCGAGCTCGACCTCGAAGAGCGCATGATCTACTGGACTGATCGCACGCAGGGGAAAATCCAAGGCATGCACATGGACATCCCCGCAGGTGAAACGCCGGAGAATCGCACCGACGTCAAGACCATCAAAGATGGCCTGACCGAAGCGATCGGGCTCGCGTACGACCACCAAGAGAAGATGCTGTTTGTCACGCACAACGGTACTGTCTCGAAGGTCAAAACCGACGGCAGTGGCTTCGACGGAATCGGCACCAGCGGCCGCACCGGCATAGCCTTTGCGCGCATCGCCCCGTAAGCCAGATGCGGCCCAGCACGCTTGGCTGCTTGGCCGCAACGCCGCCGATAGCTGCAAGCGTCCAGACGGTCACAACATCGAAGCCGTCTTTCACGGGCCTGTCTGACAGCTGACATGTACGCGGTTCCCGAGCCGCGCCGCGGTTTTGAGTGACATTGGGCGGCGCAGCTCGATGCGAGGGCAGCGCTGCGCTTTTCGCCCGTCAGGGGGGAGCTGCGTCGAATTGGGTGTCTTCTACTAGCTCTAGCCAGGTGCCTTTGGGGGATTCTACGAAGAAGCTGCGGAAGCCGTATTCGGGTTTGTAGGTGATTTCTTCTGCGATGGTGATGCCGGCTGCTTTGATGCGGTCGCGTTCGGCTTCGAGGTTGGCTGTGCTGTAGCCTATGTGGTCGATGGGCTTGCCTCGTGTGTCGACGACCGTTTCGTTGGCGAGCACGCTCTCTACGAGCGCAGCGTCGGTGTGGTTGACGCCGTCGATGACTTGGTTCCGCAGCGCGCCGTTCGTGACTTTTTCGAAGAAGGCGTAGTCTTCGCCCATCACGAGGTGAACATGCCCGTAGCCGGAGGTTGCCGGTCCCGGGCCGAGCGCGACTTCGACGCGCGCGCCGCTCGGGGCGAGTAGATAGAACCAGTATCCAGCGCATGGCGCCGTGCCATCGAATGCGGTGTCGCACTGCGCTCTGCCCACCGGATAGCGTGGCGCGCCCAGCGCGACGAGCCGTTCGAGCTCTGCCGCGGGGTCAGCGCTGATCCAGCCGATGTGCTCGAGATACGTGTTGAGTGTCATGTCGGGAGGCGTATCGACGCGTGTGTACAGGAACCAACCGCGCTCGGTCTTGGTCGCCTGGGCGAGCGGCTTCTTGTCCTTGTCGTTGCAGAACGGCACCGGCGTCGCACCGAAATACTTGTCGTAGAAATCGAGGTCCTTGTCAGGGTCCACGGTGTTGAAATGAACATGGTGAAAGTGGATCCCGGTCGATGGCTCGACGCTGCGCGGCTCGCAGCCAACGGCGGCGCCGCTGCCAGCGGCTGGCGTGCCTGCCGCTGTGTTGCCTGCGGCCGCCTTTCCAGTGCCAGCCGCGCCGCTACCTGCTGCAGCGATGCCCGCTGCGCCAGCGCCAGCTGCCACGGGACGGGTCGGTGCTACCACGGGAGTTGAGGCGGTAGCCGGTACCTCCGGCAGACTCGGCGCCGTGCCGGGCACAACGGGTGCGGTGGGCGGTGCCTGCACAGGAGCATGTGCCTTATTCGGCTGCGGCGTGCTGCAAGCGCCGCCCAGAGCGGCGAGGACGACCAGGCTGTTACGACGAAACATGCGCCGTACAACACTGCGGCCGTACGCGTGCCGCAAGGTACGAACGCGTCAACCTGATAACCGCAATGGCCGATGGGCTCCAAACGATCGGCCAGGCGTGAAGGGAAAGCTCATTCGAAGATCAGCACCGACATTCCTCCGTGGGTTGGTCCACAGCCCCAGATGTTGTTCACGTCGGGTGTCTTCTCTCGTCCTCTGAGCGCAGCAAAGTGATCGCCCGCGGGCAGGATGCCGGTCCAAGCGACGTGGGCTGTCATCCAGTTTGCCGTTTCTGTGTGGGCGATGGCCCAGTGCTGGGCCGTGCCGTCGACAACCAGCTCGAGGTCGGCCCGGCCCATGTAGTGGCGGATCATGTCGCCTGTAACGTGCACCGCAGTGTCCCTGCTGAGTGTGAAGTCGACTTTCAGCAGGTCTGTGCCCGGCGTCGCAACGGAAAAGCACGGACGTTCATCTCGCGCGGCGACGACACGAGTCTTGCGGCTCAAGCTCTCGATCGTGGTCTGCAACTCTCCGCTCGCGGAATCTGCGCTTAGCGCGTGTTTGGACTCTGCTGCGTGATCGGACTCGAGCGTATGCGCCGACTCTATCGCGTAAGGTACCGCGCCAAGCTTCCGCTTCCCCAGCCCTGCGCCTTCGACGCGTACTTCGACTTGAACGTTCGCGTGCTCTTTGATCGCCTCCGTGCACGCATCGGGCAGCTCGATCGAGAATCGACCTACGTCCAGCGGCACCTTCGACATGGAGACTTGGCAAAGCGGCAGATTGTCGTCCGGTTTGTCCTCATTCCAAAGACTGATCTGAATCGCGGGCGTTCCGGTGAGTGGCGTGCCGTCTGCATTCTCGAGCCGGCCTGCATACCGCAGCTGCTTCGGCGTAGGCATCCCGCCAGCGCCCGCGCGACTGACGAGCGTCGCGATTACTCCGATCACTGCACCGCCGATAAACACCCCACAAAGGCGCTTGTCCATGATGCGAAACCTCGGGTTGAACGACCCGCGAGCGTACTGCTCGTATGCGCGCGAGTCGAGCAACTGCTTCACATGCTGCTGCTGTTGGCTGCCGCGGTGGGATGAGGTACGTCCCGCTGTCATTCGAAGAAAGGCCGAGCCCCGAGCGGTTATGGCCGCGGTGCTCACGCGAGTTGCCCGTAGGCTCGTGTACGGAAGCCTCGGGTCCTCTGAGTGGCTGAGGGGCGGTGGCAACGCGCTCGCGTCGACCTCAGCACAGGAGGGGCCTAATTTAAACGAATGTGCCCGCGCGGGGGCTGCCTGCGCGGGCACATGGTGCGGTGTTAGTGGTCGATCAGTTGCAAGTTTTGGCGTTTGCTACGATCGCGCCGAACGGTGTGTTCGAGATGCTGGTGAATGCGCTGGTGCCGAAGCTGATGTCGTCGATGTCCCAGCCCGGTGCGCCTGCGCCGCCGTCGGTGCCGATGCGGAAGCGCAGCTTGATGGTTTGACCAGCGAGCTTGTTGCCGAGGTCGAGCGACGCCCGCGTGAACGAAGGATAGCCCGGTGATGCACCGGTCCATGCCTTGCGCTTCGCGAGCACATTGGGCTCCGGCTCGCCTTCTTCTTCGTACGCGAAGATGGTGCCGTTGTAGCCCGGGTCGACGTAGCCCGAGACGTCGCGCCAGGTTGCGCCGCCATCTTCCGAGACTTCGAGCACGGCGCCATCGTACGGGACGGTCAACAAACCAGTAGGTGCTGGATTGAGCTCGAACGAGTAGCGGTGTGTGAAGTTGATGATGAACGGTACGTCGTTGCGGACGACGATGTCCGGCGAGACCAAGCTCTCGTCCGACGTCGTGCCGACATCGAGGCCGTGCCACACGTGGTTGCGCGTGTCGCCCGTGCGTTCCCACACCTCGAGCTCGTTCGGCGCGACAGTCCACGCGCTGTTCGAGCTCTCGACGTCGTCGCTCGCGGATGCCGCCGCCACGTCGTCATAGTTGTAGAGGATCTCGCTCGGGAAGGTCGCGTTCGCGATGAACGCATCGGGGTTGGTGGCGTTGACCGACACCTTCAACAATCCGCGGCTGCCTGCGTTTGCTGCCAAACGCACGTTCACCGCGATGTCCGTGTGACCGAACGGCTCGATCTCTGGGATCTGCACGACGCCCGAGTTCTCGAAGCTGATGGCGGCATCGGTGCTCTCCACCTTGACGCGCGTGTTCGAGAGCTTGGTCCAACCGGTGTTGTTGACGCGCACGGTGATCGTGCCGGCTTCGCCCGAGTCGAGCTTGCCGTCGTTGTCGCACGAGGAGATCGCGTCGTTGGGTGCGAGGCTGTCGATCGCGAGCAGGCCTTGCAGCGAGCTGCTCTCGACGGCCTCGTCGAGCGTGATCGACTCGACTGGAGGCGACACCGCACCCACACCGAGGCCGCGCTTCGCGAAGCCGCGTGCGAGTGCCTGGAAGTCCGCCAGGCGGCTTGGATCGCCCTGCGCGCTCGCCCAGGCCGCACCCAGGATCGCGTCGCGCTGCTCGGCGAACGTGGGCTCGACCGGCGTGGCGATCATGCCCGCGACCAAGTAGTCCGCCATGCGGCGCCGGCTGTCTTCGAACGGCCTGCCCGCAGCTTGGCCGGCTTTGATCAGGCTGACGTAAGCCTCGAACAGCGTCTGTGCCCAGATCTCGCCGACGTTGTGCACCTCAGACATGTCCGCGACACTCGACGTGAGCGGTGCGCCCGTCGGCAACGTGGCTTTCTGCCTGATGTGCTGGAACGTGAACGGATTGATCGCAGGGCTGGTGGAGTAGGGCGCGCGGCGAATACCGAAGTACGTCGCGAACGGGCTGCTGCCCGCGGTCGCGTACTGCGCGAGCGGGAAGGCCGTGTTCTCGAACGAGTCGCCGTCTTGGATCGACATCATCAGCGCGATGAAATCGCCGAAGCCTTCGCTCATGCCGCCGCACGATTGCTGACCACACAACACGAGCCGGTGATGCAAGTAGTGGCCCCACTCGTGCGCTACGATCGTGTTGTCGATCGTGCCGTCGTGTTTCACCTCCGCGCCGCGCTCGAAGGTGGTCGCAACAGCGCTCTCGACTTCAGTCGAGGTGAGTGCAGCCTTCAGCAGCGCGCCATCTTCGAAGCTCAGTGCGAGCACGGGGATGGCGACTGTCACGCCAGCAGCCGAGGGATTCGGCGGCGCGTGACCGGGCGTGTTGTCGAGGATCAACACAGCGGCCGCGCCAGCGGCTTCGGCGTTTTGGACCTTGTCGACGAACGGGCACTGACCGCGATCGATCACCGCGATCTTGCCTTCGAGATCAGCGAGCGCTTGGCAACCATCGCTGACAGTACCCACGGTGCCGGTGCCACCTACTGGGAGCTCTGTGCTGCCATCATCGACGATCACGAGCTCGTAGCCCTCTTCGCCGATGCTGAACGTCTCGGGCCCGTAGCTCGCCGCACCGATCGTGTCTTGGAACGGGATCGGTGGATCGGTGACGATCGCCCGGTTCGCGACGCCGTTCCACACATACATTTGCATGCGCGGCGAGCGACCATCCGCCAACGTCGACATGTTCGCGTTGTTGCCGGCGCCCGACTCCGCGCTGTCTTGGGCCTCGACGAGCAGCGGATCGTTCTCTTCGCCGCCGCGGCCGTAGTTCTTCAGCTGCGCGTTGCCCGCAGCTTCGGTGAAGCCCGAGTCGTAGAAGTAGTCGTGCAGCCAGTTGGTCACATAGAAGATCTGCGTGACGGCGGCTTTGATCTGCTCGCTGTCGGAATCCGGCGTCTTGGTCGGATCGTAGGCGCGATCGAACGTGTTGGCGCTGGTCACGTCGGCGCGAATGTCGCCTTCGTCGTAGCCGTTGTTCACCGCGACGCCCGCGTCGTTGAGGCCATTGTTGCGGTCGCTGTACGCCTGCACGTTGTTGCCGAACGTGAAGGTCGCACCGGGCTCGAGCCACGGATCGGCCGCGCCGTCAGGGTTCTTGTTGAAGCCCTCGGTCGTCACCAAGATCGGCTCAGCGTACGTGTTTGGCAGCTTTTCAGGCTTGCCCGTGGGATGCGGCGTGATGTCCACGAACGGCCCATCGCTCGGGATGTGGTTGCCGTCTGGCGATGCCCACACGCGGTAGGTGAACTGTTCGCTCGCAGTCAGCGAGGCCTGCCACATCGCGCGGCCATCGCGCGCGCTGATCACGTAGCCAAAGGCTGCATTGCTCGCGTCCGGCAGCGGCCCGCGAATCACGAGCTCGACATGATATGCCGGCTGCAGTGCTTCGCTCTCCGGGAAAAACACGCGCTTGGCAGAGGCCGACACGACGCGTGCGCCGCTGTTGGGCGCGGCGACTTTGAAGTCGCGCAGCTCGGCGGCTGCATCGCCCAGACCGCTCACGAGTGAGCTGTCGATCTTACTGCCGGTCAGCTTGCTGTAGGCTTGTGCGACCGCTGCTTCCGCAGAGAGCTTGAACTTTGCGGTCTTCGCGCGCTCGCGTGTCGCGTCGCTGCTTTGCCATGTCGGCGCCAGATTGTTCGCGAGCGAGACCAAGTTTTTCTGCGCGTCGATTACGACGCTCGCGCGCCCGCGGAAGACGTCGATGCCGTCCACGCGTTGCTTGAAGCGCACCACCTGCGCGCCGCCGGGCAGCGCGTGCGAGCCCTCGATCTGTGCGTCCAGCGCGGTCTTGGTGTTCAGCTTGAGCGTCGGTGCGTTGTGCACGAGCTGTGCGCGCGCGACTTCGCCCGCTGGCATGCCGTCCATCGCAATGGCCATGGACGCGCCCGCTTCACCTTCGGCCTTGGCGCCCAACAGCAAGCGCGGCTTACCTTCTGCGTTGCGCGAGATCACGCGCGCAGCGGGTGCGTGCGCGATCGCAAAAACTGCATCATCGATGCTGCTACGAGATTTCGAGGCGATGTCCTGCACTTGATCTGGTGCAGGCGGACTGGCGTTCTCCACTGCGCACGCAGACACGCAGAGGAGGACGAGCCCAACGAACGGTCTCCGGCAAAGCGTCATGCTTAGCTCCTGGCGGTGTACAAAGAAACGCACCTAACACGAATACGTTTCAATTAGGCAACCACTACACATGCAATCTTGGCTCTGCGCTGCGGGTGCCCCACTTGATTTCTGTTCATGTAGCCAATGTTCGTTATGTAGGTGTCGCTCGCATTGTGCGCGAACAATGTCGCAACGTTTGAGCGTTCGGGTCGCAACGCTGCGGAATCGAGCACGCTGCAAGTGTTTTCGAGTCGCTAAGCAGTGCGCGCGACAACCTCGATCCGCCGAACATGTCGCGATCAAAAGTGGTGAAACACGCCGTCAACGTTGAGTGGCGATCACACGCTGAGCTCGGGGAAACGCTGCCGCAACAGAGTCATCACCGGCACGTGCGCGCGCAACGCTCGCAAGGTCGCGTAGTGCCCGCCCAAGGTTCGATTCAGAAACACGATCTCTGGCGAAGGTTGAAACGAGCCGACGTACTTCAAGGACTCCTTGCCGAGCTTATTCCACGCCTCTTCAGCGAGCCGTGAATTGCCGAAGTCGAACGTCTCTGCAGCCAAGAACGGCAGCGCCAACCAGTCGCGCACACGCTTGTAAAACGCGTGCGGAACATCGCCGACCTCACGGCGCACGTTCAGCGTGCGCAGCGTGTCTTCGACCGTGGCGTAGTTTTCAGTGAGCGCCTCGACCACGAGCTTTCGGTAGCCATCCGCGACGCCTGGCGCGAGCCGCTTCACGCAGCCGAAGTCGTACATGACCACTGTGCCATCACGCTTGAACGCGAAGTTCGCTGGGTTGGGATCGGCGTGCACTGCGCCGAAGTCGTAGATCTGACTCTCCAGCGCCAACCACAAGTGCAGCCCGCAGCGGTCGCGTTCAGCCTGCTCGTAGCCGCACGCATCGAGCTCACGCACGTGATCTCCAGGCTCATACGCCAGCGTGAGCACGCGCTTCGCAGAGCGATGACCGATCACCTCGGGGATACGCACGAACGCATGACGCTTGTGAAACGCGCGGAAAGCACGCACGTTGTCGGACTCGTTGCAGTAGTCGAGCTCCTCGTGCATGCGCTGGCTGATCTCATTGAACACCGCGTCGAGCGCTTTTTTCTCTACGCGCAGCACGCCGCTCGCGAGCAGCGCGAGCTTGAGGTGACGCATGTCGGAGTCGACCGCGCCATCGACACCCGGATATTGCACCTTGCAGATCACTTCCTGACCATCGACGCGCGCGCGGTGCACCTGCCCGATGGATGCTGCTGCGAATGGCTGCGGCTCGAAGTGCTCGAACAAGCGCTCGATCGGCTGATCGAACTCGCTCTGGATCTGCTGCTCGATCACCGAAAACGGAACGGGCGGCGCTTCTTTCTGCAGGGTTTGCAGCGCGCTCGCGAGCTCCTTGGGCAGAAGATCGGCTGCCAGCGACGCCATCTGTCCGAGCTTCATCGCTGCGCCTTTGAGCTCGCCCAGCGTGTTCGCGATGTGCGCGCCCACGCGTTCCATCTGGCGTGCTTGATCGGCGCGTGCTTGCTCTTCCGATTGCACGAGGCGCTTGATGCGTCCGCGCGCGTAGTCTGTGGCGACTGCTGCAGTCATGCCGGCGAGCTTGAGTAGGCGTTTTCCTCCGGTCGGAGGCTTAGGGTGTGACATCAGTGCTCAGTGGTAGTGGTTGCCATGCAAAGGGGTAAGCTCAAGCGCGCTCGGCACTGACTCAACACGATAGTTGAGGTGCGCCAATGACCAGGTGCGTTCTATCGCCGCCATCAGCTTCACGTTACGCTGACTTTGTGGACGAACGTCGCTGTGCGACTGTTTTCGGGCGGCCGTCGTATCTCATGCTGGCTGCTACTCCCAGCAGCCTAGCAGCGACGCGGTGCGTGGGCCCGCTTTTGTGCTCACACCAGACTCCTTGGCTGGTTCGCCTATCGGTAGCTTCAGCGATGCGCTCGAAGACCCGTCCGGGGCGCTCACGCTCACAGATGTGCAAGAGCGCCGCACGCGCAGCGCTTCGATGGCTCGCGCGAGCCGATGCTGGGCTTTGGGCTCAAAACATCGGCGTACTGGCGGCGCTTTCAAGTGCAAAACCCAACCGCTGTGCCGGTCCCGTGGATGCTCGAGGTCAGCTATCCGCTGCTCGATGACGAGGTGAGGGTCGCGATCAAAGCTGAGCCGGATGCCTGCGTGATCAACGTCGAGGATCAAGGCATCGGCATCTCCAATGACGATCGCCAGAAACTGTTCTCGGGTTTCGAATCGGTAGGTGGGTGAGGACGCTCGGTTCTTGTCAGCACTGAAGCACTGACGACTTCGAAATATCCATCGACTTCGTGTTCACCGCTGTCGAAGGAATCCAGGTCCGCATCGGTAGGTAGTGCGAAGCTGTGAACAATGCTCATTGTAAGCTGTATGTAGTAAACAGCGGTTTGCAGCCGATCAGCAAGTCTTGAGTAGGGAAGTCTGTCGAGGCTCAACTGCCTATTCGCCGCACTCCCAGCCGCAGCGCTGCTCTGCACATACCCCGCGCCCCACGCACTCGATGTGACCGTACACGTTGCCGGATAGACTGCAGTCGAGGTCGCGCTCGCATGCGCCGTCGTCGTCGCATAGCTTGTCTGTGGCGCAATAGCTGGGCTCTTTACAGTCGCGGTCGCTCTCGCAGTGCTTGCGGCAGATGCCTGTTGCGTCGTCTACGCCGTCTGGTGTGTCGCAGGTCAGACTGGGCTCGCAGCGCTCGTACAGCCACGGCAACGTGAAGCCGTGGCAGCGCGCCGCCTCGCCTACGAACGGCGCGCACTCGTAGATCGCTAGGTTCTCGCTGGTCTGCGCTTGACGACACCAGGTGCCTTGCGTGCAGTCCGCATCGGTCCGGCACTCGCTCGGGTCCTCGCACACCGCGTGTCCGAACGTGTCGTAGAACTCTGCTTTGCAGCCGCCGCAATAGTTCGCGACGCACTCGCCTTCCTCGCAGGTCGGTGCGACCGCACATGGGTCTGCGAAACACTGCACCGGCTGGCTGCCGTCGGCGCACTGGCAAGAACCGTCGCAGCAGACCATGCGGGCTTCGAGATACTCGAGGTCGCGCGCGGTCAGCACGGAGACTTGCCGATCGTAGTTGCAGAGCGAGATCGACAGCACGGTTGCTCCGGATTCGCTGCCCGCTGCAGTGCCGTGGATCAGATAACGCCGCAGGAGGAGCTCGGTTCCACACGCGGCGTCGGACAGCGGCGTCTTCAAGATCACGCTTTGCTTTGGGCGCAGGCAGCCTTTGAACGTTCGCACTACGCGGCCGAGATAGTAGCGAATGTCACCTGACACATAGGTGCGGGTGAGGTCGACGAATGCCACATCGCTCGATTGTTTGTAGCTAGACTCGACCGTCGGCAACACGCACGAACATGCCACAGCACGGCTCGCAGCCGCGACAAACATGAGCAGGCTGATCGCGACGACCAGGACTGAGTACAGGAGCAGAGATCGGATCCGCATTGTGGTCTGCCTTTCTCGCTGCGGCGCTCGCGCAGCTTCCACAAGCCAACCAATCCATGGCGCGCACGCGGCGAAAACACGCGTGGCAGGCGGCCGGTCACCCTCGGCCGTCTACCAAGATACTGCTGCTGCGCGAGCATTGCTCGGGTGCTGCGAGAAATCGCTCGATCGGATCGGAATCGCCAATTCGATCCGAGTGGCTGAAGCTGATGGCGGCGCTGTGTTAACCAGCAGTTTCGAGGGACTGAACGCGGGAGTGTTATGTCCCTGTGTAGGTGGGCGGTGTACTGCCTTTCTCGGAGCGGCCACTCACTGCGTCAGCGGGCTCTAAGCCGGCGCACGGGTCGCTTAGGCAACTGCCTTATGCCGACGTCTGGCTATACCTGCTGTCGCATTGAGTCGCGTCAGCGGAGCAGGCCCCGCTCTCGAAAGATGCGATCGTAGATCTCGCGGATGACCGGTTCTTTTTGCCGGTTGTACTCGAGTGTGGTCCCCAAGCCGTCCGCGAACATCGCTGCAGCTGCTAGCTTCGTGCGCAGATACAGCTCCCGTTCATGAGGGTGTGCGATCAGCCACTCGCGAAACAGCCGATGCCGGAGCAACTCCGGACATTCAGGCCCGAATACATGGAGATTCGTGCGCGGGTCGTCGAGCCTCAAGAGCCGGTGTTGGTGCCATGCGGGCTCGCGTCTACGCAGGATAAAGCCGACGTGCTCGAGCGCTGGCACATATGCGGCCTCATCGACTGGATCGACCAGTGTGAGATCGATGTCGATGATCGGCTTGGCTGCGAGCCCTGGAATCGCGGTCGAGCCGATGTGCTCGATGGCGAGCACAGCACCTCCGAGCGCCGCTCGAATGCGTGTGACGACTTCTTTGTACTGAGCCGGCCAGCTCTCGTTGTAATCGACGATCAGGATCGGCGCTGGCAGTGTCGCTTCTCCGACCCACGGATTGTGATCCGTTGGGGGATCCCAGTGCTTTGTGAGCTCTTCGGCGCGCGGCATGGCGACGAGTATACGTCGAGTTTCTGCGGCCCAGGAGAGGTTCGCGAGAAACGCGCTGCCTATTGTCTAGCGCCAGCTCAGCGAGCGTCCTTACCTTTTTGGTGAGAATTACACAGTCGTGAGTGCTGATCTGTTCGTGGTCTCGGGTAGCTATACGACGGTTGTAGTGTGACCGTTATAGAACACCGTCGTGCGGAAGGACTTTGCGGCCGAGCACCCCGACGCCGTGCGCAACTATGTCGAGTCTACAGCGCGTGCGATCGAGTGGGCGCGAGAGAGGTGCTGTGCTGAACGATCGTGACATGCAGCTGTGGATCGACTGGTTGGGTCGCGAAGGCGTGCTCTCGATGACCGTGATGGCGACGAAGATGCCGTTCGTCGGCAGAAGCTGACCGCCGCTATCAGCTGCGGTAACGCGGCGCAGGCTGTGCTTGACCGTAGCCAGGCAACATCGCGCGGCGCGCGGCATCGAACGTCTCCCACTGTTCGACTTCGTGCAGCGGCGGGATGGTGACAGCTTCGCGGCGATCGAAGCCTACTAGGGCGGCGTCGACCAGATCTTCGACATCCATGAGGTTCGGGATCTTGCTGATGTCTCTGCCGCCGCGCTCCCAGATCTCGGTGCGCGTCGCCGCGGGCAATACCGCTTGCACGTAGACACCTTTGGGTCCGAGCTCGAGCTGCAGCGCTTGCGACAGGTAGAGCACAAAAGCTTTGGTCGCGCCGTACACCGCCGAGACAAACTCAGGAGCGAGCCCGACCACCGAGCCGATGTTGATGATCGCGCCAGTTTTCGCTGCAGCCAAGCGCGGCGCGATCGCGCTGGTCAGGCGCGCGAGCGAGACCACGTTGAGGTCGATCAGCTGGCTTACATGATCGGGCGTCTGGTCCAAGTAAGTGCCTGGGATGGTCGCGCCAGCGTTGTTGACCAAGATTTCGATCCGTACATCCTCGCGCAGGCGCGCTTCGACTGCTGCGAGCTCGGCCGCGCTGGTGAGGTCTGCGGGCAGCACGTCTACCTCGACGCCGGTCTCCGCACGAAGCCGCGTGGCGAGCGCTTCCAGCCGCGCTCGGTCGCGCGCGACCAGCACCAAGTCGTGCCCGCGCTTCGCGAAGCGGTCGGCGTACAGCGTGCCGATGCCGCTGGAAGCGCCCGTAATCAATACTGAAGATTTCTTAGACATGGTCAGCTCCGGGTTGGGTCTTATTCATGATGAGCGTCATGAATGACAATCATGATGGTCATCATGTATACTGTCAAGCGGAGCCCCGCCGTGAAGATCAGCCGCGAACAAGTCGAAGCGAACCGACGTAGGATCCTGGACGCTGCCGGTCGTTTATTTCGCGAGCATGGCTTCGAGGCGGTCACCGTATCGGAGATCATGAAAGCCGCTGGGCTTACACACGGTGGCTTCTACGGGCACTTCAAGTCGAAGGAAGACTTGATCGCACAAGCGCTCGAGCACGCGCTCACGGCAAAACCCAAAGAGGAGCCGTTCGACATAGCGCGTTATGCGGCCAGCTATCTGTGTCCGACTCATCGCGATGGCGTCGCAGAAGGCTGTCCGATCGCGGCGCTTGCGGTTGAAGCTACACGTGTGAGCCCGGAGGCGCGTGCTGCACTCACTGCAGGAGTGCGCGTGCAGCTCGAACGCTTCACCGAACAAGCGTCCGGAACCAAAGCGCAGAAACGACGAACAGCGATCGGTACGTGGGCGGCCATGGTTGGCGCGCTCGTGCTCGCGCGCTTGAGCGACGACGAAGCGCTGTCCGACGAGCTGCTCGCGCAGACACGTGCGTTCATCCGCGAGCAGCTTGCAGAGGGTTAGCACTGGTGCATAAGAACGAACGGCGGCTCAACAACATTCTGATCAGCCTCAACAGGGTAGGCGTGAGCGGACTTCGTGCATGAGCGTGATGAAGTCGCGTTCACTAGGCACCTCCGGAATGGCGTCCTTTTCCCAGCCGACGCGTTTGCGATAGATGCCGAGCTGACCGCTTGCGAGCCAGCCGGTTTCGTCTTTGACGGGAGAAGCGTTGTCGATCGGCGCAGCGCGGCTCTTCTTGCGCTCGCTCACCGGCAATCCGATGGACGTGCACCTGCATACGAGTGTCAACCTGCGGCGCTATCTCTTGGGCGTGGAAGGCTTGAGCTTGCGCAATAAGCTGCTCTTGCTGTTGACGTGGCACACCGGACCCGAGGTGCGCAACACCCAAGATCGGATGGAACCGGCCGCGCCGCAGCCCACAGCGGCAGTACGCGTGCGCTCGCAAGCGGAGCTGATCGACGCGATCGTGCACAGCATCCACACCCAACCTCCGACCGACTGGTCGAAGGTCGTGAACCTCGGCACGATGCGCGCGGTGCCGGAGGTCAAAGACACGATCCAGCTAGCACACCAGTACGTGCAGCTCCGCTACGAACCAAGCGCGCTGATCGCGCGGCTCGCCGAGATCGTGTGCCATGACGACTTCACCGAGCTGCACGCGTTCAAGCACCATCAAGCGATCTTCGAAGAGCTGCACGCGACGCGCGAGCCATGGCGCTGGCTGCACCTGGTCTGTGGTGCCCAGGCGGCCGCGATCTCGTTTGGCAAGAGCATGCTCGTGTACGAAGAATACTTAGACCGCCTGCACGCTGCGTAAGCACTACCGCGCGAGCGCTGTTCTGCAAGCCTGGGACGTGCTTCTTGGCTTCTGGACCAGGGTTTTCCGCGAACCACGGGATGATGCACTCCCAAACCACTTCGCCGTCCTTCGTGACCTCGAACAAACGACCGGTCGCAGACTCGATGATGTGCGTATTGCCGTTCGGCAGCCGCTGCGCGCTGCCCATGTACGCTGTGTAGAACGCGTTGGGCAGCCTCGTCTGGCGAACGGCCTCGGTTCAGAGTAAGCGAGTCACCGGAGGTTTTTATGAGCGAACAAGCGCCGAAACTAAAGATCGAGCACAGCGAGGACGACGGGCGCGGTGCGTTCTTCCTCGCGAAGCAGGGTATTCGCTTGGCTGAAATGACCTACTCACGGGCGGGTGAGAAGCTGGTGATCGTGGACCACACCGAGGTGAGTGAGCAGCTGCAAGGCCTCGGGGTCGCGCGTGAGTTGCTGAACGCGGTGGTCGCGTGGGCACGCGAGACCGAGACGAAGATCATTGCGACCTGTTCGTACGCTAAGTCGCAGTTCGATAAGGATCCGTCGATCCGCGACGTTCTGTCCTGAACGTGTGCGGGGCCCACGATGGCCACGATGGCCACGATGGCCACGATGGCCACGACAGGCCGAGCAGCAGATACACGAGCAGCAGTTGCGCGAGGTCTGCGAACAGCAGGTAGCCTGTGCGCGCGTATTGCGCGGTGTTGCCGATGCGGAGATAGAAGAACACGCTCGGCAGCACCACGCTCGGCGCCCAGAGCAGCGTGAGCGCCGCGAGTCGCAGCCAAAAGCTGCGGCGCAGCGCGAGCAGCACGCCGAGCGTGAAGGTCTGGATCAGCGGCAGATACACGAAGTAGTGCATCCACGAGGTCGGCAAGAGCAACGGCGTCGACAGCGCGACCAGGCAAAAGGCGAACAGCTCGAGGCGCTTACGGATCGCCAGCCAAGCCAGCGCGATATTGCATAGCCCGAGCATGCCCGCACAGCTCGCCCAAACGCCGCGCGCGCCGACATCGCCGAGATGCCAAGCGCGGGCCAGGCGCGCGACTGTGGAGGGCAAATACTGGCTGGAGGAGATGGTGACGACCCACGTCGAGTTGGCCTGCGCCATCGCGTTGCGGCTCTCGCGGTAGAAGTGCAGCGCCCGCTCTGCGCCCATCGCGAGCGCAGGCCAGGCGATCAGCAAGAGCACACATGCGACCGCGAACCAGATCAGCGCGCGATAGCGCCCGCGCGTGATCAAGCTCACCGCGTACACCGCAGGGTAGTAGCGACACGCCGCAACCAGCGCGAGCGCGAGCGCGGCCGCCGCCAGCTGCTGTCTCTGCAGGAGCGCGAACGACAGCAGGACCAACGCGACGAATGTGGTGTTGGCTTGACCCCACTTCCAGTTGTGCAGGACAGGGTACGAAGTTAGTGTAAGCGCGAGCAGGAGCAGCTGCAGCGCAGGCGAAAACCCGCGCAAGCACAGCCCGGACGCAACAATCAACAGCAGCAAGCTCGCGGCTTGAAACCACGTCCAAGCGTTCTGCGCTTGGTCTTTGGAGAGATCCGCGAGCGGGGTGAGCAAGAGCGCAAACGTCGGCGAGTAAAAGTACTTCTTCACCGGGTTCTCGTCCTGACGGATCACCCGCGCTTGCTTGTAGTAGAACAACGTGAAGTCGCAGTACGTCACCATGCACGACGCATCCACGGCGCGGCTGAACGCTTCGTAGCTCGGCCACTGCTTGCGATAGTACAGCCCGGTCGCTAGCACGATCGCAAGCGCACACACACTCAAGCACAGCCGCTGCAGCCAAGGGCGGCGAAGGAGCTGGCTCAGCCGCGCATCGCCTATCCTCACGGAGCTCGAGCCGCTCATGGCCAACGGCCATAACAGACAGCGCAGCGCGCCCGCAAGGGCGATCTCAGCCCGCGCGCCGGTTGTCGCTCACCTGCTGGGTCGCGAGCTCGCCCAGGGTGCGCAGGGCGCCCGCGATCTTCTCCGACCACGGAAAGCCACAGTTCAAGCGCAGGTGATGTTTGTAGCGCTGACCTGCCGCGAACACCGGGCCCGGCGCGAACAAGATGCCGCGCTTGGCGGCCGCCGCTTGCAGCTGCATTGCATCGACCTCGCGCGGCAGCGTGACCCAAAGCAAGTAGCCACCGCGTGGATCGGACACTATCGTGCCGGCAGGAAACGAGGCCGCGATGGCTTCGCGGAACGCGCGCACTTGTTGGTTGAGCCGCGTGCGCAGCCTGCGTAGATGCCGGTCGTAACCGCCCAGGCTCAGATACTCGGCGACAGCCATCTGCTCGAGCGTGGAGGTGGCCACGCTGTGCGAGAACTTGAGCCGGGCCACGCGCTCGGCATAGCGGCCTGGCATGATCCAGCCGACGCGGTAACCCGCAGCAAGCGTCTTGGAGAACGAGCCGACGTGCAGAATGCGACCGCTGCGGTCGTGCGCTTTCACCGGGCTTGGGCGCGAGTGATCCCAGGCCAAGTCGCCGTAGATGTCGTCCTCGATCAACGGCACGTCGTAGCGCTCGATCAGCGCGGCGAGCTGCACGCGTGCGGCGGTGGGCATGAGCGAGCCGTTCGGGTTGTCGAAGGTCGGGATCGCGATGCAGGCCTTGATGTCGAGTTTCTTCAGCGCCTGCTCGAGCGCCGATAGATCCATGCCGTGCTCGGGATGCGATGGGATCTCGACCACGCGCAGGCCCAGCTCCTCGAGCAGCTGCAGGATGCCAAAGTAGATCGGCGTCGACACGGCGACGCTGTCTCCGGGCCGGGTGGTCGCACGCAGCGCGAGGTGCAACGCTTCCATCGCGCCCGAGGTGATCAGGAAGTCGTCCTCGCTCGCCGACATCCCCCAGATCAACGATCGCTTGGCGAGCTGCCGGCGCAGCGTGAGCAACCCAGGCGGCGGCTCGTAGCTCGCACCCGCGGTGGACATCTCGCGCAGGATCCCGCTGAGTAAGCGGTTCAGTGTACGGATCGGGTACAGCTCCGGTGCGAGCTGCGCCGCTCCGAGCTGCACGACGCGAGGATCAGCCATGGTGCGGACCAGGCTCGAGACCACGTCCGACACTGTGATGCGCGTCGGAGCGAGCGCAGCTGCGCGCTGCGGACGCACGGCCACGGGGCGAATCGCCGCTTGGCACACGAAGTGGCCGGACTTTGGCCGAGTCTCGATCAGCGCACGCTCCTCGAGCGAGCGGTACGCTGCGAGCACAGTGGCGATGCTCACCTCGCGCTCGCGGGCGAAGCGGCGTACCGACGGCAAGCGATCGCCGGAGCGCAGTGTGCCCGCAGCGATCAACGATTCGACGTGGCTGGCGACTTGCTCGTACAACATAGTGCCGCCCAGCGTACGCGCGTGCGCCCGAGTCGACCAGTACAGATTGTGCCGATCAGTACCGGTACAGATCTGATCTGTACTGGTCAGTTTCGGTTTTATCTGTACCTACCGCGGGAAGCGTTCACGAAGCAGGGTAGGGACCATGACCAGCCTATCTACTTCTGTCTCGAGCGCGGCTCCGTCACTTGGCACACCCACGTTGCCGCGCGGCGTCGTGCTGTCCTTGGCGCTGGTGTACAGCATCTGGAGCTCCACTTATCTGGCCCTGCGCTACATGGTCGCGGACATGCCGCCATTGGCTTCGAGTGGCGCACGCTTCTTCATCGCCGGCGCTGTGATGTATGCTTTCCTGCGCGCACGGGGCGCGGCAGCACCCAGCTTGCGACAGTGGGCGATCTGCGCAGCCACTGGCTGCGCGATGTTCTTCATGGGCAACGGCTTCGTGGCGATCGCCGCACGCGAGGTCCCCTCGGGTGTCACGGCGATGTCGATCGCCAGCGTGCCGTTGTTCCTGACTGCGTTCGAAGCGGGCTTAGGCCAACGCCCGAGCTTGCGCCAGTGCGCGGGCCTCGCGCTCGGCTTCGCCGGCGTGGTCTGTATGTGCGCGTCAAGCGCGGCGACATCCAGCTCGGCGCTTTGGCTCTTGGTGCTCGCTCCGGTCGGTTGGGCGGTGGCCTCGCTGCTGACGCGGCGCTGCAACTTGCCAACCGGTGCGATGGCGGGTGCGGCGCAGCTGCTGGGCGGCGGTGCGGGCCTCTTGCTCGGTGGCTTCGCGCTCGGTGAACGTATGACCGCAGTGCCTTCGCAGAGCTCGTTCATCGCGTTCGGCTACTTGGTCGTGTTTGGATCGATCATCGGGTACTCGGCGGCGCTGTACTTGTTGCGCAACGCCTCGGCTGGCCTTGCGACGAGCTATGCATACGTAAATCCCGTGCTCGCCGTCGCGCTGGGCACGACCTTGGGTGGCGAGCGACTCGGCCCGAGCGCGCTGCTCTCGGGGTTGCTCGTGGTCAGCGGCGTGCTGATGCTGCTCACCGATCGGCGTCAGACCAAGGTAGAGTAGAGATCACCAACGTCAACGGCGGCGCTGTGTCACTCGGTCATCCTTACGGCATATCGGGGGTGCGCGCTACGTCGCTAGCGCGTTGCTCGAGCTCGGCAGGCGCAACAAGAAGCGCGCGATCATAGGCGTGTGCACGGCTGCTCGAGCGCGCGTAGTCATGCGCGCTCGGTTTTGGCCTTTGCTGTGCCGACGTCGAAGTAGAGCAGGAACGCGGGGATCACGATCGGGTAGAGCACGCCGATCACCCGCGTGATCCGGCTCGACAAGAGCACGGACGCGAACAGCACCAGCGGGACCACGGGCAGGCTGCGCCGCAAGAGTGGGTGCTGCAGCGCGTTGAGCAGGCCGGTCCAAATGAACGCAAACGCGAGGAAGATCTGCACGAGCAGACCTGCGCCCGAGCGCAAGCCGAACAGGCGTTGCCCGTACGCGGGGAACTGACCGTCGAGCACGTTGTAGCCGTAGTTCACTTCGATCGCACTGCCGCCGAGCAAGAGGCGGTATGCGCCGAACGCGATCACTGGGATCGCGGCCATCAGCGCGCTCGCCCACTTGGATTCGTGATTCTCGCGGTGCAGCCACCACAAGAGTCCGGCAAACGCGAGGATCTCTTTGGTCGCGACGGCTGCTAACGCGGCACACGCGAAACCGAGCGCGTTGCGTGAGTACGCGGCCATGAACAACAAGCAGCTGCACAAGGCGCTCGCGGGCTCCAACATCGGGAAAGCCAGTGTGCCGGTGATGGCCGTGGACGTGATGAACAGGCAGCCGCCGAGCACGCTGGTCACGCGCGCAAAACCGAAGTGTTGCGCGAGATGGATCTCGAACAGGAGCGCGCTAAGCACCGAGACCAACACGTTGAAGATCACGAACACTGCTTCGACGCTGAGCTGTGTGCTCTGATGCAGCGCGCCGACGATGGTCGTAGGTAAGAACCGATACTTGTAAGGTGGGACGGACTGCTCGGGATGCGTGGCTTGTCGTACGTAATAAGCTGCATCGCCCCATAACGACGAGAACTTCCACAGCTCGCCGTGCTGTAGCGCTTGGGCTGCGGGTCCGTCGTTTGCGAGGCTGCCGAAGTCTGGGTACCAGCTGCGGAAGTTTTCGTCGCGCGAGGCCGCGTCACGCGTGTAGTAATCGGCGAGACGAAGTGTGGCCTCAGGGCCAAAAGTTAGCTGGAGCGAGGTGGAAAGCGTAAGCGACGCGTATAAGCCCAGGGATACAAACGTGCGTCGATCTAAAATGGGCAACACGCGCGAATGTAACGCACCCCGGGCGCCCGTCGTCAACTAATGGAGGGGCCGGAGGGCCTACTTCAGGGCTCGGATCGCGGTGAGCAGCTCGTCGAGCGTAAACGGCTTCCGCAGGAAGCCCTGCCGCGCAACCGACCCAACACGCGCGTGAAGGACCTTCCCGATCTCGCGCTGCTTGCGACCGCGCAGGCGATCGATGCCAAGCGCTTGCGCGCAGCGCTGGAACAGACGTTCACCTATCGAAAGACGCATGCGCTTCCACCTTCGGTTCCCGCGCCGCTCGAAGCCTGGACAACGCCATATCAAGCGCTGGCCCGCGATGAACAGCTCTCTTGGGCGACGCTCGACGAAGTCTTGGCGGCGACCCACACGTGTGGAGTTGGCGACTTCATCGGCTCTGTCCATCGATCCCCTCAGCGCCACGAAAGTTGGGGGCCTGAACGGCTACCACGTTCAGCGTAAGTCTGCGGAGCAAATCTCGGCTCACATGGCGCTCTTCGGCGGTCCTGGCGTCCTTTGGCGATTCCTCTTCTCTCTTCGCACGGCTCACCAACTCCGGCTCTTAAGGGAATCCCGGATGCATCCTAAGGGTAGCCCTTAGAAGCTGTGCAGCTGAGGGCTGCAACGCTGCGGATAATGCAGCGATTTCGCTCGCGCTGGTGATCAGACCTGTCATCTGCACGCACATCGTATAGCGACACTTCGAGCCGTGTGGACAGAATTGACGCTGACGGCGGCAGGCGCAGAGTAGTCCGGACGACCTGACAGTGTCTGATATGTCAAATGTCTCAGCTCGGTTAGATGAGAGCGCGACGCATGTGTCGCTGGCGAAGCGCGTCGAAGCTAGCTATGTTCGAAGTATCTCGGACCATGCTCGAAGCGTTCTCCATCGAGAAGCTTGCGCCAGCGTCTTTTTCGGAGCAGCTGCGCGCGCTGCTGGAGGACGCTCGGAGCTTGCTTCGTTTGAGCGGGATCGCGCTCGTGGAGCTGGCCGCGGAACAAGCCGTCGTCGCGCCACGCTGGCGAGCGTGGTCGCCCTGGCCGCGTCTACCTGGCGAGCTCAGCATGGAGGCGTTCGAGGCGCTGCAGCACAAGCAGGAGCTGCACATATTGCGCGAGCTGAGCGCCGACGAGCTGGACTTGCTCGGTGCGCCGTTCGCTGACTGGCCCAAGGGCAATGCCACGCTGCTGTCTTTGAACGTGACACCGGCGCTGTGCGTGCGGCCCGACACGCTGCTGATCGTGTTGCATGAGCCGAACAGCGCGTTTGATCTGAAAGCGCTGCGCGAGCTGCAGGGTTGTCTGGAGCATGGTCTGTCGCTCGACCGGCGTCGGCGCATGGCGGACCTGGTGTTTCAAGCGGTTCAGCAGGCAGCAGACCCGATCGAGCTCACCGACAGCGAAGCGCGGCTCATGTATGCGAACACCGCGTGGGAGGACACCTTCGGTTACGTCGCGCGCGACGTGATGGGTCTGACTGTCGGAAAGCTGTTTCGCGATCCGGTGGCACCGCTGCACGACCGCGCATTTTATCAGTTCACCTTGGCGCGGATCGCTGAAGGTCGCGCGTGGACTGGCGCGCTGGCTTGTCGTACGCGTGACGGCCGCCGCGTGTTCTGCGAGCCGATGGTCAGCGCGTTTGATGCGCCCGAGCAGGGCTTCAGAGGGAACATCGCGGTGCGGCGTAACCTCGAGCAGCGCGCCGAGCGTGAGAACGCGCTCGCGGTCGCACACCAAGAGTTTCGTGCGGTATTGGCCGCCGTGCCGGAGGCAGTGGCCGTGCTGCGCGATGGCAGGTTGTACTTCGTCAACGCGAGCTTTTTGGAGCTGGTGGGTCGCAGCGAGCGGGATGTGATCGGTTTGGCTTACGCAGAGCTGATCTACGACGATGACCGCGCGGACTTTGTCACCAAGCACGAGACGAGTGTGGTGTGCGCACGCTTCGTGCGCGAGGATGGCAGCGTGCGTTTCGCGGAGATCTCGACCGCGGGCGAGATCTCGTTCGAGGGCAAGCCCGCGATGATCGTGCTGGCACGCGACATCACGGAGCAGCGCATCGCGCAAGAGCAGCTGACGCGCGCTGAGCGGTTGTCCGCGTTAGGCGCGCTGGCTGCCGGTGTCGCCCACGAGATCAACAATCCATTGTCCTACGTGCTGCTCAACCTGCGCTATCTCGAGGATAACGCGGAGCTGGGTGAACGCACACAGCTCGCGCTGCTAAACGCGCTCGACGGCGCCACGCGCATTCAGCAGATCACACAGGAGCTGCGGAGTTACTGCGGCGCCGATGCGCCCGGCAAACCTGAGCCGATCGACGTGTACAAGGCGGCGAGCTCGGCCATCAACATTGCGCAAAACCAGATCCGTCATCGGGCCAAGCTCGAGCGCTCTCTGGAAGACGACCTGCACGTGATGGGGCGCGAGGGCAAGCTGGTCCAGGTGTTGGTGAACTTGTTGATCAACGCTGCGCAAGCCATCCCGGAGTCGGATAGTCAGCGGCATTTGATCACGGTGCGTTCGTACAGCGTGTCCGAGACCGTCGCGCAGATCGAGATCACGGACACCGGCGTGGGCATCTCCCCCGATGTCTTGCCGCACGTATTCGAGCCATTTTCGACGACGAAACGCAGAGGCGAGGGCTCGGGTCTCGGGCTCGCGATCTCCAAGCGCATCGTGGAAGAGCTGGGCGGGCAGATCAGCATCGAGAGCCAGCTCGGTCACGGCTGTCGCGTGCTGATCGAGCTGCCGCGCACCAGTCGCGATGCCATCACAGCGAAGTATCTGCGTCCGCTCTCGCACGAGCTGCCCGACCATGATGCCGAGCGGGTGCAGCTGCTGGTGATCGACGATGAAGTGTCGATCGGCAAGACGCTGCGAGACATCATGCTCGACTACGCTGTGACGGTGGCCGTGTCGGCCCGCGAAGCGATCGATCTGCTGCAATCGGGGCAGCCATTCGATGCGGTGTTGTGCGACTTGATGATGCCCGAGTTGACCGGGCCCGAGCTGTACCGTGCGGCCTGCCGGCTGCGCCCCGAGCTATGCGAGCGCTTCATCTTTATGACCGGTGGTGCATTCACCGATCATGCACGCGAGTTTCTCGAGCACACGTCGTGTCCGACTTTGAGTAAGCCTTTCACGATTGCCAATGTGTACCGAGTGGTCGAGCAAGCAGTCGAGCAGTCACGCTCTGCCCACGCTGCGTCGTTGTAGACATCGCTGTCCAACACTCAACTGCGAGGAAATCATGCGAATCATTTCGTATGTGGCTGTGATCATGTTTGTCAGCTTGAGCAACCCAGCGCTGGCTGGGAACAAAGACTTCAGCGCGACGTTCGACAGGTGCGGGGAGTTTGTCGGCATCGGTTTTGTGCCTGCGAATCGTGCGCGCAGTCTGGTCCCGAGCCGGTACACGCTCGCAGGCGACAGTGCGAACGCGCTGCTGGTCGTGCGGGTTGCGAGCTGCGCCGAAGTGTCGATCGATGGCAAGAAGTCGGGCCCGGCGCGCACTGCACAGATCGGTGTCATGTTGCAGGGACCTGACGGAACTGCTGACATCAATAACTACATGCTCTGGTTTGTGACTGACTCCGGTAAGCTGCACGGGAAGCTACAAGCGGCAGGCCTCAAGAACGGCAACGATCAGCAGCTCAAGTTCGCGTTCGAGCCGATCGGCGGCACGGGTACGCTGAGCATCGACGTGAGTGCGCCGCGTTTTCCGGCGTTCCCGCTCCTCGGCAGCGCGACGGTCCCTGGCGGCGACCCGATCAGCTTCGTCGCGAGCTGGTTCGCGGATGGCAAACACGGTTCGCTGCGCATGCGCACGAGCTTTCAACAGCTGCGCTTCGGCGACTCTGACATCGTCCTCACAGCTCCACCGGAGTCTGAGCTCGCAGACCTCATCGGCAGCCCCTCACTCACGTTCACCGAGCTCCACAGCTACAACGAATGGCGATCCGCCACCATGCAAGCCACGCTGCAATGATCAGTCGCTGCGCGTGCGGCGGGTGATGATGATGCGGCTGGACTGTTCGTTTTCTAACGGGGTGACTGTGAGTTGTTCGATGGGCGCGCTGGCGTTGTCGAACATGAGGCCTTGTGGTAGCGCGCGGTAGCCGGGCCAGCGCTTCGCGAGCTGTGTTTGGTAGAAGCTGATCACGCTTTCGGGGCTCGCAGCGACGTGGGCCTCGATGAAGTCTTTTTCGAAGCTGGGATAGTCGGTGCCAGCGGGGAAGGGGATGCCCTGGATCCACTGGACTTGGATGGTCTCGCCGCTGCCGGCTGCGAGGCTCGGCCACTGCACGTGGCCGCCGAAGTAGAGCGCGGCGCCCGCACCGAGCGCGAGTGCGAGTGTCCAGACGACCCAGATGCCGCCGGAGCGACGCGGTACGCGGTAGCGACCTCGTGCGTCCGGCGGGACGCCGAGTGACAGGCTCATCGGGCCCGCCGCCGACAGCTGCTCAGGTTCGTGCTTTGCGAGCGCCGCACGGTTTTGCGAGCCCGACTGCGGTCGGAGCGGCAAGCTCGCAAGCGCATCGCGCAGCGCTTGGGCAGACTGGTAGCGGCGCGCGGCGTCCTTCTCCAGGCAGCGTGCGATCAATGTGTCGAGCGCGGGGGAGACGCCACGCTCCGGTGCTTTTTGGCGCGGTGGCAGGATCGGCTCGTTGAGCACTTTCATCATCAGGCTGAGCGCCGTGTCGGCCTCGAATGGAACGTCGCCTGTCAGCAGCTCGTAGCCGATCAGCCCGAGCGCGTAGATGTCCGTGCGTTCGTCGGTCGCGTGCTCGCTCAGCTGCTCGGGTGCCATGTACTGCGGCGTGCCCAAAATTTCGCCGTTTTGCGTGATGCGTGGAGCGGCTGTACGCGTGAGCTTGGCGATCCCGAAGTCGAGGATCTTGACGCGCCCTGCTTGGGTCGTGCTGATCATCACGTTGTCTGGTTTGAGATCTCGGTGCACCACGCCTTGCCTGTGCGCATCGATCAAGGCGTCGCACAGCTGCTCTAAAATCGCGCAGACTTCGGCTTCCGGCAGCGGGCCTTGCTCGCCGACGATCGTTCCGAGCGTGCGGCCGGCGATGTATTCCATCGCCAGGTACGGGGTGCCATCGTCGCCGCGCCCAAACGCGTACAGCTGCACGATGTTGGGATGGTTCAGCTGGGCCAGCGCTTGGGCTTCGCGCTTGAAACGCGCTTCGCCGCTCGAGCCGCTGAGCGCCTGACCATTCAGCAGCTTGATGACCACGGGGCGGCCGACTTCCAGCTGCTCCGCGAGATAGACCTGACCCATTCCGCCGCGACCCAGCGGCTGCTGTAGGCGAAACTGCCCGCCGAGCACTTGCCCGGTCCGATGCTGTTGCGCGTCGCTCTCGCCCTCCATGCCGGTTTTCCTCGCCGAATCATGGACGATCTGTCGCCGGCTGCAAATCCTCAGCCGTAGGTTGCTCTCAAGCGCGCGGCCATGGCGGACAACTCGCGGCGCAGGCTCTCGGGGCCGAGCACGCGTACGTACGGGGCGAGGACGCAGAGTGTGGAGATGGCGATCGTGCTGCGCTCGAAGTCGAGCGTGACGCGCTTGGTTCCTGCCGCTGTGAGAGGCGCCGCGTCAAGGCGGGCTCGATCGCTTGCCGGGCGCTCGTGGAGCAGGAGCTGCTCGCCCTCGGGGTCGCCCTCGAGCACGACGTTCAGCTTCGCGCGCTTCTGCAAGAAGCTGGCGAGCGTGCGCCGCGCGCGCCGAGCGCCGCCGTCAGCTTCGAGAGGCCGGTGCGTAATCAAGATGAGCGCGATCCGCCGGCCCAGCGGAGATTGCGCTCGCAGATAGAAGGTTAGGAGCCGGCCCGCGTTGGGGGGTGTGGGTTCGCCGGCCGGCTCCCGGTCGGTCACGCGCCGTTCGACCAGCGCGGACTCACTTGAACATTGAGCGCGGCTGCGTTTTGGCCGCAGAAGCTGCCAGTCACTTGGACGGCCTTGCCGGCTTCGTCGACCAGCACATTCAGGTCGACCGTGCACTGGGCTTGGACTTTGCCGGTGAAGGTGACTTCGCCTTGGTAGATGGTCTGCACGCGGACGGGCAGCGCACCCGCTTGGACGCTTTGCGAGAAGTCGACCGTGCCGGCCAGGGTTGTGCCGTTGTTCGTGACGCACCCGTTGTAGTCGATCGCAACTTGCACATCGACCGTTGTTGGAACGGGCACGACGTTCACGCGGCCAGCGACTGATGCTCCGCCGCCGCCAGCGCAAGTCACCTGAATCGCGTTGCCTTCGGCACCGCCTTTCGCACCAGTCACGGTGGTGTCGACGTTGGCCGTCAGCTCGGTCAGGGCAGCTTGCGCTGTCGCGGCATCGACCTGCTTGCCACCGCTGCTGTTCGAGTCATCGTCTGCGCAGCCGACCGCTACGAGTGCGATGCTGCAGAGACCTGCGCTAAGGGTATTTCTCATCGAGCTGTACATCTTCTCCTCCTAAGACCATGACCGCGTGCAGCGGCTTTCCAGAAGTCATTGCACGAACGATGCCGCAGCAGCCGATAGCTGCAAGCGCCGCTTGAAGCGGGAACGCGGGGTGACCGCGCAGGCTCGAACGTCACATATCGAGCAATGTGCGGCGCCGATGCTGTGTTGGCAACTGTTTCAGACGCACTCTGCCCGCTACGGTCAAGTCGCAAGCGCTGCGCCGAGACTTGTTTTCTCGGTAAATCACGCGCAGCGATAGTACGCAACGCGAACTATCCATCGAGGCCACACCACTGGCCCGTCTTGTCACGCGCTACTCTTCGACGCTGATGGCGGCGCGTCGAAATCAATCAACCGCCAGGGCACGCCGGGAGGAACGCCATGTGAATTTTTTAGAAAGTTTCTGGCGTCTTCTGGTGCCCTTTCTTGGCGTGCCTTGGCGGTTCCTCTTCGGTCGCGGGCACAGAGCTGTGCGCGTAGGGTGGTTTGCTGTGAAGGATTAAGCACTGACTTGGGAGTCCCTGTTTTGCGGGTGGGCGTTTATCGGGCGCGAGGGCTGGCGTTTGTACGGCCGGCAGGCCAGAAATGTTGGCTGTTCGAAAGTGCGAGCGCGTGGGATCCAGAGCCGTTTGTGCGGCGGGTTGTTGTGGGGGTTGGCGTGGCTGTTCGTCGCGCCGCGTGTCAGTGCACAGGCTGGTTGCGTGGAGATCGAGGGCGCATTGCCCGAAGCGCTGTCTGAATGCGTCACGGAGGTGCGGCTGTGCTCCAGTTATCTGCGTGCGCTTGCCGCTGATGGCGGCGGCGGTGACCGACAGGATACCGCCGATGACTTCTTGCCCCTGCGCGTGAGGCTACGCGCCGCGCCGGGCCAGTCTGCAGACGCCAGCGCGATCGAGCTGGACGCCGCCGCCTACGGAGTCACGCTCGGTCAACGCACACTATCGATCCGCGCTCGCGACTGCGCCGCGGTCCCCGACGTACTCGCCCTCGTGCTCGCGCTGCTCGCGCGTCAAGCCAGCTCAGACTCGCAGCTGAGGGCGGCAAGAAACGCCGCGCGGGCGCAGCCGGCAGCCGTGGTCGAACAGGCGCCAGCTGAACAGCTAGGCCCCCCACCCGAGCAGCGCACTCCGTCGATTTCTGGCAGCGTCGGCTTGGGAGCTGGCGTAGGCATGTTTTTCGGCGCGTTACCCTCCGCTGCACCCGCGCTGCAGCTGCAAGCGGCCACGCCTATCGGCGACCCGCTGACACTCCGGGCCCGCGCGACGCTGCTCTGGCCACAACAGCAACGCATCGCTGAGGGTTCGGTGAACCTGCAGCACTACGAGCTCGCGCTGGAGGCGTGCGCTGGCTTCTCGTTTCGGGACACCCGGCTCTCGCTCCGGCTTTGCGGGGGTCCGCGCGTCGGGCTCATGATCGTGCACGCCCGCGACTTCACGCTCCAGAACGAACGCGCCACGGAATTTCTGATGTATTTGGGTGTGCAGCCCGAGCTCGGGCTGGCCCTCGGCCCTCGGACCTCGCTCAACCTGGGCGTCGCTATCGCGGCGGCGGTCGTTCGACCGCGGTTTGGAGTGGCTCTGGACAGCGGCACTCGGGTCTCTACGCTGTCGACACCGAGCACGATTCGGGCTGAGCTTGCCCTGACTTTGGTCCGAATATTTTAGGAAGTAGGAGCGGCCCGCGACATGGCCAACTCGATGATACCCGACTCCGCGAAGCCGCTGACATGGCCATTGGTGTCAGCTGTGAGCGGGGAACCAGGGCCGGCCGATCCGCCGCACACCACGCGCCAGCTGTTCGAGGCGTACGCGGGCTTTGTGCTGCGCACCGTGCGGCGGTTGGGTGTCAGCGCGAGCGATACGGAAGATGTGGCGCAAGAGGTTTTCATGATCGTGCATCGACGCATCGCTGATCTGCAGGCCGAGGTGAACCCGCGCAGCTGGCTGTTCGGGATCGCACGGCGCGTGGTCGCGAACTACTTGCGAAAGTCGCGCCGGTTGCGTGAGGACTCATCCGGCGATGTCGCGCCAGTCGCGAACGGCGACCCCGCACAAGAGCTACAGCTGACGCGCGAGCGTGCGCTGCTCGAGCGCGCGCTGAGCAAGCTAGACGCCGACAAGCGCGCGGTGTTCGTGCTGATCGAGCTCGAAGGCCTGACCATGCAAGAAGTCGCGACGATGATGGGCTGCCCCGTCCACACCGCTTATTCGCGGCTCTACGCGGCGCGTGCGATCGTCGAGCGACATGTACGCGTCTCAACCCGCGGGATCCTGCGATGACCCAAACACCTAGGCGTTGGTCTGGCAGTGAGCTGCCCGAAGAGCTCCACTCGGCGCTCTCGAGCGCAGACGCGGACAGCTCGGAGCAAGCGATCGAGCGCATGCGTGCGCGCCTGAGCGATGCGCTCGGGCCGTCCTTTGGCGAAACGACACCGCCGTCGGCTGCAGCGCGAGTACAGCCTGCTGTGCGCGCGCTGCGCGTGCTGACACCTGGCAAGTGGCTCGGGATCGGCGCGCTGTTTGCGATCGGCTTTGGGGTGTTTTGGATCAGGGGACCGGGCGCGCCTGCCGGGCATGCGGAGCCGCGCTCCGCTGAGGGGACCCCGGCGGTGCCAGTCGCTGTTCACGAGGCTGTGTCTGAACTGCAGCCAATAGCTGCAGCAGTCGAGCCGGCGTCGGAAGCTCCGGGGGCATCTGCGCTGCAGTCAGTGGCTGCAGCGGTCGAGCCGAGCTCGAACAAGGTGGCACGAACAAACAAGCGCTCCGCGCAGCAGCCGCCGAAACCCGCGGAGCTCGGTCTCGCGGAGGAGCTGCGGCAGCTCGAGCAAATCCGGCAGCTTCTGCGCGTATCCCCAGCCCGCGCGTTGGTTGAAGCCGATACGCACGCGCGCCGCTTCTCGCAGGGCACACTGGGCCCGGAGCGCGAGTTGCTGCGCGTCGATGCGCTGCTCCGTCTCGGGCGCAACGCCGAGGCTCGCAATCTTGCTGATCGCATGCTCGCCGTAAAAGCGGGTCACCCATATCGCGCGCAGATCGAAAAATTGTTGGCCGCTCCGTAACGTCGATCCGGCGAGAGTGTCAGTGGTCGGAGTGATTGCCGTCAGCCGATTCAGTCTCGGAGCATGCTTCGAGGCTGAATCGTCACGCCTGACCACCTCTAATCTTTGCCGAGTACGCGGTACAGCGCGACCAGGTTTTCTGCGCGGGTTCTTAGCGCTCGTCGTCGATGAAGGCTCTTAGGTCTTTGAATAAGTCGTGCCAGAGCCGGTCGTCGATCGGGAAGCCCACGAGGTGGCGGATGTAAAAGGCGCCTTCGGCCGCGAGAAAGGCGATGCGTAGGCGGCGTTGTTCGGCGGTTTTGGCTGTGAGGGTTCCGATGCGCGATGCATACCAAGCGGCTGTGCTGGCGCTTTGATCTCCCGAGCCGGCGAGGGCTGCGAGCAGTGTGGCCATGCGAGTGCCGGCTTCTTCTTCTTCGGTGGTTTGGATGTGTGCACGCATGCGTTTGCGCGCGCTCGGTCGTGCGCCTGCAGCGCGACCGAAGCGCTGTTGTTCGCGCTGCAGCCAGCGCTCGAGCATCGCGTCGATCATGCTTTCGCGTGTGCCAAACGCAGATTGTACGCTGGCTTTGGGCACCCCAGATGCCGCCGCCACGCTGCCGAAGGTCAGCCCTGCGATCCGGCCAGAAGCGACGACGCTCTCAGCGGCGTCGAGCAGGCGCTCTCGGTCTATTGTTCGGGGTCGGGCCATCGCCTTGCACCAGTTTACATACGATCGTATCATAATAATGTTGCCGGCGCGTGTCGTTGGTGCGGAGATTCGCTATGAGCTGGGTTTTCCTCGTTTTTGCTGGTTTGTTGGAGATCGGTTGGCCGGTGGGTTTGAAGCTGGCGCAAGAGCCCGCCACGCGCGTAGTTGGCGTCGCCAGCAGCATCGCGTTCATGGCTGCGAGTGGGGCGCTGTTGTGGCTCGCACAGCGTGAGATCCCGATCGGCACAGCATACGCAGTGTGGACAGGGATCGGCGCGGCCGGCACTTTCCTGGTTGGCGTCATGTACTACGGCGATCCTGCCTCAGCGCTGCGTGTCGCTGGCGTCTTGTTGATCGTGGCAGGTGTGATCACGCTCAAGCTCGCGCACTGATCGAACATGCGTGCTTGGATTGCACTGCGCTCAGCATCCTTCTTGCACCCACTCCTCAGATTGCTTCATGTGGGTGACACAATCTTTTGGGCCCGTGGGCCTATACGCAAAGAGCTTGATGTCAGAGCTCGACGCAGCCGACGCCGCGGAGTTCGACGCGCTCTACCTGCGCTCGCAGGTCGACGGTCATATGAAAGTGCTGATGCTGATCAGCGAGCGCCTTTTACCGTCAGTCAAGGCCGACGAGCTGCGCGACGAGCTCATGCTTGCACGGATGGAAGTCGCAACACACCTCGAGGGTGCACGCAACGCATCCACCTCACTCGAGGACACCGAGCAGGCACGCCTTAGAAGCTAACGGGTTAGCGGCGTGTGTCGACGAAGTCGAATTCGGGCAGAGCTGAGATTCCGTACGCTCGTAGCGCGAGCTCATCCAGGCGTGCGAAGTCGCGGCATCGGAATGCGGTTTTCAGCGCATGCGCGAGCTGACTGTCTAAACTCGACGGATCCGGTAAGCGGATCCGTCGTAAGTATTGAGCTTGGAATCGTAGGTACTGGCCGCGCATTTTTACCGCGTAGGACCACACAAAAAACAGCGCGACGCGCGAGCTGAGCAGGCCCCCCAGAACTTCTAGATCCCAGGCTGAGCTGGTGACGAAATAGAGATTGTGGTGCGGATGGTAGTGTCCTCGCTCGAGGATCACTTCGTTTGCGCCCGCGATGTCCGGGATCAGAAGCTTGGGTTGACGCGCCAGCTCGGGATAGACGCGATCGATCGTGCGATACCACGCGCTCGGATTCCTGCGCGCGATGTGGCGCTGCTGCAGCTGCGCGGCGTGCGCGCTGAAGTAACGTCGCAGCTTCGGATACCGTGCGAGCTCGATCAACTTGCCGCGCTCATCGAATGTGTTGAGCACGCAAAGGGTCGACGTTTTGATAGTTCCAGCTTCGATGTGCTCGCGCATGACGAGCGGCACCAAACGATCGGCTTCCACGTCGAGCGTGCTCTCGACGATGTAGCGTTCGTCGCAGCCGGTAGCGACACCGATGCCCACGCGTGCTGCAGCTTCGATCGGGGCAAACCTCGTCTCCAAGTCGCGCAGCGTGCGCAGCTGCGAAGGGGAGCTGATCACCCAAGGTTCATCGCCCGAAAACCATGTGTCGTAGATGGCGAGCGCGGCGTCGCGTGAGGACACGCTCAAAGAAAGCGCCGCGCACTCTTCCGGCGAAGCGGTCTCTAGCTTGCCGACGACGACCTGACTGGTTTGCCCGCGACCGATCACAAAGATCGATGGATACGCGATCACCGCTGACTCGAACGGTGATGCGCGATGCAAGTCGATATAACTCTGCACGCGATAGCGCTCGGACAAGAGCGCGCGCAGCGGTGCACCGTACTTGTTGAGCACCCAACGATCCGCGCAGATATACGAGAGCACACCGCGCTCTGAGAGTAAGCTCAACGCACGCTCGATGAACGCCACATACAGGTCAGCGCGATCGAAAATCGACTTGTAGCGGCTGCGGTATTCGGTGGCCAACGCGACCGAGATCTGTTCGATGCGGACGTAAGGTGGATTGCCCACGATGCAATCGATGTCCGCTGGCAGTGGCGCGAGCAGAAAGTCCGCGCACTGGATCCACCTCGTAGCGAGCTTGTTCGCGAGCCCTCGGCCCACGCCAGCGTCGACCAGCACAGCCACTACTTTCTCGCGCGCGCTGCTGACGTGGCCAGGATCGATGTCGTAAGCCACGATCGCTTGGCTCAGCTCGTCCGCGCGCACGCCGTGCTTGGCCGCTGACAGCAGCAAGCGGTCCACTGCTTGGACGAGGAACGCCCCGTGCCCACAGCTCGGCTCGAGCAAGCGCAGGCGGGACAAGTCGCGCTCGGGCTGATAGCCGGCGAGATCTAGGATCAGCCGCACGACGTGGGGCTTTGTGAGCACGACCCCGTGTGCTTCGCCCGAGCGTCGTAGCCCGAAATTGGAAGCGGCTCGCCCGTCTACCATCGACTTGCGAGGGTAGACGTGTCGGCGAGCCGCGTCGAGGAAGTGCTTTACGCGCTCAAGGCGTAGAGCTCGATGACGAGCTGAACGTTCAGTTTGAACTCCAGCGCGGTCTCATCGGGCAGCTGCGCGACCTTCGCGCTGCGTGCGTCGCGATCGACCGTGAGCCAGTTGTTCTCGAGCGTACGACGCTCCCACAGCTCCACGCCCTTCGTGACGTGGTCGATCTGCTGCGAAGCGGTCTTGATGCTGATGGTCTGACCGACGCGCACGCGGAACGAGGGGATGTCGACGCGCTTATTGTCGATCAGGATGTGGCCGTGGTTCACGAGCTGGCGCGCCGCTGGAATGGAGCGGGCGAAACCAGCGCGGTACACCGCGTTGTCCAAGCGACGCTCGAGCAGCTCGATCAGCTTGGTGCCGGTGTTGGTCTTGCTGCGTGCCGCTTCGCGGAACAGCCGGCGCATCTGGCGCTCGTTGAGACCGTAGTTGAGACGCAACTTCTGCTTCTCCAGCAGGCGCTTGCCGTACTCAGTCTCTTTGTGGCGTGCGTTGCCGTGTTGGCCGGGACGGTAGGGGCGACGATCGCTCGTCTTGGGCGACAAGCCGGGCAGATCCACGGCGAGTGCGCGCATGATCTTGACCCGAGGCCCTGTGTATCGACTCATTTGCGTGTCTTTCTGATGCCTGCGCGAGCTGTCAAAGGCGACTATCGCCGTGTCATGCAGGACGGAGCTTTGTGCTCGGAACCTGGCCAGCTGCGTGATGCAGGCGCTGATGAGTGGGTTTTCAATATCCGGAGAGGCGTAAAACCGCTCCGGAATGGGAGGGGCTTTGTACACGACATAGGGCGGAGGGGCGAGGCCCTGTCCGTGGGTTTTTGGGGTTCGCGGCTGTCAGCCGAAACGCCCACGTCTAGGTCGACGGGATATTGTTTGGGGATCTCAGGAGGTTGCGGCGTCGACCCGGTCGAGCCAGGCGCTCAGGCGCTGGCGCTTCGCGACATCAGCTGCTCGGAAATCAGTCTCGGGCAGTCGCAGGGCGTGCAGGTGGGCGAAGAGCCCGACGTCCGCGACTGTGGCTTGCTCGCCCATCCAGAATCCGGTCGCTGGCGCGCGGGCTTCCAAGTGGTCGAGCACGCGGAACATGCGCGCGTCACAGGCGGGCAGCCCGGCGCGCGTGAAGTCGCGGCCCACGAGCATGTTCATCGTCTTGCGCCGCATGAAGGCCGCGATCACATCGCGCAGGACCGGTGGCAGCCCACCGAAGAAGGCCTTTCGGGGGATCTCCCAGCCGCGATCATCGGCCCAGCGCGTCGCGAGCACATACGGGTAGAGCGCGGTGTCCGCGAACTCCTCCCACAGCCAAGCCTCAGCGACCGCGCGCGCATCCAGACCGCGGGTGAGTGACCCGGGCGCGAGCTGCTCGTTGATGCGACGCAGGATGTTCGTCGAGTCGGGGACCACCTCCTCGCCCACGACCAGCACCGGAAGCTGTCCGACAGGATTCAGCTTCTTGAGCTTCATCATGTCGATCTGCTCGTGCTTGAACGGCAGCTTCGCGAGGCGAAGCGCGCGCTCGACGATCATCACGTACGGCGAGAAGCTCGACCAGCGAGCGTGACCGGTGCTCGCTGGGAAATCGCAGAGCTTGAGTGCAGGTGACATAGGCGCAGTTCTATACGCCAGAGTTTCGGCCAGGGGCTACATCGTGCGCACCCGGCTCACAAGTTCGAGAGGCAGGATGCCCCTGACGTGTGCGGGCTGACTGCGCAGCTGCGCAATCTGAACAGACATTCCGACGAGTACTAACTAGTCTCGGATTGTGATCTTTAGCTACTCTGTCTTCACCTGTCGCCGGCTGCTTGCCCATGAGCTCGGTTTCAGGTTTGATGCGAGAAGGGCCTGATTCGTGAGGGAACAACGAAAATCGGCTGCGTGGGCGGAGTTTTTGCGCGCGGCTGCGGGGGCAGCCTGAGCGTGGTGACGCACGGCTCGGTTGCAGCTTTTGACCTCTATCACTGCTTGTTCGACGAAGCGGCGGATGGGGTGTTTGTCGCGGATGCAGCGGGCCGCTACATCGCGGTCAACGATCGCGGTTGTGAGCTGACCGGGTATACGCGTGAAGAGCTGCTCGCGATGCGTGTCTCGGACCTGGTCGATCCCGAAGATCTGCGCGACCAACCGCTGCGCATCGTGGAACTGTCGCGCGGCAAGCCGATCTTGAGCGAACGTGTGATCCGCTGCAAAGGTGGAGGTCGGCTCAACGTAGAGATCAGCGGGCGTCAGCTGTCCGATGGCAACTTGCTCGGCACGTTGCGCGATCTCACGCAGCGCAAGCGCCTCGAAGCAGAGCTGCGCGCGTCTGAGCAGCGCTTCCGATCGCTCGTGCAAAACAGCATGGACGTGATCGGCCTGTACGCAGCAGACGGTACGATTCTCTATCACAGCCCAGCCGTGCATCGTGTGCTCGGTTATCTGCCTGAGTCGCTCACCGGGGCGTCGCTGTATTGGTTCGTGCATCCCGAAGATCGCGCGATCGCGCGCGCCGAGCACGTGCAGCTGATGGCGTCACCGAACAGCACGTTGCGCGCCGAGCGCCGCTATCGACACGCGGACGGCAGCTATCGCTGGATCGAGATCGTGGCTGCGAACTTGCTCGACGATCCGAACGTGGGCGCGCTGGTGAAGAACTACCGCGACATCACGGATCGCAAGCAGAAGGACGCCGAGCGCGAGCGCTTGCAGCAGGAGCTGCAGCAAGCGCAGAAGATGGACTCGCTCGGGCGTCTGGCCGGCGGTGTGGCGCACGACTTCAACAACCTGTTGATGGTGATCCTCGGCAACGTGGAGAGCGGCTTGTTCGAGCTGCCCGACGAACATACGCTGCGCCCGCGGCTCTTGGAGATTCGCGATGCCGCGTTGCGCTCGGTCGATCTAACGGGCGGGCTCTTGGCGTTTGCGCGCAAGCAAGCGCGTGCGCCGCGTGTACTCGACACCAACGCCGCGATCTCGGCCACTTTGACTTTGCTGCAGCGCTTGATCGGCAACCGCATCGAGATCGACTGGCGACCCGACCCGCGCGCTTGGCCTGTGCGGCTCGACGCTTCGCAGCTCGATCAGATCCTGACCAACCTGGTCGTCAATGCGCGCGATGCGATCGAACATCAGGGCGTGATCCGGATCGCGACGCGCAACGTGACGCAAGAGCGCGACGAGAGCGACGAGACCAGCGACTGGGTGCGCATCAGCGTAAGCGACACAGGCACAGGCATGGATGCGGAAACGCTCGCGCGTGCGTTCGAGCCGTTCTTCACGACCAAGGAAGACGGACGCGGTACGGGTCTGGGCTTGGCCACTGTCTACGGCATCGTCACGCAGAACGCCGGCCGCGTTCAGTTGCACAGCGAGCTCGACCAAGGCACCACGTTCGAGATCGACCTGCCTCGCCATCGCTAGAATTGACTGCGGCGACTCGATGTCGAGTCGCCGCTATTGGCTGCATTGTTATGTCACTGCGCGCAGGCGCCGTTGGCTGGCTTGGGCAGGACGTTCTCGGGATATGCCCCGGTGCATGTTGCCGCTCTCCGCGTAGCGGCAAGAGAGCGCCTGTGAAGCAGCAGTCGCTGACGGCGGCATCGTAACGTTGCCCGCGGTGGTCGGTGACTCGCAGCCTGCACTGACGCGCGTGTTCGCTGAGCCTGTGGCGACGAATACTGGCTGGGTCGTGTATCACGAGCATGTTCGCGACAACTCGCGCGTGCGTGTCGTGGCCGAGGCGCTGTTGGACTTCTTTCGTTGTCACGAGTGCACCGTGCTGCCCGACCCGCGACCGATCATCTTGTTCAAAGACGGTTGGGCGACCAAAGACATCAACTACTTCGTACGCGGCCTCGACATTCCCGCGCACAAGATGATGTACCCAAAGACGTGGGTGGAGTGGCAGCTGGTCGACGACAAGGTCGCGCTGAAGAACTCGAACGGCGGCTTTACGAAGATGACTTTTCAGAATCGCTACGAGCCGAACAGCTCGAGCTTGACCTTCGAGCAGAAGTTCACGCGCCTCTTGACCGGCGTGAACGTCGCGCTGGGAACATCAGCCGTGGTGCAGAAAGACATTCAGTTCTGGAACGATCACCGCGTTGTTGTTGGCAGCTACACCGGCGTGATCACGCCGAGCACCGTGACGCAGGTAGTCCCTCCGGAATCGCGCGGCACCTACCACATCGACGGCTACACCATCGAGCTCAAGTGGGACGACGGCACCACCAAGAAGACCTCGTTCGTGTGGAGTGACGAAGATCCCGAGGCGGTCTACATCGACGGGCTGGCCTACATTGTGTTCAACTAGATTGCGGGTCGTCACGCGATCGCGCACAACTACGGGATGATCACCGTCCATCATCTCGATAATTCGCGCTCGCAGCGCATCTTGTGGCTGCTCGAAGAGCTGGGGTTGGAATACAGCATCGTCTTTCACAAGCGTGAGTCTTCCGGCTTTGGGCCCGCATCACTGAAGGCTGTGCATCCGCTGGGTAAGGCGCCCGTCGTCGACCTCGATGGGCAAGTCGTGGCCGAGTCGGGCGCTGCCGTGGAGCTGATCACGCAGCGCTACGGTGGTGGGCGCTTGATGCCTGCGCCTGATTCGCAAGACTACGTGCGCTACATCGAGTGGCTGCACTATCCCGAAGGCTCGGTGTCATTGGCCACCAGCATGACCCTGTTCGGGCGCGTCTTCGGCGTCGACAACGCGATCTACAAAGGCTACGTGCAAAGCCAAGTCGACCTGCACCTCGGGTACATCACCAGCGAGCTGAAAGACCGCGATTTCCTGATCGGCAACGACCTCACAGCCGCAGACATCCAACTCACCTTCACACTCCAAGCAGCCCGCCGCTCCAAGCTGCTCGAGCCCCACGCGGGCCTACGCGCATACATAGAACGCATGGAAGCGCGCCCTGCATACCAACGCGGTATCGAAAAAGGCGGCCCCTTCACACTCAAGCTCGGAAGCTAGTCTTGCAGGTGTAAGAATGTTCCGCGTTTGTTGGTTGTGAAGATGTCGACTTTGCCGTCGCTGTTAAGGTCGCGGGCTGCGAAGTTGCAGCCTGCGCCGCTGTCTTCGTAGATGCCGTGAGGCGTGAAGCTCGGGCCTGCTGGTTCGCGCTCGAGCTCGAACCAGAGCAACTTGGCGGGGTCGTCCGTGCCTGGGTCGCGTCGCGCTCATCGTCTGCCGCCAATATCCGTTGCGCTCCACGATGTCGGCCAAGCCGTCGCCGTACATCCACGCCGAGACCGTGGATGTACGGGCCGCCCGAGTCTTTGTCGCCGGTGAGTGGTCGCGCGAGAACACGTGTGTAGTAAAGCTGGGGACGTGCGCGCGTTGCTGCCCGCGGCTGCAGCGGTCATGGCTGCGCTGCCGCGGCCAGCGTGCCCCGCTGTGCCAGCGGTGCCTGCTGTCCGTGGAGGCGACCCATGTCCTGCGAAACACTCGCATCACAGTTCGCAGGTGTCCCCTGCATCGGGCTGGCTGGCTTGACGCAGCACGTCATCGCTCGTCTTGTTGCAAGCTGCGAGCACACAGCTTGTTGCGGACAGAGCACTGGCGTAAACCATCCAAGAGAGACACGGCCGCATGACACCATCGTACCGAGTGTGCAATCACCGCGAAAGGTGTGCGTGACGGGTATGCTCGAGCGACTCATCGATAACTTGCGTGCCCTTGTTCCCAACATGCATGAGCTCACGCGCGAGCTTGTTTGCATCAACAGCTACACGAGCCATCCGGAGGGCGTAAACGCCGTGGGCCGGGTGCTGGAGCGCGCGTTCGACTTGCCTGGCTTGCAACACTGGGCGGAGCGCGGTGCAGCCGAGCGCGGCGATCATTTGTTTTGGCGCACGACCGGCGCGGCCGGTGCACCGCTGCTCTTGATCGGTCACCACGACACGGTTTTTCCACCAGGGCATTTCGAGGGTTATCGCGTCGACGCTGGGCGCGCGTATGGTCCTGGCACGCTGGACATGAAAGGCGGGCTCGCGATCATCTGGGGGGTGCTCAAAGTGTTGAGCGATGCTGGCGCGTTGCCTACGCGTGCGCTCGTGCTCGCGAGCGTGGCGGATGAGGAGATGGGCTCGCTCGACTCGCGCAAACACTTGGAGCGTTTGGCGCACGGTGCGCAGGGTGCGTTGGTGTTCGAGGCGGGTCGCGAGCGCGACGCGATCATCACGCAGCGGCGTGGCGTGGGCACGCTGCGCGTCGTCGCGACGGGCGTCGCTGCACACTCAGGCAACGAGCATCAGAAAGGCCGCAACGCCATCACCAGTCTCGCCCGCTTCGTGGATTGTGCGCAGAGCCTAACAGATTACGATCGCGGTACGACTGTAAACACCGGTTTGATCTCGGGCGGCACGAGCGCGAACACCGTGCCCGCGCATGCAGAGGCCACGTTGGACTTGCGCTTCGAGCATGTGCCCGACGCTGAAGAGCTGATGAACCGCTTGCAGCGAACAGCCCAGCGCGTCGCGCTCGAAGGCACGCAGCTCAGCTTTCATGGTGGCATCAAGCGCCTGCCGATGGCGCGTTCGCTCGCATCGGTCGCTCTCTACGAGGTGTATGCGCGCGCACAGCTCGAGGCTGGCCTCGGCGCAGAGGAAGCGCCGCTGGTCGGCGGTGGCAGCGACGGCAATACAGTGTCCGCGTTGGGTGTCCCGACGATCGATGGCTTGGGTCCGCGCGGCCGCGGCTTCCATACGACCGACGAGTATGTAGAGCTCGACAGCTTCGGGCCCAAGGCAGAGGCGCTTCTGCGTTTCTTGTGGTCGGAACGCGAGCCTTTGGTCCGCCGCTGATTTATCTGACCGCGCCAGCGCATCGATCAAAGAGATCGCGGCCTCATGGGTTCTTCAGCGTCACGGCGTTCAGTCACGCATTCGCGGTGATGAACGTGCAATCCAGCGCTTTCGTGCGTGGACATCGCTCGAGCAGGTTCGGCAACGCGGTGGCCGCGCGCGTCGTAAACCTTGCTTCAGCGCGTGCGTGTGTGCCCACGGCATGGCACAACTTGGGCCACGTCTTTGTGGTTTGGTGCGCGATTTCTAGCATTTCCGTGCGGCACACAGGACGGCATGAATTCTGCTCCATGCAGAAGTCAAGGCATAGGAGATTGTTGTGTCACACGTCTTGGACAAAACACTCGCGACCGTCGCTACGACGCTCTGGCTGCTCGCCTGTCAAGGCGCTGAAACAAGCGAGGCAGGCTCGCAGCCGCCGTCAGCGGCAGCTGGGACGGGCGGCAAGAGCGCGCCCAGCGCTGGCTCGCTTGCGGGTGGAGCCGGTGCGCCTGCCGCTACGGGCGGCAAGGGCGGCAACGCATCCCTCGCTGGGACGGGCGGCGCGAAAGCTGCGCCGGCAGGTGCTGGCGGCGCGCCGATGCAGACGGTGATGGGGGATGTGGACGTTCAGCGTTCGATGCTGGCGCCTGACACAGCGCCGCAGGTCGCAGACGCCGACTACAAGGCGTACATCACGAGCATCAATAAGCTCGGGCTCGACCTCGGCCAGCAAGTCGCGAGCGGCCAGTTCAAGACCGACAACTTGGTCTACTCACCGCTCAGCGCGACCGTCGCGCTCGGCATGACGTATGCCGGCGCGAAGGGCCGGACTGAAAGCGAGATGAAGACGGTGCTGGGCGACAGCTTTGCACCCGGCGTGTTCCACACCGCGACCAACAAGCTCGCGCGCGAGCTTAAATCGCGTGAAGCGATGATGAACGGCGCCAACGGCGATGTGTTGAAGCTCGAGCTGAACCTGGCCGATGCGATCTTCGTCGACGACACGGTCACGGTCGAGAGCACGTTTCTCGACGTGCTCAGCCGCAACTACGATGCCGGCGTCAGCCGGCTCGACTTCATACACGCGTTCGAGCCCGCGCGCATGACCATCAACGCATGGGTCGAAGAACAGACCAAAGACAAGATCCAAGACCTCTTGCCCATGGGTTCGATCACCGACGCCACGCGTTTGGTGTTGGTGAACGCGCTCTATTTCTACGGCTCCTGGGCGACGCCGTTCAAGCGCGAGGCGACACAGGATGCGATGTTTACCACGCTCGCGGGTAGCGCCGTGCAAGTGCCCACGATGGGTCAGCAGGCGCGCTTCTCGTATAGCAAGGGCGACGGGTTCGAGCTGGCCGAACTGCCGTACCTGAGCCAGATGAGCATGACCATCGTGCTGCCAGCGCAAGGTAAGTTCGAAGCCGTACGCTCGCAAGTGTCGGAAGCCTGGCTCTCGCAAGAGCTCGCGAAGCTCACGCCCAGCCTCGTGAACGTGAAGCTGCCAAAGTTCAAGATGACAGTCGGCAGCTTCAGCCTGACCGACGGTCTCAAAGCGCTCGGGATGCAGCAAGCATTCACCGATAGCGCAGACTTCACCGGCATCGCGACGGGCATCCCGCTGTCGATCAGCGACGTCGTACAAAAGGCCTTTATCGAAGTGGACGAAAAGGGCACTGAGGCGGCTGCAGCCACGGGCGTCATCGTGGGAACGACCTCCGTCGAGGTGGAGCAACCGATCCCATTCCACGTCGACCGACCGTTCCTGTTCTTCATCCGCGACAGCAGCGGTGCAGTGCTGTTCTCCGGCCACGTCGTCGACCCCTCGAAGTGAAGCGGCTCAGCGGCTCAGCGCGACTGCGGTGGCGACGGAGCGTCAGCGCGGCGAGCGCGAATATGCGACCCTGTTACGCCGCAGAGCGTGCACGCGCGCGATCCGCGCGCGTGTAGCGACATGTCCCGCTGGCTATGTCTCACACTGATCTTGGGCTGCTCGCCCGCGACGTATTACCTCGCCCCTGCGGACACTGCGCCTTTAGGTGCCGCGCCCAAGGCGAGCCATCGCCTCGTCGCCAGCTACGCGGATGGCACGCGGGACTATGCGCTGGTGCTGCCTGACGGCGACGAGCTCGCGAGCGCGGTGCTGGCGTTTGCGAAGAGCGAGCGCGTCGTCGCGGCCCGGTTTACGGCGATCGGGGCCGTCCGCGATGTGCACGTGGTGTGGTTCGACCTCACGCGCAACCAACACCGTGTCAGCGAGCTCTCGGAACAGCTCGAGCTGTTCTCGCTGGTCGGCGATGTAGGCGTCGACGACGAGAGCCACGCGCCGATCGTACTGACCCGCGCGCCGCCGCTGCCTTCGCGTCCCTCGGTGTCGATGGCGCCTGGAACGCGAGCTTTTGGTCCGCAGCTGAATTATCTGACCGCACCACGCTGGCCTGCGTAGAGAATCCGATGGCGTGCTGCAGTGGTGGATTTCCGATGGGAAGCAGAGTACCGCTGCAAGCTCGTTGCATGCAGCACTGTCGGCGCATGCTGTCCCGCGCGAGTGACAACTGCTTGCTCGAGGAGGGACCTGAGCATGCTGAGAAATACTTATTGGGGCGTCGCAGTTGTGGTGGCGACCGCGCTGGGTTGTTCGGACGACGCAGAGACGGGTGAGCAGGACGCGAGTGTGCGCGCGGCTGACGCTTCTGCGGCCGACGCTTCTGCGGCTGACGCTTCTGCGGCTGACGCGGCCGCGGCAGCAGATGCTGCGAGCGAGGAACGAGACGCCGGTGCGACTGACCTCGCGTCTGCACTGCCGATCGTATTCATCCATGGTTACACTGGATCGGCGCAGCAGTTCACCACCGACGCGATACGCTTCGTGGCAAATGGTTACCCGTCGGAGCGGCTGCGCGCGTACGAGCACGACGGCGTAGGCATGGATCTCTCGGTCTTCGTGGAAGGCGCAGACGCGATGATCGATGAGGTGCGCGAGAAGTTCGGCACGGATCAAGTGTATTTGATCGGACACTCGCGCGGGACCTCGGTCTCGAACATGTATTTGAGCGATCCTGCGCGCGCCGCGAAAGTCGCGAAGTATGTCGCGGAAGATGGTGCTGGCTGCCCTGACATTGACGTGCCGTGCATCGCACCCGCGCAGACCACGAACACCCGGCCGGGGCAGACGCTTCCGCTCGAAGGCCAGCGCCACGTCGAGGTCGCCACTTCGAAAGAATCGTTTGCCGCGCAGTACGAGTTCTTCTTTGGCAAAGCCCCAGAAGTGATCGAGATCGTGAAGCAGCGCGAGCCTGTCGAGATCTCCGGGCGCGCAGTAAACGTGCCTGCGAACACGGGCCGGGAAGGCGCATCGCTCGACATCTGGGAGCTTGTCGCTGAGAGCGGCAAGCGCGTGGGCGACAAGCCGCTCGCGCACTTCGAGATCGCAGCCAGCGGCGACTGGGGGCCTGTGACAGTCGATCCTGACAAGTATTATGAGTTTGTTCTGTCCTCTGAGACTGACGACTATCAACACCACTTCTATGAGCAGCCGTTCTTGCGCAGTACACAGTTCGTCCGGCTGCGCTCCGGGCCAACAGATTCCGCTGCGCGCATGAACTCTAACCTCGGTGATGGACACGCTTCGATCGTGGTCAGTCGTATGCGCGAGTGGACCGTGGATGACGTGCTCGAGGTCAGCACAAAGGCCCCTGACAACGACCAAGAAGCCAAGAACGTCATCAGCGAAGCGAGCAACAACAGGATTGCGATCTATCTCCATGACGACGCGGCGACGCCGGGTGAGAGCTCGCTGGAGCTCCTGCCCTGGTTCCCGGAACAAGCCTTCCAAACGGGCGTCGACATCTTCATGCCCGCGTCGGACGCGGACGAGCCAGCCGGCACGATCACGCTTCGCAACTTACCGCGCGGCGACAGTGATAAGCCGCAGGTGCTCCACGTGCCCAACTGGCCCTCGACGAATCACAACATCTCAGTGATGTTCAGCGACTTCCCGCGCTGACTCAAGAAGTCGTACGCAAGCCGATCGCCGAGGCCAGCAGCTTCTCGCGAATCGTGCTTGCGCGATCGCGTGCGACATGGACGCGGAGATTGCCGACTGAAAGCACTCAGTCGCTGTCTTCGCGCTCTATCGCGCTCACGCTCGCGATCGATATGAGCCAGTTGCGATGCACTCTGAGGTAGCTCTGCCCGAGCACGGCCTGCAGCGAGGACAGCGATAGGTCGATGCTATCTGGACTCTTCGGCTCAACCTCATCGATGTCGAGCGGTTTTTCAACAGTTGAGCCTACGCATGATAGTCCGAGCCACGCGCGTGCGGTGGGTCGTCTTCGAGAGGCGCCGCCGCCTTGGGCTGCGCGATGGGCTCGGGTTGTGGCTGGTGCGAGCCCGCCACGCGCTGGCAGGTACCAGGCCGCGGGCGTACTTCACGGTGCGAAAGCGCGGTGGAGGGGAGGTTCAACCGATAGTGCTGATGCGCAACGAGGCTAGTCGACGTCTTCTCCCGTGAATCGAATCGTCCGGTTCGGAGCGATCGAATAGTGAGTTGCGTTGGAGCGTTCGTTGTAGTCATCGCTGCAAGCCCGCACAAGGCTCGCGCAAAACGGGAAGCTCCCTTTCGAAGGTGGATGGCGCTGCATCGAACGAAAATACCTGCATGGACTCACCTGGGCCGGGAATGTCGACCTCTGTGACAATGATTCTAACAGTGTGGCCGCCGGCTTTGAGCCGCCAGCGTCCGCTGCCGCGCCGCTGTCAGCTGCAGTCGGATGCGGCGGTTGCATTAAATGCATTCAGTGTTCTTGTTTGCTGCCGTAGCGCAGCAACAGCCCTTCGAAGTCGGTATCGGTCTTGTAGCTGTCAAAGTCCCTGTCCACTCGGAACGAAGCGGGCTGCGTGCCGAGTTGCAACGCTCGCTCTGCGAAGTGCAACATACCTGGCTTGTTGCCCACTCTGGCCTCGTAACACGCGAGGTTGAACAGCAGCTTCGGCTCGCTGAAGCTCGCAGCTTGTTCGTCGCCACGCAGCAGCTGCGACCAAATTTGCTCGTACAGCGCTTTGTCCAAGTCGTGCACCGCGAGCATGTTGACCGCGAGTTGCTGCAGGACGCGTGCGTTCGGCGGCAGGTGCGGGTGAATCTTCTGGAGAAACAAAGCAAACGCGGCGCGCACGACGTCGTCGCGCCCGGCATGCTTCTGCACGTTCACGAACCGCTCCATACCAAGTGCGTAGTCAATCGCGTCGAAACGCAGCGCATGCTCCGGCATGTCCGCGAGATGCACGAGCAGCGCCTCGGAAGTCTCCGCATCCGCGCGCGACGTGGCCAGCTGAAGCAAGTGCTCGAAGTGCTGTCTGCTGACAAACGACTCGGTGCCGCTGCTACCTTCCGACATCGGGTGGTCGTGCGAGCCCATGCGCGTCTTGGGAAGCAGCACACGCTTGTTCCCGTCGCTCAATGTTACACTGAGCCAAACCGCTTGTTTGTAGTGGTGCGCGTCGATGCCGAGCTCGAGCGCGGCGTCGGGCGCGAAGCGCGCGATCGCTGCTAGCAGCGCTTGTCGGTCGAACACCAGCCGGACGGTGAGCTCATCGTGCCCATCTAGCGACCCGTCTGCGGTCGCCACGTCCCACGTCTCGTATTCGCCGAGCTTCGGTGCCTGCCAAAAGAAATGCAGCTCGCTCGGCAAGCTGCGCGGCTTCGCAGCCACCGTCTCGGTCAGGTCGCCGCGCGCGAAATCCTCGCGGCGACCGTTGAAATAACGCACGCCGCTCCACTCACCGGCCATCGGCTGCAAGCCACGCAGCGCAAACGACAGGGGACGCTCAGTAAAGTAGCGTGCCCGTGTCGTGGCGTCCGCCACGAGTCCTTGTCGGCGCACGATGTACAAGCCTTTCTCGCGCCGCGGGCGGTCGTCGTTGTACGCCAGCACGATGAACACGGCGCTGTCCGGACCACGCAAAGACTCCGGGACTTCCAGGCGGTACATCCACGGATACAGCGTCTCCCGAAATGTCGCGCTGGGATCTTCACCGATCGTGATGCGGAACCGCAGCGCATCGCCTTGGTGCTGCAGCCGCACGTCAGCCGGACCGTGGTACGCGGGTCGCCATTGACCACCACCGTGTCCGAAGCTGAAGCCGAAGTCGAACCATGAGCGCTTCGGCCTGTGAGGAACTTCGCGCTGATACTTGTCGATGTGCAGCGGCGACGCGCGGTCGCTGCTCCGCCACTCAAGAAAATCGAGCTGGATCGCGCGCTGGCAATGCAGCAGCGTTGTCGTCGGCTTGACAATCGGATTGTATGTCTCGTGGATCTTGTTCTGCGCGATCAACCACGCGTAGATGGTGCGGCTCACACGGTGTCGTTTGCGGTCCCCACGGCGAACGAGCGCATAGGCGCGCTGTACCGTTGGGTCCAGCACAACTTCGAAGTCGTCTGCTTCGTTGAACCAGGCCGCTACGTCGAGCGCAGCGTCGTCGGAGTCGTCGAGCGCAGTGTCAGCCGCCCAGTGCGACAGTGCAGCGACATCCGTCGTGCAATACAGCGAATCGGTCAAGCCTGCACGGTGTATGCGTTGCTCGGCTTCTGTGCTGTGCTCTTGCACATCGCGCAGCTCGCCCGCCTCGCTGTAGCGATAGTTGTACCCGAGCCCGGCTACAACAAACTCGCGGCGTGCAGGCATGAAGTAGATCTGCGCGTCCCACTGCGTCAGGATGTTGGCGAGCTCGTGGCGTGCGCCTTGAATGATCTTGCCGTCGGTCAACTCAGGGTAACCGGGCTCGATGATCTGTGCGGGCTGTTCACGCGTGCCGCACGCAGCGACCAAAGCTGTCCAAAGCGCCATCGCAACACCGATCTTATGCCGCATATTCATGGTGCCCCAGTACAGCCGCGCAGTGCGCGCGAGAAAGTCCGAAGCCTTGCCAGCGAACGCGGTTGCCGCAGCCAGAAACAGAAAGCCGTATACGGGCAGGAAGATGCTGAACATCCCGTACCATGCGATCACGATGAAGTAGTACTACAACGGCAAGAGCGGCGCAAAGCTCACCCACACCCCGACACGGTCCGCAGCCGTAGGCGGCGTGACGCCACCGCGATCGCCGCGACAGGGCCGTAGCAAAGCGGGACCGCATGGCGGGCTTCCGCCACTCGCGAGTGCGATCGTTGCAGGCTGCGAGAGGATAGCGGCCATTGGGATTGCTCTGAACGCGTTCTCGGGCGTAGCGTCGCGAGCTGAGTGGAGACGCTATATATGAGAACGATCGATGCAGGCGCAGTTGGTCAGCAACTGGTCGACTTGATAAATGAGCCAGACCCTCTCGAGGAAGACATCGGGATCGAGAACGCCGCTGGTGCGCTTATTGGCGTCCTCATTACGCCTCGTGCGTACGAGTTCTTCCTGACGAAGGTCGAAGAGGAAGAGGACTGACTGGACGCGAAATCGGTTGAGGCGTTCCATAAGACCAAGGAGTGAGACAATGAACGCGAAACCAAGGACCCGCTTGTGGAAAGGACCCAGTCGCTGTCTTTGCGCTCCATGGCGCTCACGCTCGCGATCGACACGAGCCCGTTGCGATGCACTCTGAGGTCGCTCGGCACGAGCACGGCCTGCAGCGATGACAGCTGTCAGCTATCTGACTGACATCGTGCCCGTGCTGGCCCGCGGCATAGAGCGCGATGACATCGCCGCACTCCTGCATGTGCTGGGCAGCTAGCGAGGAGTTGAATCGTTCAGGCGGGGGTACGCCGCTTGCTCGATTGCCACGCATTTGATAGTCGCCGGGGCAATGGTTCTAGCGATTCGATCGCTCTCCGCGCCGCTACGCTGGCCCACTGGTGTTACTGGGCTTTCGCTGCTTCTCGCCGACAGAGCCAAGCGACCTCGTGCAATCCGCCAAGGACAATGCCCTGCATGCGCGCGCCCAGGGAACGCTCACCGCCTATCGGAGGCACTGGGCTGCGTTCCCGCGTGGTGCGCGAAGGAAGGCTTCTGCGAGCTTCCAACGGCACCGCAGACGCTTGCTTTGTATCTGGCCGCGCGCGCCGAGCGCGCGCGATTGCTGCCAGTTGCACCGGATCCATGCTGCTGCACAGAGCGCTCGCGGTAGCTGGAGTTGATGCCCTGCAGCAGGAGCGCTCCGGATCACGCCAAGCGCGAACCCCAAAACGTGGCGGAGCCGGCGCGAGAGACGTACGAACAGAGTAAGCCCGGTGAAAGGATACAGTGCATCGAGCGTCGTGTCGGCATAGCCATCCGCGAGGCGGTGATCGAACAGATAGCTCGACATGACCAAGAGCGCGCGCAAGTTTAGGCAGTCGCGCAACGACCGGCCGAGCTGCTCGTACAGCTCGAGGCGCGCTCGATCGCCGGGATCGCGGTCATCATCGCGACGCGACGGTCCACCAGCGCGGGACCGATCTTTGCGAGCAGGTCCGCGCCCTGCAGGGCTCGCTGCGCGTGAACGAGGTGCCGCCCGGCGAGCGTGCAAGCAACCAGTCGACCCAAGAGGTATGCAGCTCCTGACGGCGCGCCGGCTCGATCGATTGTGCTAGCACCTGGCGCAGCTCGCGCTGGATCCACCATCGTCGCGCGGCTCGGCCTACCGTGCATGGACTGAGCTTCTCAAGAGAACGTTCGACATCAATGTGCTCGAATGCCCCAAGTGTCACGAGCGGTTGAAGCTCATCGCACTTGTCATCGATCTACAGAGCGCCGCACGCTACCTCGCCGAGATCGGCGAGCGTGTAGACGTCCCGGGCCGTTCCAGGAGCCGAGGACCACCTACTGGAAGAGCACCGTACTACGCCGCCAGGCCAGTCATGCGTGAACAGCACAACCAGCCCTCCGCAGTGTAGGCACGGCAGGCCACGCGCTTGGCCGTGTCTTGCTTGCGTGCGTGCTCTGCACCCCAAACCGACCTGGCGAGGCAGCGCAGGGCGGCTCGGCTACGCGGCCGTGCGCACTCGGGACTCGCTTCCGCGCATCCACGCCATTGCCGTGTTCGACGACACTCAATACAAAACGGCCTTTGTTTTACCTACGCCGCTTAGATCTCGCACATCGCACCTGACGATCTGTAACCTGACAGTTGGTAGATCTCCGCTCAGTTGGCGAGCAAAAGAATTTCTGCTCGGGCGACCGGGTGATCCGGCGGGCAATCGTATTCGACCACGGCATCGCTGTCGAAGCTGCCGCCAGTGGTGAAGTTGTCCTCCTGCCAGATCCAGCATTTGATGTCGGCGCGCACGGCGTGTGGGGTGGGCACGTTGGGCTCATCCAAAAACGTGTTGATCGTAATGTTGGTGCCCTGGATGAGTGCCCTCGCGCTCACTGATCCCTTGTGTAGCCAGTACTCTCCGTCGCCAGTTGCGACGATCGTAGCCGGAAGCGCCGGGTCACCGCTCGGCAACTCCGGCTCAGTCGGACCAGGTTGCGGCTCGTCGCCATCAGCTGCCAGCGCTAAGCTGCTGCCCGCAAAGAGCGCAAGGCTGAGCGCACAGATCTGCTTGAACGTTCGTATCATTGCTTTCATGTCCGGCTCCTTTTGACTACCCAATAGCCAGACATTGCGACGCGCATGCCAAGAGGCTTTAAGGCGCAAAACAGACTCCTCCTCCATGGCAGCCGCAGCCGTCGGCGGAGATCACCGCAACCGCTCGCGTCGCAGCACCGCCGAAGAACACGGGATGATGGTTATCCCTAGTCACCGCAGCCGCGCATGCTATTGCGCTCGCCAATACGTATTCGTGCGTGCGATGGCGACGACAACATCGCTGTGCGGCGCGACAACTGCATTCTCAAGGACTGGAGCCACGACGAACTGCGCCCCACCGAAAACACGCTCTCAGCGCTGATCGAAGACTCGCAGCTTGTGGGCGAAGTGAACGCTGTCGCGCGGCTGGAGCCGTGGTTGGAGATCACACCGTCGCTCGATGCCGGCATCTTGTGGAACAAATGGCGCTTCGCGAACCTCGCGTTGCAAGCACACGTCGGCGTGCCCGCGTCGTTGTGGGTTACTATGGCAACCTCTGTGGCGACGCTGACGGCGACGGGCTCAACGAGATAGTCAGCGCCGCGACGCTCGACGTCAACGCGGATGTCTACGCGTTCATCACAGCGGGTGTGTTCGACGCGTCAGCGCCGAACATTGCTATCACTGGGCCTGCCGCCAGCGAACAGATTTTTCTCGAACTAACAGTCACTGACGACCGAGGCGCGACAGCCAGTGACCAGATCACGATCAGAGGCTACAAACCCGCCCAACCCGATCGTCCACGCTGCGGAAATTGCGGCCTGAGACGCTGCTTACCCTGGTGAGAACCCGAGGGGCAACCGACTGGTTGCCCCCTTGCACGTCTTCATGGGCTGGCTAAACGTGCAAGATAGTTACGGCAGTATGTGTTTGTCGAGTTGAGATCGAGGCACATCTCGAACTGTGCGCGCGCGTTAGGGGCCTCGGCTTCGTCACTGGTAATGAGGACATGTCCGAGCTGAGCGTACGCGCGATCTTCCTTCGGAAATGTGCGGACCAACGACCGTGTCGCCTGAATCGCTTCCTCCCTGATAGGTCGATAGTTCATGTCTAGGTTCTGCATGGTATACGACAGCTCTAACAGTCTGGACGCTGCTTGGAGTTGTGTCTCGATGTTGCGAGGCCCCGTCGAGATCAACTGACGCAGCAACGGGAGCAGCGAGCTGGCTCGCTTCTGTACTTCGCCGTCCTTGGATGGATCAGCCCACGTGCTCACTTGGCTCTCGAACTGCTGCAGGAAAGCTCGCTGCGCGTCATCGTTGCCGCTCGCGCCTTTCGCTTGGCGGATCTCCGTGAGCAGCTGGTCCTTGTCCATCTGCGTCACGTCCAAGTCGCCGAACAACGCGAGGGAAATCGCGTGTTCTGCTGGAGGATTTCCACCTTTGCCGGCTGGGGTCTCTTTGCTGGAGCACGCCGCTCCCGAGCAGAAAAGAAGCGCGAGCAGCGAGATACGAATGTTCAACACGTGCAGCCTCCAGTGGCGGCCGCCACTAGTGATGGTCTTGTTCCTGGAAACGAGAGCATGGGGCAAATAGCATGACCCACACAGGTTCTTGCAGCGAGTCAATGCATTTGTAATACGAACAGCATGTCATCTGAGCTCATGTACCAGACTCTTCAGGTGTCCAACCAACTGCCTTTCATCGGGGGACCATCGACGCGCGGCTCGACTATGGAAGCTGGCGTAAAGCTGTTTGCGAAAGCAGTAAAGGCGCTGAACGGGTACTCGCTCTCCTACAAAGTAACGCACGAGATCGAGAAGAAAAAGGCCGAGGTCCTGCAGGCAATTCAGGGCTTCGAGGCGACGCTCGGACAAAGCTACAACGAAGTGGGCGCGCTCCTGGTCGTAGGACTCCAAGAGTGGTCCACCGCGGATGCGGCGGGAGACAAGCTCAAGTCATTCATGGACGTCTTCATCGCAGGGGCAGGCCTAAGCGCCGCGGATGTCTACGAACACTACGTAGCAACCCCCAAGCTCACCCAAGGCGCCCCCAAAGGCTGGACCCGACAAGAAACCTACACATGGGCAACCCGCAGCCACGCCTGAGGCGCGGACGGCTACGGGCGCACGTGTTCTTCCATGATGGCGAAGTGGGTTTCGCTGATGAGGTCGGCGTCGGCTTGGGTGGGGTTGTGGTCGGCGAAAAGGCGATGCGGTCTTGTAGGGACGCGAGGTCGATGACTGTGCCACGAGGCGCGCCATGCGGCAGCTGTGCCTCGTAGCTGCGCAGGGCAACGAGGTCTTGGAACCAAACCTTGTTGATCTTGTGGTGCGGCGCGCTTGATCCCTCGACGTCGTGGAGCACGCGGCAACTTGCCGCCCGCAGCGGCAGTGCGCTCGACACTGGCTCCACCGGTTTACCCGAGTCATTCGGTGCCGAGTTGGTGGAGTTCGCGCCGGTGCGCGATCGCGAGCTGCCGAGTGTCGACGGCGTGTACATCGGAGGCGGCTACCCCGAGCTTCACGCGCGTCGCGGACAACAGCGCCATGCGCGAAGCGCTGCGTAACCATGCGTGGGCGGGCAAACCGATCTACGGCGAATGCGGTGGGCTGATGTACCTGTCCGATGCGATCGTCGATCTGCACGACGAAACCTTCTCGATGCTCGGCTTGATCAGCGGCAAAGCCGTAATGCAATCCAACCTACAAGCCCTCTTGCGTGCAGCGATCCGGACATCCGCATCGGCAGCCGTACGCTGCGGAACGATTAGCTGGCTCGAGACGCGCTCCAAGCTCTCGCGTACGCGCTTTTCTGTGAACGGCTTGAGTAGACAGCCCGATGCCGAACGCGAGCCACAGGCCGCTGTACAGCACATGCCTGAGCGTGAATTTCCCGAGCAGAAACCTCACGAGTTGCGGCACAGACAGCGCGACGAAGCCGATCACAAACGCGTGCACGTATTGGATGGGAACGCGCTCGACGGCTCGCTTCATGCGCTCCTCGTAGCTTCGGCCGGGCTCGTTCCGGGCCTCCATGCCTGCAGTCTACGCCGGATCCAGCTCGAGCTGTCATCGAACGCGCTGTACACGATCGGCGTCGCGACCAGCGTGAGCGCGAGTGACAATGTCTGGCCACCCATGATGCCCACGGCGATCGCGCGGTTCGTCGCCGCACCCGACCGGATGAGATCACCAGCGGCAACATGCCAGCCACGAAAGCCAGCGTGGTCATCAGGATCGGACGCGAGCGATCGCGACACGCTTGCACGACAGCTTCGCCCCGCGGGATCCGATCCACTTGCAGGATCGAGTTCTTCTTGACCACGCCGAACAAGACGAGAAAGCCCAGCGCAGAGAACACGTTCAGCGGTTTCATGCGACGGCCATCCTAGGGTCGGTGGCGCAGCACGCCCCCTCGCTTCGAACGAACCGGCGGCGCCAGCGTACGAGTCGCACCTCCATCGGGACGACCCGAGTGCCTTGTGTGCAGCTAAACACTAGGCTGGACCATCTTCGCACCGCGGGTTCGCGGGCGGCCACTGCACCGATGATGTCGATGCCGTAATAGTCGGCGTCCACGTCGAGGTGGAACAACTCTCGGTTGTCGCCGTCAAAGCGTCCTGATGCGGGCTTAGCGCGGGCGGTGCCTCGGCCACAAAAGCGTGCTCGGTTCGGAAGCACGTTTGGTGTCCGTCCAGCGCATGCGGCCTGGGAGCACCTCGTCGCGCGAGCCATAGTTGGCGTCTTTGATGTTGCCGTGAAAACGAGACAGCTCGCCGCAAGCGGCTTGCGCGGAGACGCTGTGCGCGCAGGCGTGGCCGTGGCGGTCAACGGCACCTGCTACTTGCCGCCCAGCGTGGGCATGTGCACCGGCAAAGCAGACCCCATCACGTTGCACAGGGTCGATGACGGCGACATTCCGTTCAGTAGACGCGATGATCTGCGCGACGCCGTGACGCGTGAGCACGATTGCGAAGCGGAGACCGAAGCCACGCCGCCGGACAAACTCGTCGAAGCCATGGCCGCAGCGCACGCAGTGTTCTGTCGCTGCGGACCCGGCAACGGGTGGGCACCACGTTCCGATTTGGTACTCGAAGAGTACGATGAAGTGGTTCCTCGCGTGCTGAAATGGGTCGGCGATCCGTCGGAGAGATCGCGAGCGAGCTTTCAGCCGTGCCGATTCGCGCGGCGCGTCGTGTCAGTGCGCGACCCGCGCAGCATGCTGCGATAGGCATGTTTTCTCGATGTTTTTGTGCGCGGAGCCCCCCTGTCGAAGCGCTGCGTGAGAGGGCCGTTGACACAGCAAACACGCTTCGAAACAAAATAAATGCATATCTCCTGTCGACAACTGTCACTCGAGCGTTAAGTCTTTGTTCTACCGACCGCCTCGAGTCGTTCGAGACGAGTAACAAGGTGAATCAAGATGCCAAAAGCCACTGCCAAGTCGAAGAAGTCCGCCAGCAAGTCGCCAGTCAAGGCCAAGAAGTCGGCCGCGAAGAAGAAGAAGACCGCAAAGAAGTGAAGTCGGGTTGGGAGGTGAGCCTCGGCGCAAACGTCAGGTTCACCTCACCCGCGCTCGTCTAGCCCCGCAGGTTCGCGTGCGTGCACGCCGCGGTGAGGCGCAGCTGCTAGCTGCAGCTGGCTGCGTGGCAGATGTGTGACGCTGCGCATCATGTGCTGCGCGCCGGGGGGCGCGTTCAGTAGCTTTTGGCAGCGGGTTGTGCTCGCATGATGACCCAAGATAAGGGTCGTCGTTGGACACGCTACGCAGAGCTTTCGCCCTCGCACTCATGTGCCTCTCATTGTGTGGTGTGTGGTGCGGCCCGTTGTGCGACGAGGCCCGCGCGCTCGATAAGCAGTCGAGCGCGCACGGTGGGCAGCTGGGTGGGGCGGACAGCGGCTTCGGCGTGACGGGCAGCGTGCTGTTGGGCGCGGCGGTGATCAACCCGACCTACGCCGCGCGGCCGGACAACACCGGTCTCGCGTTGTTACGTGCCGCGGCGCACTTCGACATCGACCTCATCGGATCCCGGCTGTCGATCCCGGTGGACCTCAACGTGTTCACAGATCGCGAGCGGCGCGGCGCGAAGAAGTTGATCCCGAGTGAGCTCGACATCATCACTGGCCTGACTTCTACATGGCCGGTGGATCGCATGGCGCTGGAAGTCGGCGCGCGCTTCGAAGGTGATTTTCCGGTTGATCGCGGCGGCTATTCGCAGCGCTACGCGGATGTGCGCGGGCGGCTCTTGTTCGCGCTGTCGGCGTTCGAGCCTGCCATCCAGGACGCCCTGTGGGGCGGCGATGTCACCGGTGCGCTGACGCTAGGCGTGTTCGCGTACAACCCGACCTACGCAGCACGACCTGATAACAGCGGCATCGCGCTGTTTCGCTACGCCTTGCACCTGACACTGCACCTAACAACGCGCTTTTTCGTAGCGTTCGACGCGGTGTTCTTCACTGACCGCGAGCGAGTGATCGTCGCACCGAGCGAATGCGACATCACGCCCGAAATCGGCTTCACCATCATCCCCGGCCTCGACGTGCACGTCGCCTACGAGCGCGACATGCCGATCGATCGCGGAGGCCTGGTTCAGCAACTGCTGCTTGCCCACCTGTCCTGGGACTTCTCTCTGGTCGAGCCCGAGCCCGAGCCCGAGCCCGCCTCTCTAACTAACCTACGAAAACTCGGGCGTTTCTAAAGATCCGCATCCAAGGCGAATCCTCGCCCCAGTGCGCCGCCCGATAGCTCAGCTGCACACTGCGAAACACCCGCTCAGGATGCGGCATGAGCACAGTCACCCGCCCATCCGGCGTGGTGAGCGCGGTCAAACCCGCCGGTGATCCGTTCGGGTTCTCAGGATAGTGCTCGGTGACGCGACCGTGGTTGTCCACAAAGCGCGCCGCCACCAGCTGCGAGCGCTCTAACGCTGCGAGATCATCCGGCGCCTGCAGCTCCGCGCGGCCTTCGCCGTGCGACACAGCGACGGGGATGCGCGCGCCGGCCATGCCGCGGAAGAACAGCGACGGGCTCTCTTCGATCTGCACGAGCGACAAGCGTGCTTCGAAGCGCTCGGAGCGGTTCTGCACAAAACGCGGCCAGCGCTCAGCTCCGGGGATCAGCTCTGCCAACGTGCTCAGCATCTGGCAGCCGTTGCACACGCCGAGCGTGAAGCTGTCAGTGCGCGCGAAGAAGCGCTGAAACTGCTCACGTGCACGCGGGTTGAACAAGATCGACTTGGCCCAGCCTTCGCCGGCGCCGAGCACGTCGCCGTACGAGAAGCCGCCGCAAGCTGCGAGCCCCTTGAAGCCGTCGAGCTTCAGATCGCGCTCGAGCACGTCGCTCATGTGGACATCGACCGCTTCGAAGCCAGCGCGGTCGAACGCGGCTGCCATCTCGATCTGACCGTTGACGCCTTGTTCGCGCAGGATCGCGATGCGCGGCCGTGCACCGCGGGCGATGAACGGCGCAGCGATATCCTCGCTCGGATCGAACGGCAGCTGCGGTTGCAGGCCAGGGTTGTTCTGATCGAGCCGGCTCTCTTGCTCTTCGTCCGCGCACGCGGGATTGTCGCGCAGGCGCTGCATGGCGTGCGTGGTCTCGGACCAGAGCGCGCGCAGCTTGCCGCGCGGAGCGGCGAAGAGCTCGCGGCCATCTTGGCTGAAGGTGACGTTCGGATCCGAGGTCGGCTGACCGATGTCATGTACGTGCTCGGCCAAGCCATGCTGCGCGAACGCGGCGCGCACCGCGTCGACGTCAGCATCGCGCACCTGTACGACGGCTCCCAGCTCTTCGTTGAACAGCGCCGCGATGGCGTTGCTCTTCGCTGGTAGCGCGACCTGCAGGCCGACGGCGCCAGCAAAAGCCATCTCGACCAGCGTCACGAACAAGCCGCCATCCGAGCGATCGTGGTAGGCGAGCAGCTTGCCCTGCGTCTGCAGCGCTTGGATCGCTGCAAAGAACCCTCGCAGATCTTGAGGTGCGTCCAGATCCGCCGGCTCGCTGCCGACAGCTGCATAGACCTGACACAAGCACGAGCCACCCAAGCGGTTCTTGCCGCGACCGAGGTCGATCAAGAGTAAGCGCGTCGGACCTGCGTCGCGTTGCAGCTCAGGCGTCAACGCACGGCGCACGTCGGTGACAGGCGCAAACGCGCTCACGATCACCGAGAGCGGCGCGATCACCGCGCGGCGCTGACCGTTGTCGTCCCAAACGGTGCGCATGCTCAGGGAGTCTTTGCCGACCGGGATCGCGATCCCGAGCGCAGGACAGAGCTCCATGCCCATCGCGCGCACGGCATCGTACAAGCGCGCATCTTCGCCGGGATGCGAGGCTGCGGCCATCCAGTTGGCGCTGAGCTTCACGCGGTCGAGCGTTATGATCGGCGCGCTCGCGATGTTGGTGATCGCTTCACCGACGGCCATGCGCGCGGACGCCGCGGCATCGAGCAACGCGATCGGCGCGCGCTCGCCCATGGCCATCGCTTCGCCGGTGTATGTGTCGAACGCGCTCGCGGTGACCGCAGCGTCTGCGACGGGCACCTGATGTGGTCCGACCATCTGATCGCGCACCGACATGCCACCCACTGTGCGATCGCCGATCGAGATCAAGAATGTCTTGTCTGCGACTGTGGGCAAGCGCAGCACACGCTCCGCGGCTTCGGCGAGCGCTACACTGCTGATGTCGAACGGCTCCGGCTCGAAGCTGCCGTGCGTCACGTCGCGCGTCATCTTCGGTGGCTTGCCGAGCAGCACCGAGAGCGGCATGTCGACCGGTTGATCGCCGAAGCGTTGATCCGACACGACCAAGCGGCCGTCGTCGCTGGTCGTGCCTACGACTGCAAACGGGCAACGCTCTCGCGCGCACAGTGCAACGAACGCCTGTACGCGCTCGGGATGCAAGCCGATCACGTAGCGCTCTTGTGCTTCGTTGCACCAGATCTCGAGCGGCGACATGCCGGGCTCATCGCTCGGCACTTGCCGCAGCTCGATGCGTGCGCCGCGCTCGCTCTCGTGCACGAGCTCGGGCAATGCATTGCTGAGACCGCCCGCACCGACGTCGTGGATGGCTGCGATCGGGTTGTCGTCGCCGAGCGCCCAGCAGCGGTCGATCACCTCTTGGCAGCGCCGCTCCATCTCGGGGTTGTCGCGCTGGACCGAAGCGAAATCGAGATCTTCTGTGGAGCTGCCCGAGGCCATCGACGAAGCTGCGCCGCCGCCGAGGCCGATGCGCATCGCAGGCCCACCGAGCACCACGAGTGGCGCACCGGAAGCGATGCGTTCTTTCTTGATGTGCCCTGCGCGGATGTTGCCGAGCCCGCCCGCGATCATGATCGGCTTGTGGTAGCCGCGAACCTCGCGCCCACCGGGACCCGCTGCCGCTTGCTCGAAGCTGCGGAAATAGCCGAGTAGGTTGGGGCGGCCGAACTCGTTGTTGAACGCCGCGCCGCCGAGCGGTCCGTCGAGCATGATCTCCAGCGGGCTCGCGATGCGACTGGGTCGTGCGGCGGGGCCTTCCCAAGGACGCAGTGCACCGGGCAAGCGTAAGTTGCTTACGCTGAAGCCGCTGAGACCGGCTTTGGGCTTGGCGCCGCGGCCTGTTGCGCCTTCGTCGCGGATCTCTCCGCCGGAGCCGGTGGCTGCACCGGGAAACGGTGAGATCGCCGTCGGATGGTTGTGCGTCTCCACCTTCATCAAGATGTGGATCGGCTCGCGCGTGGCTTTGTAGACTGCGCTCGTAGGATCGGCGAAGAAGCGGCCAGCGACGGTCTCGCCGTCGATCACCGAGGAGTTGTCTTTGTAGGCGCTGAGCACGCCGGTCGGGCTGTGCTGCGTGGTGTTGCGGATCATCGCGAACAGCGAGCGCTCTTGCTTCTCGCCGTCAACGATGAACTCGGCGTTGAAGATCTTGTGCCGACAGTGCTCGGAGTTCGCTTGCGCGAACATCATCAGCTCGGTGTCGTTCGGGTTGCGACCGAGCGCGCGGAAGCTCGCGAGCAGGTAGTCGATCTCGTCTTCGGCCAGGGCCAAGCCCAGCTCGCGGTTGCTGTGCTCGAGCGCGGGGCGACCCTTGCCCAGAACGTCGATGCTGCGCTGGGGCAGCGGATTCGCGTGCTCGAAGAGGCGCGCGCACTGCTCGAGCTCGGTCAGCACGCTCTCGGTCATGCGATCGTGCAGATCTGCGAGCAGCCCGGTGCTGTCCTTGACGTCGCCGCTCACCCCGTAGCGGATGCCGCGCTCGATGCGCTGCACCAGGCGCATGCCGCAGATGCGTAGGATTTCGGTGGCTTTGGTCGACCAAGGCGAGATCGTGCCGAGCCGCGGCACGACGAAAAGCTCGAGGCCCGCGTGTGCTTGCGGGGTCCGGTGGGCGAGTGGGCCGTAACTGAGCAGACGGTCCAGCAGCGCTTGCTGCTCGCCGCTGGGAACGGCGCTCAGCTCGGCGAAGTGCGTAAAATGCGCACTTAGGCCGGTCACACCGGGGTTGCGAACGCGTATGCGGGCCAGCTTCTTCTCGAGCGCGGCATCGCTAAACGCCCGCGGACCGGGCAGGGGCAGCATCATGGGTTTTTCCTCGGCCGAACCATGCCGTGCCAGGGCGCTTCACTCAAGCCAAGAACGGAGGTGAGAGCGTCAAGCCGCCGAGGCTGGAGAAACCGTCGCGCGCCTCACGCACCGCGGCGCGCAGCTCGCTCTGCGTCTTGGCCCGCTCTGTCCAAGGAACCAGCTGTTCGATCAGCGCTTCTTCTGCAGCCATGAGATGCGGAAACACATTGAGCAAAGAGGGTGGAAACTCGTCGACCTGGTCGCGCTGGCTGCGGAGCCGAAGCATGAGCGGATTGTCACACCAAATCTCCGAGCCCGCCGCCGTTAGCTGCGCCTCGGCGATGAGCCGTCGGGCGTCAGAGCACCACGCGCCAGCTGCGACTGAATGGGCTCCGGATGGTGCGTTGTGACGATGCTTATGACGCAGGCGGCGCTTGCCAAGGCTATTGGTTCGAGTCAGGCGCGCGTTGCGAAAATGGAGGACGGCGACCCTCAGGCAAATATCGAGTCGTTTGTCCGCGCTCTGGCAGTGCTGGGGGCGAGGCCGCGTCTGAAGGTGGCGTGACTGAACCGAAAGTCCGGCCGGCTGTTGAACCAACCCCCAATGGTCGCGTTCGGTCCTCATCGCGCACGGACCCCCTTTTCTTAGTCGGAGCTGCGAGTTCGAACTTCGCGGTCCGCGTCACCCACATCATTCAACCACCGCACGGTGCGCTCAACGTCGAGCAGATAGTTCGCAATGACTTCAAGAGCGAAACGTTCTGGCAGGCAATCCTGGAACTTGCTCAGCCTATATCCAGGCAACCGCGACAGCACGGCGCGCCGCATCTCGGGCGCGGTCCAGAACTCCGATGTGCCCATTCGCTCGATCGCAGCACGGAGGGATTCGTGCGTGACGCCGTCCCCTTCGATCCGCAACTGAAAATTGTCGGCTACGACCTTCCAGCCCTCGACGACCTCGAACCCGTACTTCAGGGTGTGGTTCACGCGCCCGCCAGCGAATGTCCACCAGCGGCCAACGGCTTCGTCGATTTGCACGGCGCGTCCTGGGCGGCGCAATAGCTCGCCCAGGTCTTCGCGCTTGGCGGCGAGATACTTCCAGCCGACCTCGTCAACGTACGGATAGCGCACGTCGTCCGTTAGTACGCGCTTCATGCGTTGGCACAGCTCGAAGCTCAGAAGCTGCGGGATGAAACCGCCCCAGCTTGGCTTCACGCCGCGCGGAGCTTCGCGTACGAGCACTATGCGGTCTTCGTGAACGACACGATCAACCGTCCATGCTCGTCCGCCGAGCAGGAACGAACTCATCTGCTCGACGAGCCGGTCCACGAAGTTTTGTTCCAACGAGCCGAGGTCGCGGCGCGCTTGGGTTTGCACTCGGTAGAGCACGGGCGATGAGAACACGGCGTATAGTTCGAGGAAGTTCTTCTTGCCGAACATGCGCTCGGCTTTCTGACCCATCGACAGGAGGCCGCCTGACTCGAAAAGGAAATCCTCGACCTTCATGTGCTCGATTGTCTCGTCGAACTCTGCGCGCGTGATGGAACGGAAGTCTGGGACACGGCTCAGTTGCTCCCAGCATCGTTCGGTGCTGATGGCCCCGAACTGAAGTGTGAGCGCGAGCAGTTGGTGGACGAGAACGGGCCAGCAGCGCTCTTGCTTCGTGACGCGCTCAACCCAGCCTTCGCGGGCAAGCTCGATCAGCGCAACGGCTTGCAGCACAGCGTCTGGGTCCTCGCACAGGAACGTCATGTTCGCGGTGGTGCCAGCGCGGCGTCCGGTACGCCCCATGCGTTGCAGAAACGACGACACGCTTGAGGGTGCGTCAGTCTGAAATACCTGGTCTAGATCGCCCACGTCGATTCCCAGCTCTAATGTCGAGGTGCAAACGATGCAGGCGTTGGTCCCGTGCGCGAAGCGCTCTTCGGCGGCCCTGCGTTCCTCGAGTGCCACGGAGCTATGGTGTACGAAGACGTCAATGTCACGGCCACGCATTCGCTCGGCAACGGTCTCCGTGCTCGAGCGTGACTGGCAGAAAAAGAGGCTCTTTTTTCCCGCTGCGCGCGTTGCGGCTTCGCTCGCGAGCGCGGCGATGCTTTCGTACAAGCCAATGTGCAGATCGCGCTTTGCAGGGTTCTTGGGCGGGTCGACGACGACGCCCTCGCGCTGCGAAGAACCCCTTAGCCATTCAAGAATCTGCTTGGGGTTGCCGACGGTTGCGGACAGGCCGACACGTTGCACGTCATTCTTGCTGGCCGGTGCGATCCGCTCGATCACGGACATCAGGTGCGCACCGCGGTCCGTGCCAGCCAGGGCGTGCACCTCGTCGATCACGATGAGTCGCAGGTCCTTGAAGATCGTTTTCACGGGTGAACGTGAAGAGACAAGCATCACCTCCAACGACTCGGGCGTCGTCATCAAGATCTCTGCAGGGTCAGCCACGAACTTGCGCTTGACGCGGTCACCCACGTCTCCGTGCCACACGAAGCGTCGGAGCCCGACCATCTCAGCATAGGTGCCGAGGCGGTCTTCCTGATTGTTCAGAAGTGCTTTGATCGGTGCGATGTAGATGACGCCGACGCCCTCGGGTTGGTGCGCGACAAGGTTCGCCAGTGCCGGGAACATCGATGCTTCGGTTTTCCCGCCCGCGGTCGGTGCGAGCACCACGGCGTTCTTGCCGTCAAGAATCGCCTCGCCCGCAAGCTCCTGCACGGGACGCAACGATGTCCAGCCGAGCCGAGATACGATGGCTTGCTGAAGCCGCGGCGGGAAGCGATCGAAGGCCGTCACAGGTTAGAACTCCACCGTGGTGGTGTAGCCCTTTTCATCGTCAGGCTCCGGCTCGTATTCGTACGGCTTCTTGCCCTTGGCTGCGCGCTCTTCCTCGATTGTCTTTGGCGGCTCGGGAAGCTCCGCGTCCGGGTTTTCGGCGACGACGTCGAACAAGTTCACGAGCGTCCGAAGGAACTGGCGCGGCACGATCCCTACGTCTCCGCCGAAGCCTTTCGTCACCTCGTCCGCTTTGCTCGTGATCACCTCCGGTGTGACCTTTTGCTTGACGATGTTCGGGTCGCCCGTCGGGTAGAGCTCGCGCAGGCGCAAGCCGACTTCTTTCAAGCGCGCACGGTCGAAAGGTTTCAGCTCGAGCTGCGGCTGACGCATGGACACGAGACCGCTTTCGACGCGGAAACCGATGCGATCATGCAGCGGCTGCAGGCCCGCGACGCCCCGTCGATTGTCGAAGAAATCGGGGGTGCCGGTGAAGATCCAGAACAGACCCTTGAAACGATCCGCAGCGTCGATGATCTGACGGATCCCGTTGAGCGATTTGCCGCGTACATCGCCCCGCATGCGCAGGATCGTCTCGGCTTCGTCAATGACGATAACCAGCCCCTTGTAGCCGGCGGCTTTCACGACCTCGAGCACACCTTGAAGGTACGCCATCGCATCCGTGCTCGTGATGTCGCCCTTGATCCCGGCGGCCTTTTTTTCGGCACCGCTTACGTTCTCACTGCCGGCGAGCCATGACATCAATGCGCCCGCCTCGCGGACCTTACCTGCCTGCTTCAACTTGAAGACCTCGCGTAAGACGCGCCCCAGGTCTTCAGGTGCTTTGCCGCCGGTCAGCGTCGTGATGTCCGCTTCGATGCGTTTCTGAACCTTCTGGTCGAAGTCTGACGCATTCTCATCCGCTCCGCCTGCGATCAAGGCGCTCTCGACCTTGGCGATCCAACGATCGATCACATCGCCGAGTGCACCGCGCGGACAAGAGCTTGTGCCGAGTTCCTGCACGACCTTTCGGTACACGTCGTCGAATTTATGAAAATGCAGATCATTGTCCGATACGACTACGAAGCTCGTGGCGAAGCCTTTCGCTTGAGCATCGAGCACGGCGAGACGCGCCATGAAGGTCTTGCCGCAGCCGTATCCGCCGCGAAGGAATTTGAAGACGCCTTCTCCGTGCTCCGCGAGCTCCAGCAACCGACCGATCTCCGAGCGCTGACGCTCAATGCCTACCGCGAATTCTGTCAGGCCACGTTCCGGTACGACGCCTGAGCGAAGCCGCTCGAAGATGTGTTCTTTGTCGCGTTGGCTTATCATCGGTCTTCCTCGCGCACGTAGCGTTTGCCGTCGTCGCTTGTTTCGATCCGGACGCGGAATGGCAGCTTTTCAAGGTGAGCATCGAACTCGAGTGAGAAGCGCCGGAATGCTCTCGGCGAGCCGAGCATGTGGGTCACTTCCTGCTCGGTGATCACGCGGTGCTTCTCCAGATGAAGGAACACTCTGCGGCTGCCCTCATCTGGGATCGTGTCAGCCCAGCCCGAAGGTGCTGGTGCTGGCGTCGATGGAACGCTCGAGGCCCGTCTGGAGACCGCGTACCACTGCTCTGGCACATGGCTACGCACCGTTTCTATGGTGTCCGGGTGATAGACTTCGATGCGCGCGCGTCCATCATTGTCGCCTTCGAGTCCGAAGAACAGCTCGGTCCATGTGTCGCCGACGGGGACCTGCACGTGACCGGCCTTGAGTTCGCCTGCGCCGGCAACCTCTTTGAGGACGACGCTCGTCGCAGTCTGATCTTTCGCTTTCAAGGCCAGTGAGACCAGCCGTGCGCCTGTGAAT